>Ga0256410_1000107_pt1 | contig 129471 bp, 106 predicted proteins | sample PhyWR1_FD_185983 | JGI IMG/M metagenome (GOLD analysis project Ga0256410, IMG submission 185983) | Leaf surface microbial communities from wheat plants in UC Gill Tract Community Farm, Albany, California, United States - DLSL W.R1 | ecosystem: Host-associated > Plants > Phyllosphere >... | reverse complement strand
TGCAACAAGGGGTAGAGCAGGGAGTGTGCCAACTGGCGCAGGCCCAGCGGGGCTGGGGCTTTGCTCGGCATGGAGGGCGATTTGTGTCGTGGAAGCTACAATTTTTGTAGCTTGCTACAAACAAGATGAGTGCTTGCGCGAGGTCGACGCTTTGCGCGTTCATGCGCACGTAATCAATCAAGGAACAGTGACCATGTTGAGGATCACTTGCGCTGCACTGGCCGGTTTATTGGGCCTCTGGAGCGTTTCGAACGCGGCTCAGGCCGAGGGTATCACCGGCGAAGTCGGCGCAGGCGTCAGCTACCAGCCCCATGACCCTACCGGCAGCCGCTACGAAACGCGGCCCGTTCCCTATTTCGACTTGGACTGGGGCGATGTCAGCCTGAGTACCGACGACGGCCTGACCTGGAGCGCGTTGAACAGCAATGGCTTTACCGCCGGCCCGTATATCAATTATCTGCAGGGGCGCACCTCGAACGGCTCGCTGCAGGGGTTGCGTAATGTGTCGGACATGGCCGAGGTGGGCGGTTTTGTCCAATACGCACCGGCTGATTTCTGGCGGGTGTATGCACAGCTGGGCCAGGCCGTCGGCGGCGGCCACGCGCAGAGCGGCACGCTGGGCAAGGTCGGCGGCGAACTGGGCTACCCGCTGGGCAACGGGATCATCGGCAGCAGCGGGCTGGTGGCGCACTTCGCCGATGCCCGCCAAACCCAGACCTTTTTCGGCGTGGATGACAACGAGGCAGCCGCGTCGGGCTTTCGGCCGTACAACGCCAGCGGCGGCTTCCAGAACGTGACGCTGACCCAGAGTTTCGAGTTTCCCCTGGCTGCCAAATGGTCGTTGCTGACCAGCGCGAGCTGGGTGCATCTGGTGGGTTCGGCGGCGGACAGCAGCATCGTCCGGCAGACTGGCGACGTTAACCAGGGCCAGGTGCAGACGGCCATCAGCTATAAGTTCGATTAGGTTGGTCTGGGGTTTGCAATGAGGTCCTGGAATCCATTTTTCCAGGACACTCTTCATGGCTCGCCCTGCTTACCGTTTGCTGCATCACTCGCTCTGGGACCTGGTGCCCATCGCCCTGGGCCTGGGGCATTTTGCCTTTGTCGTCTGGCTGGTTGCCGCCTTCCATAGCCTGAGCTGGTGGGCCCTGGTGCCCCTGGCACTGGTCTACGCGATCAGCATGTCGTGGAGCATCAACAGCATCTCCCACAACCAGATCCACAATGCCTACTTCAGCCATCGCGCAATGAACCGCGCCTTCGACCTGCTGCTGTCGGTGACCATCGGTTTTTCCCAGACGCTCTACCGCGATATCCACAACCGCCATCACCGTGGCAACGCCGACCTGCCGGGCCCAGATGGCAAAACCATCGACCCGCTGTCGATCTACCAGCGCGGGAAGCAGGGTCAGCCGGAAAACCCGTGGGCCTATACCTTCCTGAGTTTTTTTCGCGACGATCCCAAGCCGTTCTATGACGAGATGAAGCGCAAGCGCCCGGCGGATGCGCGCTGGGTCAAGGTTGAGATCGCAGTGACTGTGGCGTTCTATATCGCCCTGGCGCTCTACAACTGGCAGGCGGTGCTGTGGCTGTTGCCGTTCTGGTACCTGGGCCAGTGCCTGTCATCACTCAATGGCTACTACGAGCACTTCGGCGGCAACCCGGACCTGCCGATCGCCTGGGGCGTGAGTTCCTATAGCGTGCTGTACAACCTGATCTGGATGAACAACGGCTACCACGCCGAGCACCACTACCGGCCGAAGATGCACTGGACCAAGGTGAAGGCGTTTCATCGGGAGATTGCCGAGCAGCAGCGTGAGGCGGGGGTGAAGCAGATTTCGGTATCACACGGTCTGGGCTTCCTGGTGGCGCACCGCAAACGCCAGGGCTGAACCCCAGCTCTTGCGGTGAGCGGGCTTGCCCCGCGCGAGATAAGCTCGCTCACCACAACGATCAGCCCAGGCCAGCGTGATCAGTTTTCTTCGCCTTCGGCCAACAGGGCAATACCCCCGATAATCACCGCGACGCCCACCCAGTGCAGCGGGCTGATATGTTCCCCCAGCCCCAGCCACGAACCCAGCAGCACCACCACAAACACCAGCGAACTCAGCGGAAACGCCAGGGACAGACTGCTGCGCCGCAGGATCAGCATCCACACGAAAAACGCGCCGATGTAGCTAGCAATAGCCGCCACGATCCCGGGGTTGCGCGCCACGTCAGCCAGCCATTGCCAGCTTAGATCCATTTGCCCCAGTTGGTCCCCGGCCACTTTGGTAAACAACTGGCCGGCGCTCTCGGTGCAAATCAGCAAGGCCCACAGCACCACCGTGCCGAAACGCCCGTGTAGCCACCCGTTGTTCATCGTCTGCGTACTCATGCCTGACTCCCTGCAATCGCTACCAACATCACACCCAGGGTGATCACCAGCGTGCCCAACCAACGACGGCGACTGACGGTTTCCCCCAGCACCACCTTGCCCGCCAACACCACCCCGCAATAGGCCAGCGCCGCCGCCGGGAACAACAGGCTCAACGGCGCACGGGACAAGGCTTCAAGCCACACGAAGAACTCGATGGCATACGCGCCGATCCCGGCCCACAGCAGCGGCGCATTGAACACCTGGCCCCAGAAGGCATTCAGGCGGAAACCGCCGTCCAACTCGGGCAAACGGTCCAGGCCGATCTTGAAACACAGCTGGCCGATCACATCGAGCACGATGGAAAACGCCACCAGCAACACCACGGTCAACGTCACGGGAACAACTCCTCAAACAGGTCGATCAGGGCTTCATTGGTGGCGGCGTTGCGCTGCAGATCTTCGGCGCTCCAACGCTCGGGCGGCGGCTGGTCGGACTTGGCTTCCCAGCGCTTGAACGCATTGCTGAAGGCGGGCGTGGCGAACTCACCACATACGTCAATGCCGATGATGCGTTTGCGCGCCGCCAACGCCCGCAAAGCTTGCAGCAAGTGGGTCAGGCGCATGCCGCCCTGGTCCCAGTTGGTGGCCGCGTCTTCACTGGCGAGTACGTCTTTGTCGATGGTGATCCAGATGGCTTCGGTGGGCAGGCTGGTGATCATCTGATCGAGGAACGCCGCCCAATCCAGCTCGGCCAGGTTGCGCCAATACAGGTGATTTTCCTGCTGCTGGTGACCGGCACCGTCCCCTACCCTGCCCCAGACTTTCGACGGCGGATGCTGCCAGGGAAACAGCTGCAAGTGCCCGCGCTTGAGGGCTGCAAGGTTGCCACCGCGCAGTTGCGGGTTATGCAGGTCGTCGCTGCACGGGCCGAGGGTGACGATGCGCTTGATCGCCGGCATCTTCAGCGCGCGGTTGACCCACGATCCGCAATGACGCTTGGGCGCAAAGCGCACCCAGTCGGGGTGATTGTCGAAGTGGATCAGGCTGATGGGCTCTTTCAAATCGGCGAGGAACGCCGGCGTGAGGTGGTGATAGTCGCCAGAGCCGACAAACAGGATTTCCGGTCGCGCATCGGTGGGCCGAGGCCGTTGGGCCAGGCGTTCGGCGAAGCGTCTCCAGGTTTTCTCGGTGGACCATAGGCGCAGCTTCGGGCCCAGGTCCAGCAGGTCGATACGGGTGGCACGGCCACTGGCCAGACGCCGGGCAATCGGTGCCTGGCCGGTGAGGCTGTGGTCAAGGTCAAGAATATTCAAGGTAATGTTTCACCCCTAATGGCAGCGCCCATCCGGATACCGGACGGGCTTTAGGGGGTCAATGCAAGGGACGGGCCAGCGCTTAGCCTTTGGCCTCTTGGATGATCTGGCGGATCGCTCCCACAAAAGCTTCCGCCGGCTGCCCACCGCTGACGGCGTACTGGTCGTTGAACACGATGGTCGGCACCGAGGTCACGCCACGGGAGATCCACAGCTGCTCTTGTTCACGGACTTCAGCGGCGTATTCATCGGAGGCGAGAATCTCGGCCGCACGCTGGATATCCAAGCCGACGCTTTCGGCGATGATCGCCAGGGTGGCGTGGTCGGACGGGTTCTGGCCGTCAGTGAAGTACGCCTTGAACAGCGCTTCCTTGAGGTTGTACTGCAAGCCTTCCAACCCGGCCCAATGCAACAGGCGATGTGCATCAAAGGTGTTGTAGATACGGCTTTGGCCATCGGTACGAAAGGCAAAACCCAACCCGGCGCCCATGTCGCGGATACGTTCGCGGTTGGCCTGGGATTGCTCGGCGGTGGAGCCGTATTTTTCGGTGATGTGCTCGACGATGTTCTGCCCCTCGGCGGGCATGTTCGGGTTCAGTTCGAACGGCTGGAAATGAATCTCAGCCTGCACCTCGGCGCCAAGCTGGTCGAGGGCTTCGGTCAGGCCGCGCAGGCCGATGATGCACCAGGGGCAGGACACGTCGCTGACGAAATCGATTTTCAGGGGGGTACTCATGACAGGCAACCTCGCTGGCTTGAATGGGCCACAAAGGTTGCACGATACACCAATGTCACAACACCTTCGAAGGCTCGCCCCGGTCAATCTGCGCCCAGTGCGCCGCGTCCTCGCGATGGGCTTGCAGGTAAGGCAGCACCGCCGTCAGCAGCGGCGCCTTGAACGCCTCCTGGAAACGATGGGCCATGCCGGGAATCAATTTCAACTGGCTGCCCTGGATATGCGCCGCCAGGTGCACGCCGTGCATCACCGGCAACAGCGGGTCGGCGGTGCCGTGCACCACCAGGGTTGGCACACGCAGCTGATTGAGCAACGGCACGCGGCTCGGTTCGGCGAGGATTGCCATGATCTGGCGCTTCACGCCGTCCGGGTTGAAGGCACGGTCGTAGGACAGCGCCGCCTGGTGCAACAGCGCCTGGCGATCATCCGTCACGTTCGGGCTGCCCAGCGCCGCCAGCAGATCGGCCTGCTGCTCCAGAGCCACTTCACGATTCGGTGCGCTGCGCCGCGACAGCAGTTGCACCAACGCCGCATTCGGCGCAGGCAAGCCTTCGGCGCCGGAGCTGGTCATGATCAGCGTGAGGCTCTCGACCCGTTGCGGTGCCATGGCCGCCAGGTGCTGGGCGATCATGCCGCCCATGCTTGCGCCCAGTACGTGGAATTGCTGGATCTGCAAGGCATCCATCAAGCCGATGGCGTCATCGGCCATGTCAGTCAGCGTGTAAGGCGCCGCCACCGGCAGGCCGAGCTTGTAGCGCAGCACTTCAAAGGTCAGGTTGGCATTGGCCGGCGCCTGGCGCCAAGTGGACAGGCCTACATCACGGTTGTCGTAGCGGATCACTCGGAACCCTTGTTCGCACAGCGCGACCACCACTTCATCCGGCCAGTGGATTAGCTGCCCGCCCAAGCCCATCACCAGCAGCAAGGCAGGGTCGGACGCACGGCCGATACTCTGGTAGGCGATGCTCACCTGAGCCAGGTCGACCGTTTGGGTCGGGACATTGACGTCACATCGAGAAGCCGCAAAGGACGGCAGGCCGAACAACAGAGCGGCCAGTAAATACAACACGCGCATGAAAAACACCGAAACGCAGAACCCCAGTAGAGCGCGAGTCTGATGAAGTTTGTTCAAGCGCGCTGCCACAGTTGCGTGACAGTTTGATGAATATCGCTCAACGGTCGGCCCACTAACTATCTATCCCTACGCGCCGCGTTCCCCACCTTTAAATAGGGCACCGACCGGTAAAGCACCGTTCTGCCCCTTTTTTTGAGTGCCGTCACATGACCGATACACCCAACCCGCTCTCCCCCCTTGCCGTGCGCGATTTCCTGCCGCTCTCCCCCGCGCCGTTTCGCCCGTTGAATGAAAGCCTGCTGCTGGAAGCCACGGCCCGCTGGCACGCCAGCCGGGAACACATGCTCACGCTCACCGCCGCCGCCCCCAGCATTCGCGCCGCCCTCACGGCGTTCATCCAAGAGCAACTGGGCCTGAACGGCGACAGCGTGCAGCTGCATTTCGCGGCAACTGTCGACCAGCCACCGCGTCACGTCACGCTGACCCAGGCCTGCGCCTTTGTTCATCAAATCCCCGTCCCCAGCTCGCTCGCGCAACGTTGTCGGGTCATCGGCCTGCCGGTGGGCAAAACCCAGTACGCGGCGCAACCGTTCGAGCTGCTAAAACCCTTTACCCAGCTCAATGTGCAACAGGCCCTGCGAACCGCCTGGGTGCGCTACTGGTGGTTCACGCGCGCGCCCGGCACGTCGGTTTCACGCCGTGATCACGCGGTCGCGCAGTACAGCAGCCACCTCCAGGCGGCCGCTCAGTTGGCCTGTGCCTGTGGGGTGATCACCGCCGATCAATTGAAACCGTTGCTGACGGTGCTCGACCCGCCGAGCGGCGCGCTGCAGCTTGACGGTCAGAAGATCTACACCGAGCAACTGCTGCTCAAGCGCACGGGCTTGGCCGATGCCGAGATACCCGGTGCGCTGGTCATCACCCTGGATGCCGAGATCGTCCTCCAGCTGTTGTACCTGCCCTCTGAGGAACCGGCGCTGAACCTGTTCAACAGCCGCGTCAGCATGGAGCAATGGTTGCTCGATCACCCCACGCTGTTCCCCGGTGTGACGGCAATCACCCGAGACAACCAGATCGACTACCGCGAGGTCAACGACCCCTTGCAAGCCGGCGTGACGCATCTGCTGGAACATCGCCTCAGAGAAAAACAGGCGAGCTTGGCCTACCCCCACGGCAGAGACCTCGCCGAGCATGGTCACAGAGCGCTGGATGCGGCCGATCAGGTTGACCGGCACCAGCACAGCCAGGGTTTTTTCGCCTTGCCGCGCGCTGCCGAACTGACTGCCGTTGAGAGCGATGTCGCCCGCGACACTCCCCCCATGCTCTTCGCCGGACTGACCGCCGACCTGCCCCTGGCCCAGCGCCGCCACGCACTGTCACGGCAACAGCAGCCGCTCTTCGGTGCCGAGCACGCGTCCGCCCTGCTGCCGCCGCCGAACGATGAGCAACTGGCCACATTACGCAGCCAACTCAACCGCTTGCACGAGGCGCAACAGCAGGCCCATGAAGCCGCCACCGCGCTGTGGGGTCAATCCCAGCACCAACTGCTGGAGCTGTCCCAGCAAGCGAACCCCGATTACCACACCTTGCTCCAGGCACGCCTGAACGGGCTGCTTGCCGAGGCCGGCCTGCAGCGTCAACTCAACCAGATCAGCCAGGCCGGGCACGACATGCTTCTGGCCGCGCTTGACCCGCTCAACGCGCCAGACCCCGAACTCAAGGTGTCGGTGGCAACCTTGACCCTGTCGATCAGCGAGCGCAGCAACGGCGCGGTCAACATCCAGCGCAAAGAGCTGGACGGCGTGCTGCTGATCACCCTGGAAGCGGCGCTGCTCGATGCTTCAACACCTCAGGACCTGTTGCTGTACTGGCCGGGCAGCCAGGGCGGGCTGCAGCATTTCGCCTCGCTGCAGGCGCTTGAACAGTGGCTTGGCGTAACGCCGTCGGACGCTGCGTCGCTGGAACTGGCCCTGCTCAATCAGACCCCGTTCGAGTACAGCCTCACCGTGCAACTCGATGGTTGGGTCACCCAGATCGAAGCGATGCTTCAGCGTGCCCCGGACGACACCGAGCGCCAAGCCCGGGAACTGGAACCCCTGCGCGTGCAAGCGATCCAGGAACTGGGCGTATCGACCCACAGCGTGCGCGAACTGGCCTATGCGCAGCTTCTGGAACAGAACCAGAGCGGCGCCCTGGCCGCACAACTGCCGGCCTGGCTCGGCCAGGTGTCGGCTGCCGACAGGGTCGAACTCAAGGCCCTGCTGGAACGCTACATCCTCGCGTTCGAGCGCGCCGACGAGGCCTTGAACCTGAAGCTGCCGCTGATCAGTAGCTTTTGCAAAAAACGCCTGCACGCACGGCTGTCCCGGGACTTCTCGCTCAAGCAACCGTTCCACGTTCAGCTCGACGTCCCGGAATCGGTCACGCATCAACAGCATTTCGTCGAAGCCCCCGGCGCGCCCGGCACCCCGACCAAGACCGTACCGGTGCCCAGCGCCACCCGGGTCAAAATGAGCCTGGATGAGCTGGCGCTGAGCAACATCGATACGCCGACCTCCGAACGCTTGACGTTCATGAAGGTCGAGGTCAGCACCCAGGACGCCACCGAAGGCCAGGCCCTCACCGCCGGGCTCAGCGCCAACTACCTGCGCCGGCTGGTGCCGGAACTGGACCTGGCCCAAGCGTATGAAGACCTGATCGTCGAGGCTTACCAAGGCTCGGATCGCGAAGCGGACTTCAGCCGTGAGTATCGCCTCGAATGCCTGCTCGAACCTCATCGCCTGCTGCTCACCCTTCAGGGGCGCCTGGCGTTCCTGCAAAAGCACATCACCGCCACCGAACTGAACACCTTCAACATCGCCGTGAATGCCAGCACCGCTCAAGCCTGGCGCGCCGATGGCAATGACATTGAGCTGCTTCCCGCTCACCTCAGCGTCGGCGGCCCAGACACCCAGGACGGCTCAAGCACCTTGTCCGGGGTCACCTTCATCCGTCAGAAAAATTCCGGGAGCACCCTGCTCTATCTGCCCGAGAGCCCGGACGGCCAGGCCCTGCGCAGTTACAACAGCCTTGAGGCGGCGCGACTGGCGCTGTTCCGCCTGTGCCTGAACACCGCGATGGTCAACTACCTGGCTGGCCGCGCCTTGCTCGGTAACATGGCCAACCACGTCAGCCGGATCAATCAAGCGGTACTCCGGCATTTCGACGCGCTGATCGGCGTCGGCACCGCCTGGCCCGTCACCACGTCGCTGGCCAGCCATCTGCTCAACGCGCAAATGGGCCGCGTCAAGGAGGCCCACCGCGCCAGTGCCCGTTCCAACAGCGATCTGTACCTGGAACGCTATGCCATCAAAGGCGTGCAGGCCTTCAGCTATATCAAGATGGCACTCGGCGTGGTCCCAGTGGTGGGCAGCGTGATCGGCCTTTACGATGGCTGGGTCAGCGCCAATGACGCGGTGGCTGCGTTTCGCCGCGGTGATCATGTGCAAGGCATGCACGCCATCACCCAAGTCCTGCAATCATTGATCGACGCCGGCATCGATGTGGCCGGCGGGGTGCTGATCACACCCAATGCAGCGCGCACGCGCACGTTTGGGCGCCAGTTGCGCAATGCCTTCAAGGGTGGCCGTTACCTGCAACCGCCCATGAGCCGCAAGGCGCGCCGCATCGCCGAGCGCTTCAGCGGGTATGAATATGGCAAGGAGATCGCCCTGGCCCATCTGACCCCGGCGAGCCACGGTGTTTATCGCAACGTCTACCGCCATACCGACGGCGACTTCATTGTGCGGCAGGGCAGCGTCTATCAGGTCGAACTGCAGAACGGGCATTGGCGCTTGAGTGGCAACACGCTTAAGACCTACAAACAGCCGATTGCCCTGGATGAAGCCGGCCAATGGGACACCCACTTCGGCGTCTACGGCACCGCGCAACCGGTCGGCCTGGCGGGCGGCGGCGGCGTGCTCGGGCACCTGGCGGACACCCTCGAACCGCTCTGGCCGATGGCGATTCGACAACGGCTGCCGATCTGGTGGACCGATCATGTGCTGCGCCGCCAACTGGCGCTCAACGATGCGATCAATACGCTGAGCAGTCGGCTCGATGCTCAACTGGCCGCGACCAGCAACCTGCAACACCTGTCCAACCAAAGCGACATCGCCACCCGCAAAACCTTGCAACCGACCCTGGATGAGGCCTACGCCAAAGACATCGAGCTGGCGATTGAGCAGGCCAACGCCGTTCAGGACGTGATCGCCTTCACCCCCAACAGAGAGCACCTGGCCCTCAAAGGCATGCAGAGCCGCGCCGCCCTGATTGTCACCAGCAGAGCCGTGGAGCGCTTGAAAGTCGCCGCGGCCGCGCTGCAGGGGTTGACCGGGCAATTCGGCGACCTCCAAGTGCCGCCGACGCGCCCGGCCGCCATTTTGCAGTTTCTGCAAACCCGCAAAGGTCTCAGCCAGAACATCGTGCAGGCACTCGACCGGATCGACCGCCTCTTCCTGGTCATGAACGAATGGAGCGCCAATATCAACCTAATGGCGCAGGAAGCCGATATACGCCTGCACGGCAGAAGTACGCGCAGGACCGCGCAACAGATCGACGCGGATCTTCACAACACGCGCACGATGGTGGGCGAGGCTCGCGACGACGCGGCGCGCTGGAACGAACTGTACGATGAAGGCTTTCGCACGCACCTGCGCACCGTCCACAGCATCGACACGTTCAACCGCTACGATCACGTCACCGATCCTTCCTGGTTGTACTTGCAAAGTGAGGTCAATCGCGTCTATCTCGACGCCCACCTGGCCCTGAACACGCATTTTGCACTGACAAATACGCCCACCACGGTCAGCCAGCGCACGCGAATACTCAATGAATGTATCGATGCCTACGCGCGCTTCAGCCTCAGCGTTAAAACCTTGAGCGCAGGCTACCCGCAACATTTTGACCTGGATAACCTGAGCGCCTTGCTGAACAACCTCGAGCGCATGACTCAACTGGCCCGTCAGCGCATCGGCACGCCCGCTCGCCTGCATCGCCCGCGGCCCGACGAACCACGAGGAACAGTGTTTGAAACCGATGACAACCGGATGCTGATCGGCATAAAAAGCACCGACCCACGCACCAACACCACGCGCTACACCATCGACAACCTCAGCGGCCACACCGAGACCTGGGAGCAACGCCCAAACGGTCGGGCTCAACGCCAATCGGCACCACCGGTGGCGCTCCCACCCGAGGCGAACGTGAAGTCGGTGATGGTGAACGAAGCCCAGAGCCGCCTGCGCGCCGTGCCGGTGTACCAGGCTAAAGTCGAAGCCTACGCCCGCCAAGGCATGTTGCCGGTGGACCTTGAACACATGCTGGTCAGCGAAGCCGCCGAACTCACCCTGCGCTCGAACCGCATCGCACGCCTTGACCCCGAGGAGCCGAGCATCCAGCCATTGCGCACGACCGCCACCGAGCTGACCGCCGCGGGCCGCACCCTGCGCACCCGCCAATCATTGGCCAGCCGCCAACCCACCGACGGCATGCTTGATGATCTGGCCAGGCATCACGTGGTCGAGGTGCGTCGAACCGCGTCGATGACCGAGCTGGCGAGGCGTGCGAACGGGCACCGCGACTTCATGCAGGAATATGAAGTCTGGGACCTGACCGCCACCCCACCGCGTCCCTTGTGGTACGCGCACTTTCATTACAACCGCCGCACGGCTACCTTCGATGAGTTCGAAAAGGCCCACTTGAAACTGCCGGAGCATCGCTACTTGACCCATGCCGACGACCCGTCACTGCCATTCTCGGACATCGGCAAGCAGTCCGCCGCGTTGTCGCATATCCGGCCGCTGTGGGTTGCCCTCTAGCCGCGCAGGCCCGCGGCTGTCTCGGCCACCAGGACTTTCGGGGTCTTGGTGCGCTGCGGCGGGATCTTCAGTTCGCTGCCGTGTAGAGATTGCGCGGCGAACCTTTGGCCGGGTACATCCCGCCCAGGCCTGCATGTCGACAACGCACACAACATGAGACAAACTCACTCCATTCGTATTAATCATCAATATTTCTCATGGAGGCCACGGTGCTGGAAATCCGTCACCTGAAAACCCTGCACGCCCTGCGCGAGGCCGACAGCCTGGTCGAAGCCGCCGAACGCCTGCATTTGACGCAGTCCGCCCTGTCCCACCAGTTCAAAGAGCTGGAAGAGCGCCTGGGGGTGCCGCTGTTCGTGCGCAAGACCAAGCCGCTGCGTTTCACCAGCGCCGGCCTGCGCCTGCTGCAACTGGCCGACGCAACGCTGCCGCTGCTGCGCGGCGCAGAGCGTGATATTGCGCGCCTGGTCGGTGGGACCGCCGGGCGTTTGCACATGGCCATCGAATGCCACAGTTGCTTCCAGTGGCTGATGCCGACCATCGATCAGTTCCGCGACGCCTGGCCGGAAGTCGAACTGGACCTGGCCTCCGGCTTCGCTTTTGCCCCGCTGCCAGCTCTGGCCCGAGGCGACCTGGACCTGGTGGTGACCTCCGACCCGCTGGAGTTGCCGGGCATCACCTATGTGCCGCTGTTCACCTACGAAGCCATGCTCGCGGTCGCCAACCAGCATGCGCTGGCGAATAAGGCGTACATCGTGCCGGAAGACTTGTTGACCGAAACACTGATCACCTACCCGGTGGAACGCGACCGCCTGGACATCTTCACCCGCTTCCTCGAGCCTGCCGATGTGGAACCGGCCCAGGTGCGTACATCGGAGCTGTCGGTGATGATGATGCAACTGGTGGCCAGCGGCCGTGGTGTGTGCGGCATGCCCCATTGGGCGCTGCATGAGTACAGCGCGCGCGGCTATGTGAAGGCCAAGCGGTTGGGCGAGAAAGGGTTGTTTGCGACGCTATATGCGGGGATTCGTGCAGACATGCTGGATGCACCGTACATGCGCGATTTCTTGCTGACGGCCAAGGACACGTCGTTTTCCACCCTGGATGGGGTCAGCGCGGTGCGCTAATTGCAGGAGCCCGGCAATTCGCGCCACATGTGGATCTTGTCGAAATAATCGACCCCGACCCGCACTGCCAGCGGCTCCAGGCCGTATTGGACGAAGCCGCAGCGTTGATACAGGGCAAAGGCCGCGTCATTGCCGGCGGTGACCGTAAGCTGGATCACTTTGAGGCGCGGCTGTTTGCGTGCTTCGTCCAGTGCGGCCTCGACCAACTGACGACCCAGGCCCTGTTGCTGATAGGCCTCGTTCACGTACATGCCGAACAGCGTCACCTTGTGCCGCGCTTTCTCTCGCGGCTCATACGCCAGGCCGACAATGCCGGCCAGTTCGTCACCGACAAAAACGCCGAGCAAGCAATCCAAGGGGCTGCTCAAGCGTTTTTCCCACCAGCTCAGCGGCATCGCCGCACGCTCCGCCACGCTGGAGGTGAATGCCTGGGGATAGGCGCCATAGGCCTCAAGCATCAACGCCCGATAAGCCTCGGCGTCGCTGGCCCCCAGCGTGCGAATGATCATGCCGTCAGCGAGGCGCGGTAAAACGGCAGGATCAGATCGCGCGTCAGCGGGGCCAATTGCAGGCCACCGTCACCGGCCGGGTCGATCCAGCGCACTTCCTCGATCTCGGCGGCGGGGGTCACCGCCACGTCGATAGTGACCTGAAACAATTCGGCCTCCACCGTAAAGCCGGGCTCGTTGGCCGCCGGGGCCGAGAAGTGGCCCAGGTAAGCGGCATCGCTGGGGTTGATGCGCAGGTTCAGTTCCTCGAACAACTCTCGGGCCAATGCCTCGGCGGGTTGCTCGCCTGCGTCGATTTTGCCGCCGGGCTGCATGAAGGCCTGGGTGCCGCGCTTGCGCACCAGCAGGGTGTGGCCGTCGCCACCGATCAGGAGGGCGGCGGCGATGCGGATAGTCGTGGACATGCAGTAAAAGCCTTGAATTGGGTCAGTGAAAATAACCGGCAAGGCTTACGCCTCGTCCGGCGCCTTGATAAATACGTTGTACTTCGCCCCTTCCATCGCCTCAAACGCAATCAGCTTGTCCACCAGCGGCAGGTTCAGCACCTTGCCGGCATTGAGCAGTAACATGCCGTTGTCGGCGTTGAGGTTGCGAGCCAGCACCATGCCGTCGGCCAGTTCGCGCGTGGTCAGGACCTTGACGGTGGGATCGCCCAGCGTCACATCACTGAGGAATGTGGCGCAGGCCAGAACGAAATCCTCGACCAGCTCGGGATCATAGAGGCGCCCGGCATATTTGCGGATATAGAGCAGCGCTTCGTCACTGTTCATCTGCCGCTCGAGAATCAGCCCCTTCTGCAACTCGATGAAGTCCACCGCCAGTTTCAAAAGGCGCGAACCGAACGGAATCGCATCGCCCTTGAGGTGGTCGGGAAAACCGCTGCCATCCCAGCGCTCCTGATGGTGACGAATGATGCGCGCCGCATCTTTCATCGGCTCCAAGGTCATCAACAACGATTCGCTCTGGGTCGGATAGCTGCGGTAGCGCTCGCGATCCGTGCTGTGCAGCTTATCGGCCGGTTCGATCAGCATGCTGTCGCTCCAGCTCAGTTTGCCAATGTTGTACAACGCAGCGGCCATCGTCAGGTCACGCGAACTGGCGTCGTCGATAGACTGGGCGGCGCAATAGACCCGCACCAATTCGATCAGCGAGCGGTTGGTCTGCTTGTTCTTGGGCAAGCGCAGGTTGGCCAACAGCGAAAACACTTCGGTACCGGTCACGTAGCTGTGCTTGAGTTCGTCGTAGGCCAGGTCGAGCATGTCGGCGGTCTGCTGCAGCTCACTGGTACGCGCCGCTACGCGTTTTTCCAGGGTGGCGTTCAGTTGCTTGAGCTGATCGTTCTGCACCTGGGTCAGGCGCTCCAGGCGCTGGTGCTCCAGGGTCTGGCGCAAGACCAGCTGCAGCTCCTCGTCATTCCAGGGCTTGCTGATGTAGCGGTGGATCTGCCCTTCGTTGATGGCCTTGACGATCGTCGGCAGGTCGGCGTAACCGGTGAGCAGAATGCGACTGGTGGCCGGATACAGCCGATGCACCTCGGCCAGCAGCTGCGCACCGTCCATACCGGGCATACGAGCGTCGCTCATCACCAGGTCGATGGGTTGGGCGGCCATGATCTCCAGGGCCTGGGCACCGCTGCCGGCCAGGACTACATCGAAGGGCTGCCCGCGCAATAAGCGGCGCAGGCTGTTGAGGATCGATTCTTCATCGTCGACCAGTAATATCGTGGGTTTCGTCGCAAGTTGTTCGTCCATGCCTGCTGCGCCTTCAAATTGAACTGAATGGAACCACATTTGACCATCGTGCCAAGCCATCTTCCCTCGACCGCGGCGCGGGGGTCGATTTGACGCCAACTGGCCTTCGATTTCAAGGCACTCGACTATGCTGTCACAGTAGACAACTTCGCTCAGCCGCAGAATCAGGGAAGGAATCATTATGCCGTCGAGCCTTTTGCAATCGCGGAGTGCGTCATGACCCCGGACTCAGCGCGGGCCAACCGGCGTATTCTGATCGTCGATGACAGCGCGTCGATCCATGATGACTTTCGCAAGATCCTGTGTGCCAACGCCCAGGGCGAGAAATCCCTGGACAGTCTTGAGGAAACCCTGTTCGGCACCACCGCCACCCCGCGCCACGCATTCGTGCTGGATTCGGCCTACCAGGGCCAGGAAGCGCTGGAACTGGTGGCCCGGTCCCTGGCCGCCAACGCTCCGTATGCCATGGTGTTCATCGATATGCGCATGCCGCCCGGCTGGGACGGCCTGCAAACCATCGAACAGCTGTGGAACGTCGACCCCAATCTGCAGATCGCCCTGTGCACCGCGTATTCCGACTATTCGTTCGAAGCGATCGAGGCGCGATTGAAATACAACGATCAGTTGCTGATTCTGAAGAAACCCTTCGACCATCTGGAGATCCGCCAGATGGCCAGTGCCCTGACGTGGAAATGGCAGCTGGCCCAGGATGTCGCCCTGAAAGTGGTGGCACTGGAGCGCACCATCGAAGAACGTGTGCAGGAACTGCTGAAGGTCTCGCATCTGTTGCAATACGATGCGCTGACGGAACTGCCCAACAGCACGCTGCTCGGCGACCGCCTCAGCCAGGCCATAGCCCTTGGTCGGCGGCATGACACGCAACTGGCGGTGATATTTATCGGGCTCGATCGTTTCAAACGCATCAACAATGCCCTGGGTTACCCGGTGGGCGACGAGGTGCTCCAACATGTCAGCCACAGCCTGGTAGCAACAGTGCGCAGCTCCGACTCGGTGTTTCGCTACGGCTCCGATGAGTTCGTGATCCTGCTCCACGACGTGCAGCACCCGCAGCAGACCCAGCACATCGCGCACAAAGTGCTCAAGGCCATCAGTGCCACACGCCATGTGGCCGGGCATGACTTGAGCATCACGGCGAGCCTGGGCATCAGCATCTACCCCAATGACAGCTACAACACAGTGGAGTTGATCAAGCACGCCGAAACCGCCATGCATACCAGCAAGGAACGCGGCCCCAACGATTTCAGTTTCTACACCGAAGACATGAACCTGCGCGCCCGGCGCCAGCAAAATCTGGAGAGCGCGATCCGCCTGGCCTTGGAGCTGGATGAATTCGTACTGCACTACCAACCCAAGCTGGACCTCAACTCCGGGCGAATCGTCGGCGCGGAGGCGCTGATACGCTGGTTTCAGCCGCGCTCGGGGTGGGTCAGCCCGAGCGATTTCATTCCGGTGGCCGAAGACAGCGGGCTGATCGTGCCCTTGACGCAGTGGGTGCTGCACCAGGCCTGCGAACAGGCGCAGGCCTGGCGCGGCATGGGCCTGCCACCGCTGTACATGGCGGTGAATGTATCGGCCATCGACTTTCGCCAGCATGACTTCGTCGACAACCTGGCCGCGATCCTCAAGCAGACCGGCCTGCCGCCCGCCTGGCTGGAGCTGGAAATCACCGAAAACGTACTGATGCAGAATGTCGACGACACGGTGCAGATCCTGCAAACAATCAAGGCCATGGGCGTGCGCCTGGCGCTGGATGACTTCGGCACGGGCTACTCGAGCCTGAGTTACCTGCGACGCTTTCCCATCGATGTGTTGAAAATCGACCAGTCGTTCGTGCGTGGGCTGAACGAGAATAACCAGGATGCCCAGCTGATAAGCGCTATCATCGGCATGGGCAAGAGCCTGGAGTTGAACATCATCGCCGAGGGGGTGGAGACCGTCGAACAGCTGAATTTCCTGAAAAGCCAGCAGTGTGAAGAGGGTCAGGGCTTTTTGTTCAGCAAGGCGGTGCCGCCGAAGGATTTCGCCCGGTTGCTGCAAGTGGGCAGCGCCACACTGATGCCTGCCCAATAGCCGCGTGCCTGCAAGGAGTGCTCGCTTGAGCAAAGTCTCACGTTACCGTTTCGGCGTTCTGCTGGTGGTGTGGTCGGGGCTGGCCCAGCCGTTGCTGGCCGCGCCGTTGAACGAAGCGCTCAAACCACTGCCACCGGTGCCCGTATTGGACCCGGCCAGAGTCGAGTTGGGTCGCCAGCTGTTCAATGAGCCGCGCCTGTCGGTCAATAACACACTGTCCTGTGCCAGCTGCCATCGACTGGCGTCCGGAGGTGCAGACAACCAGCCGTTTTCCCTGGGTTTCAACGGCAAGCCGGTGCCAATCAACACCCCTTCCGTGTTCAACGCCAGCCTGAACTTCAAGCAGTTCTGGAATGGCCGGTCGGACACCCTGCAAGCACAGGTCGAACAGGTAGTGATCAGCCCCCTGGAAATGGGCAGCGATTGGAATACCGTAGTGCAGAACCTGTCCGCCCTGCCCACCTACCAGACCGCCTTCAAACAGGCCTACCCCGATGGCATCACCGCCGCCAACGTGCAGGACGCCTTGGCCACCTATGAGCAAACACTGCTGAGCCCCAACTCGCGGTTCGACCAATACCTGCTCGGTAACACCGATATCCTGACAATCCAGGAAAAATATGGCTACCAGCGCTTCAAGGACTACGGCTGTATAGCCTGCCATCAGGGCATCAATATCGGCGGTAATATGTTCCAGAAATTCGGTGTGATGGGCGACTACTTCAAGGCCCGAGGCAACCCGGTCGAAGCCGACCTGGGCCGCTATCTGGTGACCCAGGACGAAGAGGACCGCCATGTGTTCAAGGTGCCCAGCCTGCGCAACGTGGCGGTGACCGCGCCGTACTTTCACGATGCGTCGGCCAAGACCCTGGAAGAAGCCGTCGATGTGATGTTCAAGTACCAGTTGGGGCGCAATCCGAATAAGGAAGACAGGGACTTGATCGTGCAGTTTCTCAAAACCCTGACCGGCGAATGGGCAGGCAAGCCGCTATGACCTCTCACTCCCGTCGCCGCTTTACCCAGATTGTACTTGGCCTGGTGACCCTGCTGCTGGCCTCGACCCTGGTGTTTTTGTACCTCAAGGCTTCCCGTGATCAGACCGCCAGCTACACCCAGTCGCGGGATCTGATCCGCCAACTGCAGCAGCTCAATGCGCAGTGGGACAGCGAGGTCCTCAAGGCCCGGATCGCGATCACCCACAACTACGACCCGCTGGTCACGCCACTCACGCAGATGACCCGAATATGGGCCGAACTGAACAGCCGCGACACCTACCACAACCCGTCCAACCTGAGCGGCTGGCAGGCCACGCAAACGGCTTACCAGACGGCGATCCAGGAAAAAGCCCGCCTGGTGGACCAATTCAAATCCCACAACGCGCTGCTGCGTAATTCACTGGCGTTCCTGCCGACCGCCGAAGACGACATCCAGGCGCAGTTCAACCGCCTTGACGCTGAAGGCCGCCTGCAATTGCAAGACGTGGCCACCGACACCTATGACCTGTTGCTCAGCAGCCTGGAGTTCGCCCAAGTCACCAGCGACGATCGCGCCGCCGATATCCTGGTGGGGCTGGGCAAACTGGCGATCAATAAGGAGCAACTGCCCAGCGAGTTCCAAGGGCCGGTGGACATACTCAGCAATCACATTTCGCTGATCCTGCGCGAACAGCCCGTGGTCAACGACCTGCTCGAGCGCATTGCCACGGTGCCCGTCGCCGAACACCTGGACGCACTGACCACCCACCTCGACCAGGACCAGCAAGCGGCAGACCTGATCGACCATCAATACCATCGCTACCTGCTGATCTTCTCGACCTTGCTGGTGGGGTTGCTGCTCTATCTGGCGGTGCGCCTGTTGCGCAGCTTTGCCGAAATCAACCGGGTCAATCGCGCGTTGCACGCTGCCAACGAAACCCTGGAGCAGCGCGTGGAGCGACGCACCCGGCAGCTCAAGGATGCGCAGAGCGAATTACTCGACAGCGCACGCCAGGCCGGCATGGCCGAAATCGCGACCAATGTGCTGCACAACGTGGGCAACGTACTCAACAGCGTGAACATCTCCGCCGAACTGGTCACGCGCAAGCTGCGCAGCAGCAAGGCCCTGGGGCTGGGCAAAGCCATGCAGTTGATCAATGAGCACAAGGACGACCTGGGCACCTTCCTTACCGAAGATGAGAAAGGCAAGCTGCTGCCCGGCTATCTCAACCAACTGGTGGACGCCATCGCCGTTGAGCAGCAGGGCATGACCGACGAGTTGGCGCAGTTGAGTAAAAGCGTGGACCACATCAAGGACATCGTCTCCACCCAGCAATCCTATGCCGGCGCCGCCACACTGCTGGAGCCGGTGCACATCAGCGGCCTGATGGAAGATGCATTGCGCATGAACGCCGGAGCCCTGAGTCGTCACCACGTCACGGTGGTCAAGGAATATGCGCAGGTGCCGGAAATCCTCGCCGACAAACACCGCTTGCTATTGATCATGGTCAACCTGATCAGCAACGCCAAGTACGCCATGTCCAACCTCAGTGACCGACCCCGGCAGATGACCCTGAAGGTCCAGCCCCTGGAGGACAATACCTTGCAGATCAGCGTCAAGGACGATGGCGAGGGCATTCCCGCGGAAAACATGACGCGGATCTTCACCCACGGTTTTACCACTCGCAAGGAAGGCCACGGCTTCGGCCTGCACAGCTGCGCGCTGGCCGCCGTAGAAATGAATGGTCAGCTCAGTGCCCACAGCGACGGGCCTGGCCTGGGCGCGGTATTTACCTTGACGATCCCTATGACCCCTGCCGGAAGTCCCGCATGAATCAGCCTCCCAATCGGCGCATCCTGTTGATCGACGACACGCCGTCGATTCACGACGATTTTCGCAAAATCCTGATGCCGACCGTCGAGACCAACCAGGCCCTCGACGATATGGAGTCAGCGCTGTTCGGCGACACCAGCAAGCCCGAGGTGCGTACCTTCGAGCTGCATTCGGCGTATGGCGGCGAAGAAGGCCTGCAATTGCTCACCACCGCCATGGCGGAAAAACGCCCCTACGCCCTGGCATTCGTCGACATGCGCATGCCGCAAGGTTGGGACGGCGCAAAGACCATCGAAGAGCTATGGACCGTCGACCCCGGCCTGCAAGTGGTGGTGTGCACCGCGTATACGGATTACTCCTGGGATGAATTGCTGTATCGCCTCAACGGCCATGACCGGTTGCTGATCCTGAAAAAGCCCTTCGATAACATCGAGGTGCAACAGATGGCCAACATGCTTGCCAACAAATGGGACATGGCCCGCCGCGCCTCGCTGCAAACCATACACCTGGAGCAACTGGTGGCGCAGCGCACCCAGGCACTGACCCAGGCCAGCGAGGCGTTGCAACTGGAAATCGACGAGCGCAAGCAGCTGGAAAGCCAACTGGTGCAATCGGAAAAACTCGCGTCGCTGGGGCAACTGGCAGCTGGCGTCGCTCATGAGATCAACAACCCCGTAGGCTTCATCTCCTCCAACCTGAGCACCCTCGACAGCTACTTCAACCAACTGCAGCGGATGCTGGACGCCTACCGGCAGCTCGAAGAAAGCCCCGCCGCGGCCGAGCAGTGCGCCGCGCTCAAGGCCTTGCGTGCTGAACTGGAGCTGGATTTCCTCAGGGAAGACATCCCCATCCTGATCAGGGAATCCAAGGAAGGCATCGGCCGGGTGGTGCAGATAGTCAAGGACCTGAAGAACTTCTCGCGGGTCGACAACGACCAGACCTGGCAATTCGCCAACCTGCAACAGGGCATCGACTCAACGCTGAACATCGTCGCCAGCGAACTCAAGTACAAGGCCGACGTCGTGAAAAATTACACACCGCTGCCTGAAATCGAATGCCTGGCCTCACAGCTCAACCAGGTGGTGATGAACCTGGTTATCAACGCCGCCCAGGCCATGGGCCCGGAGCGCGGCACCATCACCATCAGCAATGGCGTGCAAGGCGATAACATCTGGCTGGAAGTCGCGGACAACGGCTGTGGCATTCCCCCGGAGACCGTGCAGAAAATCTTCGACCCGTTCTTCACCACCAAGCCGGTGGGCGAAGGCACGGGGCTCGGGTTGTCGTTGTCCTACGGCATTATCAAGAAGCACCACGGCGATATTTGCGTGAGCAGCGAACCGGGAAAAGGCACGACCTTTCGCGTGGTGTTGCCGATTCGGCAGACGGCCGCCTAGGGCGCAGGAGCGGACCGTATCCGCCCGGCAAAGGTTGTCTGGGGTTTGCCGACAGGCGCAGAATGCGGCACCGACCTGTAAGAGTCCGATTTCAAGGAAACCGTATGAGCCTGTCTTTGCTAAGCCGTTACGCCTTCTTTGCCGTGTGCGTCATCTTCACCCTCGCCAGCCTCCCCTTTATCGAACACGAATGGCTGTGGCCGATCACCCTGGTCACGGGCGTGTTGAGCCTGATCGGTATGTTCGACCTGCTGCAAAGCCCCCACGCCGTACGCCGCAACTATCCAATCCTGGGCAATATCCGTTACCTGGTCGAAGCCATCCGCCCGGAAATCCGCCAGTACCTGCTGGAGTCCGACAGCGACGCCCTGCCCTTCTCCCGGGCCCAGCGTTCACTGGTCTATTCCCGCGCCAAAAATGAAACTGCCGACAAACCCTTCGGTACCCTGATCGACGTGTACCAGTCGGGCTTCGAATTTATCGGCCACTCCATGCGCCCGGCGCCGCTCAGCGACCCCAGCGCGTTTCGTGTGATGGTCGGCGGCCCGCAATGCACGCAGCCGTATTCGGCATCGGTATTCAATATCTCGGCGATGAGCTTTGGCTCGTTGAGCGCCAACGCCATTCGTGCGTTGAACCAAGGCGCCAAACTGGGCAATTTTGCCCATGACACCGGCGAAGGCAGCATCAGCCCCTACCACCGGGAGAACGGCGGCGACCTGACCTGGGAGTTGGGCAGCGGCTACTTCGGCTGTCGCACCAGCGACGGCCGCTTCGATCCGGAACGCTTCGCCGTGCAGGCGCAGAACCCGCAAGTGCGCATGATCGAAATCAAGATTTCACAAAACTTATATTGTCAATATGTTGATCCTTTTATTTGCAAATATTTTCGCCCTGAAAGGCATCAAATACAAGGGTTTTCCCTCACCTCACAACTCGGTAAGTAGGTCAACAAAATGCGTAATTTTCATCTACACGTGTTGACTCGACCTTAGCGCCAAACTCCCCCGCCGCTCCATTACGACTCTCACATACGATGGATTCACATGCTCCCGATCTCCCCGGTAATGGCCTGGGCGAACAAACTAGACAGATCCGGCGGATATACGGCCTCCCGGCAAGCTGCCAATTCCTCCTCTGACCACCACCCCACCTCAGATACCACTTCGCGCTCCTGGTCACTCCATCTCGTGTTCGAGAGTTGTACGTCATGTACACGCACCACGAAATAGTGTTCGACCGCAAGCACATGCTCCCCACCGGGCATCACCCAAGGAAACTCCTTGTGTGCCAAGCACTGACCGACGGACTGAACCTCGATGCCCGTCTCCTCATAAAGCTCTCGGATTGCTGCCGCCTCATAAGACTCGTTAGCCCTGAGCTTCCCGCCAGGTGTGGCCCAGTAACACATGCCTGCCAAAGCTCCCGTAAGGTAACGGATCTTGAATAACAGCATCTGGTTCGAGGGGCTTATCAGCAGGATGCGGGAAGCTAAACGTTGGCGCGGCATCGGCACTCCGAGATGAATGGGTTATCAAAAGAACATCCGCTATTCAATGATGCCCAACACCTCACTACCTTTCATCCGGCGAACTTCCAGCACGTAATCTGCGATGTTAGGCACGGCGTAATCGACCACGAGTTCTACAACAGCCTTGGCAGGCCTGCCGGACGCCTTCACAGGGTAGTCTGCAATCCTGCGGAAGACCTCGGTGCCACGGCGGTGAGGAATGGGCCAAGTGTTGCCAGAATTCATGTGGCAAAGCCAAATCTTGTCAGCGTAAGCCTGAATCAGTTCCGCTGAGTTCAGCGTCAGCACGTCGTGTTCGAGATTCCGATAGTCGCGGGCACCCAGCAGACGATGCAGCCTTTCTTCTTCCACCCAGAAAAAGACTTTCTCGTTGATGAGCTCATACCACTGCTGAGGGGTTGTCCCGTCAGTGAGCGCCTGAAGTAGACGCCGTTCGGGCATCGGCTTTTGATCCCGTAGCACGATGTTCGACGGGTGCCCTACCCTCACATCCATTTTCTGATCGCGGTGCTCGCTCTCAAACCGCGCCCGGTCATCGCCCTGGACTTTGAGATGGTCGAGCACAGCAGTGGTGCTCATCAACCCATGGGCACGAATGTTGTCCCAAGCACCGCGCTCTGCCATGTGATACACACGCGGGTACAGCTCAATCAACTTTTCCACGTTCATCCGTTATTTCCTGCCCGATCGTGCAGTCCAGTTACGCCGGTCGATCAGCGAGCGCAGATCGGTGGCACCTGTGTCGCGAGAAAATCGGGTGTTGATCAGCGAGACAGGAGCTTGGGAAACACGCTCCAGCTCCTCCACAAACTTGATGGTGTCCGGATCGAGTTGCTCAAATCTACGTGCCTTGCTGTTAGAAGAATTGAGGTAATCCGCGAACGTCAAAACGATATCGGTGGGCGCATTGAGCGAACAGGCCTTGCGGAATTGATCCCACTCAAACCAACCCACGCGTCTGTTTCGTCTGGTAGTGGAGGTTTTCTCAGCGGCGTTTAGCGCTGTGCCTTCGAGGCCTGCGAATTCAGCAATTTCGTCGAAGGTCGTTCCGTGTTTAAGCTGTCCTGAAGTATGGCCCTGGTCTCCGTCAGGATCCCCAACACGGATCGGCATAGGCCTGATAACCATGAGAATTTTTCGAATACGACTGGGTGAGATCCCAGCCTCTGCAAGGCATCCTGCAACATTGGTGTCCCTGGACGTCACGTGCGGGTAGTCGCCATGAAAAATACTCAGTCCGCTTCCCTGCGTGCCCTCCAGCAATATGGAGTGACCATTGCGATAGGCCTCCTCCAGCCTATCTGTTGTACAGCCATGATAATTCCCCTGCGTGCCGACGTAGGGCCGTAGCTCCTCGACATCCCGCGCAAGCCTGATCGTCTTGTTGCCTCTGCTTAGGATACGTCGCGCAGCCGCAGCGCCGCTTCCACTGCCCGTGGAGGCGATGGTCGAGACCAAATGAACCTGCTCAGCTTCAAGGTCTTCGTCTTCAATAATAGTTGCCTGCGGATCTATAAACAGTCGATCCGGGCCGATATTGCACTCTTCAATTTCCTTTAAAAGTCCCGGCAATCTGATCGTCATGCCAGGGCCCAGAAGCAGTCTTGCACTCACATCCCGCGCCCCGGAAGGCAGGTGGTGATATGTGTAGGGCCCGCGAGGGCTTGCCACGGTGTGCCCGGCGTTGGGCCCGCCGACGCGAACCATAACGTCGTACTCACGAGCTAAGTAAGAAACAATGTTGCCCTTGCCCTCGCTTCCGTACTGCCCTCCGATTAACACATCCACACACCTGATTTCAGGTGGAGTGAAGAGATGCAACCGAGCGGCGACTCGCACAAGTGTGTCATTGGAGTCAGATCGTTCGGTGTAAATGCGGACGTCTGCATCAGCCTTGAGCAGTTCGATTTCTGCCTGATCTCTGAGCTGATTGACCTGGTCATAGGGCACAAGGTCAATCTGCCCCTTCACGCGTTCTGCATACCGCTTGTGGAGCGTAGGGTCGCTTGCATAAAGATGGACATGGATAAGGTTCGCCCCGAAGGTCTTTCGAAACTCCAGCACTTGCGCCAATGTGTTCAGGTGATCGACTACCAACGGCGGGCCTCCCGCGTCCTCGGCGCACCTCACATTGGTTTCGTGAAGCATCCAGTGCTCATGGTCTGCTCCCGTCAGTTCACGTCGCCGATCAAGCATCGCTGGTTGATCCAGCCGAAGATGCCAGTCGGAATCCTGGGAGGCCCGACGATCGCACACGACGGCAAAGCCATACTCCTTTACCAGCAAGTCGGCTAAACCACTCTTTCCACTACAGGTCTTTCCGCTGACGACGACGATCTGCCGAGTTTCCATGTACTACTTCTCCCAGATTTCCATAATCTGATCTGCGATATCGGATGGGATGAGCTTGTCGGTATCTAAGATTCGGTCGGCCAGAGCTGCCAAGGAGCGAGCACTCTGCTCGTTTGGATGCAAGACGTCCGCCTCGTACTGCGAGAGTTGATGCGGATTGCGCAAAGCGTATCTCCGCTTCAGTTCGGTTTCTGACGCGAGCAGGTGCACGTGCCTGACTGCGCCTGCGAAACGCAATCTAAATAGCTCCACCTGGCGGGGCTTGCGAACGGCATCAAGTAGCCAATTGTCAACGTCAGGGCGAACTGTGATGACGGGTATCGCCACGGAGTCTATAAGCCATGAAAAATCGGTCTCATCATCTAACGCGTCCCCAAGTTCTTGCAGATTATGACGGTCAAGCACTTGGTTCCGGGCAGCCAATTCCGCACGCAGGTAAGCACCACTGCTCACGGGTAAAAAGCCATAGCGTGCTTGCAGCATTTCAGAAATTGAGGTTTTGCCGCAGGCCATGGGGCCACTTAAAAGAATTAGTCGCTTCACCGTGATAACTGTCCCTGTCCTGGCTATTCAATATCACGGTAAAGCGTAGCTTAGTTCGTCAATAACACAGCGCCATTGTGAGGGAGGCACACTCTGTCGGCTCCCAAGGTCAGTCCTGGGTTCCGCCAGGGGAAAATGAAGCAAGTCTCTTCTGCTGCCGCGCTTCTATTCACCTTGGTAAAAAAACGACTTCCACACTCCATAAGCATTTCGACCACCAGCGAAACGTACGATAATTGCTGCGTCGACGCATTTGAGATGCTTCGTGGTCGCACATGATGGGCCATGGGCCGAAATCTCGTGGTGCTTTAAGACGCCTGCCAAGACCCACCAGTGTCAGTGACACTCCATCGCGAAGAGGCATTTCGCTCACGACTATGCCGTGCAGCTTCGGGCCCAAGCAGCAACACCGTCTTGTGCTGATTCTCAGCGCTTGGACGTCGACCACTGTATTTCTTCCAGTAAATCCAGGCGTTGAAATACGGTTTCTCGCGCTCCTCAATAATATCGGGGCGTAGTCGGACAATTTCGGACGGTTTGGGGTTGGCCCGGATAGTGGCCTGAGTCGGGATAGCCTGGTTCAGTTGCGCCAAGAATCCTTGGGCTTCAGATGCTCACCACTTGTTCCGTCTGACCGGAGCACAGCGACCAAGTCGCCATACATGTCGCCCAGGTAGTCGATCAGCTCATCGCGACCGGGTTTTCCATCACGCTCATTACGGTTGATGAGCAGATAGTCGAGGGTGACGTTGACAGGATGCTCCGTGACGATCCTGAATTTCCTCGGCACCCCAAGCTTTGGTTCACAGTCCATGGACTTATGCAGGATCGAGCTGCGGGCGATCTTTTTTATTGCCGGTACCTGTACCAAGGATGACGAGATCGCTTCTTGCCCAGTGGGCCTTTGCAGTGGTTTTAACCTGCACGAATTCACCGAAATCATCGCAGTCGATATCTATGTCATCGGTGACTTCACACTGAACGCGTTGTATGGTCTTGTCCCGCAACATCTGGGTGACGTAGTAGGCAGCGACACAATCCTGGAAGATGAAGCCGTGCTTGGCAGCGACTCCGCCGGCATCATTAGGTTCCATCTCGACGTCAATGGCAGCTTTGACCATGGAATTTATGGCAATCCCCCTCCTCAGTCCAGATTATTGATGGCATTTTGGCGCATGCTGTGCAGGCCAGAAGCTTACTGAGCCGTCCACACAAGGTCGCCGTCCCTTCCAGAGCACCAATCTAGCCCCAGAACTCGACCATTCCACAGCACGGCAGTCAGTGGTAAGCCCCTATCAGCGCTGTGCTAAGACTGAAATATCTAGGCCTGCTGGCAACGGAAGGCTCACGCCTGACCACTGATGGTGTAAACCTATTTTTTGATGTGTAAATCCAGAGGTTTACACGTTACAAAATAGGTTTACACCATTTCCGAGGGACAACCGAAAGGCTGGGCTGTAGCGGCTAGCCCTCTAACATCTCACGGGTTCGATAGGCGCATCGAACGGGGCAAAGATACATCGCTTGCCAGTGCTGAACATGTACTCAACGTGCAGCCCCTTAACCACTGGATTCCCAAAGCATTCAATGGCCTCACTTTTCGATCAGTACACGTCCCCAACCAAATGACCTTGCCCTTCGGCTCCTCAACGCTCCACGAATGCAGCCGGTAACTTTAACCGGCTCGATTGATCTCGATCACATGCTCAGTGAACTGCATCAAGGATGAGATAGCTCCACCCACCTTCCTATCCAGATAGAACCCAGAAATCCCGATAGCTCCAGGGCCATCCCGATCGCACTGCATGGAGTCACCAATCATCACAACACGCTCACCTGATGGCGGCATGCCCCGTGCAGAATTGACTCCAAGCTGATGACAGATATCGCGGTAGATGCCTGGGTGCGGTTTCATCTCGCCGACTTCGTAACTCAAGGCAAAGCCATCGACCTCGCTGAGAAGCCGGCGAAGAACAGGGCCGTAGGGCGCGGCCAAGTTCGAGCAGATACCTGTAGCTATCCCCACGGCCTTGAGCAACCGAAGCGCATCAATTGCGTCGGGATACACAGTGATGGAATCGAGCTCCTCCTCCAGGTCATGCTGCAAGGACATCATCTGCGCAGGGCTCACACAAATACTGAACGTTTCGGCAGCAGCGTCGAGGTCAAGGCTGCAAGTCATCAAACGATGGAGGTCAGCAGCACTTGGCCTGCGTCCTTGGAGAGCGCCTAGGCGAAGGAGCTGCCTGTACGGATGGCGCTTGCGTCCAATCTGGACGACTGTTCCGAAGGCGTCGAAAATTACGGCTGCGATCGGCATTCGGTGGAGCTCCTGTTTGTATCACTTCAGCAAGCATACGGGCGCGTCACGAGCGTTAGGTAGCACACCTCAGCCAAGGCGCGCCGCTGCTCCTGCGGCGCCTCGCAACTATCGTGACCAGCCCTCTCCGACGTTGATCCCGTGGTGGGAAAAGTCTTGAAGCAGTTGGTTGCGGCCCAGACGAGCCGGAATTCTGAAGACTTGCGAATAGGCTTGATACAACATAAATGGGATCAAGGCCAATCCGAGCCCATACGTTGCAATTGCCACAATGACTCCAGCAGGAATTGCGGCGATACCGATCACAACCCCGCTCCAGAAGCCCCTTCGGGACAACCCGCGAACTTCATCGAGATCATACTCAACTGTGCCGCTTTGGGTTTCAAACGCTACCAAGACTACCGCCGACTTATGGATGTTTTTTACAAACCAAGTTCTCGGAATGTCTTGGGCAAACGCACCTCGGCGCTCAAGGTATTTAGGGATGATCAAATTCTTAAAGTAAACATTCTTACCCGACTCATCTAAAAGGCGAACCTTTTTGTAGAGTCGCGCATAGTCGTCAGCTGAGCTGGATTCAAAATTCTTAACCGTGACAGTGACTTTCTTCAGCTCTGACATCCTGACTTCCTTTAGTGCCTATCCTGTACAGCAAAAATTTGACTAACCTAGCCGTCCACATGGGCCATCCGTGATGGGCATCTCAGACGTAGGGCTTCGCGGGCAACCAAGGCAGAATTCCTCTCGCGCGCGGGCTGCAATCCGCAACACCAATACTGGCAAAAAGCCCATACGATTAAATATATAGATTTGTTCGGACTCAAGCAAACACGGCATACCGTCTGCTTTTGAGATGCCGCAATGTCGATTCAGAAAGGCTTCGCCGCAGCGCTGCGGCTGATTCGTGCGACCAAGGGCCTGACGCAAAAAGATCTAACGGGCCGGGTAACTGGATCGCACGTGAGTCAACTGGAAAGCGGCAAAACCAGCCCTACAGTCAAAGCTGCGGGAGAGCTGGCCCAGGCGCTCGGCATCACGCCATCGGCCTTGTTGGCCGTTGCGGTAGCCGCTGATTCCGAGGTCACCCCCAAAGAGGTATTGGTAAGGGCGATTAGTGAGCTCGAAAACCTTGGGCTGGCTGATCAGATCCCGCCCCCCTCAGCTCATGCAATGGATACAACGCATCCGACCAGCGTTCGAGCTGCCGCTACTCGCGCTCAAGTCCAGGAACTGAAGAGTCAAGGGCTCAAACAAGTCGATGTCGCGAAGAAATTGGGGATTCCAAGGACGACCGTTCAGCGGCACTGGCATTGAAGGCTTCCTACCTTCCGCATCACGTGAAGAAGGCCAATTGATCTAGGGTCAGGTTACTTGGAGCGCCCTGGCCTTCGTGTAGCTCCCAACACCTGCATCTCCATGCACGACGAGATGGCGGAAAACTGTGCCTTTGTGAGCTTTGTCCGGGGCGTAGTTGGCGAACATGTAATCAGCAGGTAGCAGTTGAATTCGGTCGGGGCCACCAGTTCGTTTTTCTGGATTTTAAATGAGATCAAGGATGATGTCTGGATCTTAGATCGATAGGCGATCACTGAACTAGCTGCCCTGAAAAAAGAGCCCGACCAATAGCTATCTCCGGTCGGGTATATGGAAGCTATACCGCGTTCACAGGTGCAGCTTCCGTCGTATCGCTACCACTGACTGGCGCTTCTGGCCCATCAGGCTGTTGGCCCTTGAAAGGAGGTGCGTCAGGGTAGAAAGCCTCAAATGTGTCACGCGGGAACAGAGAACGAATCTTGTACAGAGCGTTGGTGAGGAATTGTGTCCTCTCTACATCGGCGTAGTCACCACTGTATCTTCCCGAGAAGAAATTGACCTCCCAGTAGCCAACCTTAGGCTTTATTTCCCCTGCGATCCGAGCGGCCTGCATACCAGTCATACTAGGGTGGCCGAGCTCCTCAGGCGCCGGAATGTCTTCGGCGATGAACAGCACACCATCCTTCCCGATGGCCCAGATTAGCTTGCTCTTGGTGTTCGGATCTTTGACAGCCGCATCAGCCACCTTTTGGTAGGCTTCATGAACCTCAACCAAACGGATCTGTTGTGGATCCCAGAACTTTTTCGCGGTCAGGTTGGTACCCTTCCCGTTTCGCGAAACCTCGTTCTCCTTGATATGGTTGGGCGCACGTAGCGTGCCATACATACTGTTCAGATGACTTTCGTAATCCTCCCGGCGCTGCCTCACCGCTCTGGTAAATGCTGGGAAGAAATGCTGGTCATCTAGACCAGCGACCAGGCTTTCTTGGCCGATGAAGCCGGCCAACATAGCATCGGCAAAAACCGGATCAAGAATGTAGATGGCAGATACTGCATTGCCTAGCGGGATATCGGTGGCATCCAAGAAAACACGGAAAGCCTGCTCCGAATTCCAAGAGACGTCGATTTGCCACTGCAGGCGCGCCAGGTTTCCCGTCAAGAAGCTGAGCTTCTCTTTCCGCCAGCGAACCATTCGCTCCTCATCAAGGGTGTATGTGCCCAGCACGGCACCGACCTTCCGATAGGTGTAGTGTTGGCGAACATCCTCCCTCGCTTGAGCAATCGACGCCAGCTTTACCTCGTAGTCGACCACCGGAACGTCGATGCCGAGCATAGGGCAGACTTCATCCTTCAAATACCCTATAACTTGGTCACGAATCCGCTCTGCTGTGCCGTGAGCGTACTTGAAATCGATACGTGTTTTTCTATCTGCGGGGATGATCGCGATGTCTGGAACGATGATCTCATGTGGTTTTATCCACGTGGTAGCATCGGCCTCGCGGATGGACATCGCTAGCCCCCAGCGACCTTTTGCGGCGTCAGGAGTGGAGGCCCCCAGATAGTCCTCGACCAAGACGATCTCTGCACGTGCATAAGGGCCTAGGCGATCATCATGCACGTACACCCACTTCGCATCATCACGGAAATCGTAGCCTAGGGCGGTGATTGCATGCCCAGCTTTGGCGTACTCGCCACACTCGTTAGGTTCCACGCCATATACGGTGCCTGTCAAAATTACAGGCAGGTCGCTGTCGATATGAGCGATGAGGAGGTCTCGGAAGGACTCTTCGTTCGATTGCTCAAGGTTTGTGTTGTGATAGCGCAGCCCCTCAACATCTAGGGTTCGCTGAATTTGCTTATTGGTAAGCTCTTTGTTCGGGAAGCCATTACTGGAGCCGTCTACAAAATTCAAAGCTGCTGTGGTGATCTCGCTGCAGGACTTGATGTCCTTGACCCCTCGACCTGGCAAGCTATGCAGCGCTGTCCAAATGGCAGTAGTGGCACAGGCAGCCACCACCTTGTCCTGCTCCTGGAAGGCAATCGAATTGATCGTAAGCTTGATGCCGAAAAGGTTCACATCGTAGGGCTTGTCGATTTTTTTCTTGCCATCACCTCGGTCACCACTCACACGCAGGCAGGTTTTACCCACAAATGTCCGAGTGAGCGGCTTGATCACCATGAAGCCGAGGTAGTGGGACTGTAGCTGTTCTACAGTCTTGACGGCGTGCTCATCGTCATCGTCGCTCAGCACCGAATCTGCGTCCCCTGCAAGCAATGCATCAAGCCGCTTGTGGGTCAAATCGCAACTGAAAAAGTGAAGCCGGGCGCACTTGTAGCCATCATTGCCGAACCGCCCCAGATAAAAGCGGGAGTAATCCTCAAGAAAATCTCGATCGATGTACTCATGCTCAAGCAGGATGCTACCTACCGTCTTCTTGTCCTTTGGAATCTCAGGCATGAAGGACTTGAGGTAGTTATAGATGTACTTGATCTGGGTTTTTTTGAAGATGTCAGCATGATCGTAGCTGTATGGCTCATGGATCAATGCTGCCAGCGTCGCTTCCTCGAAGCTGGTGATGAGATATGGAGTCATTGTGATCGCGCAAAAAAAAGCAGCCCATCAGGCTGCTTTCGAATAAAGAGACTTGTTAGAGGCTGCAGGTCTTAGCGAGCAGCGACGCGGTGACTTCTTGCTTAGCGAATTCATGCGCCAGACGGTTGTTGGTGTCGGCCATGCGATCACGGGCCGCCTTAAGGCTGGCTTCATGAGAACCGCTACGCTTACGGGCCTCTTCGATCATACGCTCCAGAGTCATAGCTCCATCCTCTAAGAATATTGGTTCCACGGTGCATCAACGAATCCAAATGCGCGACCACTGACTCCACTGGTTGGCAACGTGGTACCGACGCGCTTGCGGCGGCGCGGATTATCGAATCGGGTCGCCAAGCTTCACAAGCAGTACCTATCATCAGCCGACAAGCGGCATCACGACTGTAGTTCAGACCGAGCCAAAGCTCCAAGGTTCACGAACTACCAGTTCCAGGATCCGCCCAACGGTAGCGCCGTCACAGCTTTGCTTCCCAACAAAAACCGTGACAGCTTCCCCCCAACTAGACGGCGCTACAAACGCCAAAACCTCCATTACAGAGGTGCCCTAGCAGGGCGAAAATCATTTGATAAAACGAGTATGGCATATGGCGATCATACACTTAAAGTGTAATTTATGATTTTTTACGCACCATTTTGGTGCAAAACTGAAATCATTTCATCGAAGTAGACCAGTGATGAAACGATGCCTTAGGCGGTGTGTACTGGGTAGGAATAAGGTGGTTGAGGGCCATTTTTCCTCCTGGGCCCTCTTTGATAGGGTGCCCCTGCTCGGGGATCACAAGCCGAGCCAGCTCTTCAGTCGGCTGATCAGAGACGGTGCCTCGGCTGGCTGCCCAGATGACACAGCCTGAGGAGCCACGTCGTCCACTGGACTGGACGGTTGCCGCCGTGCTTTCGCTTCAGCATCGCGTTTGCGGCCAGCGGTGATTGCCTCTTGGGACATGTTGCCCGCCCATTCTATGCGGCCACACCGCAACCAGTAATGCGAGCGACACTTGAACGTCCAGTTGCCAATTGAAGGTTTGAGCGACACCGTTTCACCATCGAATGACATCTGCCAGTCGGTTGGAGAAAAGGGTGTGATCACCTTGTTGCCGCAACCACAGGCACACAGGTGTGCTGCAGTTGCGAACTCCATTGCCAAGTACAGCTCACCGGGTTCCAGCTTCTGTGGGAAGCTCTCAACGAACTGAGGCGTGAGACTCTTGATGGTCATGGGCGCTCCTCGCTATTGCCCATCTCGTTGATGTTGGTCGAGTAGGTAAAGTGGTCGGCCTGGACTTGATCGACGTAAAATCCACAGAGGCGCTTCCAGGTGCCAACCGCCAGTACCGCGTTGAGAGCATTCAGGTCAGCGATCTGAATGTTCGAGCGATAGGCATCCTCTGCAGAGTTCTCAGTGAGCGGCATGGTGCGATCGGCGTGGTCATAATGCTCTGCCGTGAGGGTCGTCACACGGCACATACCCCAGACCTGCTGCGTGTCGCCGACGAGGTGAACACCCATACCGACATCAAGCAGCGAGGTTTTCGTGCCACGCAGTGCTTTCACCACCAAATCACGCACCGTCGCGTTATCGACACTCAGGAACACGTAGTCGAAGGCGCCCAGCTCAGCGACATTGCCGGCAGTGATCATGCATGGGTGGGCAGTTATGTTGCGGTGCATCTCCCCATACTTCTCCTTGAGGTAGTCGACCTTCTTCATCCCCCGCTGCAGATCGGTGAAGGAGACAGCTCCAGGGTAGCGAAACGCGTTGTGCTGCTGGAGTACGTCGCCATCGAACAGGTGGATCTCCGCAACGGGCGTTTTAGCGACCTGATCCAAGATGTAGGCACCGGTACCGCCGAGCCCAACCACTGCCACTTTCAATCCTTTGAACCTCTCAGTGGGCGCTCCGATACCAGCGCGTGCTGATGCCGTATCGGTGTAGGCGAAGACCGTTTCCTCTACATCCGAGCGGAACGGGGCAAAGGTCTTGGCAGTGACATCCTTATCAATGGCCTGAGCCTGGCCACTCAGAATCGAAACGTAGATCGAGACCTTTTCGTAGTAATCGGCATAGTTGCCAGCCTTGGGTTTGGCCGAAAAGTAGTGGTTCACGAGCAAATCAGACAGCAGTTGATTCGGATTGCTGTTGTTGATGATTTGCTCGAGGGGACGCCCTTGGGAATCGCAAGGGAGGTCACCGATGAAGTGTGCCGTATGGTCGCTCGGACTGACCGCCACATCAGCGATCAGATTGAGCGCCATGACCAGCACGCCTTTGCACACCTGGCGCTGAGCGTTTACGTAGGGCACGTCCCGAACCAAGAGGTAACCGTCCTTGGTGTCCAGGTTGTACCCTTCATTGCGCAAGCGCAGGAGGTGAGGACTACGACTTATCAGTTGGTGTGACATTGAAGTGCATCCCCTTCTTGATACGGACGTGTTGCCCATCGACCAAGTTGGTCGCCGAGTTGCCTTCGTGGCCCTTCGCAAAGGTAACGGTGAAGTGGGCGTTCGGGTCTGGCACAGCTTCTGGGTAGGCCAGCCGCACTACTTCCCAGTAAGTGAGGTTGCGCGAGTGGACGAACACCGGCTGCGTGTTAACGAAGACCTTGATGTTGATCTCCACCGAAGCGAATTTCTCGACACCAGGGCGGGCCAAGTCGAACAGATCGCGATCTTCGATCAGCTCATCCTCATCCCCCGGGATGACCAGGAAGATGTCGTACTTCTGAGCATCTACGCCGGCCAGTTTCTTCAAGGTGCGACCAGAGATGCGTTGAGCCCCCCAGTCCTGCGCCTGACCATCGATGAAGAAACGGAAGGTGCGGTCGCTTTTGAATACCAGGAACTTCTCGACACCTGCCTGGCGCAGGTCAGTGGTTTCAGTAGGGCTGAGCAGCTCCAAATGGCCATTAGTGAGAAGCTGGAACAGCAGGTACTCGTCAACCGGGCGGAGTTCAGCAGCCTCCAATACCTGCTGCCCGGTCGGAACAGGGTCAGCGATCACCAATGGCCGGTACTCCAGCGAATCGTTGCCGAGCTGGATTTTGTATGGGCCATGATCACGCACCTCGCGGCCTGCCAAGACGGCGGCAGCCACGTCCTCAAACTCAAAATCGTTCAATTGACTCATGGGTGAATCCTCGTATCTGAACCAAATGAGCTGTTGTCTACGCAGACAACACCACCGTCCTTAAAAACGACCCTAGGGTCGTTGTCCGGCCAGACAACAGTGGACTTCAAAAAAAAGCCGCTTATCATGGATCATGAATAGCAAGCTGTTGTCTGGCTAGGCAACAGACTACTCCCGCCCGTCTGGGCAATGCAAGAGGTTGGAGAAAAAAATGGATTTGGCTGGGTTCATCGCAACCATGCGTGAACGAAAAGAGCTGAGCTTTCGTGACCTAGAGAGGCGTGCCGGCGACCTTGATCACGCATACATCTGGAGACTAGAGAAGGGAGATCGAGCTTCCCCGTCGACGGAGGTCATTACACGCCTGAGTCATGCGCTTGAGCTTGATGAGCGGGAGGAAGCTGTTTTCAAGCTGCTGGCCAAGTCGGTCATCGTTGAAGACTCCCTCTACCACCTGATGGTCTCTCGTCCGGATATCCAATGGGAAGATTTTGAGGACGTAGCTACCATGAGCTTCCGGGGTGAGCGTCCGAACACCCAAGAGGCCTGGCTCAAACGGATCGAACTCATTCAGCAAATGCACTAACGGGGATTTTCATGGACGAAAACGTTGTGATCTCACGGGCTAGAAAGCTGCTGAAGGACGCTGGCATCAAGACAGCCCCCGTCGACGTCGAAGCACTTGCGCTCCATTTGGGCTTCAAGGTTTCGCGAATGGAGCTACCTGAGGGTGAAGCTGGTAGCACCTTTGAGAGGCGCGGCCAGAAACACATCTGGGTTAACAACAAGGACAGCGTCGTTCGACAGCGTTTCACAATCCTCCATGAGATCGCACACCACGTCCTGGAATTGCCCTCCTTGCACGGTGAGAAGGTGCCCTCTGATGAGCTTGAACGCTTCACAGGGCGCCCTCACGAGGAGATAGCATGCGACACCTTTGCGGCTGAGTGCCTGGTTCCTTGGGCAATGATCCAGCCGCTCGCAGAGGATAAGGACTTCACTCTTGAGCACCTCTCCGAACTGGCAGAACACTTCCAGGCATCCCGGTCGTGTGTAGCTTCCAAGTTCGCGCAAGCTTCTGAGGGCCACTTGGCATTTGTGGTCGCTGAAGACGGCATCGTGAAGTATTCGATTTGTTCGAAGGCTCTGCGCGATGCCAGGGTGTGGATCACCAAAGGGATCCCCCTTCCCCAAAACTCCGCCGCAGCCAAAGCGCACCAGGCCGGCATCAGTGGCCTTCATGAGGTAGACATCGAGGGAACGGACTGGAGTACCAGTGACGATGCTCGGCGATTCGCCTGCTACGAACAAGCCACGTACCACGCCCCTACCCGGCAGACCCAGTCAATCCTGAACTTCGAAGAAATGGATCCTCGCCCTGTGTCGAACAGCCATCGAGCGAGACATGATGACGATGATCTTCTGCAAGAGCTCGATGGCCGGCCTGGGTGGTCGAAGTACCGGTAGTGACTCGCGTTCCATCAGGACGGCTTAGCAACAGACTGACAGGGGTCTCACCATCCGTTCCAATAGCGTGCTCCGCGAATCGAGCAGGCCATAGAACAACCAAGAGTGGACATCAGTCTAGAAAGCCAAGGTTAATCACATAATCCACATCACCGCCTAATAGCGAGCAACCCGCTCGCCCCCTAAAGTGAGGATTGGTTGTCCATATGCCGACGCCCAGCCGAATCATGGGAATGGACTACCTCCGAGATGTCTGCGGCATTAAATGCAGACGCCGTGATCAATTCGCATGAGCATGTTGTGAGCTTCTGAGAAACCAGTGGCCGTATGGATCAGTGTGCAAGGTGCCAGATGGCCAAGTCCAGGCACCGGCCTTCTAAGCCACCGTTGCGATATGTTCCGATCCTGAAATACGCCCTCCGCGACCGAAAGAATTTGCTCGTACCGGCCCAGGAAGCAACGATGCCTGGCACTCCAGCAGGCGGCTTGCGAGCACGTGCATGTCGCAACAATTCTTGGGGCATTCATGATTGAGCCTCATCTAGCTCTGGGCGTGAGCACGGGTAAACCTTGCATACCAACTCACAATCCCCCTTCGATGAGTTCTCTTCTGTGTAGGTCGCCAAGGGTGGCCCCATTGCATCCAGAATTGCTGTAGGTAGCTCCACGACAAGATCACCCGTTCCATCTTCAGTCGCATGGAACTGCACCGTCATATGTACTGGCTCGGTCATCCCTCCTAGATTGCGTTCCACCTTACCCGTCACGCAGTCCTATCCTTCAGGCGTCCAAGGCTTCCATTGCTGTCAATGAGAACGGCGTTACTACGACATAATGGTCAGCACCGGAAATGCTGCGAAGAAGGGTCATGCCGGATTTCTGCGCGACTCGAATCACCCGTGGGGTTACCACGGTCATGCCGTCTAACGATGCCCCCGAGCGATCATAGTAAACAGAGCCTGTGTATTGAGAGCCGACCGGGGCAGCGTGCATCAGAAACGCGTCGATGATCACCCCCCAGTCGTAGGACTTCGCAGCCTCAACCTCCAGAGGAACATCGGATATAAGTGTTGTGTTCATTGGGCTGTTACCACAGCACACTCCATCATCATTAAAAATCCACTATTTTCCGGGGATCGAAACCGCACTCTTCCTCCGGATAACCCCTCTGATTGCTGATCAACCTGCACCCGGAGAGTTCAACATCGACCGAATGGTGGGTATGGCCGAAAATCCATGCGTCAACTCGATCGACCATGGCGTGCCATGCGTTGCAGTACGAGGCGTTCAGATGACCCTCATGCCCGCTGTCGCAGACGTCAGGAATGGGCGCATGATGGCTGATCACGACAGTCTTGCCGGTGAACGGCTTGTCCAACTCGGCAGCTAGCCAGTGCTTCGCCTCGTGATTCCTGTGGGCCACATCGTCCGGGCGCAGCCGACGATAGTTTTGACCAGTGCGTATAGTGCGATAGTCGGTCATCGTTGATCGCGCTACTGATATCGCAGCACTCACGTCGCCAGTGGAACTGAAATCCGTCCAGCCCGTTGTTCCCAAGAATCGAATCCCACCCGCTACGAATGTCTCGTTTTCGAGCACATGCACATGGCTCTGCGCGGCGGCGCGCGCTTTCACAATCGTCCGGTCGAAGTGGCCTGAGTAAAACTCGTGATTGCCAAGCACATAGAGGACATCGCAGCTGAATGTCTCATTGGCCCAACGGACGCCCTTGTCCAACTTATGGATGTCACCGGCAAGCACCACCAGATCCAGGCTGCCTGGGGGGAATATAGGGGGTTGGAAGCCAGTGAACTCCAAGTGCAGGTCGGAGAGGATGTACAACCGCATAGGGCCTCTATTAAGTTGATTTAAGCGTAAATTGATATCCCCACTCCTCTCGACCGGAGACGCGGCGATGTCTCTCGCACGTACAAAAAACTTCACCGGAGCATGCCTTGAGCGAAGGCATCATAGCCGAGCAGTTCTCATAAGCACAACCTGCGCTATTTATCAGAACCAACAGCGTGTGGCTCTATCCTGACTTTTCGGACGATCATGACGCTGAAAAACGAGATAGGTGCTGCGCTTAGGGCAGTGCGACAGCAGCGCGGGTTGAGCTATGAAGAGCTCAACGAATCGACCTTTCGCACTACGCTCAGTTCGATCGAGCGTGGCAAATCCAAGCTTACGGTCGAAAAGCTATCCTCTCTAGCCGAAGCGCTCGATTTCGATCTCATCGCTTTCTTGGCGTTGTGCATTTCGCTTGAGCGCGGCCAGACACCTGATGATGCCATTGATGTCGCCCAGGGCGAACTGGATCGGTTCAAAGCCGCGGGTGGTTTGGCGCTTCTTCATCAGCAGATAAAGGACGGTGAACTGGTTTCTCGACCGAAGGGCAAGCCGGCGAATACGGAAAACAAAGCGGCAGTATTGCGAATGAAGGCGGAGGGCAAGACTCAAGCTGAGATTCGACGACTGCTGGGGCTCTCGCGATCGACGGTCAGCCAGTACTGGCACTCAGGTTCATGATCTCAACTTGCTTCGCGTTTCAATGGTTCGGAATGTCACAAGTCGGATAACACAGCAGCACGTCATGAAGAGAGGGTGTAATGCTTTTGCATAGGGTCGCTTTTATTTCATTGGCGGTGGCTTTGCTCGCAGCTAATTCCGCCACCGCACAATCAGCTGATACCAATAGCCCAGTCAAAGCCACGCTGCATAAGCCAGTTCCGTACGAGTTGAGGATGGGTACCTTTTTAGGGATAACGCTCCAATCAGTCGTTCCAGAACTCGTAACCGGAATCGTGTCGGACGATGTCTATGATGATTTCGAAAACATCGCAATTCCCAAAGGGAGTCGCTTCCTCGGGCACGAACAAAAAGTTGTAAGTGGACTGCACGACATTCTTTGGACTGAAATACAACTCGCGGGAATTGGTGCGACTTACCAACTCCAGCCTCCTCTGCCAGCGACCACTCCATTGGGCAGCAGAGGCCTGAGCGATTTTAGAACAGCAGCCCGCGCTGGAACCCTGTTAACCACAGACATGATCATTCTTCATGAGTGAGCGAACGCCCGGTGTTATCAAATACTGAAAGCAATTTATGATTCGCAGTTGAGATATCACTTTACCAGCGAGGCCGACGTATCTCGTCTAGGAACTCGCTGCACAGGCTATCGGCAGTTGATTATCCGTAAATGCCCGCCAACACACCTTGCGCAGTAAGCGCTTGATTAAGTCGTCGTGATTCGGAATCCACGTTCAGAAAACTTAATAGGTGTGAAGTGGGACGCCAGACCTTGGCAGACGGCGCGGAAGATTCGGTCGTCTCGAACTACCATATCCCTACCCCGTTGTGTAGCTTCGGTCATCGGTGTCCCTATCAGACTGAATAGCTTGTAGCAGGTAAATTTCCAACGCGGAAACGTTCGCTCAGCTACCCCACTTATACTGAAGAGGTTGTCAGGTTTGCCTGGGCCCAGTTCTCAGCGGTCGTGACTTGAATCGACTGCTGCTCGTTGAAGGTGCCTGCTTTAGGCCATGACACACCTTTGCCCTGAGCAAACACGGCACGGTACTTCTTGATGTGATGGGTGGGGTCTTTTTCCAATTCTTGGAGCAGGTACGGAACAGTCCACACGTTTCGTTTGAACGGGCGACCCAGCACACGTTCAAGGAGGCTGGCGACCTCTCCGTACGTCACAGTGTCTCCAGATAGATAAACAATTTCATTGCGAAAGCGGGGTTCGAAGAAAACGATTTCCGCTGTCAAGGCGCCGATGTCGTCTGGAGTCGTAAGCGTCACGCTGGTTTCGAGACTGCCCAGTGCGTTCACGGTGTCGTTTTCGAAATCGACCACCTCGAATACAGGCTCGAACAGAAAACTGGTGAACATACCAGTCGAGATGATTACCCATTCAGTTTTATCCTGGGCGCGAAGCAATTCGCGAACATCAAGCTGAGCATCGAACAGATCCTGAGGACTGCCCCGACCGATTGCCTCGAAGTCGGCACCAAACTGCCAGGGAAAGTATCGCTTCACACCGGACTTAAGGGCAGCAGTAGCCAGTTTCATTGGGGTTTCCCGGCCTGCAACCATGCCTGCACAGCCGATTACGGTATCGAAACGTGCGAATACCTCAGCCAGCTGATCAATCGAGTCATTCACGAGGTCTGCGGCTACCATCTGGATGCCGAGGGCCCGAAGCTCATCGATTTCAACCTTTTTCTCAGGAATTTGAGTGTTGATGGTCGAGTCCCTGAGGAGGACGCTGATTGTGGAACCGGGCGCACGCTTCGCTACCCGCGCCAGGTTGCGCAAAACCGGCAGTCCAAGCTCACCGGCGCCTAGAACGAGAATGGATTGGGGGGAAAGCTGGCTCACTTCGGTCATGATTTCTCCTGAGACCTGTTGCCTGTAAGATGAACAAATGCTTGCACGATTAGGCAACGCTTGTAAGAAGGCACACCGGTGATACCAGACAAAGAAATGTCCAGTCAGGAGGCTCTCAGCCAAGCTGAGACAATCTGCCGAACGCTTAGAGAAGACGATGATGGCGTCAGACGGGAGGTGCTTGCTCACGCAGGCAGCCGCTGGTCATTAGGCATTCTGCATGCCCTGGGGGTGTACGGCACAATGCGCCATGCCGAAATAAAACGGCAGATGACCGGGGTGACTCAGCGGATGTTGACCAAGACGTTGCGCGCCATGGAGCGGGATGGCTTAGTGAATCGGCGGGAGTTTGGTGAAATTCCACCACGTGTCGAGTATGAGCTGACGCCGCTGGGTATGGAACTGTTGATCCGCATGTCCCCCATCTGGACGTGGGTTGTCGAAAACGTTGAGGATTTCCGCAAGGCGCGGCGTAATTTCGACAGTCAGAATGATAAAAAGCCTGTATGGCAAATACCCACGTCGACACCATTAGGCTCAGAAGCGTCTGACTGATTTACTCACAGCGTAATAGAAGCCCGGTGCCGAGCAATAGCGTAGTAATTGATCAATCGCACTGACGCTCTTTATTGGGCCATCAGCATTGAGCATGCTGACCATGCATTGCACATAATGACACCAGCTCAGGCGAAGCCTGCGCTGGCTGTTAATGTTGGGCACCAATGCTGCTGCTCAGTCGACCCTAAAAGGCCAAAGCATCGAAAAAATCGATAGTCTGATTTATTGCCAATAGATTGACTCGATTAGTCTCAGCAGGGTTATCTTCGCAGATGAAGCTGTGCCCTACTTCCTCATATATATATAAAAAATTTGGCACACCCACACGATCAAGCGCGTCCTTCATTTGCACGCTTTGGAGATATGGAACCTTCCGATCCTTTTTCCCGGCTAAAATCAGCATCGGAGAAGTTCGAGATGTGGGGTGAAAAGCGGGACTGGCTGAGCGAAAACGAGCAGTGCGATCCTGGCCAGGCTCTGCCCCTATAAGCCTCCACTCCGGCGCATCATCTGGAATGTCAATTCCCAGCTGTAGCGCTTGATCACCGAGAGTGGTGAAGTCGAAAACTCCATACCAAGCTGCTACGCCATGAACGCTTGCCGTGACCGGACAATGCTGATTTTGACTACTTACCGATTCAGGTGGATTGCCCAGCGAGGCAGCCAACTGAGCTCCGGCTGACACCCCCCAAGCGTAGACCCTTTGCGGATCTATACCGAATGCATCAGCTTGGTTCAGCAGAAAACTGACAGCAGTTCGAACATCGTCGATTTGCGCTGGCCATTTCGCCTCTGAGCTAAGTCGGTAATTCACCGCTGCGACGACATAACCTCTGCTCGCAATATCGCCCAATAATCTCGGAAAGTCCGTGAAAACACCGCATCGGTGACTGTCACCACGCCTCCAACCTCCTCCGTGGATATAGATCAGCAGGGGTAACTGCCTTGGGTGAGGCTGCCCTTTCTTCGACGGGGAGTAGAGGTCGAGCGTCAGGGGACGGTAGCCATCAACTCTATGATATTGCAGCCCCCCGAGAAGCGTAACGCCGCTCGCAAGCACTGTCTCCATCACAGGGAAAAGATCTTTATAGACCATTGAAGACTCAGTCTCGGGGTTCAGCCAAGTTGTTGATCTGAGCAATTAGATTCATCCTCGGGTAGCGGAGATTGCCAATTCAGACTGCCATAGCAGAGACGTCCAAGAACGGCATAGGCTCATGAGAGAGAGAGTCGCCTAATTCAGTCAGTGCAGATCGTTTTTTTTCTCTTGAGGATTCAAGCGGGCATGGCGACATGGGCGTCAAACTCGCCACTGTCACCAAGAGCCTTAGCTACGAATCCACTTTGCAATTGGCGGTTAACGAAGTCCTGGACATACTCCGCCGCAATATCGCGGCCTTTAGGCACTGCCAGTGCCTGACGGATTTGTGTGAAGTTATCCATTAGCACCCTCACGCCAGTGGTCGACTTGGCGAAACGCTCCAATGGTTGGCGAACACCAGCGGCTGCATCTAGGCCCAACTCCAGGAAGGTGTGGACAGCTTCAGACGAGGTTTCCGCTCGGACGAGGTTAGCATTCTTGAGTGTGCGGGACAGGAACAAGTCGTAGGCGGCCCCCTTTCCTACGGCGATACGGTTTCCGCCTGTATCCAGAGCAGAGGCTCGATGGAATTTGCTATCGGTCTTCACAAGATAGGTTCCGTCGATACAAACGTAGGGGTTCGAGAACGCGATTTTCTCGGCCCGAACTGGCTCGATTGCCAGAAATGCAAGATCCCAAGCCTGTTCTTCTAAAGCAGCGAACACCTTGCCGGCAGCATCGTACGTCGCCATCGAAATTTGGATGCCAAGCTCATCGGCAAGGGCCTTTGCCAACGCAACTGACACTCCGGAAAGAACTCCAGTTTGCTCATCTCGCTTCGCCAAGACAGGATTGCCAAGGTTAATGGCCACCCGCAGTGTCCCGTGAGGAGCCAAATCCCTACACACGTTGGCAAGTTCAAATTTCACGATCGCTCGCTCCTTTCCGCTTCTGACTGGCTAGCGCCTGCCTCTTTCCAATGGATAATCATTTTTCCGATAATCAAAATCATGAGCGCACCTAATGCTCCAGCGGCGTAATGAGACCATGTCGGCACTGCCGGCACGCTAATGTCGGTGATCGCCATCCTACCCGCGATCCAGCCCAGCAGTGCCGCTCCCAGCGTGATGACTATCGGGTACCGATCCATGAAGTGCAGCACCAACTTGCTGCCCCAAATGATGATGGGAATGCTGATGACGATGCCGAAGATCACGAGTTCCAGTTGGCCGTTGGATGCCCCCGCCACAGCAACGACGTTATCCAGGCTCATCACCGCGTCGGCGACGATGATCGTTTTGATTGCCCCCAGAAGCTTGGGGCTCGCAGCCAAGTTGTCGTGAGCGTCCTCGCCTTCGGGAACGATCAGCTTGATCCCGATCCACAGAAGGAGCACGGCGCCAACTAGCTTTAGGTACGGCAGCTCCAGCAATTGCAGAGCGAAGAAGATCATGGCGATCCGGAGTAAGATCGCTCCCAACGCACCGCCAATGATGGCTCGATTGCGCTGAGCTTCTGGGAGCTTGCGGCAAGCCAGCGCGATGACCACCGCGTTGTCGCCACCCAGCAAAATATCGATGGCGATGATTTGCATCACCGCCAGCCAGAACCCTGGCGAGTTTATAAGTTCGATCAAAATGAGCTCTCCAGGCCAGGGGGATCGGTCAATTAGACAGTTTTGAAGATCATGCACACAGGGCTACCGGTCTTGATGACCTGGCCGTTTGCTGCAAGCGCTCCGGACGCCTGGTCGATGTCGAATCCGACAATGGTGTCTGTCTCTTCATTGGCCACAAACAGACGATTGCCGTCCGGAGTCAGGTTCATGAAGCGAGGCTTTCGCCCATGGGACGGAGTGTGAGCTTTGGCGGCAAATGCCCCACTGTCCTCCAGCGCGAATGTCGTCACGCTGTCGTGCCCCCGGTTCGATACGTAGAGGTATTTTCCAGAAGGCGCCATAACGATGGCCGCCGCACGGCTATTGCCTGTGAAGTTCGACGGCAGAGTGGAGACGATCTCCTGAGGCTTGAGCGAACCTTGCTCAGGATCGTAGACGTAGCCGGTGACGCTGCTGTCGAGTTCGTTTACGACGTAAGCGTTCTTCCCTGCCGGCGTAAATACCACGTGGCGCGGGCCCGAGCCTTCGCGTGCTTTGACCATGCTGACCTGGGTGGCGCCATATTTCGCGTTGTTCTGCTGCACCCGGTAGACGAAGACGCCATCCAATCCTTTGTCGGGAATGACCAAGAATCGTCCGGACGGATCGAAAGGAATCATGTGTGGATGAGAGCTGCTTTGCTCCACTTTATGCGGCCCAGGCTTGCCAGGCAGCGACTCCAGATGAGCCAGTGCGCCGAGGCTACCATCATCCAGAATCGGGAAGATAGCAAAACCGCCAGTGGCGTAGTTCGCAACCGCCAGGAACTTACCGGAAGGATCGACGCTGAGATGAACGGGGTTCTTGCCTTGAGTGCCAACCGTATTGAGCTTGGTCAGCTCACCGCTCGTCGCATCAATGGCGAACGAGCTCACCTCGCTGAGATCACCATGTACGCAGTAAAGATGAGTCTGCGGGTGGTCGAAGGTCAGAAACGATGGATTCACCAGATCATTGAGGGTCTGAACCAACGTGCACGCACCCGTTTCAGGCGCATAACGGTATACAGTAATGCCTACGCCACGGGCATTGCGCTCTTTGGTTGTGCGTGATCCAACATAAGCAAACCGAGGGGTATGCGACCGTTTGTTATTGGTCATCTTGCTTTCATCGCTGGTAGCAGCAGCGTGTGCCGGGAGGATGAAGCCACCGGCCAATACACCGCCTGCCGCGAGCGCAGAAAGCTGAATGAATTTACGGCGGAGCATCGAGTGACGCGGGAATTCGGATGAACTCATGGTGTGGTTCTCTGTTGTTTTTATTATTGATCAGGGTTTGTGCTCATATCGGACGGAAGCCGACATGAGCACGGGCTGGATCAGAGGACTTCAGGAATCCGTACCCAGCCCTCCATCAGCCGGCGAGCACTGCGGCTCATCACAGCTTTGTCCACACTCCAGGCACCGTCCTCCAGCACAGTTTTTGCGCCTACTGCCACGCTGCCAGCGGTATGCCCCATACGAACTTGACGATCCCCGATGTCACCCACGATACGATTCACCAGCGTGCCGTCGAGAGCTGCCGCGACGGCGACAGCGACTGCACCAGTACCCGTAATCGCATGGTGAAGTTTGCCCATCGACAAGATCCGGGCGATCACATCGATATCACCAGGCTCAACGAGCTTGCCGCCTGCAGCCTGATAGGCCTGAGGCTTGGCCACGAAGCACAGCTTCGGCGTGTGCGGACGCAGACGAGTTGCCTCTTCGGCGGTGGCGGCCAGTCCCATGGCAACGGTGCAGTGGGCACGGATGGTTTCGCAGCGTGCCAGCAGCTCAGCATCGCCATTGACCTGATCCTGAGTTTCGGTGCCCTTCAGGCCCACTCGGTCAGCTTCAACGAAGATGGTAGGGTTACCAGCGTTCAACAACGTGACGGGCATATTGCCAATGCCTGGAATATCCAGTTCGTCGATGACGTTACCAGTCGGCAGGATGCTGCCCCCCGAGCCACCTGGTTTAAGAAACTCCAGCACGACTTCAGCAGCGGGGAACGCCACACCGTCGAGCACGAAATCACCTTCTTCCTGAACCTCGCCGTTGCGCATAGGAACGTGCGCAATGATGCGTTTCTGGATATTGGCCTGCCATATACGGACGACGGCGATGCCATCGCGAGGCGCATCTACCAGACCTTCAGAGATGGCATATGGGCCGACAGCCGAGCTCAGGTTGCCGCAGTTTCCCGACCAGTCGATCACTGGGGTCTCAATGGCCGGAGCCCCGAACAGGTAATCAACGTCACAATCTTCGCGATTGGATTTACCGATGATCACCACCTTGCTGGTGCTGGAGGTCGCACCACCCATCCCGTCGATCTGCTTGCCGTACACATCCGGGCTGCCGATCACGCGGAGCAGGATGGCATCTCGCTCTTGGCCTGCAGGCGGCAGATCCTTGTCGAGAAAGAACACACCCTTGCTGGAGCCGCCACGCATGTAAACGGCTGGAATACGTCTTTGAGTCATTTGATATCTCCTGCGACAAATCAGCGGCACATCAGTTAGCGGATGCGTTCTTCATGCTTTCGATCAGCAACTGCGGCAACAGACCACCACTGCGGAAGTAACGAACGTCCTCGAAGGTATCCAGACGACTCACCACAGTGACGCGCTCGGTTTCGCCGTTTTCACGCTCGATCACCAGAGTGACCTTTGCGCCTGGCTGGAAGTCATCGGTGATGCCTTCCACGCTGAACTTTTCGCGGCCATTCAGACCCAGGCTTTGCCGCGAGACACCCTGCTCGAACTGCAGCGGAAGAATGCCGAGACCCGCCAGGTTGGTACGGTGGATACGCTCGAAGCTCTCAGCTACCACCGCGCGCACACCCAACAGGCGTGGGCCTTTAGCCGCCCAGTCACGAGACGAACCGCTGCCATACTCTTTGCCGGCGACAACGATCAGGGATTGCTTGCGATTTGCGTAGATCTCGGCAGCCTGGAAGATCGTGGTGACCTCTTTCTCAGGCAACAGCAGCGTCCATGGGCCTTCACGACCATCTTCGAGCAGCTCGTTCTTGAGACGCGGGCTGGCGAAGGTGGCGCGCTGCGCAGCCTCGTGGTTGCCGCGACGTGTGCCATAGGAGTTGAAGTCAGGCACCGCGATGCCGTGCGATTGCAGGTATTGGCCCGCATCGCTTTCCGGCAGGATCGCACCCGATGGAGAAATGTGGTCGGTGGTGATGTTGTCCGACAGCATGGCGAGGACGCGCATGTTGCTCAGGTCTTTAGTGGTGTCAGTGGCCGTCACCGCATCGCTCCAGTACGGAGGTTTACGGATGTAGGTGCTTTTCTCTTGCCATGCGTACTGGTCGCTGACACCGGCGCGCAGGTCGCTGGCAATCAGGCCGGCTTCGCGAGGGACGTCTTCATACGCCTTGTCGAACAGGTCGGCGGTGAGGTTTTCAGCCTCGATTGAGGTCAGTTCCTCGTCGCTTGGCCACAGCTCGTGCAGGTACACAGGCACACCGTCGTCATCCAACCCCAGCGCGTCTTTTTCGGGGTCGATCAGGTACGTACCGGCGATGGCGTAAGCAACGATCAGCGGCGGCGACATGATGAAAACTTCGCGAGCCAGCGGGTGAACACGGCCTTCGAAGTTACGGTTGCCCGAGGTCGCAGCCACGGTTTCCAGCTTGCGGGTGCGGATCTCCTCTTCGATCTCAGGGCTCAGCAATGGCCCCGACATACCGTTACAAGTGGTACAGCCGTAACCGACCAGGTTGAAGCCCAGTGCATCCAGATCATTGTTCAGACCCGAACGATCCAGGTAATCAGCAACCACCATCGAACCTGGCGCAAACGAAGTTTTTACCCATGGAGCGCGCTTCAGACCACGCTTGCGGGCGTTGCGTGCTACCAGACCAGCGGCGATCACACCACGCGGGTTGGAGGTGTTGGTGCAACTGGTGATTGCAGCCAATACGACCGAACCATTGTCCAGGCCAGTTGGCAGATTAGTTGCCGGTGCCTTCTGACCCAGCACAATACGCTGGTGAGGCTGTTTCGGGCCGGCGATGGAACGCGCCACGGTGCCGAGATCCAGAGTAACGACACGGTTGTACTCAACCTCGCCAAGGCTGTCATGCCACAGGCCCTGAGCACGAGCATAGGCTTCGGTCAGACCCGAGATCTGACCGCCGCGACCGGTCATGCGCAGGTAATGCAGCGTGCGGTCGTCGATGGCAAACATGGCAGCGGTAGCGCCGAACTCAGGCGCCATGTTCGACAGGGTGCCTCGGTCAGCAAGAGACAACTGTGGAACACCTGGGCCGAAGAACTCCAGGAACGAGCCAATCACGCCAGCTTTGCGCAGAAGCTCGGTCAGAGCCAAAGCGATGTCCGTTGCCAGGTAGCCTTGGGGCAAGGTGCCTTCCAGACGCACACCGACAATTTCAGGCAGACGAAGCATCAGGGATTTACCCAGCATCGCAGCCTCAGCCTCGATACCACCGACACCCCAACCCAGCACGCCGATGGCATTGATCATGGTGGTGTGGCTGTCGGTGCCGACCAGCGTATCCGGGAACGCCCACAGCTCACCATCACGGCGCTGAGTGCCAATTACGGTAGTCAAGCGTTCCAAGTTGATCTGATGAAGGATGCCTTTGCCCGAAGGGATGATCGACAAATTGCTGAACGCCTTGTTGCACCAGTCCAGAAACTGGAAACGTTCGGCGTTGCGCTCACGCTCAATGGCTTCGTTATCGGCGAGTGCGCTGGCGTCACCCCATCGCTCTACGTTTAGCGAGTGATCCACTACTAGGTGGGTCGGTGTAACAGGGTTAACCAGCCTTGGGTTGCCGCCTTGAGCAGCGACAGCATCACGCAGACCCGCGAGGTCGACCAGCGCCGGCGTACCGAGCAGATCCTGCAGAACGACGCGAGCTGGACGGAAAGGGATATCGAATTCTTTGGAGCGAGCGCAGATGACTTTGAGCGCGGCTTCAGGGTCAGCCTCTCCACGCAAAACGTTCTCGGCGAGGATTCGCAAGCTGTAAGGCAGCTTCGCGTAATCACCGCCCAGGTCGGTCACGACCCCACGGATGTCGCTGACACGGTACTCGATTCCGTTGGCGGAAACGATTTGACCCTTTGACTTAGGCATTGACTATTCCTCACAAACAGCACGGGTAACGTTCTTGTAGGCCGAATATTGCACTTTGTGATGATATAGGTCAATGTTGGCTCATCCGATTCATCTCGTTTGAGTGTCGGACGTACCCAACCAACGATTTCTACTGCGCATGCTCGCTCCTTCGACGTAGCGCCCAGTCAGGTACGGTAGAAAAAATAAAGATAAGAAAAATCGAGGCCCGCCATGATCAAGCTCTTTTGCCCCCGCTCCACCACCACTCCCATTTGGATCGAGCCGGTTTCGACCTGAAACCTATTGCGCTATCCAGGCCATATGGCCGACCAGAGCCACATAGATCTGAAAATGGGAGTTCGACCGTGCTAACAGTCCTTGGCTTTTCAATGGTTATTTGTTTCATGTACTTGATCATGACGAAGCGCCTTTCTGCGCTCATCGCGTTGATCTTGATACCTATCGTTTTCGCGCTGATCGGAGGCCATTACGTAGGCCTCGGTGCCATGATGCTCGACGGAGTCAAAACACTTGCGCCAACCGGCGTGATGCTGACCTTCTCGATTCTTTACTTCGGCATAATGATCGACGCTGGGCTTTTCGACGCGCTCGTCCGCTTCATCTTGAAAGTGGTGAAAGGCGACCCTCTCAAGGTCTCGGTAGGCACTGCGGTACTGACAATGCTGGTATCGCTGGATGGTGACAGCTCGACTACCTACATGATTGCCTGCGCGGCATTCCTGCCGCTGTATCAGCGATTGGGGATGAGCGTGCTGGGCATGACATGCCTGGTGAACATTGCCAGCGGTATCATGAATATCTCGCCGTGGGGTGGGCCAACTGCTCGCGCAGCAGCAGCGCTGCATGTGGATGCAATGGAGATTTTCCTGCCCATGATTCCTGGCATGCTGCTAGGTTGCGCCTGCCTTATCTTTACTGCCGTAGTCATTGGGCGCAAAGAGCGTGCGCGCATTGGCATTCTTGATATGGACGGTCTTCATCACGGCCCTGTGTCGCTGGGCAATGGATCAGCAGAGCAATGTGATGAAAATCGTCGTCCGAAAATGTTTTGGCCGAATTTGATCTTGACGCTAGGCCTCATCACTTGCCTGATCATTGGCGCAATGCCTATCCAGATCCTGTTCATGGTCGGCTTCGCCATTGCCATCATGCTCAACTACCCGAACATTGAGCAGCAAAAAGCACGTATTGCCGCTCATGCGACGAATGTTTTGGCAGTTACAGCAGTCATTTTTGCTGCGGGCATTTTCACGGGGATCCTTTCCGGAACCGGCATGGTGGACTCAATGGCGAAAAGCTTGCTGCATGTAATCCCACCAAGCTTCGGCCCGTTCCTGGCTGTCTTCACCGCCCTCGTCAGCCTGCCGTTTACATTCTTCATGTCTAACGACGCGTTCTACTTTGGCATCCTTCCGGTGATCGCACAGACTGCAGCCCAATACGGGATAACTCCACTGGAAATCGCGCGGGCTTCGGTTGTGGGTCAACCCGTCCACTTACTCAGCCCGCTGGTGCCATCACTCTATCTGCTCGTTGCCTTGGCCAAAGTAGATCTCGGAGATCATCAACGCTTCGCGCTCAAATGGGCTATCTTGGCCAGCCTCGGCCTGCTGGTGGGCGGCCTTCTGTTTGGGGCATTTCCCTTCTATCAGGTTCGGTAAGACCCGCTGGACGTCATAATTGAGGCGGAGGCCAAACGGTCTCTGCCACAGCGTAAAATGACGCGCTAGAATGGGCGCTCTTCGGTTCAGATCTCTGTGGTTTCCGAGCTAATGCCTTTAAGCCCGCTGCAAGCACGCATCGCGCGTGACATCGTTTCCCACGTACGGCGTGAACGCTTCGCTGTTGGTCATCATCTGGTTGAATCACAGCTAGCGAACACACTGAATGTGTCGCGCACGCCTGTGAAGTTTGCCCTGGGCCATTTGGTTGAAAAGGGTATGCTGACTTACGACCGCAACAGGGGATTTTTCCTCGCCCGAGCCAGTGACGACTTGGGCGATCTTGTCTCTGAAGTCATGGAAAAAAGCGATGATCCTTTATACCTGACGCTTGCAGAACTTCGCCTCAGTCGGCAGCTTCCAGAACTGTTTACCGAGATCGAATTCATGCGGCAGTTCGATGTGTCCAGAGCAGCTCTGAGGGCCGTGCTGTCTCGGATGCAGCAGGAAGGATGGGTCGAACAGCGTGCAGGCCAAGGGTGGCGCCTGCTTCCCATGATCGACTCTGTTGAGGCTTACGAAGAAAGCTACTCCTTCCGAGCGACCGTCGAACCTTCCGGCCTTTTGTCACCGACTTTTCAGATTGATCGCGAGACGTTGGCTGCATGTCGTAAGCAGCAGGAATTCATCGCGAACGGCGGCTATCTGACCATGACGCCTCAGGAGCTTTTCGAGGCCAACTCCCAGTTCCACGAGACATTGGCGGCGTGCTCGGGTAACCGTTTCCTGCAGCAGACTGTCCGCCGTCTCGACCAGTTACGACGCCTGGTGGAATACCGCCAGGCCAGCGCACGCACACCCCGTAAAGGCCAAGCGGAAGAGCACTTAGCGATTCTCGATTGCTTGGAACGTGGCGACCGCTTGGCTGCTGCTGACCAGATGCGACGCCACCTTGAACAAGCTCGCCGACACAAAGTCGATCCTGCTTTGTTTGAATAAGATTTCCACTCCCATAGCCCCTAGAGCATTGACGCGATCAACCTGGTCGCATGCGCTCACTCCTGGCGCTTGGACGACGCTCTCCCAGCTAGCGGTATCGTCGTAATCCCACAACGTGCCGATTGACTTATATTGCCATATAAAACACTCGACCCAAGACATCAGAGTGGGCGCTTTCGTGCCATTTTGCACCCAGCTCGATCACGCTGTTAGACGAGGTCGCCCTCAAGTTTCGTAACCGTTCGGCAAACATATCTTCCTCGAACGACTGCTAAAGGCCATGGTTTCCACCTAATTTGAACTGACCCCCAAAGGTTGGACACAACCTTTGGGGGCGTCATGGGTAAGTACACAGAGCAAGCAAAACTCGCAGCCGTGCAGGACTATTGTTCCGGTAGCGCGGGTTTGAGGGATGTTGCACACCGTCACAATGTGGACTTTTCATCCCTTCGTCAGTGGGTCGCGGCCTATCAAGTGCATGGCGTTGCTGGACTTAAAGAGAAAAAGCTGCAGCGCTATAGCAACGACTTCAAACTGTCTGTTTTGAACCGTATGCGTGAGGAACAGCTGTCCTATCGGCAGACGGCGGCCTTGTTCGACATCCGTAAGTTCGACATCATCGGCCTCTGGGAACGCCGCTTTGATGAGGGCGGTTTTGATGCCCTTACCAAGCAGCCTAATAGAGCCGGACGTCCGAAAAAAATGCCGACCACCATTTCTCCTGTTCAACCCAGCTCAACCGATGACGAATCGCGCTCACGCGATGATTTGCTTGCCGAGGTGAAGCAGTTGCGGATGGAAAACGACTACCTAAAAAAGCTCGATGCCTTGGTTCAGGAGAAGAAACGAATAGCGCAGCAGAAAAAGCGCAAATCGTAATAGGACTGAGGCCGCTGCATTCTCTCGAAAGCCTGCTGAAATTTGCCGGTTTGGCACGCAGCACCTTTTACTATCAGCAAAAGGCGCTGCAAGCGGCTGATAAGTACGCAGAGCTGAAAGACAAGATTCGCTCGACGTTCGACGAGCACAAGGGCCGGTATGGCTATCGCCGCATAACGGCTGCTGTACGGAGCGCTGGTCATCTCGTCAATCACAAGACTGTTCAGCGACTGATGGCGCAGCTTCAGCTCAAGAGCTTGGTGCGGGTGAAGAAATACCGGGCCTACAAGGGAGAGGTAGGCAAGGCAGCGCCTAATCTTTTGAAGCGTGAGTTCGAAGCTCCGTCACCCAATCAAAAGTGGGTAACCGACGTTACAGAGTTCAAAGTTGGAGGTCAGAAGCTTTATCTGTCTCCCGTTTTGGATCTGTACAACGGCGAAATCATTTCCTACGAGGTTGCCAGAAGACCGTTGTTCGATATGGTTGGGAAGATGCTCAAAGGTGCATTCAAGCGGCTTCAGCCGCATGAAAAACCGGTTTTGCACTCAGACCAGGGCTGGCAGTATCGAATGCCCATTTACCTGCGGGCTCTCAAAAAATGCTCCGTTACGCCGAGCATGTCGCGCAAGGGTAACTGCTATGACAACGCGGCCATGGAGAGTTTCTTCGGCACACTGAAGTCCGAATTTTTTTATCTGAATAAATTTAACGACCTGGATGAGCTTCACGCAGGCATCGACGAGTACATCCAGTATTACAATCACTCGCGTATCAGACTGAAGCTAAACGGCCTGAGTCCTGTTGAATACAGAATTCAGGCCGCTCAGGCATAGATAGAAAATCGTCCAACTTTGTGGGGTCAGTTCAATTTAAGTGGACACCATCTCTGGCCCATCAAGCGGATTTCCCATGATCCATGGCGACCCGCAACATGTCGCTCATGTGACGGTACAGGCCGTTCGATGCAGCCAGGCCGACATACAAAAGCCTCTCTCTGGTGCAAAGGCATGGGTAACCTACCGACTGATCGGACATAGGCGCGCCCCATATCCCAAAAAACGCATTAAGGCTTTTATTGAGTGGCCAAGTGCTATCCTGCCAATCTCCACCTGCCGTCTCGCTGGGAGCATGACGTCGGCCAGTGAAACTGAGCAAAACCGATATGTTCCGCATGTCGACGCTCGCTGCTCACCAAGGCCTTTGACTCGCTATGCCTTCAGAATTTCGGCAAACCCGGTTTTCACAGCATGCAAGGAGTGCAAGATGCAGTACGTGGCTTGTTTACGAGTTGGTCAGAATGACGTTAAGGCGCTGATAAACCTGGAAGACCACAGGCGGGAAGTCGTGGCTCCGCTGTTGGACATGCGAGGTGACGACGACAGACACCTTCAAACATTCCTAGCGAGTTGGACTGAGCATCCTTTTTTCCTGGACGTTTCAAGAATAACGAAGGACGTTGGTGAAGAATTCATTACTACCAATGACCTGCACAATCCTCATGGCGCGTTTGAGAACAAACGTCGCTTCTTCTCCGATGTGGCAGCCATCAACCAGAATGTTATACCAGTGGTCTCCTGGGTTGATGACGATCCCCAACGAGCAGTCATCCAAAGTGCACTTGCTCTCCAGAGCGATTTCCCCCATATAGCCATAAGGGTTACCTGTCCGGAAAACCCCACTTCCACTTCATGGAACAGATTGCTGTCAATCCTGGATGCTCTTGAAAACCCGGACACCGCGACGGTGATTTTAGACTTCGGTGCCACCGCTCCGGCCAACACCGCCTCAGGGTCAGATTTCAACGTATCTCTGAGACAACTGAACACCTATCAGATACGAAACCTGATCCTCATGAGCACTTCCTTCCCTATCGATAAGCCGGCTTCAAACACTTCACGCTCGTCTGCCTGCTACGACGTTGCATGGCAAGCAAGGGTCGATATCAGTGGCATAGAGTCGGATATCGTCTACGGGGATTACGCCGCCACCAATCCGACCGCCTCGATGGAATACATACGAGGCATGCCTGTGCTTCCTTTTGCCTGCTATTACACGCCAACGGAATGGTGGCAACGACGCAAAGGTTCGGACAAGGAGTTTGTACGGTACGTTGAAATCGCCCAAGAAATCAGAGGCCTGCCGGGTTACCACGGTGATGACTTTTGCTGGGCTACTCGTGAGTACAGCAGAATTGTCGCCACATCTACAGGTTACGGGAACAACGGCACATGGAATGGGTACAGGATCAATCAGCATATCTGCGCCATGATCGAGTCCATCGTAGCTACGGATAACAGTTTCGATGACTTTGATGTCGACGACTTACTCTAGCGAGCGATAGCGTTGTTTCAAGCTTGCTAGTACATGCGATCTGATCACGTTCACGGGGAGGGCGTCGCATACCTGGCGACGCACCTCTTTTATGAGGTTGCGACTTTTCGTTGGCACCCCATACTGGGCCGCGAGTGCGTCCAACTCGCTACGCCACAAGAATCCCGTAAGGTGAAACTTATCCTGGAGCTTGTTGGGCTTCGCCCTTCGAATCATCGCCATGCCCGAATAGTCATCGACTACGAGCACTCCAACATGCGGAAGACAGGACTCAAGAGCCTTCACCAAGTGCTTCGAATGGCAGCATAGCCAGACTTCGTCAAAGCATGCCATATAGGCCTGCTGCTGGCCTTCCCAGCGAGCCAAGGTATCAGCATGCGATTTGATTTCGAACGCGGTTAGCTTTCCATTGGCGTGAACGAGATCGGCGCGTCTGGCCTTATCGATGAAGCACAGCTCCTCGATGAAAACGTCACTCTCTTCATGGGACATCGCTTTCGCGACCCACTGCTTGAGGATTGGGCGGATTTCGGTTGGATTCAGCATGCGCGGATTATAGACAGACAGTTGAGGCTTCTCACGCTAAAAAAGCACCCGGTCGTCTAAGGCCACAGAGCTCACATCTGCATGATAGCCATCTTGCACGAGGTGGGGATGCGCCCAGTAGAAGCTTGGTGGGTTCATTCCGATACGGCTAGAAATTGGCATTTAGAGCGACGCCCCAGGCTAGAACCCACGACTCAGCTCAGTAGCCCTGAAAATCGCTCTTCAGAAAGCCCCGCAGCGACAACGGCTTCGGCTTTTATCAGCGCACCATCGGAATATGTCGGCTTGTCCAGGCCTATCCGCGCGCTGGTACTGTACAGCGTGGTATAAGCGGCGCCCGCCAACACTGGGCAAGTGGTCTGAATACACGGGGAGTCGATTACGCGATCGACTTTTCCATCCGGCGCATAACGCACCACCCTGCTGCCGCCCCATTCGGCATTCCAAAGAAACCCCTTCGCATCAATGCAAGAGCCATCTGGAGCGCCTTGACCGTCAACTGTCGTGAACACACGCTGGTTTTCCAAAGAGGGGTAATCGCAGCAGCAAATGCAACCCTGCAGGGAGTCCGCGTAATACATAGTGAAGCCGTCCGGGCTGAAACAGATGCTGTTCGGGATCGCCACTGCGGGAATGTCCAACATTTCTGTTTCGAGCGTCGCCGCATTGAGGCGGTGGAATCTGCCGATGGTTTGCACCTGCTCACTGGCGTCCATCGTGCTGAACACAAAGTTGCCCATACGGTCGCAGCGGCCATCATTGATTCGGGTTCCGGGCACACCAGGCGTGACTGCAATTCTGCTGAAACGGCCTGTGCTCAGCTGATAGTAGCCCAGGCAGGATGCCAGTCCCATTAGCAATACGTCTTCGTCTGCCGTGAGGGCAAATGAGCCTAGCGACTCGGGGAGCGGCCAGCGCTGCACTTCACCGTTTACGGGATCTATAGCACGTAACTCGCAGCTTGGAATGTCCGTCCAGAACAGGCGTTCGGTTCTTTCACACCAGACAGGGCACTCGCCAAGCATGCTGGTGGTGTCGGTTAGAGTTTTAAACATGGTTGCTTCCTACGAAACAGGATGGGGTAAACAAGGCAGTCAGTTGGCGAAAAGCGCTGACCAACGGTCACCGAACAACGCGATAGCCAAACCTGCGAGCATCACCACCGTCCCGACCAACTTGATGGAAGACACCGGCCTCTCCAATGCCCCCATCAATCCGAAGTTATCGATCGCCAGTGACGAAATAATCTGCCCAGCGATAGCGAGGCCAAGCAGTGCTGACAGACCGATTTTCGGCGCCAGTACTACATAACTGAGCAGCGCGCTGGCACCCAGCAAACCACCCAACAGGCTCCACCAAGGCTGTGCAGGTATGGCCGCCAGTGAGGCCACTATCCCCCCGCGCATCAATGAAAAAATGCCCAGGCATACCGCGCCAGCAGTAAAGGAGAACAGCGCCGCCGCTACGGAGTCTCCACCCACACCTTTAGCGAGTTGGCCATTCAGTGTGGTCTGCAGGGTGATGCCAAGCCCCGCGCAGATGGCCAGCAAGTAATAGGCTGTATTCATCTCACACCTCCTTACTTGGCTGACTCAAGCGGCAGGAATTTCTCGGCGAAGATATCCGGCTGATAGCCTGCAGCAGCAAACAGATGCTCACGGGACTCGTCGATCGCCGCACGCAGGCTTTCGCTATCCACACCTAAAACTTTGCCACCGCGCTTGACGATACGCCCGCCAATCATGACGGTGTCGACATTGCCGCGCTCTGCCGCATGTACCACGGTGCCGAAGGCGTTGCCTGACGGATAAAGGTTGATGTCCTGCGCGTTGATCAGGATCAGGTCAGCCTGCTTGCCGGGACTCAGGCTGCCGACTTTGTCCTGTAAGCCGGCGCAGACCGCGCCGTCGACAGTTGCGGATTTGAGCAAACCATGAGCGGGCAGGGTCACCACCGGATGATGGTCTTCACCGCAGCAGCGCTGGTGGTGCATGCCCATGACGCGCTGCAGGTAGAACGCCACCCGCATCTCCATGAACATGTCACCGCTATAGGAAGTTTCGTTATCGACACTCAGTCCTGGGCTGATGCCATGACGTTGGGCCGATTGCATGGCGAACATTCCATCTTCAATGCCGTAGTGGGCATCTGAGCGCGGGCATACGTTAACCCGCACGCCAGCCTCGCGAAGGATTTTCCAGCCGGCGTCCGGCAGTGCGGTGCAATGATTGAAGATATTATCTGAGCGCAGCAGCCCCTTGCGATGCAGCCCTTCCAACTCAGCTGCCATGTCTCCGCCAAAAAACTCGGTAATGATCGGCAACCCCAGGCGCCGGGCCTCAGCCCACAGTTCAGGCTCCAACTGCGCCATCACCGCCAGCGAGAGCAATGGGTTGTCGCCGTTCTTGATGTATTTTTCCTGCAGTCGCTCCAGGTTGCCGGGCCAGTGGGCTTTGTCCCATTCACCAGAAACCGGCGCACCCGAGGCGTGTACAGACCGAATACCGGCATCAAGCAGCGCCTCGACTGCGGCATCGGAGTGCGCGCCGGTGCGGCTGTTGTGCGAGTTATCGACCAGCGTTGTGATGCCCGCATCGATGCAGCCTAATGCAGTCAGCAGGTTGCCTATATACATGTCAGCCGGGCGATAGTACTTAGCGAACGAGAAGTGGGTGGCGTTGCAATAGTCTTCCAAGGTTTCGGCATTGGGATTGATTCGCCGCAGTTGCCCTTCCCAGGAGTGACGATGAGTATCGACCATTCCCGGCATGGCAATCATGCCAGCTGCCTCGATGATCACAGCGTCACCGGCGTCAATGTTTTCGGCTATGTCTGTGATGGTGCTGCCTTCGATGAGGATATCGCCTCGCACCAGATTGCCGATGTCACCGTCCATGCTCAGCACGGTTGCACTGCGGATAAGCGTGCGAGGGGCCTGTGCAGCTGGGGCCTGCATGATGGTTCGGTTGTAGCCAGCCATTTTCATTACACCTCTTCAATTTCGTTGGAAGAAATGTACGCGTGGTGATACTGAGGGAAAAAGATGGTTAAAGTGTTTTTATTATTCGAAAATATCGAATAATAATGGTGCCCCCGATTGCTTAAAGGCTGCTGGTAGTCATGGATCGTATTCAAGCAATGCAGGTTTTCGTACGCGTGGCTGAGGCAGGAAGCTTTATCCAGGCTGCGCAGACGCTCTCCCTGCCGGCCTCAACGGTTACCAGCAGCGTTAAAAATCTTGAGAAATACCTGCAGGTGCGCCTGCTGAACAGAACAACCCGACGGGTCAGCCTTACGCCTGAGGGCGCACAATATTTCACGCAATGCCGGGAAATATTGGAGCTGATAGAACACACGGAGACTAGTCTGACGGATTCCGTAAAACGGCCACAGGGACGTCTGCGGGTTGATATGCCGGGCGGCATTGCACACTTCATCGTCATGCCAAATCTGCAAGACTTTTACCGGCGCTACCCGGATATCTATCTGATGATAGGCGTCAGCGATCGGCAGGTTGACCTTGTTCAAGAGGGTGTAGATTGCGTCATTCGCACAGGCGAGCTCGAAGACTCAACGCTTGTTGCGCGCCCCCTTGGACGGTTTCGCTGGGTGACCTGTGCGTCTGCCGCCTATCTCAAAAAAAACGGTACTCCGCAAACACCGCAAGATTTGTCCCACCATCGTGCCATCCATTACTTCTCAGGCCACTCAAGGCAACCGGGCGAAATGCGCTTCGCCAGTGGCTCTGAAAAGCTCTCGGTTCAGGTGAACGGTACAACAGCCGTCAACGAGACTGGGCTCTACATAAAATTGTGCCTTGAAGGCTTTGGGCTGGCGCAACTCGCCGAGAACGTGGTTTCCGAGCACCTGCGAGATGGGCGGTTGGTGGAAGTACTTGCTGACTGGCAACCGGCTTCGGTTCCTGTGCACCTGTTATACCCGCATCAGCGCTTTCTTTCGCCAGCCGTGAGCGCATTCGCTGACTGGATCTCCGGGCTCGTTCGTGACGGGGATTCAGCCTGAGTTCAGTGGCTTCAGGGCTGAACAAACAGGCTCGAATATTCAGCTGGTGCGCTGATAGCGACGAGTAGCCAGCGCAGCGAAGTGCTCGGCGACCAGTGTGGCGAACGTATTGTTTAGTTCGCCCTTGGAGATGAGAAATGGCTTGACACCGTTGATGATCAGTACGCTGCTCACGAGTCTTACTCAGCGATTACGATGAAGGTCTTGATAGGGCTGCTCGGTTGCGATCGCCACGTATCTGCCATGTTTGCTGGCCTAGCTGTGTTGCATGGTCGTGCTTCTGTAATGAGTGGGTTCGAGTTGAACATTGCGCCCGGCCAGCATGCCGGTGAATGCGCCGGCAATGGCGATTGCCGCTGTGATCAACAGCGGTGCTGTCCAGCCACCAGTCCAGTCGTGCAGTTGGCCCAGTAGCAATGGGCCTGTGGCCGCCATCAGATAACCCACACACTGCGCCATTCCTGAAAGTGCCGCCGTGTCGCCGGCATTGTTTGTACGCAAGCCAATGAACGTCAGGCCAAGCATCATGCTGGCGCCAGAGCCGAAGCCCAGGAAGGCTGCCCACAACATGGCGTAGCCTGGTGCGTAAATGAGCCCGATCAAAGATGAAGCGGTTAACAGGCTAACGGTAGCGGCTGCCAGTTTCTGGTCTTTGAGACGGCGAAGCGTGGCCGCCAGAATCAAGCCGGGAATGGCTGTGGTCAATTGCAGCGTGCCGTGTACCGTGCCAGCTTGCTCCGGGGATATACCATGATCCATCAGCATGGTCGGCAGCCAGCCTACGGCGACATAAAAAGGCATCGCGTTCAGACCCATAAACAGTGTGACCTGCCATGCCAGCGGCGAACGCCAGACGTCCACGGTTGCCGCGTGTTTGGGGCCGGACAGATCAACATGTTCGTGTTTTTTCAACTGGGGCAGCCACACAATCAGCGCCAACAGCGGGGCTGCTACCAAAAAACTCAGAGCAATCGGCCATCCCCATGATTGGGTCAGCGGAATGATAACGGCGGAACCGGCAGCACCCGTTGCCCCCATCGTGATGGAGTAAGCGCCCGTCATAGACGCCATTTTCGTTGAGAAGTCGCGTTTGATCAGGCCGGGCAATAGCACGTTGCCCAGTGCGATCCCGGTGCCTATCAATACCGTACCGGCATACAACGCCCATGCGCTGCCTGCCGAGCGCAGCAGGATGCCTGCTGAAATGACCAACAGTGCACCGAAAAGCGTGCGTTCAATGCCGAACCTGCGGGCGATCGAAGCGCTAAGCGGGGAAAAGGCGGCAAATGCCAGGAGTGGTAGTGAAGTAAGCAGGCCTAGAGCTGAGGCGCTTAAGCCAAAGTCATTCTGAATGAGTGGCAAAACAGGGGCGATGCCCGTAAAGGGAACGCGTAGGTTTACGGCAATGAGCAGAATGCCTGCGACGAGCGCGATGGCATGCCACTTGTTTTTTGTGCCTGACATATTCTGTAGCTGTCCTCTGAAAAGAAGACCAATGTAGAGAGCTTCAGAATTATCTAATATAGATATCAAGACACCTGATACCTAAATTATGCCAAGCTCAAAAAATGTCGTTTCCTCGCCGGAAGATTTCGATTCAAATCTCTTCGCTCAGGCTGCGATTGCGCTCAAGGTTGCGCCTGCTCTCAACGATTCGGTTGCCCGCGCCCATGATCATCGAAAAGGCCAGCTAATCCTATCTTTGCACGGAGCGGTGAGCTGTGAGGTGCAGAACGCCCTCTGGCTTGTGCCTCCCCAACATGCGGTATGGATTCCCGGCGGCACGCCGCACAGTTGCCGCATGACCGAAAACGCCCGTACTTGCTTTTTGTTTGTTGAGCCCGGTGCGGCAGAAATGCCTGAAGCCTGCTGTACTGTTGCCATTACACCCATTGTCCGCGAGATGATCCTGCACCTCGCAGAACAGGAACCCTCCTGTCTTTCCGAGGGCAAAACTGCGCGGCTGGTTGCAGTACTCCTTGAGCAGCTTTCCGATGCACCGCTGAAAGAGCTGCATCTGCCGATATCCGATGACCCTAAGATCAAACAAATCGCGGATACGCTCTTTGCAGACCCCGGTGACCGAACCACGTTGCGCGAGTGGGCCAATCGGCTTGCAACCAGTGAGCGAACGCTGGCCAGACTGGTGGAAAGTACGACTGGGCTGAGCTTCGGACGCTGGCGCCAGCAACTGCATCTGATGATCGCACTGAGTAATCTGGCAGAAGGCGTATCCGTGCAGCGTGTGGCAGGGATTCTGGGCTATGACTCTGTTAACGCCTTTATCACGATGTTCAAAAAAGCCTTGGGAAAACCGCCCACTCTGTACTTTTCCTCTCTGCGATAGTGCTCTGCTTGGGGAAAATCCACATCGTATTCATGCTTCAGCAAGTAAGGTTTGGCCGGGGCTGCTACAACAACCAGTGCACATGCATTGGGGTCTCTGTTGATGGCCTTCGCAGGTTACGCCCTGATAAATCGCGTGGCTTAAAACAAGGCGGAAGGGTATTTATTCGCCCTTAATCATCGCTACTGGATTAGGGAGGCGGCAGATTCATTGGGTATTGGCCTCCCAGCCTACTGAGTTAACGAGTTAACCCATGCCTCCATCAACGTTGAAAGGTGTGTTCCCTGCACGCTTACCGACGGCTCAAGATTGCTGAGGCTAATGAGCCGATTTGGACTCGAAGAACTTGACTACTGAAGCGAGTACATGAGCAGGCGTGTTCTCCTGTACGATCTGACCAACATGAGGGGTAAGAATAGGTAACCAAGCATCAGCCTCGGTTCGAATAACTGTGCGGATGTATCGCTTGGTGACCTCGATGTCCATATGACCAAGTTGGATTCTCAAGGCTTCATGAATGTCGTGAGCGTACGCCAGATTGGGCTTCAATCCGTGGGCTTTGAAGTAGTGATAGACCACATAAGTCGCATACGTATGGCGAAGGTGATGAGGGGTGACCCGTCGACTCGCTACGCTGGAGGCATCCCTGAAAGCGTTCCATATGTCGTGAAACTCGACCGGTTTACCCACGGCGGTCAGCCACAGAGGGGCAGTTTCGCCTGGAAACCGTTGAGCGAAGAGTTTGAGACGCTCCTTGCGATGCCCGGCAATGTATTCGGTATGTAGGCGCTTGAGGGACTCAGTAAGGACTGAACACCTCAACAAATGCTTTTTGCCTTTCGGCACATAGGTGAGTTTCTGGAATGCTACGCCCTTCGCTTTCAATTCGGGATAGCGAAGCCATCCAGGGTTTCTTGTATCGCTACCTAAAGGCACCTGAACAACCCCACCGATACGCAGCCCGGTAGTCACCATCATGAAGGCGATGAGATCGTAGACTGGGTCTATTTCCGTTAACGCAGCAGACAGCCGTGCGTATTCATCATTGCTAAGAACGACATCCTTGTAATCCAGGATATGCACCTCTGGCTCCAACCCTGGGTCTAATTTGTCAGCCCTGCCCGAGTGCCTGGATGGAGCAACGATAGATTTACTGGAATGGTAGTTTGAGGGCCCTTGGATTTTTGGCGGAAACTCAATCATGCAGACGATCGTGGCTTCGTCACACCAGTCATAGAAAGCTCGCCACGAGCGATAGTAGGCATTGATCGATTGAGGCAGCACGCCACTGTTCTTCAAGGCCCTCTTGAAAGCAGCCATGTGCACTTCGTACGTCGCCTCATCGAATCGCACTCCCATGTCCGCGCAGCAATCGAACCACATTTTCAGATGTTTGAAATTGTTGACTATCGTTGTCGGCTCTCGACGCCCTCCTCGTCCCATTGGCGTCTTTCGCAGGTGAACGAGGTAGTCGGCCAAAGGATAGTGCAGCACACCATTTATGTGTGGGATGGGCGTCCCATCTGTGTGCGTGACAGATTCAACGTACATGGGCACCTCTCATGCGCGTAGCATGATGATTTCGTCGAATGATTCCTCACTTTCAACAAGTGATGGATGCTCGACAGACCTATGCATGGAACGCAATTTGGTGATTGGCACCCGTCTGAGCTCTTCTCGCGTCCTGTTTCGGGATTCAAGTGTTTTCAGCTCAGCACAGAAAACTACCGCTACCACCTTGGTCTTCTCATACTGCCGAGCAAGATCTAGAAGCTCATAGCGATCACTTTGCGTGAGGTTGCACGCATCAAACAAAATCGTGAATCCAGGGCTGCCGCTGAAGCTTCTGCACCAGGTAGATTTCCCACTCGCAGGAGCACCAATGGTAATGAATAGTGTCTTGTCCACCGGCCTGGCCAGTGCCTCCCGCAGATGGTTGAGCGCTTGAACCCAAGCTTTTTTCAGCGAGAGCTGATCGTTCCCGTGCCGCTCGGCATCAGGACTGATTATCAGGGGCTTACTCCGAAGGTTGACGATCACAGGAGCTGCGCCTTGGAGCTGTATAGACTTAGCCTCAAGCCTGCGCGTGCGATCTTCCAGCTCATCAACCTTCTTCTGACTAGCAGACAACAGCATCTGCAGGCGCTCTTTGATGTCCTTAAGATCCCGAACATTCTCAAGCAAGCTGTAATTTTCAATGAGCGCATTGTGTAGCTTGGTTGCCACCGGAACCTCGCCGGCCTCCTGACCAGAATTTTTCTGAAGCTTGCGGAAGGAGGTAATTTCCGCACCGAGCTGCACCCATTGCTTAATGGTCTCTTTGTCCGGAGTGTTGATTTTACCGTACAGGTACTTTCTATCGATATTAGCTCGCTGGGCGACCGAAGAAATCGTCACTTTCGCGCCAGTGGACTGGAACTCAATTTTCATCTGCTCGAAGGCAGCACGAGCCTCTGCCAGACGATCCCTGTTATTCATCATTTCACCGACTCCAAGATGGGAGTGTAGAGTTCAACGAACTCGCGCGCGGACGCCATGATATGCAGATTCTGGGCATAATCCTCGTCGATGGCTCCGGCGATAAGCGACTTATAGAAGTCCATCGATTGCTCCAGGGCCTGAGATTCGGATTGCGTGATAAGGCAATGGTCACATTTCGCCCCAATGCATTTACTTACGAACGGCAAGCCTCCAGCATGATGAGGACTGGCCGTTATCTCATTGAGCTGGATGGCAGGGATCAAATTGACGCAGGGCTTCTCGTTCTCGTCATTAGGGTCGAACGCGCAGATCGATAATGGTGTGAGCAGAAAATGCATGGAGCCGTGCATTGCACGTTCGCGCAGGTACTCTTCCATCGTCGCGCCGAGCTCATCACCCGTGATCCCCTCGAAAATGGGGTCTTGCTGAATCCCCGTCTTCAGGCGCTCGCCCGCCCCGCCCGCGAGCTTTCCATCCCGAGCCGACCTCCCGATTGAATTCACAATCTTAAGAGACTGCTCGACCAAGACCTCTTGGCGCGCCTCAACGATCAACGGATTGTTTCGCAGGTACATTTCCGTCATGTTCATCGAGCGGTGGGAAAACAGGCGCATGACTAGCAAAGGCCCCAGAACAGGGCTGTTCATGACAAACCAGCCGGCGATGGTCTTGCGAAACTGATGCGGGTGCGGCTCATAGTCGACACCGATATCACGCGCAAACCCTTTGACGTAATTGATCAGGCTCTGAGTGGTGAGTTGACCACTCACATGATCAGATTTTTCGTTCGACTGGAGTGGCGTGAGGAGGTAATCCTCACGACGTTTGAGTGTTCCGAGCGCTTCCAAAACCTTCACAGCCTGATAGGTCGCTTTGGGTACCGGAATCGAAATGACCTGCCCCTGCTCGTACTCCTTGCTCGTTTTGCGAACAGTCACTGTCAGCCGGTAGAAGTCCTCAACGCCCATCGTCAGATCGGGCACACAGCATCCAACCCTCAGATTTCGAATCTCCCAACTTCTCATCCCCGTGGTGAAAAGAATGATGGTGATCGCCGCCCTTTTTATGTGAGACAGGCTTCGCTCAGCATCTTTACGGTCGAGCCTGTAGGTAAATTTATCGGGATAGGACGGGGCAGCATATCGGCTAAACTGAAATTTGAACGGCAAACCATGGCTCAACTTTTCGATGTTAATGCCACGTGCAGCGCAAGTTTTCTCAAGACGTCCCTTCGACACGATGCTGCCAGAAACATGTTCAAGGATCCCTTCGTAAATGACTTGATGAAACTGTATTAGTGGTGCGGAATACTTTTCCACATATTCCATAGCAGCATTTGCAATCGGGAAAGAATACTCCAAGGGAATGGCCTGCCAACCAGAAACTTCCTCCGGCAAAGTAAGCTCTTCATCAGGTTCAAAGTCCTTGAAATCGATAAGACGCTTGCCATCGAATGGATCGCTAGCCAGCCTCAAGAATGAGGGCAGCAAACCGTCCCCTTTTGAAAGCTTCCACCACTCGGAAAGTAATCGCGCCTTGTCCCACTTGGTGTTGTCATGGAATCCTGAAGAACTGATTCCATTGAGAACATCCTGAAACTGATCCTGCGCCAGCTCTCTTGGCAATTTGAAATATCCGCCATCATGCTGAGCTACCAAGCAACCGTGCTCACCAAGCCAAGCCACAACCTCTTTCGCCGACGTGAAAATATTGTACACGGTACGTGGACTTCGCTCTGTGATAGCGTGGCGACCCAACAGGCAGAACGCGATCAGTTTCAACACCATGATAAGGGGGAAATGAGTACGGGCTGACGAACCGACTATCGACTCAAAATTTATTACATACCCCAAACCTTCCTTACGAAAATCCCAAGTATTCTGCCAGAAGAAACTGGCTTGGCTTACAGCGGTATTTTTCAACCGTTCCAACTCTTCATTGAGCAGCTCCCAGTAATCTACTGGGGCTGAATCGAAATGCTCGATGCTGTGAGCCGAAGGATTACTGTAGGCAGTGGTGCCGCTAGAACTACTGGCTCGGGTCGTGATGTTAGTGTTGGTCGACATCTGGTTATCCTCGAGCGATTATTGCTGGCAGAAATACAGCGCCGCTATTTGCAGATGCCCAGGCCTCAGCAACAACGTCCTGGTCTGACCATTTCGTTAACAGGTCGTGAGCGCGGGCATGCTTGCGTCCGTACTCAGTCTCCCAGCGCTCGCCGCTCATGGTGGGTCGCAGCGACTCGTACTGAAGGATCCGGGTAGCAATCCTCGGCAGGTGCTGTTCGAACACCCGACTCTGGCCACACCCCATGCACATGTCGTATTCATGGCAGCTTGAGCCAGTCTCTACCATGGCACCTTCAAAATCTGGCTCGGTCGGGTCAGCGCAGGACGCATAGAAACCCGCCACATCCGTGGATGCCGATTGCTCAGATTTGCTCAGCATGACCCCTCGGAATTTACGAGCCTCCTCAAGGTACTTGTGCTGAAGGGTAAAGATTGCAATATCGGTGATCTTTCGGGATGCACCTTGGGCGAGGTAGCTGCCCAATGTGGTGTCAAAACTCTTGTGGTTCAAAGCATTCGACAGGGTCGCGTGAAGTTCCTGGTGGTTTCGGGATTCACCAATGGCCTTCAACAGCTCTTTGTCAGCAAAGACCTTCCGGAACCGACGGGAGTCAAGATTGGTGACACGCTCTTTAGTGAGATTGCCAGAGGCATCTGTCTTCAGATCCCAAATCTCATGGCGCATGAGGAATTTCTTCGCGTCGGAATAGAAGATGCCTTCCTGATGGTAATCCCAAGCCTTGTCTTTACGAAAGTACAACCAAAGAGAGTCAGCCGTTTTTGGAGTTGCCATCGCCGACAAAGGCTCCGTATACCACAGCAGGAACGATAAAATAGGATAGATGCCGTCATCCGAAATAGTAACGTAGGTATCATCAGTTTCAATTACACCGCGTCCTTTACCGCGACCTTTATACCCACGCAGCCTGCACTTATTCGGATCAAATGGATCTTTCCAGTCGAGCGGAGAAACGGCGAAACCCTTAACCATGTAACGACGTTTCCATGTCGTCACCACCTCTAGGTTTTTTCCTGAAAAAATCAAGAGAAAAACAAGAAATGGAAACAACGACTCCCGACTTGGAACCTCCCTTTCAGCCAAAGTCATCAAATGATAAGTACCGGGCAACTTTGGATTAGGACAAACATAGGGAAAAGATTCTTCAAACACTGATTGATTAGCAGGCTCCCAGTTCCATTCCAGCAAATCTAATTGGTATTGGGCAGAGGTGAACGATGTGAGATTCACGTCGCTGGCGCGAAATGAAAGCTCATTGCGGTACACATCAAATACCCGGCTAGAGTATTCATCATAGAAAGCGTAAACCGAGTTAAGGTTAGGGTCTTCCATGATCTGGGAAAATTCTTTGGCATTGTACATCAATGCTTCTATGTCAGAGGTGACAGCACTGATTAACTGATACATCACCGCATCGCTGTAAGGTGCCAATGCTTCAGGAGCATCCGACGTATAAACTGGGAGGACAAAAGTGTTGGGCATCAAGGGCGTGCCCATGATTCGCTCTATGACCACGCTGCAGCGACGGAACATTGCTGACTTATACCGGCTGTCCATGTCCACCGAACGCATATCTGCTCTCCACTCACACATGAGAAGAAAGTTCAGATCTTCTGGGCCGTTGAGCTGTACCTGCTTCCGTCGACAGAACTCGAAGAACAACCCGACGGCATTTCGCTTGTATGAAGCCTCAGCCTTGGAGCACCGGCTTTCAAAGCATACGGTTTTCAAACCACGTCCCATGGCATTGACCGCCCAGGGAAATTCGTCCTTGTGCTCGGAGCAAAAAAAGCGATGATGATTCCCAAGTATGGCTAGTTCATGTGGTGAAGCACTCAGGGAGTCGATGGTGAGAGATACGAGCTCTCCACTCCCCTTCCCTGCCTGGGGCCGCCAACGCCAGACTGTGGAGAACGGGTACAGACCATCCTCTTCCTTCAGATCTAAGGAGTGAAGAACCTTCTCCTCATTGATGACTTCTTGAACGTTGTGCTGCGTACGCTTGCGGCCCATTTGGGACTCCCTAGATCAACAAACCTATAGTACATAAGTTTATGAGCCAGGGCGCCAAACCCGGCCATGGTGGGATCCTGCCCAAGCACAAGGTCACCCAGGAAATCGCCGACACCCGCGGCATCCTGATGGGTGAAGACTGTATCTCGCCGTCGCGCCACAGCGCGTTTTCCACCCCGATCGAACTGATGCACTTCATCGCCCAACTGCGTGAGCTGTCTGGTGGCAAACCGGTGGGTTTCAAGTTCTGCCTCGGCCACCCCTGGGAATTCATGGGCATCGCCAAGGCCATGCTGGAGACCGGCATCCTCCCCGACTTTATCGTGGTGGACGGCAAGGAAGGCGGCACCGGCGCCGCGCCAGTGGAGTTCACCGACCATATCGGTGTGCCGCTGCGTGAAGGCCTGCTGTTTGTGCACAACACCCTGGTGGGCTTGAACCTGCGCGACAAGATCAAGCTCGGTGCCAGCGGCAAGATCGTCAGCGCATTCGATATCGCCAGCGTCCTGGCCATCGGCGCGGACTGGGCCAACTCGGCGCGTGGCTTCATGTTTGCCATTGGCTGCATTCAGTCCCAGAGCTGCCACACCAACAAATGCCCGACCGGCGTCGCGACCCAAGATCCGCTGCGCCAACGCGCCCTGGTGGTGCCGGACAAAGCCCAGCGCGTGTTCAACTTCCACCGCAATACCCTCAAGGCCTTGGCCGAAATGCTCGCCGCCGCCGGCCTGGATCATCCATCGCAACTGTCGGCCAAGCATCTGGTGCGGCGCATGTCGGCGACCGAGATCAAGCTGTTTTCGCAATTGCATGTGTTCCTCAAACCTGGCGAGTTGCTCACCGGTGAGGTGAATGGCGAGTTCTATTCGCGCATGTGGCAGATGGCACGGGCCGACAGCTTTGAACCCCATGAAGCGGCTGCCGCCTGATCAATAAACCCTCCCTGTTTGCTGAACCGGACCACCGACGGCATCGTTGAAACGAGGTGATTCACGCGCCAGGGCCAGGTTGGTCCGGCGTGGATCAGGGTCGGCGCGGGTCAGATGTATCTGGTGGAAGCCGGCACCGCCCATGCCGTGCATGCAGGCAGCCAAGGCACTCTGGTTACCCTGGATGTCTAGAGACATCCAGTAATACCCAACCTTTGCAATTACTTACGAATAACGCCAACCTGCCCCCGCCCGACGTGCGGCGTACGACTTCACCCGCGTTCGCCTGTCATTACTAAACCTTTCGTACAAGAGCCCGCTGCCATGCTGAACGGACGCGACCCACGCATCGATTTTTTTCGGGGCCTGGCGTTGATCTTCATTTTCTGGGATCACGTCCCCCACAACCCCCTCGGCCAGATCACCTTGCGCAACATCGGTTTCAGCGATGCCGCGGAGGTGTTTGTTTTTCTCGCCGGCTACGCCGCCGTACTGGCCTACGGCAAGATCCTGCAGCGCGACGGCTACTGGATTGCCTCGTTGAAGATCCTGCGGCGCGCCTGGGTGCTGTACGTGGTGCATATCTTCCTGCTGGCGATGCTGATGGGCATCGTGTTCTTCGCCAACAGTCATGTGGAAACCCGCGACCTTGTCGAGGAGATGGGACTGACGCACTTCGTCACCCACCCGCAACAGGCGCTCACCGATGAGTTGCTGCTGCGCTTCAAGCCCAACCTGATGGACCCGCTACCGCTGTATATCGTGCTGTTGAGCGGTTTGCCGTTGGTGCTGCCGCTGCTGCTGCGCAAGACCTGGGCGGTGGTGGGCGTTTCGTTGACTGTGTACCTGCTGGCACCGTGGATGGGCTGGAACCTGCGGGCGATTGCCGATGGCGTGTGGTATTTCAATCCCGTCACCTGGCAATTGCTGTTCGTGCTCGGCGGCGCGGCGGCGATTCATGCGCGCCAACCACGTCCTGTCGAGACGCGTGGGCTGCTGCGCCAGCCGTTGTTCGTCGCAGCGGCGGCCTACTCGGTCATGGCCGGGATCATCACGATTTCCTGGCGCTGGCCCGAGGCGCATGACGCATGGATGCCATCGCCGCTCAGCGACCTGTTGTATCCCATCAGCAAGACTGACCTGTCACCCGTGCGCCTGTTGCACTTCCTGGCCCTGGCCTATGTCACCGCCAAGCTTTTGCCCGGCATGGGCTGGACCCGCCACTGGCTGGCGCAACAAAGTTGCCGCATGGGCCGCTATTCCCTGGAGGTGTTCTGCCTCGGTGTGCTGCTGGCGCCGTTGGCGGACATGCTCAATGCCCTCGCGGGCGATGCGCTGGCCATGCAGTTGTTCAGTGCAACAGTGGGCGTGGTGCTGATGGGGCTGCTGGCAGCCTGGCTGGAGTTCAACAAGCGGCTGGATAAGTCACTGCAAGACCGCCGCGTCTTAGCCATGCCGTCATCCACTGGTTAACCCAGGCAGCCGCGTTGGTGGTGCGGCGCTTTCCCGAATCGGGCACTTGCAAAAGGAGGCGAGGGAGCTTGCCCCCTCGCCACACAGTGTTTGCCATTAGACCGGGCGGGCTTCGCCCTGAGCAACCTGGGTCGGTTGCAACTTGAACACGTAGAACAGCACCGTCAGCAGCACCAGGAATACCGGGCCGACATACAGCGCGATGCGGGTGTCCGGGAAGTACGCCATCAGGCCCACGACCAGCAACAGGAACGCCAGCGCCAGGTAGGAACTGACCGGGTACAGCCACATGCGGTACTTGAGTCCCGCCTGTTCCGCCGGGCTCAGGCTCTTACGGAACTTGAGCTGCGCCAGCAGGATCATCAGCCAGGTCCAGATCGCGCCGAAGGTGGCGATGGACGTCACCCAGACGAAGACTTTCTCCGGCACCAGGTAGTTGAGCAACACCCCCAGCAACAACGCGAAGATCGACAACAGCAGCGCTTTGCGCGGCACGCCATTACTGGAGGTCTTGGCGAACGTGGCCGGTGCCTGGCCGTTCTGCGCCAGGCTGTAGAGCATGCGCCCGGTGCTGAAAATGCCGCCGTTGCAAGACGACAGCGCGGCGGTGATCACGACAAAGTTGATGATGCCGGCGGCGGTCTTGATGCCGAGCCGTTCGAACGTCATCACAAACGGGCTGCCCTGGGTGCCGATTTCATTCCACGGGTAGATCGACAGGATCACGAACAACGCCCCCACGTAGAACAGCAGGATGCGCCAGAACACCGAGCCGATGGCACTCGGAATAGTCTTCTGCGGGTTCTTCGCTTCACCGGCGGTAAGGCCGATCATCTCCACACCCAGGTAGGCGAACATCACCATTTGCAGGGACATCAACACGCCTTGCACGCCGTTGGGCATAAAGCCGCCGTGGGCCCACAGGTTGGAGATACCCAGCGCCACGCCGTCATTGCCGAAGCCGAACGCGATGATGCCGACGCCGCCGATCACCATCGCAATGATGGTGACGATCTTGATCAAGGCAAACCAGAACTCGAACTCACCAAAGGCCTTGACCGCGATCAGGTTGATGCTGCCCATGCTGATCAAGGCCGCCAGGGCCCAGATCCAGCGCGGCGTGTCGGGAAACCAGACGCCCATGTACACGGCCACGGCGGTGATTTCTGCCACGCAGGTCACCAGCCACAGGAACCAGTAGTTCCAGCCGGTGAGAAAGCCCGCCAACGGGCCGAGATAGTCTTGGGCGTAACGGCTGAAGGAGCCGGCGACGGGGTTGTGCACCGCCATCTCGCCGAGGGCGCGCATGATCACCAGGATCGCCAGGCCGCCAATGATGTAGGACAGCATGATCGCCGGGCCGGCCATTTCAATGGCCTTGGCCGAGCCCAGGAACAGGCCGACACCGATGCAGGCGCCGAGGGCCATCAGGCGAATATGCCGCTCACCCAGTTCACGTTTCAGCGGGCCGCCCTGAGCGGTCTCGCCATGGGGCAGGTGGTTGCCAACTGGCATAGGGGTACAACCTCGTCTTGTTATTGGATTGATCACCGAGTGCTCGGCGCCACGGCGGGTCTGCCATGACGCCCTACACCGTGCCGGCCTCATGGGCCAACACGTCTGGCACGGCCAGATCAGCGGGGGTGCAGTATAAAAAGCCCAACCCAGGGTTTTTCACTCAATAAACGCCAAGATTCAGCGAGAAGTCGCGGTAAAAGCCGCTTTCATGGAGGGGCATTACCTGGATAGCGGAGGGTTTTTCTCCGTTTGATGCGCGCCGAGTATTGCACAGCTTTGGTGCAGCGTCATGCCCCTACCTAGGCCGTATATACCCAGCGGAAGGCTCTGCTTCAATGCTTTCAGACCATCAGGCAGGCAATGCGGAAGCCGGCCACGGTCGGACGAGAAGCATCGCCCTATCAGCGGCCGCGACGTCCATTCACCATGGGACGCTCCGACTGCCAGGACGGCAATCCCAGCGAAAGGATCTCCCCATGCCAACCCCCTTCGACGTACTCCAGCAAGGTCGAACGCAACGCCTGGCCGCCGATGGCCAATTGATCAGCGACACTTGCAGGCCTGGACCATGCGCCAGCCGGTGGAGCTGGCGGGCTTGGGCGTGCCACTCGGGCGCTCGATCAATGGTCAAGGCCACCGGCATCGGCCCGTCCAACGTCGCGGGGGTGGGGGTCGACGAGTTAGAACGGCTGTCCATCGCCGAATCGCAGGTGATGTGGCAGTGCAGCCGGGCCGGGCAGCCCAACTACACCGAAGTGCTCCTCAAGACCGGCGCGGGCAATTGCGATCAGATTACCCATGTGGCGAACGAATTGATCCGTTTCAACGGCGGTGCCTCGCGTGTTTGGGGCACCAGCCCACCGGCTCACGCGTTTGTGGTGGTGGGTATAACGCCCCCGACATTGGGTTTGACGCTGGACTTCAGCGAAGCGGGCTGGAGGGGCCTGTGGATATGTGACCCCTGGGCGGCCATCGTCTGCCCGGCAAGCGAATACCTTCGCGAGCTCAACATCAAAATGCTCGCCTGGCACCTGGCGGACATTTCGGTGTTATTCAACGACCACGGCACCTACCGTTGGGGCCGGGCCAACGACCGCAACTGGCTGACCCTGCTACGCAGCGCAGTGAAACGCCCACCGCCGTGAACCGACACATTTCGCAACTAACGACTAAGCTTCACCCAAGTCCGATCAATCTACGTCAATGGATCAATCGACTATGGGCGCTTTATGGCAAACCGATTCGAAGCAGGCTGCGCTGCCACCTGACAGCCCGGATCAACCGCCATTGCCACACAGCGCCCGCACGCGAACAGCGTGGTGGCGACTGGTGTGGTTGGTGCTGTTGCTCGCCCTATGCGCGTTGGGCTGGGCCGCCAGCGTGGAAATGCGCACCTCGCGCCTGCAGGCCCGCTACCTGAGCCCGTTGGCCGCATCGCTCAGTTATCGCCTGGAACCCGGCGCCAGCGATGCCATCGTGTATCCCGGCGACGGCCCGTTCGACCGGCGCCTGGGCTACAGCGCGCTGAACGAATTCCTGCCGCGCCTGCTCAAGCGCAATTACTTGATCCAGGCACAAACGCGCTTCTCACCGGCCTTGATGGACTATGCCGAGCGCGGGCTGTTCGTGCCCTACGCAGAAAAAGTCCAGGCGGGCCTGAGCATCACCGATTGCCGCGCCGCGCCGCTGTACACCTTCACCTACCCGCAACAGCTCTACACCCGCTTTGCCGCAATCCCGCCGCTGGTGGTGCAAAGCCTGTTGTTCATTGAAGACCGCGACCTGCTCGACCCCACGCAACCGCTGGCCAACCCGTCGGTGGACTGGCCGCGCTTTGCCAAGGCCGCCTGGTCGCAAGTGGCCAAGCTCGTGCAATTGCCGGGGCAGACCGCCGGCGGCAGCACCCTGGCCACGCAGCTGGAAAAATATCGCCATTCGCCCGACGGCTTGACCGTGTCCGGCGGCGAGAAAATTCGCCAGATGCTGTCCGCCAGCGTCCGGGCCTACCAGGCCGGGCCGGACACCCTGGGCAGTCGGCAGAATATCGTGCGCGACTATCTCAACAGCGTGCCGTTGTCCGCCGTGCCGGGCCACGGCGAAGTGCATGGCTTGGCGGAAGGCCTGCGGGTCTGGTACGGCGCCGACTTCAACCAGGTCAATCAGGCCTTGAGCGACAGCGCGCAAGACCCGGCGAGCCTGGCCAGACGTGGCCTGGCCCTGCGCCAGGTGCTGTCGCTGATGATTGCCCAACGCCGGCCCTCCCACTACCTGACCAAAGGCCGCGAAGAACTGGCGCAATTGACCGACAGCCATCTGCGCCTGCTCGCGCAGAACCAGGTGATCCCCGCCACGTTGTCCGCCGCCGCCCTCGCCAGCTCGGTGACCTACCGCGACTGGCAGCAGCAGCCGACCGTCCAGCCAGTGGAAACCAACAAGGCCATCAACGTCGCCCGCAGCCGTCTCGCCAGCCTGCTCGACCGCTCGCTGTATGACCTCGACCGCCTCGACCTGTCGGCCACCAGCACCTTGCACTACGCGCTGCAAACCCAGGCCACCGACTACCTCAAGCACCTGGCCGACCCGACGTTCGCCGCGCAAATGGGCCTGCTCGGCCCGCGCCTGCTGACGCCACAAAGCACGCCGCAGGTGCGCTACAGCTTCACCCTCTACGAACTGACACCCGATGGCGCACGCGTGCGGGTGCAGACCGACAACACCGACCAGCCGTTCGACATCAACGAAGGCAGCAAGCTGGAACTGGGCTCCACCGCCAAACTGCGGGTGCTGACCACCTACCTGCAAATCATCACCGAGCTGCATGAACGCTATCAGGCACGCACGCCCGCCGAGCTGAAAAACGTCGAACTGCCCGAGCAGGATGTGCTCTCGCGCTGGGCGCTGAATTACTTGACCCAGCACAGCGACCGCGACCTGGCGAAGATGCTCGACGCCGCCCTCGACCGCACCTACTCGGCCAACCCCGGCGAGGCGTTTTTCACCGGCGGCGGCCTGCATCGCTTCCATAACTTTCGAAACGAAGACAACGGCCGCAACCCGACCTTGCGCGATGCCCTGCGCGAGTCGATCAACCTGCCGTTCATTCGCCTGATGCGCGACCTGGTGCGCTACACCACTTACTCTGGCGAAAACAACAGTGCGCGCCTGCTCAAGGACGACAACGACCCGCGCCGCCAGGAATACCTGGCCAAATTCGCCGACCATGAAGGCACCGCGTTCCTGCTCAAGTTCTGGAAAAAATACCGCCACAAAGACACCCAGGCCCGGCTTGACACTTTCATGGACAGCCTGCACCCCACCGCGATCCGCCTGGCCGCCGTCCACCGCTACCTGCTGCCCCAGGCCAGCCAGGAAAGTTTCAACGGCTTCGTGCGCTCGCACCTGAAAAACCTGAAAACCACCGATAAGCTCACCGACGAGCGCCTCGAACGGCTCTACCAGAGCTACGGCCCCGGCGCCTACGACCTGCCGGACCAGGGCTATATCGCCAAGGTGCATCCGCTGGACCTGTGGTTGCTGGGCTACCTGCTCAACCACCCCGAAGCGACCTTCGACGAGATCGTCAAAGCCAGTGAATTCGAGCGCCAAGAGGTCTACAGCTGGTTGTTCAAGAGCCGTCACCAGAGTGCGCGCGACAGCCGGATCCGCACCATGCTGGAGATCGAAGCGTTCCTCGATATCCACCAGCGCTGGCAGGCCGTGGGCTACCCGTTCGACCACCTGGTGCCGTCGCTGGCCACCGCCATCGGTAGCTCCGGCGACCGCCCCGCCGCTCTCGCGGAACTGATGGGGATCATCCTCAACGACGGCGTGCGCCTGCCCGTGTTGCGTATCGACAGCCTGCAATTCGCCCGCGGCACGCCCTACGAAACCCACGTCGCCAACGACCCGAACCGTGGCAAACGGGTGCTGCGCAGTGAAGTTGCCACGGCGTTGCGCGGCGCGCTGTCGCAAGTGGTCGACGCCGGCACCGCCAAGCGCGTGGCCGGCAGCTTCAAACTGGCCGACGGCACTGCGCTGGCGATGGGCGGCAAAACCGGTACCGGCGATAACCGCATCGAAGCCATGGGGGCCGGCGGGCGCATGCTCAGTTCCAAATCGATCAACCGCACCGCGACCTTCGTGTTCTACATCGGCGCCCATCACTTCGGCACCCTCACCGCGTTTGTGCCGGGGGCGTCGGCGCAGCACTTCACCTTCACCTCGGCCTTGCCGGTGCAGGTGCTCAAGGGCATGGCGCCGCTGCTCAACCCGCTGCTGCAACCGGGCGACCCGGCGTTGTGCCTGGCGGGCAAACACTGACGCGCGGCTGCACTACCTATCTGCCACCCCAGCGCGGCAGCGTTGAACACACTCCTGGATCACCCTTTGACAGGACCTGATCCGTGCCCGAATTACCCCAACCCAACAGCGCCTTCCACGGCGCCCACTACACACACATCCGCGACGCCCTGCCAGACTGGCTCACCCAGGCCACGCCGGGACGCCTCGGCGCACTGAAAGCCGCAGGCGTCAAACACCTGACCGCGCCAGCCCCGCTCAAGGCCGCCATTGCCGAGCATTGGCAACAACAAAACCGCCTGGACCAACGCCTCGCCGGCTTGAACGACGTGTACGCCTTCGCCGAACCCTTGCTCAAACACGCCCTGCGCGACTACGGCAACCTGGATGTACGCAACACCTACCTGCGCCTCTACGTCGACGCCAAGACAAGTGGGTGGAAGCTCAATGTGACCGGCGCCCAGGTGAGCAAGACCTTTTCGTTGCTCGATGCGGCGCTGTACAACTTCGCCGCCGACCAGACCTTTCTCGACTTCGCCTTCCTCGGTCCGACCGATGCGCGCGGGCAACGCGACGTGCTCTCGATCACCCACCGCCGCAGCGGCACGCGGCTCACCGCGCAACAGTTCAAAGACATTTGCCGCCAGCTGGATATCGGCGCGCAGTATCAACTCAAGCTCAGCCAGGCCCTCGGTTTCAAGAACCCGGCACTCGCCCGCACCCTGCACGGCGAAGTCACGGCACGCCACAAGGCCGCGCTGAAAAGCGCCGCGCACCTGGCCCTGGCCAAGGCCGACCTGAAGCCCGATGCCCATGCCGCGATGCTCAATCTGGTGGACGACCAGCCGACCCCGCGGCTCGACGGCGCCGCGCTCCAGGCCTACACCCTCAGCGTGATGAACATCGCCCTGGTGGGCATCGTGCTGTTTATCGCCGCGCCCAGCCCGCGGGTGATCGCCTACGTCGCCGAAGACCCCGCGCACCCGCTCAAGGAATACCCTTCGCCCCAGGCGTTCATGCAGGAACTGACCCGCCAATTGCGGGATAAGGCGCGCTACCAAGTGTTCTTCAGCCAGTTCGTGCCCCATGCCAAACGCGCGGCCTTTTTCGCCGGGATCAATGCGCGCCTGAGCCACATCCAATGGCATCAGAAACAGCCCACCGACAGCGGGCCGAGCTGGCAAGACACGCCGATCAGCGATCCCAACCTGCACTTCAGCCTGCACGCCTGGCAGGACGACTATCGCCAACGCCCGCCTTCGCCGGCCGCCGATACGCTGTGGGACTACCTGTTTCGCACCCAACTGAACAAAATCGTCAACGACGCACGCAACATCGCGCTGTCCACCGTCGACGTCGACCGCCGTGCCCGCTGGGCCTGGTGGGACAACCTGGAGCAGATGCTCGCCGACATCCTCAACGCGGCGTTGCTGGTGGTCACGCCCTTCGTGCCGGTACTCGGCGAATTGATGCTGGTCTACAGCGCGTACCAGGTCATGGACGAGGTGTTCGAAGGCATCGTCGATTGGAGCGAAGGCCTGCGCACCGAAGCCTGGGAACATGTGGTGGGGGTGGCCGACAGCGTGATCCAGTTCGCCCTGTTCGCGGCGGGCGCCAGCATCGGTCAGTTGGCGCGGCTCAAGCTCTCGCCGTTTGTCGAGGGCCTGGTGCCGGTGCAACGGGCCGACGGCTCACGGCGCTTGTGGAACCCGGATATCAGCGCGTTCGCCCAGCAAGACCTGATCCCCGAAGGCTCGACTCCCGCGCCCTCGGGCTTGCACACACACCAAGGCAAAACCCTGCTGGCGCTGGACGGCCATCACCTGGAGGTGCATTACGACCCGCTCAGCGACGTGCACCGCGTGGTCCACCCCGAACGCGCGGACGCCTACCGGCCGCGCCTGCAATTGAATGGCGACGGCGCCGTGACCCACGAGGGCGAACGCCCGCGCACCTGGGAGCGCCCGCGGCTGCTGCGGCGTCTCGGGCATCGGGTGCAACCGTTCAGTGACACGCAACTGGAACAGCTCAGGGTCGCCAGCGCCACCGAAGACGGCGCGTTGCGTCGTGTGTACGAGCACAACGAAGCGCTGCCGCCGCTCCTCGATGCCGGCCTCAAACGCCTCGAAGCGGCCGAATCGATCCAGGTCGCCAGTGACAGAATCCGTGCGGGGCAAGCCTTGAGCGCCGACCCCAGCTCGGATTGGTTCGAGCAAATGGTCACCGAACTCGATGGCTGGCCCCAGGACAAAGCGCTGCAAGTGTTCCTCAAGCCCGACCTGAGCGGCAGCTCGCACCGCTACGGCGCCGCGCAAGCCGGCCCCGCCGACACCTTGCGCATCAGCCTCGGCGACGTGCTGTCCGGGCACTTGCCGGAGCGGGTGCTGGGCTTTCTCGATGAAGCGGCGATCACCCTCCTGCTCGGCGCCGAAGTGCCGGAATCGCAGCGGGTACAAGCATTGCGCGATCTGCTGGCCAACTACGTACTGAGCCAGAGCCGCGATATCGCCCCGGCGGTCTACCGCGCCCGCGAACAGAGCGACGCCCCCGGCATCATCGGCCTGCGCCGGGACCATCCCGACCTCGACCTGAGCCTGGCCCGCCGCCTGCTGGAGCGCGCCCGTCCCCACGAACGCGAGGCCTTGGCGAACGACCGGCATGCGCCCCTGCGCCTGCGCAATCAAGCCAGCGAATTGCAGCTGGCGGCTGACTCGGTGCATGCCTACGAAGGCTTTTATCCACCGGCCATGCCCAACCCGGCGACTGAACACCTGCTGCTCAAGAGCCTGCTGTTCAATACCGATGCGCTCACCGATCTGCACCTTGAAATCCGCGAAGCCACGGTCACGGGCTCCCTGCGCAGCCAGGCCGGTTCGGACACGGCTGCCACACGCCGGGTGCTGGTTCACACCCGCCTGGGCTATTCGGTCTACGACAATGCCGGCCAACCGTTACACCGCCCGGCCAGCCTGTATGAAGCCGTGTTGCTCGCACTGCCCAGCGAGCCACGCACCGCCCTGGGCTACCAACCCGGCGAGGGCGAAGACTTCAAGCACTGGCTGATGACCCACCTTGAACCCCTGGCCGAGCGACGCAAGGTGCTCGCCGGGCCCGACACCCACCGCGTCATGGAGCGGGAAACCGCGCAATTGCTCGGCGGCCCGCTGCTCAGCCGCTGCCGTCCCGCCCCGGCCGAGAACCACACGGCGTTTGCCAGGGACGTCCTGCAACGCTTGTTTCCGAGCCTCAGCGAACAACGCCTGAACCGCTTTATCGAGGACATCCCCGCCGACCAATTGAGCAGCACCCTGAACGAACTGACCTTGCAGAAACACACCCTGAACACCCAGCTGCAAACCTGGAAGCAATCGCCCACCCATCACCCCAAAGGCAGCGCCCAGGAACGGCAACAACTGGCCGCCCGCAGACGCCTGGCCCTCCAGCTGGAACAGTGCTGGGGCGAACGCTACGCCGATTACACCGACGATTGGGGCAGGACCCAATCCGGCGCGCGGGTCGATCTGGACGGCATGCCGTTACCCGAGTCGCTGCCCGCGCTGACCGTCAATTTTGAACATGTGACGTTCCTGAATCTGAGCCAGAGCAGCGTCGGGCAATCCCATTGCGGTTTGCTCAAACACTTCCCGGCGCTGCGCTCCCTGGACCTGAGCCACAACCACCTGACGAGCTTGCCGGTCGAACTGACGGCGCTGCGGCAGTTGCGCAACCTGAACCTGTCGAACAACCGCATGGTGCTGTTCCCAGAAGACGTGACGCGCCTGCGCAATCTGCGGCGCCTGCACATTGCGATTCTGGACCACAACCCCCTCACCGCCGCACCGGATATCACGCGCATGCCCAACCTGCGCCGCCTCGACTTGAACCACACGCAAATCCACCAATGGCCCATCGGCCTGTTCGCGCACGCCAGGAACGAGCTGTTCGACCTGAACCTGAGCGGCAACCCGATCACCACCCTGCCCGCACTGACCGCCGAGCCGACGGCCGCGCGCACCGTGGCGCGCACGCGGCTGGACCGCCACACGCTGAACGACGATCAGCGCGCCCTGTACGAACGCTACCGCACCGAGGCCGGGCTGGACCCGTATCGCACCTATGAACCGCAGGGCAACAGCGACCCGTGGCTGGTAGACGCCGATGCGGGCACCCGCGTGGTGCGCGAGCACCTGTGGGACGCCGTCGAAGACGAGCACGGCTCCCAAGGCTTTTTTGAGGTTATCAAGTACCTGGAGCCCCCCGAGTTCTTTGAAAACCCCCAAGACCGGCAGCGCCACGCCGCCAACCAGGCCGGGTTGACCCAGCGGGTCTGGCGCTTGATCAACGCCGCCCACGCCGACAGCGCCCTGCGCGAGCGCCTGTTCAAGCTGTCGAGCTTCCCCGGCTTGTGTGGCGATGGCGGCGCGCAAATTTTCAATGAAATGGGGATCGAGGTCATGGCCAGCGAAGCGCGGCGTTTTTCAACGACCTTGCCTGAACTCGAAGGCCGCCTGGTGACCCTGGCCAAGGGCGCGGCGCGGCTCAAGCAGCTCAATCAGGTGGCCCAGGAAGAAGTCGCCCGGCGTCTGCGACCCAAAGCGGCCGGCGGCGAAGGCCAGCGCCTGCGCTCAGAAGTGCTGAACGGCGAAGCGGGCGAGGTGGACGAAGTGGACATCCATTTGGCCTACCAGACCTCGTTGGCCAACGAGCTGGACCTGCCCTGGCTGTCGGACCATATGCTCTACCGCGACACCGCCGACGTCAGCGCGAGCCGTATCCAACAGGCGCGCATCAGCGTCATGGAGTTGGGCCGGGGCGATGGCCTGGTCAACCAGATGTTACTGGAGCCGTACTGGGAGACCTTCCTGCAGGAAACCTACGACAGCCTTTATCAACAGAATCTCACCGAATACACCGAGAAGTTCTACCGCCTGGACGACCTTCAAACCCTGCAGGCGCAATGGCATGCCGAACAGGAGCCGCAGCAGAAAGCCCGGCTCAGGGAACAGCTCAAGGCCCTGGCCGACGAACTGCACACGCAGGAAAGCGTGGTGTTCGCCGACACGCCGATCAGCGACGCGCTGTACAACCGCCTGCTCAATGACCTGGGCTACAACGAGAAGGAATGGATGCGCGGCCTGACACGCGAGGCGCTGAAAAAGGCGCACCTGCGCCGTAACCGCGAGCCTCTGCCCACACAGTGAGGCCAGTGCAGGCGCGAGCATGTTCGCGCCTGCCCTCGTTGCTCAGCGGGTATCGGCATCGGCCATCCAGCGACAGGTCTGGGACCGGCTGACCTGACGCCGATGGTCGGCCAGTATTGTCGCCGCCGTCGGGGTCATCCAGCGCGAAAATGACAGCGGCAGCTCGGTTTGCCGGGTCGCGTGGTGCTGCTCGGGGGTCTTCAGATACGCAGCGGTAAACAAGTCGTCCCGACCGACAGCCTGCTGATAGTACAGGTGGATATACCCCTCTGGCTGTCGGGTATGAACGTCCACGACCTGGCAGAACTGCACATAATCATCCGCAGCGTCGTCCACCCGATACCGCCCCGGCCGGTTGACCAACTGCACCTCATGGCCCGCCAGGAGCGCGTCGACCCCGGCCTGGACCGGTGCGCGTGCCTTGATCACCGCGATCCTGGCATGCACCCCCTGTTCATACAAACGGGCCGCCGCCGCGCGCCAATCCGCTTCAATGCGTTGCGCCGTGCTGCGGTGCTTCACCGGCCAGCGGGCAGCGCTCGCTTGCGCCAACTTGCGACGCATCGCTTCGGCGCACTCAAGCAAGAAAAACGCCGGCACCGCGAGCACGTCTTGCAGCGAATGAGCCCTTTTGGCCGTGGGGACCATCCTCAACACCTGGGCGATCATGCGCTCGACACCGGCCACCGTTTGCTTGCCGTGCTCGATCATCTCAACCAAGGTGCCGGCCCTTGCACAGCCGAGCGTGGCGGGTGCTCGCTCCAGCGGGTCCCACAAACCATCGGCCGCCTGTTTGAAGGAGGCAATCAACTCATCCGCGCGGTCATGCACTTGAGCGATGCGCGCGGGCTGTGCGTGAGTCGGCTCAACGATACGCCCCCGATAAACGTCGCCGCCGCGGGTACGAATCAGGCTGTTGCGCGGCGCGCCGACAGCTGCAGCCGGGGCGTTGTCCATCAGCGCCTCCAGCAGATTTTTTTCGGCGGTGGCGTGCAGCTCGTCGATCAAGGTTTGAAGCTCATGCAGGTAGTCCAGATCAAACGCTTGCGGCGTAATGGCCCTGCAAAACGCCAACCGGTCGGCGGTATCGCCATACACCTGCAGCACGCTGTCGAACAACTCGATCCGCTCGGCTTGCGTCAGCGCCATGAATCCTGCATGGGACTGACTCGCGCACGCGACGCGCTGAAGGGTCTGTGCCAGCATCCCGGCAAACATCGCGTCGCTTCCCGAATCCTCGGCGCGCCAGGCCGCCTGCCACAAACGCCGGACCTGCTGCGCCTGCAGTGCCAGCACCGAGGCTGGCGCAACGGCCAGCGTGAGGGCCTGGCCCTTATCGGCGCCACAGCCGATGACCGCCGTCAACTCATCGAGGTGACGGTTTTCCAGTTCACGCCAGTGAATCGCCCCATTGTAGGCGGCCAAGCGGTTGCGCCGGTTCTCGCTCACTTGCTCTTGCGACATCGACGCCAGCGAGGTATCGAGTGACGCGATGTAGCGTGCTTCCAGACTACCGAGGGTGCGTGCCGTGCCCACCAGAGACTCAAGCAGCGCACAGACTTGCACCTCATAGCCCAGGCGCGGTGCCAGGGCGCGCAGCTGCCGGAGCGCGTGTAATTGCTGGGACAGCGCCTTCAACTTGACCTGCAAAATCTGGTGATATTGCTCACGCACCTGGTCGGCCGCAGCATCTGCAAGGTTGTCGACAATGCTGTCCACCAGACTCGACAGCACGCTCACTCGGCTCTCAGCCTCAGCACGTGTGCTGTCGGCGCCATCGTAGAGCGCTTGCCACTCTTCAAGACGCAGATCCGTCTGTAGCCGAGCCTGCTGAATGAGCGCCTTCACACGGAGAACGGAGCCCCATTTATCCGGCTGCTTGAACTGCTTGGGCGCTGGGATACGGGTCAACTCCAACGGATTTTGCACCCTCTGCGGCGTCGCAAACATCAGCGCTGACAGGTCCAGTTGCAACTGCACGTTGGCCGGCGAAACCCGCTGCGCGAGCACCCACGCCAGGTTGCCCAGCACGTCGACACCCCTGGTAGCCCCGACATCCTGGCGCACAGTGTCCATCAACTGCCCCAGCCACCCGGTCAGCGTGTCCACGCCCTGCACCAGTGGCATCAGCCCATCGGTCAGCGACCAGCCTGCCTCTTTGAAGCAGGCCCAATGCCGTGCATCACCACCCGATACGGGCCATTCACTCAAGGTTTCCAGCGCGAGATAGAACGCCTCGCGCAGGGAATGCACCGACTCGAGGTCCTCGCTCACCTCCACCGCCAGCGCCGCGTTGTCATCGACCGGCAGGGCGCTGAGCAGCGGCTCGAACACCGCTCGGTGACTCGTCGGCAGCCATGCCAGGACACTGTCGCGCAAGGCACCAGGCGCCTTGATCGCTGCGTGCAGATCCTCCAGCGAGGCAAATTCCTGTACGACCGGATTCAACAGCGGTCGATACAACAGGCACGCGCCCGGTGGCGCCTGCCGGGGCATCAACAGGTGCATGTGCTGCACAACGGCCGTCTGCCCTTGAGGCATGGCCTTGAGCGTCAGCGGCAACAGACGGGAGGATGCCCGCAGCCCCGCGGCACGCTCGCTAATGAGGCGATAGCCCTGCTGGGTCAGCCCGTGCAGCCCCTGGATTTTGTATGCCATTGCCAGCATCTTCAGCTGTGACAGCACCTGATCGCCGGCCAGGTCCCGGTCCCAGTCTTTGGCGGCGTTGCCCTTGGCCAACCGTTGCCTCAGAACCGCGCCGTAAGTCTTGGCGATATCGGCTTTGACCAGCCAGTCTCTGAGCAAGGGCTCGGTCAGCCAGGCGGGTGCGGGGGCGCCTTTGAGCGTGACAGTGGTGGGGCTCGGCGTGAACCCGCCCAGGGTTTCCAGCGCCCATTCGGTCAGGGTCAACTCAAGGGGCGCAGCGCTCGGCGGGCCGAACACCCCATGGATATCCAGGACCTTGAGCTCGACCGCGCGTGGCTCGTTGTCCAGACAGTCTTGCAACGCTGTTTCGGCAAACGCCACCAGAGACGGGACTTCGGGGAAAAACCGCTTGCCCGCGCCCTGGTTCAAGTGGCGCACCTGCTCGACCAGCAGACGCCCATATTGAAGTCGATCAGTTTGCGCGGCGTTGAACAGCCACGCCGGGATGGCCTCGTGAACGCCTTGTCCGAACGCTGTCAGGGGGGACACAAACCAGCGACGCGTGTCGGTGATGGCATTGAGCAGCGCCTGATACTGTTGCGCGGTTCTACGCACCGTGGGGTCGATGGCGGCAATTTCACTCAACTGGCGTGCCAAGTAACCGCTTGCCAGCGATTCAGGGGCCAGGCCTGCGTGCTCGACGACAAACCACTCACCTGCCGGTTCATCCAACAACGGGCTCAGGTGATCGGCCAGCAACGGCCCGATATCGTCCAACTGGTCGATCAACTGCACGCCCATCGCCGGGCTGTAGAGTGCCATGTCCGTGGAATGCGTTGCCTGGAGCAACCACAGGGGCAGGATTTCGCCCGAATCGTCGTCTCCCGCATCCTCGCGGCGCAGGTGAACCGTAGAGACGCGCAACGGACCGGCCGGAGCGGCCAGCTCCCCGCCGGGGTTAGTGAAAGACAGCGAAAAGAACGTATCAAGATGGCGCTGGCTCATGCCAGGCTGCCTGGGCGTATCGCTGACGACGCCCATCAACGCCTCGACCAGCGGCCACCAGCGCGTTTTCCACCAGGCCTGCAACTGCTCCCGGTAAGACGCCAACAACAGCGCGCCGCGCTCATTGACCAGCACTTCACACTCGAACAGATCCAGTGTGCTCGGCTCATAGTCATCCCCCACCCGCTGGACACTCTCATGGTGGCCCGGCACGTAGAGCACCGGTTCACCATTGACCAGCCGCGCCACCAGTGCGTCCGCCAACGCGGTGTAGTCATACATCGCGGTCTGGCTCGCCAGCGGCGTGCGCAGGTAAAGCTGCTCGACGGCCAGTGTACGCGCCGCGAAGTGCTCGTCCAGATGGGCCTGGGCACTGGCCTGGGCCACCGCCCGCAGGGACGGTGGATCGGCGAACAGGGCGTGGATCGTATCGATGTGAGTCTGACGCAGCAGCGCCGTGGGATTGGCTTGTGTCACAAAACTAGCTCCTTGCCTGGTGAGTCGACGACTCACCCAAGCCTGGGAAACTAGTTCCGCAGCCATGGGCAACGGCGGTAGACAGTTAGTCCCGGATCACCGTGACGTGTGGTTTATGCGCACCGGCTTCACTCGTCCTCGATACGGCGCGCCGCTCATGGGTACCACGCGCAAGGCGTCAAGCCCCAGTTTCGGTGGGTTGCAGGTGACTTTGAGCGCAATGTTGTCGCGGCCGTTGAACAACACCGGCGGCGAGGTAAGCGTCCACCGCGCTCAGGGTTTCAGTCACCGGGTTTGAACGCATGGTTTGCTCGCGCCGGCAACACAGGCCTTGCAGCCAATCCGGGATAAACGGTGTGGGCAAGATTCGCTCTGAGCCGAACGGCAATTCGCGCTTTCCCCCTGCCGCATGCCGACAGGGGGCGCCAGGCCTACTGGACGTGCGTGAGCTTGAGCACCTGATCAAGGGCGCTGAGCAGTCGTTCGAACACGGTAAAGCGCTCGTCCTTCAGTTCTGCCCAGCGCTCGATGAAGAAGCGGCCTTGATCGTCGATCTGGATCGGCGTGGAGAGGATCTCGCCACTGCGCGAGTGATGCACCAGGTTCACTTCGTGGGGTGAACGCTGCTCGACCATGAACTGCCCCGGTCGCGTCAAGCGTGAACGATCGGCGGGCACATAGGCGGGAGGAGGACGCTTGCCAGGAATGCCGACACTCAAGGTGAAGTCGCTGCGGATCGCCGTCAGCCGGTTGGGGTACAACGACGAGCCGTAGGCCACTGTCCACTCCAGCCCTGAACGCAACTCGGTGGTCGTGCCCGTCGGTACATCGAATGTCCGCAGGCTGATCGCGCCTTGCGTTTGGGCCACCCCGGCAATCCCTTCGACCGGAAACACATGGCCGTTCCCCATGTGCGCCACCCACTTGTGCGCGCCCTGGGCGACCTGGTCTTGACGGATGACCTCGCTGGCGAAGAAGTTGAACATCGACGTCCGCGACGTGCTCGGTTCGCTCATGCCCTTGGTGTAGTAGCTCGATACGCAATCCAATGCGCGGATGCGCAGGCCGTGTTTGCCCGCCACTTCCACCACGCTGGTGTAGGTGTGCGGCCCCTGGTACTCGATCATGTGGCCACGGTCTAAGGTCCACAGGTGGTCTTTGAGCGGTTTGGCCAACACCCCGGTTTGATGGAAGGCATCCAGGTGCGCCTGGTGCAGGTCGGTGAACAGGTGCTCCATGTACAGGGTTTTGACCCCCTGCGCCTTGAGTACGCTCATCTGATCGATCAGCAGGGCTTTGCTCGATTGCTCGGCGTGGCTCTCGCAGATGATCAGCCCTGGGGCGTGTTGGTAGCTGCGCTCGATAAAGTCGGCGGGCGTGGTGCTCGCCGGCAGGTCCGGCAAGGTGGGCCGGGGTGGCAGTTCATGGGTTTTGAAGAACTCCTGCGCGCGCTTATTCAGACGGTCGCGGGTTTTCCGGAAGGCGTTTTCGGCGGCGGCGATTTTCGGGTTGAGCGAGCCGTAACGGGTGTCGAACGGATGCGGGTCTTTGCCCATTTCGTGCAGTTCTTGGGTGAATCGTGGGTCGATATCGAAGTCGCTGAAGGTGTTAGCCGCGCGGGGTGCGCTGACGAACACAGGGGGCGCGCTATAGGAGGTTTGCAGGGTCAGCTTGAAATCGGCTTTGGCCAACGGATCGTCGGCGATCGAGCCGGGCACGTCGTTCCAGATGCCTACCGGCTGGCCGGCAGCGACGTCTTCGACGCGCACACTCAGGGTCTTTTGCAGGTCCGCCAACCCTGGGGTCTGTGTGTGCGTGTTGAGGCGGCGGCTGTCGACCAGCGCGACCCAACCTTCGCTGGGTTTTTCGGCGAGGTCGGTCTCGATCAGTTTGTGGGAATAAAAATTGCGCTGGGCGTTGGGTCGCGGGCTGACCATCGCACCGTTGCTCAGGTTGAAGGCTTTGTCCACCTCGTAGCCGGTGGACGCATCCAGCGCACAGACGGCGATTTTTTCGCGGCGTGCCGCCAGGATCAGGGCGCGATAGGAGTGCGGCGAGTCTTTGGCGATCCCCAGGGCTGTCTCGATTTTTTTCAAATAGTCGCCGATGTGCCTGTAGCTGCCGCCGGCGTTGAACTTGTCCAGTTTGGCCCGGAACAAGTCGCCCGGCAGGTATTCGATATACAGGCGTCGCACGCCCTGCTCGTAGAGGGTGGGCATGTTGTCGATCAGCAGCTGTTTGGCGGCGAGCGAGCCAGGCACCGCGCCCAGCACCAAGCCTTGGTTTTCCTTGAAGGCACTTTCCAGGATATGCCGATGGCTCGCGTTCACTTGCAAGGCCAGCACATCGGCCCTGGGGACGATGGGTTTGAGCTGAGCGAAGAAGGTGTCGGCGTCGCTGCGCAACTGCAGGTATGCCTTTAAATACGGAGCCCGTAGCGGGCTCATTTCATAGGTCAGCAGGCTGTCGCGTGTGCCCTCGCCCAACAACTGATCGACACTGGAGTGTTGCCCAAACTCCAATGTCATCAGGGTTTCGTAGTCCTTGGCCTGTTCGATCGGCACTTCATAGCGCTGCAACGCATGGGGTGTCGGCAGCGCACGTTTCGGCGCGCCGCCGGTGAGGCCCGAGCGCACCCAGCGCCCCTCGACCGTCTGGTTGACCAGGCGCGCAGTCGACAACAGTTTGCCGCTTACCGGGTCTTGGCGAAACAGCAGATAGCGGCCCAAGGCATCGGGTTGCTTGGGCGCCCATACCGGCCGGCCTTCGAATAGTACGGCCTGCATAGCGGCGGGCGCGGGGGGCGGTGGCTGCAGTTGTTTGATCAGCGCCATGGCCTCGCGCGGCGCGGCTGGGCGCATAAGGTGGCGCATCGGCCGCACCAGCGGGCCGATGGACTTGAGTGCCGGGCGCAGGTCGGTGAACACCGCGCCAAGGCTGTTGCTCAGGTAGCCGACGAAGTGTTGCAGCGCGGCGTCGGTGTCGCCCTGGTTGTAGGCGTGCAGGGCGAGCATGCCGTCCTTGAGCGCCAGCAGCAGGCCCAGGCTCAGGCTCAACACCGGGAACGGCGCGGTCGCAATCGCGATCAGCGGTTCGAGGCAACGCCAGACCAGGCCCATGATCATGTCGGTGCGATTGACCGTGGTGGCGGCGACGTCGTCGATCTTGCGTTGCAGCTTCATGTCGTGCAGCAGGTGACGCAGGTCGAGCACGGGCGGCACGCGCTCGATCGTGTCGTAGCGCGCCAGGCTCAGGTCGGTGCTGTTGAGGTCCGCGGGCAGGCCGGCCTGGGCGGTTTGCAGAAAATGCCGCACGCGCACCTGAGACTGCACCGCGACGCGGGTGCAGAAGTAGTCGAGCATGCCGTCGACTTTTTTCAGCAGGTAGTTGAACTGCCTGGCTTCACGGAAGAACACGCCGTCCGGGGCCTGCGGTGTATAGAGCAACACCGGGTTCGCGGCGTGGCTGAACAGCAGGGTGTCGATCACCCAGTCGCCGTCGACCATCAGGCGATGCACGCGGTAGGTGCTGCGCGTCTCGACCGAGGTGTCGTCCAGGCTCTGGACGGCGCGCTCGAACCAATCCAGATCGGCCTGGACGATATGGCCTTTGAGGCGCGACTCCAGCGCCGCGTTGCGCAACTGCAACTGGTTGATGGCCAGCGTTGCATCGCGGCGCAGGGCGTAACCGGGGCTGGTGGGGTTTTGCAGTTTGGCCTGGACTTCATTGGCGTAGCGCTGGCCGATCCACACGCCGCGCACTGACAGCCCGACATTGCGCGGCGTGAGCTTGCTCAGGTCGACCCCGGCCGGGCCCATGAAGGTGGCGACGGTTTCGAACTTCGCGTCGAGAAACCCCAGCGACTCCTCATAACCATCGCGATACAGCCGGGTATAAGTCACGGACGCGGGGCGCGTTAACGCCGGGAAGTTTTTGGGGTAATGCATCCACACCGTATCGGGGTCGACATCGTTTTGCCGCTGGCGGCCAAGCAGGGTATTGAGCTGTACCTTGGCCTGGGCATGCAGGAACCGCTCGAAGGTGATGAAGCTGGCGTCGGACAACGGGTGCTGCGCGTAGGTGTTGGCGGCGCCTTCGGCCTGCTCGGCCAACAGCGTCAATTGTCGGCGCTGGGCCTCGCTGGCCGCGCGGTACCATGTTGGGGTGCCCCAGTGGTAATCGTCGGTCTGCACCGCCAGCAGCTGGCCGCGCAAGGTCTTGAGGCAGTCGGCGTGGCTGCTCGCCTCGCTGAAGGTGACGTGACGGTATTCCTGGTGTGCCGGGATAAAGCCCAGGCCGGTCATGAAGGTGTTCAGGCCCGCACGGGACTTGAGGGGTACTTGCTCCAGCAGATACGCGCGCATGGCGTCGTCTGCACACCACGCGAGGAGGTGGGCCTGGCACAGCACTTCTGAGTCGAAACCATGAAACTGCTGGGCCTGGGGCGCTTCGGGGGTACACAGCAGCAAGCGCGTGAGGCCGCCCTGCTCGTCGCTTTCGCGCAGCAGCCAGAGGTCTTTGAGCACGTAGCCATTGAGCGCAACGCTGCTCGCGCGCAGTTGCGCGTCGGTGCCGCGACGCAGGCGGGTGAAGCGTTGATAGTCGGCCGCGGTGATGTGGCGTTGCAGCTTAGCGGTGTAGGCCAGGGCGTTGAGGCGGCGGTCGAGCAACTGTTCGATGGCGGCATGGATCTCGGGTTTGGCGTAGTACTCGCGGCGCACGGTTTCAAACGCCACACGCGGCTTGAGGGTGTCGAGCAGGCCGACCAGATAGTCGGCGGTCAAGTCTTGATAAGCCTCGGGCAGCGGCGCGTCGGCATAGGTGAAGGAGGTATTGAGCAAAAACGTCGACCCGGCCAGTTCGTCGCCGCTGTGCAGGCCGCGCAGCGCCAGCTCGGTCAGGCTGTGTTTTTGTTCGTAGGTGCCGACCCTGGCCACGCTGCGACGCGTGCGCACGTGCAGGCGGTCGGGGTCAAGGTCGTTGATTTCCAGGTCAGTGGCCAGTTGTTCGAGCAACTGATAGCGCGCCAGGGTCTGCGGCGAGGCGGCATGGCCGAACAGGTTCAGCAGGGTTTGCCGGGCCTCGTCGTACTCGGCCAGGTGCCGCGCCAGAGCCTCGCGTTGGTGGCTGGGGGCGTTGCGGTACCAGGCCGGGGCGCTGTGTTCCAGGCAGCGGTCCAGCAGGCGTTGGGCGCGCAATTCCAGGCGCTGACTGAAGTCGGGCAACGCGGCGCGTATCGCAGCGTCCAGCTCGGCAAGCAGGTGTTGGGCGCTGGGGCCGGGGTTGCTCAGGGCCCAGTCGATATCCAGCGCGCGCTTGGCCAGCCGGGCGTCGTAGGTGTGTTCGCACAGCGGTTAGCCATCGATGGACGTCAACAGCAGAGGCCAGACGCCCATGGCGGACAGCCCCTGGTATTGGCGCGGCAGCAGGGTCATGAACTCCTTGCGCCAACTGCCGACCGCCATTGCTTCGCGCAGTTGGCTGTTCATCTCGGCCAGCGTGCCGAACGACTCAAAGCCACGGGCTGGGGTAAACAGCACCACGTAGCCGACGTCCTCCGCAGCGGTCAACTGCGTGACCACGGGGGTGTTTTTTTCGGTCAGCACAAAGGCCCCGGCGAATTCGATCGTCTGCGTTTGGTAGGTGAAGGTCAGCGCATAGATGCCCGGTCGAAAGCTCGGCCCCAGTCCCAGGTTCTGCACCAGCCGGGCTTCTTCACGATGCAGCAGATAGTCCTGAATGTTGAGCCTGGCTTCCAGTTCCAACGCAACCAGGCCCGCGTCGTTGGCCATGAACGTGCGCAGGCTTTTGCTGCCCAGCACACCGACTTCGTCCAGCTTCTGCAACTGCGGGGTGAGGTCGCGTTTGAGCGTCGCCAGCCGTCGCTTGCCCTCGTCACTCTGCAGGTCGACCTGGGCCACATCGGCGTACAGCGCACGATTTTCTTCAACATGCGCTTGCGTGTATGCCTTGAGCGTCTGGTTGAGTTTTTCCAACTGCTGCAACTCGATGGGGAGCGGCCGTTTGGACAGCAAAGGGGTGTCGGTTTCGAGCAACTGGTGACCGATCTGATGCAGATAGCCCCGTATTTCCAAGGAGGTCGGCGAGTAAGGGGGAGAAATCAATGTGCTCATCGCACTGGCTCCATGCACATGGGAAGGGCTATCAGCATGCTGGGCGCATCACGCGAGGCGGTGGTAGTTAAGTAGGGCCGCGACCATTGGTCGACTGATCTTGAACAGCCTTAAGATATATCTTAAGTTATATCTTAACCAGAACGGAGAGGCCCAAAATGAGAGAGCATCATTCCCACCACCACGGCGACGGCCGCGACGGCTTCGAAAAACGCCCCGGCCGAGAACGCGGCGGCCGCGGCCCACGCGTGTTCGCCCCCGGCGACCTGAAGTTGCTGTTGCTGGCGTTGATCGCCGAACAGGCGTGCCACGGCTACGACTTAATCCGCCAGATCGAAGGCCTGTTCGACGGTGCCTACAGTCCCAGCCCCGGCGTGATCTACCCCACCCTGACCTTTCTTGAAGAAAGCGAATTGATCAGCGGCGACGCCGAAGGTGGAAAAAAACGCTACACCCTCACCGACGCCGGTCGTCTTTCTTTAGGTGAGCAGGCGATTGCACTGGAAGGCGTGCGCATGCGCATCGATGTCAGCAAACGCTCGCTGCGCGGCCATGATCGCCCGCCGGAAATCCACGAGGCGGTGCATAACCTGCGCCATGCCCTGCAACTGCACCATGGGCGCTGGAGCGCCGAAGAAATCACGCGCGTCGCCGCGTTGCTCAACAGCACCGCCCGGGCCATCGTCGACGGCCCGGCCGTTCAACCTGTCCAGGGGGACTCCCAATGAATACGCCCGTCATCCATCGCGTCACCCACGAAATCAAACGCCGTCGCCTCGACGTGCTACGGGTGGTCGATATCACCCCGCGCATGCGCCGCATCACCCTCGGCGGGCCTGAGCTGGCGGGGTTTGTCAGCCTGGGCAGTGACGATCACATCAAGCTGATGTTCCCGCAAAACGCCGCCGAGCAGGCCGCGCTGCAAAGCCCGACGTTCAGCATCAAGGGCGATGGCCCGCAGCCGGCGATGCGCGACTACACGCCACGGCGTTTCGACCTCAGCCTTGGCGAATTGGATATCGACTTCGTGCTGCACGGCGATGGCCCCGCCTCCACCTGGGCCGAACAGGCCCAAGTCGGCCAGCACCTGTACATCGGCGGCCCACGGGGCTCGATGATCGTGCCGGATATCTTCGACAGTTACCTGCTGATCGGCGACGAAACCGCCCTGCCCGCCATCGCCCGCCGCCTCGAAGAACTGCCGGCCGGGCGCAAGGTGCTGGCGGTGATTGAAATCGCCGATGCGGCCGAGCAACAGGCGCTGCAAAGCGCGGCCGAGTTGGAAGTGATCTGGGTGCTACGCGGCCAGGTTGACCTGCTCGACACCCTGCGCACACTGACGTTGCCGAGCGGCGCGCTGTACACCTTCGTCGCGATGGAAACCAAGCTGTCGCGTCAGGTGCGTCGGGTGTTGCTGGACACGCACAAGGTCGATGAAGCGTTCCTCAAGGCCGTCGGTTATTGGCGTGCCGAGGGCAGTGAGGAAGAATGAGCCTGGTGCGGGTGTTACGGCACCCCCATCACCAATACCCCGCTGCCGTTGGTGGCGCCAGCGGCAGGTAGCGACCCCGCGCGCCGAACCAGAGAAAACGTCACATCGTCGCCCCCCACGCTGTTGGTAATGTGGGTCAGGAACGAACCGTTGACTGGAACCGCAGATCCCGCACGAATAAGGGCCGTGCCCACGTCCGGGTTGGACATCATCAGCAGGCGTGTGTCGAACGACGACGGGCTGCCTTTGTAGGAAATAGTTATCGGCGTGGTAATCCCGCCGTCCGGGCATGAGTAGGTAAGCCTGCGGTCGCTACGGATCGTCGTGGTCAACGGATCGGCGCCGATGGCCCGCTGGTGAACGTTGCCGAAATTGATCTCGATCGGGTTGTTATTGTTGATCGTGCAGGTTGACGGTGTGATGGTGAAGTTGTTGGCGGCGGTGTAGGTAACCGAGATCCTTGCCGTATTGGCGTTGTAGTTGTTCGTGGCGGTGAGACGCAGGATTCCCAGCGTATCCCCTACTCGAATATCGATCGGATTGGACGGATTGTTGCGCAGCAGAATATAGGGCGTGACATCGATCGGATAACCTCTCAGGTCGTCAGGCAGTGTGGCGAACCTTATTCCGTTCGGGATAGGGTTATTTCGGTACGTTCCATTGATTCGTAAACCAGCCCCTTCCTGGCTGAATTTGATACCCGGTACCCAGGGGGTCCCCGCCGAGCTACCCGTTGCCCAGTAGTCCCGCCGGGAAGACGGGCTCTGCGAGCCTCTGGAGAACCCACATTCAAGCCGTGCGCCTTCCATCATTATCCGTGTACGATCTGCGGCCAAGGTCACCGTAACAGGGACCCGTAGGGGGAGTTCCCCGACTATCTCTGTCCACTGTCCGCCATTCACACGGCATGTAGCGGCGCTTGCGATCGTACTGAAACCCATCAGGACGAACAGCGCCATCGCACTATAGAGTTGTTTCATTTTGATCTCTCTTGCTGCTCTACCCATGCATTGCCCCGCGAACATTCAGCCCACGCTTTAACGCCGCCCAGGGGAGAGTTGAGGCTTGTCTGAGGCGGTTACGGGTAGTCCAGCGTAAACGTCGAGGTCACTGTGAACAGGCCATGCCCGATGGTTTGATCCCTGATCGCATCCGGCTCACCCTGCACATAGGCCTTGAGTTCAATGACATTGTTGCCATTACTCAGCACCTGTTCATCGCTGACGGTATTGAGCGGCAATGGCTTGTTGCTCGGCGTCTCTAAACCGACGCCAATACCTGATGCACCGCTTCCACCGTCCAGCGCGAACAATCCAGGGAGCGCCATGTTTTCCCTACCGCCGAACGTGATGGTGACCGTGTTGCCAATCGTGGTGTCGCAATCCTCCAGGTGCAGTTTGAAACCCTTCCCCTGTGAGCGCGTGTTGATATAGAGGTGCTTGCTGGTAACGTCCCAGAGTTCCAAGGTGATGGCCTCGTCGCCAGGGCGGATCGTACAAGCCTCTTCAACCAGATTGCCCTTGAAACTCAGGTTGTCCGCCGCCTGCCCCGCCGGGATCAGGCCGAAGATCAACAGGCATGCCAGCCCGGCACATGCCCAGCCTTTATGAAGCATTTCATGTCGCATGGGCTCAACTCCTACTCGTATTCGGCCAATAGCGTGGCCACCGCCGTAAACCTTGCCGGGGCCAGAATGGCGCCCAGCGGTTTGACCGGTACGACTTCCAACACCGGCGGCGACGACAGGGTTATCTCCAGTGGCGTATTGAGTGGAAACGGCAGGTTATTCTGAAAAATCCGAATGCCCAGTTCAGGCACATTGGTCTGCACCGCCGAGCCGTCGAACACCGTGGGCGTGCCGTTCACACTCAACTTCAGCTCCCAAGGGAGCGTGGCAGGGCTGCAACTGATGGTGTAACCGAGCCCCCTGCGATATTTCACGCCATCGACTCGCTTGACGCCGACGTCCCCAAAGTCGACTTCGATGGTGTTGCCGCCATCGATCGTGCAAGGAGGAGGCTCGTTCAGCGTTCCGCTAAAGGTCAGGTTGGCCGAAGCACCACTGCAAAGGCCGATGGACCACCAGACGAGCAACGCTCGCGGTTGCCAAAATGTCATTGATCGTTCCTCTTCATTGGTAATCGACCACAAGGGTGGCGGTCGCATCAAATGCGCCTCCCGTCAGCGTGCTGCCCGCCCGTTTGACCGGCACCGCCTGCACCACCGGAAAGTTCGGATAGGTAAAATTCACCGCCGTATTCAGCGGCCAGTCAGCCCCGTTCACGAACAGCTTGACCCCAAGATCCGGTTTGCGGGTCACCAGCACACGATTGTCGAACGCAGCCCCCGAGCCCTTGAGTTCGAGGGTCAACGCGTTGCTGAAGGGGGAGTCGCACCTGACGGTGTAAGGCACGTCTCGACGATAATTGACCCCGTCCACCCGCGACGTCAGCAGGTCGTTCCCAAACGGCACATCGAGCGTACTGCCGTTGTTAATGACACAGGGCGGCGGCGCGATGATGACCGCGCGGATGGTCAGGCTGGTTTCAGCCTGCACGCCTTGGCCGACAGCCCACAGCAGGCTGCCAGCGATAAGAATGGCCCACGGGCCGGTTGAGGTTGCCATCACTCTGCCCCTACTCATAATTGAGCCTGAAATCCACCACGGCCCGAAACGCCCCACTGGTCAACGCCGCGGAAGTGCGCGTGGGTTGAACGTTCCAGGTCTGGACATTGCCGCCCAGGGGTAAAAACAACGGTTCGCCCCTGGCGCCCAACTGCACATCCCGCCCCAGTGCATCGGTCAATTGCAGGCCCATCCCGGTGACGCCTTGCACTTTGACCAACCGCGGATCATCAGCATCGGCGGGTGCGGAAAACGCCACCGACAGCACGGGTTGAAAGGCACTCCAGGTCAGGTTCCCGGTACGTTCACTGCGGATGCTGCCTGCGGTGCGGTGGCAATCGGTAAACCGCAGCTGAAACGCCACCGGTTTTGCCTGATCGCCGGGACGCTGCAACTGGCTGGTCGACACGGCGCCCAGGTCAACCGTTTGATGGAGTGAGGCCATCTCCAGGCTGCAGGGGGTTTCATGCATGGCCCCGGAAATGTTCAGCAGCCCATTCATGCCCTCGACATCCTCGGCCTGTGCGCCCCCCGCAAAGACCAGCAACAGGCCGCCCAAGACCTTCACATTGCGCGACTTCATGACGTTCTCCAGCAGCAGGCACTATTCATTAGGCGTCGATACTTGCGAGTTGACCTTGCAAGTATTGCCACCGCAGGTGAATGCCAGTACCGGACGCCCGCCGTAATCATTCACATAGGCCAAATAAGGCGTTGTGCCGAGTACGGTGGCCGTTGGCCCCAAGGTCAGCGTGCCTTTGGGCGGAACCATCAGGGGTTCGAAGCCCGGCACGGTTTTACCGTCCTTGGTGCTGCGTGCATCCACCAGGGTCACGTAGTAAGGCGTAGGGTTATTCACCTGGTAACGCTCGCCTTCGCGGGTAAGGGTCAGTTTTTCCTGCCACGGGTTGGATAAGTCTTGCTGGCTTGGCGCAATGGCTTGCGGCCGATAGAACAATTTAATCCGAGTCTGCAGCGCAATTTGCAGGGTGTTGGCCTTATCGCTGCGCGGCGGAATTTCCCGCAGGTTGAAGTAGTAGACCGTCTCTCGATCCTGCGGTAACGATTTGGCCGCCGGCAACGCCTGAACTTTCACCTGGCTTTGCTTCCCTGGCTCCAGGCGTTGAACCGGCGGGAGTACGATCAACGGCGAGGTGATTTTTTTGCCCGCCTCGTCCTCGATCCAGCCCTGAGCCAAATAGGGCAACTGGGTGTTGTTGTTGGTGATGTTCACGCTGGTGGCCTCTTTGCCACCATCAAAAATCACTCGGGTACGATCCAGGCCAACCGCCGCGTTGGCGCTCTGGCTCAAGCCCAGGGCCAGCAGCGTAAAGGCTTGGAGTGTGAGGCGCGTTTTGAGCATCATGAGGATGTGTTCTCCATATCGGTAGGCTTCCCGGTCAGCTTGGCTGGCTCGGGCAAGGATTGATCAGTGGCTACCCTGCGGCAGCCCAGTTGCAGGGCATGGGTCAAGCCATCGGCCGGCAAAACACCTGGCAGCGTGAGGACACATCGCTCGGCCCCACCCCAACTGACGATCATCTCTTCGCCGGGCTGAATACCGCTGAGGTAGACATTGCCGCCGTCATTCACAATCCCGGTGTCCTGCTGTTTGACGTTCTTCACCGTCGCGCCGAAGGGCGGGGAACTGCCATCCGGCAGGCGCAGAACGGCCATGGCCTTCTGGCCGGAAATCACGTCCAGGAATCGATATCCGATCGCCCCTTCGGTGAGCGTCAGTTGCGTGACGGATTGAGTGGCTTCGACATTGCTCGGCAAACTCTCCAGATCGACACTGGCCGCCGTGCGCTGATAGCTGCCGATATCGGAAATGACCGCTTTGCCGAAGGCGTTGCTGCGCGTCGGCGCGCCATAACCCCGCACAGGCACATCGGGCACACCGGCGGTATCGACCATCAGGCGCGTACCGCCCGTGCTGTTGGTACGATGCAATGCCGCACCGTGAGCGGTGAGTGTGCCGCCGCCACGCGCCGAGACACTGAGGCTGGTGTAATCGCCTTGTTGCTTACTGGCAGCGAGATCGATGTCTGCCTGGTCACCGATATGACTCAGATAACCACTGGCAGCGTTATCGCTGGCACTGAGCTGGTAGCTATTACGCTCATCGAGGCGATCACTGTAGCGCGTCGAAAAACTGTTCTTGCCTGCTGCCCTATTGGCATCCAGCGACAGCGTGCCGCTGCGCCCCAACGGCAGACTGACCGTCAGCGCCATGCCGTTATCCTTATAGTTGTACTCCTGAGTGCGATACATGTTCAGCGAAACGCTCAAGTTCTTGACGCTACCCACATTGAAGTAGCGTGACATCGACACGTTCCAACGCTGAGTGGCCGGGCGCTCCCAATATGTTTGTTTGTTGTAACTCAGGTAAACCGTGGCCCCCAGATCCCGAAACTGCTTATTCAGCGTGGCCGTATAAAGTGCCTTGCTGCCCCCAATCGGTTTCCAACTGCCGCTGTACTCACTTTCTTTGTCGAGCCCGGCGAGTTCGCCGTTTCTCCCGTAATGTCGAGCATCGAGGTATTCACTCATGCTCAAGTAGTTCTTCTCGGAAAAGCGATAACCGGCAAAGGTGACTTGGCTGTCGTATTCTTCAAACTTCTTGGAGTATTGAAGGCGGTAGGATTTCCCCGAGAGCGTCTCATTCCACACACTCGCGTGCGACTGAGTTGCATCCAGTGACACAGCACCGAACGCCAACAGGTCACGACCGGCACCGACCGACAGCGCACGGTAGTTGTTATCGGTTATACCGCCGCCATACAACGACCAGCCGTTACTGATGCCCCACGAAAACTCGCCACTGCCGAAGAAGTCACCATCACCGCCGTACTGAAGATTCGACGGTCGCCCGCTCGCCAGTTTGTAACGCACTTGTCCAGGCCGCGTCAGGTAGGGCACGCCTGCCGTATCGATCTGGAACGTGTGGACCGAACCATCCTGCTCTTCGACCCGCACATCGAGCCTGCCGCTCACGGCGTCATTCAGGTCCTGAATACGAAAAGGTCCGGCCGCGACCAGCGTTTCATACAGCACACGCCCCTGCTGGCTGATGATGACCCTTGCATTGGTCTTGGCGACCCCGACCACTTCAGGTGCGTAACCGCGCAAGTTGGGTGGCAGCTGACTTTCATCCGAGTTGAGTGCAGCACCGGTAAAACGGAAGCTGTCGAACAGCTCCGAATACAGGTAGTCCTCACCCAGTACCAGGCGCGCTTTGAGCGCAGGAATGGCGCGATAGGCATAGTAGCGGCTCCACTCCAGTGTCGGATGCCTGGCCGCCTGATCGCGGTCTCTGTCGACACGCCCCTGCCAGTCCGCCCGCAGGCGCCAGGCCCCGGCATTGGCGCCCACGGTGCCGTTGCCACTGAAGTTATGGCGGACACTGTCATTCTTTTGGTGACTGGCTTGCGCCGTCACGTTGTAGTCAACCAGCAACCCCGGCACCCCCTCGTCCCAGCGGGAGGGTGGGTCCCAGTTGATGGCGCTGTATTCAAGGTAGGCCTGGGGGAGGTTGATGCTCAGGGTGGAGGTGGCCAGATCGCCAGCGACTTCCATACCCGGCAAGCCTTGAATATCCAGACACTCCCCGCCTTTCCACCAAGTAAGCCCGGCAGCGCCGGAGGCCTTGAGGCCCAACTCCTCCACAAGCGCGCGCGACACACAGGCCTGACTGCCTTTGGGATCATCATCGGGGGGATAGAACGCCACCGATTGCTCAGAAATAGGCTGGCTATTGATCTGCACAACCATCGAGTAAGTGCCCGGCAGAATAAACCCACTGCGAGCAAACTGAGACAAGTCAATATTGGTGCGGTCAACGAGATCAAGAACATCGGTATTAAACTCGATATCCCCTGCACCCAATGCCGTTCCCACCGCTGACATCAACCCGCCAAACAGGCTTGGGCGGAGCGTTTTTTTGATCTTCGACGCATTCAACATGAAAACAACCCATCACTGTTCAAAAGTATTCCAACTTGAACCGCACCGCAGCAAGGTGAGCGCCAGGCACCAGCGGCAGTCCGTTTCCAATCAGGCGAAGCGTGTAGTGAAGTGTCATGTCACCTTCAGCCAACGGCAGCAGAGGCATCGGCTCACCCGGAACACTCTCTTGACCAGCCGCATCCCAGATATGAAGGGCAATCCCCTCTGAATCGCCGAAGGCAGCAAAGGAGCGACCGTTTCTATCGCGAGCCCCGTCAAAGGTCACTTGCAGATGCTGCCAATCCGGCAAACTGACGCCTGGCCGCGACGGGTCGGGGCGACTCAATGAGCAATTGACCAGACGCAATTGGAAGGGGTGTGGTTCGCCCATCGTATTTCGCAAGAGCCGACCTATGGGTTCGGGCGCCATCTCGATGGATTGATCGGCACTGACCAATTCCAGCCCGCAAGCTGAGTCAATGATCTCCCCTCCCAACGTGACGACCCCGGCGCCTTGCGCAGGCTCCTGCGCGAACACGCTAGGGTTGATGAAAATCGTCAATGAAGAGGTGATAGCAAGGCGTATGAATGTATTCACCGTTTTCTCCCGCCAGCGTCCCCCGCCACCTTAAGTGGCGGGGGGAAAACTCACTGATAAGCCAAGGTGAAATTGGTTACCGCGCTGAAACTGCCAGGGACGATCGGGTCCGCAGCGGCGCCTTGTACATAGGCACCGAACTCCAGGGTGTTATCACCGACGACAATGGCCTGCGGAGCCGTAGGGACACCCAGCTCAACGAGTTTGTTGCCATGCGTCATCATGATGCCGATACCACCCGCACCGCCGACCGTGCCGATCGCGCCAGGCACAGCGCCCGAGGGTGCCCCGGTGAAGGTGGTCGTCACGGTGTTATCAGTGAGGCCAGTCAAATCGCAGCCTTCAAGTTCAATAAGCACACGTCGGGCCTCAGACTTGCCTCCGCTCTGCAACTGATGCTTTGCGATCGCCCCCAGGTGAACAGTCTGATCGACGGAGTCAGGCTTAATAGAGCAAGCACCCGAGTGGACCGACCCGATAAACGTAACCGTTCCATCCGCCGCATGAACCATGGACGCCGAACCCAGCAACAGCCCGACAGACAACAGTGCAGTTTTCATTTTGCTTTTCATTTTCCAGTACTCACACATTAATAATTTTCATTAAGACCCCCTGCAACAACAGTGCTACAGGACTTACTAAGCGAGCGACGAACAGGGTGTAGCGCCTGATTTATCTCGGTAAAAGTTTGGATCACGCGATTGTGCGTAAAACGGCTTTTCCAACTATTTGCATTGCTTAATCAGGATGTTGTTCGAAGCAGCGCAAGTTTCCCCCGTCGCCATTAAGAAGTAAGCCGTCCGATTCGCAAACGTGCGTAGCTTTGTTACACGCAGACACATAGGAAAATAATGGCAACTTGCCAAAACTTTAAAACCATCCGTAAGAAACAGACTACATGCAAGTTAATGAGCATCCATCAACTACAAACAGGTATGTAAGAACGGGATTACAAGCGTAGAAAAATAACAGCCTCTACCGGGCCAAACCCACTAACTAATTAAGACACGAGCGTGTAGAGGCAGCCGATTGTGCCTCGGCGAGTTAGTTATCGGTTTCGTGCGACCAGACGCTGATTCAGCGTCCATCCGTTGCCGCGCGGTGCGCTGTATACCTTCGTCACGATGGAAACCAAGCCAGGGGCGAGCGACGCGCAGAGAGCTGTCAGCGGCGGCGCATACGGCGGGTGGAGACTTAGGGGTGCAGAGGTTTGACAGGGAAGGTGTTCGGGCAGGCGTGATCGCGGGCAAGCCCGCGCTTTTTTACTGTGCCCGCGTGAGCCATTTGTCCAAGCCCACCACCGCCAACGCGATCAGCACAAACCCCGTCAAAATCCCCCCGGCATTCACAAACACCTGTGGATAACCAAGGGTACCGACGTCGATGAACGGGTACTGGTACTGCCCGAGCAAATCCCCGCGCAGCAACACATAGGCGAAGTACGCCAGCGGGTACAACACCCACAGGCCAATGTGCTTGAACCGCAAGGCGCCCTTGGGCACGCAGCGCCACCAGTAGACGACAAACAGCAGCGGCATCACGTCGTGAAGCAATTCGTCGGCGATGAACTGGAACCCCTCGGGCTGCCACAAATGCCGTAGCAACACGTTATAGGCCAGGCTCACCAGCACAATGTTGACGGCAATCGCGCTGCTGACCCCGGGCGCCAGAAAATACCGCTTCACCGCTGAATCACGATGAACCACGGCATAACTCAGCACCACCGCCACCAGGGTGTTGGTCAGCACCGTAAAGAAGCTGAAGAAGTTGACCAGCCCGCCCAACAGACTGGCGCCTGTCGACCAGCGCGAATGGAAAATCAGGTACTGCTGAATCGCCAGCCCCACCCAACCGGCCAAGGCGGCCGCCGCTACACAGCGCTTCATAGGTTCAGTCCAGCGGACGTTTGGTGCGCATCAGTTTTACGTAGAGGCCTTCGACTTTCTCCCGCGCCCAAGGGGTCTTGCGCAGGAACGTGAGGCTCGACTTGATGCTGGGGTCGCTCTTGAAACAGCGCACATCAATGCGTTCGGCCAGACCGCTCCATTCGTAATGTTCCACCAGGGTGGTGAGGACGTGTTGCAGGGTCACGCCGTGGAGTGGGTCGTTGCTTGTCGCGGTCATGCCGGGCCTTTTGCAGTAAGTAGAAATACAGCCGGTCACTTTAGCACGAACAAAAAAGTTCCCGCTCTCAGTCAAAAAGGAATGTTATATTGTAACCATGAATTTCAGATCTTTAGTCGTTTTGCCAAGGAATGTGTTTGATGCCCTTCTCTTCTGTATGGCGCTTGTCCCCGCTTGCCGCCGCCCTGCTGATCTGCTCCGAAGCCCACGCCCTGGAGCTGCAACCCCAAGTCATTACCGGCAACCCGCTGGGCAGCGAACAACTCGCCTCGCCGACCACGGTACTGGAGGGCGATGACCTGACCCTGCAACAAAAAGGCAGCCTTGGTGAAACCCTGAATAAGCAGCCGGGTGTTTCATCGTCGTACTTTGGCCCCGGCGCCAGCCGCCCCATCATCCGTGGCCAGGATGGCGACCGCATTCGCATCCTGCGCAACGGCGTGGGCGCGCTGGATGCCTCGTCGCTGTCCTACGATCACGCAGTGCCGCTGGACCCGGTCAACGTCGACCGCATCGAAATCGTGCGCGGGCCGGCCGCGTTGTTGTATGGCGGCAGCGCCATCGGCGGCGTGGTCAATACCTTCGACAACCGCATCCCTACCGAGGCCATCGAAGGCATCCACGGTGCCGGTGAACTGCGCTACGGCGGCGCCGACACCACCCGCAGCAGCGCGGGCAAATTGGAAGCCGGCAACGGTACGTTCGCCTTACACCTGGATGCCAATGCGCGGGCCTTCAACGACCTGAAAATCCCCGGCCAGGCACGCAGCCGTCACGCCCCGGAAACCGAAGACGCCCCCGGCAAAAACGGTCGCCTGGGCAACAGCGACGGACGCCAGGATGGCGGTGCCGTGGGCGGTTCCTACACCTGGGACGACGGCTATGCTGGTTTGTCCTACAGCAATTACGACGCGAACTATGGCTCCCCGGCCGAGCAGGACGTACGCATCCGCATGAAGCAGGATCATTACGCCTTCGCGTCGGAAATCCGCAACCTGCAAGGCCCGTTTACCTCGGTAAAACTCGACGCCGGCTACACCGACTACGAACACCGCGAAATCGAAGGCGGCGAAACCGGTACGATCTTCAAGAACAAAGGCTATGAAGCACGCGTCGAAGCACGCCACCAACCCATTGGTCCGTTCGACGGTGTGGTCGGCGCGCAAGTGACCCGCAACGAGTTCTCGGCCCTGGGTGAAGAAGCCTTTGTCCCGCAGACCAACACCAATGCCGGCGCACTGTTCATCCTTGAAGAAATGCAGGCCACTGAACGCCTGAAACTCAGCCTCGGCGGACGCCTGGAACACACCAACGTCGACCCGGATGCCAAGGGCAACGCACGTTTTGCCGGTGCCGATAAATCCAACGATTTCACCGCCGGGAGCCTGTCTTCCGGTGCGGTCTACACCCTCACGCCGGTTTGGTCCCTGGCCGCAACCCTGGGCTACACCGAACGCGCACCGACGTTCTACGAGCTGTATGCCAATGGCGCCCACGTCGCCACCGGCACCTACGAGTTGGGCGATGCCAACCTCAAGAAAGAAAAAGCCGTGTCCAGCGACCTGGCGCTGCGCTTTGACAATGGCACTCATAAGGGCAGCTTCGGCATGTTCTACAGCCGCTTCTCCAACTACATCGGCCTGCTGGGCAGCGGTCGCACGCTGAACGATGAAGGCGAAGAAGACGCTGGCGGCATCCCCGAGTACACATACTCCGGCGTGCGCGCCCGTTTCGCTGGCTTCGAAGCCCAGGATCACTGGAAACTTGGCGAAAGCGCCTACGGCAAGTTCGCACTGGAACTGTCGGGCGACTACACCCGCGCCACCAACCTGGACACCGGCGAAGCCCTGCCGCGTATTGCACCGCTGCGCTTGAACAGCGGTTTGCTGTGGGAACTGGACCGCTGGCAGGCGCGCATCGACGTGGAACATGCCGCAGGCCAGGGCCGTGTGCCGGATAACGAGAGCGGCACCGATGGCTACACCACGTTGGGGGCAAGCGCGGGTTATCGCTTCAATGTCGGTGGCAGCCAGTGGCTGGCGTTTGTGAACGGTGAAAACTTGACCAATCAAACTGTGCGCTATGCCAGTTCGATCCTGCGCGATATTGCGCCGGCACCGGGTCGAAGCGTGCAGTTCGGCATTCGCACCACGTTCTAACTCACACCCTATGCCCCCTGTGGGAGCGGGCGTGCTCGCTCCCACATTGGTTTTGCAGCGACACTTGGTCACTGTTACCAATTCAGAAATGATGCATATCGCGATTCGTCCTTTCTCTCCAAGAAAACTCCCTTTATCCTTGCCCGCAATAATCTGAAACGTTTCACCTCCCGGTCGACCCCATCTTGCTGCTTCAAACCGCCTATCAAGACAGCGCTGTCTTACCCAGACCTGCGCCTGAGGATAAATCGCCCGCCTGTGGATAACCCTACTTATCCCCAGAAAATCCGAATTAACGCTGAACCAAGCCCGTGTCGAATCGTCATCTACAGTGAAGAAACACGGGGATACATAATTCCAACGTCACGGAGAAACACACTATGAGCACTGATGGTGCTTCAAGCCCAAGCCGCCTGCTGCCCAGGTTGCTAGGCGTCTTGCTGCTGATCATGGGCCTGGCCTTGCTGGCCGGGGGTATCAAGCTGACGATGCTTGGCGGGTCGCTGTACTACCTGCTGGCGGGTATCGGCATCACCCTGACCGGCGTCCTGCTGCTGGCCACCCGCCGCGCTGCACTGGGCCTGTATGCACTGGTGCTGTTCGCCAGCACCGTATGGGCCTTGTGGGAAGTCGGCCTGGATTGGTGGCAGTTGGTGCCGCGCCTGGCGCTGCTGTTCGCCCTGGGCATCGTCATGCTGCTTCCGTGGTTTCGCCGTCCGTTGCTGCGTGGCCAACCTGCCCCGCTGGGCACTGGCGCACTGAGTGTGGCCGTGGTGCTGGCGGGTGCTACCGCCCTGGCCAGCCAATTCACCAACCCAGGTGAAATGGTCAAGACCGGCCAACTGGACCGCGACGCAGTACCTGGCATGGCCAGTGCTGCGCCGTCCCAGGCTGAGGGTGACTGGAACTCCTACGGCCGTTCGGCCTACGGCGATCGCTACTCGCCACTGGCGCAGATCACCCCGGAAAACGCCCACAAGCTGGTGCCGGCGTGGACGTATCGCACCGGTGACATCCCTGGCCCGAACGATCCAGGCGAAACCACCGCGGAAAACACCCCGCTGAAAGTCAACGGCATGCTCTACGTGTGCACGCCACACAGCCAAGTGATTGCCCTGGACCCGGACACCGGCAAGGAAATCTGGCGCTTCGATCCGAAGATCAGCAGCATGGGTGCCGAGAACTTCAAGGGTTGGGCGCACATGACTTGCCGTGGCGTGTCGTACCACGATGACGCCGCCTACGCTTCCGAGCAGAGCCCAACCGGTAGCGCCAGCCCGGCTGCCGCACCGAATGCCTGCCCGAAACGCATCTTTGTACCGACTGCCGACACCCGCTTGATCGCCCTCAACGCCGACACCGGCAAGATGTGCGAAGACTTCGGTGACAAAGGCCAAGTCGACCTGCGCGCGAACATCGGGGGCTTCGCCCCAGGCGGTTACTACTCCACCTCGCCACCGGCCGTGACCAAGAACCTGGTCGTGATCGGCGGTCACGTGACCGATAACGTCTCCACCGACGAGCCGAGCGGCGTGATCCGTGCGTTCGACGTGCACACCGGCAAATTGGTGTGGAACTGGGACAGCGGCAACCCGGACGACACCACCCCGTTGGCCGAAGGCAAGACCTACACCCGCAACTCGCCGAACATGTGGTCCATGTTCGCCGTGGATGAAAAACTCGGCATGCTCTACCTGCCGATGGGCAACCAGATGCCCGACCAATACGGCGGCGACCGTACCGACGATTCCGAGAAATACGCTGCCGGCCTCACCGCCCTGGACATCGACACTGGCCACGTGAAGTGGACCTTCCAGTTCACTCACCACGACCTGTGGGACATGGACGTGGGCGGCCAGCCTTCGCTGATCGACATCAAGACCGAAGCCGGCGTGAAGCAGGCAGTGATGGCGTCGACCAAACAAGGCAGCATCTACGTGCTGGACCGCGCCACCGGCCAACCGGTCGTGCCGATCCACGAAGTGGCGGTACCGCAAGGCGCAGTGGCGGGCGACCGCACCTCCCCGACCCAACCGAAGTCCGACCTGAACTTCATGCCACCGCCGCTCAAAGAGCGTGACATGTGGGGCGTGACACCGTTCGACCAACTGCTGTGCCGGATTGATTTCAAATCCATGCGTTACGACGGTGCTTTCACGCCGCCTTCGCTGCAAGGTTCGATCGTTTACCCAGGCAACTTCGGCGTGTTCGACTGGGGTGGCATTTCCGTCGACCCGGTGCGCCAGATCGCCTTCGTGAACCCAAGCTACATGGCGTTCAAATCCAAGCTGATCCCGGCCGCCGACATCGCCAAGCAAGGCCCACGCGTCAGCGAAACCGAAGGCGTGCAGCCAAACAAAGGCGCGCCATACGGTGTGATCCTCGAAGCCATGTTGTCGCCAATGGGCCTGCCGTGCCAGGCGCCGGCATGGGGTTATGTAGCGGCGGTCGACCTGACTACCCACAAGACCATCTGGATGCACAAGAACGGCACCGTGCGTGACAGCGCGCCGGTTCCAATTCCGTTGACCATGGGCGTACCTAGCCTGGGCGGCACCTTCACCACCGCCGGTGGTGTTGCGTTCCTCAGCGGTACCCTCGACCAGTACCTGCGTGCCTATGATGTGAAAAACGGCAAGCAACTGTGGGAAGGCCGCCTGCCAGCAGGCGCGCAAACCACGCCGATGACCTACACCGGTAAAGACGGCAAGCAGTACGTGCTGGTCATGGCCGGCGGTCACGGCTCCCTGGGCACCAAACAGGGTGACTACGTGATGGCGTTCAAACTGCCGGAATAAGCGTCACCGGCGGTAAAACAAAGGCGGCTACCTGTGAAGGTAGCCGCCTTTTTTATGCCGGTTAAAGCGGCACCCGCTCCCGGCGCATCCACATCTCGAACGCCATCGCATTCAACGGCCGACTGATCAGATAACCCTGGGCGGTGTCGCAATTCCATTGTTTGAGCAGTTTCAGGCTGGGGGCGAATTCCACGCCTTCGGCCACCACCTTGAGCCCAAGGTTATGGCTCATCTCGATGGTGGAGCGCACGATCACCCCGTCACCACTGGTGCTGTCGAGGTTGCGCACGAAGGACTGGTCGATCTTCAACTCCTGCACCGGCAGGCGCTGCAATTGCGCCAGGGACGAATAGCCGGTGCCAAAGTCATCCACCGAGAGGCTGATACCGCAGCCGCGCAGTTGCTCCAGGACGCTGAGCGCCTGTTGCGGGTTGTGCATGATCGCGCTCTCGGTGATCTCGAAAATCAGTTGCTCGGCCTCCACCTGGTACGTCATCAAGAGCGCGGTGACACGAATCGCCAGGTCATCATCAGCCAGATCGTCCACTGAAATATTCACCGACAGCTGGATCAGCATGCCGCGCTGCGCCCACTCGGCGATCTGGCGGATGGCTTCTTCGATCACCCACAGCGTCAGGCTGCGCATGCTGCCGGTACGTTCGGCCAGGGGGATGAATTCGACGGGAGAGACTTGGCCCAGGGTCGGATGCTGCCAGCGCAACAAGGCTTCGGCCTGGCATACATGGCCGTGCTTGAGGTCGAGCTTGGGCTGGTAACACAGGAACAATTCGCCCTCGATGGCGGCACGCCGCAGGTCGCGGATCAAGGTGATCTGGCGTTGATGGGCCAGGTCGCGGTCCTGCTGGTAGATCTGCAAATGCCCCGGCAGGCTGGCCGCGTCATGCCGGGCGATGGCGGCGCGGCTGATCAACTCTTCCACTTGCTGGCCGTCTGCCGGGTAGGCGGCAATCCCCATGCTCACCTCGTGGCGCAGTTCGTCATTGCCGATGCGCTGGGGCTCGGTGAGCAGCGCGTAGAGGCGGTCGGCACGGGCCACAGCGCGGTCAACCTCGGTGTTTTCCAACAACAGCAGGAATTCGCTGCCGGCGATACGCGCCGCCGTATCACTGGCCAACAGGCTGATGGACAGGCAACGGCTGGCTTCGCGCAGCATCTCTTCCACGCCCTGGGGGCCGAAACCTTCGTTGATCACCCGGTAGTTCTCGATCCCCAGGTACAGCAACACCACCGGCCGGCGCGCACTGATCGCGCTGCCCAGGCGCTCCATGGCCAGGGCCCGATTGGGCAGGCCGGTGAGCGGGTCGTGCAGCGCGTTGTGCGCCAATTGCCGCTCGCGCACGGCGATACCGCTTTGCATGGCGTTGAAAGCGCGGGCCAACAGACCGAATTCATCGTGGCTGCGCACGCGCACCGGCGTGCGGTAATCACCGGCGCCGATACGCTCGGCCGCCTGCACCAGGGCGTTGAGCGGGCGCGACACCCGTCGCGCCAGAAACAACGCGGCGGCCAACGACACCAGCAGCACCGCCAGGGCAATCCCGAGGAACTGCCGGTCCAGCGGTGCAAAGGATTCCAGGGCATGGTCCAGCGGGCTTTGCAGCAGCACACGCACTTCATCGCCATTGCCGGTATTGGCCAGCGGCAATACCAGGCTGAGCACACGCTGACCGTAGAACATATGGATTTTCGGTTCGGGGTCGACATGCCCTTCGCGCAACAGGCTAAGCGTACCGGCCTGGTAAGCCTGCGGCTGGGTGCTGAACAGCGGGCCGGGCGTGTCATTTTGCACGCTGAGGAACGACACCTCCAGGTTGCTCATGGAGCGCAGCTCACTGGCGAACAGCTTATCCATGGGAAAGCCCATGACGACGCGCGCAATGGGTAAATCGTCGATCACTTCGCGCTGCACCAACAGATAGGGCCGCCCATCCAGGGCCACGATCAGCATCTGCAGGCCCGTACGCCGGGCGTGGCGCAAGGCGTCGTCATAGGGAAAAGACTGACCGCGCACGAAGATTGGCAAGGTGCTGACCATGACCTTGCCATCCAGCCCCAGTACAAACACTTCGCTGGAACGGATGCCCGTGCCGTGGCGACGCAATGCAGCGAGAACCGGCCCGGTCTTGCCTTCGGCCACGGCATGTTTGAATGGGAGATCGGCGGTCAGCCAGTCCAGGCCGTACTGCAGGCGACGCCCGCGCAGGTCGAGCAGGCGCTCGAATACCTGGCTGCCGGTTTGCAGTTGGACTCGCGCCTGGTTTTCCACGGCGCGGGTGGTGGCGGTCTTGACGGCGAAATATGTGGCGGCGACGACCACCAGCAGCAACAGAGCCAGCACCCCGGCAATGCGGGTTTGGAACGTATGGCGCCACCTCATTGCAGTGCCCTCTGGCAGCGTTCGCCTCTCTCTGCCACTACGTCCCTTTGTCATGTGCATTCCCTGCGACCGCTGACCTGGCGTCAAAAAAACATCTATTTTGAGTGGATATTAGGTTTTAGGAGATTAGCTGGGAGTAGGGTTAAGTGCACCCAATAAAAACGGGGAGTTTTGTGGCGGTTTTTTGGCGACAATGGGTTGACTGAAGGGCTCGGCGGCTCGGGGGGGGGACGCGGGGTTGAGTACATATCCTTTATTTAGGTTATGGCGACTATGGGTTCCGCTCTTACAGCGGGTCACTTTGGAAAAGCCCCAAAGTAACCAAAAGGCTCTTGCCCCAACACTCGGCACCTCGCTCACGCTCGGTGTGCCCGTAATCCGACAGTGATTTGGGGGGCCGCCGCCACGCGCCATCCATGGCGCGGGGCGGCTAAGCCGGCATCCCTGCCGGTTTACCCCCCAAATCCCTGCCGAATTCCGGCCAGCGTGTTTGACGGGGCGCCTGAGATCAAAAGCAAAGCAAAAGCAAAAACAAAAGCACGGCGCCCTGACAGCCAGCCCGAGTGGTTGGATCAAAGGCTGTTACCTGTAGGAGCTGGCTTGCCGGCGATGCGAACGACTCGGTACCGCAGGCACACCCCGGTGATGCCATCGCAGGCAAGCCAGCTCCCACATTTGACCGCGTACGCCTCCCCAAACCGGTCGGCTCTAAGGCCGCCGCGCTTTTGCTTTTGATCTGGGGCGCCCCGTCAAACAAGCCGGAGTGAGGGCATGCCGAGCCTAGGTGAGGCACCGAGTGTTGGGGCGAAGCGTTTTTGGTTACTTTTTGCGCTCTTCAAAAAGTGACCCGCTGTAAGAGCGGAACCCATAGTCGCCGTTACCAAAGAAACGGATATGTACTCAATCAATCAATCAATCAATCAATCAATCAATCAATCAATCAATCAAAGACAGCGAGCCCGCATAAAATCCCCCCACCGCCGCACCAAATAATTATGCTCATCCATCACCGAATTCCACACCGCAATATGCCCCATACGCTGCTCATAAGAACCCCCATCCCGCACTTCCCCGACATCAATCAACGGCAACCCATCACTCCCCAGCAACTCCTCCCGCGCCGGCTCCCCCGCGTACCAATAATCCCACTCCGCACTGCTCAAGTGATCCCGCGTACGCGCCGGGTTCCCAATGTAGTAACCCTGGCGCGCCATCACCGCCCCAGGCCACCCCGACAACCACCAATTCAAATACGCATACGCCGCATCCAACACTGCGCCCTTGGCATGCCGCGACAACGACAACCCACCAAACCACGCGCGATACCCTTCACGCGGCACCGCCAAGCGGTATTTCACCCCCGCGCGATGCAGCCGCATCAAGGTCGGCGACCACAGGCTCTGGATATCGATACTCGGGCTGAGCATCAATTGCGCGGCCTCTTCATCATCGGACCAGAACGCCGCAAAGTGCCCCTCCTTCTGCTTGCGCACCAGGATGTCAGCAAGCACGTCGATCTCTTCAATGCTCATGTTGCCGATGTCCCTGAAGCTCGCCAGTCCCGCGCCCTGCACCGCCAACGCCGCATCCAACGCACCGATGGCGGCGTCACTCTGCAAGGCCGTGCGCGCACGCCAAGCGGGGTCCAAAAGCCAGCCCCAGCTTTCGTTACCGTGGCAAAAGCCTTCGGGCAACCGTTCGGGGCGGTAGGCGAAACTGTCGGCGTTGTGGGTCAGGGGTAACATGCTGATGCGGTCGGTGACCGTGCTGCCGAGGCTGCCATCGTGCTGCACGAACAACCGTTCACTGGGCACACTGCCGCTGCCCAAGCGGTCATCGGGTGACAGGCGACCGCGCTTGGGCAGATCATTGATTTCGTGCCACAGCGCGATGCGTCGGGTGTCGATGGGCTGGATCGCCCGGGCCGGCCACACGAAGTCAACGTTGTGGAACCACTGGTCGTACAGGTCGTAGCTGTCGGGTTGCATCACCGCGATACGCTGGGCCTGTTCGACGTCGTGCACCTGATAGATCAGGCGAATGCCCAGCTCCTGCTCAGCGCGCACGCGCAAGCATTCAAGCAGGGTGACCGAAGTACCGAGGACTCTTAACGTGATCATGCCGCAAACCGTCGTGAAAACACGTTGAAGGAACGTCGCAACAGTTCGGGGTCGAGGCCGCGCAGGATAAACACCAGGCGCGATTGCCGATCACTGCCCGGCCACGCAGGCAGGTGCACCGGCGCATGCAGGCAATGCTGCACACCATGAATGACGATGGGGGCGTTACTGGCGTTCACGTTGAGCAGCCCTTTGACACGGAGGATCCGTTCGCCGTGGCATCTTAACAGCATCGACAACCACACCCCGAACCCCACCCAGTCCAGGGGCTGGTCGAAGGTCAGGCTGCACACTTGTGCGGCGCCGTGGGTGGCGGTGGTGGTGCGATGCAGTTGCCAGCGACTGACCTCCACAGCGGGTTCGGGGCTGCGCAGGCCTTCGCCGAGCAGCAGTTGATCGCCGCTGTGGATCTCGTGGGTATCGAGAATCGGCGTGCCGGCATTCAGCGCCTGCAAATGGGCGCGCAACGCCGTGCAATCGCCGGCCAGATCGGTCTTGCTCAGCAGCAGGCGATCCGCCGCCGCCACTTGCGCCAGCCATTCCGGGTGCAGGCGTTCTTGCACAGAGGCGTGGCTGGCATCGACGAGGGTAATCACCAAGCCAACATGGAAACGCCCGCGCAGTTGCACGTCGTTGTTCAAGGTGGCAAGAATCGGTGCCGGGTCGGCCAGGCCGGTGGTCTCCAGGATCACCCGCTTGAAGGCCGGAATTTCACCCCGTTCGCGACGCTGCAGCAGGCCGAGCAGTGCGTCTTTCAACTCGCCACGGATCGAACAGCACACGCATCCGCTGGGCAACAATACGGTGTCCGGTGCCACCTCTTCCACCAATAGGTGGTCAATGCCAACATCGCCGAATTCGTTGATCAGCAGCGCGGTGTCGCCCAGGCTTTCGCCTTGCAGCAGGCGCTTGAGCAAGGTGGTCTTGCCGCTGCCAAGGAAGCCGGTGATCACATTCAGAGCCATGCTCATTGTTTACTACCTCAATGATGCCCCTGTAGGAGCCCGGCTTGCCGGCGATGGCGTCCTTCAGAATGCCATCGCCGGCAAGCCGGGCGCCTACAAGTCCAGGTGATCCAGCAAGTGGGGGTCGAGGGGGTCCAGCGGGCGGCCGAGCATGCTCTCGGCCGCCTGCCAGAGTTGATCCAGGCCGCTGGCCAGCGCCTGTTTGCCGGTGGCGCCCAACAGCAAATACGACGCGCCCTGGAAATCTTCGACCTTGAGCCGGAACACTGCCAGCACCTGGTTTATCGCAGCAATCCGGCGCAGGCGTTCGCGGCGCCGGGGCAGTTCATCGCCCAGGGGATCGCTCCAGTGCAGGTCTTCGCCAAGCAGTCCGCAGAGTCCGCACATGGCTACACCCCACTCATGGCATGACATCGCCGGAGTTCGGGCCCAGGGTCTGGCCGACGAACAGGTTGCCACCGGGCTCGCTGGCGAGCAGCACCGCCGTTGGCGCAACTTCATCAGCCAGACCGAAGCGACCCAGGGGCAGTTCCTTGGCCTTGGCGCGCTTCCAGTCGTCGCTGATACCGCCTACCAGCGGCGTCTCGATCGGGCCTGGCGCGATGGCGTTGACCAGCACATTGTCCTTGGCCACTTCCAGGGCCAGGGACTTGGTGAAACCGATCACCCCGGCCTTGGCTGCGGCGTAATGGGTCAGCTCGGCGCCGCCCTTGATACCTAGTTGCGACGCGACGTTGATGATCCGCCCCCAACGTTGCGCGAGCATGTGCGGCAAGGCGCGCTGGCTGGCGACGAACACACTGGTGAGGTCGACACGCAGCATGTCGTTCCACATCTCAATGGACAGGTCGACGCAGCGTGCCTGGGTGAGCATGCCCGCGTTGTTGACCAGGATATCGATTCCGCCGAAGTGTTCGATGCAGCAATCGACACTGGCCTGGGCGCCTTCGACGGTGCCGACGTCAGCCAGGCACTCGAACACCTCGGCACCGAGGTTGCGGCAGGTGATCGCCGTTTCCGCGAGGCTGGCGGCGTTGCGGTCGGCCAGTACCAGGCGCGCGCCTTCAGTGGCGTAGGCATGGGCGATGGCGGCACCGATGCCGCTGCCGGCGCCGGTGATGACGGCGCGGCGGTGGATGAGTTGGGGCATGTAAATTCTCCCGAGACAAACACAGTTCTGATGTGGGTACAGTCAATCGGGCCAGCGCACGGTCAGGCCACCGTCGATGACGATGCTTTGCCCGGTCAGATAGCTCGATGCGTCACTGGTCAAAAACTGCACCAGAGACGCCACTTCATCCGCCCGCCCTACCCGGCCCAACGGAATCGCGCGCGCCGCTTTCGCCAAGCCTTCCGGCCCCAACGAGTTCTTCGCATCCAGCGATTGCGGCGTCTCGATCAACCCTGGGATCACCGCATTGCAACGGATGCCCTTGGCCGCCAACTCCACCGCCAGCGACCGGCACAACCCCGGCACGCCGGCCTTGGCCGCCGCGTAATGGCTGTGCTCCTGCCAGCCATACACACCGCCGGCAATCGACGAAATCGCCACCAGCGCACCGCCTTCCTGCATGTGCCGGGTCGCCGCGCGGAAGGTGCGCATCACCCCCGTCAGGTCGACGTTGAGCATTTCGTCCCACAGCGCGTCGGTCATCTCCAGCAACGGTGCGCGACGCAGCAGGCCGGCGTTGGCCACGGCGTAATCCAGTCGACCGAAATGCTGGATGGCTTGCGCGGCCAGGGCATCGACTGAAGCGGTGTCACCCACGTCCAACGGCAGCATCAGGCACTCGCCACCGGCCTCTTCTACCAGGCTGACGGTGGTCTGCGGGTCATGGGGATCGGCCGGGTAATACCCGCCGACCACCGCCACGCCGTTACGGGCATAGGCCACGGCGAGGGCTTGGCCGATGCCGCTGGCGGCACCGGTAATCAAGGCGACTTTACGGCTCATCACACACTCCTTACTGAACGGTTTCCGGGCGCACATGGCGTGCGGCAAACATCAAGGCGCCGGACAGGAAACACGGCAGCGCACCGAACCACAGCGCGGCGGTCTGCCAGTCGCTGCCGGCAGACAACACCTGGGTTGCGCCAAAGCCTGCAACCACCGCACCGATCGGCCCCATGGCGTGGATGATTGCGCCTCCAGTGGCGCGGATGCTGGTGGGGAAACTCTCGCTGATAAAGAACAACGCCGCCGAATATGGACCGATCAGGAAGAACAGGCCCAGGCTGTACAGCCCGACTACCATCGGCATATTGCTCGGGCCAAACAGCATCCCGGCGAACGACAGGCCGCCGAGCATCCAGCCCAGGCCAATCACGTTGCGACGGCCGATCTTGTCACCCATCCAGCCGTGGCTGAGGTAACCGCAGTAACCCACCAGGTTCGACAGCACCAGGATGATCAACGAATTCTCGAACGAGATATGGTGCACGCTGACGATCACCGACGTACCGAGCACGCTGAACACCTGGATCGCCGCCCAGTTGAGCAACAGTGCCGCGCCGATCACTAACGTGGCGCGCCGCGCCGGGCCCCGGAACGCGGCCTTGAGGCCGGCCTTGCTGTGTTCGTCATAGTCCACGCCGTAGGTCACGGCAACGTTTTGCGCTTCCTTCACTGCGCCGCTTTTACGCAGTTCGCTGATGCGCTGGTGGATCTGGAACTGCGGGCTCTCCTTGAGCTTGCGCGCCATGATCGCGATGACAATCGCCGGGATCGCGGCGAAGATGAAGCAGCCCTGCCAGCCAATGATCGGCAGCAACAGCGCGGTCAACCCGGCGGCAATCAAAGCCCCCACCGGCCAGCCGCCTTGCACTAGGCTATAGATAAAACCACGGCGTTTGGTCAGTCGCGGATCTTCCGAGGCGCCATACAACTCACTCAAGTACGTCGCGTTGACGGTTTCTTCGGCATACCCCAAGCCACCCAACGAACGGATCAGAATCAGCGGCGACTTGCCCCACGCACCGCCGATCGCGGTGAGTGCCGAGCACAGCGCGGAGCCGGCCACCGTGAAGATAATGCCGGTACGCCGCCCCAATTTGTCCACGACCGGGCCGATGGCAAACGCAACCACCGCCGTGCCGACCGCCACCCACGTCGCGATTTCAGCTTGCTCCACTTCACCCCAGCCAAAATGCCGGCCGATCTCCGGCAGCAAGGTGCCGAACAGGATGAAGTCATACACCGCAAACACCCAGGCGAAAAACGCGATCCAGGTGGCAAATCGCACCTCCTTGGACGTCAGTTGCCGGGGTTTCCAGCCAGTCAGGTCAAGCTTGTTGTAGATGGACATGGGTCGCGCCTCAAGGGTTAGTGGCCCTCCGTAGGAGCGAACGTGCTCGCGAAGAACGCCTCGACACCGCGTTCATCCAGGATGCCCGCGTCATCGTTGACGGTTTCCGCGGGCAAGCCCGCTGCTACAGGTGGGGTGTGTCAGGTACGGGGTTGGCGGCGGATGAAGTCGTCGGCGATTTCGTCGAAGGTCACGAAGCGCACACCGGCATGGCTCTGGATGTGTTCGATCAGGCGCTCAAGCATCAGCAGCACTTGCGGACGGCCGGAGACGTCGGGGTGGATGGTCATGGTGAACACGGCGTGTTCGTGTTCGCGATACACCCAGTCGAACTGGTCGCGCCACATTTCTTCGAGGTGACGCGGGTTGACGAAGCCGTGGCTGTTGGGGGCTTTCTTGATGAACATCATCGGCGGCAGGTCATCCAGGTACCAGTTGGCCGGGATCTCTACCAAGTCGGTTTCTTCACCGCGTACCAGCGGTTTCATCCAGGTGTCGGGGTGCTGGCTGTAGTCGATCTTGGTCCAGCTGTCGCCCTTGCGTACGTAGTAGGGGTGGAAGTCGTTATGCATCAGGCTGTGGTCGTACTTGATGCCTTTTTTCAGCAACAGCTCGTTGGTGACCTTGCTGAATTCCCACCACGGCGCAACGTAGCCGGTGGGGCGTTTGCCGGTGACTTGGGTGATCAGTTCGATGGACTTGTCGAGGACGATTTCTTCCTGCTCGGCGGTCATCGCAATCGGGTTTTCGTGGCTGTAGCCGTGCACGCCGATTTCGTGGCCGGCATCGGCGACGGCCTTCATCTGCTCGGGGAACGTCTCCATCGAGTGGCCGGGGATAAACCAGGTGGTGCGCAGGCCGTAGCGTTCGAACAGTTTGAGCAGGCGCGGCGCGCCGACTTCCCCGGCGAACAGGCCGCGAGAGATGTCATCCGGCGAGTCCTCGCCGCCGTAGGAACCGAGCCAGCCGGCGACGGCATCAACGTCGACGCCAAATGCACAAAGGATGTCTTTAGCCATGGTGTATCTCCTTAAACGTTAAGTACGGATTCGACGGACAACGCGGCGCGCAGCAGGCGCGCGTCCTCCCCCATCGGGGCGCTGAGCAGCATCCCGGTGGGCAGGCCCAAGGCATCGCGGCCGCTGGGCAAGGTCACGCCGGGCATGTCCAGCAGGCTGCCGGGCATGGTCAGGCGCAGGGTGGCGAGGTTGGTGCTGGCGAACAGGTCGTCATCGGCTTCCAGAGGCGCCAGGGCCGGGGCGACGTGGGCGACGGTGGGCGTGATCAGGATCGCGCCGTCGAGGTCGTCGACCAGTTGGAGTTGCAGGCGTTGGCGTGCCTCGATCAGGCCGATCAACTGGCTGGCGGGCAGCCCGCGCGCGGTTTCGAGGCGGCGGCGCACCCGTGGATCGAGCTGCGCGGCGTCGGTGCTGTCGAGCAGGGCTTGGTGCAGGGCGAAGGCTTCGAAGGCGCCGAGCCAGCCATGTTGCTGGATCAGTTCCAGTGCGCCTTTGAAAGTCGGGCTTTCACGGTTTTCGATCAGCGCACCGGCGGCCTTGAGTTGCTCCACGGCGCGCAGCAGGTTATTGCCTACGGCCGGTTCAACGTGGCTCAGCACGCTGTGCTCCAGCACAAACCGCTGACCCTTTAGGCTGCGTGCGGTATGGGTGTGCGTGCGGCCGTGAAGGATATCGTCGAGGGTCAGGGCATCGCGCACGCTACGCGCCAGCGGGCCGAGACTGTCGAGGGTGCGAGCCAAAGGGAACACACCGTCGCGGTTATAGCGCCGACTGCTGCTGCGATACCCCACCAGGCCATTGAAGGCCGAGGGGATGCGGATCGAGCCGGCGGTGTCGGTGCCCATGGCGATCGGCACGATTCCAGCGGCGACGGCCACCGCCGAACCGGACGACGAACCACCGGGGATACGCGGCTGATCGCTGGCATGGGGATTGTGCGGCGTGCCGAAATGCGGGTTCAGGCCCAGGCCGGAATACGCCAGTTCACTGAGGTTGGTCTTGCCCACGCTGACCATGCCGGCGCGGCACAACAGGCCGACAACGGGCGCATCGAGCGCGGCGGCGGGGGCATTGCGACGGTAGGCGGCACCGGCGGTGGTGACGCTGCCGGCCATGTCAAACAGGTCTTTCCAGGCCAGCGGCACGCCGTCGAACGGGCTCAATGGCTGACCGGCACGCCAGCGGGCAGCGGCGGCTTCGGCTTCACGGCGTGCGCGGTCGGCGGTGAGGCTGATAAACACGCAGCTAGACCGCCGGGCCAGGTCAAGCGAGTGCTCCAGAGCTTGCACCGGGTCGCTGCGACCGTGGGCGAAATCCTCGGCCATTGATGTGGCATCTGACATCAGCGCAGTCCTTTTAAAACGTACATATTCATAAAATGTACATTTTACAAAGGCAGCTTTCGTGCCAGCCTTGGGTGATCTACTGGCGCTCTCCGGGTCGTTAACTCTAGAGATAGCGGACTAGAGCCCTTTAAGGGCTACAGAATAATCCGACAAGCAGAGGAGAAGTGACTTAGGCTCAAATAATGTATCTTTTATTAATAAGTACATTTTGGTGCAGAAAAGTAACAACGATCCGTTTCAGGCCCCAAAAAAGTGCCCACAACGTGGCGCAGAGTGACACCCACATCTATGAGAGAATCCCCGGCCATCGTCCTACAGGCTCTTGAGAAATCGATGAAAGCAGCGTCTGCCTCGGCCTCCCGTTACGCGATGATTCACCAGGTGTTGCGTGATGCGATCGTCAACGGCACCGCCCGCCATGGGCTGGTGTTGCTGGAAGCGCCCCTGGCCGAATTGTTTGGCACCAGCCGCGTGCCGGTACGCCGGGCGTTGGACCTGCTGCATGAAGAAGGGCTGATTTGCCGTTTCAATGGCCGCGGTTACTTGATCAATCCCGAAGGCCTGGCCATGGAGCCGCTGCGCCTGCCCTTGAGCGCTGCGCACCTGGGCTTGAACGGCGAAGATGAGTTGGTGGACACACGACCGTTGGGCGAACGGATCGTCGATGAAATCGGCGCGGCGCTGTCCACCTGCATCGCCTTCGGCCATTACCGCCTGGATGAACAGGCGGCCGCCGAACACTACGGCGTCAGCCGCGCGGTGGTGCGTGAAGCGCTGATGCGTCTGCGCGACCGTGGCCTGGTGGAAAAGGAGCCCTACTCCCAATGGCTGGCCGGCCCATTGACAGCCCGGGAAGTGACCGAGGACTACGAACTGCGCGCCTGCCTGGAGCCCGAAGCCTTGCGCCAGAGTGCGCCGAACCTCGACCGCGAGGTGCTGCAAGCCATGCTGCAACGGGTGCTGGAGGCACAGAGCACTCCGCACTGCAGCCTGGAAGCCATCGAGCGCATCGAAGAGGACTTGCACCAGCACTGCCTGGCCGGTCTGCAAAACCGCAAGATCGCGGCGTTGATCCGCCAGGGCCAGAGCCCGATGATCATCAGTCGGATATTCCACGGTTTGCTGGGGATCGGCGCCGATCCGTCAATGCTTGCCGAACATCGCTTGATTCTCGAACTGCTGCTGCACGGTGCCTTCGATGCCGCCGCGCTGAACCTGCGCGAGCACTTGCAGCGGGCGCGACAGCGAATGTTGCAGCGCTTGAAAGTACTCTCGGTACTGCCAGAACAGCCGCTGCCTGCCTACCTTCATAAAATCAGCTGACCCCATGGCCGGAACGCCGCCGTAATTTTATGCAATATGTTGCTATCTCAACCCCACCATTGAAACCACCGCTACCTCGCCCCATCTAAGCACCATACTTCCTGATGCAGGTGCCCCATGAGCGACCAGCAAGAATTTCCCGATTACGACCTCAACGATTACGCCGACCCCGAAAACGCTGAATCCCACTCGTCCAATACCGGCCTGGCCCTGCCTGGGCAGAACCTGCCAGACAAGGTCTATATCATCCCGATCCACAACCGGCCGTTTTTCCCCGCGCAAGTGTTGCCGGTGATCGTCAATGAAGAGCCCTGGGCCGAAACCCTGGAACTGGTGAGCAAGTCCGAGCACCACTCCCTGGCCCTGTTCTTTATGGACACGCCGCCGGAAGACCCGCGCCACTTCGACACCTCCAGCCTGCCGCTGTACGGCACCCTGGTGAAGGTGCATCACGCCAGCCGCGAAAACGGCAAGCTGCAATTCGTCGCCCAGGGCCTGACCCGCGTGAGGATTCGCACCTGGCTCAAGCACCATCGCCCGCCGTACCTGGTGGAAGTCGAATACCCACACCAGCCGTCCGAGCCGACCGACGAGGTCAAGGCTTACGGCATGGCGCTGATCAACGCGATCAAGGAGCTGCTGCCCCTCAACCCGTTGTACAGCGAAGAGTTGAAGAACTACCTCAACCGCTTCAGCCCCAACGACCCATCGCCGCTGACCGACTTCGCCGCCGCCCTCACCTCCGCCACCGGCAACGAACTGCAGGAAGTGCTGGACTGCGTGCCCATGCTCAAGCGCATGGAAAAAGTGCTGCCGATGCTGCGTAAGGAAGTCGAAGTCGCGCGCCTGCAAAAAGAGCTGTCCGCCGAAGTGAACCGCAAAATCGGCGAGCATCAGCGCGAGTTCTTCCTCAAAGAACAGCTCAAAGTCATCCAGCAGGAACTGGGCTTGACCAAGGACGACCGCAGCGCGGACGTCGAGCAATTCGAGCAGCGCCTGGAAGGCAAAGTACTGCCAGCCCAGGCGAAAAAACGCATCGATGAAGAACTCAACAAACTGTCGATCCTGGAGACCGGCTCGCCGGAATACGCGGTCACCCGCAACTACCTGGATTGGGCCACGTCGGTGCCGTGGGGCGTGTACGGCAAGGACAAACTCGACCTTAAGCACGCGCGCAAGGTGCTGGATAAACACCACGCGGGCCTTGACGACATCAAGAGCCGCATCCTCGAATTCCTCGCGGTGGGCGCCTATAAAGGCGAAGTCGCCGGTTCCATTGTGCTGCTGGTGGGCCCGCCGGGCGTGGGCAAGACCAGTGTCGGCAAATCCATCGCCGAGTCCCTGGGCCGCCCGTTCTATCGGTTCAGCGTCGGCGGCATGCGTGACGAGGCCGAAATCAAGGGCCATCGCCGCACCTACATCGGCGCCCTGCCCGGCAAACTGGTGCAGGCGCTCAAGGACGTGGAGGTGATGAACCCGGTGATCATGCTGGACGAGATCGACAAGATGGGCCAGAGCTTCCAGGGTGACCCGGCGTCGGCGCTGCTGGAAACCCTGGACCCTGAGCAGAATGTCGAATTTCTCGACCACTACCTGGACCTGCGCCTGGACCTGTCCAAGGTGCTGTTCGTGTGCACCGCCAACACCCTGGATTCCATCCCCGGCCCATTGCTCGACCGTATGGAAGTGATTCGCCTGTCGGGCTATATCACCGAAGAGAAAGTCGCCATCGCCAAGCGCCATCTATGGCCCAAGCAGCTGGAAAAAGCCGGCGTGGCGAAAAACAGCCTGACCATCAGCGACGGCGCCCTGCGCGCGCTGATCGACGGTTACGCCCGTGAAGCTGGGGTACGCCAGTTGGAGAAACAGCTGGGCAAACTGGTGCGCAAAGCGGTGGTCAAGTTGCTGGATGCGCCGGACAGCGTGATCAAGATCGGCAACAAAGACCTGGAAAGCTCCCTGGGCACGCCGGTGTTCCGTAATGAACAAGTGTTGTCCGGCACTGGGGTCATCACCGGCCTGGCGTGGACCAGCATGGGCGGTGCCACCTTGCCGATCGAAGCGACGCGCATTCACACCCTTAACCGTGGCTTCAAGCTGACCGGCCAGTTGGGTGAGGTGATGAAGGAGTCCGCCGAAATCGCCTACAGCTACATCAGTTCGAACCTGAAGTCTTTTGGCGGCGACCCGAAGTTCTTCGACGAAGCCTTTGTGCACCTGCATGTGCCGGAAGGCGCCACGCCGAAGGACGGCCCGAGTGCTGGTGTGACCATGGCCAGCGCCCTGCTGTCCCTGGCCCGTAACCAACCGCCGAAGAAAGGCGTGGCCATGACCGGCGAACTGACACTGACCGGGCATGTGCTGCCGATAGGCGGAGTGCGCGAAAAAGTAATCGCCGCGCGGCGCCAGAAGATCCATGAACTGATCCTGCCGGAGCCCAATCGCGGCAGTTTCGAAGAATTGCCGGAGTACCTGAAGGAAGGCATGACGGTGCATTTCGCCAAGCGCTTTGCGGATGTGGCGAAGGTGCTGTTCTGATAGACCGTTAGCCCTTGCACTGGCCTCATCGGGGGCAAGCCCCCTCCCACAGGTTGATTTGTGAACATACTCAGTGTGGGAGGGGGCTTGCCCCCGATGCCGTAAGTGGCCGCAACCTGTATCCACCTTGTAACACCTTGTCTTATCTTCGGTTATGCTCGGTCTTCGTCGCCAAACAACGGAGCCCTCATGACCGCTGCCCGCCTGCTTCTCCCCTTGAGCCTTGCCCTGCTGGCCGCCTGCGCCAGCGCTCCCAAGCAAAACGTCACCGTGGAAAACCAGAGCGCCTGCCCGCTCCAGCTGAAAACCGGGCAAAACCTGATCCTTACCCTGCCCAGCAACCCCACTACTGGTTACCGCTGGGCCATCCAGGATTCGGCCGGCGGCGTGCTGCGTGCGCTGAGCCCCGAGGTCTACAGCAGTAGCGAATCCGGGGTGATCGGCGGCGGCGGCCAGTCGACCTGGCGGTTCCAGGCTTTCGCGCCGGGTCAGGGTCGCTTGCGCCTGACCTCCCAGCAGCCCTGGGAGCCGGAAGCCGAACCCGTTGAAGCCTTCGACTGCGCCATTACGGTGAACTGATATGCCGTGGCTGATTCTTGCGCTGATGGGCGCCGGCACTTTTATCTACGGCCTGACCACCCACGCCACGCTGCTGTGCCTGCTGGTCAAACCCTTGCCGGTGCTGGCACTGCTGGGCTGGCTGCACGATGCGCCGCCCACCGACTATCGCCGCTGGATCAGCCTGGGGCTGATTTTCTCACTGGTGGGCGATGTTCTGCTGGCCTGGCCGGGGGACCTGTTTATCTTTGGCCTGGGCGCGTTTCTGTTGGCGCACTTGGCGTACCTCAAGGCTTACTTCAGCGATTGCCGCTGCTTGGCACCGCTGCCGTTGATCCTCGCGCTGGGCGTGGGAGCGGTGCTGTTGAGCCTCCTGATTTCCCATGGCCTGGGGGATTTGTTGATACCTGTGGTGGTTTATGCCCTGGTGATCAGCGCCATGCTCTGGCGCGCGCTGGCCCGCTTGGGCGGTGATGTGCCCAAGCGTTCGGCGCTGCTGGCCGCGGCGGGGGCCGCATCCTTTGTGTTTTCCGACACGCTGATCGGCATCAATCGGTTCGTGGTGGCGTTCGAGGCCGCGCCGTATTTGCTGATTACTACCTATTGGCTTGGCCAGTGGGGAATTACAGCCGCGGCATTCTCAGTAAGCGCTTCTAAGCGCACTCTTTAAACTCAATCAATAAAACACTCATTAGACAATTCAGCGCGAAACCTTATATCAAAACCGTCTATCAAACTGTCATAGTTGACAGTATTCCAATTTTCAAACCAAGAATAGATTACTTATACGTCCAACATGTAATGTTTATTCAGAAAATTGGAGGCTAAAATCATGAGAAACCAAAAGAACGCAAATGGAGAATTTTCGGGTACTATTTCTAAGAATGATGCGCCCACAGACTTCGTCGGCGAGAGCTTTTACTTATATTATGACGACAGGGAACTTGAGATCTATGCAGGGGATAAGGTTTCCGAAAATCGTTGGTCGTCAATAACCTTGACACTGACCCCAAACATTGTTGCAGGCAAACATGTTTTAGATAACTTTTCCAGTTTCAGAAGCGCCATGGTAGTTCCAGCAGAACCTGATAGCCTTCAAAACTACGAAGGCACCCTTGATATCACACCTGATCATACTAATCGACATTACAAAGGCAAACTTTCCCTCACTGCCAAAAGCAATGGTTCAGACACTTACAAAATAGACGCAACGTTTGATCTCCAAGAATCAACTTAGCTACCGTCATTACCCACCGCTTACGAAGACTGCACCCGCTAACGAGCCCGTGCAGTCTTATCTGAATCGATAGTGGCTTTCAGACAAACCGCGCACTCCTCCTTCAACTTGGCTAAAATGCCGGCCTTTCCCCCAACGTCGCCGGAACAACCGTGAGCCAAGAACCCGATCGCCTGTTCGCCCAGCCCCTGCCCCAGGTGCCGGACTTCGCCTTTAACGAGGATGTAGTGCGGGTGTTTCCCGACATGATCAAACGCTCGGTGCCTGGGTATCCGACCATTGTCGAGAACCTCGGCGTGCTGGCCGCGCAGTTCGCCCAACCCCACAGCGTGCTCTACGACCTGGGCTCATCCCTCGGCGCGGTGACTCAGGCTCTGCGGCGCCATGTGCGCACCGAGGGCTGCTCGGTGATCGCGGTGGATAACTCGGCGGCGATGGTCGAACGCTGTCGCGAATACCTCAATGGCCAGGACTCGATGTTTCAGGAGTTGCTGCCGGTGCAGGTGGTCGAGGGCGATATCCTCGCGTTGCAGTTCCAGCCGGCTTCGGTGGTGGCGCTGAACTTCACCTTGCAGTTCATCGCCCCCGAGGAGCGCCTGGCGTTGCTCGGCCGCATTCGTCAGGCGCTGTTGCCGGGCGGCGCGCTGATCCTTTCGGAAAAGCTGCGCTTCAATGACCTGGAAGAACACGCACTGCTCACCGACCTGCATGTGGCGTTCAAACGCGCCAACGGCTATAGCGAACTGGAAATCGCCCAGAAACGCAGCGCCATCGAAAACGTCATGAAGCCCGACAGCCTCGAAGAACACCGCGAACGCCTGCTGGCGGCCGGGTTCTCGAAAGTCGTGCCGTGGTTCCAGTGTCTTAACTTTGCCTCGTTGATTGCCTTGCCATGATTGATCTGTCCCCCCTCGCCCGCCATCTGGTCGGCACGCCCCTGGCCGTCTGGGCCCAGGGCCTGCAGGCGCAACTCGACAGCAAAATGGAGAAAGGCCACGGCGACCTCGCGCGCTGGCAGAGCGCGCTGGACGCACTGCCGCCCCTCGCGCCCGACCACGTCGACCTGCTGAACGGCCTGACCCTGGACGCCGACTGCGACGACGCCACCCGCGCGCAGATGCACACCGCACTCATGGGCCTGAGCCCCTGGCGCAAAGGCCCGTTCCATTTGTTCGGCGTGCATGTGGACACCGAATGGCGCTCGGACTGGAAGTGGTCGCGGGTGGCGCCGCACCTGAACCTCAAGGGCAAGCGCATCCTCGACGTCGGCTGCGGCAACGGCTACTACATGTGGCGCATGCTCGGCGCCGGTGCCGACAGCGTGATCGGCGTGGACCCCAACTGGTTGTTCTTCTGCCAGTTCCAGGCGGTGCAACGCTACCTGTCCGAGCCCAAAGCCTGGCACCTACCGTTCCCGTTCGAAGACCTGCCGCCCAACCTGGAAGGCTTCGACACGGTGTTTTCCATGGGCGTTTTCTATCACCGTCGCTCGCCCATCGAGCACTTGCTGGCGCTCAAAGACACACTGGTCAAGGGCGGCGAGCTGGTGCTGGAAACCTTGGTAGTGGAAGGCGATCAGCAGCAAGTGCTGGTGCCGGAAGATCGCTACGCGCAGATGCGCAACGTGTGGTTCCTGCCCTCGGTGCCGGCGTTGATGCTATGGCTGCGGCGTGCCGGGTTCAGTGATGTGCGGTGTGTGGATGTGAGTGTGACCACGGTGCAGGAACAACGGGGGACGGAATGGATGAAGTATCAATCCCTCAGCGATTTCCTCGATCCGGATGATCACAGCAAGACCATTGAAGGGCTGCCGGCGCCTATGCGGGCCGTCATCATCGCCAAAAAGTAAGCCCCGATCCCGCTGAAAAAATGAAGCTCAAAATGTGGAAGGGGGCTTGCCCCCGATCTCGGAGTGTCCGTCAGCATAGCCTTAGCTGACCCGCCGTCATCGGGGGCAAGCCCCCTCCCACATTTGATCTGCTGTGTTCTTTAGAGGGCGGGTTTGGCACGGCGGGCTTTGAAGAATTCGCTCAGCACCGTGCCGCACTCTTCAGCCAGTACACCGCCTTCAAACAACACCCGATGATTCAAAAAGCCCTGGGTAAAAAACTGGCCCTGGCTCTGCACGATCCCCGCCTTAGGCTCCAATGCGCCGTACACCACTCGTGCGATGCGTGAATGCACGATCAGCCCGGCGCACATGCTGCACGGTTCCAGGGTCACATACAGCGTGCTGCCTGGCAGGCGGTAGTTGCTGACGGCCTGGGCGGCGGCGCGGATGGCGACCATTTCGGCGTGGGCGCTAGGGTCGTTACCGCTGATGGGGCAATTAAAGCCTCGTCCGATGATTTCACCGTCTTGCACCAGCACTGCGCCGACCGGCACCTCACCCAGCGCTGCGCCTTGGGCGGCGAGGGCCAGGGCTTCACGCATAAAGTCCTGGTCCCGGCTGCGGTCGATGATCGCCGTGGGGCGAAACTGACGCATCACGCCACCTCAATGGCGGCCATCAGGCCGGTTTCCATATGGTCGATCACATGGCAGTGGAACATCCACACCCCAGGGTTATCCGCCACCAACGCCACCCGGGCGCGCTCGTTCTTGCCCAGCAAGTAGGTGTCGGTGAAATACGGGATCACCTTGTGGCGGTTCGAGGCGATCACCTTGAAACTCATGCCGTGCAGGTGGATCGGGTGCTGGTACTGGGTCATGTTCTTCAATTCGAAAATGTAGCTCTTGCCCTTTTGCAGCGTGGCGATCGGCCGGTCGGCGCAGGTCTTGTCGGTGATGTCCCAGGCCTGGCCGTTGATCTGCCACAGGCTCGGCGGCTTACCGTTGTCCACATTGACCGAGACCGAACCAACCCACTCGAAATTGAAGTTGAGTTTCTCGGCATTGGCCAGGTCCGGCTCGCTGATCGGGTTGGCCGGCAGCGCCGGTGGCCAATCGGTGGGCGCGTCGGTATTGGCCACTGAGCGGAAGGTGCCCAGGCGCACCGGGCCGTTGCGGATCGACAGTTCTTCACCCGCCGCCGGCGCCTTGACCGCCAGGCAGATACGCATGCCCGGGCCCAGCCAGTACTCCTTGCCCAGCGGGCGCGGTTCGATAGGGTTGCCATCCAACGCGTAGATGCGCGCTTCGACGTCGGGAATATTGATGCGATAAGTCAGGGTGTTATCCAGGTTGAGCAGACGCACACGGGTGATCTGCCCGGCCGGCAAGTCGATCACCGCCTGGGACACACCGTTGATCGTCGACAAGCGCCCGGCCGTACCGCCACGCGCCGCTTCGCGGGGGATGCTGAAGGCGACAAACGCGCCCTCTTCGTCCACGTGCCAGCTCTTGAGGCTCAGGGTGCATTCGTGTTTGAAACCGGTAGGCTCGCGCTCTTCGATGATCAGCGGGCCCACCAGGCCACGGCCGAGTTCTTCGCTGCTGTTGACGTGAGGGTGGTACCAGTAGCTGCCGGCGTCGGGCACGCGGAACTTGTAGTCGAAGTATTCGCCAGGCAGCACCGGCAACTGCGAGACGTAGGGCACGCCGTCCATTTCCAGCGGCAGGCGGATGCCATGCCAGTGGATGGTGGTGGCGACCGGCAAGTGGTTGATAAAGCGCACTCGCAACCACTCACCCTGGCGCACGCGCAACTCGGTGCCCGGCGCCGACGGGCCGAACGCCCAGGCCTCGGTCTTATGTCCCGGCACCAGCTCAACATCCAGCGGCGCCGCGATCAGTTCGTAATCGTGCCCCGCCTCGGCTTCGGCGACTTTCCCCAGCCAGTAGCGGTAGCCGCCACCGGCACCGACACCTACTACAGCCAGGCCTGCAAGACCACCCAGGATTTGTCGACGGGAAAAGGATCGGGACACAACAACCTCGCGTATCGGCCAGCAGGCGCATAGCCTGCAAAGGGCGGATACGATACACCCACACGGGCTAAACAGTAAGGGTTCTCATGTGGGAGGTAACGCCCTCCCACATTGCTGCTTGGCTGTTTTTAGTGCTTGGCGGCGGCCAGGATCAGGGCCTTCATTTCGGCAACCGCGCCTTTGAAGCCGACGAACAGCGCGTGGGCCACCAAGGCATGACCGATGTTCAGTTCGTTGATGCCCTTGATCGCGGCGACGGCCTCGACGTTGTGGTAGTGCAAACCGTGGCCGGCATTGACGATCAAGCCTTCATTGAGACCGCAGTTCACGCCTTCGATAATGCGTTGCAGCTCGTCTGCGACCTCCGTCGGCGTGGTGGCATCGGCGTAGCGGCCAGTATGCAGTTCGATGGCGGGCGCGCCGACGCGGCGCGAGGCCTCGATCTGGCGCGGGTCGGCGTCGATAAACAACGACACTTCGCTGCCGATCTTCGACAAACGCTGCACCGCGGCCTTGATCCGCGCTTCCTGGCCGGCCACATCCAGGCCGCCCTCGGTGGTGAGTTCCTGGCGGGTTTCCGGCACCAGGCAGATATGTGCCGGGCGGATGCGCTCGGCGAACGCCATCATTTCTTCGGTGACGCCCATTTCGAAATTCATGCGGGTTTGCAGCACGTCCTTGAGCAGCAGCACGTCGCGTTCCTGGATGTGCCGACGGTCTTCGCGCAAGTGCACGGTGATGCCGTCGGCGCCCGCTTCTTCGGCGTCCAGCGCGGCCTTGACCGGATCGGGGTAGCGAGTGCCCCGGGCCTGGCGCAGGGTAGCGACGTGGTCGATGTTGACGCCAAGAAGAATGCGATTGCTGGTGGTCACGGAAGCGCTCCTGAAAAGGGGAAAGAAACGCTGCACAGCAT
>Ga0256410_1000104_pt1 | contig 132529 bp, 115 predicted proteins | sample PhyWR1_FD_185983 | JGI IMG/M metagenome (GOLD analysis project Ga0256410, IMG submission 185983) | Leaf surface microbial communities from wheat plants in UC Gill Tract Community Farm, Albany, California, United States - DLSL W.R1 | ecosystem: Host-associated > Plants > Phyllosphere >... | reverse complement strand
AGAGTAGGTCGGTGCCAAATTTTATAATCAGCCCGGTAGTTTCAGTACTACCGGGCTTTTTTGTGCGTTATGGTTTTGCTATATTCGTAGTATCCCTCCGCAACAGGGCAATGTACGAGTAGGCCTTGCGGATTAGGTTCAAACAGGCCTCCTGCAGGAATCACACACACAATATACAGATCGCGACATATAATTGCGTATACAGTCAGAAAGGAATCATTCTCAAATGAATATATTTAGTAAAGTGCTCTTGCTATCGGCTTTCCTGCCTTTAGCTTCTATTGCTCAAAAATCGGATAGTCCTAAACCTAATTGGTTTAACCTTGACCTCGTTCAGGATGGCGTCTTTGGCGTCAGTACGGAAAGAGCTTACGAGCTTCTGAAGAACAAGAAAAGTGTTCCCGTTGTGGTCGCCGTGATAGACGGCGGTATCCAGCAGGATCATGAAGATCTCAAGGATGTGATGTATGTCAATCCGAAGGAAGTTGCAGGGAACAAAAAAGATGACGATAATAACGGCTACGCCGATGATGTATATGGCTGGAACTTTCTAGGTTCTCCCGTGGGAACTGTGCGCTACGATAACCTGGAGGTGGTGAGGATGGTGCGTAAGTATCAGGACCGCTACGCTTCTGTGGTGAATTCCACACCTCTTGATAAAGAGGAGAGGGCGGAGTTTAACCTCTACAAACGACTGGTGACCGAGTATATGGGTAAGATGGAGAACGCGCGCTACGGCTACGAGCAGTTGTCGACCTTGTCTAAGCAGGTAAACGCGATTGTCAGTAAGATCGGCAAGGCTAAACCCACGTTGAAGGACTTCGACAGCTATAAAGCTGCTAATGAGCTGGAGTCAAAAGCACTGCGTGCAATCCGCTCGTCCCTGAAGAAGGATCCGGATTACGTAAAATTCAAAGAGGAACTGGACGAGACCCTGCACTACTATTATAGTCAGGTAAACTATCATTTGAATATTGATTATGATCCGCGGGATTCGGTGAAAGATGACTATACCAACGGATGGCAGCGTCGTTACGGAAATAGTGACATTCAGGGCCCGGATGCGGATCATGGAACCCACGTGGCAGGTATCATCGGGGCCAATCGTAAAAACGATATCGGTATCAAGGGAGTTGCAGACAATGTCCGGATTTTAGGTGTACGAGCGGTTCCAGACGGCGACGAAAGAGATAAGGATGTGGCAAACGCCATTTTCTACGCGGTGGATAATGGAGCGAAGGTGATTAACATGAGCTTTGGAAAGTCTTTTTCGTGGGACAAAAAGTTGGTAGATAGTGCTGTTCGCTATGCCGCTTCTAAAGACGTGCTGCTCGTACATGCGGCAGGTAACGACGGAAAGAATGTAGATTACAGTAATAACTTCCCCACTGCGATATTTTCTGATGAACGCGATCCGAACATGTGGCATGCGCCACGGCCTATTTTGGCAGCTTTGGAGCAAGCGGGTGCTGGCGTTGGTCCAATGTCGGGCGGTATGAGATCCAGAACGCCGCTCCGTTTAGCACGGGATACAACGAAGCTGGGCCTTCCAAAAGCAGCAAACTGGATTGAAGTGGGAGCATCCGGCTGGAAGAATGATGGAAGTCTCGTGGCAGAATTCTCGAACTATGGTAAGCGTACCGTGGATGTATTTGCTCCCGGAGTAAAGATTAATTCAACTGTGCCGGGTTCTAAGTATAAGGAGAATGACGGAACGAGTATGGCATCTCCGGTAGTTGCCGGTGTCGCTGCGTTGATCAGGTCGTACTATCCCTCGCTCACCGCTGTGGAAGTAAAGGATATTATCATGAAGTCAGTAGTAAAGGTAGAACAAAAGGTGAAGGTAGTAGATGTGGAAGGCAGCAAGCGTGTTCCTTTGTCAGAGCTCTGCGTATCGGGTGGTGTGGTGAATGCTTACAACGCCATTCAACTGGCAGAGAAGCTTCAACGTAAATAAATTCGGGAAATTTGTTAACTTTGCACCGCATTTAACGCTGTTTGCAGCAGTATCGGTGAATCTATGACACAATATCAGACATTACTTTATTATTGCTATACCACTATAGCGAACGCGGAGCAGTTTGCTGAAGATCATCTTCAGTTCTGTAAGTCACTTCAACTCGTCGGGCGAATCATTGTTGCTGATGAGGGACTGAACGGTACCGTATCGGGTACCCGGGAATCCTGTGAGGCCTATATGCGTCACATTGAATCCAACCCGATCTTTGCGGGCATTGAATTTAAGATAGACAATGTAGAAGAACCTTCGTTCATCAAAATGCATTGCCGCTACAAGTCAGAAATCGTTCATTCAGGGTTACGTGATCCGCAGGTGATCAATCCTCAGCAGAAGACAGGTATTCACCTGGAACCTCAGGAGTTCATGGAAATGAAGGACAGGGACGATGTAGTGGTGCTTGATGTTCGTTCCAACTATGAGCATTCTCTAGGAAAGTTTAAAAACGCAGTAACGCTGGATATTGATAATTTCCGGGACTTTCCGGCGATGATCAATGAGCTGGCTAAGTATAAGGACAAGAAGATTCTGACTTACTGTACCGGAGGGATCAAGTGTGAGAAAGCTTCTGCCTTGTTGTTGCACGAAGGTTTTCCTGAGGTGTATCAGTTGCATGGCGGTATCATCAAGTATGGCAAGGAAGCCGGCGGTAAAGACTTTGAGGGCAAATGTTACGTATTCGACAACCGTGTGGCTGTAGATGTGAACCAGGTAAACCCTGTTGTCATATCTAAGTGTTATAATTGCGGAAAGACGACTGCGAAGATGATCAACTGTGCGAATCCGGAGTGTAATGAGCATTTCACTCAATGTGACGACTGCGGTTGGAAGTTAGATGGTTGCTGTTCTGAAGCATGCCAGGAGCATCCCCGTAAGCGGACGTATGACGGCACGGGCTACTATGTGAAAGTTCCGATGCAGGTTAACCTGAATAAGAAGAAGAGCGGACCTGTTTCTGCACTTCAACTCCAATAGATTTTAAGACAGAGAGTCCGGCCTTTTACGAGAGCCGGACTTTTTTTATAGGCCGAAATTTTCTCCAGCACTCGGCTTCCGGCACAGCGGATGCCTTAACTCATTTTCTTTAGTCAAAGCTCATCTTTGTTATAGATACTCCTTCAGTGATGTGGACGGAGATTGATCAAGTAAACAGATCCATGTTTATTCTTCTCAGACAGCCATTTACTACACATGTCGTTAAATTGTTTGCACCTCATCCTTTGATGTCGTCCGGTTTTTCGTTTTTTAGTTCAGGAGAGAATTCTATTTGCCTTATATCTTGATAGTTAATGTGATTTCTTGTTTGATTTCTGTTCAGTAAGCGTCACAAAATGTGCTGTTTTGTGTTATGTGTAATACTAACTGAATAAACTAAACAACAAGTCCTATGAGGAATTTTACCAAAAGCCTGGCAGGTTGTTTTCTGATAATCCTTTTATTATGCGGACAAGTCTTTGCACAGAACATTGCTGTGAAAGGCCGGGTTACAGATGCTGCTAATGGCGAAACTCTAATTGGCGTCAGTATCAAGGTGAAGGGTGGTACCCAGGGTACATCCACTGATGCGACGGGGGCATTTTCAATCAATGTGGCGCCGACAGCCACGCTGGTGTTGACCTACATTGGCTTTGAGCCAATAGAAGTGCCTGTTAATAATCAAACAACGCTGAACGTTAAGATGAAGACATCTGCCTCTGCACTAGAGGAAGTTGTAGTGGTTGGTTATGGTACGCAGCGAAAGAGCGACGTTACCGGCTCGGTAGCGAAAATCAAGGGTGCTGACATAGCCAGTCAGCCTGTCCTTGCGGCTACGCAGGCGATACAGGGTCGCGTGGCAGGGGTTCAGATTTCCAGTTCGGGAGATCCGAATGCATTACCTACCGTCCGCATACGTGGTACGGGAACTATGAAGGGCGGAGTAAATCCTCTCTACGTTGTAGATGGAATTATAACCGAAGACATCCGGAATATCAACAATGCGGATATTGTTTCGATAGATATCCTGAAAGATGCTTCGGCCACCGCCATTTATGGTATGCGTGCGGCGAACGGCGTTTTACTGATTACGACGAAGAAGGGGAAAAGCGGAAAGATGTCGATCACCTATGATGGGCATACAGGAGTAAAGGAAGCTGCCAATCTGGTTAATATGGCCGGGCCTGCTCAATATGCAGGGTATCTGAACGAAGCCAATATCTACTATGGAAGCGGAGATGAGCTGATCACGGCAGATCAGCTGACAGCAGGAGGCAATACAGACTGGTATGATGCGATCCTGAAGAAAGGCTTTCAGCAGAATCATAACATCTCACTTTCCGGAGGCTCAGAAGACCTGACCTATTTTGTCAGTGCAGGCTACCTGTCAGATGCAGGCATTATTGAGACCAATGATTTTAACCGTTTCACTCTTCGCTCCAATAATGAATACAATGCAGCCAAATGGTTGAAACTCTCTTCACTGATTTCTTTCAGCAGGTCTAACAACAGAGGGGTAGACCTGTCGGCTTTCAATGTAGCCTACCGGGCTGCGCCTTATGTGGTGGCTAAGCAGGATGGGAGATATGGAAACACTTCTATTTCAAATAACGTGGGTAATCCCTTGCTGAGCCTGGAGAAGGTAGATAACCGCACACTCGGTAACCGGGTACAGGGGTCTTTCGGTCTGGATGTGAAGCCGGTATCCTGGTTGAGCCTGCGTTCCAGCTTTGGTGTCGATCTGGATTTTAACAGGAGTACGAACTACGGCTACCAATTCGACAATGTGGGCGAGAATAGTGTCTTTATTACACAGGGAGGAAATCAGCTCCGCAACAGGAGCGATCTGACTGCGATCAATAAGAACGCAACGAAGTGGGTCTGGGATAATACCGCAACTTTTAACAAGATATTTGATAAGCATAGTCTAAACGTGCTGGTTGGTGTTACTTCCGAATATTATCATTTCAACAGTCTGGAAGGTAAACGCTTTGATGTTCCGGCTGACAGGGATCAATGGTATCTGGGCGCCGGTACCACTGCTGGTTCAACGAACAACAACACGGGTGATAAGTGGACACGAAACTCTTATATCAGCAGGCTGAACTATGCATATGATAACCGGTATTTGCTGACTGCAACATTCAGGGCTGACGGTACATCACGCTTCCCTTCTAACAACCGCTGGGGTTATTTCCCTTCTGTAGGTTTGGGTTGGAACATTGCGGAAGAGGATTTTATGAAAGGGCAAAAGACACTTACCACGTTCAAGATCAGGGGAAGCTGGGGTAAGGTTGGTAATGACCAGATAGCGACCGACGTGTATTTCCCGATTGCGGCTATTAATATTCCGTACTTCTATAATGGGGTGGAATACTCCGGCATTGCCTTCGATCAGCTGCCTGATAAGAACGTGAAGTGGGAAACGACCGAGGAGTTCGATCTCGGCCTGGACTATGGTTTCATCGATAACCGCTTAACGGGTGAGATCGACTATTACCATAAAAAGACCAGTGATGCGTTAATTGACATCAGAATACCGGCCATTCTGGGGGATGCAAATTCGCTGTATACTACTAACGCGGCTACTTTTACCAACCGGGGTGTTGAGTTTGGCATCAACTGGACGGGTAAGATCGCGAAGGACTGGAGCTATAATATCGGTGGAAACGTAGCTTACAATAAAAATGAGATCACCGGACTTAATGGTGGGCAGGCTCTTGTGGAAGGGAATGTTGGCGGGAATCAGGGGAATGTAACCCGCTCTGATAATGGTCAGCCCATAGGAAGCTTTTACGTGTATGAGGCAGATGGTATTTTTCAGAACGCAGCAGAAATTGCCGCCTCTTCCCAGAAGGATGCACGTCCCGGTGATCTGAGATATAAGGATCTTAGTGGGCCTAACGGCACACCGGACGGTGTGATCAATGAATTCGACAGGACCTTTGTAGGCTCTTATCAGCCCAAGTACACATTTGGTATCAACGGAAACGTAACCTATAAGGGCTTTGATCTGAGTCTGAATACCTATGGTACAGCCGGTGGAAAGATCTACAACGGAAAGAAGGCTGCGAGATCAGATCAGCGGGATAACCTGGAAGCAGATGTTGTGAAGAACCGCTGGACGCCTGACCGCCCGAGCAACAGTGTTCCGAGAGCTACGCTGGGTCAGCTTCCTGCCTCGACGTATTTCATCGAGAAAGGTGATTTCTTCCGAATCAATAATCTGACGCTCGGATATGCCATTCCTAAAGAAAAGCTTTCGAGGTTCTATGTAGACCGTTTGCGTGTATTCGTTGCGGTGCAGAACCTGGCTACTATTACGGGGTATAGCGGCTTTACTCCGGAGATCGTGAGCGGAAATCCGCTCAACGCAGGCATAGAGTCAAACATCTATCCAACTACCCGGACATTTACCTTCGGGGTGAATATAGGCTTGTAATCTTAAACAGAACATCATGACAACGCATAAATACATTGTACTCATCACGGCAGCGCTGCTGGTACTGTCTGGATGCAGCAAGGACTTTTTGGATGTAAACCCCCAGGGGCAGCTGGTCGAAGAGCAGGCCTTACGTGACCCTAACGCCGCTGAACAGCTGGTGGGAGGTGTTTATAATACCCTCTACTTTGGCGGCTTCGACAGAACCACGGTAGGCTTCTTATTTGAATGCTTAAATGATATCACTTCGGATGATGCCGATAAGGGAAGTTCGCCATCCGATTTTGCTGAAGGTGGGGAGCTCGATAATTTCTCTGTCACTCCCAATAACTCCATCCTGAATAATATCTGGACAGGACATTATACGGCCATCGCCCGCGTAAATCGTGCAGTTGATATTTTGAATCAGAGCACCTTCGACGAGAGTGTAAAGAACCGTTTACTTGCTGAGGTACGCTTTCTCCGGGGCTTGTACTATTTCAATCTGGTGAGGACGTTTGGCGGCGTACCACTGTTGACCCGTGTGCCTGATCCGTCAGAAGGGAACAACGACGAGTTTCAGACCCGCGCTTCCGCGGAACAGGTTTACCAGGTGATCCTGGAAGATCTTCAGTTTGCTGCAGACAATCTGCCTTTGAAGGGCAATACCGTAGTGGGTCGTGCCTCTAAGGGAGCTGCTCAAAGCTATCTGGCTAAGGTCTATATGTATCGCAAAGACTGGCCGAAGGTTCTGGAAAACACCACAGCGGTGATTAACTCCGGGCAGTATGGGCTGGTACAGGATTATGCTTTGATCTTTAGAGAGAAGCCTGCTAATAACGAAGGTGGCAACAATAATATTGAATCCATCTTTGAAGTGCAAACCGGTATTAACCTTGGAGAGAATGCAGTGAGTCCGCTTTATAGCAATGGTCAGGGGCCCCGTTCAAGAGGGGGATGGAATGACCTCGGATTCGGGATCAACACGCCGAGTGCAGATCTGGCAAATGCTTACGAGCCTGGTGATGAGCGGAGAGCAGCCACTATCATTTTCGTTAATCCTACTGTGGTTCCCCGCGCCGGCGGAGATCCGGCGAACAGAGGAACAGTATTGTGGGATGGCTTCAGGATACCTACTCAGGACTCTGTAGAAAATGAGCGCTACAATTACAAGGCATATCATAGTCCGCTTCTTGAGTCGCCCCAGGTGAGTAATAACAAGGATAAGAAGCCCAAGAACATTCGTTTAATGCGCTATGCAGATGTTCTGCTGATGTATGCGGAGGCGCAGGCAAACCTTGGTAATGGAGGGGAGGCCCAAGCCAAGCTGACATTGGTGCGTAACCGCGCAGGGTTGGGAGCTGTGCCGGGCACCATTGAAAACATCTGGAAAGAACGCAGGGTTGAACTGGCCATGGAACAGGATCGTTTCTTCGATCTGGTGAGACAAGGCAGAGCGGGTACCGTATTGCGGTCAAAAGGTAAGCCTTTCGTTGACGGTAAACATGAGCTGTTTCCTATTCCGCAGGCGCAGCGAGATCTGAGTGGCGGAAGGCTGACTCAGAACCCTGGATATTAATGTATACTAAAGAATTTAATATGAAACTTAGATATCAATCACTAGCGCCGGTTATGTTGATAACTGTGTTAGTAACCTGTTTTGCCTCTTGTACCGAGCCGGATATGGATGATGATTTCGTGGCAGGAGAGGCGCCTTCCATCGGGGAGTGGAAGGGATCTGAAGAGATTGCTCCTTCTGACCTGGTTTCCTACTGGAGCTTTGACGGCGATGCTAAAGATCAGAAGGGGAACGTCACGGGAGAACGTATCAACGGAGACGCAACATTTGTGGACGGAAGAAAAGGCAAGGCTTACAAAGGCTCGGCGAACGCGTTCATCTCTTACGATAATCCTGGAACACTGGCAGGACTGACCAGCTTTACTGTATCGTTCTGGATCAATACGGCCAAGCACAGTGGTGGTGCCCAGGGAATATACGCACTCAGTAGAGCTGATGGAGCATTCTGGAGCAACTTCTTTGTCATCGTAGAAGGTAATACTTCTTCGAATAACCGGATGCAACTCAAGCTGCATTTCCAAAAGAATGTAAACCCTGCGATCCCGAATGCAGAGAACTGGGTAGACCCACCTGATGCAAGCAGGCCTGATAATATGTATGGTGCCTGGAGGCATGTGACCTATACCTATGATGAGCAGACATCGAAAGCAGCCATGTATGCGAACGGTCAGGCAGTAGATATCGGAAGTGCTGCCGATCGTAAAAGTGGTGTAGGAGATGCGCCCCTGGGGCCTCTGGCTTTTAAAAATGCCGCTAAGTTTATCATCGGCGGTTTTCAGAACCACCTGGGTGCTCCTTACGGCGGTTTGGAGCCCTGGATGCTGAATTATACCGGCATGCTGGATGAGATGCGCATCTATAAAAGGGCTCTCAACAGCCAGGAAGTCTCCGCATTATATCAGTTAGAAAGACAGGGAAGATAAATCGGAGAGACATGAGGTCGCTAAAGCTGGTGTTTTTGCTTATCCCCTTCATTCTTTTTTCGTGCAAAAAAGATAAACGGGAAGAGTCTGTTCCGGCTTCTGAGCGTTTTGAACTTGTATCCGCTCAGGTGGACAGCGTAAAGGATAGCACGCTAAGCTATACGGAGGTGAGCTCCAGGCCGTCCATGAAGCTTGTTTTTTCCTCTCCGATTGAGACTTTGTCTGCACAGAGGGAGGTTCTTTTTAATGAAGAGTCGGGAAAGGGCGTGCCGTTTACGCTCACGTTTGAGGATGAGAATCGTTCCATGGTGATCAGACCTGCTTCCGCCCTCCCTTCGCTGGAGGGGTACAGGTTGATTGTTGGCGAGGGACTGCGGGGAGCTTCCGGTCAGACCCTCGATGAGCGCATCACCTTGAGCCTGAAAACACGTCTCGACTCGACTGATAAGTTCCCGCGGATACCGGATGATGAACTGCTAAGCCTGGTTCAACGGCAAACCTTTAAGTACTTCTGGGATTTTGCACACCCTGTGAGTGGTCTTGCGAGGGAACGGAACACATCGGGAGAGACGGTGACTTCAGGCGGATCAGGTTTCGGTATCATGTCTATCGTAGTGGGCATCCACAGGAACTTTATCACCCGTCAGGAAGGTCTTGTCCGGATGCAGCGCATAGTGGGTTTTCTGAAGAACAAAGCACAGCGTTTTCATGGAGCATTTCCGCACTGGATGAATGGCAGTACCGGAGCGGTGCAGCCGTTCAGCAATAAAGATAACGGAGCTGATCTGGTGGAAACATCGCTGCTCTTTCAGGGATTGCTTACTGCCCGCCAGTATTTCGACGGCAGTGATGCCGCAGAAGCGGCACTCCGGAATGATATCAACACTTTGTGGAAAGAGGTGGAGTGGGACTGGTTCAGGAAGGATAAGGAGGATGTTTTATACTGGCACTGGAGCCCGGATTATAAATGGGACATGAACCTGCCTGTCCGGGGTTGGAATGAAGCACTGATTACCTATGTGCTTGCTGCATCATCGCCTTCCCACGCTATCCCGAAGTCGGTATACGATAAGGGATGGGCAGGCGACGGAAAGATGGTCAATGGGAACAAGTATCAGGATATTGAGCTCCCGCTCGGTCAGCCCCATGGAGGGCCTTTGTTCTTTTCCCATTACTCCTTTCTTGGGCTCAATCCCAACGGCCTGAAAGATGCCTATGCAGATTACGGTGTGCAGAACAGGGCACATGCCATGATCAATTATCGCTATTGTGTGGCAAACCCGAAAGGCTTTTTTGGTTATAGCCAGGATTGCTGGGGATTGACGGCCAGTGATGATATCAACGGCTATTTGGCTCACGGACCCAATAATGATAATGGAGTGATTTCGCCAACCGCGGCCTTGTCATCATTTCCCTATACCCCTGAACAGTCGATGAACGCATTGAAGTTCTTTTACTATAAGCTTGGCGACAGGCTCTGGAAGGAATACGGCTTCATAGATGCGTTCTCCTTATACGAACCCTGGTTCGCCAACTCGTTTCTGGCGATAGATCAGGGACCGATAATTATTATGATTGAAAACCACCGAAGTGGATTGTTATGGGATCTGTTTATGAGCTGCCCTGAGGTAAAGACAGGTCTCCGGTCTCTAGGCTTTGCCAGTCCGCATATCTAACCAATGGATAGACATGAAGATATTAAATACCATTTGCGTTATTCTGCTGATACTAAGCGCCGGTTCCTGTGGAAGGAATAAAAAAGCGGAGTCTGCAGTATCATCAACGAAGGATTCGATCAGCGATGACTCCTTGTTAACCCTCGTTCAGAGAAGGACCTTCGACTATTTCTGGGAAGGCGCTGAGCCTCATTCGGGAATGGCAAGAGAGCGGATCCACATCGATGGGGATTATCCACAGAACGATCAGGATGTAGTGACTGTAGGTGGTGGGGGCTTCGGTATTATGGCAATTCTGGTTGGTATAGAACGGAAGTTTATCACAAGAAAGGAAGGTGTGGAGCGCCTTTCGAAGATCATGAATTTCCTTGATCAGGCTGATCGATTTCACGGTGCCTGGCCGCACTGGCTTTATGGGAAAACAGGAAAAGTAAAAGCTTTCAGTAAGAAGGATGACGGGGGTGATCTCGTTGAAACGGCTTTCATGGCTCAGGGGCTGATCTGTGTGAGTGAGTACTTCAGGAATGGGAGTGATGATGAAAAGAAAGTAGCTGATCAGGCGGATAGTTTATGGAAAGCTGTCGACTGGAGCTGGTACAGGCGTGGAGGTCAGAATGTGCTATACTGGCACTGGAGTCCGCAATATGGCTGGGAGATGAATTTTCCGGTATCCGGATATAACGAATGCCTCGTGATGTATGTGCTGGCAGCAGCCTCGCCTACCCATGGCGTTCCTGCTGAAGTATATCATGAAGGATGGGCAAAAAATGGTGCTATCCGGTCTGACGCTGAACAATATGGGTATCAGGTTATACTAGGGCACAATGGATCACCGGGAAGTGTCGGTCCCTTATTCTGGGCTCATTATTCGTACCTGGGGCTGGATCCGAAGGGGCTTAAAGACCAGTATGCTGACTATTGGCTTTTAAATCGGAATCATACTCTGATTAACCGGGCGTATGCAATAGAGAATCCGAAGGGGTATAAGGGCTACGGTGAAAAGGCCTGGGGCTTAACGGCCAGTTACTCGGTTGATGGCTATGCGGGGCATAGGCCAGAGGAGGATCTTGGTGTTATATCGCCGACTGCGGCTATCTCGTCCTATCCCTACACCCCTGATTATTCGATGATGGTGATCCGCCATCTGTATGACGATCTCGGCAACAAGCTTTGGGGGAAATATGGCTTTTATGATGCATACAGCGAAACGGATCACTGGTATCCGCAGCGGTATCTGGCGATCGACCAGGGTCCTGAAGTGGTGATGATTGAAAATGGGCGTTCGGGCCTGCTCTGGAAATTATTCATGAAGAACGATGATGTTCAGCGTGGTTTGAAGAAACTGGGCTTCTCGAGTCCGCATTTAAAGCAGTAGTATGGTAAAAGATTTAACAACAGTATTAAAGATCTGCACATGTCTTGTTTGTTTTCTCACGGCGGGATCTGCGGGGAAGCTTTATGGACAGCAGATGCAGAGCACCTATTGCAATCCCTTGAATATTGATTATACCTACATGGTTTATGACGCCAGCAGGAATATCTCCTATCGTTCAGGAGCTGATCCGGCGGTAGTGAAGTTCAGGGGAGAGTATTATATGTTTGTGACCCGCTCGATGGGGTACTGGCACTCCGTAGATCTGACGAACTGGACATTCATCACCCCGGAAAAATGGTACTTTCAGGGTTCAAATGCTCCTGCCGCTCACAACTATAAAGATTCGGTTCTGTATGTTGCTGGTGATCCTTCAGGATCCATGAGCATCCTGTATACAGATAATCCGAAGAAAGGAGACTGGAAGGCTGTGCCGAACATCCTGAACGACTTACAGGATCCGGATCTGTTCATCGATGATGACGGGCAGGCCTATATGTTCTGGGGTTCGTCAAATACCTATCCCTTGAGAGGGAGAAAGCTGGACCGGAATAACCGTTTCGTTGCTGATGAAAAGATCGTGGAGCTTTTTAAACTCGATGGTGAAAAACATGGCTGGGAGCGCTTTGGAGAGAATCACTCCGATACGGTTCTTAAAGGGTATATGGAGGGGGCCTGGCTGACGAAGTACAATAACAAATATTACATGCAATATGCTGCGCCGGGCACGGAGTTTAACGTTTACGGCGATGGGGTATATATAAGCGATTCTCCTCTCGGTCCCTATAAGTACGCACCCAATAACCCGGTGTTCTACAAGCCAGGAGGCTTTGCCAATGGAGCCGGTCATGGAAGTACAGTATTCGGACCTGATAATACGTACTGGCACTTCGCTTCTATGGCACTTTCGGTCAATGTAAATTGGGAGAGGCGGCTATGCATGTTCCCGGCTTTTTTTGATAAAGACGGACTGATGTATTCGAATACCAGCTTCGGGGATTATCCGCATTACGCCCCATCAGTCGCCGGGAAGAAAGGAGCATTCAGAGGATGGATGCTGCTGTCGCTCAATAAGCCAATCCGCGCCTCTTCCACTCTTGCAGGTTACAAGGCGGAGAACGTTGTTGATGAAAATATCAAGACCTTCTGGGTGGCGGCTAAGAACGACTCGGATCAATGGCTGGAGATCGACCTGGAGAGGCCATCAACCATACGTGCACTGCAGCTCAACTATCATGACTTCAAATCTGATCTTTACGGACGCGTACCGGGGCTGTACCATCGCTATGTGATTGAGGGCTCCACAGACCGCAGGAACTGGAGCATCCTGGTTGACCGATCGGCCAGTTTCAGGGACGTGCCTAATGACTATGTTGAGCTTGGCGAAGCAGTAAAGGTTCGCTATATCCGCTACAGGAATATTCGCGTACCGACACCTAATCTGGCCATTTCAGGATTGCGTATCTTTGGTCTGGGAGAAGGAAAATCCCCGTCAGGGGTAAAGGAGTTTGTCGTTAAGCGGCAGTCAGACCGGCGGGATGCACTAATCAGCTGGAAGAAGCAGGCAAATGCACAGGGGTACAACGTTTTCTGGGGTATAGCCCCCGACAAGCTATATAATTCGTGGATGGTTTACGGGGAGAATTTTCTGAATATGAAGAGTTTAGGTGTTGATCAGGCCTACTATTTCAGCATTGAAGCGTTTAATGAGAACGGCATATCAAAACGGTCGGCCGTTGTCAAAGTCAAGTAGTCATACAGCTTAATCATTTAATTATGAAGATTTACAAAGCACTTTTATTTTTCTTAACACTAAGCGCGTCGTGCGTAATGGCACAAACAAACCGCGATGGCAAGATGGACCAATTTATTAACAGCCTGATGCAACGGATGACCATTGAGGAGAAGTTGGGACAGCTGAACCTGCCCAGTTCTGGTGATATCACAACCGGTCAAGCATCCAGCTCGGACATCGCGCGTAAAATAGCCGAAGGAAAAGTTGGCGGATTGTTCAACATCAAGTCTGTCGCCAAGATCAGGGATGTACAGAAGATCGCGGTTGAGAAAAGCCGTTTGAAGATCCCTCTGATATTTGGGATGGATGTGATCCATGGCTATCAGACCGTATTCCCTATTCCTCTGGGCCTCTCATGCACCTGGGATATGCCCCTCATTGAGCGCAGTGCCAGAATTGCCGCTATTGAATCCAGTGCCGACGGGATCAACTGGACTTTCTCTCCAATGGTTGATATTTCGAGAGATGCGCGCTGGGGCCGTGCATCCGAGGGTTCAGGAGAAGATCCCTATCTCGGTGCAGCAATAGCCAGAGCCATGGTGAAAGGGTACCAGGGCGACGACCTCTCCAGGAATAATACCATTCTTGCCTGCGTAAAGCATTTCGCTTTATATGGTGCCGCAGAAGCGGGGCGGGATTATAACACGACCGACATGAGTCATCTGAGAATGTATAATGAATATTTTCTCCCCTATAAAGCGGCGATAGAGGCGGGCGTTGGAACTGTAATGACCTCTTTCAATGAGGTAGATGGCATTCCTGCAAGTGCCAATAAATGGCTGATGACCGAAGTTCTGCGTAACCAATGGGGATTTAATGGCATGGTGGTTACCGATTATACGGCGATTAATGAGATGATTGATCACGGGCTGGGCGATCTGCGTACGGTATCTGCCCTGGCCCTGAAAGCGGGCGTGGACATGGATATGGTAGGTGAGGGTTTTCTTACTACCCTGAAGCAGTCTCTCGATGAAGGGAAAGTCACTCAGCAGGAGATTGATATGGCATGCAGACGGGTTCTGGAGGCTAAGTATAAGCTGGGCCTGTTTAGCGACCCGTACCGCTACTGTGATCCTAAGAGGGCCAAACGGGAGATCTTTACTCCTGCGTTCAGAAAAGAAGCGCGGTCAACTGCAGCACAGAGCTTTGTGTTGTTGAAAAACGACAGGAATACGCTACCACTAAAGAAGACTGGGACCATAGCGCTGGTAGGCCCTCTGGCAGATGCTACGGAAAACATGACGGGTACCTGGAGTGTGGCAGCTGATTTCGGGAAGTCGGTATCTGTGCTGAGTGCGTTGAAGGCCAGCGTGGGCAAAGAAAGCCGTATCCTTTACGCAAAGGGATCAAACCTCACTGAAGATAGTGCCCTGGAAGAGCACTCTACCATGTTTGGTAAAGGTCTGCGGCGGGACAGTCGCAGTGCAGAGGTCATTCGCAATGAAGCGCTGGAGATTGCAAGGCAATCAGATGTCATCGTCGCGGCACTGGGTGAGTCGGCCGAAATGAGTGGAGAGAGCTCCAGTCGAACAGACATAGGCATCCCCCAGGTTCAGAAAGATCTTCTCGCCGAGCTGCTGAAAACCGGAAAGCCTGTTGTGCTGGTACTGTTTACAGGGAGACCGCTTGCGCTGAAATGGGAATCTGAACAAGTTCCAGCCATTCTCAATGTCTGGTTCGGTGGTTCAGAAGCAGGCGATGCAATTGCTGATGTGCTGTTTGGAAATGTGAATCCATCAGGTAAGTTAACCATGACTTTTCCACAAAACGTTGGGCAAGTACCTATTTTCTACAATCACAAGAATACCGGCAGACCTTTGGAAGCCGGTAAGTGGTTCCAGAAGTTCCGTTCAAACTATCTCGATGTATCAAACGATCCTCTCTATCCATTCGGATATGGACTGAGTTATACCCAGTTCTCTTATGGAAACATTCGTCTGAGTGATAGTCTTCTGAGATCAGGACAGGCTATTACGGCCAGCGTGTCTGTTACCAATAGCGGTTCCCGCGAAGGTAAGGAAGTGGTGCAACTGTATATCCGCGACATGGTAGGTAGTATCACGCGGCCTGTTAAGGAACTTAAAGGCTTTCAGAAAATATCCCTGAAGCCCGGAGAGTCTAGGGAGGTGTCCTTCCGGATTGACGAGGAAATGCTGAAGTTCTATAACTCGGAGCTGAAGTTCGCTGCCGAGCCCGGAGACTTCAAGCTGTTTATCGGAACCAACAGTCGTGATGCCAAAGAAGTTAATTTCAAGCTTCAGTAGCTCATCCCTTAGGCCTGTATCCTCAAAAGAAAGCACACTGAGTTGAAATACCTTAAAGAGCGTATATGAAACGGAGTCTGATCATCTTTTTCTTTTGCCTGAATTCTTTATGGCTCAGGGCTCAGGATTATAGCCGTTATGAGCGGAGCAGTTTCATTTCTAAGGGCGACACCTTGCCTTACCGGATACTTTTCCCTGAAAACTTCGATAGTTCAAAGAAGTATCCGGTCATATTTTTCCTTCATGGCAGAGGGGAGAGTGGAAGCAACAACGAAGATCAGCTCAAAAATGGAGGTACTCTCTTTCTGAAGCCCAACATCAGGTCGCAGTTTCCCTGTATCATTATAGCTCCTCAATGTCCCGCCGATAGCTACTGGTCTAATGTCAAGATCAGAACCGATACGGCAGGTAAGCGTAGCTTCTCGTTCCGAAAGAGGGGCAAGCCGACTAAAGCGATGCGACTGTTAGTAGGACTGGTGGACCGGATAATGGAGAAGCCGTTTATAGACTCTACTCAGGTTTATACAGGAGGGCTCTCTATGGGAGGTATGGGAACTTTCGAACTGCTTCGCAGAAAGCAGCGTCTCTTTGCCGCAGCGTTTGCTATCTGTGGTGGTGACCTTGTGCGTAATGTAAAAAAGTATGAAGACGTGCCACTATGGATATTCCATGGAGGGAAAGATGATATTGTGTCGCCTGAGTTTTCAGAAAGGATAGCAGAAAAACTAAAGGAGCGTGGAGCAGATGTCAGGTTCAGCCTTTATCCTGATGCCAATCATAACAGCTGGGACCCTGCGTTCGCAGAGCCTGATCTGTTACACTGGTTATTTTCTAAAAAGCGGATTACGTCGCTGGAAGAAACGAGATAGTGCCCTATTCCTTAGGCTTGATATTTCTCATATTAAACCTCGGCTTGTATGCGGGTTTTGGTGCCTCCGGTTTGATCTCCACGCTGTCGGCTTCGTTCTCCTGCTCCGTGCTAAGGCTTGCAGAAGCCGTATTCGTGATTTTATCAGGAGACTCGTTCTCAACCGTTGAATCCCCACTGTTTTCTTGCTGATCTGAAGAAGTCCGCTCTTTAGCAACGATGTTTTTGCTGTTGATACGAGGCTTGTAGGCCGGTTTTTCTTGCTCTGCAGGCAAAGCCCCATCGCCACTTTCCTTCGCGTTCGATACAGAAGAGGGGCTCTCAGCCTCCGGCCTCCTGCTTTCAGCAGGTACTTGGGTTTGTGCCTCTTCGGACTTCGTTTGCACCTTTGCCGCATTAAAGCGCGGCTTGTAAGCTGGTTTCACTTGGTCTGCAGGTAGGGCCTCGTTGCTGTTCTCCTTTGCTCCCGATAGAGGGGAGGGATTTTCAGCCTTGGGCTCCTTGCTTTCAGCAGGTACTTCATCCCTGGCCGTATCTTCCGGCTTCACTGTTACCTTTGCCGCATTAAAGCGAGGCTTGTAAGCCGGTTTCGCTTGCTCTGCAGGCAAGGTCCCATCGCTACTTTCCTTCACCTCTGATACAGGAGAGGGACTCTCAACTCCTGGCTCCTTGCTTTCAGCAGGCACTTCGTCCTTTGCCGTATTTTCGGGCTTCGCTGTTACATTTGCAGCATTAAAGCGTGGTTTGTAGGTGGGACGAGGCGTGTTGGCAGCGTTTCCCTGAGAGGCCCCTGATGGCAGATCCTGACCAGGAAGGCTGGCTGTTGTTTTTGCATCATCAGATGCCTCTGAAGATACGGGTTTTATGTTCCGTGGCTTGAAGGCAGGCTTACTTACCACAGGCTTTTCAGCTGGTACATCAACTTTCGGTTGCTCCTCACTAGCAGGTTTAGCTGCAGCAGGAGGGATGCTTCGTGGACGGAAGGCAGGCTTACTTACCACAGGCTTTTCAGCCGCTACATCAGCTTCTGGTTGCTGCTCGTTAGCGGGTTTAGCCGCAGCAGCAGGAATGTTCCGAGGTCTGAATGCAGGTTTAGGAGCAGCAGGCGTTTTCGCAGCCTGCTCACTACCGGGTTGAGCAACCGCTGCATGTTGCTCTATTGTGGGTGAGCTAAGCTGCTCCGCTTGCGAAGCAATTTGCGTTTCCACCTGCGTTACCGCCTTTTTAACCGGCTCTGCGAGGTGATATAGATGTCTTAGCTTGTTAAACCAGAACTTCTTGGTATGATCGAAGCTCTTTTCACCCATTAGCTCGAAATGACTTTTGAATTCAGAATACAGTGCAGGATCTGCATTTTTCATCAGCTCCACATTGATCCTCTTTTTGTTAAAAAATTCTTCAAAAGTCATCTCGATAGTCTTAATTATTCGGCCATGTTATGATATACAGCCTGAACGTCATCATCTTCCTCCAGTTTGTCAATCAGTTTCATGACATCCGCAGCCTGTTCTTCCGTCACCTCAGCAAAAGAAAGAGCAACACGCTCAAGCTTCGCGCTCTTCACTTCAATGCCTTTTTCTTCCAGTGCACGCTGCATCTTTCCGAAATCTTCGAAAGGAGTATGCAACACTGCGACGTCGTTTCCTTCTTCATCCGCTTCAACGAACAGATCCTCAAGTCCCGCGTCAATTAATTCGAATTCAAGCTCCTCAAGATCATGGTTTGCAGGGTCGAATTTAAACACCGACTTCCTGTTGAAAATAAAGTCCAGGGAGCCTGTCTTACCCAACGTTCCATTGGTTTTATTGAAATAGCTACGCACATTGGCTACCGTACGATTGGTATTGTCAGTTGCAGTTTCCACCAGAATGGCTACCCCATGAGGCGCGTACCCTTCATATACGATCTCTTCATAGTTGCTCTCATCCTTACTCGATGCTCTTTTTATCGCGGCTTCGATACGATCCTTCGGCATGTTTACCGCCTTGGCATTCTGCACAGCAGTACGTAAGCGTGAGTTTGTCTCAATCAGCGGTCCACCCGCCTTTACAGCCATCACAATTTCCTTACCCAGACGCGTAAACTGAACGGCCATTTTCGCCCAGCGCTTAAATTTTCTTTCTTTACGGAACTCGAATGCTCTTCCCATATATCAGTACAGTTATTTTAACTTGTTTTTTAGGTTTTCCCTTTCAGAAAACGAATTCCAAACTTACAAAATATGACAGAAAAGACTCTACTTCCGCCGCTATTATCCTGACATATACCATTAAAAAATTAAAATCGCGCAGCCAGAACGCAAGCTTTCCTGTAGCGTGTGGTCTTTCCATTCAGACCGGTTAATTCCACGAATATGATATACACGCCAACAGGAGCGATCCGGCCGTTCTCATCTGCTCCATCCCAGGTCAGTTCTCCTGCTGTGCCAAGCGTAATGTTTCTGCAGATATTCCGGGTGAGTATCCCGCTGCGGTTATATGCTGCGACGTTGGCGAGGATGCCCGGTTCTGTATTTGTATAATGGATAACCAGCTGGTCTTCAAAGTCGTCGCCGTCCGGCGAGAAAGTCTTTGATGCAAGGGTGATTGCTTCAATCGCCGGCGTCATCTCTCTCAGCTGAGAGTTGCGGTATCCCGGTGTGGCGTATCCTGCTGAACCTGCTGCTGAACAGAAGTTTCCCGGTTCATTGGCCGGCTGGTCAAAACTGGAGCGCTCCAACGATACGCCGTCAGCCTCTTTGATCAGCGGCGAATGCATCGATTCTGAATAGTCGAAGCGGTCGATCACCGTGCTGTCTGCCACCAAAACCACGACGCCTTTGTCATTGCTGAACGCGGGGAAGGCCTGCACCTGCAGGAGTGCATCTTCATCTGGTGTATCATATTCATTTTTAATATTGGCGATGTCGGTACTCAGGGCCATATAGCTCTCCGGATAGAGATAGACATCCAGTCCGCTGATCCGCTTCAGCGAGGAGAGCGAATCCCGTTTCATCGTGGCTACCGACAGACCTCTCAGATTGAAAATCTTCTGCGAGCGGTTGTAGATCTCTACAAAGTCGGCGCCACTCCCCCGCGGATTGAAGAGCACCTCATTGATGATGATCTCTTCTTTGCCAATGGCCGTCGCTACCGGCGCTCCGTCATTCCCCGGCGTTGCGGAACTGTCGGCCGGCGCTCCCAGACCGGGAGCAAGGTCCGGGTTCTTAAGTCCCCCGATCTCCATGTCATCAAAATAGAACTGTGCAGCATGCGATTTCGTATAAACACACTGAAAGCCAAACCAGGAAGGTGAAGCCTTTGTAGCCTCTGCCTTCGTTTCTCCCTCCAACGTGAAGGCCGGCTCAGTCCTGTTCCTGCTATACAGTTGCCAGGAGCCATCTGCCCTACGGTTCACCAGAATCCGTGTATGGACTGAAGAGCCTGCAGCCCGTCCCGCTATGCCTTTGATGAGTAGTTCGGCTGTTTTTCCCGACTGTCGGTAAAGCTCATAGGAGTCTTTCGTTCCATTCTCGCCGATCCGCACAAAATACCCGTTGAGCGGGCTTTGAAGATTCGCCTGATCAGCAAGAAGGTATATACGTACAAAGTTGGACGACGTGGCAGAAAAGCCGAGTTCCAGGCTGAACTCCCAGCTGCATTCCGCCGGAAGAGAGACAGCGGTGGACAGATACCTGCTGCCCGCAGTATCGCTTTTCACAGATTGCAGCCTGCCTGATGAGTTTACCTGAAAGCCAGTAAGATCACCCGTCCAGGCCGGTGCGCTTGTAACGTTCCCGTCGTTAAAACCCTCTTTCAGCTGAGCTATAGCAAAATTGCAGTAAAAAAAAGTGAAAAGCAGTAAACATTTTTTCATATTTGAGGGAGTAATAATTATGTAACAAATATTTATACCAAAAAACAGATGAAAGTTGCAGTTGTAGGCGCTACTGGTCTTGTCGGATCAGTGATGTTAAAAGTATTAGCAGAGCGCAATTTCCCGGTTACCGAATTAATTCCCGTTGCTTCAGCCAAGAGTGCTGGTAAGGAACTTGAATTTAAGGGTAAGAAGTATAAGGTGGTAACAGTGGATGAAGCACTTGCAATGAAACCTGATGTCGCGCTGTTCTCCGCAGGAGGAAGCACCTCGCAGGAACAGGCTCCGCGTTTCGCAGAAGCAGGCATTGTTGTTATTGATAATTCTTCGGCCTGGCGCATGGACCCTACTAAAAAGCTGGTGGTTCCCGAGGTAAACGCAAACGTGCTTACCGCAGAAGACAAAATCATTGCCAATCCCAATTGTTCTACCATTCAGATGGTGGTTGTATTAAAACCACTGCATGAGAAATATAAAATCAAGAGAGTCGTGGTATCGACCTATCAGTCAGTAACCGGTACAGGTGTGAAAGCCGTAGACCAGTTAATGAACGAGAGACAAGGAATAGAAGGGCCAATGGCTTATCCACACCCTATTGACCTAAACGTGATTCCGCAGATAGATGTTTTCCAGGATAACGGCTATACCAAGGAAGAAATGAAAATGATCCTCGAAACCAAGAAGATCATGGGAGATGAGTCCATCCGTGTTACGGCGACTACTGTGCGTATCCCGGTAATGGGTGGTCACTCTGAATCACTGAACCTGGAGTTTGAAAACGACTTCGATCTTGCAGAGGTTCGTTCCCTGCTTGAACAACAGGAAGGTGTACTGGTAGTGGATGATCCGGCTAACCTCGTTTATCCGATGCCAAAAGATGCTCACGAGAAAGATGAAGTGCTCGTTGGTCGTATCCGCAGGGATGAGTCTCAGGACAATTCACTGAACCTTTGGGTAGTTGCAGACAACCTGCGAAAGGGTGCTGCCACCAACGCCGTGCAGATTGCAGAGTACTTGCTGAAGCAAGGCCTGCTTCCGGCATAGTTTGCATAATAAGTTTTAAAGGCGATGTAGTTCAAACATCGCCTTTTTTGTGCCCTGCAATTCCGCAAGATGCATTCCCCAACGAACAATTTACCTCGTATATCAGTATCTCTATAGGTGCGTTAAACACGATTACTCACATTCGAAAACCCTGCTTAGAACTCTATGAGACATATCATTCTTCCTTTTCTGCTGCTCCTGTCGCAAGTCCTGTCCGCCCAATCCCTTCAAAACAAGATTGCTGAAGCTTATCTTCGGTTTGAACGTGATTCACAGCTTCAATATGGAATCAGTTCACTCACGGTGCTCAACGCTGAAACGGGGGAAGTGGTCTTCTCTAAAAATGAATCGACGGGACTGGCACCTGCTTCTACTTTGAAGACAATGACCAGCATTACAGGCTATAGCATCCTGAAAGCAGGTTACAGATGGGAAACCTTGTTGGGATATACCGGTACACTGCAGGGCGGCGTGCTAAAGGGTGATCTCATCATCAAAGGGAGCGGCGACCCCTCCCTGGGCAGCAGCCGCTACAATGAAACCAAACCGGACATCCTGCTTGCCCGGTGGCTGGCAGCAGCGAAAAGAGCAGGCATCAACAAAATAGAGGGCAATATCCTGGCAGATGACCTCTTGTTCGGTACACAGACCTTGCCTGATGGCTGGGTATGGGGCGACATCGGCAACTACTATGGAGCCGGCTCTACCGCTATGACCTGGCGCGAAAATGAAATAGCATTAAACTTTGTGCCGGGAAGCCGTGCCGGCGAGGCTGCCGCCCTTAAAGGTGTGGAGCCTCAGATACCCGAACTCCGCATAGTCAATGAAATCACAACAGGCAGCGCAGGTAGCGGTGATAACGTATATGCATATTCTGCTCCATTCAGCGACATCATTTATCTCCGCGGTACGTATGGTATAGACCTGAAGAAAACGATTGAGATCTCCATGCCCGACCCCGCAATCTTCCTCGCGCATGAACTCCGCAATAAACTCAATGCCGGCGGGATCCCCGTCAGCGGAGTAGCGACTACCCTAAGAAAGATCAGCCTGGAGAAGACCGCTCCGAAAGTAATGCCGAAGATCATCGACCAGTATCAGAGTCCCGATATTTCCAGAATCGTCTATTGGCTTAACCAGAAAAGTATCAACCTGTATGCAGAGAATCTGCTGAAAGCCGCGGCAATTGCCAACGGCAAAACCGGCTCGTTTGATGATGCAACAGCTACGCTCGTTTCCTACTGGAATAAGAAGCTCGGTATCGACAAGAACGCCATCGCCATCCTTGACGGCAGTGGACTTTCTCCAGAAAACAGGGTGACCACTCTCGCCATGTCCAGGATACTTCTTTCTGCTAAAGGGGAATCGTGGTTTCCGCAGTTTTATGAAAGTCTTCCCCTTTACAATAACATGAAAATGAAAAGCGGAAGCATCCGGAACGTGCTGGCCTATACCGGGTATCAAAAGAGCTCTTCGGGTACGTCCCTGGTTTTTTCCTTTATCACCAACAACTATAAGGGAAGCTCCTCGGGCATTAAGCAGAAGATGTTCAGGGTACTGGATACGCTTAAATAATCTTGAAGCACAGGAGATACGGAAGTTCAGCAGACCTGCTCTTTTTATTCTGAACTCTGCTATATTCGTTCAACAATTTCACTGGATGAACCGACTGCTGCTTCTCGTCATTTTCCTTGGACTTTACCAGGCTTCATACGCGCAAACTAACTTCTATGGCGACCCGGCCTTCGCCGGTAAAGAAGCAGACAGGGCAGCTTTCCTGCCAAACACCGTGATCATAAAATTCAGGGAGGGTGCCAGCCCTGTAACAAAGACACAGTCTGTGCAGCCGGCACTCATCCTGAAAACAGCGAAGGTCCGCAGCCTGACATCCAAGTTTCCGAAGACCATGCCTGCCGCACGCATCAGCAGCACTGCTAAGCCCGCCCCTACAGACCTCGACCGCATATATGAACTCCGCTACACGGGAGGAGCCTCCGTGCCTGCCGTCGTCAATGAGCTTCGCTCCATGAAGAACGTCGAGTATGCCGAGCCTGCTTATATACATCACACCAGGGTTATTCCGAATGATCCTTACTTTGGCCCGCGACAAAGCTACCTCAACCAGGTGGCTGCGCCTCTCGCCTGGGACATCATCCGCAACGCTCCGGGTGTATTGATAGGGATCGTCGATACGGGATCAGATCTTGATCATGAAGATCTGGCAGGCAATATCGTCGGCGGCAAAGACCTGATCGGTTCTTCCCCCTTTAATATTACGCCCGACGACGACCCCAACGTCAAGAACGCCGCTAGCGATCATGGTGTACACGTGAGCGGCCTGGCCTCCGCAGTCACGAACAACGGAAAAGGAATAGCCAGCATCGCAGGCAACGCCTCGTTGCTCATCGTGAAAGTAGCAGCAGACGATTCTCCCGGCGATATCTACAATGGCTACGAAGGCATTCGCTATGCTGTAGACCAGGGTGCCAGGATCATCAACTGTTCATGGGGAACAAGTTCGCGTAGCCTTTTCGGTGAAGACGTGATCAACTATGCCATCAGCAAAGACTGCCTCGTTATTGCTGCTGCAGGCAACCAGGGTACCGATATACCCGATTATCCGGCGGGGTACAAAGGAGTACTGGCAGTAGCGAACGTGATGGACAATGATACCAGGTCCAGCTCTTCCAACTTCGGTGGCTATGTTTCCATTAGCGCGCCGGGAAGTTCTATCTTCAGCACGACTTATAACGGCAGCTATGGCACCAAGTCGGGAACCTCCATGGCCACACCCATCGTAGCAAGCGCCGCCGCATTGCTCAAGGCTTACTACCCTGAGCTTAGCATGGCCCAGATAGGCGAGCTTCTGCGCGTCACTGCTGATAACATAGATAATCTCAATCCTGCCTACACCAACAAGATGGGAAAAGGAAGACTCAATGTCTTTCGGGCACTCACACAATCCGCACCCGCCCTGCGAACCACCGCCATTCACTTTGAAGATCCGGGCAATGGCGCCTTCCGCACGGGGGCTAAGGTGAAGGTTTACGTCGACCTGCGTAATTACCTGCTGCCAGCTGATGATATAGAGGTTACCCTGCAGACCGAGAACCCGAACATCGTGGTCACCGAAGCGACGCAGCATGCAGGCTCACTCGGTACCCTGGAAGAACAGAAGGGTATCGGGATGTTCGAGTTCAGCATCAAGGCGGGAACGCCTGATAATACCCCCGTCGAGTTCAGCCTCGGCTTCAAGGCAAACGGGGGCAGATATCAGGACTATGAAACATTTACACTCGTCGTTGCCCGCGATTATATGAATATCATCACCGGCGACCTGCAGACTACCGCTACAAGTATCGGAAAGATAGGGTATGCATCTCCCGGGCAGGCAAGCGGACTCGGATTCCGCTATCTGAACCAGCAGATGCTGTATGAATCCTCACTGATGATCGGTTATTCCGCAGGCTCCGTTTCCAACAACGCACGTTCCAGCGGGGGAAGTTCCGATCAGCACTTCGTGAAGAATAATGCTGTTGCCGACCGGTCAGACGCCGCCAACCTGGTAGCTGAATCCAGCTTCGATGACAGCGGCAGGAGCGAGGGTGCGCTGGTGGACGTAAAACATACCGTTACTGCCAGTCTGGACTCAAAGAAGGACAACTATATCATTGCGGAGTACGAAGTCATCAACAGGAACAATACGGATATCAGAGGAGCTTATATTGGTATGTTTACCGACTGGGATATCAATGGTGGCAGCTCCAACTACACTGCTTACGATGCTACCGGTAAGCTGGCCTACGTCGCGTCCACCACGGCCGCCATGCCCTTTGCAGGTGTTAAGCTCCTGAGCAGCAGCGCCCCGCCGAACTACTATCCGCTCTCAACGAACAGCGGAATGCTTGGCGACGATAATTTCACGACAGCCGAAAAGTTTCAGACCCTGTCTTCAGGGCTGCAGTCGGCCGGTATTGGCACTCCCTCTTCCGGTGATGACGTGGCATTTGTATCGGCATACGGTCCCTGCACCATCCCGGCAAACGGTGCTGTTAAGGTGGCTTTTGCCTATATAGGAGCCTCCAGCCTGGATGAACTTCGGGTATCCGCCCAGGATGCACAGTCTGAATTCAATCTCATCAATGAAGATCCGGAAGGAACAGAGGTACTGTCTACCTATCCCAATCCCGTTGTACCGGCCAGCAACAGCAATATGGCAGTTGTTATCAATCTCCCGGACGATGAATACATCAGCCTGGCGCTTTTTAATATGATGGGGCAAAAAGTAAAGACGCTGCTTCAGGATCAGTCGTATTTCAGTGGCAGGCACACCCTGTACTTCAATATGTCGTCATTGCAGGCGGGGATCTATATCCTGCAGTTAAAGCTTAAGGGTAAAAGCTATACACACAAGGTCAGTATTCTGAAATAGCTATTTCTTGATGAAGCAACTGCGGCAGCGCGGTTCATAACTTTCTTTCTCTCCAAGGAAGAAAGTCTCATCATTGTTCACCGTGCGGTAAGAGTAGGAGGCAGGCGCCCCACATTGTGCACAAATGGCATGTACCTTCGTCACATCCTCCGCAATGGCCATCAGAGAAGGCATCGACCCGAAAGGCTTACCCTGAAAATCCATATCCAGACCGGCAATAATCACCCGTATTCCACGGTTCGCCAGCGTAATACATACATCCGTTAGTCCCTCATCAAAGAATTGGGCTTCATCTATCCCCACCACGTCGGTATTGGATCCAAACAGCAGAATGGCTGAAGAGTGCTCTACGGGAGTAGAGGCAATGGAAGTGGAATCATGTGAAACAACTTCTGTTTCATGGTATCGGACTTCGGTTGCAGGCTTGAAGATTTCGATGTTGAGCTTCGCGATTTTAGCACGCCTGAGACGGCGTATAAGTTCTTCAGTTTTACCCGAGAACATCGAGCCGCAGATCACTTCGATGCTGCCGTTACGCTCATTTTTAGACCGGAAATGGAACTCACTAAACAACATATCCCGCTTTTCAGAGCGGCTAATATCAGAATTTAATGGTACTTTTGAGAACCTAGTTACCAACAAAACAATATCTAAATTTGTCTATTAGCCATGATTAATAAAGCAGAAATATTCAAAAAAGCAGGTAATATCCTATCAGAGCTGACTGAACAATACCAGTATATCGAAGAAAATCCTCAGGATCTGAATGATCTGGAACTAGAGCTTTTGTCTGCTAACGCCGACTTCCTGGCTGAGAATCTCCGGGTACTCAGGAAGCTGAACGCAAAGAAGCGATCTGCTGAAGCTGTCGATGCTGATAAGGTTGCCGTTAAAGAAGAATATACAGAATCATCCTTTCAGGAAAAGCCTGCTGATGAAGTTTCGCTGGGAACATTGCTTACCAAGGTAGTAGAAAAGAAGAAGGAAGAAGAACAACCCTCACCGGAGGTCACACACACCAGTCAGGTAACCGAGCCTTATGGCAAACAGCAGGAAAGTGTTCCTGCAGCTCAGGGCCCTGTCCCGGGTCTTCTTACCGACGTGCAGACCGCCAGACCTGAACCCATGTCTGTTCCCGTGCCTGAACCTGTACATGCGGCGCAAGTACCTCCAGCGCCCGAGCCGATCAGAATGCCTGAGCCTGTGAAACTACAGGAACCTGTCAGAGCTGCCGAACCGGAGAAAGCTCCTGAGCCTGTAAGAACACCGGAGCCTGTATCGTTCAAAGCTCCTGAGCCGGAACGCACCTACCCATCTGTTCCCGTAACTCCGCCTGCAAGTCCGGAACCTGCGCCAGCCCAGCAACCCCGGGTGCAAAGCATCAACGATATGATCTCTGCTCAGAAAGCACAGCAAAGCCCGGGCAGCTCATACAAGCAGCCAGCTATTGCAGACCTGAAGTCGGGAGTGAGCTTGAATGACAAGCTCCTGTTCATAAAAGACCTGTTTAACGGCTATAGCCTGGCATACAGTGAGGCAATGGAGATCCTCAACCGTTTCGATACGTTTGAATCTGCAGATAACTTCCTGAAGTCGAATTATGCAGCAAAGAATAACTGGGCGGCTAAACAAAGCACGGTAGATAAGTTCTATGAGGTGCTTCGCAGACGTTTTGTAATCTGATCTAGATCACACCCATCCTGTTCGAATCGAGCTTGAGCAGAATGAACAGCAGGATGGTGAAACTCCATAAAGATGATCCCCCGTAGCTTAAGAAAGGCAGGGGGATTCCTATAACCGGTACCAGACCGATCGTCATCCCGATATTGATAAAGAAGTGGAAGAAGAGGATGGAGGCTACTCCATAACCATATATCCGCGAGAAGGAGGAGCGCTGCCGCTCTGCAATATTGACAATCCGCAAGAGCATCGTCAGGTATAAAGCAATCACCACGAGACTGCCTGCAAAACCCCATTCCTCACCAACCGTGCAGAAGATAAAGTCGGTACTTTGCTCCGGCACAAAATCATACTTTGTCTGAGTGCCCTGCAAATAACCTTTCCCCCAGAGTCCGCCCGAGCCGATAGCAATCTTCGACTGATTGAGGTTATAACCCTGTCCGCGCGGATCATCCAGTTTTCCCAGAATCACATCAATACGGTTACGCTGGTGGCTCTGCAGGATGTTTTGATAGGCAAAGTTGACACAGAAGATAAAAGCAACAGCTACTGCCGCACAAACGACAATAGGCTGAACATATTTCCGGCTTTCACGAGACAGCAGGATAACCAGAATGGTAACACCTACGATAACGCCGACCAGGATAAACTTGTTAATGAGAAGTGCCAGTACGAAAAGCAGAATCAGAATGGCACCGATGATCAGCACATATCCGGAGAGGCCCTCCCTGTACAGTGCAAAGATCAGGGCGGTGAAGGTAAGTGCCGAACCTGTATCGGGCTGCAGCATGATCAAACTCGTGGGAATCAGTAGGATCAGCACACAGATGCCGATCATCTTAAACTCATGCATTTTCAGGTTGGTGGAGCTGATGTAATGCGCCAGCAGTAAACAGGTGGAGAACTTCGCGAATTCCGAGGGCTGCAACCTAAAGCTCCCTATCGGTATCCAGGCCTGGTTTCCGCCCACATTTCGTCCCACCACCAGTACCGCAATCAGCAGAAGCAGGGTGATCCCGTAAAATACGGGTGAGAAGGTACTGAAGAACTTAGGGTCCAGCAACAGGATCACTGCTCCCAGGATCACCGCCGAGATGATGAACATAAACTGCTTGCCGTAGTTTGTGCTCATATCCATAATGCCGGGATATAAGGGATCGTAAACAGCAGCATGGATATTAAACCATCCGATCACACAAAGGGCCAGATAGATCATGATCAGAGGCCAGTCAACATTAAAGAACAGGCTGCGTTGATTAATCATTTGTCGTTGTCAATGTAGGAGTGGGAACTTGTTCAAGCGGCTTTACCTCAACCTTCGGAAGACTGTCTACCTTCTGACGCTGTGCCGCCTTTACCTTAGGCTTTGCGCCGGGAAGCAGGTTGGCATTATATAGTCGCTCGGTATAATATTTCGGGCGGGTGATTGTGTCTCTCAGGTATTTCTCCATCATCAGACTCGCAATAGGAGCAGACCATGTAGCTCCGTATCCGGCATTCTCCACCATCACCGCAATGGCAATCTTCGGATTATTCCGGGGAGCAAAAGCAAAGAACACCGAGTGGTTTTCACCATGGGGATTCTGTACAGTACCCGTCTTACCACAAACTTCTATGCCGGGGATCTGAGCGATAGGGTAGGCCGTGCCTCCCGGAGCGTTTACCGCTCTGCTCATCCCCTCTACTACGGGATGATAATACCTGGCTTCTACGCCGGCACTTATTTTCTTTGTGTACTCCTCTCTCACCACGTGGTCCTTTCCGATACCCCTGATGAAGTGTGGAGTGTAATAGAAGCCTCTGTTTGCGATGGTCGCCGCAACGTTAGCCATCTGAAGAGGGGTGATCCCTAATTCACCCTGACCGATGGACAGGGAGATATTGTATCCGGAAGTCCACTTTTCACTCCTGAAATGCTTGGTATAGAATTCTGCAGTCGGCAAGAGTCCCTTTCGCTCATTGGGCAGGTCGACGCCCAGCTTCGAACCAATACCGAAGCGATTAACGGCATCATGCCAGTTGCGGTAAGCCTTCACCGAGCGCATGCCCGAGTGGTCGATCATCCGGTTATAGGCGTAGCCATAATACGTATTGCAGGAGTACTGAATAGATTCAACCAGGTTCACCGAACCATGCACGTGTGTACAGCCCATCTTTCCGCGCCGGCCGTAGTAGTAGGCTCCCGGACAATAGAACCGTGTCTCGGCATTGATCTTGCCCATTTGCTGGGCCACTAATGCATTAATTGCTTTGAAGATGGATCCCGGAGGATACTCGGCCATGGTAGGCCTGATGAAAAGTGGCTTATGAGGGTTCCTCAGGAGCTTCATGTAGTTATTGCCCTTGTCGCGCCCCACCATCAGGTTAGGATCGTAACTCGGACTGCTTATAAACGCCAGGATCTCGCCTGTAGAAGGCTCAATCGCCACGATGCTCCCGATCTTATTATGCATCAGCTTTTCGCCCAGCCTCTGCAGATCTCTGTCCAGAGACGAAATCAGTTTCTTTCCCGTCACCGCCAGCGTATCATAGGCGCCGTCGGCGAAGTGTCCCTTAGGGCGGTTGAAGGCATCCACCATCTGATTTTCGACACCCCGTTGACCTCTCAGCAGATCCTCATATGATTTCTCTACGCCGGTCCTGCCAATATAATCGCCGGGCTTGTAATAACCCTTGGATCGTTCAATGTCCGACTCCTTTACTTCATTGATGTAACCGAAAAACTGAGCGGCAATACTGTCGGGGTAGCGTCTCACAGATCGTTTTTGTACATAGAAGCCGGGGAACTTGGTCAGTTTCTCCTGAAAGGATGCAAATAACTGTGCGGATAGTTGCTTTTCGAAGATGGATGCCCGGTACGGAGAATAGCTCCTTGCCTTGTTAAAACGCGTATCGAAGCCCTTCTTGTCGATGCCGATCAAGCGAATGAATTCCAGTGTGTCAAAAGGTTTTACCTCACGGGGGATAACCATCAGATCATACACGGGTTCATTTTGTACCAGTATTCTCCCTTTCCGGTCGAGGATAACGCCCCTTGCCGGATAGATGATCACTTTCCGGATCACGTTATTATTGGCCGACAGGAAATAACTCTTGTCCACCACCTGAATATAGAACAGGCGAGTCAGCAAAATAAGTGCTATTGCAATAAAAATCCCCTGGACGACGTATTTACGCTGAAAAAAACTGTTCATTAACGCTCTTTCTTACGGAAGAATATGAATTCTGAAATGATGACTAAAAATATGGTAAAAAGAGAACTAAAAAGAAAGCGAATTAGTACATACTGAAGGTCGAAAAACCCGAAAGATTCCAGCAGGATCAGTGTCAGGTGATGAAACAGCGTCAGTACGATCGTGTAGACGAAGAACCAGCGAAAGCCCATGATCCCCAGCCTGGGTTCGGGCTCGTTCTCAAAACCCTGTCGCTCGACTGTCACGTTGATGAAGATCACCCTGACCAATGCGAGCATGGAACAAGCCGCTGCATTGATCCCTACCGTATCGTAAAAGGAGTCTACCGTCAGGCCCGTCAGCAGGGCCAGCAAGAATAGCAGCCAATTGGGTGTTTCAAACGGCAGCAGCATGATGAACAGGATATATGGAAAAGGGATCGACAGGTTGTAAAAGCCGATATTCTTCAATAGGAACGTCTGAATGAAAATCAAAGCAGCGAACCGGATAATATTTGTGATTATAGTTCTACCCATCTTTTTTGCTCAGCTTTTCTAAAGTTTCTTTTTCGGGACCGAAGAGGTTTTTAATGACATATACATATTGCAGCGTGGCAAAGTCAGTATCCAGCCTTACCTCAATTTCAGGGAAGCTCTCGCCGCCTCTTTCCCGGGTACGCAGGATCCTGCCGATAGGCATCCCCGCAGGGAATAAAGTGGAGTAGCCCGATGTCACCACGTGCTGACCTGTTTGTACGCTGATATGGTTGGGGATATCCTGCAGAACCGCTAAGCGGGGGTTGGTATTCTCTTCGCCCCAAACCAGTGAGCCAAACGCCTGGCTCTCCACAATGCTGGCGCTGATCTTTGTATCACTGTGCAACAGCGAGTAGATCGTGGCAAAATCTTCCGAAACATCTTTAACGATCCCTACAACACCTGAAGCGCAGATCACCCCCATACCACTTTGAATGCCATGCCGGCGCCCCCGGTTGATGGTGATATAATTGTTCTTCTGATGAATGGAGTTGTTGATCACCCTGCCCACGATATACGTGTACTGCTGCCTGGAAACGGTGTCCTTTACGGTCTGCGCTACAACACTGTCGTCGAAAAAGGATAGCTTTAGTTCCTGACGCAGCAATGCATTCTCCTTTGCCAGGCTGTCGTTTACCTCAGCAAGGCGTAAGTAACGCTGCGCTTTGTTGATACGGGTATATGTTTCACCGATGAAATGATTGGCGGAGTTAAATACGCCGGATCGCTGATAGGAGTTGTTTCTGACAACCAGTGCGACTGAAATGATGAAGCAGATGATGAAAAAAAAGAATGCGTTATACTTACTGATGAAAAGCCAGAGATTACGCATAAACTAGTAGATGTTATATGTTAAGCAAATGCCGGCCTGTAAACAGCACTACGATTCAGTCTGTCTACAGGTCGGCATATATATAATTTATTGCATTAAGAATTTGTAACCACCGATGTTTTTCAGGGCGATACCTGTACCACGTACAACAGCTCTTAAAGGATCTTCGGCCACATGCACCGGAAGTTTAGTCTTCGCAGCAACACGCTTGTCAAGTCCTCTCAGCAATGCACCACCACCAGTCAGGTAAATACCAGTCTGGTAAATATCCGCTGATAATTCAGGAGGAGTGATCTCCAGTGCTTTCAAAATCGCTTCCTCAATCTTGGAGATCGATTTATCCAGGCAGTGAGCAATCTCGGTATAGGACACCGTGATCTGCTTTGGAACACCCGTCATCAGATCCCTTCCCTGCACCGCAAAGTCTGCAGGCGGCTCAGAAAGCTCTGGCAAAGCAGCACCTACTTCAATCTTGATCTTCTCCGCCGTACGGTCACCGATCATGATGTTGTGCTGGCGACGAATGTACTGCACGATATCACTGTCGAAGTTATCACCCGCAACGCGGATAGACTGGTCGCATACAATACCGGATAAAGCGATTACAGCGATCTCGGTAGTACCACCACCGATATCGATAATCATATTACCCATCGGTTCCTCTACGTCGATTCCGATACCTACGGCAGCAGCCATCGGCTCGTGGATCAGGTAAACTTCTTTAGCTCCTGCAATCTCCGCTGAGTCGCGTACCGCTCTTTTCTCCACTTCAGTAATGCCCGAAGGGATACAGATCACCATTCTCAAAGAAGGGAAGAACCATCCTCTGCCATTGTTGATCATTTTGATCATTCCTCTGATCATATGCTCGGCAGCGTTGAAATCGGCTATCACACCATCTTTAAGCGGGCGCACGGTGCGGATATTATCATGGGTTTTACCCTCCATTTGCATAGCCTGTCTGCCTATGGCGATAATCTTATTAGTGGTACGATCGAACGCCACGATTGACGGCTCGTCTACTACAACCTTGTCATTATGTATAATGAGGGTATTTGCTGTACCCAAATCAATTGCTATTTCTTGTGTAAACCAATTAAATAAACCCATTAAGGACATTTTAAATTGTTAAAGTATGCAAATGTAGTAAAATGTTCAGTACTAAATTAATGTTTGAAATGCCTAACGCCTGTAGTCACCATAGCGACACCCTTGCTGTTAGCCATATCAACAGATAATTTGTCTTTGATAGATCCGCCAGGCTGCAGGATAGCTGCGATGCCTGCGTTGGCTGCAATCTCTACGCAATCAGGGAAAGGGAAGAATGCGTCGGAAGCCATTACTGAACCTTTTACGTCGAAGCCAAAAGTCTTCGCTTTTTCAAGTGCCTGCATCAGCGCGTCAACTCTGGAGGTTTGCCCTACACCGCTTGCCAGAAGTTGTCCATCTTTCGCAATCACGATGGTGTTCGACTTGGTATGTTTTACCAGCTTGTTGGCAAAGTGAAGATCCTTCAGTTGCTCCTGAGTAGGCTCAACAGTTGTTACCGGGGTCATCTGATCCGGACCTTCTATTGTAGCATCCTTGTCCTGCTCGATCACACCGTTCAGTAGGGTTTTAAATAACTTCGTAGGTAAAGCGGTTTCTTTACGCTGTAGCAAAATCCTGTTTTTCTTTTCGGTCAGAATCTCCAGGGCTTTCTCGCTGAAAGCAGGAGCAATAAGTACTTCAAAGAAAAGGTTGCTGATTTCACGTGCCGTTTCCTCATCAACCTCACCGTTGCAGATGATCACACCACCGAAGGCAGAAACAGGGTCGCAAGCGAGAGCAACTTTCCATGCATCCAACAGGTTGCTTTTGGAAGCCACGCCACAGGCATTGGTATGCTTCAGGATCGCGAAGGTAGGTTCGCTGAATTCGTCGATCAGCGCAACAGCTGCATCTACGTCAACCAGGTTATTATAGGAAAGCTCCTTGCCATTCAGTTTGCTGAACATCGCATCCAGGTCTCCGTAGAAATATCCCTTTTGATGAGGGTTCTCTCCGTAACGAAGAACAGACGATTTTTGCTCGCTTACCTTAAATACCGGAAGAGCATCTTCCTGATTGAAGTAATTGAAGATGGCTGTATCATAGTGAGAGGAAGTGTTGAATGCTTTCTTTGCAAAAGCCTTACGATGCTCCAGTGAAGTAGCGCCGTTGTTCTCCTCTAATATAGTATGCAGTTCTGAATAATCATTTTTAGATGACAGGATCACCACGTCGTTGAAGTTCTTCGCGGCAGCGCGGATCAGAGAAATGCCGCCGATGTCGATCTTCTCGATGATCTCCTCTTCGCCGAGTCCCGCTTTCACCGTTTCTTCGAAAGGATAAAGGTCTACGATCACCAGGTCAATTTCGGGGATCTCATATTGTGCAGCCTGCGCTTTGTCCTCCTCCAGATTTCTTCTTGAGAGGATTCCACCGAACACTTTCGGGTGCAGGGTCTTCACGCGACCACCTAAAATAGAAGGGTAGCCTGTCAGGTCTTCCACACGAACCACCTCAAAGCCCAGATCCCTAATAAAGCTTTCCGTGCCTCCTGTTGAATAAAATGTTACTCCTAATGCGTGCAGTTGTCTGATCAGCGGTTCCAGGCCGTCTTTGTAATATACTGATATTAAAGCGTTTTTTATTTTAACAGGATGGTTCATGTATTGAAAAATTAAGCGGCAAAGATAGGATTTTTGAAGGGTAAAATCATATTAGAATCTTCGGAAAAAACCTCTAAAAATGTATTAATACCTGTCTTTTACACCTTATATATATGGAAGGGGTGGAAAAAGGCGGGAGCAGGGAGACTTTATGGTGTTTGGATAGCTGCTGAAAGCATGCTGATCCGGAGATCAGACGCTACTCACCCGTATATGACCCGTGTTTTGCAGGCTGACTGCCGGGTTGGCATCAGATTAACGGCATGTGAGATCCTCCGGCAATACCATCGCGTCAGGTTCCCGATAAGAATGTCTTATAGAGATTTCATTTTCCGGAGCAGGCTTTCCACTACTTTTGGATAATGGAGGTGCTCCAACTGCTGGCCTTTGAATTTGACCATTTCAATATCATCAGCAGGATCAATGCGGTATCTGGACTGGTGGATGATCTCTCCTTCGTCGAAATGCTCATTAACGAAATGGATCGTGATTCCCGATTCGCTTTCCTTATTGTCGAGCACCGCCTGGTGTACGCGGTCGCCATACATGCCTTTGCCTCCATACTTGGGAAGGAGCGCCGGATGGATATTGATGATCTGGTTGGGGAATGCTGCCAGCAAGTTTTCGGGGATAAGCCAGAGGAAGCCTGCAAGGACAATGAGGTCGATCTCCATTGATTTCAGCAATTTGACAATGTGATCAGTCTGATAGAAGTCGAACTTGTCGAAGATATGCGAAGGGATCTCGAAATTGTCTGCACGTTGAATGACGTATGCATTTGGGTTGTTGCACAAGACAATGGCGACTTCCGCGTCAGGGTGTTTATTAAAGTGTTCCATTATCTTTTGGGCATTGGAACCCGACCCTGAAGCAAAAATGGCAATCCTTTTCTTAAGTGACATATTTCAAAGTGGTAAGTCCAAATATATTGTTTTAAGTCTGGAAGAAGCAAATTAAGGTTCATATTCGGACAAAGACCGCCGGTGTTTTCTCCGTTTTACGCCGTCTGGCGGGCCGGTTCTGGTGGCCTCTTCAGAGCGGTGCGTCGCGGCACCTTGTCGCGATCATGATTTTGAGGTTCTGAGAGGCCAGGAACAGCATCAGGTGGCGAGGGAAAGTGTGAAAATTTTTTAACCGCTGAATGGATTGATAGTTAGGCGCTTCAATGGCATACCACCGCTAAAAAGCCAAAAAATTAACCCTGTTTTTCCGGGAGGGGAAGAAAGGTGCCGGAAAGAGGGCGATTATCGCTAAAAATAAATCGCTAAGTGTTTGATAATTAATTAAACATTCCTATCTTTGCCCTCCCTTTCGAGGGATTTACTTGCCTTGAGCGAAGCCCTACTGCTTCGATGGGCGCAAAAAAGAATTAAAAAGAAATGTCAGGTATTATTGGAAAAAAAGTAGGAATGACCAGCATTTTCGATGCCGATGGAAGGAACATTCCATGCACGGTGATTGAGGCTGGCCCTTGCGTTGTTACGCAACTTCGTACCGAAGAAGTTGACGGCTATGAGGCTGTTCAATTGGCTTACGATGAGAAGAAGGAAAAAAACACTACTCAGCAGCTGAAAGGCCATTTTTCGAAAGCAAACACTACTCCAAAGCGGAAGCTTGTGGAGTTCAAGACGTTTGAAGATGAGAAAAATTTAGGCGACACAGTTACTGTGGAGATTTTTGCTGAAGGCGACTTCGTTGATGTAGTTGGTACATCAAAAGGTAAAGGTTTCCAGGGTGTTGTTAAAAGACACGGCTTTGCTGGGGTTGGTATGCAGACTCACGGTCAGCACAACAGACTTAGAGCGCCAGGTTCATTAGGTGCTTCTTCATGGCCTTCACGTGTATTTAAAGGTATGCGTATGGCTGGTCGTACAGGTGGTTCACGTGTGAAAGTTCAGAATCTTCAGGTTTTGAAAGTGTACGCTGAACAAAATTTATTAGTAGTTAGCGGTTCAATTCCGGGAGCTAAAGGTTCTTACGTAATCGTTGATAAATAAGATGGAAGTTAGCGTATTAAATATTTCAGGTAAAGAGACAGGTGCCAAGGTGCAGCTTCCTGAAGCGATTTTTGGCGTACAGCCAAACGATCACGCGATTTATCTTGACGTGAAGCAATATCTTGCTAATCAGCGTCAGGGAACACATAAATCAAAACAGCGTAACGAAATTGCTGGTTCAACCCGCAAGTTATACAAGCAAAAAGGAACAGGTGGTGCTCGTGCGGGTAACATCAAGTCGCCTTTATTCAATGGTGGTGGTCGTGTATTCGGTCCTCAGCCACGTGATTATAGCTTTAAGTTGAATAAAAAATTAAAGCAACTTGCTCGTAGGTCAGCTTTATCATACAAAGCACAGGATAACAGCATCGTTGTTCTTGAAGATTTTTCTTTTGATACAATCAAAACCAAGAACTACGCGAAGTTGGTATCTGATCTGAATGTTGCAACTGAGAAAACTTTATTGGTTTTACCAGCAGCAAATAACAATGTGTATTTATCAAGCAGAAACTTGAAGAAATCGAAAGTGATCACTGCAGATCAGTTAAACACATATGATGTGTTGAACGCAGGAAAGCTTATCCTGACTACAGGTTCTGTTAAATTATTGGAGGAGGCATTCGCCAAGTAATATGGAAATTTTAAAGAAGCCTATTTTAACCGAGAAAGCAGCTGCGTTAACTGAGAAGCTAAACAGATATGCATTCAAGGTAGACCACAGAGCTAACAAGTTGCAGATCAAAACTGCAATTGAGCAGATGTTTGGTGTAAGCATCAGTGCTGTAAACACCATGGTGGTAGATGGTAAAGCAAAGAACCGTTACACAAAAGCAGGATTTGTATCAGGCCGCTCGCCTAAATACAAGAAAGCGATCGTAACGTTAAAAGATGGTGAAACTATTGACTTTTACAGCAATATTTAATTAGAACATGGCAGTTAAAAGATTTAAACCGGTTACCCCTGGAACTCGTCACCGTGTTGGCGGCGATTATTCAGATGTTACTACAAACGTTCCAGAAAAATCGTTAGTAGTTTCGATCAAGAAGTCAGGTGGTAGAAATAATACCGGTAAAATGACTATGCGTTATCTCGGTGGGGGACATAAACAGTCGTACCGATTGATTGATTTTAAACGCGATAAACAAGACATCCCCGCAAAAGTTGCCACAATTGAGTACGATCCAAACCGTACAGCTCGTATAGCTCTGCTACACTATGCTGATGGAGAGAAGCGTTACATCATTGCTCCTGAAGGATTAACAGTTGGACAAACTGTAGTATCAGGTGCAGCGTCTGCTCCAGAGGTTGGAAACACATTACCATTGCAAAACATCCCTCTGGGTTCAATCATTCACAACATTGAACTTAACCCAGGTCAGGGAGCAACAATCGCTCGTAGTGCTGGTGCATATGCACAGTTATCTGCGCGTGACGGAAAGTATGCTATTATCAAATTACCTTCAGGTGAGACTCGTATGATCTTGTCATCTTGTATGGCAACAATCGGTTCGGTTTCTAACGCTGAGAGAGCTAACGAAGTGTTAGGTAAAGCGGGTAGAACACGCTGGTTGGGACGTCGTCCACGCGTTCGAGGTGTAGCAATGAACCCGGTAGATCACCCTATGGGTGGTGGTGAGGGAAGATCTTCAGGAGGTCACCCACGCTCAAGAACCGGTATGTTAGCTAAGGGCTACAAAACCAGAAACAAGAAGAAGAGTTCGAATCGTTACATCATTGAAGGGAGGAAGAAATAATGGCACGTTCAATTAAAAAAGGCCCTTATATCGATCATAATTTAGAAGGCAAAGTGCTTTCTATGAACGAGACAAGCAAGAAATCGGTTATCAAAACCTGGTCACGCCGGTCAATGATCTCCCCGGATTTCGTAGGTCATACATTCGCAGTTCACAACGGTAATAAGTTCATTCCGGTGTATGTAACTGAAAATATGGTTGGTCACAAGTTGGGAGAATTTGCTCCAACCAGAACATTTAGAGGTCACGCTGAAAAGAAGAAATAAGCAATGGAAGCAGTAGCAAAATTAAATGATTGCCCTACCTCGCCTCGTAAGATGAGATTGGTTGTTGACCTTATCCGTGGCGAGCGAGTTGAAAAGGCACTATATATATTAAAGTATACCAACAAGGAAGCTGCACAGAGAGTTGAGAAACTTTTATTGTCAGCTATCAAGAATTGGGAAGCGAAAAACGAGGGTCAGCGCCCGGAAGAAAGTGAATTGTTTGTGAAAACAGTTACTGTAGACGGAGGTCGTCAGTTGAAAAGACTTAGACCTGCACCTCAGGGTCGTGGACACAGAATTCGTAAGCGTTCAAACCACGTTACTATAGTAGTGGACAGCAAGAATCTTGAATCACAAACTAATTAATCAGAAATGGGACAAAAAGCACATCCAATAGGTAACAGATTAGGAATCATCAAAGGTTGGGATTCTAATTGGTTCGGTGGCAACAACTATTCTGAGAAATTAGTTGAAGACGAAAAGATCAGAAAATATCTTTCTGTACGTATCGCAAAAGGTGGCGTTGCCAAATTAGTGATTGAGCGTACATTAAAGCGTATCACTGTCACTGTACACACTGCCCGCCCAGGTATCGTTATCGGTAAAGGTGGTCAGGAAGTTGATAAGATCAAAGAAGAGTTGAAGAAACTTACTAAAAAGGAAGTTCAGATCAACATCTTCGAAATCAAACGTCCGGAGCTTGACGCACAATTGGTTGCTGAAGGTATCGCAAAACAGCTTGAGGCACGTATTTCATTCCGTCGTGCAATGAAAACGTCAATTGCATCAACTATGCGTATCGGAGCTGAAGGTATCAAGATCATGTGTTCAGGTCGTTTAGGTGGTGCTGAAATGGCACGTACTGAGCAATATAAAGACGGTAGAATTCCTTTGCACACATTTCGTGCTGACATTGACTATGCATTAGCAGAAGCTCTTACTACCTACGGTAAGATCGGTGTTAAAGTATGGATCTGTAAAGGTGAAGTTTACGGAAAGCGTGATCTATCTCCTAACATCGGTCAAACAACTGGTGTAAGAGGCAGAGGCGGAGAAGGTAACTCTTCATATGGTGCTGGCGAAAGAGGAGATAGAAGAGGCGGAAACGACAGACGTGGTGCTAACGACAGACGTGGTGGAGCTGGAGATAGCAGAGGTGGAAACCGTGGTGGAAACAACCGTGGTGGAAACGCTGGAGGCCAGAACCGTCCCGGAGGTCAGGGAGGTAACCGCCCTGGAGGTCCAGGTGCTAACCGCGGTGGCGGTGGTGCAGGATTTCGCGCAAAGAAATAATTGAAGTTCAGACATCGTAAAGATATAAATACAGAAAAAGATGTTACAGCCAAAAAGAACGAAGTTCAGAAAGATGCAAAAAGGAAAGATGAAAGGTTTAGCTTCACGTGGAGCGGAACTTTCATTCGGATCTTTCGGAATTAAATCGCTGGAACCGGCATGGATCACCAGCCGTCAGATTGAAGCTGCACGTATTGCGGTTACACGTTTCATGAAACGTGAAGGCCAGGTGTGGATTCGTATATTCCCTGACAAACCCGTTACCAAGAAACCAGCGGAAGTACGTATGGGTAAAGGTAAGGGAGCTCCGGAATACTGGGTTGCCGTTGTTCGCCCGGGAAGAATGATTTTTGAAGCAGAAGGCGTACCTTTGGAAATTGCCAAAGAAGCACTACGGTTAGCAGCTCAAAAATTACCGGTACAGACAAAATTTGTAGTACGTAGAGATTACGTAGAAGCATAATAAAGTTGCAGGTTGTGAGTTGTTTTGTTGTATGCTTAATAACGATGACGGAACAACTTACAACCAACAACTAAGAAAACGAAAAGATGAAAACCTCAGAAATATTAGAGCTATCAACTGAAGAGATTGTTTCCCGCATCAGCGAGGAGAAAGGCAATCTTACTAAATTAAAATTTGCGCATACAGTTTCTGCCATCGAGAATCCATCTCGTATAAGCAAGGTGAGAAAAGAGATCGCACGTTTGAACACAGAATTGACTAAACGTAAGGCGGCTGCTGCTGCTGAGAAAGAGTCCGCTTCTGAAACTGAATAATTTTAGAGTCGAAATGGAAAGAAAATTAAGAAAGACCCGTACAGGGTTGGTAGTGAGCAACAAGATGGAAAAATCTATCGTTGTTGCTGTAGAGAGGAAAGTAAAACATCCTATCTACGGTAAGTTTGTTCACAAGACTACCAAATTTATGGCTCACGACGAAAGCAACGCTTGTGGTATCGGAGATACCGTGTTGATTATGGAGACTCGTCCTCTGAGTAAGACTAAGAACTGGAGATTAGTTGAAATTTTAGAAAGAGCTAAGTAATGGTACAACAGGAATCAAGACTAAATGTCGCAGACAACAGCGGAGCTAAAGAAGTTTTAGTGATCCGTGTTCTGGGAGGTACCGCAAAGCGGTATGCTTCTCTTGGTGACAAAATTGTTGTTACCGTAAAAAGCGCTATTCCTTCTGGAAACGTGAAAAAAGGAACTGTTACAAAAGCAGTTGTTGTTAGAACGAAAAAAGAAGTGAGACGCAAAGATGGCTCATATATCCGTTTCGACGATAACGCAGCAGTTTTATTAAATAATCAGGACGAGCCGAGAGGTACCCGTATCTTTGGTCCGGTTGCGAGAGAGCTGCGTGAAAAGCAATTCATGAAAATCGTATCATTAGCACCGGAGGTATTGTAACATGGAAAAGAAAAAGAATATCTTGCCTAAACTGAAGATCCGTAAAGGAGATTTAGTACAGGTAATAGCAGGCGACTCAAAGGGTAAGCAAGGTAAAATCGTTGAGGTTTTATTAAAAGCTAACAGGGTTGTTGTGGAAGGCGCGAACATGGTATCCCGTCATACTAAACCAAATGCTGCAAACCCTAACGGTGGCATTATTAAGAAAGAAGCCGCTATCCATGTTTCGAACGTGATGTTAGTGGATCCTAAAACTGGCAAACCAACCCGCGTTGGAAAACAAAAGAACGCAGAAGGTAAATTGGTTAGAATCGCTAAAAAATCAGGGGAGGAAGTTAAGCAATGAGTTACGTACCAAGATTAAAATCCAAATATCAGGACGATATCCGTACTGCGCTGAAAGAAAAGTTTCAGTACAAGAGCGTGATGCAGGTTCCTAAACTTCAGAAGATTGCTATCAACCAGGGTGTTGGTGCTGCAACTACTGATAAAAAGTTAATTGACAACGCAATCGCAGAGCTTACTACCATCACTGGTCAGCAGGCTGTAGCAGCGAAATCAAAGAAAGATATCTCTAACTTCAAATTACGTAAAGGAATGCCGGTTGGTGTTCGTGTAACTTTACGTGACAACCAGATGTATGAGTTTCTAGACAGATTGATCGCTGTTGCTTTACCTCGTATCCGTGATTTCAAAGGTATCAACGATAAAGGCTTCGACGGACACGGTAACTATACTTTAGGTGTTACTGAGCAGATCATTTTCCCAGAGATCAACATTGATAAAATCAATAAAATTATGGGTATGGATATTACTTTTGTAACTTCCGCAAAAAATGATGTTGAGGCGTTAGAGTTATTAAAACAATTCGGTTTACCGTTCAAAAATCAATCACCAGTTAATAATGGCTAAAGAAGGTATAAAAGCACGTGAAGTTAAACGTGCAAAGTTGGTTGCCAAGTATGCTGAGAAGAGAGCTGCTTTGAAAGCTGAAGGAGACTTAGTCGCTTTAGACAAGTTGCCTAAGAACTCTTCACCAGTACGTTTACACAACCGTTGTAAGCTGACTGGCCGTCCTCGCGGATACATGAGACAGTTTGGTATTTCACGTGTTACATTCCGTGAAATGGCTCTGGCTGGAAAGATCCCGGGAGTAAAGAAGGCAAGCTGGTAATATAAAGTTGGGGGCCTGGCTCCCAACCTCCACATAAAGATTTAACCGATAGCAGGTCCGCAAAAACGAAGGAAACCACTATCATAAACAACAAGTAATGAATACAGATCCAATAGCAGATTATCTTACAAGAGTAAGGAATGCCATTAAGGCCAACCACCGGGTTGTGGAAATTCCTGCATCAAACCTTAAAAAAGAAATAACTAAAGTTCTTTTTGATAAAGGTTACATCGCGAACTACAAGTTTGAGGACAATACCGTACAAGGCGTTATCAAAATTGCTTTGAAGTACCATCCTGTAACTAAAGTTCCTGCTATTCGCACTCTAACACGTGTGAGTAAGCCTGGTTTGAGAAAATATTCAGGTGTAGACAGCATGCCACGTGTATTAAACGGTTTGGGAATTGCAGTTGTATCAACTTCTAAGGGAGTGATGACTGACAAGGAGGCCCGCAACCTTAACATCGGTGGTGAAGTATTATGTTACGTTCATTAATCAAAGAGGATTAAACGATGTCAAGAATAGGAAAAGCCCCGATAACAATCCCTTCAGGTGTTACTATCTCGGTTTCTGCAGAGAATGTAGTGACGGTAAAAGGCCCTAAAGGTGAATTAAAGCAAAGATTAGACGGTGAGATCACCGTATCTCAGGATAACGGAATTTTAACTGTTGAACGCCCTACAGATCAGAAGCGCCACAAAGCTCTTCATGGTTTATACCGCTCACTTATTAACAATATGGTTATAGGTGTGACTGAAGGTTACAAAGTTCAGCAGGAGCTGGTTGGTGTTGGTTACCGTGCTACAAACACAGGTAATACATTGGACCTTGTATTAGGTTTCTCTCACCATTATGTGTTTGAATTACCTAAGGAAATCACAGTAGCGACTACTGCTGATAAAGGAAAGAATCCAACAATCATTTTAGAAAGCGTAGACAAACAGTTGTTAGGACAAGTTGCTGCCAAGATTCGTTCATTACGTACTCCTGAGCCATACAAAGGAAAAGGTATTAAGTTCGTAGGTGAAGTATTGAGAAGAAAAGCAGGTAAATCAGCAGCTAAAAAATAGTAATCATGTCAGGAATTAAATTATCTCGCAGAGAGCGTATAAAAAAAGGTATAAGAAAGAGACTGTCTGGTTCTACTGATCGTCCTCGTTTGTCTGTATACAGAAGTAATAAGGGCATTTACGCTCAGGTTATCGATGATACTACAGGAAAAACTCTAGTTTCAGCATCATCTTTGTCAAAGGATTTTTCTGCAAATGGAAACAAAGTTGAACAGTCTAAGGCTGTTGGAAAGCTTGTAGCAGAAAAAGCTATTGCTGCTGGTATTAGTCTGGTAGTATTTGATAGAAATGGTTATTTATACCACGGTCGTGTAAAGTCTCTTGCAGAAGGTGCACGTGAAGCTGGTTTAAACTTTTAATCTGAGAATAAATGTCAACAATCAATATAAAGAGAGTTAAATCAAGCGAAATTGAACTTAAAGATCGCTTAGTAAGTATTCAGCGTGTTGCTAAGGTTACTAAGGGTGGTCGTACATTCAGTTTCTCAGCCATCGTTGTTGTAGGTGACGAGAATGGTGTTGTAGGATATGGTTTAGGAAAAGCAAAGGAAGTAACTGAGGCTATCGCTAAAGGTATTGACGATGCTAAGAAAAATTTAGTAAAGGTTCCAATTATCAATGGAACAGTTCCTCATGAGCAGTATGGTAAGTTTTCAGGTGGTTTTGTTTTAATCAAGCCAGCTGCTAATGGTACCGGTGTTATTGCTGGTGGTGCGATGCGTGCGGTACTTGAGAGTGCCGGTGTACATAACGTATTAGCGAAATCAAGAGGATCATCTAACCCGCATAACGTGGTTAAGGCAACTGTATCTGCTTTATCTCAGATGAGAGATGCTTATACTGTAGCTCAGCAACGTGGTGTGGATCTTAATAAAGTTTTTAACGGATAAGAACATGGCGAAGATCAAGATCACTCAGATTAAAAGCGTTATCGACAGAAGCGAGCGCCAGAAGAGAACTATGCAAGCTCTAGGTTTGAAAAAGATTAACCAAGCTGTAGAAGTGGAAGCTACCCCGGCTATTATCGGGATGGTACGGAAAATTAATCATCTAGTAGCAGTAGAAAGTATTTAATCATGAACTTAAGTAATTTAAAGCCTGCAGAAGGTTCAACAAAAAATAAAAAGAGAATCGGACGTGGTACGGGTTCTGGTCGCGGTGGAACTTCCACCCGCGGTCATAAAGGTGCCGGCTCCCGTTCAGGATATTCATCTAAGGTAGGTTTCGAAGGAGGTCAGATGCCTTTGCAACGTCGTATACCTAAGGTTGGTTTCAAAAATATCAACCGTGTGGAATACGTAGGTATTAACTTAGATGTTCTTCAAGCCCTTGCTGAGAAGTTCAGCTTAACAGCTATTGACTTCGCTGCGTTGAAAGAGCACGGATTGGTATCTAAGAATGACCTTGTGAAGATCCTTGGAAGAGGTGAACTGAAGGCTAAGCTGGATATTTCCGCTCATGCTTTTACAGCTACAGCTCAGCAAGCAATCGAAGCAGCTGGTGGTGCAATTGTTAAATTATAATTAATTAATGAAGAAGTTATTCACTACCCTTTCCAACATTTGGAAGATTGAAGACTTAAGAGTGCGTATTTTAAACACACTCTTATTTCTTTTGATTTACCGTGTAGGATCATTTATTGTGCTTCCGGGCGTTAGCGCTACAGCATTGGATAATCAACAAGCCAGGGAAGGTATCCTGGGGCTTTTAAACATGTTTGCCGGTGGTTCATTTGCCCGGGCATCCATATTCGCCCTTGGAGTTATGCCTTACATTTCCGCATCGATTGTTGTGCAGCTTTTAGGTATTGCTGTGCCGTACTTTCAGAAGATGCAAAAAGAAGGGGAGAGTGGTAGGAAGAAACTTACTCAGATTACCCGTTACCTGACAGTAGCGATCACGCTCTTGCAGGCTATCGGGTACGTACGTACGCAGATCACTCCTGATGCCAGATTACTGGCTGAGCCTTTGTTTACAATATCCTCGATGATGATTCTCACAGCGGGTACGTTATTTGTGATGTGGTTAGGTGAAAAGATTACGGATAAGGGTATTGGTAACGGTATTTCTTTAATTATCATGGTAGGTATTATTGCCCAGTTGCCTGGTGCATTTCTTACCGAGTTTTACGCAAGACTCAACGGACTTGGAGGGATCATTCCTTTCATCGTAGAGATCGCAGCATTGTTCTTTGTTGTGGTGTTTACTATTCTGGTGGTTCAGGGTGTCAGACGAATACCGGTTCAGTATGCAAAGAAGATCGTTGGTAACAAGCAATATGGCGGCGTTCGTCAGTATATTCCTCTAAAGGTTAATGCTGCCGGTGTAATGCCTATCATCTTTGCTCAGGCGCTGATGTTTATTCCGACTACGCTGGGACAGTTTTTCCCTGCGGCACAAGGTCCGGTTTTAGCATCGTTGAGCAACTTAACATCTGTTGGGTACAACCTGACTTTTGCATTGCTGATCATTGCATTTACCTTCTTCTATACTGCCATCACAGTTAACCCTGTTCAGATGTCAGATGATATGAAAAAGAACGGCGGTTTCATTCCGGGTATCAAGCCGGGTGTTGCTACAGGGAACTATATCGATTCTGTGATCTCCAAGATCACTTTACCGGGATCTATCTTCCTTGCGGCGATCGCGATTCTTCCTTCTATCGCTATCGTATTGGGTGTAAACAGCAACTTTGCTCACTTCTACGGCGGTACATCACTGCTGATCTTAGTGGGTGTTGTTCTGGATACCTTACAGCAGATTGAGAGCCATCTCCTGATGCGTCATTACGATGGTTTGATGAAGACAGGCAGATTAAAAGGCCGCACTCCGGTTGCTGCTGATACAGGCGCGTCAGGGTCTGTGATTTAATCAGAACTAATGTCTAAAATAAAATTTAAAACGGACGAAGAGATTGAATTGATACGAGAGAGCGCGCTCCTCGTATCAAAAACTCTCGCCGAAGTTGGACGCCTGGTTAAGCCGGGCGTTAAGACTATAGAGCTGGATAGGGTTGCTGAGACCTTCATCAGAGATCATAAGGGTGTTCCAGCCTTCCTCAATTATAACGGTTTTCCATATTCTCTTTGTATCTCAACGAATGACCGGGTGGTTCATGGCTTCCCCGGAAATGACGAACTGCGCGAGGGTGATGTAATATCAATTGATTGCGGTGCGGTTTTGAACAACTTTGTGGGTGATTCAGCTTTTACGTTCGCAGTGGGAGAGATTGATCCGGAAGTTCGTCAGCTTTTAGATATTACGCGGGAATCATTATACCGCGGTATTGAAAAGGCTGTGGTCGGTTCCCGGATCGGGGATATCGGGTACGCTGTTCAGGAGTACACGGAAAAACACGGATACGGTGTGGTAAAAGAACTTGTTGGTCATGGCGTGGGTTTTAAACTTCATGAGAAGCCAGAAGTTCCGAACTATGGTAAACGTGGAACGGGTATGAAGCTGGAAGAAGGTATGGTAATCGCTATCGAGCCGATGATCAACCTGGGGAAAGCCGGTGTGAAGTTCTGGAAAGATGGTTGGACTGTCAGTACCATAGATGGTAAGCCTTCAGCCCATTTCGAGCATACCGTGGCGATACGCAAAGGAAAAGCGGATATTTTGTCGACATTTGACTATGTTGATGAGGTTTTAAAAAGTTAGTATATAATAATTATTATAATAACTAAAATAAACTAAATATTTTATTTAATTTTGCAACCCCAAATGTTTGGAGTTAATTAAATAGAAATCAATAAAATATGGCTAAACAGGCCTCTATTGAACAAGACGGGATCATAAAGGAAGCATTGTCAAACGCAATGTTTCGCGTGGAATTGGAAAATGGTCATGAGATCATTGCCCATATTTCAGGAAAGATGCGGATGCACTACATCAAGATTTTACCTGGTGATAAGGTGAAGCTTGAGATGTCTCCATATGATTTGTCAAAGGGTAGAATTACTTACAGATATAAATAAGATGAAAGTTAGAGCATCCATAAAGAAGCGCAGTGCGGACTGCAAAATAATTCGCCGTAAGGGAAAACTTTATGTAATTAACAAGAAGAACCCTAAGTATAAACAACGCCAGGGATAAAATAATTTGTTGAGTGTCGGCCGGGTAGATGATCAGTTAACTGTTAGCATCGATTCTGTTTTTCATTCAATCAATCAATCATTCAAAGAAATATGGCAAGAATAGCAGGTATTGATTTACCAAGAAACAAAAGAGGAGAGATCGGACTTACTTACATCTTCGGTATCGGAAGGTCTACTGCACAGCGCATTTTAGATCAGGCAGGTATCAGCCGTGAGGTTAAAGTTGAAGAATGGACCGATGAGCAATTAACAGCGATCCGTACGATCATTAACGACGAAGTTAAGGTTGAAGGAGCTTTACGTTCTGAAGTACAGTTAAACATCAAACGTTTAATGGACATCGGATGTTACAGAGGCTTGCGTCACCGTAAGGGACTTCCTGTTCGTGGACAAAGAACCAAGAACAACACCCGTACCCGTAAAGGAAAACGTAAAACAGTTGCTAACAAGAAAAAGGCTACTAAATAATACCAATAATGGCTAAGAATAAAAAAGTAACGAAGAAGCGTATTGTTGTAATCGAGCCAATCGGTCAGGCACACATTAACGCTACTTTTAATAACATTATCATTACCTTAACTAACTTACAGGGTCAGGCTATTTCATGGTCTTCAGCTGGTAAGATGGGTTTCAAGGGTTCGAAGAAAAACACTCCGTATGCTGCAGGTCAAGCTGCTGCTGATTGTGGAAAAGTGGCTTTTGATTTAGGTCTGCGTAAAGTAGAAGTATTTGTAAAAGGTCCTGGATCTGGCCGTGAGTCAGCTATCCGTACTCTTCAGAACTCAGGTATTGAAGTGACTACAATTAGAGATATCACTCCTCTTCCACACAACGGATGTCGTCCTCCAAAAAGAAGAAGAGTTTAATTAATCGATTTTAAAGATAAGATTCTGCAACTACAGGTTGCATGATACTTTAAACAGAACAAAATGGCAAGATATACTGGTCCAAAATCCAAAATTGCGCGTAGATTCAGAGAGCCGATCTTCGGTCCTGATAAGGCATTAGAAAGAAAAAATTATCCTCCTGGAATGCACGGTGCTTCAAAGCGTCGTGGAAAGCAGTCTGAGTACGCTGTCCAGTTGATGGAAAAACAAAAAGTAAAATACACATACGGAGTATTAGAGCGTCAGTTCGAAAACCTGTTCCACAAGGCATCTGCCAGAGAAGGAATCACTGGTGAGTTACTGTTAAAGTTGCTTGAAGCCCGTTTAGACAATACAGTTTACCGTTTAGGTATTGCTCCTACACGTTCAGCTGCCCGTCAGCTTGTAGGTCACAAACATATCACTGTTAACGGTGAAGTTGTGAATATCCCTTCATACTCTCTGCGTGCTGGTGATGTTGTTGCTGTTCGTGAGCGTTCACAGTCTCTAGAAGCAGTTACAAACTCTGTTGCCGGACGTAAACTAAATAGATACCCTTGGTTAGATTGGGATGCAAATTCTTTCACTGGAAAGTTCCTTAACTACCCAAATCGTGATGAGATTCCTGAGAACATCAAGGAAAACCTTATCGTCGAGTTATACTCTAAGTAATCATTACAGCAGTCCTGATCTTATCGGGACTGCTTTATACATACAGTTCAAAACATTTAACTGAATATAAATGGCAATTTTAGCATTCCAGAAACCAGATAAAGTTATCATGCAGAAATCAACGGATTTCGACGGCACGTTTGAATTTCGTCCGTTAGAGCCGGGTTTCGGTGTTACCATCGGTAATGCTTTACGTCGTATTCTATTGTCTTCTCTAGAGGGATATGCAATTACGTCTGTACGTGTTTCAGGTGTTTCTCATGAGTTTTCAACTATCAAAGGTGTTGTAGAAGATGTTACTGAGATCATCCTGAACTTAAAGCAGGTTCGTTTTCAGAAATCAGGTGATGCAGGTGATAGCGAAAAGATCTACGTAATCATTAATGGTCAGGAGCAGTTTAAAGCAGGTGATATTACCCGGTTCTCTACTAATTTTACTGTTTTAAATCCTGAACTTGTATTATGTAATATGGAATCGTCTGTAACTCTTGAAGTAGAGCTTACAGTTAATAAAGGTCGCGGTTACGTTGCTGCTGAAGAAAACAAGAATCCGGATGCCAATGTAGGTGTTATCGCTATTGATTCTATTTACACTCCAATCAAGAATGTTAAATACACTATCGAGAACTACCGTGTTGAGCAAAAGACGGATTATGAAAAGCTAGTTCTTGATATTACAACTGACGGGTCAGTTCACCCGGAAGATGCCCTAAAAGAGGCAGCTAAGATATTAATTCACCACTTCTTGTTGTTCTCTGATGAGAACATCATGCTGGAGGCTCAGGCTAAAGAGGAAACTAAGGAAGTAGATGAAGAAATTCTTCATATGCGCAAGATCCTGAAGACTGAGCTTGTTGACCTTGATCTTTCAGTTCGTGCTTTAAACTGTTTGAAAGCAGCTGACATACGCACACTGGCTGACCTTGTATCTTATGACGTGGCAGACATGCTGAAGTTCAGAAACTTTGGTAAGAAGTCATTGACTGAGATTCAGGATCTGGTAAAATCAAAAGGTCTTTCTTTTGGTATGAATCTATCTAAATACAAATTAGACGAAGAATAAATCTTCTCTTTATTATAAATAAGCGACGTGCTTATAAATCCTCCGCAGAATGGAACGGTATAAGCACGGAAATTTAACAAACAATGAGACACGGAAAAAAAATCAATCACTTAGGCCGTACTAACAGTCATCGTAAAGCGATGATGTCTAACATGGCTTCTTCGCTTATCGAGCACAAACGTATTGTTACTACTTTAGCTAAGGCTAAAGCACTTCGTACTTACGTTGAGCCGTTAATTACAAAATCTAAAAACGATACTACTCACTCACGTAGAACTGTATTTAGCTACCTTCAGAATAAAGATGTAGTTACTGAACTTTTCCGCGATGTAGCTGCTAAGGTTGCAAACCGCCCAGGTGGTTACACCCGTATTATCAAGTTACAGAATCGTCTTGGTGACAACGCTGAGATGGCTTTGATCGAGTTAGTTGACTACAACGAAACTTACAAATCAGAAGCTCCTGCTCCAGCTGAGAAGAAGTCTACTCGTAGACGTAGTTCTAAAGCTAAGAAAGCTGAGCCTGCTGCTGAAACAGCGGTTGCAGCTGAAGAAGCTCCGGAAGCAGAAGCTCCAGCAGCTGACGCAGCTGAAGAGCCTGCAAAATAAGATTCGGGATTTATTTCTCCGATAGAAAAAGGCCGGTTTGATTAAGTTCTAGCCGGCCTTTTTACGTTTAGCTGTTTCCGTACGAGAAGGAGAAAGGCTGTAAAGCAAAAAGGCTGCTTCCGTTGAGGGAAGCAGCCTTTTTGTTATAGTCATTTCTGGTGGACCTGTTACTGCCAGAGTTTGGAAGGGTATGTTCCGTCTTCTACCAGTTTGGAAAGGCTTTCCTGAACGATAGGCTTGTCTTCTTTGTAAGTTACGCCGAACCACTTAGATGAAGTCGGGATTACTTTAAATACAGCTGTACCGTTCTTAGTTAGTGCTTCAGCCATTAACGGGATGAAGAACTCTGCTTTAGGGTTTGACTCGTTTTCCTCCACGAATGCTTTGAAGAGCGGCTTAGTCTGCTCGAATACGGCAGGGGTGAAGCCCCAGAAGTTCATAGATGCTCTGGCATCATCATGCAGAGGCGTAGTATTTCCTGCTTCGTCTTCGTACACGATAACGCCGTCTTTTGCGTATACCTTCGTGCGCTCATTTATTTCCTGCAGGTTACCTTCTTCGTTCACCAGGCAGATACCTCTTGACACGGCACCGTGTTCAGAAAGCGTCTTGTCTACCTCATAGCCGATGAGGGAGTACTTTTCATCACTTACTTCGTTTGTAAGGAAATCAGCCATCTTTTTGAATGCGTCATATCCGTAGAAGTCGTCTGCGTTGATTACGCAGAAAGGTTCATTTACTTTACCTGCAGCTTCAAGCACCGCATGTCCTGTTCCCCAGGGCTTTTGTCTTTCGATCTGTTTGTCGATTCCGTATTTGCTGAGGTCGTAGCTCTGGAAGATGTAATCTGTCTCTACCACGCCTTTTAACTTTGGCTCGAAAATACCTTTGAAGCTCTCGAGGAATTCTTCACGGATGATAAAACATACTTTACCGAATCCAGCACGAACTGCATCGTAGATGGAATAGTCAATAATAGTTTCGTTATTGGGTCCGAATCCGTCAACTTGTTTCATGCTTCCGTAGCGGCTGGCCATGCCAGCGGCTAGTATAAGTAATGTGGGTTTCATTCGTCTAAAATAATTATTATGGGTTCAAGTATCAAGCTATAGCCGCTTGTTGTGTTAAATTTGATTAATATCATTTTTGCATGTTAAGGTTCAGTAAGTGCCCGTTTATATTCCGTTAATACACGTTCCCGGGCCATCTTGTGATCTACTATCGGCTTGGGGTACATAAATGGATCGTTAAACTCGGGCACCCAGGTCCTGACATACTGTAGTTGCGGATCGAACTTCTTCATCTGCAGCTCGGGATTGAAGATCCGGAAGTATGGTGCCGCATCGTTTCCGCTACCAGCGGCCCATTGCCAGCCCCCGACATTACTGGCGAGATCGTAATCCAAGAGTTTTTGTGCGAAATAGGCTTCTCCCCAGCGCCAGTCGATAAGTAGGTGCTTACAGAGGAAGCTAGCCGTGATCATCCTTACGCGATTGTGCATCCAGCCAGTGGTTTTAAGTTGACGCATTCCGGCGTCGACGATGGGATAACCAGTCTTGCCTGCGCACCATGCTTTGAACTCCTGTTCGTTGTTGCGCCACCGGATATTGTCGTAGGCTTTCTTGAACGATTCGTTAACAGTGTGCGGAAAATGCCAGATGATCATAGAATAGAAGTCGCGCCATATCAGTTCGTTCAGCCAGGTGTCAGCATGGTTATGAACGGCATGCATGGCCACTTCCCTGACGCTGATGGTTCCGAACCGGAGATGCACGCTCGTTCTTGCTGTGCCATCTATGGAGGGGATATCGCGACTGCGCTCATAGCCCTTGTTGATGCTGGTATAGTTAACCCTCGGCACGCGGAGCGAGCTCGGCATAAATCCAATGGTTTCAAGCTCGGGAAAGGGATAGATGCAGGGAAATAGCTTACCTGTCCGGCTGCCAGCAGGCTGAACTGTCAGAGGGGCTCCTCCAAGAAATTTTTCAAGCCACCTGTTCTTGTAGGGCGTGAACACCGTGTATGGCTCGCCGTTGCTTTTGAGTATCTCGTCTTTCTCGAAGATGACATGATCTTTGTGTTCTGAAAAATGCACGCCCATTTGCTTCAGCAGGTCGGCCACTGCCTGATCACGTTGCCTCGCATAGGGCTCATAGTCTGAGTTGGTGAATACCGTATGAATCCGGTGATGCTCGAGGATATGCTTCCAGGCTTCCAGAGGCGTTTGATGCAGCACGCGCAGAGAGGATCCCTGTTTATTAAACTGCTCGTTAATGGCTTTAAGTGACTTGTGGATATAGGAAACCCGGGCATCTTCCCGGTCTTCGAGTTTGTTGAGGATGAGGGGATCGAAAATAAAGACAGGGAGAACGGGCAAGCCGGACTGGAAGGCCATATTCAGACCAATGTTGTCGTCGAGCCTAAGATCCCGTCTAAACCAGAATACGTTGATTTCCTGCTTATCCATAAAGATCGAGTAACGCGTCTTGCAGATGCGAAAAGCGAAAATCGAATCCGCTTTGCTGAAGCTTCGCAGAATCGGTTCTGTTGCTGCTGAGGACAATGGCCTTCATTTCACCCAATGCAATCCTGAGTGCCAACTCAGGAACGTGTGGAAGCCAGATATTCTTCTTCAGTACTTTGGCTACCTCGTGGGTGAACACCTGATTAGTGACCGGCTGGGGGCTGCTTAAGTTATAGGCACCTTTCACCTGGTCGTGTTCCAATGCATGTGCATACGCGTGAACCACATCATCTATGTGGATCCAGGGCATCCACTGTTTACCTGTTCCGAGAACTGTGCCAAAACCCGCTTTGATGGGGCCCGCAATTTTGGGGAGCGCGCCTCCCCCGGTAGCGAGTACTACTCCGGTGCGGAGTTTGACCAGCCTTAGATCTTCCGTTGCGGCACGATCTGCGGCCTGTTCCCACTCCACGCAGGTCTCGGCAAGGAAGCCTGTTCCTGCGGGACTGTCTTCCGTTAGGATTTCATCCGCCCGATCGCCATAATAGCCGACTGCTGATGATGAAACTAAGGTCTTTATATTCGCCCCGGTAGTAGAACGTATTGCGCCGGACAGTAATTGCAGTGATTTTGTACGGCTTGAGATAATCTGCTGCTTGCGTTTAATGGTCCACGGTTTCTCACCGATATTTTCACCAGCGAGGTGAATGATAGCCTCAACACCTTCTAGACTACGCTCATCCAGGTAGCCGTTCTCCGTATCCCAGCCAAATTCTTTAATGGAGGAATTTTTATTCGTTGGAGTGCGGCTTAACGTGTGAATAGTCTTACCCCGTGAAAGAAGTAAGTTTACAAGGGGCACACCGATCAGTCCCTTCGCACCTGTGATGAGTACTGTTGACGACATATTTTAATCTTAACTTTAGAATGGTACATTTGTTTTATGCTGTATTCAAAACACGTTTTTATATGTACGAACCAGCGTCCGGAGGGTTCGAGGGTATGCTGTGGTGAGAGTCACGGGCTGGCTCTGGTTGCAGCTTTTAAGAAGGCAATCAAGGACCGGGGGCTGCAGACTGAGATCCGCGCACAGCGGACAGGCTGCCTGGAGGCGTGCGAAATGGGGCCTTCCCTGGTTGTTTACCCGGAAGGCGTGTTTTACGCCCATGTGCAGCTGAGTGATGTCGAGGAGATCGTAACGGAGCACCTGGAGAACAATCGGGTTGTGTCGAGACTGTTGATGGACTATGACAAGCTAAAGGAGCTGAAGCCTTAGCTGTTGATATATCCTTCGAGCTGTTTAATGGTGTCTTTTTGAGTTTCGATAATCGCCTTTACTAAATCGCCGATGGAGATCATGGCAACTACCTGATCGTTCTCGAGAACGGGAAGGTGACGGATGTGTTTGTCGGTCATGAGCTGCATGCAATAGTCGAGCTCATCATTCAGCGTTATGGTCATCGGATTGGCGGTCATAACTTCTGAAAGGAGGGTGTCTTTAGATGAGCGCCCCTGAAGTGCAATCTTCCGCGCATAATCCCGCTCCGTGAAAATTCCAGTAAGTCGTCCATCGTCTATTATAAGCAGTGCACTGATGTTCTTTTCCATCATTTCTGTCAGCGCATCGAATACGGAGATAGTGGATGGAACTGAAAAGACCTGAGATGTTTTCTGTTTGAGGATGGCGTTTACTGTCTTCATAAACTGGCTGTTTGACTTAAATTTACCTTTAATTTTCAAGAAAAGGAAGATTTTTCCTTTTTCTTTAGCCAGATGCTTTCCTGCAATCGGCACAGCTTTTCAGAGCTTTGCAGCTTTGGCCAGATTCAGAGTGCCGAAGGGAGCGGTGTTTTTCTTTCTCTTTTCGTGCTACCGTGATTCACTTTGCTAAGCGCCGTACCACCCAGATGTCTGATTTTCTTGTTTTTGTTATTTCGATGTAAAGATCATGTGAGAAGGGGCGGGACTGCTGAATGAATGGTGTTTTTTTGAGTAAATTGCCTTCTCTATGACACGATACGGATATGAGTGAAAAAACCATACTTATCTGGTTTCGCAATGATCTGAGAATTCACGATAATGAAATGCTTACGGAGGCGATTGTCCGTGGGGATAATATACTTCCTGTATATTGTTTCGATCCCCGGTATTTCGGAAAGACCATCTACGACACACAGCGGAGCGGATACCTGAGAACACGGTTTTTACTTCAAAGTGTGGCTAGCCTTAAAAGAGGGCTTCAGGCCCTGGGCGGTGATTTGCTAGTCACAGTGGGGCATCCGGAGGAAGTGCTGCCTGAGCTCTGTAAGCAATACCATGTATCGGAGGTGTATCATCACCGCGAAGTTGGCGGACAAGAGACATCCGTCTCAGAGCTTGTTGAAAGCCATCTCTGGAAGATAAAGATCAACTTAAAGCATTTTATAGGTCATACTTTATTCCACAAGGAAGACCTTCCTTTCCCGATCAAAAACATTCCGGACGACTTTATGCTTTTCAAGAGAAAGATTGAGCGTGAAAGCACGGTACGTCTGCCATTCCCTTCACCAGAGAAGATCAAAGTTCCTGCGGATATCCATTGGGGAGACCTACCCGCTGAAGAAAGTCTGGGTGTGGTGAAAAGCAGGAGTCTGGAAGAAACGCCTATCCAGGGAGGTGAAGCAGAGGGGCTGGAAGCGCTCGGAGAGATTTTGTCGGCGCATGTGAGTACAATGAAGACAGACAGAAGCAGAAGGACCGGGGTGGAGCTGATACTGAGTCCCTGGTTATCATTGGGTTGCTTATCGCCGAGGAAGGTTTACTGGACAGCCAGGGAGCGGCTCCCGATAAAGTCGGAGCTGAATACGCGGATAGTGAACAAGCTCCGGTGGAGGGACTATAATCGATTCATGTTGAAGAAGCACGGTGCAGAGGAGGAAGAATCTCCGGAAAGCCTGACGCCTGCTGAACGAAACCGCTATAATAAGTGGAAGAGTGGGAATACCGGGGATCTGCTGGTAGATGCCTGCATCAGGGAGCTGAATGAAACCGGCTATATCAGTGAGCGCTGTAACATGTTTTTGTCATCGTACCTCATCAGGAAAATGAAAGTCCGTTGGTCTGCAGGATATGCCTATTTTGAGGAAAAGGCTCTTAACTTTTCGCCTGCTCTAGTATGGGGGAACCGGGCATTGGAGCGGGGGGTGTTTTCGTGTGGAAAGCATGAAAATCAAAAGTTTGAAGATATAGCTCACGATCCGCAGATTAAGCGTAGATTAGAAATTCTTCATGCAGGGTAGTTGGTTTTTTTAATGTTAAAAACAATATTACAAGTAAATACTTTCTCATTTATGAGGTTAAACTTTTATTTTTGACCTATCTTAAGATTTGATATTCATGGACAATCTGTCATACCTAAGTAATGCACACGCATCTTATATAGATTCTCTGTACCAGTCATATAAGGAAGATCCGGAATCAGTAGATTTTGGCTGGCAGAAATTTTTTGAAGGTTTCGATTTTGGAAGAGAATCGGAGCCAGTTAGTGCCTCTGAAACACCACAGAATTTGTTGAAGGAGATCAATGTGATGAACATGATCTATGGCTACCGGCAAAGGGGACACTTGTTTACCAATACCAATCCGGTACGTGAACGTAGGAAATACTTTCCAGGCAAGGAGCTTGAGACGTTTGGCTTGAGCGAGAGCGATCTGGACACAGTATTTAACGCTGGTGTAGAAGTGGGTCTGGGCCCGGCAAAGCTGCGTGATATCCACGCCCTGCTGGAACAAACCTACTGCCAGTCTATCGGTGCTGAGTTTGTTTATATCAGGAATCCGGAGAAGATGGCCTGGTTTAAAAAGAGGATGGAGTCAGAGCGTAACACGCCTAACCTTCCTTTGGATACCAAAAAAAGAATTCTGAAAAAGCTTAACGAAGCTGTTGTGTTTGAGAATTTCCTGGGTACGAAGTTCCTGGGTCAAAAGCGTTTTTCATTAGAAGGCGCGGAAAGTCTCATCCCGGCACTCGATTTTGTGATTGAAAGAGGTGCTGATCTGGGTGTTGAAGAGTTTGTTATCGGTATGGCACATCGTGGCCGTCTGAATGTGCTCGCCAACATCATGAACAAGACCTATAAAGATATTTTCGCTGAGTTTGAAGGTAAGGGGTATGATGAAACAAAGTCATACGGAGGAGACGTAAAGTATCACCTCGGCTTTTCTACAGACGTGGAAACGAAGTCGGGCAGAAAAGTTCATTTGAGCTTATGTCCAAATCCGTCTCACCTTGAAACGGTAGACCCTATCGTTGAAGGAATCAGCCGTTCGAAGATTGACTTCAAATATGGCGGCGACAATACAAAGCTTGCTCCTATACTGATCCATGGTGATGCTTCAGTAGCGGGACAGGGAATCGTGTACGAGGTTCTGCAAATGGCTAAGCTTGATGGCTATAAAACGGGGGGAACTATTCACCTGGTGATTAATAATCAGGTAGGTTTCACGACCAACTTCAAGGATGCCCGTTCATCAACCTACTGTACTGATATCGCGAAGCTGACGCTTTCACCGGTGTTCCATGTAAATGGAGACGACGTGGAGGCGCTTATTTACGCTATTAACATCGCAGTTGAATACCGCCAGAAATATAAGAATGATGTGTTCATCGACATTTTGTGCTACCGCAGATATGGTCACAATGAGTCGGATGAGCCTAAATTCACACAACCGCTTCTTTACAAGGCTATTGAGCAGCATCCTAATCCAAGAGAGATTTATAACAAGAAGCTCATGGAAAATGGAACTGTTGATGCTAACCTTGCCAAGGAGATGGAAAAAGATTTCCGGAATCTTTTGCAGGAACGTCTCAATGAGTCGAAGCAGAGTAACGTATATGAGCCAAATCCGATGTATTCGGGCGCATGGTCAGGATTGAGGTCTTCAACTCCTGAAGATTTCGACATCCCTGCGCAGACCGCTGTTTCGAGAGAAGAGCTGCTGTCGATTGCTGATACGATCACTACGCTCCCTAAGGATAAGAAGATCTTCCGCAAGATTGAGAAGCTTTTCGAAGACAGAAGGAAGATGGTTGAGAACAATTCTCTCGACTGGGCTATGGGCGAACTTCTTGCATACGGAACACTGTTGAGTGAGGGTTTCCGCGTAAGGCTGAGTGGGCAGGACGTGGAAAGAGGTACATTCTCTCACCGTCACGCCGTAGTTAAAGTAGAAGATTCGGAGGAGGAATTTGTTCCATTACTTCAATTGAAGAATGGAGATAAGCCTGTTAAGTTTGATATATACAACTCACACCTGTCTGAATATGGCGTTTTAGGGTTTGAGTATGGTTACGCGCTGGCTAACCCACAGTCGTTAACGCTTTGGGAGGCACAGTTTGGTGACTTTGTAAATGGAGCGCAGATTATTCTTGATCAATACCTGGTTAGTGCGGAAACGAAGTGGCAGCGTTCTAACGGCGTGGTCCTGTTGCTTCCACACGGCTATGAAGGTCAGGGTCCTGAGCATTCATCTGCAAGAATGGAGCGGTTCCTGGAATCATGTGCGGAATACAACATTCAGGTTGCAAACTGTACTACTCCTGCTAACTATTTCCACATGCTGCGTCGTCAGCTGAAGCGTGATTTCCGCAAGCCTTTAGTTGTTTTCACTCCGAAGAGCTTGTTAAGAAATCCATTGTGTGTGAGTCCGATTGAGGATTTTACAGACGGTCAGTTCCAGGAAGTAATTGACGATACGCTGGTAAAAGCTAAAGATGTTAAGCGAGTTGTATTCTGTACGGGTAAGGTATATTATGACCTGCTGGAGAAACAGAAAGTAGACTCGCGGATGGATGTAGCTATTGTTCGTTTGGAGCAGATTTATCCGCTGCCGATTAAAAAGCTGGAAGCTATCCAGAACAAGTACACCGAAGCGACAGAGTTCTATTGGGTTCAGGAAGAGCCGGAAAATATGGGTGCATGGCCGTTCTTATGCCGTAAATTCAGGAATATTGATATCGACCTGAAGGTGATTTCCCGTAAGGAAAGCAGCAGCACGGCTACAGGATATGCTAAACAGCACGTTTCGCAGCAGCTATATGTTATCGGTAAGGCATTTGAAGACACCGCCGGAAAACAGGTAAAAAAATCAGTAATTAAAACCACCAAAAAAGTGGTTAACGTAGATTAGTCGTATAAATAAAAATAACATTATGAGTTTAGATATCAAAGTTCCGCCGGTAGGAGAGTCGATTTCAGAAGTAACCTTGTCGCAATGGAAGAAGAGTGATGGAGATCACGTTGAAATGGATGAAGTTATCGCTGAACTTGAATCTGATAAAGCAACTTTTGAATTAACGGCATCAGCTGCAGGAACACTTAAAGTGATTGCTGCTGAAGGAGATACTCTGGAAATTGGTGCTGTTGTGTGTTCTATTGAAGAAGGAGCTGCATCTGGAGCTGAAGCACAGGATGCTAGTCCCGCTGAAGCCCCTGCTGGATCTTCAGAAAATGAAAGCGCCGCAGAGGCACCTGCTCAGGCGGGTTCGGAAGTAGAAATTAAAGTCCCACCGGTTGGCGAGTCTATTACCGAGGTTACCCTTTCACGGTGGATCGTAGCGGATGGTGAGTCTGTAGAAATGGATCAGCAGGTTGCTGAACTGGAGTCTGACAAAGCTACGTTTGAACTTACAGCCGAAACTGCAGGCGTTTTAAGCCATATCGCAGAAGAAGGTGCTACCCTTGCGATAGGAGATGTAGTATGCAAGATCGCTTCTGGTGGAAGCAAGCCTGCCGCTGCGCCTGCTGCCGCTGCAACAAATAATCAAGCTTCGACTCAGGCGGCTGCAGAAAAAGCTCCTGGCTATGCAGCCGGAACGCCATCTCCATCGGCAGGAAAGATTCTTGCAGAGAAAGGTGTTGATCCTGCATCAGTAAAAGGATCAGGCGTGGCAGGTCGCATCACGAAAGAAGATGCGATGAATGCACAGAAGCCAGCTGCTCAGGCTGCTGCTCAACCCGCGGCTAAGAAGGCTGAAACGGCCTCAGCTCCTGCTGCTGTAGTATCAGGATCACGCAACGAGCGGAGAGTGAAGATGACTCCTCTACGTAAGACAGTGGCAAAGCGTCTGATTGCTGTAAAGAGCGAAACGGCTATGCTGACCACATTCAATGAGGTTGACATGAAGCCAATCATGGATTTACGCGCTCAGTATAAGGAGAAGTTCAAAGAGAAACATGGCGTGGGTCTTGGATTTATGTCGTTCTTCACCAAGGCAGTTTGCGAGGCATTGAAGGAATTCCCTGCGGTGAACGCCAGAATAGAGAAGGAAGAGATTGTTTACAGCGATTTCGCTGATGTATCTATTGCTGTATCGGCTCCTAAGGGACTTGTTGTTCCGGTAATAAGAAATGCTGATGCGATGAGCCTTGCTGAAATAGAAAAAGCAGTATTGGGTCTGGCATTAAAGGCAAGAGAAAATAAGCTTACCCTTGAAGAAATGACTGGAGGTACCTTCACGATCACCAATGGTGGGGTATTTGGCTCAATGATGTCAACTCCTATTATCAACGCTCCTCAATCTGCCATTTTGGGTATGCACAATATCGTTGAGAGACCAGTTGCTATTAAAGGGCAGGTGGTTATCAGACCGATGATGTATCTCGCGTTATCTTACGATCATCGGATCATTGATGGTCGCGAGTCTGTGAGCTTCCTGGTTAGAGTGAAGCAATTGCTAGAAGATCCCGCAAGGCTTCTTCTTGGCGTATAGCATATAGCAAAATAAAAAAAGAGGCTGTTTCTAAACGATTCAGCCTCTTTTTCGTTTCTTAGTAATTGTTTGCTGGCAGAGAATGTAGCTATGGTTGATTGGAAGATCAGAGGTAGCGCTCATCTAAAGCGCTTTATTGCCCATATTAACCATAAGTGGCGGTGAATATGTCAGATTGCAGTGCTCAGCCAAGTGATTTACTTGTTTAGAAGAGCTTGTCTCCCGATACCTAGCCTTTAGTTACGCATGAACTGAGATGAGAATCGTACCGTTTATTAACGTAGCTGAAAAGGACTGAAATTTTTTAACAGACATTGATCAAACGATTAAATAGGTCGGAAAGTGGCTTTTAGGATAAACAAAGGATGGGAAATGTGATGCAATTTCAGGTTTTGGCAAAAAAAAGAAAGCTCCGGGCCGCACCGCCCGAAACTTTGTGGAAATATATAAGTGTGTAGCTATATTTAGACGAAAGTTACAAAATATGTTACAGTAGAACAAAGAAAATCTACAGGTAACAGATATTTTAAGGTAGCTTCCTGACCAATCATAGTTTTGTTTGTGAATTAAAGAACCCTCTATAGATGGAGTTAATAGTAGTAAAAGATCCTGCTCATGTAAATGAGTTTTTACAGTTGCCATTGTACATTTATCAAAACGATCCCAATTATATTCGCCCTCTCGACAGTGATGTCGAGTCGGTGTTCCATCAGGAAACAAATAAGTTCTATGAGGAAGATAACTGCATCAGGTGGATTCTCCGGGATTCGGGAGGGAGGACGATCGGTCGTATTGCAGCTTTTATTAACCGCTATACCGCATTCACATTTGACCAGCCCACGGGCAACATCGGTTTTTTTGAATGTATAGAAAATCGTGAAGCAGCTTTCCTGCTTTTTGATGCCGCACGGGATTGGCTGGCTTCAAAGAACATGGAGGCGATGGACGGCCCCGTAAACCTGGGGAGCAGGGAAAGATGGTGGGGGCTCCTGGTAGAAGGCTTTCACCCGCCTTCTTACTGCTGTAATTACAATTTGCCTGTTTACCAGTCTTTTTTTGAAGAATATGGTTTTGAAGTATTCTTCAAGCAGCATACATACCTCCGCAATGTCATGGAGCGGCTCAATAAGGCTTATTATGCTGTTGCAGAGCGGATCTTCAGAAATCCGGATTATGAATTCAGGACTGTAGATAAATCGCACCTGGACAAGTTTATAGAAGATTTCCGTACCGTCTATAATACTGCATGGGTAAATCATGAAGGGATTGGTGAGATGACGAAGGAGGAAGCTGATAAGACAATCAGATCAATGAAGCCTGTTATTGACGAGGACATCGCCTGGTTTGCTTATCATAAAGGAGAACCAATAGGCTTTTTTCTGAGCATCCCGGAGTTGAATCAGCTGTTTGTAAAGTATGCCAAAGGTAAACTGACTCTGCCGGTTAAGTTGCGTTTGCTGTATAACAAGCTTACCCGGAGATGTAAGACGATGTACGGGCTGGTTTTCGGCGTTATCCCTCAGCATCAAAAAAGAGGGGTGGAGGTTGCGATGATCGTATCTGCATCGAACGCTTTGCTGAAGAGCGGCGCGTATAAGGAGGTGCAGATGAACTGGATCGGTGATTTTAACCCCCGCATGATGCATATTGCGGAACAAATTGGAGCAAAGATATATAAGACGCATCATACCTATAGGTACCTGTTCGACCGGACGGCAGAATTTAAACGACATCCCCTTATTTAATGCCTCTTTTTTAGAGGAGGAACCTTAACTTTGTAGTAAACAAACTCAATATGCAATACGATGTTACAGTAATAGGTAGCGGACCGGGTGGTTATGTAGCCGCCATTCGTTGTGCCCAACTTGGACTCAAAACCGCTATCATCGAAAAATACGAAACATTTGGGGGGACATGCCTCAACGTGGGTTGTATTCCTTCAAAAGCACTGCTTGACTCTTCTGAACATTTTTACAATGCTGCTCACACGTTCCAAACACATGGAATTAATCTGACGGACCTTCAGGTAGATATCAATCAGATGATTGCGCGGAAAAACCAGGTGGTTCAGGAGAATACCTCCGGCATCACCTATTTGCTGAAGAAAAACAAAATCACTTCTTATACAGGTGTTGGTTCATTTCAAGATAAGAATACAATCGTCGTTCAGAAGAATGATGGCTCACAGGAGACGATCACTTCAAAAAACGTGATTATTGCTACCGGATCAAAGCCGACAGCACTTCCCTTTCTACCAATTGATAAGAAGCGGATTATCACGTCGACAGAGGCACTGAATCTCACTGAGATTCCCAAACACCTGATTGTAATCGGGGGAGGAGTGATAGGTCTGGAACTAGGATCTGTATATGCCCGTTTGGGTGCTAAGGTAACGGTTGTGGAGTTCCTGGATTCCATTATTGCTACTATGGACCATACGATGGGCAAGGAACTTCAGAAATCACTGAAGAAAATCGGCTTTGAGTTTCTCTTAAGTCACAAAGTTACCGGAGCAACTGTGGAGGGTGATCAGGTTACCGTCTCTGCTCAAAGTCCGAAAGGAGAAACTGTTACTCTAGAAGGTGATTACTGTATAGTAGCTGTCGGCAGAACGGCCTACACAGAAGGACTTGGCCTCGAGAAGATAGGTATTCAGGTTGAAGATCGTGGTAAGAAGATTACCGTAGATGAACATCTTGAAACATCTGTGAAAGGCGTGTATGCGATCGGAGACGTTGTTAAAGGTGCCATGCTTGCTCATAAGGCAGAAGAAGAAGGTGTCTTCGTTGCAGAAACAATAGCAGGACAGAAGCCCCATATTAACTATAACCTGATTCCGGGAGTTGTGTATACCTGGCCAGAGGTTGCGAGTGTAGGTGCTACTGAGGGAGAACTGAAGCAAAAAGGCACAAAGTATAAGCTGGGCTCTTTCCCGTTTAAGGCTAGCGGCCGTGCCCGTGCAAGTATGGATACTGATGGTTTAGTAAAGGTGTTAGCAGACGCGTCTACAGACGAGATTCTCGGGGTGCATATTATCGGCCCACGTGCTGCAGATATGATTGCCGAGGCTGTTGTTGCAATGGAATTCAGAGCATCAGCAGAAGACATTGGTAGAATCAGTCACGCACATCCTACCTACACAGAAGCGTTCAAAGAAGCGGCATTAGCAGCTACGGAGAATAGAGCGATACATATTTAAAGCGCTAACAGAGAATTAAACAAAGAAGGCTACCTGATTGGGTAGCCTTCTTTGTTTAATTAGTTATTTACCGGTGGCGTAGCGGATTCCTCCAAGGATGTGTTTTAGGAACAGGGGCTCGGCATAGCTTTCGTCGGTATGTCCTCCTCCAGTGTAAAAAGCTCTTCCTCCATCAAATTCGTGATACCAGGCGATGGGGTGATGAGAGCCATTCTTACCGCCCGTATAGCTGGATTCATCCAGATTTGCAAGAATCTTTATGTCAGGATTGATATTCTTGAAGTTGTACCATTCGTCGGTCCGCTTCCATAAAGTCGGGAGGAACTTTGTAGATATATGTTTTTTATTAACAACCTGTATGGTTGCTGGTTGAATATGAGGATGGTTTGAGAAGTAGGCGCCAACTAATTTGTTATACCATGGCCATGTATATTCTGTATCTGTAGCGGCATGGATGCCCACAAAACCTTTACCAGAGCGGATGTATTTCTCAAATCCAGCTTGCTCTGCGTCATTCAAAATATCACCGGTTGTATTTAAGAAAACAACTGCATCATATTGATGAAGGCTCGATGAGGAAAAAACAGAGGAGTTTGCAGTTGTGTCTACCTGAAACTGATTCTCGCGACCCAATTCCTGTATGGCGCGAATGCCTGCGGGGATAGATTTATGGTAAAACCCTGCAGTCTTGAAAAACACGAGTATACGTGTCTCACGCTTCGAAAAATTTGAGGCGGCAATAAAGAGCACTGAAGCGCTCAACAGAAGCGTTGAAATAAATAAATATCGTCTCTTAGGCATATGATGGTTGTGTAATCTAATATAGCAAAACTAATGCTGATTAAGGATGAAGTTTAACGTGGCTACAATGACGAGACATCTTCTCAGCCACTAGATTGGCCGCGACATAAAGGGAGATTGGATTTCGGTGTAATTGGCGTACTGCCAGGAAACAGAAGGGCCTCATGAAATCTCATGAGGCCCTTCTGTTTGAATTTTAAAGATTAATAGAATGTTTGTTCTGCGATTACCAGTTAGGGTTTTGCATAGCTGCCTTTTCTTCGTTAGTAAGCAGCTTGCCACCTTTCTTCAGTAGGTCTAAGAAGCTTTGTGGCACCGGACGAAGGTAATGTTTGTTCTCAATAGGTTTAGCTTCGTCATTGAACGCGACAGCACGGCTAACCAGCGTTTTTGTTCTGGCTAAATCTTCCCATCTCATCAGCTCTCCCATCAGTTCGCGTGACCTTTCGTTCAGTATGAAATGGATAAACTTATCACCGTTAGATACTGCTCCAACCTTGTCGTACATCTCACTATTTGAATTAAATATCTCATCGGCACTCTTGATAGTTAGGTTATTGACTGTGCTTTCTGTAACAGGCGTCGCGATATTATTTGATTCGTAATAGGTATTCTTGTCAGAATAGGATACGAACGCTGAAGGATTTGTTGCAGGATTTGTCTTGTAAGCGAGTCCTCCATCAGCATAAGAGGCACGATCTTCTCCTGCTTTAAAAGCAGCCCTTTCACGCACTTTGTTGAGGTAAGGAAGAGCTTGTGCATACTGTCCCAAACGTCCGTATGCCTCTGCAGCTATCAGATACGTTTCTGCAACACGTGCCAGAACTCCGTCACGTCTTCCAAACTGGCTTGCGACATCAGCCCGTGAACCATCCATGAATTTCGATAGAGCAACAAACTTTGTCGGGTCAATCTTACCGAAGTTTCCGTGTGCATTAACAAACGATTGAGCTTCACCTGCAAAGTACCTTACAAACATGTGTGGAGCACGCCTTCCGATGTTTGTTGGAAGACTGACGTCTGCTTTATTCGGATCAGAGCTTGTGTATCGGGTATCTCCGGCATTATTTACAATATACAGGATGGATTCCTGGCCGCCAGTAAATTTAGGCTTGCCTACTAACTCTGGACTAGGCGCCAATTGAGCAGTCCATACAGGCGCATTTGCCGGCCTGTTACTCAAATAACGGGTTCTGAAGCTTTTCCAGAAACGTGAATCATTTACGCGATCAAAGACGTCAAGTGCATAGTCTGTCGATCTTAGTCTCTGAAACTCACGATCACCAGCTAAATCCCGCTGCATACCTGCAAGGTTTTGGTAAACAGATGGGTAATACAGATGGATCTGATTGCCGTATCTGCCTTGAGTTGCCGTATTCGACGAAAACTGTGCTGACAGAATGATCTCCGACAATTTTTCATTAGGGCCATCAACATCTGTGTATTCCCAGATCTGTCTGAAGTTTGGTGCTAGTGTATGACGGCCACTGTTGATAACGAGGTCGGCATACTTTATAGCTTCCTGGAGGTCGTTCTGTCTGGTAGCACTGTTCCAGTCGTTATATAGTTCGCTTGCACGCGTTAAATACGCCTTTGCAAGGAAGTGAGCGGCTGCCCACTTAGTGATCCGGCCAGGCTCTGCTGGAGCATCAGGCAACAGGGTGTAAGCTTCAGTGAAGTCTTTTATCACCTGCTCAAACACCTCTTGCGCTGAGTTACGTGTAAACTCCTCCTCAATAGTGGTTGACGGAATTAATTTCAGAGGAACACCCCCATATTGTTTAACCAGTTTAAAGTAGTCGAAGGCGCGCATAAAGTATCCCTCACCTAATCTGGTGTTTTTGTTAGCTCCCTCTCCGTAATAAACCGGGATATTCTCAATTACGATGTTAGCCGAATTGATGTTACCATACATATTATTCCAAACGTCTGTAACGTGCGGTGTAAGAGAGTTAAGGCTGGCATCGTAGGAGTTCCACATCTGCACGCCCCGATCACCTCCTACTGAAAACTCATCAGCCCCATAGCTGGTTGTCGTATACGCCCATTCATAGTTAAAGTGAAAGCGAAGGCTCTGATACATTCCTATCACCAGGTCATCTAAACCTTTCTGCGTTTTAAAGTCGTCCACATTCCTGGCCGTTACAAGATTTTCTTCCAGAAAGCTCTTCTTGCAAGATGTAGGTACAGTCAGCGTAGCTGATAATAGTGCTGTAGTATATAGTAATTTTGATATTCTGTTCATGGTATTTATTTTAATCGTTAACTCCTAAAATCCAACGTTTAATCCGAACACAAATCCTCTGTTGAATGTAGAGCCACCCAGATCCGGGTCAATCCAGTCGATTTTAGAGTAGAGCAGTCCAGGATTCAAGATTTGTGCATATAGTTTAACATTCGATACATGCAGTCTGCTGCTTGCGCTTTTTGGAAGATTGTAGCCTAAAGAAACATTGCGAACTTTGATAAATGATCCATCCTGGTAGTTCATAGAACTCTTGTATGTATCACCGGCTGCACTTGCCCATCTTGGTGCAGGATAATCATTCGTTGGATTCGTAGGTGTCCAATAGTCTACAACACGTTGAGCAAAACGTCCCTGCAGAGACTCCGCACCGGTTTCTATCTGGAATCCCCAGCGGGCATACATGAAGAACGACAGATCCCAGTTTTTATAGGTAAAAGAGTTTGTCAGTCCAGCGGTCCAGTCAGGATTGCGGTGACCAAGGATCCGAAGGTCGTTATTGGCATCGATTTTATAGTCTCCGTTTAGATCGGCTACGCGGATACTTCCCGGTCTGAAATGACTGTTTGCACTTGCGATGTTTGCGTTGAACTTGTCCATTTCGACTTTGTCTTCTGGGGTGTCTTGCCAAATGCCTTCCTTTACATAATCATAGAATATGCCCAGGCGCTCACCGATGAACCATCTGTTCGAAACGTCATCCTGTTTGCCATTGGCAACTTCAACTATCTTATCTCTGTTGATTGAGAAGTTTATGGTAGATGTCCAGTCAAAATTGGATTTCTTAACATTTACTGTGGTAAGAGAAAGGTCGATTCCCTTATTTGCAGTAACACCAATGTTCGACAAGCTTTTTGTATAGCCATTAATAGGGTTTATGCTCCTTAACATTAGCAAATCGTCTGTCCGTGATTTGTACGCATCTAGTGATCCACTAATTCTTCCGTTGAAAAAGTCGAAGTCTAATCCTATGTTCCATTGAGTAGTGTGCTCCCATCCCAAGTAAGGATTTGGCATAGGAATAACGTCGTCAGCTGCCAACGAAGGATCTGATGATACGTAACCAGGAACAACCGTATTGCCCCAGGTGTAATAGAGAGTGGACAGTGCACCCTTGCTTGTATATGGTGGTACCGCCGCGTTTCCTGTGCTACCTACTCCCAATCTGGCTTTAAGTTGACTGATCCAAGGGGTATTGCTCAAGAAAGCTTCTTTGTCAAGTCTCCAGGCGATGGAAGCAGCAGGAAAGAAATCCCAGTTATTTCCGGTGGCAAGTCTTGATGATCCATCCCATCTGGCAGATGCAGTGAACAGATATTTGTCAGAGAAGCTATAATTCACACGTCCCATGTAAGAAGTGAGGGTACTCTCTACCAAATCAGATCCAAAGGAGTACAAGTTGCTTACCGAGTTCAAGCTATTCCACTTCTGACTTGTCCAAGGCAGTCCCCTCGCAATCATTGAAGAGCCTTCCTCGGTGTTGGAAGATGCTGTCTGCAGCAAAGTAATACCGAAGTCATGCTTCTCAGCAATGGTTTTATTATAGTATAATAAGTTATCAAGCGTCCAGGCAAAGCGATTTCTCTGAATCAGCTGCGCTTCATTTACTGAACTCGGCTCTCCACCACCTCTGTTGATAGACTTGGCGTCTGCCCAGCGGCCATTACGAAGATTGTAAAAATCCGGGCCGAAGTTCACCCTATACTTAAGACCCTCAATAATATTCACTTCAGCGTACAAGCTACCTAAAGTACGCAGTACCTTTCTTTCATTAATGTTGTACTCATCTTCACCCACCGGATTGATAATATTGATATCGCTTCCTGGTAAGTTAATTCGGTTTCCGTTATCATCGAAAGGCACAGTATAAGGAAGCATGCCCTGAGCTGCGAAGTATAGGTTTCCAGGGCCGGTTGCATTGCTCGTCGCATATCCGTAGTTCTGGATACCGTATGTGGCGGTAATATTACCTCCAAAGGAGAACCACTTTACGGGTTTCAGATCGGCACTAAACTTTCCGGTATAGCGCTCATAGTCCTGGCCTAGCTGAGTTCCACCCTGCGACAGATACCCGAAAGAACCATAAGCAGTCATCTTATCTGTTCCGCCACTCGCGCTGATAATATGATCCTGCGTAATTCCGGTTTCAAGCATCATATCGGTCCAGTTCGTTGTCGGAACTTTGCTTCCGTCCCAGACTCCGCCTTCCCAACCCTTTAGAACATTGCGCCAGGCATATTTATCCTGAGCAAATAGTGCAGAATCTGAAGCACGTGTAGGGGTGTAGATCTGGTTTGCGTCTCTTCTGAACTTGATATATTGCTCAGAGTTCATCATTTCGGTCCGGTCATACATCTTTTCAATAGTGGCCGTTCCAACATAATTCAAAGAAAGACTTCCCGCTTTTCCCCTTTTAGTCGTTACCAATACCACACCATTAGCACCCCGTGAGCCATATATAGCAGTCGCGGATGCATCCTTTAAGATGTCAATTTTTTCAATATCGTTGGGATTGATCGCTTCAATACCTCCTGCAGCTAGAGGAATGTTATCCACCACATACAAAGGATCGTTAGACGCTTTCAGCGAGCGTGCTCCACGAATCAGGATTTTTCCCATTTCACCTGGTCGCTCGTTTGATGTAATATCCACACCGGCAGCTTTTCCCTGAACAGCCTGCAAGGCGTTCTGTACTGGTCTTGAACGGATCTCCTCCGCGCCAACACTCACCACAGAGCCTGTTACGTCAGACTTTTTCACGATGTTATATCCCACAACCACAACCTCATCAAGTGCCTTTACATCTTCCAAAAGAACAATGGTCACAGACGTTTTTCCTGCAATTGACACTTCTTTCGTGGTAAAACCCATGTATGAGACGACCAGCGTTCCGTTTACATGATCTGTAGGGACTCTCAAAGAGAAAGTTCCATTGGCGCCCGTGGCAGCACCGATATTTGTGCCCTTGATCTTGATGCTGACACCGGGGAGAGATTCCCCTTTGTTGTCCGTTACCTTACCGCTAAGCGTTATATCAGCAGCAGCAGAGCTTTTCACTGCTGCCTCCTGTCTGGCTAACGCTTCAGCAGTTTCGTTGTCGGCAGCTCTGTTCAGCACGATCTGATTGTTAACAACCTGATAGGTGATGCCCCTGCTTTTCAGAAGATCACTCAAAACCTCCGACAGCTTCTCCGATTCGGCGGAATAAGAAGCCTCCTGGTTAGCGTCTATCACGTTCTCGCTATACACGAACTTAACACCGGCAGACCTCTCGATCCCCGATAATATCGTTTTCAATTTTGCCGATGGATAGTTGATCTTAACTGTGGTATTCAATACCCCCTGAGCCTTGCCAGGAGCTGCATAAGTAACACAGCAAAAGATCATTACCGCCAACAGCTGACTTAGTGTAATCTTCATAATGTACCAAAAGTCTTTGGAAGGGTGTAAATAAAAATTCATACTTTTAATTGTTTTATTTAGCTATAAATGAGACATTAAAAACCTTATACACCATGGTGCACATGTCTTTATGGTTGGTTTTTTCGGCTGAGAAGTGTGTGGGCACTTCTTAGCCTTTTTTACATTGTTAGTTTGGTGGAAATCTTACGTCATGTTTAGTTAGTTTATATTTTAGGTTTACTATTCTTTGGCGAGGGTTATGGTCTCATCTTCGAAACCGAGTTTTATATTCAAAGATCTGTTCATCAGATCGAGTATCACGGGCAGGCTCAATCCGGTGAAATCAGCCTTTAGTGTCAGCTCCTTGACGGCCGGACTACTGACCGTTACTTTTACATTAAAATTGGTTCTAAGCACATCCAGAACCTCTGATACCGGAGTGTTATTGAAGACGAATGACTTCCGTTCCCAGATCCTGAGATCAGCCTCCGTTCCATTGCTTTTTTCGAGCATTTGCTTACTCTCTTTATATACAACCTTTTGTTTCGGTAATACATATAGGCCATCTACCTGTTTTCCTTTAGTCTGACGAGTGTATACGAACACCTTTCCCGACACAACCGATAGCCGGGAAGCTGCCTTGCCGTCAGCCCTGATGCTAAAGCTGGTTCCTAAAACGCGGGTATCGAATTTCTCGGTATGGATGATAAAAGGGTGGAGGGTATCTCGCTTTACATCAAAGAAGGTTTCACCCTTCATCACAATGCGCCGATAATTCTGAACGAATGGGAGCTGATAACGTATGGTCGTTTCCGGCTTCAGCCATAGACTGCTGCCGTCAGGCAGGATAACATTCTTCAGCAACCGGGTATGGTTGGTAATAACAACAGTTTCGATATTGTTCTTATCAGCTTCTTTGATATAAAGATGATTGAGAGTCGATAGCGCAATGATGAGGGATGCTGCAACCAAGCCTAGCGCATAGTACAGTCGGTGGGGATTACCCTGTTTAGGTAAGTCGGTCTCGCGACTGGCTATTTCGTTTTTTACATTTTCCAGAATTCTCTTCCTGATCGAATTTCGCTCCTCGTCGTTTAATAACTCAGCTGGCTCATCTGTCTTTTCAAAAGAGTCGTACCAGTCCTGCACAACCTGCTCTTCTTCGGGGCTGCATTCCCGATTCAAATACTTTTTAATAAGCAGAGGTGAAATCTTCATCAGGTCTTTATGGTTATAACTGGTATATAAGTACAGTGAGTTAACCAGGCTCTACCCCCTAACGGAAATGAAAAAAATTATAAAGATGATATAAAAAGACTCAGTAGGAGAGTTCCTGCGTGCTTCAGGTTTATACGCAGAGTGCGCAGCGCACGTGTCAGATGGTTCTCCACAGTTTTTTCGGAGATCCCCAATGAGAAAGCAATCTCTTTATTGGTGCGGAATTCCTTTCGGCTAAGCTCGTATACTTTGCGGCACTTCTCGGGTAACTTATCCACTTCAGAACTGACATTCCGCTTCAGCTCATTCCAGTCGAGCACCTCAAGCGTTGAGTTATCCACACCGTTATGAACATGTGTAAAATAACTCTCATAAGCCTTCCGGTTACATTCCTTCTGGAAAAATGCAAATACCATGTATTTAGCAGAAGTATAAAGATAGTTTTCGAAAGAGGAATGGATAACGAGTTCCGCCCGCTTTGTCCAAAGTGACGTGAAGATGTCCTGAACGATTTCCTCTGCAGCCTCCCGGTTGCTCAGGCGTTTATAGGCTGAGGAGTAAAGCTTGGACCAATATCTTTCATATAGTTCTTCAAATGCAAGCATATCATTCTGCTTGAGCAGAATCAATAAGTTCGAATCCGAAAACTTCAAATATTGTCTCATCGTTACAGCCAGTTAGTCGCGGGTGCTTAGTTTTAGGTTCTAAAAAGGTCGTTAAACTTAACGCTATTGCAGTCGTTGCGCAACCTGCACTATCCTGCCCTTCATCGCCGAAAATCTGGACAAAAAAAAGCTCAGAAAGGTTGTTGACCCTTCTGAGCTTTTTTATATAGCAGAATGAACGACTAGTGAACTACTTCAAGTTCTTCCTGCTCTTTATCAGGTTCAACCATCATCGCTTCAATATCGTCACCCTTCTTATCCCATCCTAAACGATGCATGATATTATCAAATGCTTCGTAGATAACCGGTACAATAACCAGTGTCAGAAACAGCGAGCTCATCAAACCTCCGATGATAACCCACGCAAGTCCATTCTTCCATTCGGCACCCGCACCCGATGCAATCGCAATAGGAAGCATACCAATAACCATCGCAATCGTCGTCATCAAAATCGGCCTTAAACGGGCATGGTTGGCCAGTATAAGAGATTCGCGTGTTGACTTTCCTTCAGCCTTCTGCTGATTGGTAAAGTCGACCAGGATGATCGCATTCTTAGCCACCAGACCGATCAGCATGATCAATCCAAGAATGGTAAAGATGCTCAGTGAATTGTTGGTTAATGCAAGAGCCAGCAACGCACCGATGATAGAAAGCGGAATGGAGAACATCACCACGAACGGGTAAATATAGTTGTCATAAAGGGCCACCATGATCAGGTACACCATGATGATCGACATCAACAATGCCATCCCCAGAGTACCGAAACCTTCCGACTGGTTCTCCATATCTCCACCAAATACATAGCTCACGCCGGTAGGTCTTTTCAGGTCTTTAATCTGGGTCTCAATATCCGTAAAGACGGAACCTGTAGGTCGCCCTACCACCTGAGATTGAACAGATACCTTGGTGCTCTTATCCTGACGCTCAAGCTGACTCGGGCCAGATCCCTCCGTTACCGTAGCAAACTGCTCCAAACGAATACGTTCATCTTTTGAATTGATGAAAGTCAGACCCCTCACGTCATCTATGCTCTGCCTGTTATAGTCGTCAAGTCTGATATTGATATCGTACTCATACTCACCCTGGCGGAATTTACTGTCCGTATTACCACTGAAGGCCGTCTGCATCGTTGCACCTACGGTCTGTAGAGAGAGTCCCAGCGACGACATTTTGTCGCGGTCAACCTGAACCTTCACCTCCGGATTTCCACTCTCAACAGAAAGCTTGATTCCAGTGGTTCCTTCAATCTTCTCCACTTTTCCGCGTACCACTTCAGCAAAGTCCATTACACTCGGCAGATCCGGACCCATCACAATTACCTCAACAGGCGCCCTCTCCGCGCTACCCAGGATACTCACCGGAGTAGTCGTAATCTTTGCACCGGCCAGGCTCGAAGATAGTTCCTTTCTAACCTTCGCCGCATAAACGTCCGACTGGTCGGCACGTTCTTTACGTTCTACCAGCTGAACCGTAATCTCCGATTTATATGCCGTCGACTGGCTTGCACCCATTCCGTCGCTTGTCTGACCAACCGTGGTGATCATACGAATGATCTCAGGTTTTTGATTAAGGAGATTTTCTGCTCTGGATGTCATCAGGTTCGTCTGCTCGATCGAAGCATCTTTAGGCATTTCAATCTGCACAATAAACTCTCCTCTGTCACTCTTCGGGAAGAACTCCGTTCCGATATATCCTGTCGCAAGCAAAGCTATAGACGCCACCAACATCAGAAACGTTCCAGCCAGTACGGTCTTCTTATGTCCCAAAGACCAATTAAGTATACCCGTGATCCAGGCTGTAAATTTGTCCAGTCCTCTTTCAAATCGCAGAATTACGCGCTCAAACACGTTCTTTCCAGTAAGATGCTCCAGCTTTCCGAAACGGGAAGACAGTAGTGGAATGATCGTGAACGACGTCAGCAAACTGAGCATCGTTGCGATGATTACCACCACGCAGAACTGCCTAAGGATATCCGAAACAAGACCTGTACTGATCGCAATAGGGAAGAACACGACCACAATTACCAGGGTAATCGATGTAACCGTAAAACCAATTTCCTTCGTCGCTTCGTAAGCAGCTTTCACCCGGTTCTTGCCCATCTCCATGTGCCGGTAGATATTCTCCAGAACCACAATCGCGTCATCCACCAGAATACCTACAACCAGCGACAGTCCAAGAAGCGACATCAGGTTCAGTGTGTAGCCGAACAGGCTGATTCCAATAAATGTAGCAATCAAAGAAGCCGGAATAGATACCATTACAATCGCCGCATTCCTTAAACTGTGCAAGAAGAACAACATCACAAAGGCAACGAGTACAACCGCCAGGATAAGGTCATGGATAACCGCATCCGCAGATTCAAGCGTGTATATCGAGCTGTCTGACGCAATTACCAGGTTAAGTCCAACCTTTTTATAATCCTGCTGCAGTTTATCGATGATTGTATGGATTCCCTTACTCACATCTACTGCATTCGCATCCGACTGCTTGATTACCTGCAATGCAATGGAAGCTTTCCTGTCTACACGGGCCAGCTTCTCCACATCTTTCTGTGCATCCTGCACGTCGGCAACATCACCTAGCCGAACCTGAATGCCATTCTTGTCAGAAACAACCAGGTTCCGCAGTTCCTCTACCGTCGCGTATTTACCGGCCAGACGAACCAGGATATCACGATCCTGCGTCTTAACAGATCCTGTCGGGAAATCCAGGTTGGAACCCTGTATGGTCTGTTGCACCGAAAGCAGAGACAGGTTATAAGCCTGTAGCTTATTGTCGTCGATACTTACCTGGATTTCACGTTCACGTCCACCGATGATGTTCACCTGAGCAACCCCGTTCACCCTTGAGATGTTCGGAACAATGCGGTTGTCCATCAAGTCAAAGAACGCTGCGTCATCCATCGTAGATGTAGCCGACATGGTGATCACCGGAAGGTCATCCAAAGAGAACTTGTTCAATGAGGGAGCCTCCGCGTCATCAGGCAGTTCCGAAAGGATGGCGTTAACCTTTCGTTGCGCATCGTTAAGAGCCAAATCCACGTCTGTTCCGCTATTCAGCGTAATAACAACCGACGAAAGGCTTTCATAGGAAGTTGCGTTCAGCTTCTTGATGTTCTCCATCGAAGCCACCGCGTCCTCAATTTTTTTCGTTACCGTATTCTCTACCTCACTTGGCGACGCTCCCGGATATATCGTCGTTACCGAAACAACCGAAGGAGAAAATTTAGGCAGAAGCTCATAGCTGAGCGACGTATAACTTATATAGCCCAGAATGGATAGTACCGTAAACAGTACCACCACTACCGTGGGTCTTTTGATCGATATTTCAGCAATTTTCATCTGACTAATTTGTATTATTTAACATTCTCAACGAGACTTCCATTCACCAGGTTGATCTGACCACTGGTAATGATCGTCTCACCTTCCTGAAGTCCTTCCAGAACTTCAACGGTTTCGCCGAATATTCTTCCTGCAACGATCTTGCGCTCAACAGCCTTGTTGCCGTCCATCACAAACACTTTGTTGCTGTTTACACTTCCCACAAACGCAGCTCGCGGAATAGTAAGCAAAGGAGCCTGTTTCGGGAACTGGAATACCGCTGTACCGTACATTCCGGCTCTTAACTGTGATGCACCGGTATTCGCCAGTTCAATCTCAACTGGGAAGTTCAGGCTGTTATCAGCTTTCGCTGCAATAAAAGTGATCTTGCCTCTGAATTCTTTGTCAGGGAAGATATTCGATTTGATTGCCACCTCATCGCCATTCTTCAGGTTCACTACCTGCGATTCGTTGGCCGTAACTTTCAGCTTTAACTTGGAAACGTCCACGATCTCAAACAGTGCAGTACCCGGAGATACATACGATCCACGCTCAATAGAGCGCTTGTTGATCACACCGGAAAACGGTGCCTTGATGTTGGCATCGCTAGACTTCCTTCTTGACGATTGAACCGCAGCCTGGGTAGTCTTCACCCGTAAACGTGCATTTTCCAAAGCCTGCTGCGTAACACCGCCTGTTCTGAATGAACTCTCATAGCGCGCAAGGTCACGTACTGCATTCTGGTAGTTTGCTTCAGCTGTTTCCGTGTCTACCACGAGCAGCTCATTATCTATCCTGGCCAAAACCTGTCCTTTGCTCACCCGGTCACCTTCTTCTACGGCGATACGCGTTACCCTGCCTGAGTTCTCTGCAGAAAGCGTAAGTTCCTGGTTTGATTCAAATGTTCCGTTGGATGAAAAGTTCAGGTCAACCTCTGTTCTGGCTACTTTTGCAGTCTTCACGGCGACGGCACCCTTGCTTCCTTCCGCAACAACAGCAGTCTTCGCTGCATTCTTTTTCTTGTTGCTTTGAAGTATCCAGCCTATCAGAACGAGGGCCGCTACTACTGCAATAATCGTAATCAGTGTATTCTTTTTCATTCGAGTATATTTTGTCTTTTCGGTTAGTGGAATGAGCCTGTTCAATCCTGTACATGCTCATTTCATTTAGTTTTTTGATGATCAAAGCCGCAGAGCCGAAGCTCGTTGGCAGATGTTTATTCTAGTTGATGAGAGATTTGATGTTTCCGTTTGATTTCATTAGCTGTATTTCGGAAAGCTTATAATTCAGCAGCGCCTGTGTATAGCTGTTCTGTGCATCTGTTAAAGCAGTCTCCGCATTCAGCAGGTCAGTAAGCGACGCCAAACCGTTATTATAGTTATTCTGCGTGCTGGTAAATACTTCGCGCGCCAGTCGCATATTCTCATTCTGGTTCCTGATCGTGCTTACACTCGTATTCAGCTGCAGTCTTGCATTGCTGTAAGCCAGGTTGAGCGCCTGTCTGTTGTCTTTCAGATCCTCTGAAATCTGGTCAATCTCGATTTGCGCCTGCCTCACTCTTGATCTTCTTCCGAAACCATCAAAGATTGGGATGGAGATATTAAGCCCTATCGCCGACGCCGGTGCCCAATTCGCCGTGCTGTTACCTTTAAACAAGTCAAATTTATTGCTAAATCCATTTTGAGAATAGTTGGTGATGAAGGAAAGCTTAGGATAATACTCCGCTATCCGTGACTTCTTCTGATAGATCAGCAGTTCTTCCTGCTTTTTGAGCAAGGCATACTCGGTCAGTCCCGCAACGTTTACCGTATCGGCAATGCTATTTGCATTCTCTACGATCCGGTTGAGCTCCGCTTTCGGAATATCCACGGTCACGCCTATCGGCATACCTATATAGTACTTCAGCGTGTTCTCCTGTTGAATGGCCACCCTTGCCAGTTCTTCCCGTTGTGTCTGGAGGTTGGTCAGACTTACCTTTACCCGGTCTACATCAATGCGGGTAGCCAAACCATTTTTATACTGATCACTCAATATTCTTTCGGTCCGCTGTAAAGAAGAGATGTTGGCGTCAATGGCCTCGATCTTCTCTCTGCTCACCAATACCTGGTAGTATGCAGATGAAACCATCTGTAAAACGTTCTCCTCACTCAGGTCAACGTTAAGCTGATAGTATTCTTCACCAGCTTTTGCAGCTTTTAATCCGGTAAATACGCTTTGATTGAAGAGTTGTTGGCTAAGCTGCACGTTGGCATTCGCGGTGTATTTCTGGCCAAATGCAACCAGAATCGTCTCGCCTGGCCTCCCAAAGAAGTCACCCGGAAGGGGACTCTTCTGTATCATCAGGTTGTCATTCAGGTTACCTGTAGCTGTAATTTGAGGCAAGGCCTGCGACCTCACTTCTGCAGTAAGTTCTTTGCCTTTCTCTGCTTCCAGACGCGCCTTGCGTACTGTTGCATTGTTCTTCAGGGCGAAGTTGAGGGCTTCTTTCAGCGTTAACTGAACCGTCTGCGCCTCGACTGATCCTACACCCCATGTGCATGCCATCAACACGGCAGCGATTAAGGTGTTTATTCTCGGTCTAATCATCTTCTTTTTGTTCTCTTGTTATAGGTTATTTGATCAATAAATAGTGTTGCTGTTACAATAAATTCCCGTGTACATCATAAGCCTTCAACCCAGCGATGAAAACCGCGCTCAGGGCTTTTTGCTTTTCTAAAATTGAATTAAACTCTTTTTCTCCCGGAGAAAACTTGTTCTTCAAAGGTATTAGCTCGAATACACTCAATCCTGTTATGGTATCCAGATACAGTTTGCTCATCTTGTGTGTTTCTATCGCAGCAATTTCTTTCCGTTCAACTGCCTTGCTGAATAGAGCTGAAACCAGCGCTGCCTCCTTTACCCGAGCCTGTTCCATTACCCCATAACAGGCATTCTCAACTGAGCCGGCTTCAGGAGAGCTCTCCGTCAGGTTAAGCATAAAATACCGTCCAATAAACTTCTTCCGGCAGATCAGTATCGCCAGCAGTTCGTCTTCCAGTAAAGACACTTTTTCTAGCATGCCCTCCAGTTCAGAGAAATACTGCGCCATGATCTTCTCCACAACCGCCACCACAAGGCTCATCTTGTCAGGAAAATAGTGATATAAAGAAGGCTGGGTAACAGATATGTCATCCGCAATCTCATTCATCGTCGTTTTCTGGATGCCAAAATGAGAGAAGCGCTTAATAGCACTCTCAACAATTAAATCTCGTTTTCTATCTATCAATTTATGGTCTGACTTTTTTTATAATTTAGTCAAAAATACAGCAAGGGTATGACATATACAAGTTTTTTGCTATCTGAGAAAATTTATGAGATTGTGGAGACGGTAGTCACCTCCAGGCCTTTAAGGAATATTTCGCCAAGTTTCTTCTGACGGCGGAGGATGCTGTCGAACTGCTCCTTCTCGGGGAAGAATCCCTTTGTATGACGCTTTAGAACGGTGAAGTAAATTCCTGACAATGCATCCTTTAACAGAGCCGCTGTTTCATCCAGATTGTCCACTTCAAACTCGCCGGCCGATATTCCTATTTCGAGCACAGTCTTCAAAACCATCAGTTCAGAATCTTTCGCCTTAACGAACATGCACATCAGGTTGCCGGGAAGCTCTGCTCCTGTGATCTTGGTGAAATCAAGCAGATTGTAATATTTTGTTATGAACTCCTGCCTTTTATCCAGGCATTTGGTGAGGGCCTCTTGACTGTTGGTCGCACCGCTCACATCCTTTCGCATTTCTGCGTCCATCGTATCAATGATGTTCTTCAATACGGCAGAGTAGAGGGATATCTTATCCGGGAAATAGTAATAGAGGAGTGCTTTAGACAAGGATAAGTCGTTAGCTATTTCGGTCATAGTGGTTTTCGAGAGACCGAAGTGAGCAAACCGTTTTAGTGCAGCGTCAATAATTAAATCCTTTTTCCTATCCTGATTTTCCACGTTATCAAAATTAACTATTATTCCTTTACGAAAGCTATAATACACAAATAATGCTAAGGTTTTAATTTTCTGTATTTTGATATTAAATGCGAAATTCGGCCCAAAGAAAAACAAGATGTATCCGATCGCCGAACACGTATCCCTTAAGAACCTGAATACCTTTAGAGTGGAAGCCCAGGCACGCTGGTTCACAGAGATTCACCAGGAGGAAGACTTAAATGCTCTTTTCGCTGAACAACAGTGGAGAGATGCTGAAAGGCTTGTTATCGGGGGCGGAAGTAACATTCTTTTTACGCACGACTTCGAAGGTTTGATTATCAGGATGAACATTCAGGGTATCACTCATCAGATCGATGGCGAATCGGTGCTTGTTCAGGCAGGTGCAGGTGTGGTGTGGAATGATCTGGTTCTCTATTGTGTAGAAAGAGGCTTTGCGGGTGTCGAAAATCTAACCCTCATCCCCGGAACAGTCGGTGCATCGCCTGTACAGAACATTGGTGCCTATGGGGTCGAACTCAAAGATGTGTTTCATTCCTGCCGGGCCTATCATGTTGAAAGGGGAGAGGTCATCAGCTTTTTACCTGAAGACTGCCGCTTCGGATATCGCGACAGTGTCTTTAAACGCGAATTGAAAAATCAGGTAATCATTACTTCCGTCACTTTCAAGCTGAGTCTCAGTCCGCAAATCAACATCTCTTACGGAGCTATCCGCCAGGAGCTGGAGGCACGCCATATTGAGGAACCAGGTATCAAAGACGTTTCCCGGGTCGTATCAGAAATAAGGGTTAGCAAATTGCCGGATCCTTCCACCATCGGAAATGCCGGCAGCTTTTTCAAAAATCCTGTTATTGATGAACAACAATTTGTACATCTGAAGTCTGCTTTTCCAGACATAGTACATTACTGTCTACCAAATAGTACAGTAAAACTTGCTGCAGGGTGGTTAATTGAAAAAAGTGGCTGGAAAGGAAAACAAATTCGTCAAACTGCAACCTGGAAAAATCAGGCGTTAGTTATAGTAAACGTTGGAAGTGCTTTAGGTTCAGAGATATATGATTTTTCGGAAGAGATTATAAAAGACGTGAACGAGAAATTTAATATCACACTTGAACGCGAAGTAAACGTGTTTTAACTCCATAAACTGGCTGATGCCATAGTCAGTCGCGCTTTTAGCATAGTGTTTGTATAGATGATAGCATAACAGTTAATCATCTATAAAAAACTTTATAATATGACTAAGATCGAATTCAACACTATGGTAATGCACCAGGCCAGTTCTCTAAGAATGTATGCCTTACATTTCACTCATGACGCTGATGATGCTAACGACCTGGTTCAGGATACGCTGTTAAAAGCCATCACATATTATAATAAATTCAAAGAAGGTACTAACCTGAAAGGATGGTTATACACAATCATGAAGAATACTTTTATCAATAACTATCGTCGCTTTGTTAAGATCAGTTCTTTCGTTACAAAGTCTGACGAGATATCTTCTGCAAACCTGGTGTTTTCATCAACAAAGAATCAAGGTGAGTCGAAGTTTATTATGGATGATATTAAGAATGCATTGGGTAAGCTTCCTGAAGAATATTACATCCCTTTCAGCATGTATTTCGAAGGACATAAATATCATGAAATAGCTGATTACCTGGCTATCCCAATCGGAACCGTTAAAACACGTATCCACGTTGCCAGGAAATTGCTTAAAAAGAGCCTTAAGCCTTATGATAACGGTGTTAAAAAGCCGATCTACGCAGAGGCCGAATAATTTTGCCCCCTTTTTCTAAACTCAACTATAGGAACCTCTGATGTAATCAGGGGTTTTTTTATGAAAATCCCGCTCCTTGCACCGGCTAATTACTCGTTTAAACATCGTAATATGTAATATTTAGCTATGTTTGCAATCGACCTGTCTTGCAAGAGCAGGGAATCATGTATTCAGGCCTTCATGTCAAAGTTAGACGAAATAAAAAGACCCATAGAGCAAGAGCTGGAAGCATTCGAAGAGAAGTTTAAATCTTCGATGAAAAGTACCGTTCCTCTGCTCGATCGGATTACTCATTACATAGTTAAACGAAAAGGTAAGCAGATCAGACCCATGTTTGTGTTTTTCTCTGCGAGTCTTTGTGGCGGAATTAACGAATCCACCCACCGTGGAGCTGCACTCGTAGAACTCCTTCATACGGCTACGCTTGTGCATGACGACGTGGTCGACAACTCCTATGAACGCCGGGGCTTTTTCTCGGTGAATGCCCTCTGGAAAAATAAGATTGCTGTACTGGTAGGAGACTACTTACTGGCTACAGGCTTATTGCTCTCCATTGATCATGATGATTTTCATCTGCTTCGGATTGTATCTTCTGCCGTGAAACTGATGAGCGAAGGTGAACTCCTTCAAATCGAAAAAGCCCGTCGCCTGGATATCAGTGAAGAAATATACTACGAGGTGATCCGTCAGAAGACAGCTTCTCTCATTGCTTCCTGTTGCGCCTGCGGCGCTGCATCGGCCGGTGCTGATGTGGAAACGATTGAAAAGATGCGTCTATTTGGCGAAAAGATCGGAATGGCCTTCCAGATTAAGGACGACCTCTTCGATTTCGGTACAGACGATGTCGGCAAACCATTAGGTATCGACATCAAAGAAAAGAAAATGACCCTCCCACTGATCTATTCACTGAACAAAGTGGAGCGAAAAGAAAGACAGCGCATCATCAATCTCGTCAAAAACCATAATGAGGATAATGCGAAGGTGGAAGAAGTAATTACTTTCGTACGGAATAATGGTGGTCTGGCCTATGCGGAAATGCAAATGCACCGTTTTCAGGATGAAGCATTCGAAGTTCTGCACTCCTTCCCGGATCATAGCGCACGAACAGCCCTTGAGCAGCTCGTCCGCTTTACTACTGAACGTAAAAAATAGTCTTACCTTTTGCCGATCTGCTCCAGGATCTGCTCTACATATCCACGCTCGTTTGCAAGCCTGGGCACTTTATGCTGACCGCCCAGCTTTCCGCGTGTTTTCAGCCATGTATAAAATGTGCCTTCCGGAGCAACATGTACCAATGGTCTCTTCAAAGCCATATCCTTAAAACGCTTGGCGTCATAATCTGAGTTGACCTCTCTGAGGGTGTTGTCCAGAATGTCTGTAAAATGCTCTATATTGGAAGGGTGACTTTCAAATTCAATGATCCACTCGTGGCCACCGCTTTCATTGTCGCTGAAATAGATCGGACAGGCGGTAAAGTCTCTAACTATGGCTCCGGTTTGCGTGCAGGCCTCTGTCAATGCTCTTTCTGCATTGTCTACAATAACCTCTTCACCAAATGCATTGATGAAATGCTTTGTTCTTCCGGTGATCTGGATCCTATAAGGAGATATAGAAGTGAACTTGATCGTATCACCAATCATGTAGCGCCACAAGCCGCCATTAGTTGAAATGATGAGCGCATAGTTTTTACCCAATTCTACTTCCGACAAGCTTTTTGTGGCTGGATTTTCCTCGCCGAAGTTTTCCATCGGCAGGAATTCGTAATACACGCCATAGTCAAGCATCAGCAGCATTTCCTCTGATCCCGGAAGATCCTGGATGCCAAAGAAGCCTTCGGAAGCGTTGTAAGTTTCGAGGTAGTACATGGAGGAGGAGGGGATCAATTTCTTAAACTGCTCCCGGTAAGGACCGAATTTAACGGCGCCATGAACATATAGCTCCAGGTTAGGCCAGATTTCCAGAAGATCCTTTTTGCCGGTAATCTCCATTACGCGCTTGGCTAAAACCACAGTCCAGGTCGGTACACCCGCCATCGATGTCACATTCACATCAATGGTCGCATGAGCCATTTTCTCGATCTTCTCCTCGTAGTTATCCATCAGGCTGATCGACATATCCGGAGTGCGGTGAAACTCCGCCCACAGAGGCAGGTTTTTGATCAGGACAGCCGAGATATCTCCATAGGAAATATCTTCATTGAACTGGTTCACCTTATGACTGCCACCCAGCACGAGCGATTTCCCCGTAAACATCTGGGTATCGGGTTTATTATTACAGTAAATGGAGATCATGTCTTTTCCACCCTTGTAATGACATTCTTCCAGAGACTCAGCGCTCACCGGGATGAACTTGCTTCTGTCGTTTGTTGTCCCTGACGATTTGGCGAACCATTTTACTTCAGAACCCCAGAGGATATTCTGCTCTCCATTCATCATCCGCTCAATATAGGGCTTTAGCGTCTCATAGTTCTGCAGAGGAACACGTTGCTTGAACTGCTCCTGATTGAAGATGGAATTATAGTCGTACAGCTTACCCCATTCAGTTGATCGCGCTGATGATATCAGCGAACGGAAGACTTCGTCCTGCACATCATGCGGATGATTCATAAATAGTTCTATCTGATCCATTCGTTTCTTCATGAACCAGGTTACAATCGTATTTACAAGTGTCATAGGGGAGTGGGGTTGCTGTTCTTCTTTTTTCGCAATTCAAAATGTTGGCCGAGATAGAATTTCCGGGCCATCTCGTTACTGGCAATCTCCTGAGGCGTGCCGGTAAGCATAATTTTTCCTTCAGTGAGCAAATAGGCGCGGTCAGTTATGGATAGTGTTTCCTGAACATTGTGGTCGGTAATCAGGATACCGATGTTTCGATCCTTTAACTTGGAGACGATCGATTGGATTTCCTCCACCGCAATCGGGTCAACCCCTGCAAAAGGTTCATCCAGCAGGATGAAGTTCGGATCAGCCGCCAGTGCCCTGGCAATCTCAGTACGTCTTCTCTCACCTCCCGATAATAAATCTCCCCGGTTCTTGCGTACCCTGTGCAAACTGAATTCTGAAAGCAGCTCTTCTAGTTTGTCCTTTTGCTCGGCTTTCGTCAGCTTGGTCATTTCGAGCACCGCCATCACGTTATCTTCCACACTGAGCTTCCTGAAAACGGATGCCTCCTGAGCCAGATAGCCGATTCCCTTCTGTGCTCTTCTGTACATCGGATCATTCGTGATATCCTCCGATTCAAGATATACATGTCCTTCGTTTGGTTTGATCAAGCCTACGATCATATAGAAGGAGGTCGTTTTACCCGCTCCGTTCGGCCCGAGCAGACCTACAATCTCACCCTGGGCCACGTGGAAGGACACATTGTTAACAACCGTCCGCTGTTTATATTTCTTTACTAAATTTTCTGCTCTGAGTATCATTTTAGTCGTGTTGCGGTGTACACCTTACACCCTTCAAATTTAATTGAATAGAACGTTTGTCTTTCCATACATTCTCCTCAATTGTGTAACAAATATCAAAGGGAAGGCCGCTCTGAACGATGTCGATGTACTCGCCCAGTCCGAATCCGATACAATCAAAAGCGTGCGAGCTTCCTTGCTTAACAGTCATCTTCAGGTGATTGTTTCCCACAATCTGCGGAGTGCCCAAACATTGTACTCCCCGGCTGATAAAGACAGGGGTGGTGTTCAGGGGACCATAAGGTGCAAACTGACTTAATATTCTAAAAAACTTGCCATCTATTTTCTCCAGGTGTAATGTGGCATCGATCACCATTTCCTGTATAAGAAGTTCATCTGGGATCGTCTGCGAAACCACGTCCTCAAACCGTTCCCTGAAGGCTGGAAGATTTTCGCTCTTGAGTGTAAGGCCGGCCGCATATTTATGCCCACCGAACTGTTCAAACAGGTCACTGCAGGAGTTCAATGCCTCGTAAAGGTCAAATCCAATCACCGACCTGGCCGAACCTGACACATGGCCGTTAGACTGCGTAAGCACAATGGTTGGCCGGTAATATTTCTCTGTAAGTCGCGAAGCCACGATCCCGATCACTCCCTTATGCCATCCTTCATTATACACGACGGTGGTTTTACGGTTTAAAAGTGCCGGATCTGCCGCGATCATCGCTAGAGCCTGTTCTGTGATGGAAGCATCGTGCTCCTTCCTTTCTGTATTTTTAATGTTGATAATTTCACTGTGCCCTCGGGCAATATCCCTGTTTTCTGAAATCAGGAGGTTAACAGAATGCCTCGCGTCGTCTATCCTGCCGGACGCATTGATGCGCGGGCCGAGCGTGAAAACCACGTCGGAGATACTGTATTGTTTCTTTCCTGCAATCTCAATTAAAGCGGCCATTCCGTGACAGGGTGATGTATTCAAACGTTGCAGTCCGAATTTAGCCAGTACCCTGTTTTCTCCGGTAATGGGCACAATGTCTGAGGCAATGCTGACCACCACCAGATCGAGGTAGCATTCCAGATCATGGAAAGGAATGTTGTTCTGCATGGCGAATGCCTGAACGAGCTTAAACCCGATTCCACAACCCGAGAGCTCTTTATAAGGGTAAGAGCAATCATGTTGCTTAGGGTCCAGCACCGCTACAGCCTCCGGAATGATTGATCCTGGTGTATGATGATCGCAGATGATAAAGTCGATTCCCAGACTGTTTGCATAGTCTACCTTGTCAACCGACTTGATCCCACAATCCAGTGCGATGATCAGGCTAATGCCATGCTCATGGGCATAGTCGATGCCCTGAGTGGAAATACCGTAACCTTCCTTGTAACGGTCAGGGATATAGTAGTCGATATGGTAGTGGTACTTCCGCAGAAAGCCATAAACAAGGGCTACCGAAGTGGTGCCGTCTACGTCATAGTCTCCGTAGATCAGTATCTTCTCCTTGGAAAGAAGCGCATGCTGTATCCGGTCAACTGCCACATCCATTCCCTTCATGAGAAAAGGATCATGCAGGTGACTCAATGATGGCCTGAAGAAATTACGGGCGCCTTCATAAGTGGTGATGTCGCGGGCGACAAGCAGAGTAGCCAGAACTTCATCAATGTTAAGCTGATCTCGAAGTTCCTTAATAGCTTTCAGGTCCTTTAACTCCTGTTCTGCCCACCTTTTTTGCATATCTTTGTTAGGTTGTGGGGTTAAATATACTATTTAAAACGTTATTATATACCCACCTCTTTATAAGCAATTCATTATCAGTTTATACATTTTCCCGATGAAATATCATGAGCAGCCCCGCTCAAAAGCGCTGCTTAATACTGTTATGATAGGATCATCCTGAATTAAATAAAACATACCCGATGAAAGTATATTCATTAAAAGAAGGATCATATTCCGTCGACAGCTCTAAGAAATTCATTCCTTTCGACCCGGCGACCGACAATGCAAAAGATCGACCCGCGTCGTTGTTTATTCATGTGCAGCCCTTTCTGGTTGAAATTGGTGGTAAGTTAATCGTTCTGGACACAGGTCTTGGATTCAAGAATGCTTCCGGAGAGCTGGTCATACACGAAAATATCCGCAAAGCCGGATACGATCCTGAAGACGTGAGCATGGTGCTGATGTCGCACCTGCACTACGATCACGCGGCAGGCATGGTCTATGAAAAAGACGGAAAGATGCAGCTTTCCTTTCCCCATGCCGAATATGTTATCAATCGCAATGAATGGGAAATTGGCTACAGCGGCGCATCCAAATCATACCACACCGACATCTTTGACGTCGTGCAGCGCAGTGGCAGCATCCATTTCATTGAAGGTAGCGGTCAGCTCACCAACGAAATCAGCTACGAGCTTACTGGCGGCCATTGCCAGTTCCACCAGGTGTTTTTGATCGATGATCAGGGCGATAAATGCTTTTTCGGTGCCGACATACTGCCCGAGCCGGAGCAGCTTCTCAGAAGGTTCAAGGCAAAATACGACTATGATGGAGCCCGATCCATGGAGCTTCGCGAACATTATGGTAAACTGGCAGCACAAGAAAACTGGTTATGTCTTTTCTATCACGCAAAAAGTGAGGCAATAGCAAGAGTAGAAGAGGTAGACGGGGCGTTTAAGATAGTTAAGGTTTAATTGATCAAAGAGAAACTGATGTTGATCAATCTGCAATGTCTCAGCTCGCATACCAGCTGGCTGAATATTGCTTAAGGCCAACATCGAAAACAAAAAAGCCTGCTATCATGAACATGATGCAGGCTTTTTTTAAAAACGTTGAGTCTTACTTCTTCGCTACAAGATTGAAGTCAAGCGTGAAATCATCATAGATCGCTTTATCTCCAATACTTTCGAAGAAGCTTTTTGAATTATAACGGATATCGTATTTAGTACGGTCAACCTTAACTCCTTTTGCTACAGCAACTACTGCATTGTTCTGTCTTTTTACAGTCGCAGGGAAAGTAAGAGGTTTTGTAATTCCCTTGATAGTCAGGTCTCCGGTAATATTTACCTGGCCCGCTCCGGCAGGAGTAACCTTAGTGATTTTGAAAGTTGATGTAGGGTATTTAGCTACTCCGAAGAAATCATCTGCTTTTAAATGACCTTCCAGCTTCTGAGCCATTTCTCCCTGAACATCTGTAGCAACAAGTGAATTCATATCTGCCACGAAAGATCCGCCCGCAAGAGCATTACCATTGAAATTTAAGCTCCCTGATGCTAACTTGATTGTTCCTGAATGCTGACCTGTTACTTTCTCTCCCAACCATTTGATAGATGAGTTCTTGGTGTCAACACTAAAGCTTTCTGTCTTTAAAGCAGGCTTAAAAGCCGAAAATAAGCCAATTGCTGCAATGGCTAAAACTGATGCTAATTTCATTTTAATGTTCATTTTATGCAAAGGTAAAAATCTTTCAAACATATAGATGTTGTAACATCTATTTATGTCATATATGACAATTCCTGAACATTTAGCAAGGAACGGCTTTTATATACGCCTTTTAAGCCTGAGCATCACAAACCGCCGCTCACCGTTACTGCTGATGATGTACAGGAAAAAGGTTCTTCCTGACCTCGAGCTGAACATCGCGTTGATTTCCTCCATATTGATCTCCTGAACGGGACGGAAGTTAATACTCAGGATCTCGTCGGCAACCTGAAGTCCGGCACTGTCTGCCGCTGAGTTGAGTTCAATGCGGTTGATCAGTATGCGCTTGAAGTCAGGTGCCCGGGTTACGAGTTCGAGTCCGCTCATGTCATGTTCAAAGGGCTCCTTGAATGAAGAGGAGGGGCGCAGGTATATCAATTTCTTCCAGTAGTCAAAAGTCACCCTGAACTTCTTCAGGACCGGGTTTCCCAAATTTCCGTCGCGGTCAGGGAAGTCGCTTCGCTTGATGACTTCCTGAAATTCGGGAAAGGAAGCCACAACATGCTCCAGTTGATATTCTCCTATAGTAATACGTTGTATTCGCCCGATATGTCCGTGAATAGGACCGAGGAGGCCCACACCGAGGTTGGCGTCGATGTTGAGTTCTGGCACTTTGAAAGGCTTGCCTTTATAGCTTTCCAGAGAGACGGCATGTCCCGCTCCCGTATCGATAATCAGCTTCAGAGCCCTGAACAGTGTTCCGTCAAGTTCCACGTCGCTTATGATATAAGGTTTCCGGTCCTCAATGGTGATGGGTATGGCCGTACTCTTTTCTGGAACATACCCGCTTGAGTGCTGTCGGATCACCAGCCGCTGTGCCGCATACCTGATCTCTACAATAAAGCTATCAAAAAAGTCGTATCCCAGCAGGCCGTGAACTGGCATCCCCAGCGTTTCTGAAAGCTCAAGCAAATCCTGGTTCAATATAATCACGTTCATAGATCTGGCTACTGCCTTGCCTAGTTGAAGCCTCATCCCCGATGCCACGGAAGCACTTAGTTCCTCGCCTTGTCCGAAGCCGGTGATTTTCATTTTACGGAGGTCCTTCAACTGGAGCGAGTCGATAAGCGAAGGGTTTGTAATGAGACATACGCCGATCCCTGTATCAAGAAGGAAGTTAAACGGCCCCTTTCCGTTGATGATGATGGGAACCACGATCAGATTCTTCACCATCCTGAATCCGATGGTCTGCTGCTTCCGGCCTCCCTCGAACTGAAAGCTTTGGGCAAATGCCTGTCCCGCAAGCGCCCATACCGAAGCTAAAAAGAACAGTAATTTTCTGATATAGAGGTAAATGGCGGGCATACGGATTGGCTGTATATAAATCTACGTATTTCTGCGCCCCTCAGAAAGGAAATCCGCTATAATCGAAACCACTCTTTTTCCGGTTTGTTAGCTCAATAAATCCTTGTACATCATGATTCTGAAGTCTATCCCCCTCTTTACTCTTCTGCTGATCGCCAGTCTGAGCTCCTGCAAACAAAAAGTCGAAACCAAGCACCAGTCGCCAAGAGACCTTTTTCCCGGCCTGTTTGAGGAAGTGCAGGCAGGAAATGTGTTTGAAGACAGCAAGACCTTTCCGGATTGCCTGCCCAAAAGAGATCCGGAAAAGATCATGAAAGATTACGAAGAGCAGAAGAAAACCGGCGGCTTCAACCTCAAGGCATTCGTAGAAGCAAACTTCACGCAGCCGGAAGCGCCCACAACAGATTACCACAGTAACATCGCTGCGGGAGTGGAGCCGCATATCCGTTCTCTTTGGGATGTGCTTACGCGGAGGCCCGACAAGTACTACCAATACGGATCTCTTCTGGCGCTTCCACAGCCATATATCGTTCCCGGTGGCCGCTTTCGCGAAGTGTACTACTGGGATTCCTATTTCACGATGCTCGGCCTCGAGGAGAGTGGCCGCACGGACCTGATCGAGAGTATGGTCAATAACTTTGCCTACCTGATCCGGACCTATGGTTTTATCCCTAATGGCAACCGGACCTACTACCTGACCCGTTCGCAGCCGCCTTATTTCTCGCTGATGGTCAAATTGCTGATGGAAAACAAGAAGCTGAAGAGCGACTCGGTCCTGAAAGCTAACCGTGATGCCCTGGAAAGGGAATACAGTTTCTGGATGAACGGTCGAGACGCGAAGAAGGGAGCGAACCTGCATGTGGTGGTGATGCCCGATGGTGAAAAGCTGAACCGTTATTTTGATTCGGGCGATTGGCCGCGTGAAGAAGCCTACTCGGAAGATGTTGCTGTTGCAGTGAATGCGGGTGCTGCAAAGACCGACGTTTACCGCCACCTGCGCTCAGGAGCTGAGTCGGGCTGGGACTTCAGCAGTCGGTGGTTCAGTGATGGCCGGTCGCTCCACACCATTCAAACTACCGATATCATTCCTGTTGATCTGAACGCACTGCTCTATCACCACGAGGTTATGCTGGCCAGAGCCTATCAGGTGGCCGGCGATATCAAAGCGAAAGACATTATGCTGGGTTCTGCAGAACGCCGGAAGAAGGCGATCATGAAATATTGCTGGGACAGCGAGGCCGGCTGGTTCCGGGATTACAACTGGAAGTCGGAGACTACGACAGGTTCGATGAGCCTCGCGGGGGTCTATCCGATGTATTTCAACATGATATCAGTAGGCCGTGCAGACACCCTCTCGAAAACGCTCGAGCAAAAGTTTCTGAAGCCCGGGGGACTGGTGTCGACCCTCACAAGTACCGGTCAGCAGTGGGATGCCCCGAACGGCTGGGCGCCGCTGCAGTGGATGGCCATCGCCGGTTTATCTAGCTATAAAAAGGAGGAACTCTCCCGGGAGATATCCCGCAGATGGAGTAGTCTGAACATCCGTGTATTTAGCAAAACAGGTAAGCTGATGGAGAAGTACAACGTCGTGGACACAGCTGTGTTTGCCGGAGGAGGGGAGTATCCTAACCAGGACGGCTTTGGCTGGACGAACGGGGTGCTGCTCAAAATTCTAGCGCAACAAAAAAATCAGAGCATTCAATAATCTCCTGACAGTATTCGAATAAACAGGAGGCTAATTGCTGGTGTCTTTCTTTAGTATGCTACCGGTAAGAATGCATAATGGGTCCATGTTGAGTCCGACTTTTCTATTAGTAAGTCGGACTCAACATGGACTTATGTCCCACTCTCTACCGTCGCATACAGCACTTGATCACTACATGGAGCTATCGAATTGAGGTTTTAATAGAGAGAGAATCCTCAGGAAATCAAAACAGAAACTTACCACTAAGGCAAAATCCGCTTGGCAACTTTTGGATTCTTGCAGGAGAATTTGCAAATTAAAAAGGCCTCCCTTAATCAGGGAGGCCTTTTTTGTAGATCTTAATTAATCTTCCTGATGAAAGGGATATCGGTAATCTCTGGCAGGATCAAGTGATTCCTTGATGGTGCGTGGAGATACCCAACGCAGAAGGTTGATCATGGAGCCGGCTTTGTCGTTTGTTCCAGATCCTCGTGCTCCGCCGAAAGGCTGCTGCCCAACCACGGCACCAGTGCATTTATCATTGATATAAAAGTTACCGGCGGAATTTTTTAGTGCAACGGTTGCTTTTTCAATGATGTAGCGGTCTGTAGCGATCACCGCGCCTGTAAGTGCGTAGATCGAGGTCTTGTCGATTAACTCCAGCGTTTCGTCCAGTTGTTCGTCTTCGTAAACGTAGATAGTGAGTACGGGACCGAAGAGTTCTTCGCACATGGTTACGGATGAAGGGTTCTGGCTCACGATCACCGTTGGATCGATGAAGTAACCTTTGGCCTTATCGTAATTTCCTCCGGCAATGATCTCTGATTCAGGATCCGCTTTGGCTTTATCAATGGCTGCGCTAAGCTTGTCGAATGATTTTTCGTCAATAACAGCGTTGATGAAGTTGCTGAAATCCTCTACAGGCCCCATTTTTAACGTCGAGAGGTCGTTCTGGATCATCTCTTTCAATACGGGCCAGATAGATTTAGCGATGTAAACGCGGGAGGCAGCAGAACATTTCTGTCCCTGATATTCGAAGGCTCCTCTTACGATGGCTGTGCCAGCCACTTCAAGGTTAGCCGATTGGTGTACCAGGATGAAGTCCTTTCCTCCCGTTTCGCCAACGATACGAGGATAGGATTTGTATTTGTGAATGGAGTTACCAATGGTCTTCCATATATCCTGGAATACACCTGTTGATCCGGTAAAGTGAATCCCTGCAAAGTCAGGATGTTGGAAAATAACCTCTCCTGCATCAGGTCCGGAGACATAGATCAGGTTAATGACACCTGCCGGAAGGCCGGCTTCCTGTAGCACTTCCATGATCACGTTTGCGGAGTAGATCTGCGTGTTGGATGGTTTCCACACGACCACATTTCCCATCAGTGCTGCCGATGTAGGCAGGTTTCCGGCGATCGCCGTGAAGTTAAATGGGGTCAGTGCGAACACAAAGCCTTCAAGCGGACGTTGCTCAACCCGGTTCCAGCTACCGCGGGACGAGATGGGCTGTTGCGCATAGATCTCGGTCATGTACTTCACGTTGAAGCGCAGGAAGTCGATGAGCTCACAGGCTGAGTCGATCTCCGCCTGGTAGGCGTTTTTGGACTGGCCCAGCATAGTAGCTGCGTTGAGCTTATAGCGGTATGGACCGGCAATCAGATCGGCAGCCTTTAGAAAGATGGCAGCCCGCTGTTCCCATGCCATATTCTCCCATTGTGCTTTCGCAGCCAGCGCAGCATCGATTGCCTGCTGAACATGTGTTTTGTCGCCCTGATGGTAGTGGCCAACTACGGTCTGGTGATTATGTGGAGGTCTTATTTCAACCTTTTGCCCTGTTCTGATTTCCTGCCCTCCGATATACATCGGAATGTCTGTCTGTTCCGAGTAAGCTTTCGTAATCGCTTCCTTCAAAAGAGACCGCTCCCGACTTCCTGGAGCATAATTCAGTGCCGGTTCATTAACCGGCTCAGGTACAGTGAAAAACCCTTTTGTCATAAATTGAATATTAGGGTGCAAAGATACGAAGACCTTGAATAAATTTAAAATTGACTATATTGCAGGCTCGCAACTTCTACCCCGGGATTTAAAATGTTTGTATGATGGAGAGCAATGTTCAGTTGCAATTAGCGTCCGATTTTGTCCGCTTTACTGATAAAAATATTTTTCTAACAGGCAAAGCAGGAACGGGCAAAACCACTTTCCTGCATCGGCTCAAGAAAGATTCTGTAAAGCGAATGGCGATAGTGGCACCTACAGGAGTTGCGGCAATTAATGCAGGAGGGGTCACCATCCATTCGTTCTTTCAGCTTCCTTTCGGACCGTTTATTCCCGGCGAGGGGAGCGACAGTTCACAGAACAGGAATACGACATTCAACGCGAACCGCTTCCATAAAGAAAAGATCAACCTCATCAGAAGCCTGGATCTTCTTGTTATCGACGAGATCAGTATGGTTCGGGCGGATACGCTGGATGGCATTGATGAAGTGCTGAGGCGTTATAAGAATCATTCGAAGCCCTTCGGTGGTATTCAACTGCTGATGATCGGCGACCTGCATCAGCTATCACCTGTTGTAAAACAGGAAGATTGGCAAATATTGAGGGAGTACTATCCAAACCTTTATTTTTTCAATAGCAGGGCATTGCAGAAGACCTCGCCGGTGAGCATTGAGCTTAAACATATCTACCGGCAGTCTGACGAGCATTTTATCAGTCTTCTGAACTGTATACGTGATAACCGGATTGATGCATCTGTGCTTGACAGTCTGAATCAGCGCTACATTCCCAACTTTAATCCGCCGGAAGAGGAGGGATATATCACGCTAACCACGCACAATAATTCTGCACAAGATATTAACATCAGGAAGTTACTTCAGATAAATGAGAAGCCGCAAAAATTCAGCGCGGCTATCGACAGGGAGTTTCCCGAATATGCTTATCCCACAGAAGTGGATCTGGAGCTGAAAACGGGTGCGCAGGTGATGTTCGTAAAAAACGACACGTCGCGGGAGAAATTATTTTATAACGGAAAGATCGGGAAGATTGTCAGGATGACTACGGAGATGATCTATGTAAAATGTCCCGGTGACCTGTTTGAAATTCCTGTGCAGAAAGCCGAATGGCAGAATATAAAATATACCCTAAACCCAACAACCAAGGAGGTGGAAGAGTCTGTGATCGGTACGTTCACGCAGTTTCCGTTGAAGCTGGCCTGGGCAATCACAATCCACAAGAGCCAGGGTCTGACATTTGAGCGAGCCATTATTGATGCGAATGCTGCATTTGCACACGGTCAGGTCTATGTAGCCCTGAGTCGTTGCAAGAGCTTCGAAGGTATGGTGCTCAGCTCCGCTATTTCGATGGGCAGCGTCAAAACCGACGGTGCTATTGCCGCTTATACACGCGATGCCAGCAATAATGAGCCGGATCAGGATCAGCTCAATCGTTCGAAAGTAGCGTTTCAGCAAAGCCTGTTGTTTGACATGTTCGACTTCAGGGAGATCAAACAGGCCTTCTTCCAGCTGCAGCGAATAGTGCAGGAGCATGACCGGGTACTGGTTCCTTCTCTGGCAGATGATGTTATTGCTATGGGGGCCTCGCTGGATAAAGACTTTTATAAGGTCGCTGAGTCATTTCAGCGGCAGTTAAGCGGTTTGCTTCAGGAGGAGCAGCTTCCGGAAGACAATGAACAACTGCAGGAACGTGTAAGAAAAGCATGTGCGTATTTTGTTGATAAAGCGCGTTTGGTTTTGCAGGAAGCACTTAAAAAGTTTGACCTGGAAACCGACAATAAAGCGATTAAGAAAAGTCTGACTGATGCTTTTGGCCGGCTCCAGAAAGCGGCTCACATCAAGACAGCGGTGTTTAACTATGGTGTTGATGGTTTCGACACGCATGGTTATCTGAAGACGAAGGCTAATGCTGACATCGACTATGAGGCCATGCTGAAGGTTGTGCCGGCGACGAAGAAGGCTCCTGCTGTGAAAGGGAATTCTCATCCGGAGCTGTACTCCAGTTTGTGGAAGTGGCGGAATGATATGGCTACAGATAAAGGCGTGGCGGTATTTGTGGTTTTACCTCAGAAGTCGCTGATCGAGCTGGTGGAGCAGATGCCGTCTAACTTACAGGAGCTGGAAAAGATCAAGGGGATAGGCAAAACGAAGGTCAAAACCTTCGGTCGCGAGATCCTGGAGATTATAGCCGACTATTGCGATAGGAAAGGCGTAGACCGGCATCCTATGCAAATTAAATTGAAAGACCGGGAGCCACATGCTTTAATCTGATGATGAAATGCTGATCCGACCATTCCTAAACCTCTATCACTCTTCGATGCTAAACTTACGCATTGCCGGATTGCTGCTACTCTCTATGGTGTTCAATGCCTGTAGCAGTGATTCTCTGGACAGTCCGCATATTTTTGCAAAGCCCGATAAGAAGGTTTACCGCGAAATAGATTCACTCAACAAAGTTGCTTTTCTGGTGAAGAGAAATGATGTGATGCGTGCCCTTGACGTGATCTATAAATCGTCTTACCTCGCAGAACTGCATCATTACGATAAAGGAATGGCAGAGGCCCTGCTGACGGAAGCGGGCATCTATCATCAGAATGGCTATCAGAAGCGGGCATTGACCTTGTATTACAAGTCGCTCGACATCAGTACCAAAATAAAAGATACGCTGCATATCGCCAAAGCGAATCAGCAGATAGGTAATGCGCTGGTAGAGAGTGGCGAGTACAAAGAGGCAGAGCGCTTATTCAGCATTGCAGTCAAGTACTTCACTATTTTAGGTCAGAATGAGGATCTGATCAATATGTGGAACAGCCTTGGTCAGGTTAAGCTGGCCGCGGGTAAGACTGAGTCTGCCAGCGGGTATTTCAATGAGGCGCTGCAGGCAAGTGAAAAGCTTGGATACGCGTACGGAATCAAAAAAGCAAATCATAATCTGGGTTTGCTGCACGCTAACCTGGGTCATGAGGAAAAAGCCAAGCTGTACTTAAACAGGTCTCTGGCGCTCGACATGAAGGCGAACGATGCTTATGGCATTGCTTTAAACAAGAATCAACTCGCCCGGATTGCTATTACAGAAGGTGACTATGGTGAGGCGGTTACATTACTGAAGTCTGCGCTGAATGCCGGAGGTACGATATCGGCTGTTCAGCTGGAGATAGAATCACTCAGGGGTCTATGTGAGGTGTACCGGAAGGAATCAAATCTTGCTGAGCTGATTCGCTGGCAGGATACACTGATCGCGATGCAAGAGTCTTTATCGGAACGGGAGAAGTTTTATTCCATGAATTTCCTGGAGATTCTGAAGGAGAAAGAGCAGGAGAGATTCGTATTTCAAAAGAAGATTGTTAACGCACAACAACGGGAGGCTTACTCGAACGCGGTTTTGGGAATAGTGTCTTGTGGGCTGATTTCATTGATTATCTTATCATTTCTCTGGTACAAGAATTACCGGCAGGCGAAGTCTTATAGTGCCGAGTTGATGGACAAGGCGGCGGTTATTCAGAAGCATGTATTGGCATTGAACGAATTGAACAGTGCCATTACAAAGCAGAATGAAAGTTTGGAAGAGTCAAACCGCATGAAAGATAAGCTCCTGTCGATAGTCAGTCATGACCTCCGGACGCCTCTGGCCAATACGAAAGGTATTCTGGACCTGGTGGAGGGAAACTATCTGAGTGCGGTTGAGCTGAAGCAGATGCTGAAGGACCTGGATGCTCAATATATCAAGTCGCTGAACCTGCTCGATAATTTGTTGTTTTGGATAAAAGGCCAGATGTCGGGCTCTCCACTCGAGTCCAAGCCCATTGATCTGAAGATAGTCATTGATGGGCTCTGCCACGAATTGGAGATATCAGCCGGGAAAAAGGATATCGCCCTGATTAACGATGTGTGTCCTGATCTCACCATTTTGGGAGATCGCGAAATGATAAAGGTGGTGTTCCGGAATTTGCTGACCAATGCTATTAAGTTTACGGAAACGGGGTATGTGCGGATATCTTCGTCGGTCGGAGATTCGATTCAGGTCCATGTGGAAGATACAGGTGTGGGGATGAGTGAGGATGTGCTGCAAAAGGTGATGAGCAAAAGCTACTTTACTACCAAGGGGACTCATAAAGAGTCGGGAACAGGTTTCGGGCTGATGATCTGTAATGATCTGGTGAGGAAACATGGCGCCAGCCTGTCTATCAACAGCCACGCCGGAAAGGGGACTGTTTTCTCGGTGAGCTTCCCCCTGAAATAGTTTTGTTTTCTGATGTGGCTTCATTTTCCTAACTTAGCCCGATTATTTGTTTAGTTAAAACGTTTACCGCCTGTTGAAGGCATCGTGGCATCACGACCGCTTCATCAACATTTAAGAAACAAACTATTCTGTTGAAAAAATGACTACATCCTTTGATTTTGAGAAACCTATAGCTGATCTTCAGCAGCAGATAGAGAAAGTAAAGCAAATTGCTGATAAGACGAAAGTGGATATGAGCGGAACGCTGACAGAGCTGGATCAGAAGTTGGCGGCTGCAAAAGACGAGATCTATTCTAATCTGACGGGTTGGCAAAAAGTGCAGATCTCCAGGCATCCGGAGCGGCCTTACACGCTGCAATACATCGAGATGATGTGCGAGAATTTCGTCGAGCTGCATGGAGACCGGACGGTAAAAGATGATAAGGCCATTGTGGGAGGTTTCGCTTCGATAAACGGCCAAACGGTAATGGTGATCGGTCACCAGAAGGGTACCAATACCAAGCTGCGTCAGTATCGTAACTTTGGTATGGCGAATCCGGAAGGTTACCGCAAGGCTCTGCGCCTGATGAAACTGGCCGAGAAATTCAACAAGCCGGTTGTGACGCTTATCGACACACCGGGAGCTTTTCCGGGCCTTGAGGCTGAAGAGCGCGGGCAGGGTGAAGCAATTGCAAGAAACTTGCTGGAGATGTCTGTATTACGGGTTCCGGTTATCTGTGTGGTCATCGGAGAAGGTGCATCTGGTGGTGCCCTGGGAATTGGCATTGGCGACAAGGTACTTATGCTGGAGCATTCCTGGTATTCTGTTATCTCCCCCGAGAACTGTTCTGCTATCTTATGGCGTACATGGGATTATAAGGAGCGTGCAGCTGAATGTCTGAAGCTAACTGGTGATGACATGCTGAAGAATGGACTGATTGACGGTATTATCCCTGAACCTATGGGAGGTGCGCATCAGGACCCTGCAGCCATGGCTGAAATACTGAAAGAGAGAATTCTTCATGATCTGGAAGAACTTAAAGCGAAGGATGTTGATACGCTGGTGAATGAGCGTATTGAGAAGTTCTGCTCCATGGGTGTTGTGGTTGAAGGATAATCTGCAGTTTAAATATATCATCGCAAAAGAAAAGGCCTGAAATTATATTTCAGGCCTTTTCTTTTTGGTGTCAGTCTCTGCTACTGGTAGTTGAGAGACAGAGAGCCTTGCAAACTTGTAAATTGCTTCTGCAGTTCTGCATGAAGCGCTGTTTGCTTATTCGCTTCGGTGATTTTCAGCAGTTCGTTCAGAACGGATACGCCAAGCTGGATATCGTTCATCGCGAAGCGTTGACGGTTTCCGGACAGTCCGCCCAGATAGCCAAGCTCCTTGCTGATATAATTGCTGGTATGCTTAACAAGTTGGTTGGCCTTCTCTGTTTCGCCAACTTTGTACAGCAGATCGGCAGTATAGTACCGGTGAAGAATGTAATAGAACAGGTAGTTCCTTTCAGGAATTACTTCGAGTGATCTGTTTAATACTTTCTTTGCCTCTTCTACACGTCCTTCTTCGTATAACTTGCCGGCAAGCGTATTGAAGCTCTTGATGATCGTAGCGATCATGCGGGTAGTTTCCGGGTCAAGGTATTTAGCTCCCTTCATATTGCCCCATACGAATTTGTTGAGCATGTTGTCATACATGCGATCTGCATTGATCAGCTCCGGCTCTTGTTTAGTGGAGTCAACTGCCGGTTGTTTCAAAGGAAGCAGTCTGTATGCAAAGCCTTCGTTATACAGGTATTTATCCAAACCGATGTAGTTGCTCGACGGTACAGTTACCGCGAAATAGACAGGGCGTTTCCAGTCATTATGTGCCAGGATATCGAACATAGCCAGCTCCGTCTTGGTTACATAGCCCTTATTGTATGTCCATTCCATTGCAGGAGTAATACTGTCTTTCATGGATTCGCTTACTGTTTTTGTGGCGAGGATCTGTGCAGGGTCGATAGTGATCTTGAAGTTTTTAGTTGGCAGGATATTCTCCTTGGTGCCATCCTGCATAGGAACCTTATCGTTATCATTATCTGAGGTCAACACTTCAAACAGGTTCTTCATCTCAATAGGCTCAGCAAATTTGTAGTCGTAGTAACGGATTACGTCACGTACTCCCTGAACAAATTTCTCGTCGCCCATAGTGATCGGAAGAGGATCTGCCTGGTTGATCTTATCTTTCATCTGGCGGATATACCAGTCTGTACCCAGTAAGCTCAGATTTACGATACGCACATCGGGACGTACACCTTCCACTTCCTGCACATACCAGAGCGGATAAGTATCATTGTCTCCGTAGGTGAAAAGGATAGCGTTTGGCGCGCAGGATTGCAGGTAATCTATTGCAAAATCGCGTGTGGTAAATTTATCTGAACGGTCGTGGTCGTCCCACTCCTGAGAAGCCATTAATACTGGTGCTGCAAAAAGGCAGAGGACGGTAGCAGCGATGCCTGCGGTTTGTGCGGACATCTTTCTGTTAAGGAAGTTCGCGATTCCGGCTACACCCAGACCGATCCATATAGCGAATGCATAAAAGGATCCTGCGTATGCATAGTCACGCTCTCTGGGCTGGAGCGGGTTCTGATTGAGGTATAACACAATGGCTATACCCGTGAAGAAGAACAGCAAACCTACTACGCCTGCATCTTTCTGATTGTATCTGAAATGCCAGAACGCACCGATCAGCCCGATAATAAGCGGTAAGAAGAAGAGGGTATTGTGTGCTTCGTTCTCGGTGATGCTTGGTGGAAGGTCATCTTGCGGGCCGAGTAACATGGCGTCGATCGGCTTAATGCCACTGATCCAGTTTCCGGAAGTGTAGTTTCCATGTCCCTGATCATCGTTCTGTCTGCCTGCAAAGTTCCAAAGGAAGTAGCGGGCGTACATGAATCCGGTTTGATAGGAGAAGAGGAAGCCCAGGTTGTCGGCAAAAGTCGGAGACTCGGTTTCACCAAGTTTCATCCAGTCGCGGTAATAACCCACATGCTGCGGATCATCACTGTACATACGCGGCAATAAAGTATTGCGGTCGTATTCTGTGCTGAATTTCTTGCCTGCTACTTCGTATTTCTCAGAACCTTTACGGTAGATATTATCTCCCTGTTTGTAGTCTATTGGCTGAGAATCGAAATATTGACCGTATAACAGTGGACGGTCGCCGTATTGTTCCCGGTTGAGGTAGCTCAGGAAAGCGAAAGCGTTATCTGGATCACTGTTGTTTAGTGCAGGGTTGGCTTTTGCACGTACGACGATCATCGCATAAGAACTGTAACCAAAAAGAATAAAAGCAAAGGAGATCAGGATCAGGTTCAGTGTAGGCTTTACCTTTTTAATGGAGTAAATGATTCCGTATGTAAGGCCTCCTATTACAAGGAGAACGAAAACGAATACACCACTTCCAAATCCCATTCCGAGAGAGTTCACGAAGAACAGGTCGAAGTAGGCGGCAAACTTAACCAGATACTGTATAATACCGTACTGGATTACTGCCAGCACAACGATGCCTGCAAGCAATGCCAGTATTGCACCTTGGGCCGTAGGGTTTTTATAGCGTCTGAAATAGTAGACCAATGCTATGGCCGGGATTACAAGTAAGTTCAGCAAGTGAACTCCAATGGAGAGTCCCATGACATAAGCAATAAATACGAGCCATTTGTCTGCTCCCTGCTCATCGGCATGAAAATCCCACTTGAGGGTTGCCCAAAAAACGATGGCGGTGCAGAGCGAAGACATGGCGTATACTTCAGACTCGACGGCTGAGAACCAGAAGGTGTCAGAGAATGCGTAGGCAAGGGCGCCCACTAGTCCTGAGCCGATAATGGTTATGAGGGTTGCCGGCTTCAGCTCTTCTCCGATTTTCCATAAGGTCTTTCTTGCGAGAGCCGTGATGGTCCAGAATAGGAAGAGGATGGTTGCGCCGCTGGAAACAGCCGATCCTATATTCATCCAATAAGCCACCCTGGTAACGTCAGAACCTGCCAGGAGAGAGAATATCTTTTGAAGGATGAGGAATAGAGGTGCACCAGGCTGGTGTACGATCTGCAGTTTGTATGCTGCTGCGATAAATTCGCCACAGTCCCAAAAACTTGCTGTCGGCTCTGCTGTCATGGTATAAGTCGCAGTTGCGATTATAAAACATAGCCAACCGAAGAGGTTGTTAATCTTGTTGTAATTCATATGTAATATACCCGTATCGATATGGAGCCCGAAATTAACGAATAGAATTTAATTACCAACTCTGATGACCGCGCTTTATGGATTTATGTAGCGGGGATGTGTATCAGATCAAAAGTATCCATAGACGTGGTTACTGCTGTAGCGTGTGAGTTGCTCAGATAGGGCAAAAAATGTTCAATTTTTCAGGATTGATTTCCAGAGAGTTGTTTTCAAAATGCGGCTGTATGTAGTCGAAAACGAAAAAATGTTTTGGATATGTGTTTAATCGCGCTATATTTGCATTCCATTTCGCAGCAAGCGCTACTGAAATGGAAGATTGCCCGATAGTATAAAGGTAGTACGACGGTTTTTGGTACCGTTTGTCTAGGTTCGAATCCTGGTCGGGCAACACAAATAATTCGGATTCTCTGATCATTATTCTAGAGTACATCTAATTCGACATCCGGATTTATACTCCCACTAAAGATCAGAGTTTCAATTCTTTATTGCACTCATAAGTTCCGAAATCCGAACGAATAAAATGCCATTCCAACCCAATCACGTTAAGTTATTTGCCGGTTCAGGTTCCACACTCTTAGCAGGCAAGATAGCCAGCTCATATGGGAGAGACCTGGGTGATGTTGTTACAGCTCGTTTTAGCGACGGGGAATTTCAACCATCTTTCAATGAATCAGTCAGAGGTTGTGATGTCTTTCTGATTCAGTCCACCAATCAACCTTACGATAATCTGATGGAGCTCTTATTGCTGATAGATGCAGCGAGAAGGGCTTCTGCGCATTATATAACGGTTGTTATTCCTTATTTTGGAATGGCGAGACAGGATAGAAAAGATAAGCCACGTGTGGCTATCGGGGCAAAGTTGATTGCTAATCTGCTTACTGCTGCCGGCGCTCACCGTATTATGACGATGGATCTGCATGCTGCACAGATTCAGGGATTCTTTGACATTCCGGTAGATCACCTGGATGCCTCTGTTATTTTTGTTCCTTATATCAAGAGTCTGGGACTTAAAAATCTGACGATCGCATCGCCGGATATGGGTGGATCTTACCGTGCACGTACTTTTGCGAAGTTCTTCAATGCGGAGGTGGTGATTTGCGATAAGCGCCGTAAGCGTGCGAATGAGATTGAATCTATGTCTATCATCGGAGACGTAACCGGACAGGACATTGTGTTGATGGATGATATCTGCGACACGGCAGGAACGCTGGCCAAAGCAGCAGCACTGATCATGGAGAATGGAGCAAACAGTGTAAGAGCGGTATGTTCACATCCTGTGCTTTCAGGAAACGCTTACGAAACTGTTGAGAATTCTGCACTGACTGAGCTTATCGTTACGGACACGATTCCGTTGAAGCGTCCTTCAAGCAAGATCAAGGTATTGTCTACAGCCGATCTTTTTGCTAAGGCTATTTCGATCGTTCATGAGCACGGCTCGATCAGCGGCCTCTTTAATGTAGACCAAAATTTGAATACAAATAACTAAATATATAATATGAAAACTATCGCTATTAGCGGTTCCCTAAGAGGGAACGTAGGGAAACGCGACGCAAAGGAACTGCGTTACGAAGGTAAAGTGCCTGCAGTTCTTTATGGTGGAGAAAGCCAGAAGCATTTCGCAGTAGAAGCAAGTGATTTAAGAGCTTTAATTTACAGCGCAGATGTAAGCTTTGTGGATCTTCAGATTGACGGAACTTCAACTCAGGCAATTATTCAGGATGCGCAATTTCATCCATTAACTGAGCAGGTTATACATGTTGACTTCTTTCAACTTCATGCTGACAAACCTTTGGTTATGCAGATTCCAGTTAAATTAACCGGAACTTCTCCAGGTGTTAAGATGGGTGGTAAGTTGGTGCAGAAACTTCGTAAGCTGCGCGTTAAAGCTTTACCAGCTGCAATGCCTCAGTATGTTGAAGTGAGCATCGAGCCATTAGAAGTAGGAAAGTCTGTTCGTGTTCGTGACCTGAAATTTGAAGGTTTCGAAGTTACAAACACTCCTGAGGATACTATCGTATCTGTAACTACTTCACGTGCGTTGAGACAAGCGGAACAAGAAGCAGCGAAGAACAAATAGTTTTTTCGTCTTCAGATTTACAAAAGAGGTTGCCTAAACAGGTAACCTCTTTTGTTGTTTAGTGACCGGAAGAAGCTAACTTGAGGGGCAGAACTTTCGGGTCTGGACTTTTAGTATATTTTTGTAGGAAGAAGGCGTGCAGGTACACGGATATTGTCGTGTACCTGTTTGTACATTACTTCTGAACTTTTAAGAGATTATTGATGAAATACCTGATTGTAGGTCTGGGAAATATCGGACATGAGTATGCGGATACGCGGCATAACATTGGATTTATGATCGCTGACGAGCTTGCTAAAAAGGCAGAAGTGAGCTTTGTGAACCTCCGGCTCGCCTATTATACTGAATTTGGTTTCAAGGGGAGAAAGGTTTACGTGATTAAACCAACCACGTATATGAATCTGAGCGGAAAGGCACTTAACTACTGGATGCAGGAACTGAAGATTCCGGTTGAAAACATTTTGGTGCTGGTAGACGATCTGGCTATTCCTTTTGGGAAGGTCAGGATAAAGCCAAAGGGAAGCAGCGCAGGACATAACGGGTTAAAGAGCATTGAATCAGTGTTGGGCGGTTCGAACTACGCGCGACTCCGGTTCGGAATTTCTGATAATTTTCCGAAAGGGCGGCAGGTTGATTATGTGCTGAGTGGCTTTGACGATGATGAACGGCCGGCACTACCGGCATTAATTGATCGTTCTATAGAGATGATAGAAAGTTTTGTGACAGCAGGCGCAGAGTTGACAATGACGCGTTTTAATAAATAGCTATGGTAAAGGTATATGGTATAAAAAATTGCAGTACAGTTAAAAAGGCGCTGGACTGGCTGGATAAGCATGGGGTTGCTTATGAGTTTCAGGATTTCAAGAAGTGGGGTGTTGCAGAGGAGCGTCTGATTGCCTGGGCTAAGGCATTGGGCTGGGAATCGCTTGTTAACAAAAGGGGAACTACCTGGAAGCAGCTCGATAATGAGGTTCAGAGCAGTGTAGTCGATGCTGAATCGGCCTTTCCGGTTTTGATGGAGAAAACCAGTATGATTAAACGGCCGGTTGTTGAACTCGGAGATCAGGTGATACTGGGTTTTGATGAAGCAAAGTACGCCGAAGCTTTCAATATCAGGTAAATCGAGTGTCAATATGTTCATTACTGTACCGGCTCCATGTGGGGCGGGTGTCAGAAGTTTATACTTTATGCATCTTAAAAGCTTTTTAATTCCTCTTTCTTTTGTTTTGCTTGCTTCTGTTGCTGACGCGCAACAGTCGGAGAGTTTTTTTTCAGACGATAAAAATTCAAACGGATACAATTATACAGAAGCGTTTAGCGGCTCTGTGTACACCCGTGCAGGAAATCAATACCGGTCGGCGTCTGGTAAACCGGGACATGCTTACTGGCAGAATCGTGCTGACTATGATATTGACGTGGTGCTGGATGAAAAGCAGAAGACCGTTACAGGTTCGGAGGTGATCACTTACACGAACAATAGTCCGGACGACCTTGAGTTCGTTTGGCTGCAGCTGGATCAGAATCTGTTCAAACAGGGATCCCGCGGTTTGAGCATGGTGCCCATCAGCGGAAGCAGAGGAGGCATCAACGATAAGCAGTTTGACGGTGGTTTTAAGATAAAAACAGCGAAGCTAGTCGATAAAAACGGCAAGGAAACGGAGCTTAACTGCATGGTTGACGATACACGGATGCAACTGATGTTGCCGGAGCCGCTCAAGGCGGGCGGTAGCAGTCTCCGGCTGAAGATCGAGTTTTCGTTTATCATTCCGGAACGCGGGAGAGACAGGATGGGGATCCTGGAGACCTCAAACGGCCCGGTTTTTTCTGTTGCGCAGTGGTATCCGCGCATGAGTGTTTACGATGATATTTCGGGCTGGAACACAAGTCCATACGTTGGACCTTCCGAATTTTATCTGGATTATGGAACCTTTCAGGTGAATATCACGGCTCCCGCAAATCATGCCGTTGTATGTTCCGGAAAGTTGCTCAATTCACAGGATGTTTATTCGGAGAGTCAGCAGAAAGCCTGGGCGCAGGCTGAGCGCAGCGACAAGGTGGTTGTGATCCGTTCGGAGAGGGATGCAAGAAGCGCATCACGACCTGTGGCAGGAACGAAGACCTGGAAGTTCCGGATGGAAAACACCAGGGACGTAGCCTGGGCATCGTCTGCTGCGTTTATGATCGATGCCGCACGCATTAACCTTCCGGAGGGGAGAAGTTCTCTCGCTATTTCTGCGTATCCCGCTGAGTCGGCAAGTAAGCTGGCCTGGGGACGTTCGACTGAATATGTTAAGGCATCTATCGAATATTATTCGGCCAAGTGGACGGAGTACCCTTATCCTGCAGCAATCAATGTGGCGAGCAATGCCGGCGGGATGGAGTATCCGGGAATCGTTTTTTGCGGAAGCACTACCCGTGGAGGTTCATTATGGAACGTGACCGACCATGAGTTTGGGCATACCTGGTTCCCGATGATTGTTGGTTCAAATGAACGTCTTCATCCCTGGATGGATGAAGGTTTGAATTCGTTCATCAACGAGCTGTCGACCGCCGCGTTTAACAAGGGCGAGTACGACAAGGGTTCGCGGAATATGCGGAAGTGGACGTCGCTGATCATGGATCCGGCCCTGGAACCTGTGACGAATAGCGCGGACAATATGAAAGAGCGGAATGTAGCCTATCTGGCGTATTATAAACCCGCAATTGCGCTGTCGGTATTGCGGGAGAATGTGCTGGGACCTGAGCGGTTTGACCGGGCATTTAAAGCATATATCGAGCGCTGGGCATACAAGCATCCGACACCTGATGATTTTTTCAGAACGATGGAGAATGTAAGCGGTGAGGATCTGAACTGGTTCTGGCGTGGTTGGTTTTTTAACAACTGGAAGCTTGATCAGGCAGTATCAGGAGTGAGTTATGTAAAGAATGATCCGTCGAACGGTGTTCTGATCACGATAAGCAACCTGCAAAAGATGGTTATGCCGGTTGTAGTTGAAATCAAATTGAAGAGCGGGAATACAGAAAGGGTTCAGCTTCCTGTGGAGATCTGGAAGAGCGATAAGAGCTGGACCTTCCACCATCCTACGGCTGAAGATGTCATCTCGGTTACTATTGACCCGGATCAGACGCTCCCTGATATGAACACAGATAATAATATTTGGAAAGTGAAAAGCTAGTTTTAAGAAGATCTTAGGTTTTGGGTGGAAATTTCTGCGGCAACACCTTGATAATCAAAAAAACTTGCTACCTTTGCATTCCTTTTTAGGACAATAGAGTAAAGCAAAATTAATTTAAAAACAAAAACGTAAATGCCTACTATTCAACAATTAGTTAGGAAAGGTAGAGTAGCTCTGGAGGATAAGAGTAAATCCCCAGCGTTGGACAGCTGTCCACAGCGAAGAGGCGTGTGTACCCGTGTATACACTACTACCCCTAAAAAACCAAACTCAGCAATGCGTAAAGTTGCGCGTGTTCGCTTAACCAATGGAAAAGAAGTGAATGCTTACATTCCAGGAGAAGGACACAACTTACAGGAGCACTCTATCGTATTGATCAGAGGAGGTCGTGTTAAAGATTTACCGGGTGTACGTTATCACATCATCCGTGGTGCACTGGATACTTCAGGTGTAGCCGGAAGAAATCAACGTCGTTCTAAATATGGTACTAAGCGTCCTAAACCAGGACAAGTAGCTGCAGCACCGGCTAAGGGTAAAAAGAAATAAGCAAAGGAGGATATATAAATGAGAAAGTCAAAACCAAAAAAGAGAATTATCCTGCCTGATCCGAAGTTTAATGACGTGATGGTAACCCGTTTCGTAAATAACATGATGTACGACGGAAAGAAATCAATTGCTTATTCTATTTTCTATGATGCTGTAGAGTTAGTTGAAAAAAGAACTAGCGAAAGCGGTCTTGAAGCTTGGAAAAAAGCGTTGAACAACGTGATGCCTGCTGTAGAGGTTAAGTCTCGCCGTGTAGGTGGTGCTAACTTCCAGGTACCTACTGAAGTTCGTGCTGAACGTAAAATTGCTTTAGGAATGAAGTGGTTGATCCTTTACTCTCGTCGTCGTGGTGAAAAGACCATGATGGAGAAATTAGCAGGAGAGATCATTGCTGCTTCTAAAGGTGAAGGTGCAGCGGTGAAGAAGAAAGAAGATACGCACAAAATGGCTGAGGCTAACAAGGCGTTTTCACACTTCCGTTTCTAACAATAAAGATTACATAGATTTAAAAAAGATTACATTGACAAAGACTAGTTTTAAGCTCAATGTAGTCTTTTTTTGGTCATAGAGAATCACAAAAATAAAATGGCAAGAGATTTAAAATACACAAGAAATATAGGTATCGCTGCCCATATTGACGCCGGTAAGACTACAACTACTGAGCGTATTCTTTATTATGCAGGGGTTAGCCACAAGATTGGTGAAGTGCACGAAGGTGCTGCAACCATGGACTGGATGGCTCAGGAGCAGGAGCGTGGTATCACGATCACATCTGCTGCTACTACTGTAAACTGGAAATACAGAAACCAGAACTATCATATCAATATTATTGATACTCCGGGACACGTGGATTTTACTGTAGAGGTAAATCGTTCTTTACGTGTTCTTGATGGTCTTGTATTTTTGTTTTCAGCTGTTGACGGTGTTGAGCCTCAATCAGAAACTAACTGGCGTCTGGCTAACAACTATAATGTTGCCCGTATCGGTTTCGTTAACAAAATGGACCGTTCTGGTGCTGACTTCTTAAAGGTTGTTAAGCAGGTAAAAGAGATGCTGGGAAGTAATGCAGTTCCATTGCAGTTACCTATCGGAGCTGAAGATACTTTCAAGGGAGTGGTTGATCTGATCAACTTCCGTGGTATCGTTTGGAATGAGCACGATAAAGGTATGACCTTTACTGAAGTGCCTATCCCTGAGGATATGGTAGAAGAAGCAACTGAGTGGAGAGAGAAATTACTTGAATCAGTAGCAGAATACGATGAGAGTTTAATGGAGAAGTTCTTCGACGCTCCTGAAACTATCACTGAGCGCGAGGTTCTTGATGCTTTACGTCAGGCTGTACTTGATGCTAAGATCGTTCCTATGGTATGTGGATCATCTTTCAAAAACAAAGGTGTTCAAACCATGCTAGATTATGTGATGGAACTTCTTCCTTCACCTATGGATGTTGAAGGTATCGTTGGTCATCACCCTGATACAAACGAAGAGATCCTTCGTAAACCGGATGTAACTGAGCCGTTTGCTGCTCTTGCATTTAAGATCGCAACGGATCCTTTCGTTGGTCGTCTTTGCTTTATCCGTGTTTATTCAGGTAACCTCGAAGCCGGATCTTATATCTATAACATGAGATCAGGAAACAAGGAGCGTATTTCCCGTATCTTCCAGATGCACGCTAACAAGCAGAATCCTATCCCTAATGTAGGTGCTGGTGATATTGCTGCGGTAGTTGGATTTAAGGATATCAAAACTGGAGATACTCTTTGTGATGAGAAAAACCCGATCATTCTTGAATCTATGGTGTTCCCTGAGCCGGTAATCGGTTTAGCGATTGAGCCAAAGACTCAGGCTGACGTTGATAAATTAGGTATGGCTCTTGCTAAATTAGCAGAAGAGGATCCTACCTTCCACGTAAAAACTGACGAAGAAACTGGCCAGACTGTAATTTCAGGTATGGGTGAGCTTCACTTAGACATCCTGATGGATCGTTTGAAACGTGAGTTCAAAGTGGAAGTTAACCAGGGTGCTCCTCAGGTTGCTTACAAAGAAGCAATCACCGGAACTACTCAACATCGTGAGACATACAAGAAACAAACTGGTGGTCGTGGTAAGTTCGCGGATATCCAGGTTGTTATCTCTCCGATCGATGCAGATTACGAAAAAGGCGGACTTCAGTTCGTTAACGAAATCTCTGGTGGTGCTATTCCTCGTGAATTCATCCCATCTGTTGAAAAAGGATTTGCTGCTGCCATGGCTAATGGTGTATTGGCAGGATACCCGCTTCCAGATATGAAGGTTCGTTTGATCGATGGATCTTTCCACGCGGTCGATTCAGATGCTCTATCTTTTGAAATTTGTGCTCGTTCTGCATTCCGTGAGGCATTGCCGAAATGTAGACCAGTTTTGATGGAGCCAATCATGAAGGTTGAAATCTTGACTCCTGAAGAAAACATGGGTGACGTTATCGGTGATATGAACCGTCGTCGTGGCCAGCTTTTAGGTATGGACTCTCGTGCAGGATCTCAGGTTATCAAAGCAACCGTGCCTCTTTCTGAAATGTTTGGTTATGTGACTCAGTTACGTACGATCACTTCTGGACGTGCAACGTCTACAATGGAGTTTGATCACTATGCTGAAGCTCCTCGTAACGTTCAGGATGAAGTTATTGCTAAAGTAAAAGGCGCTAGAAACAGCGGTTAATAAAAATAAAATCGCCCTGCTTAACCAATAGCTCTTAAGCAGGGCTTAATTAAAACAAGATGAGCCAAAGAATTAGAATTAAATTAAAATCTTACGATTACAACCTGGTTGACAAATCAGCTGAGAAAATCGTTAAAACTGTAAAGCCTACTGGCGCAGTAGTTAGTGGTCCGATTCCTCTTCCAACAGAAAAGAGAATCTTTACAGTATTGCGTTCACCGCACGTAAACAAGAAAGCTCGTGAGCAGTTTGAATTATGTGCTTACAAGAGACTTCTTGATATTTACAGTTCTAATTCTAAAACTGTAGATGCTTTAATGAAACTTGAATTGCCAAGTGGAGTTGAAGTTGAAATCAAAGTTTAAGTACCTCGAGTACTCTGAAATAAGAAAGGCGGATAGTTTACTATCCGCCTTTCTTTGTTTTATATGCTTATAAACTTATCCCCGGTATCCGAGCTCATCAAGTTTATTCCTTTCATCCTGCAGCTCTCTTGCTAATTTCTTTTCTCTTTCATTAGCCTTTACTTTATAAGTCTGGAACTCTGTAGAGAGTTCTTCGAAGAGCTTCACGCGATATCGCGCCTCTATTCTTGCCCTTGTAGACTGAATAACACAAATGGTTAAAGCGATGGCCAACAGGATTACAGCTCCCCACATAATCATATTATAGGTTGCTTTGTCCATCGGGAATCCAAGGAAGCTCACCTGGTTTACCTTTGTTGTTGATTCGGCAAGCTCTTTCTCGTTGGAAGAAAGGTTATTCTTGAGGCTTTCAAGTGACGAACTGAGCGTGTTGACTTTCGTTCTTGCTTCAGCCAGACTTCTTCTCTCTTTTCTGAGTGTATCAGCAGTGCTTTTCCATAATGCAGACAGGCGGTTGGGATTGATCAATTTGTAGCCATCCATGTTGCGGGATTTTCTCAACATCTCGGTATACTGCATATTTAATGTCTGATTGGCAACTTTGGTGGTATCCTGTGCATTTGTTTGATTCAAAGCCCCGCATAACAGCATGCCAGCTAATGATAAACTAAAAAAGAAGGATTTTTTCATGGTGTCTGTAAGTTAAGTAAATATCTGTATGGGTGCTATGCCCCACGCTATCTCGGCAATAATAGGTTAAAGTTCTTACTTGTAAAAATAAGATCTAAAATCAATGTATATATTTACGGTATGAATATCGGGATCATCGGCTTAGGAGATATGGGCTCAGTATGCGCAAGGCAATGGGCTTCCAAGGGATTTACTGTGTTTGGCTGTGACCTTCCTGAGCGATATGAGCAACTTATTGGAGAATTTCGCGACACGTCTGTGATCATTCTTAAAACCGGCAATGACGTGGCGCGAGTGGCAGATTTCCTGCTATATTCCGTGGAAGCGTCTAATATTGGGAGCGTGGTGTCTCAGACAGCCCGTTCTGTTAAGTTTGGTTCGATCATTTCAGGCCAGACATCTGTGAAGACCCCTGAGATTGCTGCTTTCGAGAAATATCTTCCGGATGATGTTCATATTATTACCTGCCATTCCTTGCACGGTCCGGCTTTTTCGACAACAGGTCAGAAGCTGATTGTGGTCAATCATCGCTCCACAACAGATGCATACCGTGCTGCACTTGATGTATTTGAGGCACTCGAATCCGAAATTATCGAGGTGCCTACATATCAGCAGCATGATCAGATCATGGCGGATACACAGGCGGTAACGCATATGGGCTTTGAAAGTATGGGCACAGCATGGAAGAACGCTGGTTTCTACCCCTGGGATCATGGGGCTTATTCAAACGGAATCGATAATGTCAAGATATTAACTACGCTTCGCATCTTCAGCTACAAGGCGCATGTCTACGCTGGTTTGGCTATTCTGAATCCTTTTGCGCGTAAGCAGGTGAGGCAATACGCGAAATCAGAGTCTGAGCTTTTTAAGATGATGATTTGTGAGCAGGAAGACAAGTTCCGGGAGCGTATTCATGCTGCAAGTAAATTCGTGTTTCATGGGGAACGCGACTTCATTACACTTGATCCGGATGTTATGAAGGATTTCAAGATGGCTGAAAAGGCTGATGATTATATGCCAAATTCGCATTTGAGTCTGTTAGCTATGGTAGATGCCTGGTATCAGTTGGGTGTAAATCCTTACGAAAACCTGATCTGCCAGACACCCCCGTTTCGCTTAAGGCTAGGAATTGCGGAGTACCTATATAAGAATGCTGACCTGCTTGAGGAAACCATTCAGACTGCTTTGTATGACAAGAGCATTCGGGCGGATGATCTGGAGTTTCACTCCGCTGTGCGAGAATGGGCCTCTATTATTGAGTATGGCGATATGAGCGGGTACTTGTCGCACTTCGAGCAGGTAAAGGAATTCTTTTCCGACAGATTACAGGAGGGTGCACAGCAAAGTTCTAAGTTAATCGCCAGGTTGACATCATAAGTTGTTCTTAAAGCTGTTCAAACAAAAGGCGCAGTTTCGCGGTTGAAAGTGTACAACTTTGCAATATGACTCTACGAAGGATACTTCTTTTAGGAATAGGTGGCTCACTTATATTCGGCGCGTGTAGTGCAGGAAATAAGCCTGCAGCGAATGGCAGCGATACAGGTTCACATTCTGCTGACACCAGCCAGCTCCCTCAGCCCGGTGAGTCGAAGACGAAATTCAGTAAAGTCATTGGTTGGCCTGAAGGGAAGACCCCTGTCGCCCCGGCAGGCTTCACAGTCAGCAAGTTTGTGGGAGGCTTAACCAATCCCCGTTGGATATATGTTGCTCCGAATGGTGACATTTTTGTTGCTCAGGCGACCACAGAAGGCAAAAAAGTTTCGGATGTCGTATCGGGAAGAGCTGGTTCTCAGAACCTCGGTGAAAGCCCTAATTCTATTCTGATTTTCAGGGACGCTAATCAAGATGGAAAACCGGAAGTTGCGGAGGTGTTTTTGTCTGGTCTACATCAGCCTTTCGGAATGCTCGTCATAGGAGACTCTTTCTATGTTGCCAACACCGACGGTTTATGGCAGTACCCCTACAAAGAGGGACAAAAGAAGATCACTGCAAAAGGTAAGAAGATTCTGGAACTTCCTGCCGGAGGATATAATAATCACTGGACCCGCAATATCATCGCGAATGCAGATAAATCGAAAATCTATGTTTCAGTAGGTTCAGGAAGTAACGTTGGGGAAAACGGTATGGAGCATGAGGTTCGCAGAGCGAATATTCTGGAGATCAACCCTGACGGCAGTGCTGAGCGCATCTATGCTGCGGGGCTTCGTAATCCCGTGGGAATGGACTGGAACCCTGAAACTAAGCAATTATGGACTGCAGTGAATGAACGGGACGAACTTGGAGACGACCTTGTTCCCGACTATATCACCAGCGTAAAGGATGGTGCTTTCTATGGCTGGCCATATGCTTACTTCGGGCCGAATGAAGATCCGCGTATGAAGGGGCAGAAGCCTGAACTTGTTAAAAAGACTATTGCTCCGGACTTAGCTGTCGGTGCTCACACCGCATCTCTCGGTCTTGCTTTCTATAAGGCTGCGGCCTTCCCTGCCAAGTACAAGAATGGCGCCTTTATTGGCCAACATGGGTCTTGGAATCGTTCTGAACTTTCCGGCTACAAGGTGGCTTTCGTTCCTTTCCAGGGTGGTAAACCCTCCGGAAAGCTGGAAGATTTTCTCACCGGATTTATTGTAGAAGGAGGGAAGAGCGAAGTTTATGGTCGCCCGGTTGGAGTCGCAGTGCTCAATGACGGATCTCTCCTGGTAGCCGATGATGCGGGTAACACCCTATGGCGCGTATCGTCTGATAAAAAATGAAACGTATAACATTACTAGCCTCCCTTCTCTTTTCTGGTTTTTACTCTATTGCGCAATCAACAGATAGCGTGGGCCGACTACACACGGTAGAGGTAAATGCTTATTTTATCAAGCAGCCCGTGCTCAGTTTGCCAGCCTCCGTTAGCGTCTTAAGCGCGGGAATGCTCGCAGAGCAGCAGCCCTTCTCCCTTGTACCCGCAGTTAACTCGCTTCCGGGCATCAGAATGGAAGAACGCTCGCCTGGGAGTTATAGACTTTCTATACGTGGCAGTCTATTGCGCTCTCCATTCGGTATAAGAAACGTGAAGATGTACATGGATGATTTCATCCTGACGGATGCAGGCGGGAACACGTATCTCAATGCGATTGATGCCAGCAGCCCTTCAGAAATTACGGTGCTTAAAGGTCCTGAGGCTAGTGTTTTTGGTGCGAACACCGGCGGCGTTGTGATGATCAGGACAGAAAAGGCCGACTCAGCTTTGCTAAAAGCAAATATAAGCGGCGGCTCTTACGGGTTGCTTTACCAGAACGCGTCAATTCAGCAGAAGTGGAAGGATTTTAGCCTGAATATCCATCAGGCTTATCAACGATCCGATGGCTATCGGGAGAACAGTGCCATGAACCGAAAGTACGTTCAAGCCAGGCCTCAATGGAACTATTCTGATCGTGCTTCGCTAAGAGCCTTGCTCTTATACTCAGACATGCATTATGAAACCCCAGGAGGATTAACCTTAGCGCAATTAGCGGCTAATCCGAGGAGCGCAAGACCTGCGGGAGGCCCTAATCCAGGTGCTGCTGAACAACAAGCCGGAATTTATAACAAAACATTCTTAGGTGGGTTGATGCACGAGACAACATTTAACAGTTCCTTTAAGCATGTCATCGCTTTTACAGGCTCGATAACCGACTTCAAAAATCCGTTTATAACCAATTATGAAGTCAGAAAAGAGAAAACTGCCGGGCTAAGAACCTATTTCCAATATACAGGGGATGCAATACCCCTGACGCTGCAGCTCGGCTACGAAGGGCAGCAGACGCATTCAGATATCAGCAATTACGACAATAACAGGGGCGTCAGAGGAAACCCGCAGTCGGCAGATCAGCTAACCGCCAGGCAGCAATTCCTGTTTTCGCATCTTACCTTTCAGGCAAGCGACAAGCTATTGCTTGAAGCGGCTGCCAGCGTAAACTTCAATGGTTACAAGTATGGCAGCTTGGATGCAGCTGCATCCGCCCTTGCGCGCAAGAACTTCGATGCGGAGATCATGCCGCGGTTCGCTGCTTCTTATAAGTTATCAGAAGAAGTGGCTTTAAGAGCGTCAACCAGCAGAGGGTACTCTGCACCCACAATTGCAGAGGTACGCGCTTCTGATCAGGTGATCAACACCAGTCTTCAGTCAGAGTCAGGATGGAACTACGAAGGAGGACTTAGGATGTCCCTTGCCAACAACCGGCTTTATTGGGACGCCGTGGTTTTCCGCTATGATCTGCAAGACGCGATTGTTCGCCGGGTGAATGATGCTGATGCCGAGTTCTTCGTTAATGCAGGAGGAACGGACCAGTCGGGTCTGGAGTCGCAACTCATCTACTGGTTAATCCCCACCAGAAAGCAGGGCATCCTGCGCAGCGTACAATTGAAGAACAGTTATACCTACAGCGATTTCTCGTTTGATAGCTATCAAAGTGGTTCAGAGGACTTTTCTGGTAACAGGCTGACGGGCGTTCCTAAACACATGCTGGTAAGCTCCGTCAACCTCGGCTTTCCAAAGAACTATAGTTTATTTATCCAGCATAATTATACCTCAGATATCCCGCTAAATGATGCAGGCAGCGTATATGCATCCAAGTATCACCTTTTACAGGCAAAGGCAAGTTGCCGGATCAGGATGGCTAATGGTACGAGCATTTCTCTTTATGCAGGGGCAGATAATCTCCTTAATGAGGACTATAGTCTGGGTAGCGACCTGAACGCTTTTGGAGGGCGATACTTCAACCCAGCTGCCAAAAGGAACTTCTTTGCAGGATTGAGCGTAGATTTATAGTTCTATCCTTCTATCTTTGCGGAAAATAAGATGAAGCAGATAGAAGACTACATAGATCGGTATCCGGGCAAAACATTCCTTTTTCTAATCATCCTGTCGATACCGGCTTTTGTCTTCAACCTGGGGCTGCTTCCTCTCTTTGCTGATGAACCAACCCGGTCGAGCGTCGCGTTGGAGATGATACTCAGCAAGAACTACTCGGTCCCTACGATTGCAGGCGAATACTACTACAACAAACCCCCATTGTACAACTGGATCCTGGTAGTATTATACTTGTTCACCGGCAGTTATTCTGAGTTTATAACCCGCCTGCCCGCCGTTGTGCCGATGTTTCTCTTTGCAGGAACGATCTATATTTCGGTGAGGTATTTCATCGCTGATAAACGGGTAGCACTGATGAGCGCATTCTTCTTCCTGGTCAACGGACGTATGTTGTTGTACGATTCCATGCTGGGGCATATCGATATATTCTACTCATGGCTCACGTTCATATCATTCATGAGTATTTTCTACTTCTATCAGCGTAAACAATGGTTCCTTCTCTTCTTTGTTTCCTATGTGATTACTTCGCTGACATTCTTAAGCAAAGGACTGCCCTCGGTCGTATTTCAGGGTTTTACGCTTATTGCATTCCTGGTCGTTACCCGGAACTTTAAAAAGCTTTTCAGCTGGGAGCATATCCTCTCAGGATTGATATGTCTGGCCATTATCGGTCTGTATTTTTATAACTATTCCTTGTACAATCCGGATTTAGAAGGCTACTTTGCGACTATCTGGGATCAAAGCAGCCAGCGTACCGCTGTAAGGACCGGATTCTGGAGTAGTATCAGGCATCTGCTAACGTTTCCTTTCGAACATGTTATGCACATGTTGCCAACAAGTCTGCTGATCATCTTCTGTTTTCACAAAAAGTTCTTAAAGGAGCTTAAAGCAAATCAGTTTCTGTTCTTCTGCGCAGTCACTTTCCTTGTCAACATCTGGGTGTACTGGCTTTCTCCTGAAACAAGACCGCGTTACCTGCTGATGCTCTATCCCTTGTTGTTCATCATCTGGAGCCAGGCCTATTACACCTACAGGGAGGATTTTCCCAAGCTGAACAGGATATTAAACATCATCCTGCTGGTTTTGGGCATAGTGGTATCGCTGGCCATGTTAGCTCCCTTGTTTGTGGGTCTTGAACCGTTCGTCGACTACCTCGTGCCGAAGGTGCTGTTTGTTTTTTCAGGCGCAGTATTCTTTACCTGGCTGATCTACAAATTTCAGAGACATAAACTCATAGCCTTCCTGGGTCTTCTCATCGTTGTGAGAATGGCCTTTAGCTTCTTTGTATTACCTCATCGGTATGCGAATAATGAGAACGCCTACTTTAGGGCAGTATCGATCGAAATGGCCGGGATAAGCAAGGGTGAAGATATTTACTTCTACCACTTTAACCCGCCTGTGGAGCATCTGCCTTTTTATCACCGCATCATCTTCTACATCGAAAGAGAACGGGGAGAGATTATGCATACCACAAAGGATGACACGAAGCCGGGCTATTATCTTACCTTTGACCGGGATTTGAACAATCCCAATGGGGTATTGGTGAAATCCTACAACAACAATCTCAAACTATTTAAAGTGAAATGAAAGACCTTTCCGTAGTCATTACAGTCCTCAACGAGAGAGAAAATATACAGCCTCTGCTGGAGGCGATACGCAAAGCATTAGGGACCCTTAATTACGAAGTGGTATTGGTAGATGACGGATCATCTGACGGAACACAGAAGGAGATCCGCAAATATGCCGATGAGCGCATTACGCTTGTCGAACTAAGAAGAAATTACGGTCAGAGTACCGCCATGACCGCCGGTATTGAACACTCAACAGGCCGGTACATCGCACTGCTCGACGGAGATCTGCAGAACGATCCAAGCGACATCCCGATGATGCTCGAAAAGCTCATTGATGAAGACTGGGACGTAGTTGCAGGTAACCGGAAGAAGAGACAAGATGGTATGTTCTTAAGGAAAGTGCCGTCCAAGATTGCCAACACCATCATCAGACGGATGACCGGCGTCTACATCAAAGATTACGGATGTACACTAAAGGTATTCAAACGCGAGATTGCAGAAGACCTGGGTATCTATGGAGAGCTTCATCGTTTCATTCCGGTGTTAGCCAAACTTCAGGGAGCCAACATCACGCAAGTCGATGTAAAACATCATGCACGTATCCACGGGCAGTCCAAATACGGACTCAATCGCACGTTTAAAGTCATGGCAGATCTGATCACCATGGTTTTCTTCCGCAAGTACATTCAGAAGCCTATGCACCTTTTTGGAACTATCGGCTTCGTTTCTTTTGGTCTCGGTGCGCTGATCAACTTTTATCTGCTCATTCTGAAACTTCTCGGGAATGATATAGGAGGGAAGCCTCTGCTGATCCTCGGCTTAATTCTCCTTCTCGGAGGAATTCAGCTGATCACGATTGGTATTATCGCCGAAATCAGTATCAGAAACTATTTTGAAGGAACGAACAGGAAAACCTATCAGGTAAGAAGAATATTTAATGGACAAGAAGAAACTCTGGAATAAAGTTAAAATTCCTTTAAAAGTAGCCGTCACTGCATTACTGATCTACTACGTCTTTCAGAAGATAGATTTCAATCAGGTTAAGCAGCTGTTTCTAACGAGCAACATGTGGTTTATCCTGTTGGCGCTGTGCTGCTATTTTCTTTCCCAGGTGGTCTCCTCCTGGCGGCTGCTTAGTTTCTTGAAGGCCATCGGTCTCGAGTTTAGCTTCTGGTACAACTTCAGGCTGTACCTGCTTGGGATGTTTTACAATGTATTTCTCCCCGGTGGAATAGGGGGCGACGGCTATAAAGTTTACCTCCTGCGCAAGAAGTATAAGCTCCCAACGAAGCGTCTGCTGCTTGCTTTCTTCTTTGATCGCCTGAGCGGCCTTTGGGCTGTAGGGTTTATCTCCGTGACACTCATTATCTTCATACCGAAGATCGACATACCCGCAACCTGGCCAATTACAGCTTTACTGCTCGGTACGCTCATCTACTATCTGGTATTGCGCCGCTTCTTCAACAACTTTTCGAAGCACTTCATCGGAAGTCATATCAAGGCGGGCATGGTCCAGTCGCTGCAGGTACTGAGCGTTATTTGCATATTGCTCTCACAGAACTTCGATGGGAAATTTGCACCCTACCTGTTTAGCTTCCTGATGTCGTCTATCGTTGCGCTGATCAATATTGGCGTAGGCGGACTGGGAGTCCGCGACGTATTCATGGCTCATGCCTCAGATGTGTTCGACATAGACCAGAGTTTAGCTGTGTTCATCACCTTCACCTTCTGGATGATCAATGTATTGGCGTCCCTGCCGGGCCTGTGGTTTGTGTACCGGTCAAAGGAGTTTGAACCTCTGCCTTCAGAAGAAGAGATGACGAATTTGAAAGAAGAAGAGTCCGAAAAGAACCCCTAAACTTTTTCTGCATAAAACTCCTGAAACCACCCGTAGAACGCCGCCAGACCTTCTTCCAAAGAAGTTGAAGGGTCATAGCTTAAATATTCCTGAGCTTTGGAGATCTCGGCAAATGTCTGAGACACGTCTCCGGGCTGTTCTCCATGCCTCTCTATGATGGCTTTCTTCCCACAGGCATCCTCTATCGCTTCAATCAGCGTGGCTAACGAAACCGTACGGTGATTCCCCAGGTTGATGACCTCGTAATTGGATCTCGTATAGTCCAGGGCCGCCACAATACCCTGCACGGTATCTTTCACGAAGGTATAATCCCGGCTGGTGGTACCGTCTCCAAAAACAGGAATAGGATCTCCCTTGCTTATCGCCTTGAAAAACTTATGAATGGCCAGGTCAGGACGCTGTCCCGGACCATATACCGTGAAGAAACGCAGCGCGATGAAGCGGATGCCATACAAATGGCTGTAAACATGTCCGAGCATTTCGCCGGCGACCTTTGAAGAAGCATAGGGGCTAATGGGTAACAGGGGATCTTCCTCTATCCAGGGCACGTTCTCGTTAACTCCGTAAACACTGCTGCTGGAAGCAAAGAGGAATTGCTTGATCTCATTCTCGCGGGCGTAGTCAAGTAGCACCTGAGTGCCATTGATATTTACATCGAGATAAAGCTTCGGATTCTGAATGCTGGGTCTGACTCCCGCCTTTGCTGCCAAATGCACAATGGTGTCTACATCTGCCGCTTTATTCAGATCATCCAGATTGCGGATATCGCCGCGAATTAAAGTGAAATCTGGGTGCTGCAGAAAGTCTTTGATGTTCCATTCTTTCTGTGCAACCGGGTAGAAATCGTCGAAGTTATCGATACAGGTGATCTTATACTTGCCAGTTAATAATAATGTGTTAATCAGGTTGCTACCAATAAAACCCGCACCGCCGGTTACCAGAATATGTTTCATATCAATTATAGCGCAAAGCTACGTTTTTTCGACGTCCCGAACTAATGTAAACTATAATCCCTGTCCAGGCGTTTAAAATATAGCGGATCTTTTTACCTAATTTCGTATCGTTAAAGAATATTGTTTATAATGAAGATTTTAATAACAGGTGTAAGCAGTGGCGTAGGTTTCGAAGCCGTGCTCGACATGATACAGAACGGCGACCATGAAATCATTGCACTGGCACGCTCAGAAGACAAGCTCAAGCGCTTGTATGAAATAGCATTGGGCCTGAATCCAAACTGTAAGCTCTATCCGGCTAAGTTCGATATCGTGCATGACGACTACACATCACTCGTGAATTTCGTTAAGCAGAAGGTAGGAACAATAGACGTTCTGATCAATAATGCGGGTCAGCTTATTCAAAAACCCTTTGCAGAAATTACCCAGATTGACTTTGCCGCCATGTTGCAGAGCAACCTGATGGGCCACATCAAGATGATCCAGAATATGCTCCCGCTCTTAAATGACAACGCCCACGTGGTCAACATAGGCAGCATGGCTGGATTTACAGGCAGTGTAAAGTTCCCCGGTATGTCGGCCTATGCAGCCAGTAAAGCAGCATTGCATGCCCTTACCGAATGTCTGGCAGTAGAATATACCGAGCGTAATATCCACTTCAATTGTCTGGCACTGGGATCCGCACAAACGGAGATGCTCGAAGAGGCATTCCCCGGATATCAGTCGCCCGTAATGGCTTTTGAGATGGGCAAATACATTGCAGATTTCGCGCTGACTGCTCACAAGTTCTTCAACGGAAAAGTGATTCCCGTTGCTGTAGCAACCCCTTAACATCCTAATTGCTCGTTATGAAATACGGCTGTTTCTTTTTGTTGTGTATCATCTTACTGGGTGGCTGTACAAGCGATCAGAAACAGCCTTATGCTGAAGGCCAGGATTCCACCAGGACCGATTCAGCATCAGCGAATAAGCAGCTCGATTCACTTCCCTGGAACACCACGTATAACGAAACTACTCAAAAACTCCAGCTGGATCATAGCGGTGAAAGTATGAAAGGGGTAGGATACGAAGAGATCATCCGGATGCTCAACAAGAAATATCCCGGCATCCAAATGGAGTACCAGGGTATGCAGGGCGACACCATCATCACCCGTATTCCCGACGCCATACAGCTCACACAAAACATCGGAACCTCCGGTGCCGAGTCTTACCTGGCAGAAGCAACCTTTTCACTCACCGAGATCCCCACGATCAAAGCGGTCAAGATTGAATTTGAAGAAGGCGACCACGCCATGCCCGGAACCTTCACACGCGCTACTTTCAAAGACTTTAACTAAGAATATCGGGACATCCTTCGAAATTGCCTTTCTAATGAAACCATTGGCAATAACTTTCGTCTATATAGGAAACACACCGATATGAAATATCTACTTACTTTTATCATGCCACTGATGCTGTTGGTAACAGCATGCGAGCAAACCGAATATGTAGTCCCTAACCGGACAGTGTTAGTAGACGTGCGCGCACGTGACTGGGATCCGCGGGAAAATGGAAGAACCTATGAGACCCCGGTCGACCTGCCTGAGTACGACAGCTATCTCAATGATCAGGGCGCTATTCTCGTATATGCCTCATTTAAAGGTAGCAACTATGAGCCTATACCTCAGGTATACGAGGGAGTATCCTACAGCTATGTCGCCAATGCAGGAGGTATCCTGGTGCAGATTCAAAGTGCCGACGGACTGAAAGCAGTTACGCCACCCGCGAATATGCGATTAAAGATCGTGCTGATCGATTCAGCAGTTTACTAAAATAGAATGTCCTATGAACCAAAAAGGGGCTACCGTTTAATCGGTAGCCCCTTTTTAGTATTTTTTGAAAGATGATTATTTCTCCATCTGATCAATAACCGCATGGCTGATACCTGTATTGGAGAAACCTCCATCATGGAACAGGTTCTGCATCGTTACCATTTTCGTCAGGTCAGAGAATAATGTCACCGTGTAATCAGCACACTGGTCTGCAGATGCATTTCCAAGAGGCGACTGCTTTTCAGCAAACAGAATAAACCCTTCAAATCCCTTCACTCCTGAACCAGCAGTTGTGCGGGTAGGCGACTGAGATATCGTGTTTACTCTCACATGCTTCTTAACAGCATACTGGTAACCGAAGTTACGCGCAATACTCTCCAGCATAGCCTTTGCATCAGCCATATCATTGTAGTCAGGGAATACACGCTGAGCAGCAATGTAAGACAGGGCTACTACAGATCCCCACTCGTTGATCGCGTCAAGCTTCATAGCAGTTTGAAGTACACGATGGAAGCTGATCGCTGAAATGTCCATGCTCTTGTGCATGAAATCATAGTTCGTGTCTGTATAGTGATTCCCCTTACGCAGGTTCATACTCATACCTACCGAATGCAGAACGAAGTCAACACCCCCACCAAAATGTTCCATAGACTTGGTGAACAGGTTCTCGATGTCTTCCTGGCTGGTTACATCAGCAGGAATCACAGGAGCATTACACAGTTCGGCCAGTTTATTGATCTCTCCCATACGCATCGCGATAGGAGCGTTTGTAAGCACAATTTCGGCGCCTTCTTCAACGCAGCGTAGGGCTGTTTTCCAAGCTATCGATTTTTCATCAAGAGCTCCGAAAATTATACCCTTTTTGCCTTTTAGTAAATTATAAGCCATTATTAACCAATTTGGCGACTAAAATAAGGATTCTAATCAGTTAAAAAGAAATGAATTGCTATGAATTTATAAATCAGTTTTTTACGATTTAGCCGACTCCAGTAATTCTCTGGCGTGCTGCAGTGCAAACTCGCCGGGATTCTCGCCGCTCAGCATCTTCGCGATTTCCGTGATGCGTTCATCCCGGCTCAGCAAAGTAATATCCGTGTGGGTGATGTCCTCTTTTTCGTCTTTAAACACGAAGTAGTGTGCGTCTCCTTTGCTGGCAATCTGCGGCAGGTGCGTAATCGCAATGACCTGCATGCCTTCAGCCAGGCGCTCCATTATCGAACCGACCTTTAACGCTACTTCCCCCGAAATTCCAGTGTCTATCTCATCAAAGATGATAGTAGGAAGGGCGATATGATGCGACATAAGCGATTTAATGCTGAGCATAAGCCTCGACAGCTCGCCTCCCGAAGCAACCTTGTTCATCGGAGCCGGCTCCTGTCCCTTGTTAGCTGAAAACAAAAACTGGATCCTGTTCCTGCCCGTTGCTCCCAGAGAAGCCTCGTCCAGCAACTCATTTTCAATTTTCAGCACCGCATTCGGCATACCCACCTCCGTCAGCATTTCCCTGATGCGCTTCTCTATCGAAGGAATGATCTCATTCCGACTGGCAGAAAGCGTATCCGACAGGATGACCAGTTCATCCCGCAATGCAGCACTTTCTTTCTTTAGTTTTTCAATCTCCTCGTCCAATGTTGAAACCGAATCCAATTTCTCGGCCAGACTTTCACGAATCTGAATCAGCTCCAGGGTAGACGCTACCCGATGCTTCTTTTGAAGGTTATAGAGAACACTTAAGCGTTCGTTCACCACATCAGCGCGCAGTTCATCGACAGATGTGCCGCTTTCAAGAACCTCAACTTCTGCCGCGATATCCCTGACCTCTATGAGCGCGCTGTTGAGCCGCTCCGTAAGGTCATGCACCTCCGGGAGGTATCTCTCCGTATGCTGCAGCTGAGCCAGTGCCTCTTTCAGCAGTATAACCGCCGATTGCTCGTCTTCAGTCAGTGCTGCCCCCACCATCAGCAAGCTTTTCTTAATTTCCTCTGCGTGAGTCAAAGCATTAAGCTCCTGCTCTAGGTTATCCTGCTCCTGCTCGTCATTTAGCGAAGCCTCATCAAGCTCATTATACTGGAACTGATAATAGTCGGCATCTGCCTTCGCCTGATGAGATTGGTCCTCCAGTGCCTTCAGCTTCTGATTCACCGACCGATACTGGCGGTAATTCTCCTGATAGCTCTTCAGCAGAAGGTCGTTCGCCGCAATGGAGTCAACCACCAGCAGCTGGAACTTCTCATTATTAATCTCCAGCGTCGCATGCTGCGAGTGGATATCAATCAGCAGCTCTCCAAGTTCGCGCAGCACCGTCAGGTTAACTGGCGTATCGTTAATGAAGGCCCTCGATTTTCCGTCAGCTGATATCTCCCTGCGCAAAACCGTCGACGATTCATAATCCAGATCCTTATCTTCGAAGAACGAGCCGATCTGATAAGATCCTATCTCAAAATGTCCTTCAATAACACATTTTTTTTGCTGATTAAAGAAGTATTTTCCTTCTATACGGTGGCCCAGGATAAGCGACAACGCACCCAGAATGATTGATTTCCCAGCACCGGTCTCTCCCGTGATAATGTTTAGTTTCCCTGAAAATGCAATATCGAGGTTTTCAATAAGTGCATAATTGCGTATGATTAAGCGACTTAGCATATGGTCTGTGAGCTGATCTTTTGTTTTAAAGGTACATCAAATATACAACAGCACTATTGATTACTCTTTAACAAATCATACTTACGGATGTTCGCCGGATCTACAGCGCTGAGAATAGAATGTGCACGCAGGCGATCCTGTTCCGTTAATGGTTTCAGGATGTTTACCATCTCACTTGCTTTAACCGTAAACAGGATCTGAGTCAGGATATCGCCCTGGCGCGCCCTGTCTGTTCGCTGAAGGTCAGGGAGGATAGAGAGCAATGTCTTTCGTCCACGTTCTGGTCTGGCTGCCAGAACATCCAGGCAACTGCGGTGATAGTTATAGATGAAGGTACGGAGGCTTTCATACTGCTGACTGTTCAGATTCTCTGCCAGCCAATAGCGGTTTGTCTGACCTTCTATCGCTTTCCAACCGGTAAAACCTACGTTCTGCGCATTGTTAACAATCTGCTGAGCGCGTCTGAAATAGGCTTCCCCCGAATGTCTGGAGAAGCTGTCGGCATCTACACCAATGATGATATAAGCGTAATAGGCCAGGAGCGAGCTGATATTGGAGATAAACTGCTGTTCCGAAAAGTCGAGCGCCTGTCCCTCTATGTACGTAAAGTTGAAGTTTTTATCACTGATCTGAAGCAGGGGGGAGTTGTAGGTGGTGCCAAATACCGGTCTGCTCGACTGGATCTGTGCCTCTGCTTTAAAACTCGAAGATCCATCCCATTCGCTGATGTTGATCAGAAAGTTACAGTCAATTCGCTCCTCGGTGCCAGAAGTGCGATCCGCCCATTTACGACCATTCAGAAAGTCGCGTATAGCCGCTTCAAGCTGTATGAGCGCACGTTTGTTGGTGTTCTGTGCCTGAGGAGATATAACCTGTACCTGAGCATTCAGATCCTGTGCTCTTAAAGCCGGGGCAAGAAGCAGGAACAGAATCAATGCCGCGAACTTCATGAAAGGTGTTCTGCAAGTTTGCGGACGATATCTTTAGCAACTTCCTCTTTCGACTTCAGAGGGAAGGTTTCTTTTTGAAGAGAGCGATCAATGATGGTAATCTTGTTCGTGTCGCCCTGGAACCCCGCGCCTTCATCCTTCAACGAGTTCAGGACGATGAAATCAAGGTTCTTCTTTTTGAGCTTAGCCAGAGCATGCTCTTCTTCGTTGTTTGTCTCCAGAGCAAAGCCAACTAAAATCTGGTCGTCGCGCTTGATCTCGCCCAGCGATGAGAGAATATCCCGCGTCTTCACCAGTTCGATAGCAAACTCAGAAGGATTCTTTTTTATCTTTTCAGAAGCAACCAGTTTAGGCCTGTAGTCGGCTACCGCTGCATTCATGATCATGATGTCAGCATCCGCGAATTCCTGATGAACCGCATGGTACATCTCTTCAGCCGAACTGACGTCAATGCGTCTGATAGAAGGGGTGTGTAAGATCTGTGCCGAGGGGCCGCTCACCAGCGTGACCGATGCGCCATTGCGGGCCAGTTCCTCTGCCATAGCAAAGCCCATCTTTCCGGAAGAGTGGTTGCCAATAAAGCGTACCGGATCTATTGATTCGTATGTAGGACCTGCTGTAATCAGTACCTTCTTTCCTTTGAGAGGAAGCTTCAAGCTGAACTGATTTTGTAGAAATGCGACTATCTCCTCCGGTTCAGCCATTCTGCCTTCACCGACCAGACCGCTCGCCAGTTCTCCATAGGAGGGTTTGATCTGCTTGTTCCCATAAGATTCAAGCAAGGAAACGTTACGTTGCACAGCCGGATGAATCCACATATCCAGATCCATTGCCGGAGCAAAGAAAACGGGACATTTGGCCGAGAGGTACACTGCCGCCAGAAGATTATCACAGATGCCGTTGGCTAACTTCGCAAGTGTGTTGGCTGTTATCGGTGCGATCAGCATAAGATCGGCCCAGAGTGCCAGCTCAACATGGTTATTCCATTCGCCCGACTCAGGCTTATAATAGGTGCTAAAGACCGGGTTCTTAGAGAGGGTAGAGAACGTAAGAGGGGTCACAAAATGCGTAGCATCCTGTGTCATGATTACTTTGACGTCTGCACCAGCTTTCACCAGTAAACGGGTTAAAATAGCAGATTTGTAACTGGCTATACTGCCGCAAACGCCTAGTAATATCTTTTTTCCTTCAAGCATATCACATCAAGTAAACAACCTGGATGACTAATATGGCTATCCAGACTTCCTAGAACAATTAACCCTGTTGTTCTTTAGAAGGGTTACGATAATAAACCTTATCGTGTAAAAACTCATCAATCGCAATCAGCGTAGGTTTTGGCATACGCTCGTAGTGCTTAGAAATTTCAATCTGCTCACGGTTCTCGAAAACCTCTTCCAGATTGTCATTTGAAGAAGCAAACTCAGAAAGCTTTCCTTGTAACTCTTCTTTTATGTTGTTTGAAATCTGATTGGCTCTTTTTGCAATAACAACTAAAGACTCATATACATTATCTGTAGTTGTGTCCAACTGACGCAGATCCCTTGTTATTGTGCTTGAAGCAACTGTACTTTTTGTATTACTCATCTTTAACTTATTTATTTTCCTCAGCGGATTTTTCTTCTTTCTTTTCTTCTTCTTTAGCCTTATCTGTAGCGCCTTGCTGAGACAATGCTATCAATTTTTGTACCTGAACGATGCCTTGCTCAGAACGTTTTTTATAATCCTGAATGTTCTTCAGGAATTTGCTTTCCGGAAAGCTTTCAGCAAATGTATTTGCCATCTCGATCACTTGTCCATATCGCTCTTCCTGTCTGATCTCCAGACTGTTTTCAGCGTATAAGTATTGTGCCTGAACGCTCAGTGCTTCCATTTCCTCTGCATACTTCGTATCCGGGAAATCTTTCAGCGCATTATCGAATGCGAATACGGCTGCTTTGTAATCACCGATATCCAAATACAAACGCGCATTTGCCATCGCTTTCTTCTCGAGCTTATCTCTCAAGTCAGCAATCAGAGTACTCGCTTCAACAACACGGTCGCTCTTTGGATAGAGGTTGATGAAAAGCTGCAAGGACTCAATAGCGCGAAATGTGTTCTCCTGGTCCAGAGTGAAGTTCGGAGAATCCAGATAAAAGCAGTAGGCCGACATGAACCGGCACTCTTCCGCTCTTGCGCTGTTCGGATAGGTGTCAGCAAATACTTTGAACTGGTAGCGTGCAGTGGTATAATCCCGCAGTCTGTAGTTCGTGTAAGCAAAGTAATAAGCCAGGTCTTCAGCCTCACCACGTCCTTTATATTTCTGGTTAAGCCCGTCAAAAAGGAGCAGGGCTTTACTGTAATCTTTTTTATTGTATAAACGAATGGCTTCCTGATACTTCTTGCCAGTGTCGTTGCTCGCAACCAACTTTTCGAATTTGCTTTTACAGCCAGCTGCAACAGCGACAAGTAACAGTAAGCACCACGTTAATAAACGCTTGTTTTTAAACATCCTGCAAAGATACATTAAATCAAAATAATAGTCAATTCAATTAATTGGTCCGAAGTTAGGTTATTTTATGGCTGACTACATCATTTTAACAAAACTTAACACACATAGTGGGGTCTCATTATTCGCGGAGGAGTAGCCGGGGTGTAGAAGCAGCGGAGTAGAGCTGTATATTAACAGGACGGCAGCCGAGCAAGAGGGTACGTTGTGATCATTATAATCAGAGCAGAGGAGAGCAAAATTGAATAAACCTACATCATTAAAAGAAATGTGCTTTTGCTTGCTTGCTCACTCACTTTCGATCGAGGTAGCGACCAGACTTTTGTGGGACCAGTACTTTTTGAGGCAATGTGCCACGTGGAGCAAATCGTTGTGCCAGATGGATGGGGATAGTGTAATGTGGATCACCTGCCCGCCGATGGACGCAGTACGTTTCATCAGTTTACCTATCTATATTACGTCGGGAGATGCGAATTGAGTGGACTTGTTATGGTTTTCGTATGATCATGTTTATACCCGCGGTATATCAAAGTCGTATCAGCTTCGGACCGGCTTCGGACCAGCTTCGGATCAGCTTCGGAAACGTGCGAGCTTTATGCGACTTTGTTGGCTAGGTGGTTCGTTGTGTGCACGCGGCTGGTATAGCGATGGATCTAACATGGTATTAAGAATTACTACTAGAGTCCAGTAGTAATTTAGCGAAATAGGTGATCTTAAGGGTTTGAGCTATGCTTTTAATATGATAGTATAAATCTGAATTTTGGGGTCCGGATGCTCTGCTTGTTTTCCCTTGCGTTCTGCTAGTGCGTAAATAAGCCGATCTTTCTCCGTTTGAAGGGTACCTTGCAGTGGAATGTAAAGGACTATTGCTTTTTCTGTAAATTGTCGCCTTGCAAGTGAAACCCATTTGTGCTTTGTTCCTAACGTAATCTGCCACTCTCTTCAAATAGATAGGGATATTTTCCGTGCCGCTTTCAGTTTTTGCCGTTCAAGCTCTTATACACTTATATATGTATAGAGTAAGACATATATAGTATAGGAGAATAGATGGTGCCTTGATAAGTACGTTTCAATAGGAGAGGAGGGTCTGTGCAAAGTGTCCTTGGTATCAAAGACGCGCTGCGTATGAGTTTATAAGTACGCTGACACTATATAAGGTTCATATCCTACTATATGAATCTGCATGGACAAGTCCTTAACAAGTGCTCCTTTCGCCGGATCGCAAATCTGATATTCCTTTGCATGTATGAAGATAGCCAGGATTGGTAGCTCAAAATCACATGTCGACAAAGGTGCTGGATATAGCGGACTTGACGGTGGCCCCTCGCTTAGTAGTATCCGTACTCTTATTATGGCTATACTATATATATGTATAGCAATTGTCAAACCCCTGCTGGGTGCCGTGGTATACCCGGCGCGAAGCACTATCCCCTTTGATTTTTCTTTAGCTGGAGGAGACGCTTCGAGTATTCAAAATGCATATGGTCCATTAGAGTGATTATATGAGCACCTGGAAGTGACATCTCTGTTGATCCAGTTTCTATATTCTGCTATTACTTCAATGTAATACAATGGGGATGTTGGTCCCCGACAGGATCAAATCTCCATATTCTACTTGTCGACGCCGATGAATTCGCCCCCTGGTACCGGTATTTCTACCAGCAGGTAAGCTTAATTCACATTTATCAAGCCTTTTTGACCACAGTTTCGCCCGGTCACCACTCCTGCATACCGGCACCCATTCACCCAAAACACTCCCTTGCAACTGATATTTCCCCCTTCAGGACCACCCATGCCCGGTCTTTACACGCAATCCCCAAAAAATGTTTGACTTTTTTGTACTTTTTAATTCCCTGATTTAAAAGGCGCTGAGCGCCCCAGGACGCTTAGGATGCACCTTTTGTTAAAATAAAAGTGCAAAAGACTTGCAGGGAATAGGAAAAGTTCCCATCTTTGCAGTCCCAAAACGAACGAGGGATTACGAAGCGCAAGGCAGAGTGAGAGTGATTGAAGAGAAGAAAAAGAAGGAAGAAAAAAAGTTCAACTTTTTTTTGGAAATATCAAAAACCTTCTTACCTTTGCAATCCCAAATCGGGGGAACAAAAACCAAAAGGCGCGACGCCTGGAGGTACCAGAAACAAGATCGTTAAGCAGTAATTCAACAAGCTGCTCAAACATAAAAAGGCCGCACCGCGACGGGAAGGCAAAAAAGTTCTTTAAAAGAAATGTCAAGTAGTATAACGGGTAACAAAGGGTTACCTGTTAGAACACAAAATGATAACAGACAAATAACCTAGTCAATTCCAGCGAATAGCATTAATAAAACGATTCTATTTGAATAAAATAGAGTCAGAGAACAAACTTCATTACAATGGAGAGTTTGATCCTGGCTCAGGATGAACGCTAGCGGCAGGCCTAATACATGCAAGTCGAGGGGTATGGGTTGCTTGCAACCCAGAGACCGGCGCACGGGTGCGTAACGCGTATGCAATCTACCTTAATCAGGGGGATAGCCCGGAGAAATCCGGATTAACACCGCATAACATTGAGATGTGGCATCACAATTCAATCAAATATTTATAGGATTAAGATGAGCATGCGTGACATTAGTTAGTTGGTGAGGTAACGGCTCACCAAGACCACGATGTCTAGGGGATCTGAGAGGATGACCCCCCACACTGGTACTGAGACACGGACCAGACTCCTACGGGAGGCAGCAGTAAGGAATATTGGTCAATGGGCGCAAGCCTGAACCAGCCATGCCGCGTGCAGGAAGACGGCCCTATGGGTTGTAAACTGCTTTTGTACCGGAATAAACCTTCTCTTGCGAGAGAAGCTGAACGTACGGTAAGAATAAGGATCGGCTAACTCCGTGCCAGCAGCCGCGGTAATACGGAGGATCCAAGCGTTATCCGGATTTATTGGGTTTAAAGGGTGCGTAGGCGGCTTTTTAAGTCAGGGGTGAAAACTTGCGGCTCAACCGTAAGCTTGCCTTTGATACTGAAGAGCTTGAATACACTTGAGGTAGGCGGAATGTGACAAGTAGCGGTGAAATGCATAGATATGTCACAGAACACCAATTGCGAAGGCAGCTTACTAAAGTGTGATTGACGCTGAGGCACGAAAGCGTGGGGATCAAACAGGATTAGATACCCTGGTAGTCCACGCCCTAAACGATGAATACTCGATGTTAGCGATATACAGTTAGCGTCTAAGCGAAAGCGTTAAGTATTCCACCTGGGGAGTACGCCCGCAAGGGTGAAACTCAAAGGAATTGACGGGGGCCCGCACAAGCGGAGGAGCATGTGGTTTAATTCGATGATACGCGAGGAACCTTA
>Ga0256410_1000096_pt1 | contig 140351 bp, 103 predicted proteins | sample PhyWR1_FD_185983 | JGI IMG/M metagenome (GOLD analysis project Ga0256410, IMG submission 185983) | Leaf surface microbial communities from wheat plants in UC Gill Tract Community Farm, Albany, California, United States - DLSL W.R1 | ecosystem: Host-associated > Plants > Phyllosphere >... | reverse complement strand
CGCGCTTGGCTATTTCATCCTGGAAAGTGGCGGGCTGTACATCACCGCTGCCGACATCTTCCCAAAAGCGCAAGTCAGAAGACCGCCGGACGGCGTAACCGTCTCCAATCTACTGGACCGCGCGCGCGCTACCTGGAAGTGGCGCAAGCAGCAACTGGACGCCGGGACCATCGAAGTCGTTCCGGAAGATCCGAACGACGAGTACCAGGGCCCTAAGGGAACCTTTCCGGTCAACGGTCCAAGCAAATGGGACCGAGACCACCTTATCTTGCTGGGAGGCTGGAAGTGATGAACAACATCGAATTCATCAGCGCAGGCGCCGGCAGTGGCAAGACCTACAAGCTGACCGAAACTCTCGCACAAGCCCTCGAATCTGGCACGGCACGGCCTCACGCCATCTTGGCCACGACCTTCACGGTGAAGGCCGCTACCGAGCTGCGCGAACGCGCCCGCTCCAGGCTTCTTGAAAAGGGACGTATCGACCTGGCCACAGCCATCGGCCAGGCCCGCTTGGGCACCGTCAACAGTGTCTGCGGTCAGATGCTCAAGCGGTTCTGCTTCGAGTTGGGCCTGTCTCCCGACCAGACTGTCCTGGGCGAAGGTCAATCCAAGAGACTGCTCAAAGCCACGCTGGCCGAGTCGATGGATGCCGACGCACAAGCGGAACTGGTTTGGCTTACGGAGCGGTTCGGCATCGAACAGGCGGACTGGTCCAAGACTGTTGAGGCTGTCGTCAAGGCCGCGCTCGACAACGACATTGAGCCAGGGGCGCTTCGCGTGATGGGCACCCAGAACGCGGACGCGATGCTCGCGAACTGGCCTGTTCCAATTGCGGGGCTGGACCCGACCGAGGCATTGGCGACCGCGCTGGCCAAGGCGCACCAGGAGGTAGCCGCCTACGTAGAACAACAGCAGGCTGTCGGCGCCAAAGTTGCAGACAACCTCTTAAAAGGCGTCGACGGGCTGCAGAAACTGGATCGCCTCTTCCGTGAGGGCCGCTGGTGCTGGCCCGACTGGATCGGCGCAGCCGGGATTGACGCCGGCGCCAAGGTCAGGGATATCGTGGCACCAGTCAAATCCGCAGCTCAGGCCCACGAGTCTCACCCGGCCTTTCATGCCGAGGTCCGCCGGTACCTTGACAGGGTGTTCAACCTGGCCTCCGACGTTCTCGACGCCTACGAGCAGGCCAAAAAGGCGCTGGGTGCAGTCGACTTCAGCGACCAAGAGGTGTTGCTGCTACGTGCATTGAGGACAAAGCCCGCCGTCCGTGAAGTGTTGGCGGCAGAACTTGATCTCATCATGGTCGATGAGTTCCAGGACACCAGCCCTCTCCAACTGGCGCTTTTCGTCGAGCTGGCCAAGCTGGCTAAAAAGTCGGTGTGGGTCGGCGACCCCAAGCAGGCTATCTACGGCTTCCGCGGAACTGACTCAAGCCTCATTTCCGGTGTTCTCAGCGCCATCAAGGGCTGGGGTGGTGTCATAGGGAAGGCTCTGGACACCTCCAGGCGCTCCACCGAAAGCCAGGTCTTGCTAACTAATAGCGTTTTCAACTCTGCGTTCGAGCCCGACCTGACGCCTGAGCAGGTTCGGCTGCTGCCTCTGCGGAAGGACATCCCTGACCAGCCCGCGCTGTTGAACTGGAACTTCGAGAGCAGCCGAAACGACTCGGACTACCTAGGCCTTGGCCAGGCCATCCGCGAGCTGCTCGAGTCCGGGGTTAAGGTCGAAGACAAGGACACCAAGGAGCTCCGTCCCATTCAGGCCTGCGATGTCGGAGTCCTGTGTCGCTACAACGACCAAGTCGAATTTGCCGTCACGTCGCTCACGCGCTGGGGCATCCCGTCAGCCAGCCCACGCTCCGGCTTGTTGGGGACTGCCGAAGCCATCTATGTCATGGCCTGTCTGAGGCGCATGAACGACCCAACCGACACCGTCGCCACGGCGCTGGTTCTAACCCTGGCCGATGGCACTCCGATCGAGACCTGGCTTGCAGACAGGCTGCAATACCTAGCCACCGATGGGGCGAGGTCACACGAGTGGCTTACGAAGGGCGACAGCGCCCATCCGCTACTGGCCCGATTGGAAGAGCTGCGTCCAACGCTAATGGCTTTGACGCCACAGGAAGTACTGCGACTTGCCGCTGCCGAGTCCCAAGTAGTGCGGCTGGTCGGCCAATGGTCCACCTCCCCTCACGAGAGCCGCAATAGGCTGTCTAATGTCGAGGCACTGGTCGAGCTCGGAAAGACTTTCGAGGACGAGTGTGTAGCCGCGAAGCGACCGGCGACCGTCAGCAGCATGCTTCGTTGGCTGGACGAACTCGCCAGCGCAGAAGACGATAACCGGGCCACTTCAGCAGACAACTCGGTCTCGGTCCTCACCTATCACGGGGCCAAGGGGCTGGAGTGGCCAATCGTCGTGCTGACAAGCCTCGATGCGACAGCACGCAGTTCACTTTGGGGCGTGCGCGCGAGAACAGTTGGGGGCTTCGATCCGCAGCAGCCGCTCGCCAACCGCTTCGTACACTGCTGGCTGAAGACCTGGGGCAAGCGGTCCCAGCCCCAAGCCGCCCTCAACGCCGAAGCCAGCGCCACTGGTCAAGCCATGCAGGCAGAAGCCCTGGCGGAGAACAAGCGCCTTCTCTATGTGGGCCTAACCCGCGCGCGTGATATGAACGTCGCAGTGTCGTTCGTTCGCAAGTCAGGGGCGGGGCGCGCCTGGGTCGGCGAAATTCAAGGCGCAGCCGACCTGTTGTTCGGCGACTCAGGAACCATAGCGATACCCGACGGCCAGCAGCTCTCCAGATTATCGAGGTCATGGAACAAGGATGACTGCTCAACCGAGCCACCTGCCGAAGCCTCCGAGGCCTGCCGCTGGTTCACAGCTCGTCCGCGCGTGCAGGCCGAGCCGTTGTGGCATCGACCGAGTTCTGCCTCGGGCGGCACGTTCAAGGTAGTCGAGACTGACGCAGTAGGAGTCCGGCTAAGCTTGGCGGGCAAGCCCGACATGGCATCGTTGGGCACGGCGCTCCACCTGTGCATCGCTCGCGCCGGCGTGCTTGGCGGGATTTCAGCCCCTGACGTCGAACGAATCCTGATGACCTGGGCCGTGGCTCATTCTGTGGATAAGGAAGCCGTTTGCGCCCAGGCCAGAGCGTTCCAAGCTTGGGTAGCCAAGCGCTGGCCTGACTGTCCCGTTTACGTCGAAGTGCCCATCGAAGCCAATGGCCCTAACGGCACTCGTATCCGGGGCCGCATCGACTTGCTGGTTGAACTGCCAAATAGTTGGATTCTCATGGACCACAAGTCGAACCCCGGTGGCTCAGCCAGAGACGAGGACATGGTGGCTGAGCACGGCCCGCAGCTCGAGTCCTATGGTCATGCCCTTCTCAACGCGACCGGCAAACCCGTGAGCGAGCGATGGCTCTACATGCCGGTCGCTGCACGAGCAGTCCGCCTCTCCTGACGCTCCCAGAAGCGTACCGGACTTAGTTAAATAGAAACACGAGGAAAAGCAGAGATGGATGTGAAGTTCCTGTCGGCTTCGCAGACGCAGTCGACACTCATAGCACTGGTTGAGAACTGCGAGTCGATGCAATGGGCAGTAGCCTGGGCGACCGAGAACGCGGTCTTCGAGGTAGCGATGAAAGACAGCTCGAAGTTCGAGCACTTCGTTGTCGGCACTCATATGTTCCAGACGCAGCCCGAGGTGCTTGAGCGGGCGGCAGCGCTAGCAGCCGCAGCCGTCGTTCCTCCTACGGGCGACCTGTTCCACCCGAAGGTCTACCTGTTTCGTAACGGGCAACGCATACGCTGCGTGGTCGGGAGCCCAAATCTCACGAAGGCGGCGATGAGCCGAAACGTCGAGGCGAGCGTGCTGCTTGATGGCTCGCTCGACGATGCAGCGCTGGTAGAGCTCAGTCGCTTCGTCGCAGAAGCGTGGAAGGGGGCGGAGGACATCTCTCACGAGTTCCTCTTTCGGTACCGTCACCAGTACGCAGCTAAGACGGCTGCGCGAAAGGAACTGATCAAGTTCGCTGACGTTCGGCCACCTTTTAAGCCGAATACCAAGCGCGCGCCACATGACATGAGCTGGGCGGACTACCTCGTGCAGGTCCGAAGCTCATCACACCCGTCTGCGCACCTGTTTAAGGAGCGCTTGGGCGTTCTGACAAAGGCTCGCGCCCTTTTCGCGACTGGCATACCCTACGCGAAGTGGAACGAGGACGACCGCAAGCTGGTCGCCGGCACTCTCGGGCGCAAGAAGTCTCAGCAGCCAGGCGTGGACTACGGGCTTTTCGGGAGCATGGGCGCAAGTGGGACGTTCGCGAACCTGGTCATCGAAGCGCCCACAGGTCTCTCCCATGCCCTCGATTTCATCCCGTTGATGGGCACGGTCACGCAGGGCGACTACGACCGCTACTGCAAAGCGTTCAGAGCAGCCTTCGATCAGGACGGACGAGTCGGCGGACTACCGACCGCGACTAGGCTCTTGGCGATGAAGCGGCCTGACGCATTCGTGTGCATCGATTCGGCCAACCGAAAGGACTTGTGCGAAAACTTCGGTGTCAGCCCGAGCACAACGAGCCTGGAGAACTACTGGCAGCGTATCATTGAGCCGATGCACGGTGATCCGTGGTGGAGACATCCGCAGCCGAGCAATGCGGCTGACGCCGAAATCTGGTTGGGACGCGCAGCGCTTCTGGACGCCATCTACTACACGCCCCGTTGAGCCTGCAGCTCTTCGACTTCCTGCGGACGCAGGACACGTCCATCCCCTCTTGAAACCGCCGAGGTTCACCGATGGTGAAGAAGTCGCTGACTTGGTCATCGTCAAAGAAATCTACATCCTGGCAGTGCAGGCCAAGACCCTACGCCGACGCCTCACCATAAGTGAGGACGCGTGGTTTATTGTGAGTATTAGTCTGCCGGCTCCCACACGATTGAAAGTCAGCTTGCAGCCTTTGCCGACGTTCGGCTACGGAATCCGACCGACATGAACCAGCCTTTTCCGGTCACTACCGACAAGTCCCCTAACTCCCGCTTTGGGTCGAAATCGGTCGGTCGCGAATGGCAGCAAACGACTGTGGGTTCAACCGGTCAGTAGCCCTCACTGACTACCCCATCCGGACGAGGCGGTATGCTCCCAGTCTATGAGCACGAAAAAGGTCACATGACCTGACTCAACTCCGTTAACCAAGGCCCATATGCTAGGTGTAGTGTAGGTAGTAGATCCGGTCGCATCAGTACGTCACTCCCCTCTACGAAGTACGAGTCCTCAACTGAAATCTGATCGCTCCGCACTCGCCACGTACGTTGAACCACCGCAAGGTTTCCGGCGGTATCCACCCATCTCATAGAGCCTGCGTATCCGCAATATCGCAGATCAGCGAGCATTTGAAGACTTGCCGAAGGGACCAGTAATGAAGTCCTTCCCAACCAGTCATCAATCGGGACCCGGTTTACTAACCAAAGACTACGCTCGTCCATTAGCTCATCTGGACTGCCCGCACTGATCAACCAGTCCTCAACATACCCTTCGTTGAAAGGGCACGCATCGGGCGGGATATCTTCATCAGGATGCACTGCGACAATCCCGCCCTTACGAATAATCATTCGCTGCAGATCCGATTTTATACGTGAGTTTTGAGGATGCTCCTCCTCATAGAAGCCAAGTCGAATCCAACCACTGTACTCCGGATCATCGTCGGCAACTGTGACGATCGGATTGAGACCATTCTTTGTGCTGACCTCCCATTTCGGGCGCGGCGTCCTGCTGGCGACAGCCATCAAGTGCGCAGGGATATTTGGCAGGATGTAGCGGAGCATCTCCTCGACCAACTCTCGTTCGACGCCTTCGGGCAGCCCTACGGGACGCGGATGGTTCGCCAGCATGGAGTCAACAATGGATAGATAGACTTCCATTTGCCATAGCAAGACTTGGGCTGGGGGGCTTGCGCTGCTATCACGACCGGCCCTGAGCTGCCATCGCTGGCGACCCGGAACGGAATCACGCCACGCGATGTTATTCAGACGCTCCTCGATGATGTACGGCAGGTCAGGCCAGTACTGCGCCAGAAATGCCATCACTTCATACTGCTCAAGTGCCGTGATCATCCGCAACGGTTGACGGACGACCGGGGTATACGACATCGTCGGTTCGGTGCGGTCTGCAACTGTCACATCTATACTTGCCAGAAGTGCTTGAGCCATGGTCGCCACTGCCCATGAGTCGGACTCGGCGCATAGTGTAAGTTCGGGTGTGACATCGGCAATCAGGTTCGAAAGGTCCACTGGGGTCTCGAGCAACAGACGAAGCACTAGATGCAGTGAGGACACTGACGTGTCGGCCAGTAACCAGTGGCTCAACGGACGCGCGAATAGATGAACTCGTTCACGCAGCAAACGTGCTATAGCACTCAAGATCAGCCCTTTGCGTGGCAAGACTGGATTGCCCAGGCGATTCAGAAGCAGGCTGATCAAGGCCTCTTCCACTGACCAGTCGCAGTTGTCTTTCTCAAGATTATCAAACCCAAGGTAGCGTCCCGGCAGCGGTAAACGAAACTCCATTACATTGAAGGCCTCGGCCCATGCCTGTGATGCGATACCGGGAGCTTCCCATTCGGCAAGCTGCTCAACCAGATGTTGTGTCACGCCATGAACGTTGCCAGACCGCAGCTTGCGGGCCGTTTCATCTGCTAGCACCTGTCGAGCTTGAGCAGAGTCAAGCTCAAGCGCTCTGCCTACCGAAGCTGCGTGCTTACGGTCACCGACGTTATGCCAGCCACCACCGCCCCTTGCACAGCTATACGCAAGCACGTAGGTGGTGGCGGCCAGTTGTACATGGCCAGCGTTATCAAGCGCTTCGGCCAGACCTTTAATAGCCCGATAACGATCCCAGAACCAGTAACCCGTATCGTGCACATAAAAGTGGATCAGTCGTAGGGCTGCTAATTCGTCGCCTGTATCGACCATTTCGCTGATAATGTAAGCCAGAGGCAATGTCACTACCCCGTCGACCTCGGAGTCCGAGATTTTAGCCTCACCTAGCCTGCGAAGCGTAGACAGCACATCCACATAGGTACGCGCTTGAGGAAAAGCGGGACGAAGATCCTCACATGTGGTGTCGTTCTTACTGGATCTGCTTTCACTGCGTACTACCGGCGTGGGATGACGGTAATCACGTAGGGCTCCCGGAACTATAAGCGCATGCTCTGATGCAAATATCAGAAGTCGCTCAACGGCATCGATCCTATACCCCGTAGCGTCATCTAATACTTCTGCACATAGTTGTGTGAATCGCTCCTGGACGTAGGACAGGTTGCTCGGGATAAGCCGTTCGAGAGGTCTGAGCCGCTCCATGACAATCTTACTGCCGGCACCATCATGGTCAACCACGAACAAGACCGAGCTCCAAACCCCATCGAGCACGAGCGGATCCGCCGTTTCGGCAAGGGTCGTCAATACTCTCGTCAGTGCAGCGACGGTGGTCCAGGATTCCCCCCCACGTTCACGTGACAACGTCGATGCTAAAAGCCGAACACCGCGTACCGGGTCAACAGCCATGAGCGCACTGAACCAGGCGTTCGGCGCATGGCGCGTCTCTCTGCCGTCGGTATGGTTCATCACTGCTCGCACGAGCGGCTGTAACTTGATCAAGCCATCAAGCGCTGCAGTGGATGCGCCACTCTTCAAGGCGCTCACACTTCCGATCAGATCAAACAGTGAGGTGTCTTTATGAAACCCATACCCCAGCAGATACTCGCATGACTGCCGCCAATAGCTGGCAGCCGCCTCAGGTTGCCCTGCAACCGCTAACGCCTGTGCCACTCGCATGGAAAATTCAGCATGGTTGCTGTAGTAAGTACCGCCGTCTCTCTCCTCGTCCACAAGTACACGATCTAGCGCGTCGACGACCAACTGCGACGATGATTCATGTATAGCGTAAGGAATCAGTATCGAGAAAAAAGTGTTAGCCGAAATTGGCCCACCATCTTCCCTATCCATATGGGTCGCAGTACCCAGACGAGCCTCTGATATGGACGAAATGGCGTACTCCCAATCCTCCAGCGTTATGGGAAAATTCAGTGCTCGGGTCAGGCTCTCGGCTATAACCGAATGGATGCGATACAAATCGCATGCCCGAGGTGATCCCACGAACGGACGGACATCTCCAAGCAACTCAGCGAAGACGGCACTGGAGTCGTATGATCTGTTTTGGGTAGCTGCCGCTTCAGCTCCTGCGCTTGCTATCACGAAACGCAGCCAGCAACGGTACCAGCCTTCCCCATCGACACGATGCCGCTCTGCGTCCAGGGTTTGTAAGTTCCCGGTTAAGGCATGTAGGCGTATGGTTGCGACCCAGTCACGAACTGGCTGGGTACTGTGTAGGTAACCATCGTCGTCCAGAGCGATGTCGAGGGTGCCTGGCTCGACCAAAAATGGCTGGCCATTTTCAATTGAAGCCCCTCGCTCCAGACACCATACTGCTTGCTCTACTCCTCTGGCGTGACGCAGCGCGTTGTTGGCGTAATCTACCGCCGCCACAAGGTTGCTCGCCTCCCATGCAGCGTCCGACAGCCCCAACCAAGTCGCACACGCGCGCTCCTCACTTAAGCCGAATCGCTGATCAGGTTGAATGCGCACTCGCCCAGCGAGACGTTCAACGGAAGACATAGGTAGTTCGTGAGAGAGCATGCTCGAAAGCTTGCGTACAAAGATGAACTTGAGCTCTTCCTCGAAATACAACTGATCACAAACCTCTCGGGCGACACCAAACGTATGCCCTAAGCGCAGTTGCCCACGCAGCGACGCCAGGTAAACTTTCTCCTCCTCATACAGATCAGCCTCAGGATCGAAGTGGTCGGAGTGACTGCTGCGCTGGTCCTCAAACCACAATCCAAGATATTCCGCCCAAGGTGCTACTGCGCCTTGGGCTTCGACCGCCTCACACGCGAGCAGTCCTTGAGTTGCATCCAGAGTTGGTTCCCCATCGAAAAGCATGCGTTGTGCGAGAGCGTGCGGCCCATGTAGCGCCTGGTAGGTGATCCAATACGGATGCCAGCGATTTGTACCTTCATCAAAGCACATGTCGAGTGAACGTAAGATCTCAGAGCACCTGAGCAGCACTGGCCAGTTTCCGCTACTTGCCGCAATGTCCGCTGCAATCGAGACGCCGTCCTCAATAGACGTTCGAGAGTGACCATGAACGAGACTGTCACGCGCAAAGGTGGCAGAGACCCGCCCCAGAATCTCATCGTCCCGCCCCACCCGGCGCAATGAGGGAAGCAAAAAGCGGTATGAGCGAGCGTCCTGAAAAAAGTCCTTGGATTCTAGCCAGGCGATGACCGGATTCAGGATATTGCGAACGCTTTTGCCTGCGGCTTGTAACTCGTCAAGAATGAAGCGTCTGAAGCTCTCATGAAATATCCGTACACCGCCTTGACCTGTGGCGCGGGAAAGTATGGGGGACAGCATGGCCAGCGTTTCGGGAACATAGTCTTGCATCAAGCTCCCGACAATTTCTTGCAGCTCTGCCTCCGTCACCGAGAAATCAAGAACACCTAGGATATTAGCCACGGGGATGGTGTTGCGGCTGGCGGTCAGGTTCAGGTGTTGGTAGTAACGGGTAATGTCACCGTCTAAGACTGGCGCTGACGACAGCCATTCATGAGGCGCTTGAATGCGCCCGCTCTTTAACCCCTCAACGAGGCCTACCGACAAATAGCGGGTGTAGAGTGGATTTCCTTGGGCCTTCGACGCCAGTAAGGTGAGTAACTCGTCTCGTTCACCTTGGTCGCTAATGGCGACGCTTTCAAATGCTTGTGAAACGCCATGTTTGTCACACAAAGAAAATATTTCTTCGCGTTGCCACGCTTGAAGGGTGTGCTGGTGCAGTGAGTCCTTGAAACGATCTCGGAGAGGATCAAGATGCTCGCCAGGTTGAGAGCCAATGACAAGCGATACACCTTCGGGTAAAGCGAGTGTCGATAAGCGCTCCACGATATCCGTTTCATTGTCATTTAGGCTTTGAGAGGTCCTGCGTACTCGCGCAATGTGATCCAGACCGTCGACAATAATGACAACTCGGGAACCGCTTTCAACGACCTGCTGCAGGCTTTCTTCAAGGACATCAGCTCCTGCCGCGAAGATTTGCCGAGCACATACGCTCTCTTGCTCACTCAACCAGTCCTGGATGTCCCCCAGAAGATTTGCAAACAGGATGTTAGTGCTAACCCGCTTCTCCGCCAAACCGTCTCCAGGGGCAAGGAAACAATAGTGCTGCGCTACAACAACACCGCGATTTCGCAAAAAATCGGCAAGCTGCGTCAACTCCCAAGATTTACCTGACCCTGGGCCAGCAAGGATCAAATGAACGCCTCCCTGCAGCACCGTTTCAGCCAGATTGTCGCGAACGTGCGGTCGCGGCTGTAGCACAGAATTATCAATCGGGAACTGTTGAAGTACTCGCCCGAAATCTGTGCGCAGCATCAAACGACAGGCTACGTCCCCTGGGGTCAGTCTCTCGCCTTGAATGCGCGCGTTGGTGGCGATGTGAATGGCTAACGCTGCAACATCCTCAGGCCGTCTTTCGGCGTTGGGGTATCGCCCTATTCCAACATCCTTCATCAACAAGTCGAGCAGTAAACCCTCTAACGGGCCGGGGCTATCAAGATCAAGCGTTGCTGAGGGCAAAGCAAGTTCAATGACAAAGCGCTCGCAAAAAGCGACAACTTGATCTCGGGTAAGCGGTGCTGGGCCCTCCTTGGAGGGGCAGAGTACCAAGAGTTTGGGGCCTTCGGCATCTGGCCATACTCGAGCTGAATCGATGCGATATCGCTTTGTAGTAAACCCTGCGAACGTGCCAGCGGCGTCCGACACTTCAATTAAAGCGGACAAGGCATCGGTTATAACAGGGGCCTGCCAGGTCGCGCAGAGTCTGTACTCGTCAGCTGCGTCGATGCCTGCATGGGTGAACGTCTGAACCAAGCGGTCAAATCGAAGTGAGGAGGCATTGCCTGTGAAATCTTGAAGCTTCAGTGCGACGTCGGGGGTCAGGCTGGATTTTAGCTGGCGCCGGATTCTGGTTCCATTGGCCGTCACCTCAAGATCGTCGAAGCGGTCGTCTTCGACAGTTTTACGATCCACGATGACCGCTTCATGCTGGTGAACAAGTGCTCGAACCAGTAAGTATGCGGTAACCAAATCTTGGTAGGCATAGCCCCTATGAGCGGCGCTCAAGGAGCCCATGTGTGTCGTAATCAAATTTCCGCTCCTTCTAATGCCTTCGTCAGGCCCCTCCTTTACTCGCGACACATATTAATCGAATGATGGCTTTCTGGTTGCTCTTTGCAAAATGCTTTTAGCAACGATGGCGCGCGCCCTCTGTGGGGCACACAACCGTGGCTGCAGGTTGTTTTGCGCCATGGAAAATTCGCATACGTATCGGAGATGGTACGTGCGAAATGCGATTGCTGGAGAACAACCTGCGGTCCGGAGCGACCGGCCTGATGGTAAATAAAAACCGGGTGAGTCCGAATCTGACTGCCAGTTGACCGCAATAGCCCTAACCCATCCTGATTTTTGCTATCAACCGAACTTCAGGACCATGGTCGAGGCAGGAGGATTCAGCTAGATTGCATCACCGCACTGCAGATCGATGAGGAACTGGATGTCTATCGAAATCATTGGCCCCAAAAAATACAAATTCCAGGATCGTGTATGTCTGCTTTTGGCACTGCAGCACGCACAGAGCGCACACGCGCAATTGGAAATCGAACCGCGCGGTGGCGAAGATGCGCAATTAGTTTTTGACGATGGCTTGAGTCGCAATGTCGTTGAAATTCAGGTCAAAGGAGCGAAAGCAAAAGTCACTGTTAATGAGCTCGCGGATTGGCTTGCCCATTTCCCGACACACGAGGCCAAGGATCCTTTGATTGCACGCCTGGTCAACATCCCTACCCAAAACATCATGATGATCGCTTCTGGCCGCTGTGATGATGCCACATCTACTTATGTGGCCGATTTTGGCGATCCGATTGCCCCTTGGCCAGCGACTCGAATCAAGAAGCCAGACCTTGCAAATATCCGAAAAGGTTTAGCGTCTTATGAGGTGCCCCTCGATGGGGATAGCCCTCTGCAAAAACAGCGCAGAAAGGCCATCGGCACCCTCCTCTCTCTGCTGAAGGATCCAGCGCTGCGTCAAGCCGTACGACGTGTACGCATAATCGAGCGGCTGGACGAAAGCACGGTGCAGCAAATGTCTGAAAGTCTTCTCCAGTCTGTTCACGGAGTCGTTCCTGACCTTATCGCCAGGACGTTGACAGCCCTGGAGACCATCATCTTCGACGCGAAAGGCACCGGCGCCGATGTGCTGCCAGCGATCCGGACGCAAATACGGGCAGCCAGACCCGACGAACGACTGGCTCCCGCTGGCTACATAGCTCGAGGAGATGAGGAAGACCTAAAACTCAAATTAACCACGCAAAAAGTACTGCTCCTCGCGGGTCGGCCACGCATCGGTAAGACCATGACATCGCGGCAACTTGCGGGTGACTTTGAACAAATGGGGTTCATCGTCAAAGTTGCCGAAAGCGTCCAATCGGCTCAACGGTTCTTGATGGATCCGGTGAACGAGAATCGCCTTGCCGTTGTGGATGATCCTTTTGGCGGTGCGCACGCCACTGACGATGCCGCCCGAGAGCTCGCTCTCCTTGAGCAATTGCTAGGGTCGATCGGCGCAGACCGAAGGCTTATCGTCGTCCAAGCGCAGGACCGGTTGCTAGAGGTCACGCGCAAGAGGTCTGTCGATGAAATGGAAACACGCGGCGTGAAGTGGATAGAGCTTGGCCATCTGGACTGCGCTTTTTTATCAAATGTCTGGATGCAGGCCTGCACAACCTACTCCGTCCCGAAATGGCTTAGTGACTGTGTCCAATCCGCGCTCTCCACTTTGGCACTCGATCTCGAACCCGGCTGCCTGCTTTATCTCGCTACAAACCACCATAAATTGTCGGCGGGTGCAACGCTGCCTGAGATAACTCGGCTCGCGCGAGAAGATGCTCAGACGCTCGGCCGAGCCTTAAAGGCGGAGGGGCTTGCCCCTCTTGTCACCGCCTTGGCCATCTCGACCACACCCGACCTGCCGGTTTCCCCTACAGAGCTGGCATTCTCGATGGGTGCTGGCGGGCCTGATCGTCCTGGCAAAAGTACCGTCATTGGCAAGTCAATTTCCATTGGGGCCCAGACGACACGGGGCAGGCGTCCTGAGCCCCAGTACGATCCATTACCTGAACTCGCTTCTGGCACGGATATATTGGTCGAAATTCTGGAGTCGCGCCGGATTTTGGAAATTCGAGCAGGCGGCTTATATGCGTTTACCCATCCATTCTACCGAGCGGGTTCTGAGTCACTGATTGACGGTGCTACTGCGCGCGCAGAAAAAAGTGCTCTCGATACAGTGGGTCGTACCCTGCTGAGCCTATCACCGGAAAGCTCCGATGCGGCCGCCAGGAATCTTTCATGGCTCTACGATCGACTTGATACCCCGGATGGTCGCGCGGCGGTGATTGAAATCGCAATCGATGGCCTAAGCTCGATCTTCCCAAGAACACGCGATGACTGTTTTGGCTTCTTGGTGAAGCGACTTACGCAGTTGCCTTCCGAAACGCAAAGTCACATCTCCAAATGGGTTTCAGCTGTCACCTATTTTGATATTGACGATGTTGAATGGTTTAACGGGCAGCCCCGCATCCCAGCTGGGAGCATGGGGGGGACCATAGAAGTCGACATGTTCGCCAAAGAAAGGCCCTGGAAGGAGATTAAGGATGTTGTTCAAGCGCTCGACAACGCCGAAGCCACTGTCATTTCGCCGGAGCAAGCCGCAGCTGCGCTTACACACTTAAGCCGTCATCCGAAAAAAATGACGCCCAGCTCTGCAGGACGCCTCCTCAGCTATGATGTCGCGTTGATCCGAGCGCCAGCTGCCGCTGCGTGGCTTTCTGTACCCCGTGCGGATGACGATGATCTGCTGGATCGTATATTCGGAGAAGAACACCCAGCTGTCGCGACTGAGGTGCTCAAGTCGGTCTTGGATGTTTGGGGTGACTGCGAGCTAGAAAGGCGCCGCAAGCTCCAAAGTGGTCTGGTAGCGATGGCAAGCTCTCCAATTGCTGCTTTAGCGTTCATCGAGCGCCTTGTGCTTTTCGACCGTATCGAGGAAACCGGCGACAACCCCCCTTGGGAACTGTTCGGCGAGTTGATGAGCCAGGTCATGAAAGCGCTACCTACCGGCGCCGTCTTTCGCGAAGCCCGCCTTTACAACGTGCTGTCTGAGGGACTGGGGCATATACCAAATGAAGCGCTCATGCGAATCGCGGATCACTGGATTGATTTGCTGCACAACAGTGTCAGAAATCGCCGACTCAGCGACTACATGCTAGGTGTGACAGATATCCTGATTAAAGGTACAGCTTCCGAACCCTCGTCACGTTCAGGCCGCGTGCAAAGGCTGTTGGAATTACCGGGTACCAGCGCTCGTATCCGAGTTGTCGCCGACCTGGTTCAGCGGTGGGACTTGTTGACACCTGCAGAACAAAATGCGCTGCTGCAGCAACTAGAAACCCCGGCCGAAGACCGTGACTGGCTCCGAGCGACCGCGATCACGCGAAAGTCAGTCCCTCCTGAAATACTGACACTCACCCTCCCAGGGGAAGGGTTGGTTGCGCTGAGTTCACTGCCGGCGATCCTGAATACCCCAACGGCGCTGCTGAATGCCGCTGTGCACGTGTACACAGGGTGGCATCCAGAGGTTCAGTATATTGGAGTCTACGGTGGGCCGGATAAGATCTGGCGCCCTGTCGTAGCGCATTTCGCTCAACAAGCCAGCCATCCGCTGTTTGAGATTTGCTGGGAGACAATGCTTTCCTCAGATGACACTGTTGAGCTCTCGGAGGCGATCAAAGCCCTGGGTGCTAAACATGCTCCGCGCCTATTCGACATCATGCTTGCTCGGAATATAAAGACCACAGGCGACTTTCTGCCGAATGCATGGCAATCGCTCTTTGAGGTCGCAGCAGATGAACAACTCACCGCACAGTGGATCGGCCTAATGGCCAATGCTGCCCCTTGGGTCCTGGACGAACTTACAGAGGTCGATGAGTGGATCCCCAGAGCATTCATAAAGCAGTTTCTGAAGCATATGGAATCAGATATGGGGCTCATGCGGCTCACGCATATGCTGTCTACACTGTCAAACGGGGCCGAGGACTCTGATGACGTCGCACCCGTTTATGCATCAACCTTGGTCGATATGTTGAGGATGCTTCTTGAGGCACAGCCACCTCGGCACTGGGGCACCTGCGGATACATCGAGCGGAGGGTCAGGAAGTTACACTTAGGCAGCGGAGAGCTGCTGACGGAAATTGAAGCCTTGCGGCGCAAACTGCTCAATGAGCGCGAGCCCCGTAGCTACCCAAGATACCCGCCGCTCGATGGATGGGTTGTGGCATCGGCGACCGGATAAATCTGAAGCTGAATGATCAAGCTGCCCCTAAGCCATCACGGCTAAGGGGCTAACGTTCCCAAAGATCAAGGCAGACCTCCTGCAAATCACATCGCTCAGTCCACAGGCCCGCGAATAGTTTCGGTGGACACATTTTTGATTGTGTCAGCCACTTGCACGGCATCAAGCATCGTCTGACCAAGGTCTACGACTCCTGGACCAATGGCCAGGTCGAGCGCATGAACCGGACGATCAAAGAAGCCACGATCAACGCCTTCCGCTATCCCGACTCCGCTGTGCTGAAGGCGTACGTGCTGGCCTTCATGATGGCCTACAACTTCGCCAGACACCTCAAAGCTTTGCGATGGTGCACTCCCTTCAAGGTGACCTGTGAGGCCTCGACGAAAAACCCAGAGCGATTGATTACCAATTCGCACCATCTAATTCCGGCGCCGTACAGTCGACCGGCGAGTGAATATCGTGATCACCAACCCGGAGCTGGTCAAACTGACTTGGACCTGTTGAAGTTCCCCACAATCATCTTCATGCAGTCGGGATGGAACGTATACACGCTGTAGCAGGCCGCCCGCCGTTCGGGGCGATTTGGTCAAACGCAAGCGACTCGCGTCATCTTGTTGGGCTACGCTGGCACATCGCAGATGACCTGCATGCAGTTGATGGCTAGAAGATCATGGTGTCCGAGAGTACGTCGGGAGAAATGCCAGACTCTGGCTTGGACGTGCCGAATCAGGACGGCGACTCGGTTGAGTTGGCATTGGCCCGGCAATTGGTTTCGGTCTGAATCTGACGTTTCCTCTCCCCCGAACTAAGACCTGCAAGGCCCCTCGGGACCTTCTTGTTTGCCCAGGCGCAGCGTCGAACCCTGAAACCCCGGAGGGATCACAGTCAGCTGCATTGGCCAGAGACTTCGCTCCTACGACGCGATACTATTTGGGGCAAAGAACTTGCGTCTAACAGGGAGGTTGATAGTGACCAAAAGGGACGATTTCAAAGCAGCCACAAAAACAGCCCTTGCCCGTCGGGCTGCACATTTCTGCTCCAATCCGCGTTGCCTCAAGCTCACCATCGGACCGCACTCTGACCCAACTAAAGCTCTGACTTCTGGACACGCCGCACATATTCATGCGGCCTCCGAACTGGGCCCCCGCTACAAGGCCTCGCAGACTGTCGTAGAGCGGACGTCCATCGAAAACGGCCTGTGGCTTTGCAGGGAGTGTGGAGTCATCGTCGATGGCGACGAGGAGGCTTACGAAGCTGACCTGCTCCGAAAGTGGAAGATTGACCACGAAGCCATGGTGTCGGAGGTGCGCACCGAAGGGTACTCTCGCAGCCTGGCATTGCTTCAATCTGGACGCATGGAACCGCAGATTGCGAAGGAAATCGTCTCCGCCATGTCGGATCGGCGGTCGTTGTGGGCCACATTCGATGCCGAATGTCCCGACCATGTCCGAGAATCACTTGATGAACTGCGCAGGCGATTTGTCGCCATTCGGGGAAAGCTCGTTGACGGAACAGCACTTGACGGCATTCTGCTATCGCTTACTAAGACGATTCTGATTTTCTTCAATGCGATGAAGTCTGTTGACCTCAGAACGCTACGATGCAGTTCGGCTGACCCTGAGTGGCAGCATTTTAGTGACGCCCTGGCAGCACTCAGGAAATCCATCGGACTGCAGATAGCTAACCTAGCAGAAGCCTATGACATTGCTTTGTGCGAGGACCTCCGGAGGTTTGCACCAGCCAGAAGCTAGTTGTTCTGCAGAGCAGCGACACTCAGATACAGGCGCGCAACTCACACCCAGATTGCGCCAAGCCGGTGGCTTATAGGCATGGATTAAGGAGGATGCAGTTCAGAAACACATACGGCACCCGGGAGATCTCGTGGACACCAGGTAAACCGGCAAAGTGCTATCTTGCACACTTGTCATGGAGTGAGTGCCAGAGTGAACGACTACGATTTTTCGCGCCTCAACGACAAAGAATTCGAGGTGCTGTGCACCGACCTCATCGGTGCCTCTGAGGGTGTTCGATTTGAGCGCTTTAAGCCTGGTCGTGACCAAGGCGTGGATGGGCGTTACTTCAGTCCGAATGGCGGCGAATGGATCCTCCAGGCCAAGCACTGGGCTGCTACGCCCCTTTCGAAACTGGTTGCCCATTTGCGCACATCGGAGGCGCCCAAGGTCGCCGCGCTTAAGCCCGATCACTACTTTCTCGTGGTATCCCATCCGCTGTCGAGGTCGACCAAGGATGAGCTGACGGAGGCTCTTGGCGCCTCCTGCCCTGTGAGCGTCTATGGCAAAGAGGATCTGAATGATTTGCTTGCCCGCCATCCAAGAGTTGAGCAAAGGCACTTCAAGCTCTGGATTAGCAGCGCTACGGTGCTTGTTCACTTGCTGAACAATGCCATCATGGGTCGTAGCGATGCGATGTTGAGCGAAATCGTTGAGAAGTCGAGAATTTTCGTCCAGACCCGCAATTTCAAATGGGCTGTAGATAAGCTGAATCAGCTTGGAACAGTCATTATCACTGGTCAAGCGGGGATCGGAAAAACTACGCTCGCCGAGCAGCTTATCTTGTTCTACGCCAAAAATGGCTTCGAATTCCTCTGCGTCAGCCATGATATTCATGAGGCCGAGCAAGCCTACGTGCCTGATAGGCCGCAGCTGTTCTATTTCGACGATTTCCTAGGAAAAAACTACCTAGAAGCATTATCCGGGCACGAGGGGAGCCAGATCGTCAATTTCATCAAGCGGATTCATCGTGATCGGGCGACGAAGAAGTTTGTACTGACTTCACGATCTACTATTCTAAATCAGGGGCGAATCCTGAACGATGCCTTTGAGAATGGCAACGTTAACCGCAACGAAATGGAGATCAAGCTACAATCACTCTCAAGCCTCGATAAAGCCCACATCCTGTACAACCATATATGGCATTCGGGGCTGAGCCCTGAGCATGTAGAATCATTTTATGTAGATAAGCGTTACCACAGGGTTATTGGACACCGCAATTTTAACCCACGCATCATACAGTTCATCACCGACCCGCAGCGTTTGATCGACATCCCCGCTGAAGCATACTGGAATCACATTGCTAACCTCCTGGATAACCCAACGCGAATTTGGGAGCATCCATTTGACGCTCAGCTCGACGACTTTGGTCGATTCTTGGTGCTTTTGGTCGCATTTAACGGGAGCGACATTCTTGAGCAGGATCTTGCTAGGGCCTATGCCGTGGGTCTGCGCATGCCTGAGCATGCGAGCTTTAAGGGCAATCGTGAGTTCGGATTCGTAGTTCGGCATCTCTCAAATTCACTGCTGACGCGTGTGATGGCAGGCGAGAAGCGCTCCTACAAACTCTTTAACCCTTCCCTTGGAGACTTTTTGCTGCACCGATACGCAAAGGATTCGGCGCTGCTCGAAACTTTATTTAAGTGCTTACGCAGCCTAAACACCATCAAAATACTCCAGGACATGACAAGAAACGAAGACATTTCTGGAGAGACGGCGATGGGAGTGCGCAGATCACTTTTCGACCATGAGGAAAGTCTTGGCTTTGAGGGCAGTCATCCGGAATACTTGGCGAAGCTTTATATAAATACCCAAAGAGGCCTTAGCGAATCCGTATTAATCAGGCGCATTGGAAGTGTCACCGCTGTCATCCTGAATAATCCAGTCACTAGGAATTGCGAGAGCTGCCTGGTAACTCTGGTAGATGCGCTGAACGAAGAACTAGCCACACCCGCTACTGTCGAGAGATATGTGCTGGACATACTCAACTTCGGAGTAGACGAAAAAGATCTGCCGGCCCTGGGCGACTTGATAGGCTTACTTGAGCTGAATGACGCAGATGAAGCGACAGAACCATTCACAAGACTGGCTCATCAGTTTATGGGCGACTCACTCGATGAGATGTTCGAAGAGAGCATTGTATTCAGCAAGGGTGAGGACGTAGATGCGGCCAACAAAACCCTTCTCGACATGATTGATGAAAAGTTCACGAGTTGGCAGGTCTCCGCCACCAACTCGATGAGGGATGAGATTGTTGACGCCTACGACATTTCCTACCGCATGGAAAATTACTTCAAAGAAGAAGAGAATTACGTATCGCCCCGCGCTGAACAGAGCAGGCTCGAAGCGCTGGATATCGATGATCTGTTCAGCAGAGAGCGGTAGCTTTCGGAAGCGTGGTTGATTGGGGCTTTAAGGTAGTTCTCAGGATTTTCTGGGGTAGGTTCAGCGGTGAGGTCTCTCGGAAGTCTGATCGCGGATCGGGTCGAGGTAACGGGACAAGCCCGTTACCCTCCCACACCATCGGACGTGCGGTTTTCCGCATCCGGCGGTTGGATATCTCAGCATTGCACTGAGGCGAAATCCTGCGCAGTCTTCAGGCCACATCGTCTGAGGTACTGATTGCTCAGCGCTTGATGCATGGCCGGATGAGCCGCCGCTTTCCACGCTCCGTCGTAAAAGCTTACCTGCTTGAGTCGGCGATGCGAAATCCCCAACTTCAACAGTCGAGCCATACGACCCTTGCGGTTATGCCATCGCTGCCAGAAATACTTGCGCATATGGCGTCGCGTCCATTGGGATATTCTTGTGAAGTCACCTTTTGCGACCCGCCGGAAATAGCCGAGCCAGCCCAAAATGTAACGTCTCCAATTAGTCGCCAGTTCTCGGGGCGTTAGCCCCTGCCTAGCCGACCAGCATTCCCGAACGCGGCGGATCCAGATACAGGTTGGCCAGCAGAGGGCTCAGGGTACCACCTTGTAGAACCCCCGCTGAGCACTTGACCCTCTTGCCGTTCAAAACCATGTCTGCACGTAATTTCGATGCCAGGTATTTGTTCAGCCGTTTGTCCCGGACCCCATTCAAGGAGTGTTTTCGACACCTCTGACAATATCAGTTCAATGTGTTCTTCGACCTCCTGGAAACGCAACACGCCAAAGGGCACCAGCGCCAAGGCTCTGTCCATCCGCCCGGCGATTGCAGCCCGAGGGTGGTGTCGGTTTCCGGTCCATCTCGGATCACGATCTTGGCGATAGTGGACGGCGTCATCACCATGTGGCCGAGCACGACAAGTTGCGGCTTGCGCAAACCAAGCGTCTGCGTTTCCCGAGCGGCCAAGTTGAAATTGAGTTGATGCAACTGCCAGCGAAGGACGGAAGCGGTGCAGTCTTACCAAGCGCTTGGTACCCTGCCCTGGGCAACCAATCATCCAGGCATCCCCCGTGCAAGCCGAGCCTGACGTACACTGAAAGCCATCGACGACCACCCTGCTCCACCTCAGAATCGCCAATCTCGACCGCCCGCATATTCCGTAATACTGGGGGCAAAACTGGGGGCATATTTTAGTTTTTCCGACCTGAAAATACTGCGCTAGAGCCCAGTCAAAATGTTTTTTGGGGATCCGGACAGTCTTTGACAGAGTCCTCTTGAACCGCTCTGGAATGCCTGTTCCAGAGGGTTTAAAAGGCTCTTTTTGATCCGCTGCTATCCATCGAATTCTGCTGCCTCCCCCCCACTCCGGGGCAAATTTCGGGGCACGTCTGCTACTTAAAAAGGCGTGCCCCAAAAATGAACGTTGCCTAATGCTACTTCTTGTCTACGGCGTCTTTGACCTTGCCAACCACTTGCTGGGCTTCACCTTTCTTTTCCTGGATCTTCCCTTCGACCTGCAGTTTCTCACTTCCTGTAGCCTTGCCCACACCTTGCTTCACATTACCGATTGCTTCGTTGGCCAGGCCTTTGATTTTGTCTGAAGTACCACTCATGGCGTTTCTCCCGGTTATAAATAGGTGTCCTGTCTGTACATAAAAACTGACTGGCGGTCGTGGGTGGGAGTTCCACTTTTATAAAGACCGCTCGTCAGTGGCGCAAGCGCCAGGGGAAGCAATGCCCTGCCAGCTTGCGCGACACCGTCAATGCCGAAACATTGAGCGAGTGTGCAGCCTCGGTCACGTTGTTCGACTTGGAGACGAGGATAAAGACGTTCAGATCACCCCGGTTCACGCTGACGAAATACTCAACAATGGAAAATCGATCCCCACGTGTTTCTGTGCGAAAGAAGTAGACGGTCACTACGGCGCGCTAAACACCGGCTCACCCAGGTTCAACATCAGTCGATTGGCCCAGGCGAAAATCGAGATCGCGTGGATCAGGTCCAACACCTGTGCGTCGTCCAGCCCTTGGTCACGAAGCGTATGGATGTGATCGGCGCTGAGCGACGATGGCTCCAGGGTCAGGTCAATGGCGAATTGCACAATCGCCTTTTCCCTGTCTGTCGTACCCGCCGTTGCAGGGTCGGCAAACACCTCGCTGATCACGTCGTTGCGCTTGGCCAGTTGCTCGAACCGCTGGGCATGTACCGAGGCGCAGTACACGCATCGATTGACCCGCGACACCACGGTGCTCGCCAGTTCACGTTCAGCACGGGACAAACCGCCCGGTGCATACATGATGGCGTTGAATGCCTGGGAACGCTGGCGAAGGATCTCGGGGTGATGGGCCAGTGTCAGGTAGTAGTCCGATGTCAGGGCCTGGGGATGGCTCTCTTGCAGCACGGCCACTTGCTCATCCGTGGCGCTGCTCAAGTCGACGGTGGGCAGCCAGGCTTTCCAGCCCAGTGCTTCGTTGGTGAATCCGTGGCTGCGAATAAGGTCGCTCATCTGGCGGCTCCCGCTGACAGTAACGCGTCGAGCCCGGCGGCCAGACGTACCTGGTAGGACATGAAGGCGATCAGTTGCGCCAGCACGACGATTTCGGCAGTGCCCAAGCCTTCCTGTTGAAGCGCTTGCAAGGCCGCCTGATCACCGTGCACCGGAGACTCGATCAAGGTTTGGGTAAAGCGCAAAATCCCCCGCAGGCGCGCATCGCCGAGTGCTTCGATAGCCCCCGAATCGATGGCCGCCTGCACGGTGTTATCCGCGCCCAGCCCGTGCAACTGCTCAAGGTAGTGCGCGGTCAACGTCCCGTGGGGTGTCAGGCGCGCGGCGTAGTAAGCCACCCACAGGCGCTCGGTCAGTGACAGGTTGTTTTCAAGTGCCGGATCAAAAAACACCTCGTGGCTGGCCTGTGTCGCCGAGGCGACCTTGCTCCGGGCATGGCGTACGGCGTGCAGATGAGTGCCGGGCTGGATGTGCAGCAGGCTGTCGAGCACATCTGCAGCGGGTTCAACGGTTGAGGTCATGACACGTCCTTCAAGGCTGTGGGGCGAGTGTTGCGCGCTGAGCCCTCGAGGCTCTGGCGCAAACCGGTTCAAGGTTGTTCGGTCACCATGGTCGCCGCCGTGCGGTCGCTGACCAGCGGCTCGACTTTCAAGCCTTTGCGGGCCGCCCAGATGTTCTGGTAGTGGAACAGCGGGATGATGCCGACGTCGTCACTGACCACCTGGACCGAGTCCTGAAGGATCTTGCGGCGCTTGCCTTCATCAAACTCCGCGGTCGAATCCAGCAGCGCCTTGTCCACCCGCGCATTGCTGTAGTGACCCCAGTTGGAGGCGCCCTGCCCTTTGTTGCTGTCTACCGTGGTCAGGATGTTGGTCAGTGCATACGCCGCTTCGCCCGTGCCGTTACCCCAGGCAATCACACTGATCGCCAGTTCATTCTTGTTGGCTTTACCGGCATACACGGCCCACGGCAACACTTCGAGCTGGACTTTGACCCCGATCCGCGACCAGAACTGTGCCACCGCCTGCATCGTTTCCGGTGCCTGCGGATAGCGATCCCCCGGAACATGGACGGTTAATTGAAAGCCTTGAGGGAAGCCTGCCTGCGCCAACAGTTCCTTGGCCTGTGCGGGGTCGTATGGAATGTTCTTCACGTCCGGGTTGTAACCGAAGGTGTTGGCGGGCATCCATTGGTTGGCCTCGGTGACGGTGCCCTGCATGATCCGGTCATTGATGGCCTGGCGATTGATAGCCAGTGACAGCGCCTTGCGCACCCGCACATCACGCAGCGGGTTTTCAGCCAGCGGCTGGCCTGCATTGTCACGAATAAACGGATTTGGGCCTTCGCGAAAGCTGGGCTGGATGATCAGCGCACGCAAGCCCGGATAGGCATAGACACTGACGCTCGGTGTTTTGCGCAGGCGCTCGACATCCGTCGGCGACACCTTGTCAATCACATCCACGTCGCCAGCAAGCAAGGCTGCCGTGCGGTTGGCGGCGTTGGCGATAAAGCGGTAGTCGACCTTGTCCCAGGTCGGTCTGGCGCCCCAGTATGCGTCGTTGCGCTCGAAAATCGTTCGGTCACCCGGCACGTAGGAGACGAAGCGGTAAGGCCCCACACCCACCAGCGCCTTGCCCGAGTTGTAATCGGCGCTGCTTGCAGTGGCGCCAGCGTGACGGCTGACGATATAGATCGAGTCCACGTCCGGCAGCAGATTCGCGTTCGGCGTGCGGGTCGTGATGATCAGCGTGTGAGCGTCTTTGGCCGTGACCGATGCCACCGTGCGTGTCGCCCCGGCATACGACGCCACGCTACCTGGAACACTGCGGGCGCGCTCGAACGAGAACACCAAATCATCGGCGGTCAGAGGCGAACCGTCCTGCCATTTCACATCGTCGCGCAAGACGAATTCCCAGGTGGTGTCATCAATGACTTTCCAGCTCTTGGCCAAACCCGGCAGGGTTTTGTCGTCGCGGCGGCTGACCAGCGACTCGAAGGCATGCAGCGCCACCGACCGGTCCCCGGCGTAATTATTCAATTGCGGATCGAGGGACGACACAGGGTCGGCGTAACCGATACGCAGGGACTGGGCACCAGCAGTACCGGCCGCCAGGATAAGCGCCGAGGCTAACAATGAACGAACAAGTGGCTTCATGGGTATTTCCTTGCACGCAATGGCAATGAGCATGACGGGCGTCTTGGCGCTCGTTCAAAAGTGGTCGTTGAGGTGACAGGCGCTCAGGTGGTTCGGCGAAACCTCCCTGAGTGCTGGAGCTTCGCTGAAGCAACGCGCGGTGGCGTGCGGGCAGCGAGGATGGAAATGACACCCGGCGGGCGGGTTCAGCGGGCTGGGGATTTCCCCTTTGATCGCGTCATAACGGGTACTGCGGACATCAAAACGGGGAATCTGCGCCAACAGGGCCTGGGTGTAGGGATGGTTGGCGCGGGCAAACAGGTCATCCACCGAAGCGCTCTCGACCACACGCCCCAGGTACATCACTACGACGCGGTCGCACAGGTGCTCGACGACGCCCAGGTCGTGGCTGATAAACAGATAGGTCAGGCCCAGCTCGTCGCGCAGGTCCATGAACAGATTGAGAATCTGCGCCTGAATCGACACGTCCAGCGCCGCCACTGACTCGTCGCACACCAGCAGTTGCGGCTGTACCGCCAGTGCTCGGGCAATGCCGATACGCTGGCGCTGGCCGCCACTGAACTGATGGGGATAGCGCTGGCGCAGTTGCGGGCTGAGCCCGGCCCGTTGCAGTTGCGCACTGACGTAATCGTCGAAACCCTGCTTGTCGGTCAAGCCGTGCAGCAACGCGCCCTCGCCGACGATCCGGTCCACCCGCAGCCGCGGATTGAGGCTCGACGACGGGTCCTGAAAGATCATCTGCACCTTCATGCGAACGGCCTGGCGCTCATCGGCCGTCAGGTTGTCCAGGGATTTCCCGTCCACCAGCGCAGTACCCGATGACACCGGCAGCAACCCCGCCACCATGCGCCCCAGGGTTGATTTGCCACAGCCGGATTCACCCACCAGCCCCACCACTTCCGAGCGGTTGATGCGCAGGTCAACGCGATCGACCGCATGGGTGACGGGTCTGGGGCGTGTCAGGTGCAAGCGTTGCAACAGGTGTTGAACTGAATGCTCGGCCACGGGCGTACCAAATGTCTTGCTGACCTGCTTGAGTTCTATAAGGGGGATGTGATCACTGCGCATGGCCAGCTCCAGGGTGAAAGCAACGAACGGTCTGGCCCGGTACGATCTCGCGAGGTTCCGGTTCCTGTGCACAGGCCGGGGACGCACGCGTACAGCGCTCGGCGAAGGCACATCCTGGCGGCATCGAGAACAGGTCCGGCGCCATGCCGGGAATCTGTCGCAGCCGCTGGCCACGCTTGTTACGGCTGGGCAGACTGTCGATCAACCCCTGGGTGTAAGGGTGTTGTGGACGATCAAGCACGTCGGCGACCGGTCCCTGTTCGACGATACGACCGGCGTACATCACGGCCACGTCATCGGCCAGCCCGGCCACCACCGACAGGTCATGGGTGATCCAGATCAGCGACGTGCCCTGCTCGCGCACCAGTTTTTGCATTTCACTGAGGATCTGCGCCTGGATGGTCACGTCCAGCGCCGTGGTCGGCTCATCCGCGATGATCAGGTCAGGCGCATGCAGCAGTGCGATGGCGATCGCCACCCGCTGGCGCATGCCACCGGACAACTGGTGGGGATAAGCCCGCAGACGTTCTTCAGGGCTGGCGATACCCATCAGCGCCAGCGTGCGGCTGGCGTGCTCCCGAGCGTCGCGCTTGCTCAGTGGACGATGGGCACGCACCGCTTCGATCATTTGCGTGTCGACCCGCAGCACCGGATTGAGGGTCATCATCGGGTCCTGGAAAATCATCGCGATCCGGTTGCCTTGCAATGCGCGCAGTTCGGACACCGAGAGTTGTGTGAGGTCACGGCCCTTGAACAACACCTGACCGCCACTGATGCGGCCAGGCTCATCCACCAGTCCTAGAATGGAAAAGCCGGTCACTGATTTGCCGGATCCCGACTCACCCACCAGCCCCAGAATTCGGCCTGGCTGCACGTGCAACGACAAGTCGCGCACCGCTGGAAGCACCCCGGCCCGGGTATAAAACGAGGTGCAGAGACCACGCACATCCAGGGTTGGCTGCTCCAATGCCAGCGACGACAACGACATCTCAGGCAGGCTCATCGCTGCAACCTCGGGTTCAGGACATCACGCAACCGGTCGCCGACCAGATTGATGGCGACGATGGTGATCAACAGCGCCAACCCCGGAAACAGGCTGATCCAGTATTCGTTGCTGAGCATGTACTGGAAGCCGTTGGCGATCAGCAAGCCCAGAGAAGGCTCCGTGACAGGCACACCCAGGCCCAGAAACGATAACGTCGCTTCCAGGGTGATCGCCCGGGCGATCTGCAATGCGCCGATGACAATCAGCGGCGGCAGGCAATTGGGCAGGATATGCCCGGTGACGATGCGCCACGGACCAATACCCTGGCCCCGCGCGGCGTCGACGTATTCGCGACGACTTTCGGTCAACGCCTGGCCGCGTGCGGTGCGGGCGTAATAGGCCCACTCCAGCAGGATTAATGTGAGCATCACATTGCCGACCCCTTTGCCCAGCCAGGCAAGAATCATCAGCGCCATGAGAATCACCGGGAACGACAGCAACAGGTCCACCAGGCGCATCAACAACACGTCTACCCAGCCCCCGACATACGCCGACACCAGGCCCAGCAGCGTGCCGATAAACGCCGCGATCAACGCCGACCCGATACCGACCCACAAACTGATGCGCAGGCCATACATGATTGCCGAGACCAGGTCGCGACCTTGACCATCAGTGCCAAGCCAATAGGTGTAGCCACTGTCCATGTTGGTGCTTCCCGGTGCCAGGCGCGCATCCAGCACATTGAGTTGCATCAGGTCGTAGGGATTTTGCACCACGATCCATGGGGCTAGAATCGCCATCAGGACGATCGCCACCAACACCACAAGCCCCGCGACTGCCGTTGGCGAATTCATGTACTCGACGGCCACTCGACGCCAGGGCGACTGGGCCTGCAATGGCACGCGGGTCGGTAAGGCTTTTTCAACGGCACTCATCGGGAGGCCTCGATCCGCACACGGGGGTCAAGCAGGTAATACAAGCCGTCGACAATCAGGTTGAGCACGACAAAGATCACCACGACCACCATCAGATAGGCCACCACCACCGGACGATCCAGGGCGTTGATGCTGTCCAGAATCAGTTTCCCTGCGCCGGGCCAGGAAAAGATGCTTTCGGTGACCACCGCGAAGGCAATGGTCGATCCCAATTCCATGGCCAGCACCGTCACCAGGGGAATCATGGTGTTGCGCATGACGTGCATGAACATCACCCGCATCGGCGAAAGGCCCTTCGCCCGGGCAAATTTGACGAACTCTTGTGGCAGTACTTCCCGAACGCCCGCACGGGTCAGGCGCAACACCAGGGAGATCTTGAACAACGCCAGGTTCAGTGCGGGCAGAATCAGGTGCTGCAGGCCGTCCAGGGTCAGCCACGACCACTGCACCCCCAGCCACTCGCGGGTGTCGCCACGGCCACTGGCGGGCAGCCATCCCAGCTTGATTGAGAACAGCATGATCATCATCAACGCCACCCAGAAAGCCGGGAGCGAAAAGCCGATGATGCTGCAGGCCATCATCAACCGCGACAACGGATGATCCGGATAAGTACCGGCAAAAATCCCCAGGGGCACGCCAATCACAACAGCCAGGAACAGCGCACTGAAGGCCAGTTCGAGGGTGGCTGGCAACCGTTGCAAAATCAGGCGCATGGCGTCTTCGTGATAGACAAAACTCTGCCCGAGGTTGCCGTGGACTGCGCCCTTGAGAAAGATCAGGTATTGCTCCCACAGCGGCTTGTCCAGCCCCAGGTGTGCGATGGCTTGCACCCGTTCGGCCTGATTGAGGTCTTCCCCCACCAGGATGTCCATGGGATTGCCAATGGCATTCAGGCCGATAAACACCACGAGGGTCATCAACAGAATCACCAGCAGCGACTGAGTCACTCGTCGCAGCGCCCAGCCGATCATCGCCGCAACTCTGCAGCTGTGGGCTGGCTGGCCACCCACTCATCGCCAAACAGTTCGGGGTCGGCAAAACGTTGCATGGTTTCGAAATGCAGTGAGATGTCTTCGTTGAACAGCTGGCCGACCAAGGCCTGGGCCAAACGTTTTGAACCTTCACTGATGGCCGGAATATCCCCGGAAACCGCGCCGTAGTTGAGGGCTGCGGGATAGCTGAAGCAATGGATATGGTTCAGCCCCGGGCAACTGCCGGTTATTTTTTCCTGGAATTCGAAAGTGTTGCCCAAATCCGGCAGCTCGGACAATTCGGCGTCCTGTTCACTGGACGGGGCCTCGAATCGGTCCCGCCAGGTGCGAATGTGCGAAGAGAACGGCGCAAATTCCGGGCGCTGTGCAAAGTCGGTGCGAAAACCGGTGGCGAATACCACAAAATCGGCTTCGATGCGGGCATCAGGCGTGTTCAACCACAGGCCGCCAAGGGGATTTTTCTCCACCGAGACGACGGGACTGTTCAGCAGGAACCGCGCCCTTCCCGAGCTGGAAACCCTGATCGTACTGGCGCGGGGCGGAGGCACTTGCTGAGTATTGAGGTAGTTGCGAATACGCCATTTCCAGGCATCCGGCAGACGCCAGTAGCCATGAACCATGCCCGGATGGCTGGCGCCCTTGCCTTTGTTGATACGCGGCAGTTCGGCACGCCGGATCAGCAGGTCAACCCCTGTGGCGCCCGCTTCCAGCGCGGTTGCTGCACTGTCCATCGCAGAGGCCCCGCCCCCGATGACGGCCACACGCTTGCCTTCGAACCAGTCGTCCTGCAAACCATCCGCTGAATGCGCCCACAGATGATCCGGTAGCTGATGGGCGAGTTCAGGCACCCAAGGGCCGCCCAGGCCGTCACGCCCGGTGGCCAGCACGACATGCCGCGCCAACAGATGCAGGGTTTGTACGGGGGTGTCGATGGCCAGCTCAACCAGTCCATCTGCTCTTGGCGCAACCCGGGTGACCCGGTGTTCGTTGCGCACATCTAGCGCCAGCACTTTGCGATACCAGCGCAGGTAGTCGGCCCATTGCAGTCGCGGAATTTTGTCCAGCCCGGCCCAGCCCTCTGCGCCGAATTGCGCTTCGAACCAGGCACGGAAGGTCAGCGCGGGCAAGCCGAGCGCCGGTCCGGTCAGGTACTTGGGAGAGCGCAACGTTTGCATACGGGCGGTGGTTGCCCACGGCCCTTCAAAACCTGCCGTGGACTGATCGAAAATCACTGCATCAACACCGAGATGGCGTAACTCGGCAGCAAGGGCCAGGCCCGCCATACCGCCGCCGATGATCGCCACATCAAGGACCGGGGCACCTTCGTTGAAGCGTGGTTTGACCCACTGACTGGCGGGAAGATCGAGCCAGTCCAGATCCTGGCGCAAGCGTGCTTCGAGGGCCGCAAGGCCTGACAGTGCATTTTCTTCGGACATTGATCGCTACTCGATGACGATCGAGAGCACATCACTCGACCCTTGATCCAAACACTTGAAATCCTCAACAGCAAAGCAATTTGAATTCTTGATGCCGTTGAATTCTTAAAGTGAATACTAAAAGGGACTGTTTATTCTCGCAACGCGCAAAAAAACATATTGATATTCTTATTTGGAATTAAAAAAGAGCGGAATGTGCTTTCCCATCTGCGTAGAGACCAGGCTCTTATCCTTCGTCGAGCCACGCGCACAGCCGGATGGGCAACTGCGTCAGCTGCGTACGTTTGTCTTCAAGGAACTCGACTTTATCCAGACCCTCTATGAAGCTACAGATTCGCCACCAACTCCGTGTTGTAGCCGTTGACGAGTGGAACGAGGCTGCGATCGAACGCGAAGCGGTCGCAAATCCGGTACACGCGGTGTGCCTGATTAACCGAGGAAACGGACTTTACGACTGCTTCGCAGCCGGACGCAGCCTCGCACGGCTCGTCAGCGACTACAGGTTTCGGCCCCCATCCTGGGTGTACCGCATGTAGCCGCTGACGAGTGGAACGAGGCTGCGATCGAACGCGAAGCGGTCGCAAGACCGGAACACGCGGTTTGCCTGATAAACCGTGCAAGCTGACTTTACGACTGCTTCGCAGCCGAACGCAGCCTCGCACGGCTCGTCAGCGACTACAGGTTGCGGCCCCCATCCCGGGTGTACCGCATGTAGCCGCTGACGAGTAGAACGAGGCTGCGATCGAACGCGAAGCGGTCGCGAAACCGGTACACGCGGTGTGCCTGATAAACCGAGGAAACGGACTTTACGACTGCTTCGCAGCCGAACGCAGCCTCGCACGGCTCGTCAACTGCTACGAATTTCGCAACTCATACCACTGCGTAGCAGTTGACGAGTAGAACGAGACTGCGATCGAACGCGAAGCGGTCGCGAAACCGGAACACGCGGTGTGCCTGATAAACCGAGGAAACGGACTTTACGACTGCTTCGCAGCCGGACGCAGCCTCGCACGGCTCGTCAGCGGCTACAGATTCGCCACCCACTTCATTGAAACGCCAGGGGGTCAAGAAGGGTGTTTCAAGCACTGTTTTCGAACCCCCCAAAGCATTGGTTTTCCGCGGGCCACTTGCGTTCTGAACGCCCCCTGCGTGACGTCACTCGGCATAGATACTTTGCAACAGCGCGTCATGGACACTGGCTTCGTGCATGACCATGTGCGGCAGCAACACTTTTGCCGATATGGCGATCTCATCGATCAGCACTCGGGTCACGTCGGACAACGGGCTGGCCAAGGCTGAAATCAAACCGAAAAAGAACGGGACGTTGCAGGCAATCGGGCGCACCACCACGCCTTCCAGTGGCACCCCCATGGCGGTAAAGGGATCGACCAGCGCAATGCCCAACCCGACCCTGGCCATCTGCATGGCCACCAGTGAGGTATTGGTGTCCAGCATATGGGGCATCGGTCCGCCTGCATCATGGAATGCCTTGTCCACCCGCCGACGAAAACGATACGGATTGGCCATGGTGATCAGCGTCTGCTGTGCCAGCAATTCCATCGGCAGTTCTGCGTACGAAGCCAGTACGCTGGTGGCTGGCAGCACGGCGACGCAGGGCGCTTCGCCGATCCAGTGAATGTCCAGGCCGCGATGTTCCAGCGGCAGGCTGACAGCGCCCAGGTCCATGGTTTTGGACAGCACCGCCTGCACCACATTCTCCGGTGACATGCTCTGCAACTGGATCTGCTGCGGACGCAGGTTCTCAGGCAGGCGTGCCAGGGCCGCCGGCAACAAGCCTGCTGCCAGCGCGGAAATCGCGACCAGTTTGATTTGATGATTTTCATCCCGAACGATGTGTTCGGCGCGCAGCCGGATGTTGCGAACTCCTAGCAGGGCACTTTCGACTTCGGCGTACATCATGAAGGCTTTGTGGGTGGGTGTGACCTTTGGCCCGCTGCGCTCGAACAGCGCAAACCCCAGCTCTTGCTCCAGCTCTTGAATGGCCCTGGTAACCGAGGGTTGGGAGCGGCCGAGCATCTTTCCTGCGGCAGTGACACTGCCCGCCGACATCACAGCAGCAAACGCTTCGAGCTGACGCAGATCCATAAACACGCCTTAATCAACACAGAGACTGGCAGGAGCCGGAACACAAGACTCCCTGGCTGGAAGCGAGAAAGTCTACACACTGTTCAGCCATTAATCGCGTCAGCCGTCCCACTGCGCCTGCTACCTCGATAGCGATTGCCTGCTTTCCGCTTCCCGTCATGGGTGTTGCTGATCGGCTTCAGGGCGCCATGGCGCTGGCGCCCCCCAGTCCTGATTACTCTTTACTTAAATCCACCAACGGCGTCTGCCGCACTTCGGTCCCACGTCCGTCCTGGATCGATTTGACCTGCTGCAACGCCTTGTCCACCGCCGGTTTGTCAGCCAGCAACGAGTAACTGATGCTGAACTGGCGCTGTTGTTTGGGGCCAATGGTCGGGACCAGGTTCAGCGGCCTCTGGTAACGGCGGTTGTAGGAAAAACTGGTGCCTGGCTCAAGCCCGGTGACATAGCCCTGGCCCTTCGTATCAGTGTTTTTCCACAGCGAGAACACCGGCAACTGCTGGACATTGAAGCCAACCGAGACGCCCAGGCTGGCGTCCTTGTTGTGCAGCACCGTCAAGGTGTTGCCCTTGGCATCACCGTAAGGCACCACGTTGTACACGGTTTCATCGTAGTCAGGGGTCGGTGCGCGATACGTCTGCCAGTCGCCCAGGTCAGTTTTGGCCTTGTCATTGAAAGGAGACACCTGTTTGACCGGTGCGGCAAAACGGGCGCCCTCCTCCAGAAACGGCGTGCTGAAGTTGCTGTGGTACAGCGCCTGGTATTCTTTGGGGTAATCACCGTTGTTGGTCAAGGTGTCATTGAGCACAAAACGCGCCGCACCCGGTTCAGTGACCAGCTCCGTTTGCACGCTGAAGTCGACTTTTTTGAACGCCTGCTCTTTCAACTCACCGCGCACATAAATGGCATAGGGCGGGGTTTCGTCGATATGCACAGTCACCTTGCTGGCCGGGATGTTCGCCGCACGACCGTGCAAGGTCAGCAACTCGCCATTGTCCATGCCCGGATGGCCTACCCATTCGTAGCCACAGCGGGCGACCAGTTCGTTGAAACCTTCAAGCCAACCCAGGCCACCGCGACCGTTAAGCTCTATAAACGCTGGGTTGACCACGTCCTTGACCGGCGAATCCCACCCCATCCGCGCACTGCCGACCTGGGCACTGAGCACGTTCATGCCCCGCGTCGGCACCACCGTCAATTTCATCGTGCCGTTATCGATATCGATCAGACTCACGCCTTCCTGACGACCGCCGTGCAAGGTACGCAGGGTGATTGAAAAGGGTTTGTCGACTTTGAGGCCGAGCTGCTCGCTGGTAATACGCTGATTGCTGGCAGGCTTGTCGCTGTCGAGCAGCACAAAGTCCCAGGCAAACGCGTGAGAACCAAAGGACAGGGCTGCAATGGCGCAGGTCATGGGAAGCAGTTTCATGGGCGGATCCTTTCTTGGAATTATAATTCGCTAAATGATGAATCGTTTCAGCTTGCAGCGAGTCTAGCTCCATTTTCAGCGGCGGTGTAGCCAGGATGAGGTGGTGACCGATGCAGGCGCAGCTCGCAAGGCATGCATGGGCCCGTGATATTTGGCGGTCCTTCTTCTTCGGCCCCTATCTGAAGAAGCAATTTTCGAACACCTGAAAATTCTCCCCCTCTTTAGGAAGCGTCTTACATCAATTCTTTTGCCGCATTGCTAGCGTGCACCGCACTTATGAGTCTGCTCTGGCTCAGGTATCGCAACTCCCCTTTTATTCCCAGCTTAAGGACAAGCATATGTTCGCGCCGGCCAATGCTGCGCACTTTACGTTACTCATCCCTTCGGTTCGCAACGACTTCAAGGTCTTGGCGTTTAATGGAGTTGAGGCGATCAGTACCTTGTATGCCATTCATATTGAACTGGTCAGCGAGTACCCTGATTTCGATCTGGAGAGCCTGCTCAGCCAGCCCGCCTTTCTTCAGGCAGATCGTGGCCCAGGTCCTTAAGGGCCATGGCATCCAGGCCGATGCGTACAGCTTCCATGTCAACACCAGCCCGGAACGCGAATACTGCACTCAATACGGGGAAAGCGACTTCGAGTTTATCCAGCGGTTATGCAGTGAAGAGGGTATTTCATGGCACCACCAACACAGCCAGGATGGCCACCTTCTGGTATTCACCAACGATCAGACCTATTTCCCCAAGCTGGGGGGCACGCTGTACCAGCAAGGCTCTGGCCTGGCAGCGGATCACCCGGTCGTCAGTCAGTTTTCCATGCGTTACAGCACCCGAACCAGCACCACCACACGCCGGGGCTATGACTTAAAACGCCCAAGCCTGTTGCTGCAAAGCCAGTTCACTGCCGAGTTCAGCCCTGCGCTCGAAGACTACCGTTACCCGGCGCTGATCGAAAATGAAAAGCTTGGCAGACACATTGCCCAACAGGCCCTGGAGCGGCACCGCACCGACTACCAGTTAGCCGAAGGCAACAGCGACCAGCCGACTCTGCGCAGCGGCCACTTCTTCGACCTGACCGAACACCCCCGCAAAGCCTGCAACGACTTGTGGCTGTTGCTCAGCGTGACGCACACAGGCAAGCAACCCCAAGCGCTGGAGGAAGCGATCACCAGCGACGTTGACCCCAAAGACGGCTTTACCCAGGGTTACCGCAACACCTTCAGCGCGATCCCCTGGGACGTGTTCTACCGCCCCCCTTTGGTCACGCGTAAATCCGTGTTGGTCAGCCAGACGGCCCGAGTCACCGGTCCTGTTGGGGAAGAAATCTTTTGCGATGAATACGGGCGGGTCAAGGTCGAATTCCATTGGGACCGCGCCGAGCTGGGCAGCGACAAGAGCAGTTGCTGGCTGCGAGTGTCATCCAGCTGGGCGGGAGAAGGTTTCGGTGCGGTGACCATCCCGCGTATCGGCATGGAAGTGGTGGTGACCTATCTGGAGGGTAATCCCGACCATCCACTGATTACCGGTTGCGTACCCAACAAGGTCACGCCGGTGCCCTACCCCTTGCCCGCGAACAAAACCAAAACGGTGCTGCGTAGCCACAGCTCGCCCGCCAGTGGCGGCTACAACGAGCTGTCGATTGAAGACCGGGCCGGGCAGGAACTGATCTACCTGCGGGCGCAGCGCGATATCGAACAGGTGATCCTCAACGACAGCGACACCCACATCGGTAACGACCGCCTCGAGCAAATAACCCGGGACAGCCACAGCCTGATCAGCAACGACCGCTTTGAACAGGTGGACAACAACAGCTCCAGCCTGATCAAGGGTGATGAACTGCACAGCACCCAAGGCCTGCGTAACACGGTGATCGGTGGCAACGAACTGCTCAGCATCACCGGCAACAGCAGCACGACAGCCGACGGCACGCTGGTGATTCAGGCCGGGGCACACGCCCATGTCAGCGCCGCCCATGTGGTGATCAATGCGGGCATGAGCCTGACGCTCCAGGCCGGTGGTCAACACATCCTTATCACCGCAGGCGGCATTTTCAGCAGCGTGGACATTGTTCAGGGGGGCACGCCCGTGGCGGGTGTTCCTTCGCTGCAAGCCGCCCAGGCGCGCTCGGTACAGCCCATGATCGCTCCGACACTCACCGCGCTATTGGCGGCAACCAAAGTTAGAAACGTGGACGCCTGCCCGATTTGCGTGGCGTGTAAAGACGGGCTTTGCCTACCGAATGGAGTGAACTCATGAAGGTTGCCTTTGTGCGGCAATGGATGGTAGAACAGCAAAAGCTCGGCCACTCGCTGTGCTTGATTCTGGACTCTGAAGGCGAGCTTGCTGCCCGCCAGGCCCTGCTGAAAAACCACGGACTGGAGCAATACTGCAGGGTGTACAGCGAGACTCCGCTCGCAGACCTCGCTGATGCGGGGCCCTTCATATTCCTTATCAACAGTCCCGATAACGAACACATCAAAGCGCTGCTTGAGGTGCCTGAACGCAATTGGGGCTGGCTTGCCAGTATTGGCAGAGATGACCTGCCTGCGCTGACCCGGCACTGGCGCGAACGCGTGATTACCGGCACTCGACCCCATCAGGCGCTGTACCGTTTTCACGATAATCGTGCCCTAACCCGTGCCTTGGGGCATATCCCTGAAGAGGCCCGCCCTGAATACCTGGGGCCTGCGATCAGTGTGTGTTTTTGGCAGGGTTCGCAGTGGGATGTCATTGACAATCCTGCTCCCGGAATACACCCGGTACCTGCTGACCCGGCGTGGCTGAACGTCCCAGTGCCCGCGAGCCAGTCTATGGCGATGCTTCACTCCAATATCTACCGGTATCTGTGGGCAGAACACAGCGACGAGCTGATGCGACTCAGCCAGCGCCAGGACCCAAGTACTTGGCTCGCAGAACAACTTTCCCAGGCTCGGCAATGGGGCTGGTCCACCCCTGAGCAACTGCACTTTTTGATCATCAATACACTCAACCAAACGGATCCGCCCCTGTTGAGAAGCTGGTTGCCACATGCCGACGAAGACCCGCAGGTTCACTTCGAGCGCCTTTTAAATGAAGTGAAGTTCTGGTCAGGAGAGCAATCAGCATGATGAGCGAACGACACATGACTCCTCAGTTACTGCGGGTCTTGTTTGTGAGTGCAATGGCCGTTGTGGTATCGGGCTGTTCAATGATGCAGACAGAGAGTTTTACCTTTCAAGCCGATATGCCTGAAAACTTCACCATTAATCCAGTGGCGTATTACGCATCGACCTCCGGCGATTTATGTTCCAGTAAAAACCCTATCCAAAGCGAGCAACCCATAGGAGCGCGTCCGGTTGAGTTCAAGCTTCCGCTGAGGGAAACAGCCAAGGGTTGTTCAATGGTTTTGACAAACGTGGTGCTGCATATCGAAGGTCAGTGGGGTAAACGTGAGCTGGACATGAGTCTGCAAAGGGCCGGCTTGTCCATTCGTGATGAGCCAACAGAAAACCTTCGCCCTTTCCCCGTATCCGGACCGCTGGTCTTCCAGGGCCAGTGCCAGTGGTTTTTCCGCACAGTGGGTTCAAAAAGATTTATCAGGAAAATCTTGCAGTGCCGGGCACTCGACACGAATGGCGTCGTGCAAAAAAGCCTGGCGGGCGGAGCGTTACAGCGCGATCAGTTAGCAGGCAAGACAGTGAAATTGGTGCTTAGTGTCGCGGATAAAGAGGAACCTTATTACAACGGGTGGTGGCTCGAAACTCCCAAGGGCTGGAAGGCCTGTACTGGTTTATGGGGAACCAATAACGAAGAGCCATGCGTCAAGCCATACAAGTTCATTAAATCTTTCAAAATGTCTGATGGACGGGACTGTACCGTCTACCCCAACTGCACCGAATAAGGACGCCAAACAGTGAGTTCGTATAAACCCATGGATGACATGGATAAACCAGCCTTTAGCGGAAAGATGTTTGCCTGCCCGTTAAAAGGTCACTGGTTTAGTTTTCAGTTGGTGGATGAGTTCGGTGATGGTACGCCCTATGCAGATCTTGCCTATACCCTTCAGGACAGTGCGGAGCAGAAGTATACGGGGGTACTGGATGCCGAAGGATTTGCCAAAATTGAGGACTGTTATCGTGGACCTGCTGTAATACTGTTGGATTCACCACATACAGGGATTGTAAAACTTTATCGGCTGTTAATGGATAGAAAATCCTATCCCCTCCCAATTACCGAACTTCAAGTACGCGGCGAACAAACCCGTTTTTTTCACAAAGACGGTTTTCCTGTCGAGCACAATCCCGCGCAAAAAGCGGGCGATCAATTTATCCAGGTTGAGGTGCGGGACCTGGTCAAGTACAGCGCGCATTTACCTCCCCCCGTTGACCGTAAATACCCACCGAATGACATCCTGATCAGGGCGCTTGATGAGCTTCGGTATGGTCCGCAGCCATTATCCAAGGTGGGTGTCGGGCTGCTGCCCAACCGGCACACACTGCTACAGGTGCGCCCACTGCGTGCGCTAAGACCCATGCTTTCCACCGATGATGACTTCTGCGCATTGAACCTGTATCAGCTTGCGATCATGGCAAATTTAAGCTATTCCGACTTCGGCCAGCACCCCGCCCAGATGCCTGTAGACGCGGTGAATTTTCCACTGGATCCCAGTGTTGGTCACTTTTTTGCTAACGCTCTTTCAAACTACCGGGAAAGTTGGAGGGTAGACCGTTCACAATCGTCAGTTCACCGCTACTTCCCACTGTATGAAGATGTTCCGTACTCGAAGCGCTTTGAGATTTTGCCGTTCGACCCAACGTTGTATGAGCAAAATAAACCCAGTGAAACTCAGGAACATCCTGCCAATCTGCATTTTTTTGATGACACCACCAAGCATGTATTTAGCGCTAAGAGCACGCAGGCGTTTATTACCCATCATGATGAAGTGATACTGATCGCTATCCGTGGAACACTGGAATTATCGGATTGGTGGCGTGACGCGGATGCGGAGCAAGTACCCTTTATTGAGGGTAAAGGAAAAGTCCATAATGGTTTCTACGATGCCTATAAAGCGCTGAAGAAATTTGTTCAGGACTATTTGGATCAGTTTCACGTCGGACAAAAAATCATAATCAGTGGGCATAGCTTGGGTGGCGCAATTGCATTGCTGCTAGCTGAAGCTCTGCGCAACTCCACTGATAACGATTACAACATTCTCCTTTACACCTATGGATCGCCCCGCGTGGGTGATGCCACTTTCGTTGCCGCTGCCAAGCCGCTGAAACATCACCGCATGGTCAACAACAACGACATGATTCCCGGTGTCCCCGCGCCCTGGATGAACGCACGACGGTCCATCTGGATTCCTGGGCTTGCGGCACTGTTTGTTACCAACCCGGTTTTAGGCCTTTTGATCTTTGTGTCAGGTCTTGTTCGTGTGGGGGGTGCGCCTTATGAGCACCATGGCGAGTTACACCACTTCATGCCGGTGGATTTTAACCCCAAGGAGAAGTCGTCGATTCTCTGGAATCCGGGTTGTGCCTCCATAGAAGAGGCGGCCTGCACCCGGGCGCTCGCCAAAGACGGTGATCTGCCATTTCGTGGTGGTTTCATCGATCAGGCCATGAATTTAGCTGATCACAGCATACCGGGCTCTTATATCCCGTACTCCTGGGCAACCTTGCGACGCTGGCAACAAACTCAGGAAGCGAACGGGACAGTAGTCACTGAACGTGAATACGATCTGGTAGAGGAGGCATTAAGAACGATGCGCAGCAAAGTACAAGATAAGCGCAAGCAAGTAGTGGACACGCAGCGCTATCACAATAACGATCCCGAGTACCTGCAAACGGTGGGTGAATTGTCCGGTGAATCAGGCAAGCTTGCTGATTCTCTGCAACGGCTCAAGGCATTACGATATCGTCGGTTGGAACCCGCGGATATCTACGGCAGTGCCGCGCAATCGCCTAACCTGCAAGCCGCTCTGCTTCGCTGGAAGGGCCAGCAGGAGAACAACCTGCAGGTGCAGATTGCAATGATTCCCCAGCAGGACAACGGCTATTCGATGTTCACCTCCCGCAGCGGTGCGACCCAAACGTTTGACATCGACTCTATGCTTTAGCGGGCGTGTCTGCTGGCTTGTGGGTCGTCGTGAACTATCCGGAGGGCAATCCCGACCATCCGCTGATTTCCGGTTGCGTACCCAACAAGATCACGGTGGTGCCCTACCCCTTGCCCGCGCACAAAACCAAAACGGTGCTGCGTAGCAAAAGCTCACCCGCCAATGGCGGCTACAACGAGCTGTCGATTGAAGACCGGGCCGGCCAGGAACTGATCTACCTGCGGGCGGTGGCAGGTGCCCTCTTGCCTATTGCTGCTCGATGCATCAGGTCATTGCCCAATCCAACCTCCAGGTAAGACGACATGCTCAAGCCCATCTCTCGCCTTTTCAAACGCCCGCAGCACCTGGAGTGCTGTGTGTGATTCTGGATGCCAGCTTTGACCCGGATTGACCTGCTTATGTCGATCACGTTATGGCCGAGTTTTCAACAGAATCTGCCAGATGCAGCCACCCTCAATTGCAGGCCATTGAAAATGCCAGGCCCAAAAATATTGTTAATACGAAATATTATCATTAGAGTGTGCGTCTTTCCGCTGCGTGATCTCTGCAAATGACGAGCATGACCACCGAAGAGCTTGAGCAGGCCTTTCGGGCCCATGCCACCGAGTTGCGTTCGTTTCTTCATCGCCAGTTGCGCAATCCTGAGATTGCTGCCGATCTGACTCAGGAAACCTACCTTCGCCTGCTCCTTCAGCCACCACGCAAACCGGTGCTCAATCTACGCGGCTTTATCTTTAAAATTGCTCGAAACCTGGCAATTGATCATGCGCGCAGCAGGCACACCCGAGAGTATCTCGACGAAGGTATCGCCTACCTTTACGAGGTGACGGGTGAAAGCCCGGCGCTGTTCGATGTCGTGGTCGCGCAACAAGATCTTTCAGCAATGGCCCACGCCTTGAACCGTTTACCTGTCCAATGCCAGCAGATATTTACGCTGTGTCGGTTGCGAAACCTTCCCCACAAGGAAGTGGCTTTGCAACTGCAGGTATCGATCAGTACGGTGGAGAAACAATTAGCTATTGCGCTCGACTTTCTCAGTCAATGCCTGCAACGATAACCGCTATGCACGATCAACCCGACACCCCCCCATCCGTCTCCGAAGTTCAGCGCACTGCCCACGCATGGGTGATTCGCCTGACTTCCGGCTCTGTGCTGCCCTGCGATCGCGCTGCGGCGCGGGCTTGGTGCGAACAGGCACCGGAGCATCAACATGCATTTGTCGAAGCGCGGCGCCTGTGGTGTTTAAGTGCGCATCTGGCTGAGCCTCGCGCCACAGCTCGGCCGTCTTCACGCCGCATCTGGGCGATGGGTGTCGCGGCCTCGTTGGTACTCGGGCTCGGGCTGGCATGGGCGCAACAAATGGCATTGGATGCAGACTATTACACCGGCACCGGTGAGCGTCGGCAGGTCGTGCTTGCCGATGGTTCTCACATCACCTTGAATGCCAACAGCGCCGTTGATGTGAGATTCACGGCCGATCAGCGGCACATTGTCCTGCGCAAGGGTGAGGCCCTGTTCGATGTAACGCCCGACCCTCAACGTCCATTCGGTGTGCAGGCGGGCGCCTTGAATGCAACGGCCCTTGGCACGATTTACGCTGTGCGCCGTGAGGGCGCAAACGTCGACGTCACGGTACGCCGTGGACGTGTGGCCGTCACCGAGGGACCTGACAAGATGACCCTAGGCGTTGGCGAAGCCGTTGGCGCGCGTGCCACCGGCCTGGGCATGAAGCAGAATGTGGATGTCGACAAGATCCTGGCTTGGCAACAAGGCCGCCTGGTTTTTGAGTTGACGCCACTTTCGCAGGTGCTTGAGCAGGTCGAACGCTATCGTCCAGGCATCCTGCTGCTAAGGGATGCACGCCTGGGCGCACTCAAGGTCAGCGGGACCTTTCAACTCGATCGCCTGGATGAAGGCTTGGCGACACTGGAGAGCGTCTTTCCACTCAAGATCGAGCGTTACACGAACTACCTGCTGGTGGTATCACCTAAAACGTAATTATTTTTACGGTTGTTGGCTTGTCGCCCGTCTTCATTCCCTAGAACGATAATGCTTCGTATTAGGGAGAGCACCGATGCACCATCCGTTACCTGAAGGTTTACGAATCAAACCTTTGTCCGTAGCCCCGCTGACAATGTTGTTCGGGCTGATATCCGGCCTGGCGGTTGCCGATCCCCACTCCTTCAACATCCCACAACAACCCTTGGCGAGCGCGCTGAATCGTCTGGCCGCTCAAAGCGGATTGCAGGTGATATTCGATGGCACGTTGGTAGTCGGCAAGAACAGCCCCGCAGTGGTCGGCGCCAAAGAGCCAGAGGCTGCACTGGCTGAAGTGTTGAGAGGCAGCGGCCTGACCTGGCGCGCGACCGGTGACAATAGCGTGATGCTGGAAAAAGTCCCGGAATCGGACAGCGTTGTGCAACTGGGGGAGACCTCAATCCAGGGGCAATTGATGGGTGAAGTGACCGAAAACACCGGTTCCTACACTACCGGAATCATGCAGACCGCCACCAAGCTGCCCTTGACCTTGCGTGAAACGCCACAGTCAGTCAGCGTGGTTACGCGCAAGCGTATGGACGACAAGGCCATGACCACCATTAGCGATGTGGCTCAAAGCGCTCCGGGCATTTACCTCAATAACTCTGGCGGCGCCGGGCGGCCCACGTTCAGCGCGCGCGGTTTCGACGTCGACACCATCATGTACGATGGTTTTCCCACCAGTTTCCTCACCTACCTGCCCAGCAGCGAAGCCAACCTGGCCATGTATGACCGGGTAGAGATCGTTCGCGGCGCCACTGGGCTGGCCCAGGGCGCAGGCAGCCCTGCTGGCGCCATCAACCTGATACGCAAGCGCCCGCCCCATACATTCCAGGCCACACTCACCGGCAGTGCCGGCAGTTGGGACGATTACAGCAGCACTCTGGACATCGGCGGCCCGCTCAATGAAAACGGCACCCTGCGCGCCCGTACCGTGATCTCAGGGCAAGACTCCAGAAGTTTCCGGAAATCTGTGGAGGCTGACGCAGATCTGTTCTATGGCGTGGTCGATGCCGACCTGAGCGACAGCACCACCCTGACGCTAGGTGCCTACCGGCAGAAGGACCATACCAACTACGTTTGGGGCGGCTTGCCCATGGCCCGTGGCGGTGGGCACCTTGGGCTGCCACGTGACACCTTCCTGGGATATGACTGGGAATACATGAACAACCGCACCACCGGTTATTTCGCGACCCTGGAGCATGGCTTCTCCAACGACTGGAAGCTGCGCATGGCCGCCATGCAGTCGACGACCAACACAGACGTGCTTGCCTCATCCATATGGGCATACAACCGTCACTATCTATGGACGCAAGCCATGGAGCAAAAGGAAACCGGTTACGACCTGGCCCTCAGCGGTCCTTTCCAGCTACTGGGTCAAGAACATGACGTGAGCGTGGGCGTCAGCAAGCGCCAGCTGGATTATCGTACCGGTAAGCTCTGGGAAGCGTTTGTCGACACAGGCATCGACCTCTTCACCTGGGATCCACGCGGTCATACCAAGCCCAATATCGTCAAGGGCCCCAATGGCCGTCCCGAGACCACCACCCAGGACAGCTTCTATGCCAGCACCCGCCTGCGTTTGACTGAACCGCTGTCGCTGATTCTCGGCGGCCGCCTGGACTGGTACGAATTCGAAAACAGGACAAACCCTGAAAGCAGCTACAAGGTCACGCGCAATCTGACCCGCTACGCCGGCCTAGTCTATGACCTGGACGTCAATCATTCGGTCTATGTCAGCTACACCGATATCTTCAAGCCACAGACCGAAAAAGGCCTCGGTGGAAAAGTCATCGTCCCTATCGTGGGTGAGAACTACGAGGTCGGCATCAAGGGCGAATATTTTGATGGCGCACTGAACGCCAGCATGGCGATTTTCCAGATCGATCAGAAAAATCGCGCCCAGGAACTGGCTAATATCAAAGGGTGCGGTACAAGCGCGATCAGTGCGTGCTACGAGGCTTCCGGCCTGGTGCGCAGCAGGGGTATTGACCTGGAACTCCAGGGCGCCCTCACCGAAAACTGGCAGTTGGCCGGCGGATACACCTATACCCAGACGAAATACGTCAGCGACACCAACGCAACCCTCAAGGGCCAGGACTTCAACCGCAGACTACCGCGTCAGCTATTCAAGCTGTCCACGATCTATACCCTGCCCGGTGATCTGCAACGCTGGCGCATTGGCGGTGATATCTACCAGCAAAGCCAGATTCGCACCTCGGGGGGCAGCGGTGCCACTGCATGGCAAAATCGACAGGGTTCGTACACGGTGGCTGGGCTGGTGGCAGGCTACAAGGCCAGCGAGCAACTGGATCTGCAGCTCAACGTAAACAACCTGTTCGATCGTACCTACTACGTCAGCATTGCGAATGGAGGTTATGACCCGTACGACATCTACGGCGACCCACGTAATTTGAAGCTCACTGCCCGCTACAGCTTCTAGACCTGCACAAACCGCATCCGGGCAACGAACTCAAGACCTATATCAAACGCCAGATCGTCGAACAGCTGAAATCAGGAGGTCTGATCCCATGAGCAACCAGATGAAATACAAGGGCTACTACGGTTCAATCGAAGCCAGTACTGAGGATAACTGCCTGTACGGCAAACTCTTGTTTATTCGCCCTCTGGTCAGCTATGAAGGTCAGACTGTCGCCGAACTTCAGGCTGCGTTTCATGAAGCGGTGGATGACTATCTGGAGCAGCACGCTTGAGAAGTGCTGTGTCGATGTTCCGAGTTGCGCCTCGACCCACAAGCCCACCCTGCGCCCCGCTGCTCATCGGCCGATCTCACGCTGTGACTGGGTCTGGGCAGCGGCACGCAGCGTGCGCAGCCCCTGCAACACAATCAGCACCATCACTCCCCCCGCAGCAATCGGCACGGCAAAACCTGCCCGGGCACCGTGGGCGTCGATCACCAGCCCTGCCAGCACCCCGCCAAACGCCACGCCGATGCTGATGCCGGTGGACATCCAGGTCAGGCCCTCGGTAATCCGCTGCGGCGGCAATATAAGGGTGCCCAGGTTCATCACAATCACCATCGTCGGCGCAAAAGACACTCCGGAAACAAACAGCAGCAGCGCCAGCACGTAGACGCCCGGTGAAAAAATCGGCAATACCGCGGTGATGGCCGTGACCAGAATCCCGATAAAAAACTGCTGTGCCATCGGCATGGCAATCCTGAAGGCGCCAAACGCCAGGCCCGCGATCAATGAGCCCAGAGCATAGGCCGCAAGGATAAAACTGGCGGACGCCGGCCAATCATGGGCGTTGGCAAAGGCAACCACGGCCACGTCGATGGCGCCGCCAATCACGCCCATACCCCAGAGTGCCAGAACGATGGTGCGCAGGCCCGGCAAGCGCCACGTCGACCCCGTGTCCACATTGCTGGCCTCGATCACTTGTGGCTCGGTCTGACGCTGCAGCACAAAGGCAGTAACACCGACTGCCAGCAACAAGGTAACCGCCAGAGGTCCAGCCTCGGCAAACAGCCCGGTACTCAAGCCAATCGCCAGAGGCGGGCCCAGGATAAAGGCCATTTCAGTCAGCACAGTGTCCAGGGAGAAGGCCGTATGCAACAGCGCCTTGCCGCGAAAAAGATGAGTCCAGCGGGCCCTGGTCATGGCCGGCATGCTCGGCATGGTGCCTGCCAGTGCCGCCAGAACGAACAGCACCGGTGCGCCAGCCCCCCGATGCGAAGCCGCAATCAACCCCAGCAGCATGACAATGCTGAACCCAGTAAACACTGGCAGCACCCGGCGCTGCCCTAGCCGGTCGACCCGTTTTGAGATCTGCGGCCCGATCAGTGCATTGGCCAGGGTAAAAGTGCCGGCCACTGCCCCGGCCAGCCAGTAAAGCCCCGTCTGCTGCACCAGCATGGTGATAATGCCGATGCCGATCATTGCCTGCGGCAGCCGAGCAATCGAACTTGCCACCACCAACCCCATGACGCCAGGTATTGCCAGAAGTTCGCGGTAAGGATTGGCCATGGTTATTCCTGTTCAAAGGCGCTTCTGATAAAGAATCAAGCGTCGTATCCTTCTGACGATAAGTCAAAGCCGGCGGCCTTGACCTCCTTTTTCACTACAGCCCGATTGCGGAGCCACCATGCCTGAGCACATTGCAGCAGTCCCTCTGGACAAAGCCTACCGACTGCTTAACCACGGCCCGACGATTCTGGTCTCGGCCCGCCATGCCGGGGTGCAAAATGTCATGGCAGCGGCATGGGCATGCGCACTGGACTTTGCCCCGCCCAAACTGACCGTGGTTCTGGATAAAAACGTGAAAACCCGCGAGCTGGTGGAAAACAGCGGCATATTTGTGATCCAGGTACCTACCGTAGCCCAAATCAAGCTGACCAGTCAGGTCGGCAGCGTCAGCCTGGCTGATGACCCGCAGAAACTCGAGCATTGCGCGGTGCCATTGTTCGAGATGGCGGGCCATGACCTGCCCTTTGTTGAGGGATGCTCTGCCTGGCTGGCCTGCAAGCTGATCCCCGAGCCGCACAACCAGCAGACCTACGACCTGTTTATCGGTGAAGTGGTTGCGGCCTGGGCCGACACTCGCGTTTTCAGCGAGGGCCACTGGCACTTTGAAACTGCCGACCCGGCCTTGCGAAGTCTGCATTACATCGCCGGAGGACATTACTACGCCATCGGCCAGGCGCTGGATGTGGATACGAACAGCGTTTAGCGGCTGGTGATAGCCCTGTGGGCGCTGGCTTGCCTGCGATGCAAGCGAAAGGGTGTGGCAGGTAAAGTGCGGTGATGCCATCGCGAGCAAGCCCGCTCCCACATTGGATCAGGTCAGTATCAGGCTTTGAAGGCACCACAAAACTTGTGGGAGCTGGCTTGCCTGCGATGCAGACGACGCAGTCTGTCAGGCACACCGCAGCGTTACCATCGCGAGCAAGCCCGCTCCCACACACAGAGCATCAGAACCTGGCCATTTCCTGCAACAGTCTATCATCCTCGCCAATGGCGCCAATCACTTGCAGCCCCACCGGCATGCCCCTCACCTGCCCCGCAGGCAAGCTGATTGCAGGCAGGCCGGTGAGGTTCCAGGCACTGGTGTGGCTGAGCACGGCGGCGCGTACATCAATGATCTGTGCCCCGACCCGCACTTCACGCGCACCCACCGCAGTCGCGGTGATCGGCACGCTGGGCGACAACAAAAAGTCGAACTGCTCGAAGATCTGCGCCATCACCGCCTTGAATTGCGCCTGGGCCGCCCGGGCACGGATGTATTGCCAACCCCTGACCTCCTGGGACAATTCGAGACGCTCACGCACTTCCTGATCAAACAAGTGCGCGGCCTCAAGCATACGTTCGGCATGCACGTCGTAGGCCTCGGCACGTTGCAGGGTCAGCAAGGTGTCTTTCATCGCTGCGGCCAGCGGCGCCAGATCGCCGACTGGCTGCAGCGCATCGCCAAACATCTGCAGGGCAACATGGTAGACCTGTCGGTCTACCTCGGGATCAACAGGGCCGAAGCTGCCCGCGCTGATCCAGCCCACCCGCAACGGCCGGGCTTCGGGCGCCGGGGCGACCTTACGCGCAGTGATAACGTCGAACAGCAAACCTGCATCCTCGACGTTGTTGGCGATGGGCCCGACATGGTCGAGGCTCGACGACAACGGGAATACGCCTTCGAGCGACACCCTGGCAAAGGACGGCTTGAAGCCGACCACCCCGCACAAGGCTGCCGGAATCCGGATCGAGCCGCCGGTGTCGGTACCCAGCGCCAACGGCACCATGCCGCTGGCGACCGCCGCCGCGCTGCCGGCGCTGGAGCCGCCGGTTATGCAACGGCTGTCCCACGGGTTGCGCGCCGCACCTTGCAGCGAGCGGTCGCCGGTCGGGCCGTAGGCGAATTCGTGGGTCAGGGTCTTGCCGACAATCACCGCCCCGGCCTCGCGCAAGCGCTGTACGCACTGCGCATCACAACTTGGCTGATGCCCTTCGAAATGCGCCGAGCCATAGGTGGTGACGTAGTCGAAGGTGTCGATATTGTCCTTGACTGCCACCGGTATGCCCTGCAACGGCCCCAGGTCAACGCCTTGGGCAAACAATTGGTCGGCCTTGCGGGCCTGGGCCAGGGCTATGGGGGCATCAATCTCGGTAAAGGCATTGAGGATCGGGTTCAGCCGCTGGATGCTGTCCAGGGCAGCCTGGGTCAGCTCGATGCTTGTCAGGCTGCCCGCGCGCAGTCGTTCAGCCAGCGCAACAACCGATTGGCCGCAAAAATATCCAGCATGGGGAGGTTTCACCAGGCTCATGCAAACAACTCCATCAAACAACGGCGGGAATAGGGGAAGAAACGGTCTGACGACCGCCCGGGCGCACCATCAACATGGCGCTCATGCCCAGCGCCGTGGCCACTGCGGCGGCCACAAACATCGACGAGTAGCCGTAGCGAACGGTCAGGTAACCGGTGAGCATGGGCGCGATAAACGAAGCGGTGTTGGCAATAAAGTGGGTCATGCCGCTGTAGGCGCCCACGCGGTTGGACGGTGCGGTGTCGATCACCACGGCCCAGTAAACCGAATTGGGCAGCGCGTTGAGGGCGTTGGCCAGGGTCATCAGGGCAATCACGCCCCACACGGTCTGGGCCTGTGACACCAGAATAAAACACAGCGTGGTCAGCAACAGGCAGGTCGCGGCCAGCCAGCTGCGTGCCACTTTCAGGTTGCCGGTGCGACGCAGCAGCCAGTCGGAAATCTTGCCGCCCAGCAGCACGGTGAAGCAGGCACCGGTCCACGGGATCATGCCCATGTACCACAGCGAAGAGAGGTTGTAGTGGAACTCGTCCTGCAGGTACTTGGGAGTCCAGGTCAGCAGCAGGAAGGTCACGTAGACAAAGGCGAAGTAACCGACGGCGTTAAGTAACAGGTCGCGGTTTTTGAAAAAGTGCCAGACCGGCGCAACGCTGGTGGTCGGCGTCGAGGCATTGACCGCGTCAGCGCGCTCCTTGCGCAGGAAGTCCAGCTCGGCCCTGGACACACGCGGGTTTTCATCGGGCGTGTTGGTAAAGCGCGTCATAAAGAAAATCAGCAGTGCCAGGCTGACCACGCCCAGCACGACAAACATGCTGCGCCAGTCGCCAGTCAGGGTTTGCAGGCCAACAGCCACCGGCGCGGTGAGCAATGCGCCCAGCGGGGTACTGAGCAAGCCTACCGACACGACAAAACCGCGCTCCCTGGGGGTCGCCCAGTTGGCCACGCTCTTGTTGATGACCGAGTACGCCGGGCCTTCGGCAAAACCGAACATGACGCGAATCGTGGCAAAGCCGGCCATGGCCGAACCACCGAGGAACGCCAGGCCAAAATCACCGGCAAATGCGGTAGCGATCTCGAAGATCGACCAGGTGGCACCAGCAATCAGCCAGATGCGTTTGGCGCCAAAACGGTCGGCCAGAATGCCGCCGACCAACGCGCCGAGGATGTAGCCGTAACCGAAGTAACCCAGGACATTGCCCCAGTCGGCCTTGTCGAAACCGTACTCGGGCAGGATGCTCGCCGATGCATAGGCAATCGCGCCACGGTCGATGTAGTTGAGCAGTGCCATCAGCATGATCAGGAAGAAAATCTGGTAGCGAAAAGACGGGATTGCGGGGCTGTTCATAGGGGATCTGACTCTTCAAATGATGGCAGAAGTCAAAAAGTCGGCCGGTGTCGGCGTATTTTTATTTTTTTACCCAAACGTTTGGGTTGGCGAAATGTAGAGCGCCGAAAAGTTTTAGTCAAACGTTTGGGTCAAAATTTAAATCCGGGCTGACAGCCTCGGTTCGGGTAGAATCCGCGCGCTAAACAATGAACCGCCGGAAGCCTTGCCAACATGCCGAACCCACCTCGCCCCGCCACCCTGAAGTCCATGGCAAACGCACTTGGCATTCACGTGTCGACGGTGTCGCGAGTGCTCAATGGCGACCCCGCTGCGGTCGAGCGGGCCGCGTCTGCCGAGGTGGTCGAGCGGATTCGTGCACTGGCAAAAGAGCTGGATTATCGACCGAATACGCAGGCATCTAACCTGAAACTGCGTAAAAGTCAGGAAATCTGCGTACTGATGCCGCGCCTCACCGACCTGGTGATGGCGACCATTTATGACAGTATCGACAGCGCCGCCGAACAGGCCGGCTACCTGACCTTTGTGTCCAATACCGACGACCGCCAGCCCCGCCAGATGGCCCGTGCCGAGCACGCCTTGCGCCGGTCGGTGGCCGGGCTGATTGTGGGCGATTCCCATGTGGGGAACTCCCAGCCCCTGCTCGACCTGCTGACACGCAAGCACATCCCCTATGTGCTGGTGAGCAGGCAGATTGCCGGGCACCTGGTGGCCGGCAGTGACGATGAGCTGGGCGGCTGGCTGGCTGCAGAGCATCTGTACCGCCAGGGCTTTCGCGATGTGGCCATCCTGGCGGGCGAGCGGCATGCGTCCACGGGTGCAGACCGTACCCGCGGCTTTACCCGTTTTTACCGCGAGCAAGGCATCACCTTGCGCCCGCAATGGACCCTCAACGGTCCGTTTGACAGCCTGACCGGGCACCAGCAAGGCGAATACCTGCTGGGACTCGACCCGCGGCCGCAGGCGTTTTTCGCGGTCAACGACTTTCTCGCTATCGGCTTGATGGGCGCGGCGCGGGACAAGGGCCTGGTGCCGGGCAAGGACATTGCCGTGGTCGGTTTCAATGATATCCCGCTGGCCAATGAACTGAGCGTCCCCCTGACCAGCGTGCGCCTGCCGCTGGCCGAGATGGGCCAGCATGCCGTGCAACTGCTGCTCCAGCGGATCAAGGGCGAAGCCTGTGAATCGGTGATTCTGACCCCGCAGCTGCAGGTGCGGGCAAGTTCCTCACTGCTTGTGTAAGTGACCGCTCAGCCCTGCAGCCAGGCCTCAAACCGGCTTTGCTCCGCTGATTGCGGGCCTGGCGCGTAATACACCAGGTGCAAATGCCGGTTGGTGTCGATTGTCAGGGTCGCCTGCTCAAAAGGCACCCGCCCCACTGACTCGATATTCAAATGCCGGATGCCGTGGCTCGAGCCGTGGATGTCGTTGCGGTGCCACCAGTCCTTGAACTCGGCACTGACCTTTTCCAGGCTGCGCACCAGTTCGCCAACATCGCTTTGCGCCGAAGCATGGGCAAAGCCCAGGCGAAAGGCGCAGAGCAACTGGATGGCCTGCTCCTGCCAGGGGCACAACAGCGATCGCATGCGCTCATCGGTAAACAACAGCCACAACAGGTTGCGTTGTTCAGGGGGCCTGGCGGCAAAGTCGAAGACTTTATCGGCTGCCGCATTCCAGGCCAGTACATCCCAGCGCAGATTCAGGACATAGGCAGGTCGCAAGGGCATGTCAGCCATCATGCGGTGGATCACGGGCGGCACCACGCACCAGGTTTGCGCCTGTTCGGCTGGCGCCCGCTGGTAAGTCAGCAGGTACAAATGCCGGCGCTCGGTGGCATCCAGTTTCAAGACCCGGCACACACTGTCGAGAAACGCCGTCGACACACCAATGTCACGGCCTTGCTCAAGCCAGGTGTACCAGGTCAGCCCCACTCCCGCCAACGCAGCGACCTCCTCACGGCGCAACCCCGGTGTTCGCCTGCGCCCGCCAGCGGGCAAACCGGCCTGCTCGGGGGAAATACGCTCACGACGACTGCGCAGGAATGCCGCGAGCTCGGCGCGGGTGCGTTGCAGTGTTCTGCCCATAAGGCTGTTACTCCCTGTAATAGCATAAACGGTTGATATTGTAACAATTAGCCGCCTGCTAAAGAATCCATCCCGCCGAGGGTGGCGTGACAGCTCCCGCCCAGCCCATTTCGCACAGGAAGATTCTTATGTTCAGGACAACTCCCCCTTCGGTCTACTGGCTCGCCCTGGGCGCATTTGCGCTGGGCATGGCGTCATTTGTCACGGCGGGGCTGATCCCCATGATCGGCCAGGCGTTCAACGTGGAGGTTGCGGTGGCCGCACAACTGGTGACGGTTTTTTCCCTGGCCTATGGCATTGGTTCGCCTGTGGTGGTGGCCCTTTTGCCCGCCCACCGGCAACGGTTCGCACTGCTTGCGGCCCTGGCCGTGTTTTTACTGGCCAATGTGGCCAGTGCGCTGGTGGATGACTTTGTTGCTTTGCTGGTATCGCGGGCTTTTGCCGGGCTGGGTGCCGGGGTCTATCTGGCGTCTGCAATCACCGCCAGCAGTGCCGTCGCCCTGCCCGGCCAGCGTGGCCGGGCGATAGCCATGATCATGACGGGCATGGCCGCGGGCACCGTGCTGGGCGTGCCTTGCAGCCTGTTGCTGGCCGAGCGTGCGGGCTGGCAAGCAGCGCTGTGGTTAATTGCCCTGCTGGCGGGCGGTGCCTGGCTGGGGTTGGCGTGCAGCCTTGGGCGGCTACCGGCCGGGCCACAGATAGCCATCAGCAGCAGACGCTTGCTGCTGAACAACCGCAAGGTCGTCTGCACCCTGCTGGTTTCGTTGCTGGCCGCTATCTCCAGCCTGGGGATGTACACTTTTATTGCACCGCTGCTGGGCAACCCCGAGTTCGGTGGCATCGAGAACATCGCTCCCTGGCTCTGGGCATGGGGCCTTGGCGGTGTCGCGGGCAGCGTCCTGATTGCGCCGCTGGCGGAACGCATCGAAGGCCCGTTGCTGACCCTGATCATCCTGCTGATTCTGGCCACGGCCCTCTTGCTGCTGCCGCTGGCCGCTGCGCTGTCGCCCTGGCTGGCGATGCTTGCGATTACCCTGTGGGGCTGTGTGGGCTGGGCCCTGCAGGTTCCGCAAAACAATAGCCTGATTGCTGAACGCCAAGCCCAGGGTGACAGCAACCTGGCTGTGGCCTTGAATGAATCGGCACTCTACCTTGGCAGCGCCCTGGGTGCGGTCGCAGGCGGCTTGCTGTTGCTGTTGGCCCTGCCCGTCTGGACCCTGGCGCTGAGTGCCGGCGCAGTAGCGCTGCTGGCCGCGCTGGTGCAGTTTTCAAGCCTGCGCATAGCGTCTTCAGCGGCGCTTGCCACAGCTATCGGCCGCTGCCAATAAATCACCCTGCAACCCCTTTCAGAGCCTATCCGCCATGCACACACCGGCCCACTCGATTGAACATTACATCCACGCCAAGGACGGCAACCGGCCAGACCTTTTGCGGCACTGCTTCACCCCTGACGCCAGCCTTGAAATGACTGTGCGCACGGCAACCATTGCCTTTCCGGCCCAGACCAGCGGCAGATCCGCCATAGCGGACGTGCTGGTGAGCAATTTTGCCCGCACCTATGAAAACGTCTACACCCTGTGCATCGGCCAGCCTCCCGCCGGGCACGCCAGCACACATGCCTGCCAATGGCTGGTAGGCATGTCCGTCAAGGACAGCGGTGAGCTGCGCCTAGGCTGCGGCGATTATCTGTGGCAATTCGTACCCGGGACCGGGCTTGTTCGCCACCTCAGCATCACCATCGAGCATATGCAGGAGTACGCGGCGCAGGATCTGGAGCCGGTAATGAACTGGCTGCAGAGCCTCAATTACCCTTGGTGCATGGCTGCAGACATGGTCAGTACGGCGCCGGCGGTTGGCGATCTGGAATCCATCCTGAAGTTTTTTAAATCTTGAACCCGGGCGTTTAAAACGGGCATCACTTTTTGGTGCCAGCAATGGCGCAGTTTCGATTGTATGAACTGCTCTGCATCCAGATCTTGTTGCCGAAAATCCAGTGAGCAGACCACACAGCCCGCAATCATCAATTCAATGCCCCAATGATCCGTGTAACATTCACCTTTGTTTATCGATTTCCCGCCAGCCACGCGGGAAACCGTAAAGCGGGCCACTACCTGTAACTGCATAAGCTTGGCTATTTCTTCAAGCTGACACCGTTCAACACCTTACAAGCCGAGTAGCAACCATGAACCGTCGCAAAAAAATCAACCAGATATTGAAGGCCAATGCCAAGAAGGCCAACGCCAAGCTGGCCCCGAAGAACAAGAACCCGTATATCAGCAAGGCTGACCGCCTGAAGCTGGCCGAGCAAGCTGAACAGGACGCAACCCCGTCCAGCGAGAGCTGAGCCATGCCCCTCTTCAGACAGGCAACGCCCCAGGACGCCGAAAGCTGTTATCGAATTGAGATTTCAGCCTACGAAGGCGATGAAGCCGCCAGCCTGGCGAAGATTGCCACGCGCATCGCCCAGTACCCCCAGGGGTTTCTGATCCTTGAGCAGGCCGGTGAAGTCGTCGGGTTTATCAATAGCGGCTGCGCCCATTCTGTCGTGATGTCGGATGAAGCCTTCAAGGAGCTGGTCGGCCATGATCCCGTGGCCCCCAATGTGGTGATCATGTCCGTGGTGGTTGCCCCGGCCCACCAGGGCAAAGGCTTTGCCAGGCTGTTGATGGACGAGTTTGTCGGGCAGATGCGCAGCCAAGGCAAAGCAACCATCCACCTGATGTGCAAAGAACAGCATGTCCAGCTCTATGCAAAAATGGGCTATGAATACGTTCAGCCCTCGCCCTCCGAACATGGCGGCATGGCCTGGCATGAAATGGTTATGGCGCTCTGACTGCCTTGACGAGCGCCCACGGCGCTCGTTGCACCCGCAAATAACACCCCTTACCTGAAAACCACGCACCCCGCAGAAAAGGCATTGTGTTGCTTCGAAAACAAATGTTATGTTGCTAACACAAGGCGCGCAAATGACACGCCAATAACAGTTACACTCCTGGCGTGCTCTTATGTCCCTGGAAAAGAACAGTTTTCTTCAGTTGCTGGAACACCAGTTTTCCAACCTGACCCCCACCGGCAAGCGCATCGCCAGTTACTTGCTGGGTAATCCGCAGCAGTTGCCGTTCGAATCTGCCGACAGCATCGCCCAGCAGGCCAGCACGACCGGCATTTCCGTGGGGCGGTTCCTGCGCTCCCTGGGTTACCAGAACCTCGATGAGGTCAAGCAGAGCCTGCGCGGCGAGGCACCTTCATCCTGGCTGATCACCGACCGCATTGGCGCATTTCGTGCCGAGAACAGCAGCGACGATGCCCTTGAGCGCTCCATGCACCGTGAAATCGAGGCCATCCAGCAGGTCTATGAACTGGCCCGCAGCGATACCTTTGCCGCCATCGTGCAGCGTATTCACCAGGCCGATGCGGTGTTTATCCTCGGCATCCAGTCCACCCGCGGCATCCTCACCGCCTTTCACAGTCACCTTGAGTACATCCGGCCCAAGGTCTATTACGTCGACGGCCTGTCCGGTATCTATGCCGAAACCCTGAATTCCGGGTTCACCAACCCCTACGCGATCATTGCCGACTTTCGCGCGTACTCCAGCGTGACCCAGACTTTCTGTGACGCGGCTGTCGAGCACCATTTGCCGCTGGCTCTGATCACTGATCTGCAATGCCCCTGGGCAAGGGATTACCCGCTGGACCTGCTGCAGATCAAAACCGATGTCGGCCAGTTCTGGGATTCCCCCGCGCCCCTGGCGTGCCTGCTGAACCTGATGGTGTCTGCTGTCGCGGAAAAATACGGCGAGCACCTGGATGCGCGCCTGGCGAAAAACCGTCAACTGCAAAAAGCCTTTGGCCAGTTCGAAGGCTGAGCCTGTCGCCCGAAACCAATCACCACTGGAGTGTTTGTGTGAATCAAAGCGTTGCCTACCCAAGCCCACTCGTTGATATCGATGCCGAGCAGTATCAGGTGCAGATCGAGATGATCTATGCCACGGCCGACAACCTGGCCGGCAAAATCATCTACCCCACCGACCGCTGCATGCTGCACAACGATGCCGCTGTCTGTTTGCTCAAGGCCAGCCAGTTGGCCAGCCTGGCGGGCTACAGCCTGCGGATCTACGACGCCTATCGCCCGCCCTACGCGCAGTTCCTGTTATGGGAAGCCTTGCCCAACGGCGACTATGTGCGCGACCCGCATCTGGGCTCGCACCACAGTCGCGGGGTTGCCGTGGACCTGACCCTGGTGGACGGCAACGACCAACCGCTGGACATGGGCACCGCGTTCGACGCGATGCATGACAAGTCCCATCAGTTCTACCCCGACCTGCCGGTAAAGGTGCAACGCAATCGCCTGCTGTTGCTGGGGATCATGCTCAGCGCAGGGTTTCAGGCCATTCCCACGGAATGGTGGCATTTCGAGTTGCCCGATGCTGACGACTACCCCTTGATCAACGCGTAAGCCGGCCCACGAAACCACAGAGTTTCGAGGCCACCGAGACGGTTTGAACACAATAACAAAAAGGCTGCACAGCTTTACCTGCTACTGCCCGGTTATAGATTCCAAAAATAAACCTACTTCCAGACATCCAATGTTGAAGGAAACCGGCATGACCCTCTTACACACCGTGACCCGCACCACCGCTTCGCGCACCCGTACACTGTTGCCGAGCCTGCTCTGCGCTGCCCTCAGCCTTGGCGCCTGGCAAGCCGCAAGCGCTGCCACCGCCCAGGACACGCTGATCATCGGCAAGCCCGCCGACCCGCAGACCCTCGACCCGGCCGTGACGTTCGACAACAACGACTGGACCATCACTTACCCGTCGTACCAGCGCCTGGTGGGCTACAAAACCGACGGCGAAAAAAGCAGCACCGAAGTCCAGGGCGACCTGGCCGAAAGCTGGACGGTGTCCCCGGACAATCTGGTCTGGGAATTCAAGCTCAAGCCCGGCAACAAGTTCGATGATGGCACCGAGGTGGACGCCAATGCCGTCAAGTTTTCCTTCGACCGTCTGATGACCCTCAAGCAAGGGCCGTCCGGTGCATTCCCCGAAGACATGCTGGTCGAGGTGGTCAACCCGCAGACCATCCGCTTTACCCTCAAGACGCCGTTCGCGCCCTTCCTGTTCACCCTGGCCCACAACGGCGCGTCCATCGTTAACCCGCTGGTGGCCAACAAGGGCGCTGACGCCAACGCCTGGCTCTCCAGCCATACCGCAGGCTCGGGCCCCTACCGCCTGGCCAGCTGGCAGAAAGGCCAGTCCCTGACCATGGAGCCCAACCCCCACTACGCCGGGGCCAAGCCTGAACTGAAAACTGTGGTCCTGAAGATCATCGCCGAACCTTCGGTACGCCGCCTGCAACTGGAGCGCGGTGATCTGGACATCATCGAAGACATGCCCGAAGACCAATTGGGTTCACTCGCCAGCAAACCGGGCGTAGTGGTCAAAGAGTACCCGTCGCTGCGGGTCACCTACCTGTACCTGAACAACAAGCAAGGCCCGCTGACCAACGTCGATGCGCGTCGGGCCATCACCGAGGCCGTGGACTACAACGGTATCGTCAAGGGCATTCTCAAGGGCAAGGCCGAACTGCTCAACGGGCCGATCCCGGACGGCATGTGGGCCTACGACAGCTCGCTGCCAGCCATGAAACAGGATATGCAGGCCGCCGCCGACAGCCTGGCCAAGGTGCCGAAAAAGATCACCCATCTGAGCTACATGTACTCGGACAAGGACGCCAACTGGGAACCGATCGGCCTGACCCTGCAAGCGGCACTGATGCCCCTGGGCATCAACCTCAAGCTGGAAAAAACCGCCAACGCCACCCTGCGCGAACGTGTCGGCCAGGCCGACTACGACATCGCCGTCGGCACCTGGAGCCCGGACTTCGCCGACCCCTACATGTTTATGAACTTCTGGTTCGACTCAAAAATGCAGGGCCTGCAGGGCAACCGCTCGTTCTACAGCAACCCCCAGGTCGACACCCTGATCCGTGAGGCCGCAACCACCAGCGACACCGCCAAGCGTACCGAGCTGTACCAGCAGGCGCAGAAAACCGTGCTTAACGACAGTGCCTACGTGTACCTCTATCAGAAGAGCTACACCCTGCCGATGCGTGACTCGGTCAAGGGCTATGTGTTCAACCCAATGCTCGAACAGGTGTTCAACCTGGGCAGCATGAGCAAGTAAACCTGCTGCTGCGTGCGCGCCAGCAATGGCGCGCATGGCGTTGGATTTCTGTCGTTAGAGTGACTGAGGTGCCCTATGGCCTTCCTGACGTTGTTGCGCAAGCGCCTGCTTGGCCTGTTACTGGTCGTGTTCGGTGTCTCGCTGATTACCTTTACCATTTCCCACCTGATTCCCGGCGACCCGGCCCGGTTGATCGCCGGTGACCGGGCCAGCGATGCGCTGGTGGCCGGCATCCGCCATCAACTGGGGCTGGATTTGCCGCTGTACCAGCAATACGGCCGTTACGTGCTCGACCTGGTGCAGGGCGACCTGGGCACCTCGATCCGCACCAATCGCCCGGTGCTGGAAGACTTGCAGGCGTTTTTCCCGGCCACTTTGGAGCTGGCCCTGGTGGCGCTGTTTCTCGCCATTGTGGTCGGCGTGCCGCTGGGTGTGCTGTCGGCGGTGTACCACAACCGCGCCATTGACCAGATTGCCCGCACCCTGGCCGTGACCGGCATCTCCACCCCGGCGTTCTGGCTGGGCCTGGGTGCCATTGTGCTGTTCTACGGCCATCTGGGCTGGCTGCCCGGTGGCGGGCGCCTGTCCGAAGGGCTGACACCTCCGTCGACCATTACCGGCTTCTACCTGATTGACTCGCTGCTGGCGGGCAACTTCAGCCTGTTTGTCGATGCGCTCAAGCACTTGATCCTGCCCGCGGCGACCCTGGGGTTCGTGACCCTCGGGGTGATTTCGCGGCAGATCCGCTCGGCCATGCTCGACCAGCTGGGCGAGGACTATATCCGCACCGCCCGCGCCTATGGCCTGTCGAAATGGACCGTGATCCTGCGCCACGCCCTGCCCAATGCGCTGATTCCTTCTGTGACCGTGCTGGGCCTGACCCTGGGCGACCTGCTTTACGGCGCGGTGCTGACCGAGACCGTATTCGCCTGGCCGGGCATGGGTGCCTATGTGGTCAAGTCGATCCAGTCCCTGGATTTCCCGGCGGTGATGGGCTTCGCCATCCTGGTGTCGTTTATCTATGTATTGCTGAACATGGCCATCGATCTGCTGTACCGGGTGATCGACCCGCGTATCGGCGAGGTGAATTGAAATGTCGGTACCCTTGAGCGCAACACACAACCCGCAATGGCGTGAAAAACTCACCTACCTGGCTTACCAGATCCGCCGCAGCCCGCTGACCATGGCCGGCCTGTTGATCACCCTGATGGTGGTGATGTGCATGATCTTCGCTCCGTGGCTGGCCAGCCACGACCCCAATGCCCTGAACCTTGCCGAGCGCCTGGCGCCGCCTTCCGCCGAACACTGGTTCGGCACCGACGAAGTGGGCCGTGACCTGTTCAGCCGGGTGCTGTACGGCAGCCAGCAATCGGTGGGTGTCGGCCTGTTCGTGGCCTTTGCCTCGTGCTTTATCGGCGGCCTGCTGGGCTGTTTTTCCGGGGTGATCGGCGGACGCTTCGACGCCCTGACCATGCGCCTGATGGACATCATGCTGTCGGTACCATCGCTGGTGCTGATCATGGCCCTGGCCGCTGCCTTGGGCGCCAGCCTGTTCAACGCCATGCTGGCCATTACCCTGGTGCGGATTCCGTCCTATGTGCGCCTGGCCCGCGGCCAGGCCCTGAGCATCCGCCAGATGGGCTACGTCAAGGCCGCCGAGACCTTCGGCGCCAGGCGCTGGCACATGGTGCACTGGCATGTGGCGCGCAACGCCATGCCGCCCTTGCTGGTGCAACTGAGCCTGGATATCGGCAGTGCCATCCTGATGGCCTCGGCCCTGGGCTTTATCGGCCTGGGCGCGCAACAACCTACGGCGGAATGGGGCGCGATGGTCGCCACGGGGCGCAACTACATCCTCGACAACTGGTGGTACTCGACCTTTCCGGGGCTGGCGATCCTGATCACCGCCACCGGCTTCAATTTGCTGGGTGATGGCGTGCGCGACCTGCTCGACCCGCGGCAACAGGGGAAATGACCATGACTCATTCGCAACCCGTACTGGCCATCGACAATCTGAGCCTTGAATTCCCGGCCTACAAGAGCAGCGTCAAGGCATTGAACGGCGTGTCGCTGCACGTCAACCCCGGCGAGATTGTCGGCGTGGTCGGCGAGTCCGGCTCGGGCAAGTCGGTGACCGCCATGCTGAGCATGCGCCTGCTGCCCGAGCGCAGCTATCGCATCACCTCCGGCAGCCTGAGCATGCTCAACCGCGACATGCTCAATGCCGCCGAAAAGGACCTGCTGAAAATCCGTGGCCGCGATGCCGCGATGATCTTCCAGGAGCCCATGACCGCCCTCAACCCGACCCGGCGTATCGGCCGGCAGATGCTCGATGTAATCATCCACCACCAGAAAATCAGTGCTGCCGCGGCCCATGCCAAGGCCGTCGCCCTGCTGCGCGATATGCATATCGCCAGCCCGGAGCAGGTGCTGGAAAGCTACCCCTTCGAGCTGTCGGGGGGCATGCGCCAGCGGGTGATGATTGCCCTGGCATTTTCTTGCGAGCCGCAACTGCTGATCGCCGACGAACCCACCACAGCCCTCGACGTGACCGTGCAACGCCAGGTGCTGTTGCTGCTGCGCGAAAAGGCCCGGCAAAAAGGCACTGCGATTCTGCTGATCACCCATGACATGGCGCTGGTGTCGCAGTTCTGCGACCGGGTTTATGTGATGTATACCGGTGCAGTGGTGGAACAGGGCCTTACCGCCGATGTGATGAGCAACCCGCAGCATCCCTATACCCGGGGCTTGCTCAGCGGCCTGCCGGAGATGGTCGAGCCGGGCCAGCCACTGCTGACCATCCCGGGGCAAGTACCCAACCTGTCCCGCCTGCCCGCCGGTTGCACCTTCGCCGAGCGCTGTGTACATGCCATGCCAGTGTGCGCAGAGCGCCCGGTGCTGACCGCCATCAACCGGGACGACCAACGCAAAAGTGCGTGCTGGTTACCGCAACAGGAGCTTTCGTAATGAACAGTGCGCTGATTTACCCCGCCAGCGTAATCGCCCCCGAGATTCTCAAACTGAGCGATGTGCGCGTGCGTTTCCCTGTCAGCAACGACTGGCTGGGCCGCCCCCGTGGCTATGCTCACGCGCTCAATGGCATCGATCTGCAGGTACGGGCCGGTGAAACCCTGGGTATTGTCGGCGAGTCCGGTTGTGGCAAAAGCACCCTGGCACAGTTGCTGATGGGCCTGCTCAAACCCAGCAGCGGCCAACTGAGCTGGGCCAATGGCAGCCAAGGCGAAGGCAGCAGCAATGTGCAGATCGTGTTCCAGGACCCGCAATCGTCGCTCAACCCGCGCCTGCCGATCTGGCGCATCATCACCGAACCGCTGTACGCCCGGGGCATGCGCTCGAACGAACAGATGCGCAGCATTGCCGCCAGAGTGGCGGCTCAAGTAGGTATCCGCCCGGAGTATCTGGACCGTTTTGCCCACCAGTTTTCCGGTGGCCAGCGCCAACGCATCGCCATTGCCCGGGCACTGTCATCGGACCCGGACATCATCGTCCTCGACGAACCGACCTCGGCGCTGGATATCTCGGTGCAGGCACAGATTCTCAACCTGCTGGCCGAATTGCAGCAGGCGCGTAACCTCACCTATATCCTGATCTCCCACAACGTATCGGTGGTGCGCCATATGGCCGACCGCGTGGCGGTGATGTACCTGGGGCAGATTGTCGAACTGGGCAGCGCCGCCCAGGTGCTCGACCAGCCGCGCCACCCTTACACGCGCCTGCTGTTCGAGGCCGTCCCGCGCCTGGGCGTGCCCTTGCGCGCCGAGCAGGTCGCGGCACCCACCGAACTGCCGGGCAACCGCAAGCTGCCTGAAGGGTGTTTCTTTCTGGAGCGTTGCAGTTCAAGCAGCGAGGGTTGCAGCCAGCTCCAGGTGATGCGAGGGGGGGAGCACCAGCGGGTCAGATGCCATGTTATGGGGTGAAACGGCGGTATGGGGGGCTCCGGATTTTTGCAGCACCGCAAACCTGTGGGAGCTGACTTGCCTGCGATGCAGACGACGCGGTTTAACAGCTACACCGCACTGATACCATCGCGAGCAAGCCCGCTCCCACTGGGAATCAGGTCAGCATCAGGCCATGAGGGCGCCAATGAACCTATTGGAGCTGGCTTGCTTGCGATGCTGGCGACGCGGTTTAACAGCTACACCGCGCTGATACCATCGCGAGCAAGCCCGCTCCCACTGGGAATCAGGTCAGCATCAGGCCTTGAGGGCGCCAATGAACCTGTGGGAGCTGGCTTGCCTGCGATGCTGGCGACGCGGTTTAACAGCTACACCGCGCTGATACCATCGCGAGCAAGCCCGCTCCCACAGGGAATCAGGTCAGCATCAGGCCTTGAGGGCGCCAATGAACCTGTGGGAGCTGGCTTGCCTGCGATGCAGACGACGCGGTTTAACAGCTACACCGCGCTGATACCATCGCGAGCAAGCCCGCTCCCACTGGGAATCAGGTCAGCATCAGGCCTTGAGGGCGCCAATGAACCTGTGGGAGCTGGCTTGCCTGCGATGCAGACGACGCGGTTTAACAGCTACACCGCGCTGATACCATCGCGAGCAAGCCCGCTCCCACTGGGAATCAGGTCAGCATCAGGCCTTGAGGGCGCCACTTAACCTGTGGGATCTGGCTTCCCTGCGATGCAGACGACGCGATTTAACAGCTGCACCGCGCTGATACCATCGCGAGCAAGCCCGCTCCCACAGAGGCGATCTCGCCGTAAAGGCCGGCTTTTAAGATCGCAACACAACGGGGCGCTGCATCAACCGCAAGCCGCTGGCCAGCGCACCCGCCAAGGCAAAGGCGCAACCCAGCCACAGTGCATAGTACGGACCGCTGCCGGTGGACAGATGAAAACACAGCGCCACCAGTGACGCCCCCAGCGTCTGCCCCAGCAACCGTGATGTGGCGACAATACCGCTGGCACCACCACTGCGTGCAAGCGGCGCACTGGTCATGATCGCCTTGAGGTTGGGCGACTGGAAAAAACCGAAACCGGCACCACATAACGCCATGCGCCAGCCGATATCAAAGGCCGAAGCCCCTTCGCTCAGCAGCGCCAGCGCCGCCATGCCCGCGCTCAACATCAACAGACCTATCCCGCACAGCAGCGCCAGCGACACCCGATCAGCCAGGCGCCCGGCAATCAGTGCCATCACCGCCACCACCGCCGGCCAGGGCGTCATCAAAAAACCGGTAGCCACCTGGCTATGGCCAAGCGCCGTCTGCAACAGAAAAGGCAGCGAAACAAACGCCAGCCCCTGGGCACAAAACGCACAAATCGCCGTCAGTGACGACAACGCAAACAGCGGCCGCTTGAACAGATCAATAGCCAGCATCGGTGCCGGATGCGCAGCCTGACGGCGCATCAGCCACAGCCCGCACACCAGCGCCACTGCGATCAGACCCAGGCTTAAATCGCCCTCGGCGCCATGTACCGCCGAACCCAGCCCCAATACCAGCAAGGCAAACAAACCGGCACACAAGATCGCGGCCAACCGGTCGAAGGCGTGCCCGCTTCTGGGAATTTCCGGCAACGAGCGCAAGCCCAGAACAACCGCCAGCAGCCCCAAAGGCACATTGATCAGATACAGCCAATGCCAGGTCGTCACCGACAGGATGGCCGATGCCGCCGTTGGCCCCAGGGTGAAAGCCAGCCCCACCACCAGTGAGTTGTAGCCCAGCCCCCGACCGAGGATTCTGGCCGGGTAGATATGCCGCAACAGCGCAATATTTACGCTCATGATCGCCGCCGCGCCCAGGCCTTGCACCACCCGCGCCGCAGTCAGCGTGGGCAGCGACCAGGCCAGCCCGCAGAACAGTGAAGCCAGGATAAATACCAGCAGGCCGCCGAGAAACACCCGGCGATGACCCAGCACGTCACTGAGCGAAGCAAACGGCAGCACCGCGGCAATGGTCGCCAGTTGATAGGCGTTGACCACCCAGATCACCGACGCCGAGTCAGTGCCGATACCTTCGGCAAGGGTTGGCAAGGCCGTGTTGACGATGGCGGTATCAAGCGTCGCCATGCCGATCCCCAGGGAGATCGCGATTACGGCAGGCAGGCGTTTGTTACTGGGCAAGCCATCGGCAACTGAAGACATGGGCAATCCGCGCACAGGACAAAGACGTCAAGATTAAGGGCTGCAGCGGTTTTTTTCAGCGACCGACTGCTCACTCGGACGAAATTTCATGTTCGTCGATGCCCTCGCAGCATCAGCGGATTGTTGCTGCTTTACCAACAATGTTTCTCACACCTGCGGATTTATCGAAAAAAACATCCGAATAGACTGCTCCTGATTAATAAATACCGATATGTGTGTATCAACCAAGGAGCATTTAACAAGATGACGGACAGTAAACAGCCCCCCGCTGGCAAGAGTGCGCGGGTGCTATTTTCCCTGCTGGTTTTGGTCGTATCGCTGGCCCTGATGTATGGCGGGTTCAAGCTGATGGCTCTGGGAGGATCAAGTTACTACCTGATCGCGGGCCTGGCTTATCTAGTGCTGGCGGTCCTGTTCTTGTTGCGCAAGCGCATCGGCATAAGCCTTTCAGTGGCCATTTTCCTGGCAACCTGCGTATGGGCATTTTATGAAGTGGGTCAGTTCAGCTATTGGCAGCTGCTGCCACGCCTGGTGGTGCCAGCCATTATCCTGACCCTCAGCTTGTGGGTCGGCGCGGCCTTGCCAGGCATCCCCCTGAACACCCGGCGCGCGGCCAACCGCTGCGGTATTGTGGTGTTCGTGGCGTTGATGGCCACATTGATCGCGGCGTTTTACCCCCACGGTGCTATCTCCAACCCGGTTGCCGCGTCTGACCCGGCGCAGGCCGCAGAGCCATCACCGGCTGAGCAAAACTGGGAATTCTTTGGCCGCAATGCATCGGGCACGCGCTTTGCGCCTTACACCCAGATCACCCCGCAAAACGTCAAGGACCTGCAAGTTGCCTGGGTCTACCGGACGGGTCGGCGCACCACAGGTGCTGGCGCAGGCGTGGACGAAAACACCCCGCTGCAGATCGGCAATGTGCTGTATTCCTGCACGCCGGAAAACCTGATCACCGCCCTTGACGCCGATACCGGCAAACCGCTGTGGAAATTCGACCCGCATGCCAAAAGCGAAGAGCATGTGACTTGCCGCGGCGTGGGCTATTACGACATCGACAAAGACGACACGCTGAGTGCAGCGGTCAAAGCGTCGTACAACGATCAGCAGCAGTGCCGTCAGCGCATCCTCGTGTCCTCTGTCGATGCGCGGTTGTTTGCCCTGGATGCCCATAACGGCAACTTGTGCCCGAACTTTGGCGACAACGGTTACGTTGACCTGAAAAAAGGCATGGGCCCAACGGAAAACAGCAAGCGCTACCACCCAACTTCCCTGCCGGTGGTCATGGGCCATCTCACCGTGGTTGGCGGCTGGGTACGGGATATTGTGGCGGGCGAGCCTTCCGGTGCCGTGCGCGCATTCGATGTGTTGAACGGTGCGCTGGTCTGGGCATGGGACGTCGGTGCGCCGCAAAACCAGGACGTGACAGATGCGGATCACCAGTTTGCCCTGGAAACGCCCAATGTCTGGACCATTCCGACCTACGATAAAGAACTGAACCTGGTCTACCTGCCTACCGGCAACGGTCCGCCTGACTACTGGGGCGGTGACCGCAACGAGGCCAAGGAGAAATACGGCTCGGCCGTGGTGGCTGTCGATGCCTCGACGGGCAAAGCCAAATGGGTTTACCAGACCGTGCACCACGATGTCTGGGACTATGATCTGCCCTCGCAGCCTGTGCTGTATGACATCAAAAATGCCGAAGGGGTGAAAACCCCGGTACTGATCCAGACCACCAAGACCGGCAATATCTTTGTGCTGGACCGTCGCACGGGGCAGCCGGTCACCGAGGTTGAAGAGCGTGCAGTACCTACCTCACCGGCGGCCGCAGGCGAGCATCTGTCGCCGACCCAGCCATTCTCGACAGGCATGCCGGTGATTGGCGCCGAACCGCTGACTGAAACATCCATGTGGGGCGTCAGTACATTTGACCAGCTGTATTGCCGGATCATGTTCAAGGATTCGGTCTACAGGGGTCCGTTCACGCCTCCTGGCGAAAAGCCGTATATCGAATGGCCAGGCTTGTTGGGCGGCATGAACTGGGGCGGTATTACCATTGACGAGAACACCGGCATGATGTTCGTCAATGATATGCGCATGCCTCTGCGCATGGCCCTGGTCACCCAGGAAGAGACGAAAAAATTCAAAGTCTCGACCGATGAGGTTCCGGGCTTTATGGGCACCATCCGCCCACAGGTGGCCGGTATTTATGGTGGTGTGAAAATCGACATCCTCCAGTCGCCACTGGGCGTGCCGTGCAACACCCCGCCGTTCGGCAGCATGAGTGCGATTGACCTCAACACCCGCAAACTGGTCTGGCAGGTGCCGCTGGGTACCGTTCAGGACACCGGGCCTTTGGGCATCAAGACTCATCTGCAGATCCCGCTGGGCATGCCGACACTGGGCGGACCGACGTCGACCGCATCCGGGCTGGTATTTTTTGCCGGCACCCAGGATTACTACCTGCGCGCCCTGGACTCCAAAACCGGCAAGGAAGTATGGAAAGCCCGTTTGCCGGTGGGTGCAGTTGCGGCGCCGTTGATCTACAAGTCGCCGGCCACGGGCAAGCAATATGTGGTCATCTCGGCAGGCGGCATGAGCCATTCACCTGACGTGGGCGACTACATCATTGCCTATACGCTACCGGATGGTGCGGGCAAAGAGTAAGGCTTTGGCCTTGTAGATACGTTGCCGTGCGGCCTCACTATCGCCACTGATCAGCCCCTCGCCCTCCGGGAGAGGGGCTTTGAGCCATTACTTTTCCCGGTTTGTCGCCGAAGCGCGTAGCGCGATGCTACCCCTGAACACCGCCAGATCATGGAGCAGGGTCAGCAGGACTCGCGCTCAACCAGCGGGCAGGCAACCTGGTGGACGGCGCAATCGTCGCGACCTTCAATCAGGTGCAGCACCGCACGGCGGCCCATTTCGTAATACGGCAGTTGCACGGTGCTCAAGGGCGGGTAAAACAGCTCGGCAACCCCCACCATATTGTCAAAACCCAGCACCGCCACATCCTGCGGGATACGCAAGCCGCGACTGAGCAGATACTGATACGCGACCAGGGCAATCCGGTCGTTGCCGCAAATCAGCAGGTCAAAGGGCGGGGTTCCATTGCCCGCGAGCAATTGTTGCTCCAGCACCTGGATTGTTTCGTGGTAACCGTCATCGCTGGAGAGGTCGTATTGCAGCACTTGCGCGGTATCGATCGCGGCTTCGGCCAGGGCACGGGCCAACCCGCGCTGGCGCAACCCCCAGGCCATGCTGCTTTGCGGCAGGTTTATGCACAGCGGACGACGATAACCCTGTCGCAGCGCCTGGCGGACCGCCTGATACTGCCCGTCTTCATCGTCTGATATATAGCAAGCGATGCCGGGGTCAGTGCTGACGCAATTACCCAGTACCAGCGGCACGCTGCGCAGCACCTGAGGAATGTCCACCCGCCGCAGCTGCATGGCGCTGAAGATGATGCCGTCCGGTTGATGGGAGAGCATCAACTCGATGGCCTGCTGGCCTGGCGGGGTTTCAAACACGTTGAGGATAAACACGTTCCAGCCATGTTCGCGGGCCGTGCGCTCCATCGAAAGCAGCATTTCAACGGCAAAAGGCGTGGTAGCCGTATCCAGGGCAAAGATGCCGATGGTCTTGCCACTGGAGTGCCCGCCGCGGGTCTTGCGCGCCGAAAGGCTGGGCACATAGCCAAGCGTTGCGACGGCCTGAAGCACTTTGGCCAGGGTTTCCTGATTCAGCTTTCCCGGGGTATTGAGGGCCCGGGAAACGGTCATCAGGGAAACCCCCGCCAGCCGCGCAACATCTTTTACTGAAGCCATGGGTGCCCGCCATAGGTGTCTGGCCGGGCATCATGTCATGCCTGATAGCGGCAGAACAGCGCCAACCAGAGCGGCGCGCCCTGTGCAAAAGGCCTTGGCTTCATAGCTTCAGATCAGCCAGCCCCCACACCAGGGCTTCGCCAAAGTGCCCTGTACCATTGACGGCATACGCCCGCACCGCAAGGCTGTTGGCGTGCGGGTAAATCCGGCTGCTCAGGCACCAGGCGCCATCGTCGACAAACACTTCAATGGATGATCGATCGAGAAAAATCCTCAGGGCGATGCGTGTCTGGTCCGCCGCGACAGGTACGCTGCGAACACCGCTCACTCCGGCACCCGAGTGTTGCCTGTCGAGCACCAGGCGGCGGGCCATGGCATCGAAGTAGAGCAAGGTTCGCTCCTGCTGGTCTTCACTGCAGCGCAATGCCAGACCAAAATGCTCGGCGCTACTGGCGGCAATATCCAGCTCGATTTCCAGCTCCAGCAACGCACCCCAGGTATCGAGCAACTGACTGGCAGACTTCACAGCGCCTATTTGCAGGACCTGCCCGGACTGCCTCAACGCAACCAGCTCGCGGGCCGGACGCATCAGTAACCGATCACCGTCGCGGCTCAATTCCCGGGGTAACGTCAGCGCGCCGCACCAGTGCTCGGCCTGGCTGGGCATCGGGCTTTCCCACATGTCCATCCAGGCCCATAGCAGACGACGACCGTCTGGCGCCAGCAGGGTCTGGGCGGCATAGAAATCGTGACCATGATCGAGTTCATGGAGCGGCCCGCCGGGCTTGAACACGCCCTGGTCGTCCAGTTGGCCAACCCGATAGCTGTTCTGATACAGGTTCCAGTTGTCGTATCCAACGGGTTTCAAACCCTGGGGCGAGTACAGCAGCACATCGCAACCCTCCAGTTCAAAGATGTCCGGACACTCCCACATATAGCCATCCGGCTCACGCTGGCCTTGCAGCGCACAGCCCAGAAAGTCCCAGTGCAACAGATCAGCAGAACGATAGAGCAGCAACTGCGGGTCATCGCCATGCCGCGCGCCCAGTGCCATCCACCATGCACCGTGACGCTGCCACACCTTGGGGTCGCGAAAATGCATGATGGCCGGGTCCGGCGGTGTCTCAATGACCGGCCCGAGCTTGGTGAAAGTAATGCCATCGGTGCTGCTGGCCAGGCACTGGACCTGGCGGATGTGCTGGTCATCACCCGGTTCTTGCAACCAGATGTGGCCGGTATACATCAGGTAGAGAGTGTCATCGAGCACCACGGCCGAACCTGAAAAGCAGCCATCGCGGTCATAGTCGTCACCGGGAGCCAGGGCGATGGGCAAATGCTGCCAATGCACCAGATCGTCGCTGCTGGCATGCCCCCAGTGCATGGGCCCCCATTGCGCAGAAAACGGATGGTGCTGATAAAACATGTGGTATTGGCCGCGAAAGAACACCAGCCCGTTAGGGTCGTTCATCCACCCGGCCGCAGGGGCCAGGTGATAAGCGAGGCGATAGTGGTTACCGCGCTCGGGCAGTGTGTGTTCAATGGCGCGATGGGCCATGTCCAGCCGTGCAGCGTGCATGGGGTGGTCCTTGTCAGGGTTCATAACGGGTAACTGATTGAGTGATGGCGGGCATTGCCAGCGCCTCGGCAACACAGGCCTTGCGCGGCAGTGGCTCGGGGTCGTTGCGCAGCAGGGTCCAGGACAGCAGCAGGCAGGCACCGGCCAGCGCAGACATCATCAGGTAAACATCGGCAAATCCGTACTGGTCATAACCGTAGCCCACCAGTGGCGAGAGGAGCATGGCGGTGAGTTGCTGGGCAAAATGAAAGCCCACCAGATAGATCGAGGCCGACAGGCGCGGGTCGAAATTGAACGCGATATATTTGAATACCGAGACCAGCAGGATCGGCACCTCTACTGCATGCAGCATTTTGAACACGGCGATGGCCCAGGTTTCAGTGACCAGACCTGAGCCGAGTATGCGAAAGAACATGATGCTGCCGGCCAGGATCAGGCCGTATTTCGCGCCGGTACGGCCGACCACCCAGGGTGCAACCAGAAGCAGGCCCGCTTCCAGCAGGACCTGTGATGAGTTCAGATAACCATAGGCCTGAATGCCCTGTTCCGGCGTCGCAAAAAACGACGAGAAATACACCGGAAACTGCTGTTCATAGATCATGTAAATCCCGCAAACCCCGGTCAGATAAACACTGAAGGCCCAAAATCGCGGCAGCTTGAGCAATTGCCACAAATCGCTGAGGGTCACCGGCGCAGCGCCGCTCTCGCCGCCGCAGGCGCCGGGTTGCTTGAAGCGGCTCAAGTCCAGCCGAAACAGGATCAGCAAAAACACCGCGCCGGCAGCACTGCTCATATAGAAGGCAATATTCGGATCTATATTGAACACCACGCCCACAATGCAGGTGGCCGCAGCCCAGCCCAGGGAACCCCACATCCTGCTGGTACCAAATTCAAAACCAACATGCCGGGACAGGCGCTCGGTATAGCTCTCGATCACCCCCACCCCTGCCAGCATGGCAAAGGCCAGAAAAATCGCCCCCACCATAGCGCCCAGCACCACGTTCTGAGCAAGCAAGTGGCTATAGACATAAATCGCGAACGGTGCGGCAGCGCACAGCAGCAGACCAATCCCTACCAGCAGTTTTCTGGACAGGCCGAGCTTGTCCTGCAAGGCCCCGTAGAACGGCTGGACAAGCAGCGCCGCGATCGCATTGGCGGCGAACACATAGCCGGTCTGCGCACCATTGAGGCCTATGACCTGATGCAACCAGATGGAAAAAAGCGAGTAACTGGAAGACCACGAAAAGAAGAAAAAAAACAGTAAACCGCTGATAAGCCAGTAATCACGCTTGACCGTCCGTTGCATGGGTTGTCCTTCTTGTTGTTATTTAAGTTAACGTTAACATTTCTTCCTATTACGGATGCCAATGGCTTTGCTGTCAAGCACGGGGCGCTGGAGCGCGCCTGGCAAAGCAAGCAAAAAACCACCGTGCAGGCTGACCCATAAAGGTTCAAGGCGGTCTGGATACCGTGCTCAAACGGAACAACGGCTGTTGATTGAGGCGCATAGGGCCCTGAGCGTTACTGAGCAGCACCCTATGCTCATATCAGGTCTCAATTGCGCGGTGCCTGATCCGCTGTTTTTTTGGCACCATGCCGGGAACAACCAGAACAGGACATCAAGCATGCGCAACATCCAGTTTGATCGAATTGTCGACCTCAGCCATCCGATTGCCCCCGACATCCCGGTTTGGCCCAATGACCCTCCCGTGACATTTACCCCTCAGACCTCACTGCAAGCAGACGGCTATTACCTGCGCAGCTTCAGCCTGGGTGAACACAGCGCCACCCATATGAATGCTCCCAACAGCTTTTTTGCGGGGGCAATGGGGATCGACGGCTACACCCCTGAAGCTCTTGTGCGGCCAGCAGTGGTTATTGATGTCCAGACCAGAGTCCATGGCAACCCCGACTACGTCATCAGCCTTGAGGATATCGAGCGATGGGAGGTTGTAAACGGCCCCGTACAGAGCGGCTCTGTGGTGCTTTTCCATACGGGCTGGCAATCACGCTGGTCAGAGCCCGCACGCTTTATCAATGCCGATGACCGGGGCCTGCACTTCCCGGGAGTGGGTGCCGAAACAAGTGCTTTTTTGCTCGAGCAGCGCGGTATCGCGGGGCTTGGCATCGACACCCACGGAGTTGATCCGGGTCAGGAAGCCTCCTTCGCCAGCAATCGGCTGGTGCTGGCTCGCCAAGGCATTATCCTCGAATGCCTTGCCAGCCTCGACCGGCTGCCACCAACGGGGATTACCCTGGTGATCGGGGTGCTGCGGCTGCAAGCAGGCTCAGGCTCGCCTGCCAGTGTTCTGGCATTTGTAGGCTGACCTGTGCCAGGCAACAGACCGAACAATTATTGGCACAAGGCTTGCCGTCTAAATTTCGTATACCATATATCTTTTACAAGTGAATGATGACCATCGTGGCCCACCCAAAACTCAATGCCCCCGACCTGGGCAATTCACCTTCCACGTCGGAAATCATCACCCTGCATTTGCGCGATGCCATTGTTGCCGGGCATTTCGCTGAAGATGAACCGATTCGCCAGGATGAAATTGCCCGCCAGTTCAATGTCAGCAAGATCCCGGTGCGCGAAGCCCTGAAGCGGCTCGAAGCTGAAGGACTGGTGATGTTTCAGCGCAACCGCGGCGCCATGGTCACACGTATTTCCGAGGCAGAACTGGCGCAAATGTTCGAAGTGCGCATGCTCCTTGAAGACAAGTTGCTGCGCCTGGCCATACCCAATATGACCGCAGATACCTTTGCCCGTGCCGAGCGTATCTGTCAGGAATTTGTCGGCGAAGATGACGTGGGCCGTTGGGCCGAGCTCAACTGGGAACTGCACGCCTGCCTGTACGAGCCTGCGCAGCGGCCGTTCATGATCAGCCTGATCCGCTCGGTCAATGACAAACTGGAACGCTACCTGCGCATGCAGATGAGTTTGTCGGCGGGTAAACACCGCGCCGACCACGAACACCGGGAAATCCTCGACGCCTGCCGCGCTGGCGACGTGGAACTGGCCGTCAAATTGCTGGATGAGCATATTGCCGGTGTCTGCAAGACCTTGTTCGAGCATTTGCCGCAAAGCCATTGAGCCTGTACGCAACGCATTAGCTTGTAGTCGCTGAGGAGCGCAGCGAGGCTGCGATCGGTTTGGTGCGCCACTGCGACACAGCAGTCGTAAAATCGGTGAATGGGTTGGGCCAGGTACATCCGAGGCTCAGGGTTTACGACCGCTTCGCGATCGATCGCAGCCTCGCTGCGCTCCTCAGCGACTACACCGTTTTACGTCGCCCACATCGCGTTTTATGCCTCACTCCTCCAGCGAATACAGGGTAATACACAGGTCGATCCCCAATGACTGCATGCGCAGCAAGGTGGCGGTCGGGATCGGGTGGCTGACGCAGCCTGGTGTCACACCGCTGTTGTAGCCAATATCCAGGGTCTTTTTTGTGCAGGCTTGCCATAACGGCTGGAGTGCTTGCGGCAATTGCTCAACGGCATCAAGCAAGGCCTTGATGCTTGCATCAGGCGTGGAGTAACTCCCTTGCGCACCAAAGGCTTCAAAAACCGAATGATAGAGGCCTCCGTCAGCCTGACTGTCATGCAGGCAGCTGATTGAAATATCGGGCAGATCCCCGGGCGCCATCGCTTGTGCCAAGGGTGCCAGATCAACGGGGGCCGTCAGCATCAGGTCTGTATTGATGTAGTACACCCTGCTTTCATCATCGATATACATGGGCTTCAGTCTCCCAGGAAAAGTACCCCGCCCATACTGCCCCCAAGGCTTGGCATTGCAAGTACCGTCAAAAAGCCAGCAAGTGTTCCTTTGTGGGTCATTTCCCACAGTAATGCTCCCTTCTGTAACACCCCTCTGCTACCCGATACCCCCTCCGGGCCGTAAGTGCCATCACGCAAGCCGGTAAACACCTCACTCGCTCACTTATTGCGCTCGTGTAGGAAAAATCGGCACACGCCTTGCAAAACAAATATCGTATACGAAATCCAAAGAACACTCTTCAACAGCACTTCAACGACTCCGAGGCTTCCATGAAAAACCCCGTACTTGCCGTAGCCCTCAGCGCTGTTCTCAGTACCTCCTTTATCGCCACGGCCCAGGCCGACAAGCTCGACGACATTATCGGTTCGGGCAAGCTGCGCTGCGCCGTCACCCTGGACTTCCCGCCCATGGGCTCCCGTGACGAGGCCAACAAGCCCGTCGGCTTCGATGTGGACTACTGCAACGACCTGGCAAAAGTGCTCGGCGTCGATGCCGAAATCGTGGAAACGCCCTTCCCTGACCGGATTCCGGCACTGGTCTCCGGGCGTGCCGATGTCATTGTGGCCTCCACGTCCGACACGCTTGAACGCGCCAAGACCGTTGGCCTGAGCATCCCTTACTTCGCCTTTCAGATGGTCGTACTGACCCGCGACAACACCGGCATCAACAGCTTCGACGACCTCAAGGGCAAGGCGCTGGGCAACACCAGCGGCACCTATGAAGCCATCGCCCTGGAAAAAGACGTGAAAAACTGGGGCAGCGGCTCGTTCCGTGCCTATCAGTCGCAAAACGACACCCTGCTGGCCGTCGCCCAAGGTCATATCGAGGCCACCGTGGTGACCAATACCGTGGCCGCAGCTACCCTTAAATCAGGCAAGTACAAAAACCTCAAGGTCGCCGGTAACGCACCTTACGTGGTTGATTACGTGTCCCTTGGCGCCAAGCGCAACGAGTACGGCCTGCTCAACTACCTCAACCTGTTCGTCAACCAGCAAGTGCGCACCGGACGCTACAAGGAGCTCTGGACCAAATGGGTCGGGACCGAGATTCCACCGGCTGATCTGACCGTACCTCACGTTTACTACTGAGGTATCCAGCATGTCCGGGACTCGTTCTCTTGCAGGTCGCAGCCTGGTCGATGGCGCTGCCGCCGCCCCGTTGCTGTACGCCGATGTCGGCCTGAGTTTCTGGGGCGGCGTCGACCCGTTCAGCGGCGAGGTGATCGACCGTCATCACCCGCTCAGCGGGCAATGCCTGGCCGGTCGCGTACTGGCGATTCCCAGCGGGCGTGGCTCCTGCACCGGTAGCAGTGTGCTGATGGAACTGATCAGCAATGGCCATGCCCCCGCTGCGCTGGTGCTGGCTGAAGCCGACGAGATTCTGACCCTTGGCGTGCTGGTCGCCCAGACCCTGTTCCAGCGTTCCCTGCCGGTGCTGTGCATCGGCAGGGAAGCCTTTGGCCAATTGCACGGCAAGGCGTTCGCCAGGGTCGATGGCCCACAGCTGAGCCTCTACGATTCAGCCCCTGACGATACGCCCCTACCACGCCAGGACACGCCAGCCGCAGATGCACACGCCTCGATCGAACTGACCGAGCACGACCGCGCACTGCTCGCCGGCAGTTACGGCAAAGCCGCCCAGGTTGCGATGCAGATCGTGTTGCGCATGGCCCATCTGCAAGGTGCTACGCAGCTGGTTGACATCACCCAGGCCCATATCGACGGCTGCATCTATACCGGGCCGGCGAGTCTGCGCTTTGCGCAGCAACTGGTGGCATGGGGCGCCAAGGTGCGGGTGCCCACCACCCTCAATTCAATTTCCGTGGACCAGCGCCGCTGGCGCGAACTGGGGATCGACCCGGCACTCGGGGTCCCTGCCAGTGACCTGGGCGATGCTTATATGGCCATGGGGGCGCAACTGAGTTTCACCTGTGCCCCTTATCTGCTCGACAGTGCGCCCAAGGCGGGCGAGCAAATTGTCTGGGCCGAATCCAACGCGGTGGTTTACGCCAACAGCGTGCTCGGCGCACGCACACTCAAGTACCCCGACTATCTGGATATCTGCATTGCCCTCACGGGTCGTGCACCGCTGATCGGTTGCCATCTGGAGGACCAGCGCAAGGCCCGCCTGCAAATCGAGCTGCCAACCCTGGGCAACCTTGATGACGCGTTTTACCCCTTGCTGGGCTATCACATCGGCGCTTTGGCCGGCAGCCGGATCCCGTTGGTTCTGGGGCTCAAGCAGCAACATCCGGACCTGGACGATCTCAAGGCATTCGGCGCGGCCTTTGCCACCAGCAGCGCCGCGCCACTGTTTCATATCGCCGGCGTCACCCCCGAAGCCCTCGACCCGGCTCAGGTGCTCGATGGCCCACTGCCGGTGCTCAAGGTCAGCCTTGAAGACTTGCTGCTCAGCTGGCACGAACTCAACAGCGCCCGCGACCCGAAAGTCGATGTGGTGTCATTGGGCAACCCGCACTTTTCCCTCAGCGAGTTCGCCCATTTGGCGCGCCTGTGCCAGGGCCGCAAGCGTCACCCTGATGTGGTGCTGGCGATTACCTGTGGCCGTGCCGTGCTGGAGCAGGCCCGTGCCGCCGGGCATCTCGGGGTGATCGAAGCCTTCGGCGCCGTGATCGTCAGCGACACCTGCTGGTGCATGCTCGGTGAGCCGGTGATTCCTCCGGCGGCCAGAAACCTGATGACCAACTCGGGCAAATACGCCCATTACGCCCCCGGCCTGGTGGGCCGCAAAGTTCACTTCGCCAGCCTCGCCGAGTGTGTGGATGCGGCGTGCAGCGCCACGGCCAGCGGGCGCTTGCCACAGTGGCTGCAACCCGCTGCCTCACTGGAGAACGCAACCCATGTTTGACTATACCTTCCAATGGCGCTCTGCCCTGCGCGCCTTGCCGGACATGCTCGCCGGTGCCCTGGTCACTTTTGAGACCGCTGCACTGTCGATGATCTTCGGCGTGGTGATCGCCCTGGCGCTGACCGTGATGCGCGAAACCAGGAACCCTTGGTTGCGCGGCATCGGCAATACCTGGGTGTCCATTGCCCGCAACACGCCTTCGCTGTTCCAGATCTATGTCCTGTACTTCGGCCTGGGGTCCCTTGGCCTGCATGTCAGTTCATGGGTGGCCCTGCTGGCCGGGATCACGTTCAACAACGCCGGCTACCTGGCCGAAAACTTCCGTGGCGGCCTCAAAGCCGTGCCCGAAACCCAGGTCCGTGCTGCTCGCTCCCTGGGCATGAGTGCATTCCAGACCTACCGCATGATCGTCGTGCCGCAACTGTTGCGCATTGTGTTCTACCCGCTGACCAACCAGATGGTCTGGGCGGTGCTGATGACTTCGCTGGGGGTGATCGTGGGGCTCAACAACGACCTGACCGGCGTCACCCAGGACTACAACGTCAAAACGTTCCGCACCTTTGAATACTTCGCCATGGCCGCGGTGCTGTATTACCTGATTGCCAAGGCGATCGTTGCAGTAGCCCGGCTGTTGGCCTGGCGACTGTTTCGTTACTGAGGACTGACCCATGTTTTCAACCAGTTTTACCTGGAACGACTTTTTGTTTTTGCTGGACGGGGCCTGGGTCACCCTGCAACTGACCACCTGGGCGATTTTGCTGGGCACTGTTGCAGGACTGCTGTTCGGCCTGATGCGCGCTTTGCTGCCACGGGCCAGTCTGCCGCTGGCCTGGGTGCTGGATGTGTTTCGCAGCGTACCCTTGCTGATCCAGTTTGTGCTGTTCAACTCGCTCAAGAGCATTGTCGGCCTGAACATCAGCGCCTTCAGCGTCGGCTGCATCGTGCTGGGGGTCTACGCTGCCGCGTACTTCACCGAGATCGTGCGCAGCGGCGTGCTCGCCGTGCCATTTACCACACGCCGTGCCAGTCGCTCCCTGGGCCTGAGCTACTTGCAGGACTTGCGCTATATCGTGCTGCCCATCGCCATGCGGGTGGCCTTCCCCGGCTGGCTCAACCTGGTGCTCAGTGTGATGAAAGACACCGCGCTGGTGATGTGGATCGGCATTGTTGAACTGTTGCGTGCCTCGCAAATCGTCGTCACCCGCATCCAGGAACCGATGCTGGTGCTGTGCATCGCAGGCCTTATCTATTACGTCATGAGCCTGGTGGTTGCCCGCCTTGGCGCTCGCCTGGAAAAAAGGTGGCAAGAAAATGATTGAGATCGTCAACGTACACAAATCCTTCGGCGACCTTGAAGTGGTCAAGGGCGTCAGCCTGACCGTGAACAAGGGCGAAGTGGTTTCGATCATCGGCGGCTCCGGCTCCGGAAAGTCGACGCTGCTGATGTGCATCAACGGCCTGGAACCGATCCAGCAAGGCCACATCCGCGTCGACGGCATCGAAGTCCATGACCGCGCCACTGACCTCAACCACCTGCGGCAGAAAATCGGCATCGTGTTCCAGCAATGGAACGCCTTCCCCCACCTGACCGTGCTCGAAAACGTGATGCTGGCACCGCGCAAAGTACTGGGTAAAAGCAAAGCCGAAGCCGAGGCGCTGGCAGTGCAGCAACTGACCCATGTGGGCCTGGGCGACAAGCTCAAGACCTTCCCCGGCAAATTGTCCGGCGGCCAGCAACAGCGCATGGCCATTGCCCGCGCCCTGGCCATGTCACCGGACTACATGTTGTTCGACGAGGCCACCTCGGCCCTCGACCCGCAACTGGTGGGTGAGGTACTGGACACCATGCGCATGCTCGCCGAAGACGGCATGACCATGGTTCTGGTGACCCATGAAATCCGCTTCGCGCGGGATGTTTCCGACCGCGTGGCGTTCTTTCGCAACGGCCTGGTGCACGAAATCGGCTCACCCGATCAAGTCATCGGCAACCCTGTGCACGCGGAAACCGCGGCCTTTCTCAAGTCGGTCAAATAGGAGCAGAGCATGCGTTCATCGAAAATCATCCATGTGGTCAGTTGTCACGCCGAGGGCGAAGTCGGCGACGTGATTGTCGGCGGCGTGGCACCGCCACCGGGTGCCACGGTGTGGGAGCAGTCGCGCTGGATAGCCCGGGATGAAACCCTGCGCAACTTCGTACTCAACGAGCCTCGCGGCGGCGTGTTCCGCCACGTCAACCTGCTGGTGCCGGCCAAAGACCCGCGGGCGCAAATGGCCTGGATCATCATGGAGCCGGCCGATACCCCGCCCATGTCGGGGTCCAATTCAATATGCGTGTCCACGGTGTTGCTCGACAGCGGCATCCTGCCGATGACCGAGCCGCAAACCCGGCTGGTGCTCGAAGCCCCCGGCGGCCTGATCGAGGCGGTGGCCGACTGTCGAGACGGCAAGGTGCAACGGGTCGAGATCAAAAACGTGCCCTCCTTTGCCGACCGCCTGGACGCCTGGATCGAGGTCGAGGGCCTGGGCTCGCTCAAGGTTGACACGGCCTATGGCGGTGACAGCTTCGTGCTCGCCGATGCCAGGGAGCTGGGCTTTTCGATCAGCCCGGATGAAGCCAGAGATATCGTTGAAATCGGCCTGAAAATCACCCGTGCCGCCAACGAGCAACTGGGTTTTGTGCACCCGCTGAACCCGGACTGGTCGCATATTTCCTTCTGCCAGATCGCCGCACCCGTGCAATACGAGAATGGGGTGGCCAGTGGTGCCAACGCGGTGGTGATCCGCCCGGGCAAGATCGACCGCTCGCCCTGTGGCACCGGCTGCTCGGCGCGCATGGCGGTGTTGCAGGCAAAGGGCGTGCTCAAGGTGGGCGATGGTTTTATTGGCCGTTCGATCATCGGCTCCGAATTCCATTGCCGTATTGATTCCATGACCGAAGTGGCCGGGCGCACGGCCATTTACCCGTGCATATCCGGGCGTGCCTGGATCACCGGCACCCACCAGTTGCTGCTGGACCCGAGCGACCCGTGGCCACAGGGCTATCGCCTGTCGGATACCTGGCCGGGTGCGTAACCCCGCACACAACAACCCACCCTGTGGGAGCGGGCTTGCTCGCGATGCGGACGACGCGGAGCCCATGGCGAACCGCGGTGATGCCATCGCGAGCAAGCCCGCTCCCACTAGAGCAAAAACACACGCCTGCAAGCGTATACGAAATACTATTTAAATAACCGGAGGCAACAAACATGAGCAAGCGCATCAACTGGAGTGGCGTCTTCCCTGCGGTGACCACTCAATTCAACGATGACTTCAGCATCAACCTGGACAAGACCCACCAGGTGATTTCCAACGTGATCCGCGACGGTGTTTCAGGCCTGGTGGTCTGCGGTTCCGTGGGTGAAAACACTTCGCTGAGCGCCGAGGAGAAAATTGCCGTAACCGAAGTGGCAGTGGACGCCTCCCGCGGCCGGGTGCCAGTCATTTGCGGCGTGGCCGAATTCACCAGCGTCCAGGCGGCCAAAGTGGCCAATGCGGTACGCAAGGTCGGCGTGGATGGCGTGATGCTGATGCCGGCGCTGGTTTACGGCTCCAAGCCCTTCGAGACTGCCGAGCACTATCGCTATGTGGCGAAAAATGCCGACGTGCCGCTGATGGTCTACAACAACCCGCCGATCTACAAAAACGACGTCACCCCCGACATCCTGATTTCCCTGGCTGACTGCGACAACGTGGTGTGTTTCAAGGATTCATCGGGCGATACCCGGCGCTTTATCGATATCCGCAATCAAGTCGGTGACCGCTTTGTGCTGTTTGCCGGGCTCGACGACGTGGTTCTGGAAAGCCTCGCCGTGGGTGCCGAAGGCTGGGTCTCGGGGATGTCCAACGTATTCCCCAAAGAGGGCGAAACCATCTTCCGCCTGGCCAGGGCCGGGCGCTTCGCGGAAGCCATGCCGATCTATGAGTGGCTGATGCCGATCCTGCATCTGGACGCCCGTGCCGACCTGGTGCAGTGCATCAAGTTGTGCGAAGCGATTGCCGGTCGCGGCAGCGCCCTGACCCGCCCGCCGCGCCTGGCACTGCCTCGCGAGGATCGTGAGTTTGTCGAGCAGATCATGGCCAGGGCCCTGGCCAACCGCCCGCACTTGCCTGATGTCGGTCTTTGACTGATTGCCGGGGCGGGCCAGCGAGTGCTCGCCCTGCCCCCTGTCTTCGCGCCCTTTAAGGAAAACCCGCATGACGACACAACCCTCTCACGCAACCACCAGCCCTGCAGGACTCAAACGCGTCGTGGCAGCAGCCATGGCCGGTACAGTCGCAGAATGGTATGAATTCTTCCTTTACGGCACGGCCTCGGCACTGGTGTTTGGCCAGCTGTTTTTCCGCCAGACCGACAGCCCGATTGACGGCATCATCGCGGCCTTCGCCCTGTATGCCGTGGGTTTTCTGGCCCGGCCACTGGGTGGCCTGGTGTTTGGTCACTATGGTGACAAATTCGGCCGCAAGCGCCTGCTGCAACTGAGCCTGGTGGTGGTGGGCATCACCACCTTCCTGATGGGCTGCCTGCCCGGTTTCGATACGATCGGTTACGCCGCACCGGTGCTGCTGGTACTGCTGCGCCTGATTCAGGGCTTCGCCTTTGGCGGTGAATGGGGCGGGGCCATTTTGCTGGTGTCCGAACACTGCCCGGACAACCGCCGTGGCTTCTGGGCCAGCTGGCCACAAGCCGGAGTTCCGGCGGGCAACCTGGTCGCCACCGTCGCCCTGCTACTGCTGTCGACGACACTCTCGGAGGCGGACTTTCTCGCCTGGGGCTGGCGAGTAGCGTTCTGGTTCTCGGCTGTGGTGGTACTGATCGGCTACTGGATCCGCACCAGCGTCGACGACGCCCCGATTTTCAAGGAGGCCCAGGCCCGTCAGGCACAGAACAAACAACAGCAACTGGGGGTGGTTGAAGTCCTGCGTCACCACTGGCGCTCGGTGCTGGTGGGCATAGGTGCGCGCTTTGCGGAAAACATTCTTTACTACACCGTGGTCACGTTCTCGATCACCTACCTGAAACTGGTGGTGCACAAGGACACCTCAGAAATCCTGTTGTTGATGTTCGGTGCCCACCTGCTGCACTTTTTCATGATTCCGCTGATGGGTTATCTGTCCGACCTGGTGGGCCGCAAGCCGGTATACCTGGTGGGTGCGGTGCTTACAGCATTCTGGGGGTTTGTCGGCTTTCCGATGATGGACACCGGCAACAACTGGCTGATCATGGCGGCCATTACCCTGGGCCTGGCCATTGAGTCGATGACCTATGCACCTTACTCGGCGTTGATGGCCGAAATGTTCCCCACCCATGTGCGCTACACCGCCCTGTCGTTGTGCTACCAGGTGGCCCCGATCTTTGCCGGTTCGCTGGCGCCGTTGATCGCCATCACCTTGCTCAACAAGTACCACAGCTCAACGCCTATCGCCTGGTACCTGGTGGGGGCATCGCTGATCTCGATCGTGGCGGTGGGTCTGACCCGCGAGACGCGGGGCAAGTCGCTGCATCAGGTGGACGCCGAATCGGCAGCCCGTATATCAGCGCTGGATGAGCCGGCGGTGGCGGCTACGCGTCAGGGCGATTCGCTGGCCTGACCCTATAGGGGATCCCCTGTGGGAGCGGGCTTGCTCGCTCCCACAACAAGCGCCAGCCCGCACACCTATCCCTTCAGCAACGCCTGCAGGTCATTGAACAGGGCTAAAGGAATCTGCACGCCCTCCACCTCGCTGCGCGCCCGCGCCTCATACCTGCGCTGTGACGGCAACCGCGCGCCCTGCCCTTCGATACCGGCAAACAATACCTCGGCCCGGGCCAGATGTTCCTCGGTTGCGGCCCCCAGAAACCGCTGCGGATCAAACGCGATGATCAACTCGCCATGATAAGGCGAAGATTTGCTCCCCGCGTCCCAGGCCAGGGATTGCGCACTGGTCAAATCACCGATCAAAGGTCCGGCAATCAACTCCACCATCGCCGCCAGCGCCGAGCCTTTATGCCCGCCAAACGTCAGCATCGCGCCGCTGTCGAGCACCACATCGGCATCGGTGCTGCTTTGCCCTTGCGCATCAACACCCCAGCCCTCAGGAATAGCCTTGCCTGCCCGGCGATGCAATTCGATATCGCCACGGGCAATGGCACTGGTGGCAAAGTCAAATACAAACGGGTCGCGCCCCGGCCGTGGCCAGCCAAAGGCAATGGGGTTGGTGCCAAACACCGGCTGGCTACCCCCCGCCGGCGCCACCCAGGCATGGCTCGGATTGCAGGCCAGCGCCACCAGCCCCGCCGCGGTCAGTTGCTCGATCTCCACCCACAATGCCGAAAAATGCACGCAGTGGTTGATCGCCAGCGCAGCAATACCGTTGGCCCGGGTTTTTTCCTGCAATAACGGCAAACCCGCCTGAAACGCCAGTTGCGAAAAACCGCCCGCCGCATCCACCCGCACAATCGACGGCGCCTGGTCGATCACCCGCGGCACGGCATCGGCCGAAACCTTGCCCGCGCGCAGTGAATTGACACAGCCCAGTACCCGATACAAACCGTGGGACGCGCAGCCATCGCGCTCCCCGGCCAGTACCGTGGCACTCACCGCACGGGCATGGGCCGGGTTGAAACCGTTATGCAACAAGATCGATTCGGCCAGCTCATAAGCCTGGGCCAGGGTCAGTCGTTTCATGGTCAGCTCCTTGAACAGACCTTCCAGACTGAACCATCCAGGGGCTCAGAGCTTGATCGGTTCAGTCTGCTTGCATGACGAATTCAGCACAGAGCGGGCCATGGAAATGACTGCTCACAGACGCGATCAACCCTGCATCTAGCACCGGATCCAGCCCCGCGTAGGGCTGGCCGTTGTAGTTGCCGGACCAGGTCAGCACCGCTTCGATGCTGCCACTGTCCTGATACACACTGCGCATCTGCTGGCACTCCAGATCCTTGCTGTCGGCGGTGCGCAGCGCATAGTGCAATGCCAGCGCGGTGCCGAACTCCAGGGCACTGCTGTCAATGCCGTGCTTTCTGGCCAGGTCGATACTGCGAAAAATCCGCTCGCTGCGCTGCAGTTTGCGCAGCGGATCACGCCCGACACGGGCGCAGGGGTCCTTGAAGGAGGTCGTGCAACGCTCCAGAAAGGTGGTTGAAAACGCTGCCACGGCATCCGCCATATGCGGGTTTTCAGCCACCAGTGCCGGGCCGACGGCCTCGCCGATCAAGCGCTGCGCCAGCTCATTGACCCGCGGGTCGCCCATGCCCTGGCCAAGCCACGAGTACCCCAACAGGCTGGCGTACCAGGCAATGATCGCGTGCGGGCCATTCCACAGCAGGTTCTTGATCACCTGGGTCTGGGTGATGTCATCCACCGTCTTCACCTGACGCAAGCGCTCAAGCAAATTGCTGCAGCGCTGGGCATACAGGGGCATGTCCGGCTCGCTGTTGAACAGGATCAGGTGCAGCTGGCTCAAGGCGTTGCTCGACTGGGTAAAAGGCCGAAAGCGGCTGATCAACCGCTCGTACTCGGGCACCGGAGTGCGCGCTGCGACCCGAGGGGCGTCGGGCTCGTCGATCAAGCTGTTCTGGAACATCTTCGACTTGATCCGCAACTGGCGCACCAGTGCTTCATTAGACAGCTTGGAGACGATGCGACTGACCACCGTCTCAACAAAATGGCTGTTGTCCAGAATCTTGCGACACAGCTCGGGCGAGACCAGCAGTTCCAGTTGCGCCTGCACCTGGCGGCGCACAAAGTCCGCACCGCCGACCTTGTTCAGCACAATCAGAATGGTCAGCTCCCGGCCCCGGCGCTCGTAGCGGCGGATCAAGCCCCGGGCAATCACACCGGCCTGCTTGCGAATGGCGGTTTCGGGCAGGCTAAGGCCAACGATTTCCGCCACGTCGTACATGCGGATCACCGCTTCGGCGTCGTCCATATCGATCATGCGCAGGTTATCGATGGTCTGGTCGAAGGACGTGGCGCTGTAGCGCACGCTGAAGCGGCCAAACGCCTGGATGGTCTCGCGCAGCATGCGCGAACGGGTCGCGGCGATGATCTCGCAGGGTCTGGTGTAGCCATCCCAATGGGAGAAAATCTGCGTCAGGTAGCCACCGCCCATTGCGCCAAAGCCATGAATACCGGCGCTGAACTGATTGAGGGTGGGCGGAAAGCTCTCGGTCAGCGCAGGGGGGCCGAGATCGGGCATGCATTCGTTCAGGTCGCCCAGAAAACCGTGCATGCTGCTGTAGGCCTTGAGGGCGCAGGCAGCGACTTCAGGTGCCGGGGGCTTGATGTCTTCGATCAGGATCGGCTGGCCGCCGGCACGAATGGCCGACAACAGACCGTTTTGCGAGTCTTCCAGCATCAGGCAATGCTCTGGCAGACAATTGAGCGCGCTGGCCGCCTTGAGGAAGATTTCGGGATGGGGCTTGCCCTGCTCCACTTCATCGCCGCACACAGTGACGTCGAAGTACTTGAGCACATTGGCATTGATCAGGTATTCCTCGGCAATGGCGCGGCGGCTCGACGTGGCCACGGCCATGGTCAGGCCGTACTTGCGCAAGCGCTCCAGCACTTCGAGCAGGCCATCCTTGATCGGCACGCCGTGATTGCGCACATAGGCAAGCTCCAGCTCATCGGCACGCTGGCGAACCCGGGCATAGGGGAAGTCTTCGCCGTGATTGGCCCTGGCCAGCGCCTCGGCTTTTTTGGCACTCAGGCCCAGTGAGCCTACCAGTGTTTCTTCACTCAGCGGCGTGCCGTAAATCTCCTCGGCGGCCTGCTTGAGCGTCTTGAAGCGCAAGCGCTCGGTGTCAAACATGGTGCCATCCATATCGAAGATGGCACTGAAAATTCTTTTACCCTGAAAATAAATCATCAACACAGCTCCTTGTAGCGCGAGCAATTATTGGCTGCCCGCGGAAACGCTTTGGATCAAAAACGTGGTTTCAAATACAAATTCCAGGCAGCAGAACGCACCATAGACAGCGGGGCGTGAGTGCACCGGAACGGCTGGGGGTCAGAAATAGTCAGGTGGAGGGACGTAACAATGGCGCCAGTTGGCGCAGCTGCCCGAGAAACAGGGTCTCAGGTGAGGGAAAGCGAAGTTTGCGAGAAGGCGGGAAACAAACCCTGTGACTGCACGGATGCAGCATTTGACGTGAGGCCCACAGCTTGCAATCAGGGATGCGAAGTGTGAGCCCAACTGGCGATTGATACGTGTGATTCCATCCATAAGGGCGTTGTAATTTCCTGTAATACTACGGGTGACCTTTTTAGCTATAACCCATGCAACGCGTCTAAATCAAGGTTTGCCTTGCCCCGCAGGGTCTAAGGCCCATTCGCACAACTCGAGCCAGGCTGGCACTGTTGTTCACTTAAGAGCAACGCAGTTCAAGGGTGGGAGCGGGCTTGCTCGCGATGGTCGTTAACGATTACGCGTATTAACTGAGTAAATGCGGTGCTCTGAAGACCATCGCGAGCAAGCCCGCTCCCACAGAGGCAGAAATCGCTTAAGTGACCAACATTGCAGCCAGGCTGGCACTTACCGCCCGCAGCAGCAGCCTCCCCGATGGCCAGGCGCCAAGCGAAATCTGGCTTGCGACTGTATGATGGCGCGCTTGAGAAACAGGCTCGGGTCTCAAGCCTGCCCATCGTTCAGGAGCTGTGCATGAACATGCTTTACCGGACTTTCAACCAGGGAGAGTCCGCCCCGCGATTCACTCTCAGTTTGCTCAGCCTCGGCCTGCTGCTGGGCAGCGCCATGCCTGCGGCACACGCGGCCATAACCGAACTGCCCGCCACTGCCGTGACCGCCCAGGACAATGGTGCCTACCAGGCCGACAACGCCTGGATAGGTGGTTTCGAGGCCGCGCCCTTGCTCGATACTCCGGCCGCCATTGCGGTGTTTACCGATGCACTGATTGAAGACCAACAAGCCCGCCTGCTCAGCGATGTGCTGAAAAACGACGCATCGGTCGGCGAAAGCTACGCGCCAGTCGGCTACTACGAGAATTTTGTAGTGCGCGGTTTTTCCCTCAACTCGGCCAGCAGCTACAAGATCAATGGCCGCACCATCACCGGCGAGCAGAACGTAGGGCTGGAAAACAAGCAGCAGGTAGAACTGCTCAAGGGCCTTTCGGGCCTGCAAAGCGGCGTCTCGGAGCCCGGTGGCGCGGTCAATTACGTGACCAAGCGGGCAGCCGATGTACGCTCTGTCACGGTGTCTACCGACGATCGCGGTAGCGGTTACATCGCCGCCGATGTGGGCGGCTGGTTCGGCAGCGAACAGCAGTTCGGCCTGCGTGCCAACGTTGCCCATGAGGACATTCATTCTTACGTCGAACACGCCAATGGCCAACGGGATTTTGCTTCTGTGGCATTCGACTGGAACATCAGCCCCGACGCGCTGCTGCAACTGGATGTGGAGTATCAGAACAAGGAGCAGCGCTCGGTACCGGGTTATCAACTGCTCGGCGGCAGCGAGTTGCCGCACCACGCTTCGCCGAAAAAACTGCTGGCCCACCAGAGCGGCTCAAAACCGGTCACCATTGATTCGCTGAATATCAACGGCAACTTTGAATACCGCTTCAGCGACAACTGGAAAGGCAGCCTCGGCGCCTCGCGCAGCAAGGTGGTGATCGACGACTACAGCTCGTTTGCCTGGGGCGGCTGCACGGTCGGCTGCGTGACCCCCAATGTCGGCAACTACTTCACCCCCGAGGGCGGGTACGACATCTACGACTTCCGCAGCCCGGACGATACCCGGCGCAATGATGAAGTACAGGCAGCGCTCAGCGGCCGCTTTGATACCGGTGCAATAGGCCATGAGCTGACGCTGGGCAGCAGTGCATTCCGGCGCGTGGTGAATAATCGTGAAGCCATCAACCATTGGCTCGGCAGTGGCAATATCGACAGCGAGCCTGAAAACCTCGAGCGCTACAACGGCGCCCTCAACGACAGCCATCGCCGCCTGGACAGCCGCCAGTACGGGGTGTTTTTCAATGATCTGATCAGCTTCAACGAGCAATGGCAGACCATGATCGGCGGGCGCGAAGTGCGTCTGGATGAAAAGACCTTCGACGATCAGGGCGACACCACCCGCCACACCCAACGCTATGAATTCCTGCCCCAGGCCGCGCTGATCTACAAACCGGTGCAAAACATGACGTTGTATACTCGCTACAGCAAGGGCCTGTCCCTGGGTGGCACAGCGCCGTGGTTTGCCAGCAATAAATTTGACATCCTGCCACCCACCGTGTCGCGGCAGATCGAGGCCGGGATCAAATACGACTGGCAGCGCCTCAGCCTGAGCGCCACGCTGTTCCAGATCCGCCAGGCGTACCAGTATGCTCGCCCCGAAAATGGCGAGTTCACTTACGTGCAACAGGGCCAGCAGAAAAACACCGGTATTGAGCTGGCGGCCAACGGGCGGGCCACTGATCGTCTGCAGATCGCCGCCAGTGTCGCGGCCATACGCGCCCGGGTCACCGGCAGCGGTACAGCGGAATACGAAGGCCACCAGGCCATCAATGTGCCAACCCTGCGCGCCAGCCTTTATGGCGACTACGCCTTGCCCTGGGTCGATGGCCTGGCCCTGCTCGGCGGCGTGCAATACAGCGGCAAGAAGTACGCCAGCCAGGTCGGCTCGGTTCAGGCTGACGCCTACGCCATCTTCAATATCGGCAGCCGCTACAGCACCCGTATCGAGGGTTACGACACGGTGTTTCGCCTGACCGTCGACAACCTGTTCGACAAGCGTTACTGGCGCGATGTGGGGGAATACATGGGCGATAACTATGTATTCCAGGGGGCACCGCTGACGGCAAGGTTGAGTGCCTCGATCAACTTTTGATCATGGCGCAGCGCGGGGGGCATGTAGTCCCCTGCCTTCACCCCATATCATGAAAAGCCTGCGTCCTGAGCACACGCAGGCAGGCTGATCAGCGAAAATTCCCAAGCTTCTGGACGCTTTAAGCTGGCCGAAAAACAACCTTGGGCAATGCTAATTTTCTGTACGCGCAGTGGATCTTCCACTGCGCGCACAGGAGTTTTAACATGCCAACGGACACCCCCTCCCCCCACTCAGGCCCCACCTGGTCAGCCCTGTTCAAGGACGACTTGGATGCCTTCTGCGAGCCTGCTGCCCTGGCCGCGGCCGACTCGCCCGCAGCCTACCTGCAGGCGCTCTACCGCTTTGCCCTGGAGGTGGAGAACAGCGGCAAAGGTACCCGGGACAAAATTACCCTGCAGCAGCGACGACCGACCCTCAGGAACCTGGTGGTCGATGCTGAAAACACCACCCGCCAGTTGCCCCTGCTGACGCTGATCAATGAAACCCTGCATGCAGCTGTCGAAGAGTACCTGAACAAGAACCGCCAGCTTTATGGCGACCGTACGGCCCATCAGGTGCTGGCTTATCTGCGCTACCCCTTTGAACTGCCTTTTGACCTTGCCCATCGACAATGCGTATTGGGGCTGGCAGGCAATAAACCCGGGCTGGGCGAACTGAACTACCGCATCAGCCTCAAGTTGCCCTGCAGCGCACAGGCTGAGAGCAAATACGGCACCGTACATCAGGATGTTCATGTCGCACAGTCCCTGCTCACCCTGCTCAGCCCTGCGCAGCAAGACCTGCTGACCGACAAGAGCGACTGGAAAGTGACCGGTACCGAGCTTGAGGACCTTTACCAAAAACATTATGGCGACAGTCAGCCCATTACCGAGCAACAACTGTTCAGGCGGCATACCGGCCTCAGCACACAGCAGTTGCATGAGTTGCTGGCCCATGGCAGTTACCGGCCGCGCCTGTCCAAAAACGTAAGCCAGTCTGCAGCCCAGAGGGAAAGAGACCGCACTGTGGGCGCGCGTTTTGTCAATGTCGCCGAAAACAGCGGGCCAATGCCCCTGGAGCTGAACAGGGAATCATCCGGGCAATACCACCTGCAAAACACCAGCGCGCAACGTCATGACCGGCTGCAACGGATGATCCGTCTGCAACGCTGGCTCGATATGCCTTTCGCTGATCTGGACACCCTGCTCTACAGCATCATGGGCTGCGAAGGCCGCCCGACCACCGAGCCGATCACGCTCAACGACAACAGCTTGCGGGCACTGGGCGTCTTTCGTTATCTGAACCGCCGGTATGGCCTTAAACCGCAAGGGTTTTCGGCATGGCTATACCAGATGCCTGTGCATGGATCGGGGCAGGCACCGGCGCTGTTCGATCAGGTATTCAACCCCGCACACAGCTGCAGTCCTGCACTGGTCCTCGACAACCAGCCACTGGACCTCAAAATCACAGAACTTACCCTGTATCGGGTGTGCGGGGCATTGGGGCTTGAAGATACGCCACAGTCCCTGGGGCTGCTCAAAACCCGTACGCAACAGCACTTCACCTCGCCCCGCAGGGATGCCAAGACATTCTCCAGCTTTTATCGCCAGGCAACACTGCCCGCCCTGTTCGGCCTGTCCGTCATGGACTGCGATCATCTGTGCCAGCTGCTGGGCGGCAAGGTCTACCGTCAGCAGCTGGTCAAACCGAGATTACGCAAATCCGGCAGAAACGAGCCGATGGACTTTCTCGATGTACTGATGCATCTGGACTGGGTTGCCACCTGGCTCAAGGAGAGCGGCATGAGCGTTCAGCAGTTACGCCAGCAACTGCTGCCAGATGACCTGCCTCTATCGGCGCCCTTGCAACAAAGGATCGGACAGCTCGACAAGGTATTACACCGCCTGCCCCGGTATTTGCTGAACCAGGCCGCGATCGACGGTCTGCACTTGCCACAACCCGATGAGCCTATTGCATACGCCTGGAACGTCCTGCTGGCCAAAGGGTTGTTGAAAGCCGCCCCCCTGCTGCCAGAACACCCGAACACCGAGCATCTGGCAAAGAGCGTGGAGTCCATGGTCGATGAGAAAGTGACCATGAGCCAGGATATCGAGCGCGACAAAGCGCTCAAGAACAGGGTCAAGGAGAAGCTCAATACGCTGTTGTCGGCGGCCTACTCGCAACTGCGTCCCTTCAGGCAGGAAATAGAGCAGTTGTTCAAGGAGAGTTCCCTGGCCAGTGAGGCTGCGCACATGTTGGACCAGGCATTGGCACAGGCATCGCGGGTTTTCGCCAATGCGCTTGGCAGCAAAATGCCCCGTGACAACCTCAAACACCTGCTGCTGTTGTTTCCCGGCATCGAGGCCGAACTGCAACTCCCCCTCAGCCGCGAGGCCCTGCTGGTCCTTCTGCTCAACCCTCACTGGCTTGACTCTGAACACACGGCAGGTTCAACCCTCAAGTTGACGCTTGGCACCCTGTACCTGCTGCAGCGCTTCAACCAATTCAGTCAGCGCTACGGGGTCAGCCATGCAGTGCTCCTCAATTACCTGGAACTGGCCAATCACCCGCCCCCGGACAGTGGCCCCTCACCCATCCACAAGCAACTGGCCCGGATGATGAGCTGGATTCCCGAAGAGATAGAGCAACTGATAGCGCACCTGCCAAAAAATGACGTGCGTTCCATGGCCGAGCTGGACTGGCTGATGCGCTGCCATGACACCGCCCGACAGACAGGGCTTTCGGCCAGCATGTTGCTGATGACCACTGGCTTGACGGCCAGCTCCAGCTCCAATGACTGGCAAAAAGTCGCCAGCGCCGTGCTTGCCACCCACCCTTGACATGAGTGCAGCGCCCACAGCGCCATCGAAGGAATGATCATGCCAGAACAACTGCACCAGCAACTCAATGAGCAACTGCGCGATGCCATGCTCGCGCTCTACCTGGCCCATGTGCTGCCTGAAGACAGCAGCCTGCAAAAATCGGCACTCAAAGAAAAAATCAACAATGCCGATGACCTCTACAGCTACTGGCTAATGGATGTGCAGGTCAGCCAGGCTGTGCCTACCACTCGTGTCGCCAGTGCCATTGCCAGCCTGCAGCACTATATCAATGCCATTTCGATGGGGCTGGAACCCGGTTATGAACAACAGGGCATGACATCAGCCCAACAGGACACCTGGCGCAACAGCCTGCATGCCTATTCGGCCTGGCACAGGGTTCAACAATTTCGCAACTTTCCGGCCAATTACCTGAACCCGATGTTGCGCACTGAAAAAACCGAAAGTTTCCAGCAACTTGAGCACGATATAAACCAGTGCCGCATTCAATCGGACAATGTACTGCCTGCAGTTCAACGCTATCTGACCCGCTTTGAGGAAATCTCTACCCTCAGAACCCTCAATGGCTATATCGATGGCGATAAAGACCACTTCGTCGATAGCACTTACTACTTTATTGCCCGCTCGAATGTAGACAACACTGTCTTCTGGCGCTCACTGAACATGGCCAGCCGCACCTGGAATCCTGGCGACGGCCATACCCGGCCGTTCAAGCAGGACACCCCTCAGCCCGGCGCCTGGTCCGAATGGAAAAGGGTTCCCCTGCCCCTGTCTGAAGACATTCCGGAGCAAAGTATTCGTCCTGTCTACTTCAATAATCGCCTGTTCGTTGTCTGGGCGCAGTGCACGTCCCCCACGGCCCCGATCAGTAACAGAATCATTACGCTTTCCGATGCAAAAAAACCAGATGAGTCGAATATGGACTATAAGGAGCGCCTGGACAGCTACCTTAAAAGCAGATTTACCCAGTTGCGCCTTCACTTCTGCCATATGAAACTCGATGGTTCCTGGAGCACGCCGCATAAGTGCAGTGACGAATACTTTTTTTTAACCCATCCCGACACCCTGAGCAAAGAGGCCTTAAACAAGGATATTCGAACTATTGCAGTTCTCGACTCCACCACCCATCCGCCTTCACTGTTTCTGGGGCTCACGGCCCCTGCCCCCCAGCCTGCCAATCCTTTGAAAGAGGGGCTTTCCAACCATTTCTACCAGGCTGTTCGGGTCGATCCGGATTTTGTTATAACCCGGTTGTACTCAAAGGGCACCGTGGCAGATCTACCGCCCGAAGAAGGGCATGCAAAACTGGCAAATCGCTATAAATCCATGTTTATTTACAACAACAAAACCAACAACACCGATAACGGCACCTGCAACTTCAATTACCGCCCTTCGGCCAGCGAAATTGTCCAGTTAACCCGTATCCACGACAGCACACCTGATCCCGTCCCTAACGGATGGAATTTCGATGGCATGCATCGTCATATCAGCGAATCGAACTATCGTAATGACATTGCCTACAATAAAACGTCCTGTGCACTGGAACTCACTTCGAGGCTGACCAGAGCCATCCCCAGGCACCGGACCGTGTCACTGCGCGGGTCCAACGGCTGGGGCGGATTGGAGCTGGACCTGATACTGCAGAGCACACCAACGAATGGCACAGGCAAGTTGGCGCTGGGAAAAGGCTCAAAGCTGATCATCAGGTATTCAGGTAACACTCCGTGCCTATGGGTTTCGCTGTCCATTACCTGCCACGTGACCTCCCTGGTCTTTCCAAACCTGATCTATGACCGCTCTGAAGACCCAGTCGATACTGCAAAACCGCAGATATCCAAAAAAGAAAAAGAGTATTGGGAAGTCCAACTGAATGGCAAATACATCGAATATGCGGCCTTTAACTTCCTGTTCGAAAATACCAATACCGACTACAGCATGACGATCAGCTTTCACACAGCACAAAACGACATTACCAATAATAACTACTGGTCATACGATAATGTCAAAGCAACACTCTACGCCCGCCTTTTCAAACCCGTCATCATGACGCCTTTGCATGAAAGCAATTCCCATCCGCATCAATTCCATCGCAACAACAGTTATATCGTCGGCGAACCCACTATGTCCCGCCGCGCACTCAGCGGTACCTCCACAAGTCTGGGTGCCGCTCACTCCTTCAGTGCACATATTCCACTGACATCTGACACCCTGCGGCCCTACGAGGAGCAAAGCAATCCATCGACTGCCGAACCACGACCGATCTCAATCATTCACGGCGTCCTGATCCTCGAACTGAACACCCGCAGCAACGTCCGTACCATTCTGGGTTATGCCCTTAAAGCCCTGACCTTGACCCTGGGCTCCGAGTACGCGGCTTTCGTCACCACAGTTGCCCCAAGAATCAGCCGCAGCGCGGCGAAATTCGAAGGAACAGCTGAATACATCGACTTCAGCCACTCAGCCATCCAGTACAGCGATGATGTCTCGACCCACAAGCCGCGGGCACCTATCCGCATGAACACCTCCGTTGCCAGGCAAATGAGCGCTGCAGCCAGCGTCAGCCTGAACCACCTGTTTTCAATGACTTCCAGTCAATGGCGCGAACCCGGGCTCGACAATGATGAAGTGCCCCAGCCGCTGGATTTTCACGGGGCTCACGGCAAATACTTCTGGGAGTTTTTTCTCTACCTGCCCTGGCTGGTGGCTTGCCGGTTGAATATGGAACAGCGCTACGCCGAAGCCCAATCCTGGCTCCACTACCTCTTCGACCCGTTTGACAGGACAACCGACCCGCAGCAACGCCCCGACTACTGGAAGCTGCATGCCCTGACCCGGACCCCGGACGCGGGTTACAAACAAGACAACCCGGAAGACCCGCACCAGATAGCACTTGGCACCCCGCTTTACTTTCGCCAGGCGCTGTACATGTTGTATCTGGATATCCTGCTCAATCGTGGCGACAGTGCTTATCGGCAAGCCACTGCCGACAGTCTGGCAGAGGCCAGGCTCTGGTACTTGCGGGCCGCAAGCCTGCTTGGGCCGCGACCGCAGGTCACCCGCACCGATCCCTGGCAACCCGCAGCCCTGAAGGATCTGGGCACATCAAGCAACAACGAACCCTGCCTGCCCCTTAACCCGGATCTGGTTGCCCGCTGGGACAAACTCGAGGCTCGCCTGTACAACCTGCGACATCACTTGAGTATCAGTGGCAAGCCCTTGCAACAGGCCTTGTTCGCGCCGGCATTGGCACCCCACTCGCTATTGAGCCAATACGCCCGCAATGCCGGCTCCGAGGCAGTGTCCGCAGCAAGCCAGCCCCCCGGGGAAATCGGCCATTACCGCTTCCAGGTGGTTTATGCCCACGCCATGACGCGGGTTGAAAATGTCGTGCAGCTGGGCAATACATTGCTCTTGCTGTTTGAGCGCAAGGAACAGAGTGAGCATCTGCTGTTGCAGCAACAGCATGCCTGGGACCTCGCCAGAATTGCCGTCGATCAGCAGCACCAGGCCATGCGGGCTGATGAAGCCAGCCACGCAGCCTTGCTGGCCGGCCGTCACCTGATTGAGGGCCGTCTGCACTACTTCGAAAACCTGCTCGCAGAAGGCATCTCTGCGGTCGAGGCACAGGCCAGCCAGCAATACCTTGAAAGCGCACAGTGGGACACCAAAGCCTCGGTGGTTGGATCGGCTGCAGGAGTAGCGATGCTGCTGCCCAATATTTTCGGCACCTCCAACGGCGGGATGCGTTATGAAGGTGCCTTTTATGCGGCTCAGGCACTTATGCAGAGCACCGCCAATGAAAAACGCGCCAATGCCGCTCATCTGGATCGCACGGCGCTGTTCAACCGCCGTGCCCAGGAATGGAACCAGGCTCTGGAGCAGAGCCGTCAGGAGCTCAATCAGGTCGATCTGCAACTAAAGGCCCACACCCAGCAGAGCGCAATGCTGCGATTGCAACTCAGGCACACCGAAATGGCCATGGAGCAGGCCAGGCTTACCTACCAGATGCTCAGCAAACGCTTCACCAGCGCCGAGCTGTATCAATGGCTCAATAGTCATCTGGCTGATTTCTACTATCAGGCCTATGACGCCGCCCATTCGCTGTGCCTGACCGCGCAGGCATGCTGGCAATTTGAAAATGCCGACTGGGCTACCCGCTTCATCCAGACCAATCCCTGGAACAATCAGTTCAAGGGCATGGCTGCTGGCGAGTCGCTCAAGCTGGATCTGCAGCGCATGAACACGGCTTACATGCAAGGCAACCGCCGTGAACTGGAAATCAGCAAAACCCTGTCCCTGCGCACGCTGCTTGACAAGGAGTGGACCACCCTCAGAGATCAGATGATCAACCAGGGCACCCTGGACTTTGAATTGAGCAAGGCGCTGTATGAAGCCGACTACCCCGGGCATTACCTGCGGCGGATTAAAAGCATCAGTGTGTCCCTGCCCGCCACGCTAGGACCTTACCAGGACATTCGCGCGACCCTGAGCCAGACCAGAAACCAGATCCAGCGATCCCCGAACAGCGGTGATGTGCTGGACGACCTGCGGGTCAATGAGCAGGTCGCACTGTCCACAGGGCTCAATGACAGCGGCCTGTTCACACTCAATTTCGACACGGACCAGCGCTACCTGCCGTTCGAATACACCGGTGCCGTGTCCAGATGGCGGTTGGCATTCCCCAACCCGGCAGCCCAGTCATCCATGCTCAACTCTCTGAGCGACATCATCGTGCATGTGCGCTACACCGCAAGAAGCGCAGGGGGTCAGGGATGACCACTCAACAACCCGGTACCAAGGAACTACTCACGCCGTCTTTGCCCAAGGGCGGCGGCGCAATACAAAGTATCGGCACCACGTGGGGAGCCGTCGGCATGACCGGTGCGGCCTCGTTCGAGGTTCCCCTGCCCCTGTCACCGGGCCGCGGTTTCGACCCGACCCTCAGCCTGAGCTACAACAGTGCCCTGGGCAATGGTCCGTTCGGAACCGGTTGGGCAGCCTCTGCCGGCTCGATTACTCGCAGCACGCTCAAGGGCGTACCCGCCTATAACAGTGAAGATGTATTTATCGGCCCGTCAGGTACTGAACTGGTCCCCGAACGCACAGTACAAGGCGTGCTGGAAGTCAGCAGCGCCGACCACTTCAACGGGCATCCACTGGGCAGTGCCTACACTGTAGTGCGCTACCTTCCACGTCACGAAACTGCCTTCGATCGCATCGAACACTGGTCATCGGCGTCAGACACTGCAGGGTTCTGGCTGGTCCAGGGCGCCGACGGCAACCTGCATCTGTTTGGCAAAACCCGTTCAGCCCGCATCGCCGATCCGCAGATACCTGACCATGTTGCTCAATGGCTGCTTGAAGAAAGCCTGAGCCCCCACGGCGAGCAGATCTACTACCAGTACAAGGCTGACACCCGGGGCAACGGCCCTCGAGACTACAGCGTCCAGCGGTATCTTGGCCGTATCTGCTACGCCAATATCGCGGCCAGAGCGCATCTGGAGCTGTGGACGATTGAAACCCCGGCGCAAAAACAATGGCATTTCGAGTTGCTTTTTGACTACGGTGAACGCACCACCGCCCTGAGCCAACCGCCCTCATATCAAGAACAGCAAGCATGGCCGCAGCGCAGCGATCCGTTCTGCAACTATGCCTATGGCTTTGAACTGGCGAGTCGACGTCTTTGCCGGCAAGTACTGATGTTTCACTACTTTCCTGAAGAGACAGCCCTGGGGCGCGAACCGGTGCTCACCCGCCGGCTGCTACTGGAGTACAGCACGACCGACACCGGAGGCAGCCTGTTGCAGGCTCTGCACAACCAGGCCTGCGATGCCAACGCACATATCTGTCACTGGCCACCCCTGGAGCTGGTTTACAGCGGTTTCCACCTGACCATCGACCCTTCACGCTATCGGACCTTCGACGCCCTGGACGGCATAAACGACAGCCAGCGCTATCAACTGGTTGACCTCTACAACGACGGCTTGCCGGGGGTGCTTTGTCGCGGCGACAAAAGCTGGCACTACCGGGAACCCGTCCGGGCTGCAAACCCCGGATACCCTGATGACGTAGCCTATGGCCCGCTGCAGGCGCTGGATCCTATACCCTTGGCGCAGCAGGCCGGTGCGCTGCACCAGTGCCTGGCAGACCTCAATGGCGACGGCCAGCTGGAGTGGTTCATCGCCCAGCCGGGCATGAGCGGTTTTTTCACCCTGGAAAGCGACCGGCGCTGGTCAAACTTCACGCCCTTTGCCGCGCTGCCCCTGGAGTTTTTCCAGCCTGCAGCCCAGCTCGCCGACTTGATGGGCAAGGGTGTTGACGACCTGGCGCTGATTGGCCGCAACAGCGTGCGGCTCTATTGCAACAAGGGCCCGCAGGGCTTTGCCCCAGCCATGGACATGGCTCATCCGGATGACGATCTTCCATTGCTCGGCAATAGCCAGACTGAACTGCTGGCGTTCAGCGACCTGTTGGGCAGCGGCCAGCAACACCTGGTGCGCATTCGTCACAATGAAATCAAATGCTGGCCGAATCTGGGCCGGGGCCGGTTTGGCAAAGGGTTCGTGTTCGCCACCCTGCCCTTCACCTACACCGAATTCGACGCCTCGCGGGTGCTGCTGGCCGATCTGGATGGCTCCGGCGCCAGCGACCTGATCTACCTTCAGCCCGATCAGGCGCTGATTTTCATGAACCTCTGCGGCAACGGCCTGCAAGCCGTGCCCACACCGCTGCCCTGGCCTGAAGGGGTCAGGCATGACCGCTTTTGCCAGGTCAGTGTGGCCGACCTGCAAGGGCTGGGCTGCACCAGCCTGATCCTCTTCGTTCCTTCAGCCCGCCACTGGCGATACGACTTTGTCAGGCACAAACCCTATTTGTTGACCGGCACCGATAACAACATGGGGGCACTCGGTCGACTTGCCTACCGCAGCAGTGCCCAGGAGTGGCTGGACGAAAAGCAGCAACGAACACCCCGCACCGGTGGCCTGCCATTTGCGCTGCATCTGGTCAGCGAGCAGCAACAACAGGATCAGATCAGCGGCAATCAGCTGACCCAGCGTTTTACCTACAGGGAAGGCTTCTACGACAGTCTGGAGCGCAAGTTCCAGGGCTTCGGTTTGCTGATGGCAACCGACACCGAGAGCCCTTCCGGCCACAAGCCCGACAAAGCAGCAACTGCGCCAATGCTGCGCAAGACCTGGTTTCACACCGGCAGAGCCCTCGATATGCCGCCCGACCAATACTGGGCGGGCGACAGCCTGGCCCACCCGCCAGGCAATACGTTGCTGACCCGCCTGGAAGCCGGTAGCCAGCAAGACAGCGTACTGCCAAGCCCTGCATCCGGGCACAGGATGGCTCTGGCGTTGAACGGGCTGGTGGTGCGTGAAGAGGTGTTTGCGGCCGATGACCCGCAGTCGTCACGCGTGCCTTACACCGTCAGCCAGTACCGCTATATGCTGCGTCAACTGCAGACGCCCGAATCCCTGCTGGTGGTTGCCCTGGAGTCATGGGTCTACCGCTACGAGCGCGAAGCGGGCGACCCGGCCTGCCGGCACACCATCAATCTGCGCCGGGATCAATATGGCAGTCTGACACACGGGGTGACCATTGATTACGCCCGACGCAAGCGTGCATCCGACCAGCCACCCTGCACTGAGGCCCATCAACAGACCTGGTGGCGCGATACCCACGACCCGGCCCAACAGATGCACTACATCAGTGAAGTCCGGGCGCAGTTCATTCATCTGGACAACCCTCAACGCTGGCGCCTGCAATTGCCTTACCGGCAACGCAGCAATGCCCTTGTGCTTGATAAAGAGGCCCTCAGCAGCTCGCAGGCCAGCTATGAACTGTTGATCGGCGACAAGGCGGCCAACCCCGTGCGCCCACAAGCACAGCGCGCGCTGGGCGGGTTGTCCGTGCAGTATTACTGTCTGGCGCAGAGCGACGCCCCGTTACCGGCGGGTCAGGCCAGCTTTCAGGCGCTAACGGCCTTCAAGGAGTCTGCCGAACTCGACGAGCAGGCCCTGGCTGCATTCGCCGATGTACCCACCATGCCCGGCGAAAGCCCCTTTGACCTGGCCAGCACCCTTACCCGGGAACACTACCACCCCATGGCCCTGTTCTTGCCTGATCCCCCGGACACCGGCACAGCGTCGGCCCTGTGGTCACTCAAGCAGGGCTTTGCCCGCTACTCAGGCGAGCAGGGTTTCTACCGCGCCGAACAGTTGCGTGCGTCTGAAAGCCACTCAGTCACCAGGCTCACCCATGACCGTTACGCTTGCCATATCGCCTCAGTAACTGCCATGGACGGTTGCAGCACCCAGGCCGTCTATGACTACCGATTGCTGCTGCCCATCGAAATCACCGACCCCCAGGGGACTGTTCGACAAGCACGCTACGACGCATTCGGCCAGTTGCAGGCGACCAGTGTTTACGGCCAGGAAAATGGCACACCTACAGGGTTCGCCCCCCTGGTGGACTACAAGCGCCCTGCCAACGACAGCCCCGCTTTTGCCATCGACAACCCTCAAGCAGCGCTGCTCAATGCCGCCAGCGCCTGCTTCCATGCACCCTTCAACTGGATGGGACACATCCCCGCAGCTTCCTGGCGTGCACAATGGGTAACCCAGGGTTATCTGACCCCGAACGGCCATATACGCGCCAGCGGCCGCAGCCGACTGGCAAATCTGGACATGAGCATTGCGGCGAATCGCCAACTGGCTGAACAGATCCGCCAGGCACGTCGCGAACCGGTGTTTAGCGCGATGTTGCAGGCCGATAACTACCCGCCTAAGGATGAAAGCCTTATCCGGCAAATCCGTATCAGCCTGACGTTCGCCGATGGTTTCGGGCGGGAGTTGCAAACCAAGCAGAAAACTTCAGCGGGGGAAGCTTATGTGGTTGAGTCGTCGGGGCGTTTGCGCCCGGGCAGTGACGGCAACCCCCTGCGAGCCATCAGTGAACATCGCTGGCGGGTCAGTGGCAGGGTCGAATACAACAACAAAGGGTTGGCTATTCGAAACTATCGACCTTACTTCGCCGATCACTATCGCTATATCGATGACGAAGCACAGCGCGCGGATGGTTACTGCGACCAGCTGTTCTATGACCCGTTGGGCCGCATGACGAGCAAGATCAACGCCAGGGAACATCTAAGCCGCCAGACCTATTGCACCTGGTACACCATCAGCGAAGATGAAAACGACACCTGGGAGCCTGACTCGCCCTGACAAACTGCGGCGCTGCAGACGGTACTTACTGGCTATTTCAGGGCGGATACTCACCCCTGATACAACGCACCCTCCGCCCCCATGACACAGAATTTAATTGATAGCTTCCTAACAAAAAGCGCAGACTAGAGGGCTTGGTAACGCTTTGTATCATTCCGGATGATATTGATCTTCGCTGGGTTCGATTCGTCCCCCGGCACGCGCGCCAGCATTATCCGCCCATCTCAATAGATTGGCGGACTCCCCCTCATGGAACAGTCACTTAAACATTTGCGTTTCCCACTGGCGGCCCTGGCCATCGTGGTGATGAGCGCATGCGGCAAAACTCCCCAAGCGACTGCTCCGGCTCCAGCTGCAAAAGTCAGCGTGGCCAAGGTGCTTGAACAGCCGGTCAATGAATGGGATGAATTCACCGGTCGCCTGGAAGCGCCAGAGACCGTAGAAATTCGTCCACGCGTGTCGGGCCAGATTGATCAGGTCGCCTTTACCGAGGGCGCCCTGGTGAAAAAGGGCGACCTGCTGTTCCAGATCGATCCGCGCCCGTTCCAGGCCACCGTGCGCCAGCTTGAAGCCCAGGTGCAGCAAGCCCGTGCCAATGCCAGCCGTACCGACAACGAAGCCCAGCGCGGCGAGCGTCTGCGCCAGAGCAATGCCATCTCGGCGGAGCTGGCCGACTCGCGCACCACCGCCGCCCAAGAGGCACGCGCCGGTGTCGCAGCCATTCAGGCTCAACTGGACCTGGCCAAGCTCAACCTGAGCTTTACCCGCGTTACCGCCCCGATCAGTGGCCGCGTCAGCCGGGCCGAAATCACCGCCGGCAACATCGTTACTGCAGATGTCACGCCGCTGACCAGCGTCGTGTCCACCGACAAGGTGTATGCCTACTTCGATGCCGATGAACGCGTGTTCCTCAAGTACAGCCAGCTTGCCCGTCAGGGTCAGCGCGGCCAGAGCACACCGGTGTATCTGGGCCTGTCCAACGAAGACGGCAACCCGCATCTGGGCCAGATGAACTTCGTCGACAACCAGGTCAACCCGCAAACCGGCACCATCCGTGGCCGCGCCGTGTTCGACAACGCCGACGGCCGCTTTACCCCCGGCCTGTATGCGCGTCTGAAGCTGGTCGGAAGCGCCACCTACTCCGCCGTGTTGATCAATGAAGAAGCCGTGGGCACCGATCTGGGCAAAAAATTCGTGCTGGTCATGGATGGTGATAACAAGTCGACCTACCGCGCCGTGGATCTGGGCCCGAAAATCGAAGGTCTGCGCATTGTTCGCAGCGGCCTGGACAAGGGCGACACCATCATCGTCAAGGGCCTGCAGAAAGTGCGCCCCGGCTCGCCGGTAACGCCTGAAGTGATCCCGATGGCCAACGAACAGACCCTCGCCGCCCTGGCACAACAACGACAAGCCCTGGAAGCCAGCAACCTGCCACAAATCAAGCCCGCCACTGGCGCGCCGAAGTTGGCCAGCGTCGCGACTCCTCGCGGTTAAGGGACGATAACTCCGATGAATTTTTCCCAGTTCTTTATTCAGCGGCCGATTTTCGCCGCTGTGCTTTCCTTGCTTATCCTGATTGCGGGCGGCATTTCGCTGTTCCAGTTACCGATCAGCGAATACCCGGAAGTCGTCCCGCCTACCGTTGTGGTGCGCGCCAACTTCCCCGGCGCCAACCCCAAGGTGATCGGCGAAACCGTCGCCGCGCCACTGGAGCAGGCCATCACCGGTGTTGAAAACATGTTGTACATGTCTTCGCAGTCCACCGCTGACGGCAAGATCACCCTGACCATTACCTTTGCTTTGGGCACTGACCTGGACAATGCACAGGTGCAGGTGCAAAACCGCGTGACCCGCACCCAGCCCAAGCTGCCGGAAGAGGTGACGCGCATCGGTATCACCGTTGACAAGGCCTCCCCCGACCTGACCATGGTTGTGCACTTGACCTCGCCGGACAAGCGCTACGACATGCTGTACCTGTCCAACTACGCCATCCTCAATATCAAGGATGAGCTGGCGCGGCTCAACGGTATCGGTGATGTGCAGATGTTCGGCATGGGCGATTACTCGCTGCGGGTATGGCTCGATCCAAACAAAACCGCCTCGCGCAACCTGACCGCCACTGATGTAGTGACCGCCATTCGCGAGCAAAACCGCCAGGTGGCCGCCGGTGCCCTGGGCGCTCCACCTGCGCCGAATGCCACCAGCTTCCAGCTGTCGGTCAACACCCAGGGCCGTCTGGTCACTGAGGAAGAGTTCGAGAACATCATCATCCGCTCCGGCGATGACGGCCAGATCACCCGTCTCAAGGACATTGCCCGGGTTGAGCTGGGTTCCAGCCAGTACGCCTTGCGTTCCTTGCTGAACAACCAGCCGGCGGTGGCGATTCCGATCTTCCAGCGTCCGGGTTCCAACGCCATCCAGATCTCCAATGACGTTCGCGCCAAGATGGCCGAACTGAAGAAGAGTTTCCCTGAAGGCATGGATTTCGACATCGTTTACGACCCGACAATCTTCGTCCGTGGTTCGATCGAGGCTGTGGTCCATACCCTGTTTGAAGCGCTGATTCTGGTGGTGCTGGTCGTTATCCTGTTTCTGCAAACCTGGCGCGCTTCGATTATCCCGCTGGTCGCTGTACCCGTATCGCTGATCGGTACATTTGCAGTGATGCATATGTTCGGCTTCTCGCTTAACGCCTTGTCCCTGTTCGGACTGGTGCTGGCCATCGGTATCGTGGTCGACGATGCGATTGTGGTGGTGGAGAACGTCGAGCGAAATATCGAGCTGGGGCTCAACCCGGTGGACGCCACCAAGCGCGCCATGCGTGAAGTGACCGGACCGATCATCGCCACTGCTTTGGTACTGTGTGCGGTGTTTATTCCGGCGGCATTTATCTCGGGCCTGACCGGGCAGTTCTATAAGCAGTTCGCCCTGACCATTGCCATTTCCACGGTGATCTCGGCCTTCAACTCGCTGACCTTGTCCCCGGCGCTGGCGGCGGTATTGCTCAAAGGCCATCACGCACCGAAAGACCGCTTCACTCGCCTGCTGGACCGTATGTTCGGTGGCTGGTTGTTCGGCCCGTTCAACCGCTTCTTCGTCAAAGCCAGTAACGGTTATGTCGGTACTGTGCGACGCATCATTCGTGGCAGCGGCATCGCCATGCTGGTGTACGCAGGCCTGATGGTGCTGACCTGGGCCGGCTTTGCCCACACCCCGACCGGTTTTGTTCCGCCGCAAGACAAGCAATATCTGGTGGCATTTGCTCAACTGCCGGACGCAGCAAGCCTGGACCGCAGTGAAGAAGTGATCAAGCGCATGTCCGAGCTGGCGCTCAAGCAGCCCGGCGTGGCCAACTCGATCGCTTTCCCCGGCCTGTCGATCAACGGTTTCACCAACAGCCCGAACAGCGGCATCGTATTTGTCGCCCTCAAGGACTTTGATGAACGCAAAGACCCGAGCCAGTCAGCTGCAGCCATTGCCGCCACGCTGAACGCCGAGTTTGCCGATATCCAGGAAGCCTATATCGCCATCTTCCCGCCGCCGCCGGTACAGGGGTTGGGCACCATTGGCGGTTTCCGCCTGCAAGTCGAGGACCGCAGCGGCCTGGGCTATGACGAACTGTACAAAGAAGTGCAGAACGTGATCGCCAAGAGCCATAACGTGCCGGAACTGGCCGGGTTGTTCACCAGTTATCAGGTCAACGTGCCGCAAGTCGATGCTGCCATCGACCGCGAAAAGGCCAAGACCCACGGCGTTGCCATCAGCGACATCTTCGATACCCTGCAGATCTATCTGGGTTCGCTGTATGCCAACGATTTCAACCGCTTCGGTCGGACTTATCAGGTGAATGTGCAGGCCGAGCAGCAGTTCCGCCTCGAACCTGAGCAAATTGGCCAGCTGAAAGTGCGTAACAACAAAGGCGAAATGATCCCGCTGGCGACCTTTATCAAGGTCAGCGACACCGCAGGCCCTGACCGCGTGATGCACTACAACGGCTTTGTCACCGCTGAAATCAACGGCGGCGCAGCACCGGGCTACAGCTCCGGTCAGGCCGAAGCGGCGATGGAAAAACTGCTCAAGGAAGAACTGCCCAACGGCATGACCTACGAATGGACCGAGCTGACGTACCAGCAAATCCTCTCGGGCAATACCGCGTTGTTCGTGTTCCCGCTCTGTGTACTGCTGGCATTCCTGGTACTGGCTGCTCAGTACGAAAGCTGGAGCCTGCCATTGGCAGTGATCCTGATCGTGCCGATGACACTGTTGTCCGCGATTACCGGGGTGATTCTGTCCGGCGGTGACAACAACATCTTCACCCAGATCGGTTTGATCGTACTGGTGGGGCTGGCGTGCAAGAACGCGATTCTGATCGTCGAGTTTGCCAAGGACAAACAGGAAGAAGGCCTCGACCCGCTGGCAGCGGTGCTGGAAGCCTGCCGTCTGCGTCTGCGGCCAATCCTGATGACCTCCTTCGCCTTCATCATGGGTGTGGTGCCATTGGTGCTGTCCAGCGGCGCCGGTGCAGAAATGCGTCATGCCATGGGTGTTGCGGTGTTCTCCGGGATGCTCGGGGTGACCTTCTTCGGCCTGCTGCTGACGCCGGTGTTCTATGTATTGATTCGCCGCTATGTGGAGCGCAGTGAAGCGCGCAAAGCGGCCAAGCACCTCAAGTTGGAGTCGCAACAATGAGCGTGAAAGTTTTTCTGCCAAGCCTGTTGGTGCTGGCCTTGAGTGCCTGCGCCGTAGGCCCGGACTACAAGACCCCGGCCACCGAGCCTGCACAGATCAGTGCGGATAACCTGAAGGGCTTTGACCGGGCGCACTTTGAAGGGATCTGGTGGCAGCAATTTGATGACCCGACCCTCAACCAGCTGGTGACTCAGTCACTGGCCGGCAACCGCGAGCTGCGCGTGGCATTTGCCCGCCTGCGCGCGGCCCGGGCGATTCGCGATGACGTCAGTAACGACGCCATGCCGACCATTACCAGCCGTGCCAGCAGCGATCTGGGCAAGGGCCAGATCCCGGGTCAGACCGAAAAGCGCGTCAACAGCGAGCGTTACGACCTGGGCCTGGATATGGCCTGGGAAGTCGACCTGTTTGGCCGTATCCAGCGCGAGCTGGAAGCCAGCGACGCTGACGAACAGGCCGCTGCAGCCGACCTGTATCAGTTGCAAGTCACGATGATTGCAGAATTGGTGGATGCCTATGGTGAATTGCGCGGCGCCCAACTGCGTGAGCGCATCGCTCTGGACAACCTGAAAAACCAGCAGGACTCCAAGGCCATCACCGAAAGCCTGCGTGATGCCGGGGTTGGCGATCAGCTGGACGTGGTGCGTGCTGACGCCCGCCTCGCCTCGGTTGAAGCCAGCGTGCCGCAGCTGCAGGCCGAGCAGGTGCGCGAGCGTAATCGTATCGCCACCTTGCTGGGCCAGCGGCCTGAGCAGTTGAGCGTGGATCTGAGCCCTAAGCAGCTGCCGGCAATTGCCAAGGCGCTGAACATCGGCAATCCCGGCGACCTGTTGCAACGTCGTCCGGACATCATGAGTGCCGAGCGCAAGCTGGCAGCGGCGACGGCCCGAATCGGCGTGGCCAAGGCCGACCTGTTCCCGCGGGTCAGCCTCAGCGGTTTCCTCGGCTTTACCGCCGGGCGCGGCTCGCAGATCGGCTCGGCGGCAGCCAATGCCTGGGCACTGGGCCCACGCATCACCTGGCCTGCCTTTGACCTGGGCAGCGTGCGGGCACGACTGCGCGGTGCCGGTGCAGAAGCCGATGGCGCCCTGGCCAGTTACGAGCAGCAAGTACTGCTGGCTCTGGAAGAGTCGGAAAACGCTTTCAGTGATTACGGCAAACGCCAACAGCGCCTGGTGTCGCTGATCCGCCAGAGCGAGTCCAGCCGCACGGCAGCGGACCTCGCGGCCATTCGCTATCGCGAAGGGACGGTGGACTTCCTGGTACTGCTCGACGCCCAGCGCGAGCGTCTGGCGGCCGAAGACAGCCAGGCCCAGGCCGAGGTTGAGCTGTATCGCGGCGTAGTGGCGATTTACAAAGCACTGGGCGGTGGCTGGCAAGCCGAGACCGTCGCCAGCGCGCACTGATTCAACGAGCTCCTTTGGTTGGCCGCAACCAACCAATTTTTAGCCCCGCGCTCATTCGGTCGCGGGGCTTTTTTTTGGGATTTTTTCACTCAATCCCGGCAAACCGCCGATTTGGCCTGAGGGGGCTCTTGCTATCAGTACCGCGCATCCACAGGTTTGCCGCCCTTGGGCCAGTCCCTGGCCTTGTCGACAAAATCAGGCCGCGGCTGATGGGAGAAGTACTCGGCCACATCCACCGCCTCCTGATCCGACAAGCCGCCCTGCCCCAGCGGGAATTTCTCGTGGAAGCCGATCGGCATATTGCGTTTGACGAACGCCGCCGCCGTGTAGGTGCGCGCCATGCCCGCTCCGATATTGAACGACTCGTCACCCCACAGCGGCGGGTATACAAAGCTGCCGTCGGTATGCTTCAAGCCCTGACCGTTGTCACCGTGGCACACCGCGCATTGCTGCGCATAAATCACCTTGCCGTTTACCGGGTCGGGGACGATCGCCGGATCAACCTTGCCCACGCCCCGACCGGCGACCTTGTCACCCGCCACAGTGTTCATTTTCATCCAGTCAAAATACGCCACCATCGCCTGCATGTCGGCCGAGGCCACCGGCAACGGTTTGCCATCCATCGAGCGACGGAAACATCCATTGATCCGCTCCTCCAGTGTCACTTCCTTGCCCGCCCGTGGCGCATAGCTGGGGAAGAACGCCGAGACCCCGACAAAAGGCGAACCATCGGCGACGGTGCCCGCGTTCAAGTGGCAACTGGTGCAGTTCAGTGCATTGCCGACATTATCCGGCAGCAGCGCCTTGGTTTGCAGGTGCAGGCGCATGCCGCGCACAACCTGGTCGGCATTGGCGGCGTCAAGCAAGTTGGCCAGTCGCGGGGTGACGAAGGCCGTTTCATCGTCAGCCGCAGGGTTGAGCTGCTTGCGCATACTGGTCACTTGCGCGGGTTTGATCGCCGGGGCGGCATTGCCCCAGCTGCTGCGTACAAAACTGAGGATCTCGGCGATTTCATCATCCTGCAGCCGGGCAAACCCGGGCATTGTGTAGACCCGTGGGTGCGCCGCCGTTTGCGGGGTTTTCCAGCCGGTCAGGGTGATATGCAGCAGCGTAGTCGGGTTGGCTGCAACGATGCCCGGGTTGCCGTTCAGCGGCGGGAACATGCCTTTGACCCCACCGCCATCCGGGCGATGGCAGTCGGCGCAGAACTGCGTGTAACCCAGCCCGCCACGGCTGCTGTACAAGGTATCCGGCGCCTTGGCAGGTGTGATCGCTACGGCCGGCATCGGCAAATCATCCTTGCCTGCGGGCAGCGATTTCAAATAGCCGGCGATGGCAGTCAAGTCTTTATCGGTAAAGTGCTGGGTACTGTGGTGAATCACGTCGGCCATATTGCCCGAGACCGTGGCAAAACGGTTTTGCCCGGTCTTGAGCAATTGCACGGTGTCTTCCACCGTCCATAGGTTACGCAGGCTCAAGGCCCGCCAGTTTTCAACGGTTTCCCCCGCCAGATAATGCTTACCGGCACTGCCCGTGTCGCTCATGGCCTTTTCCTGAAAGGCGATGCCGCGCGGCGTGTGGCATGAGCCGCAATGTCCCAAACCCTGCACCAGATAAGCGCCACGGTTCAGCTCGGGGCTTTTGGCCGGATCGGGCACGAACGGTTGAGTGTCGACAAACGCCCGGTTCCACAGGGCCAACCCCCAGCGCTGGTTGAACGGGAAGCCCATATCGGCCTCAAGATTGGCCATTTTTACCGGCGCTACGTCCTGCATCAGGTAAGCGTACAGGGCGCGCATATCGTCTTCGCTCATCTTCGCGTAAGACGGATACGGCATCGCCGGGTACAGGTTCTGGCCCGCAGGCGTCACCCCTTGGCGCATGGCCTTGTCGAACTGCTCAAAACTGTACTGGCCGATACCGGTTGCCGCATCCGGGGTGATATTGCTCGAATAAATCGTGCCCATCGGTGTTTTCAGCTCCAGCCCGCCCGCCATCACGGCTCCACCCTTGGCGGTATGGCAGGCAATGCAGTCACCGAGCCGGGCCACATACTGGCCGCGCTCAATCAGGGTTTTTTCGGAGTTGGCTGCCGTGATCGGCTCACTGGCGTGCACCTCAAGGGTACACAGCAACGTCAGGCCGGCTAGTGCCAGACGTGGAAAAGTAAAAAGCATCGCGTTATTCCTTTAAGGCGTCGATCTGGGGTGGTCCCCTCGAAACGGGCCGTGCTGGTTTTGTTATGGACTCCTCACAGGACGTTTGTACCGGCTTTTACCGCCACCCCGTTTGACCCGGATCATGCACACCGCTACAAGGCGCCGCGGCCGGGCGCTCTAAGCTAGTTCCAAAACGGTATTTTCCCCTTTGATTTAAAGCACTTAGATTCACTCCACCGGACCGCCGGACAACCCCTTTTTAACTTCTTACAACAAGGTCCGGCCCATGTCCGTGCGCACACTCCTGATTGCTCTTTCCATCGCAGGCCTCAGCTTCGGCGCGCAGGCGGCTGATTTGACCATCGGCTATATCACCGGTATCGACCCCACCAAACTGGCCCAGGCCGAGGGCAGTTACGAGAAAGCCATCGGTGAAAAGATCGACTGGCGCCGTTTTGATTCGGGTCCGGCGGTGGTGTCGGCACTGGCATCCGGAGACCTGCAGATCGGCAACCTGGGTTCAAGCCCGCTGGCTGCCGCGGTCTCGCGCAATGTGCCGCTGGTGACTTTTATCGTTACCGCGCAGATCAAGGGTTCCGAAGCCCTGGTAGTACGTGACGGCAGCGGTATCAACGGCCCGCAAGACCTGATCGGCAAAACCATCGCCACGCCCTTTGTCTCGACTTCGCACTACAGCCTGCTGGGCGCCCTGAAACACTGGAACCTCACCCCGCAGCAGGTCAAGGTGGTCAACCTCAGCCCTGGACAAATCACTGCAGCCTGGAAGCGCGGCGATATCGATGGCGCCTTCACCTGGTCACCTGCCCTGGGGGAAATCCGCAAGACCGGGAAAATCCTCACCGATGCAGGCCAGGTCAGCGAATGGGGCGCGCCGACTTTTGAAGTCTGGGTGGCACGCAAGGATTTCGCCGACAAACACCCGGAGATTGTCGCCAAATTCGCCGAAGTCAGTCTCAACGCCATCGCCGACTACAACGCCCACCAGGCGGCCTGGACCACTGATTCGCCGCAGGTCCAGACAATCGCCAGGCTTACCGGCGCCAGCCCCGAAGACATCCCCGAGTTGTTGCAGGGGGCGCACTTCCCTTCGACGGCCGAGCAAAAGTCGGCGCAGTTGCTGGGGGGTGGCACGGCCAAAGATATCGCCGGGACCGCCCTGTTCCTCAAGGACCAGGGCAAGATCGAAGGCGTTTTGCCCGACTATTCGTCTTATGTCAGCGATAAATTTTTACCGAAATAACAAGCTGTTAGCCACTGGCACAACAAATGCTTCCTTACGCCCTACAGCACAGTGCCTTGCACCGCCAGTTTCGCTCTGGCCATGCAATAACCTGGGTGAACCCCGACGCCAGAGGCGTCCCGGATCATAAAAAGGAGCGTAAGGATGGCAACGCCTGTTACAGCGTCACCGATAAACATGCCTGCAGTTAAGACCGTGGGCTTTCTGGTGATACCAAACTTCACCACTATCGGTTTTGCCTCGGCCATCGAAACCCTGCGCATGGCCAATATGGCGGCGCGCTGCGAGATGTTTCGCACCGTCATTATCGCCCCCACCCTCGACCCGGTCACCGCCAGCAACGGCATGCGCATCCTGCCCGACTTTGTGGTGGGTGACGCACCAAAACTGGACATATTGCTGGTGGTGGGTTCAAACCCGATCGTCTCCCACCTCAGCAGCCGTCCGGTGCTCAACTGGTTGCGCAAGCTGGCCCACGAACAAGTGGCCCTGGGCGGCATCTGCACCGGCAGCTACTGGCTGGCCCGCGCCGGGCTGCTCAAGGGCTATCGCTGCACCATCCACTGGGAAGATATCGAAACCCTCAAGGACCACTTCCCGGGGATCATCATTTCCAACCAGTTGTTCGAACTGGACCGCGACCGCTATACCTGCTCGGGCGGCGTGGCCTCGATGGACATGACCTTGCAACTGATTGCCCGTGAACCGGGTGGTCGCGAAATTGCCGCCCACGCTGCCGAGTTGCTGCTGTGCGATCGCGCCCGTGGCCCGCAAGAGCAGCAGCGTGTGCCGCTGCGCCAGAAGCTCGGGACTTCGCAGCCCAAACTGAGTCAGGTGGTGGCAATCATGGAGGCCAATCTGGAGGAGCCGGTCAGCCTTGAAGACCTGGCCCGCTTGAATGAAGTGTCGGTGCGTCAACTTGAGCGCCTGTTCCACAAGCATCTGCAACGCACGCCGAGCCAGTACTACCTGGAGTTGCGCCTGGCGCGGGCGCGAAGCCTGTTGCTGCGCAGCGAATCGCAAGTGCGGGATATCGCCCTGGCCTGCGGCTTTGTCTCGGCGGCGCATTTTTCCAAGTGCTACAGCCGCCTGTTTGGTGTATCGCCCATTGGTGAGCGCAAGCAGGTGGCGTTGCACTAAAACATCACCCGTAGCAGCTGACGAGCGGAGCGAGGCTGCGTCCGGCTGCGACGCGGCCGTAAAACCTGAGACCCTGGGCTATCTGAAAAACCCAGGTGTCTGATTTTGCGACTGCTTCGCAGCCGGACGCAGCCTCGCTCCGCTCGTCAGCGACTACAAAGATTGCGCAGCACACACTGACGCCAACAGGTCGGCCGCCTCGCAGGCTTTTGATCTTGATCTACCCGCCCCATCGGGAGGCCGAGAGGAGGTTCTGCGCAGTGGGTCTCCCGGCATGGATGCCGGGAGAGCCGCGATGGGCCATGGATGGCCCGTGGCGGCGTGCCCACGGAGCGGGACCGGAAGGAGGGAACCTGAGCGCAGCGAAGGCCGTACGCCAGGGGCAAGGCCTTTTTGGTTCCTTTTGTGGCTGTTTGACAAAAGGGACTCGCCGTAAGGGCGAAACCAATATTGCAGTTAGATGCAGATGCCGGATATGTACTCGATTTTACTGTTTTCCTGTAGCTGCTGAGGAGCGAAGCGAGGCTGCGAAGCGACCGTAAAACCTGAGACCCTGGGCTATCTGAAAAACCCAGGTGTCTGATTTTGCGACTGCTTCGCAGCCGGACGCAGCCTCGCTCCGCTCGTCAGCGACTACAAAGATTGCGCAGCACACACTGACGCCAACAGGTCGGCCGCCTCGCAGGCTTTTGATCTTGATCTACCCGCCCCATCGGGAGGCCGAGAGGAGGTTCTGCGCAGTGGGTCTCCCGGCATGGATGCCGGGAGAGCCGCGATGGGCCATGGATGGCCCGTGGCGGCGTGCCCACGGAGCGGGACCGGAAGGAGGGAACCTGAGCGCAGCGAAGGCCGTACGCCAGGGGCAAGGCCTTTTTGGTTCCTTTTGTGGCTGTTTGACAAAAGGGACTCGCCGTAAGGGCGAAACCAATATTGCAGTTAGATGCAGATGCCGGATATGTACTCGATTTTACTGTTTTCCTGTAGCCGCTGAGGAGCGAAGCGAGGCTGCGTCCGGCTGCGAAGCAGTCGCAAATTCAGACACCTGGGCTTTTCAGATAGCCCTGGGTCTCAGGTTTTGCGGCCGCTTCGCAGCCGGACGCAGCCTCGCTTCGCTCCTCAGCGGCTACAGACGGCTACAGGCCGGGCCAGGTTAATCCTGCAACGCCTTGTAAGCCGTCTCCCGGCTCGCCAGCATCGCCACCAGTGCCACAGCCGCGGCGGCCAGCAGGTACCAGGCCGGAGCCATTTTGTTGCCGGTCATCTGAATCAGCCAGGTGGCAATAAACGGCGCAGTCCCGCCAAACACCGCATTGGCCACGTTAAAGCTGAAGGCAAACCCGCTGAAACGTACCCGCGTCGGGAAGATCTCGGCCAGAAAGCACGGCAAGGTACCGTCGTTCATCGCCAGGATGGCGCCGAAGGCAATCTGGATCATCAGAATCACCACCAGCGACGGGTTGCCCAGCATCCCGAACAGCGGAAAGGTCAGCAGCAGGAACATCACTGACGCACTGACCAGCATGGTCTTGCGGCCATAACGGTCCGACAGCTTGCCCATCAAAAAGATCAGGCCGATGTAGGTCGCCAGCGACACCGTGGACGCGATAAATGAATCACTCTCGCTCATGCCCATTTCCGTCGACAGGTAGGTCGGCATGTAACTGAGCAACAGGTAGAAAGCCACCGCGTTCAGACAGGTCACGCCAATGCCGATCAACACCGGCCGACGATGCACCGTAAGCAACTCGCGAACCGGGGCATGGGTCGCGCACTCCTTGGCCTCCAGACGTTTTTCCATCTCCAGGAACTTGGGCGAGTCCTGCAAATGCACACGAATATAGCGCCCTACCAGGCCAAAGGGTGCCGCCAGCAGAAACGGCAGACGCCAGCCCCAGTCGTGCAGGTTTTCAAGCGTCATCAAGGCATGCATGCCCGCGACAAACATCGCGCCAAACAGCAGGCCGGCTGCCGTGCTCGCCGGTACGATGCTGGTATAAAAACCGCGCTTGCCCTCAGGGGCATACTCGGCCAGAAATGCCGAAGCTCCGGCGTATTCCCCTGACGCCGAAAAGCCCTGCACCAGACGAATCAATAACAGCAACACCGGTGCCCACAGGCCGATCTGGTTATAGGTGGGCAACAGGCCAATGCAAAAAGTCGCGACTGTCATGATCAGGATCGACCAGGACAAAGCGCTGCGTCGCCCGTACTTGTCGCCAAAATGCCCCCAGACCAGACCACCGAACGGGCGCACGATAAACGACAGGGCAAACACCGCGAAGGTGGCCAGCAGCCCGGTGGTGGTGTCGGTTTGCGGGAAGAACGTCAGAGCGATGACCGTCGCCAGGTAACCATAAGCAGCGTAATCAAACCACTCGACAAAGTTGCCCATAAAGCTGGCCGTGGCAGCACGGCGCAACGCCTTGCGCTCACTGAGGCGCTCGACTTGCTGTTGGGGGGTCAGGGGCAAAGCGATACTTGCGCTCGGGATACTCATTGAGCACCTCCTGAGAAAGAGATGCGTGATGGAAAAATGGCAAGCAACGTCGGGACATGGGACATGACAGATACCCTCATTGTGTTCTTTTTGGCAGGGGTAAACAGGTCAGAAAACGCTGCGCAATCTGTGTGCGCATACGTTGGTATCGAGCTCGGAGTGGGAGCGAGCCTGCTCCCACAATGCCGCGCAATGACTATTTTTTAATGATGTTGTGCTGCGGGCCATACGGAAAATGGGTGATGTTCTCGCCGCCCTGTTCGTTGACGATCAGGATGTCGTGCTCGCGATACCCGCCCGCTCCAGGTCGCCCCTCAGGGATCATGATCATAGGTTCGATCGACACCACCATGCCCGGCTCCAGCACCGTGTCGATATCTTCGCGCAGCTCCAGCCCGGCTTCGCGGCCATAGTAATGGCTCAGTGTGCCAAAGGAGTGACCATAACCGAAGGTGCGGTATTGCAGCAGATCGTGCTCCATGAAAATCTCATTGAGCTGCAGGGCAATGTCCGAGCACTTCATGCCGGGCTTGATCAGTTTCAGGCCGGCCTCGTGGACCTTGACGTTGACCTCCCACAGGCGCAGGTGCTCGTCCGAGCAATGGTCCAGAAACAGGGTGCGCTCCAGTGCTGTGTAGTAACCGGCAATCATCGGAAAGCAGTTGAGGCTGAGGATATCGCCCTTGTTCACCTTGCGGCTGGTGACCGGGTTGTGCGCACCGTCGGTGTTGATCCCCGACTGGAACCAGGTCCAGGTGTCCATCAATTCCGAATCGGGAAAGGTGCGGGCGATTTCACGCACCATCGCCTGGGTGGCATGCAGCGCCACTTCATATTCCGGCACCTGATCACGCAAGGCTTCGACGATGGCCGCACCACCGATATCGGCAATCCGTGCGCCGTGACGGATGATGGCGTGTTCTTCCGCCGACTTGATCATGCGCATGCGCATGCAAGGTGCGGCAATATCCACCAATTCGGCCTGGGGGTAGCGGCTGGCGAGCTTGTCGCGATTGAGCAGGTTCATGTGGTCGAACTCGATACCGATGCGCCCCGCCTTGGGCAGCGCCTGCTGGATCGCCACAAAGTAGTTGTCGCGCTGCCAGTCGGTGTACACGATGTTGTCTGTGCCCATGGTCCGGCGCCACGGCTGGCCACCGTCGATATTGGCGCTGATGGTCACGGCGCTGTCCTGGGTCACCACCAGCGCGTAGTTGCGGCCAAACGAGCAGTACAGAAAGTCGCTGTAGTAGTTGAGGTTGTGGTACGAGGTAAACACTGCGGCATCAATATTGTTCTGCGCCATATACGCCCGCAATTTGCCCTGGCGGTTGGCGTACTCCCGGGCCGAGAATGTCGGAGTGACTTTTTCGCCGTTCTTGATCTGGATGGTTTTCGGCATTTGCATGGCATGTATCCCTGTCTTTGATCGAGCGTCAGAAGCCGCCGGCAGGCGGGTCGTTGAGGAACATTCGAACAGATACAGGCATGGCTTTTTTGTGCGAATCCGACCTGTAGTTGATCAGATCCGCTGTGCAAACTGGCCTCCCTTTTCTTGATAGCATTTGCGCAGCATGGCTAATGATGGGATATTTGCGAATGTGAAATATTCTCATTAGATCCCCCCCCACTATGCACATATCCCCCCGGCTACTTCTGGTAGAAGACGACTTCAGGATGCGCCACGACCTGGAGCGTCACCTGCTGCAACGCGGCTTTGCCGTGACGTCCTGCAGCGACGGCATTCAAGGCCTGAATGCCTTGCAGGCCCAGTGTTTCGATCTGGTGCTGCTCGATATCATGCTGCCCGGCATGGACGGGCTGGCCCTGCTTGAAGCCTTGCGCCAGCAGCAGGACGTACCGGTGATGCTGATGTCGGCACTGGGCAACGAGCAGGATCGCATCACCGGGTTCACCCGCGGCGCCGACGACTACCTGCCCAAGCCCTTCAGCCTGGCCGAGCTGGACGCCCGCACCGATGCCCTGCTGCGGCGCATGGCGATGTTGCAGCGCCCGCCGCTGCCGCCGTCCAACCCGCTGCTGACCTTCGATGAGCAGGCCCAGGACGTGCTGCACAATGGCCAGAGTGCAGGCCTGACCCACTCCGAATTCCGCCTGCTGATCACCCTCCACGAACATGGTGGCGAGCCACTGAGCAAGGCGTTTCTCTATCGGCATGTGTTGCACCGCATCTACACCCGACTGGACCGCGGCCTGGATGTGCATGTGTGCAATGTGCGCCGCAAGCTGGCAGCCATTGGCGCCTGGCATTTGCAGATCCAGGCCGTGCGTGGCCAGGGCTATATTCTGGTCGGCATGGAAAAACCCTGATGCGTCGCCATCCCTTGTTATGGAAACTGGCCCTGCTGCAAATCGCCTTCTGCCTGCTGCTGACGTGGATCATCTGGATCTGGGGGGTGTCGGCCGAGCGTCGCACCTACTTTCTCTCGGCCGCCGACCAGCAGTACCTGGCCGATTACGCCCAGCAGGCTGAGGGCATCTGGCACAGTCAGGGCACGCCCGGACTGGCCCGTTTTACCGAACAGCTGGCGGCCAGCGAAGGCACCTGGGTAACAGTGCTGGGGCCAACCCTGCAAAGTCTGAGCAATACCCCGATCAGCGCAGAAAACTATCGCCAACTGACCTTTATGCGCCAACTGAACTGGCCCATGAGCCGACGTCTGCAGGACGAGTTGCCCTATGTCAGCATCCCTTTTCCCGGGCAACCGGAGCAGGGCCAGTTGGTGCTGCAGTTGCCCGAACGGTTGTTGCCCGGCGGCCTGACACCCTGGACCCACGCGCTCAGCCACGGTGTGATGCCAACCCTGCTGGCCGCCCTGCTGGGGCTGCTGATCTATCGCCATCTGGTGCTGCCGCTCAACCGCTTGCGTGACCGCGCCGATGCCCTGCGTGCCGATGACCTGGACAGCGCCGCACCCTCGCCGCTGATCGAACGCCGGGACGAACTGGGCGAACTGGCCCAGGCCTTCGAGCACATGGCCGCACGCTTGCGCCAGAGCCTCAACCAGCAGCGCCTGTTACTGCGCACCCTGTCCCACGAACTGCGCACCCCGCTGGCGCGCCTGCGCATCGCCCACGACAGTCATCTGCCCGTGGAGCAAATGCGCCAGCGTCTGGACCGTGAAATCGACGATATGCAGCGCCTGCTAGAAGACACCCTCAACCTGGCCTGGATGGATACCGAGCGTCCACAGCTGGCCAGCGAACCGGTGCTGGTGCTGTCAGTGTGGGAAGCCCTGTGTGAGGACGCCTGCTTTGAAAGCGGCTGGCCAAAAGATCGCCTGCCCTGCCTGCTGGGCCTTGACTGCTGTGTGCAGGTACACCTCGACAGCCTGGCCCAGGCCCTGGAAAACCTGCTGCGCAATGCCATTCGCTATTCGCCGCCCGGCGCCAAAGTGACCCTGAGCGGCTGGCGTGAAGGTGATGCCTGGCACCTGCGCCTGAGCGACGAAGGCCCCGGTGTTGACCCGTCAGACCTGGCCGGCCTGTTCGTGCCCTACCAGCGCCTCAAGGGCTCGATCGGCGAAGGCTTCGGCCTGGGCCTGGCAATTGCCCAGCGAGCCATTGAACTGCAACAGGGTCGGCTATGGGCGAGCAACGGCGAATCGGGGTTGTGCATGCATATGTTGTTACCAGCTGCGCAAGAACCCGCCCCCTTCTAACCTTCGTAACCTCTGTAATCTCTGTAATTTCTGTAGCCGCTGACGAGTGGAACGAGACTGCGATCGAGCGCGGAGCGGTCGTAAAGCCGGTAATCGCGGTCTCTCGCACTGAACAAGTTGCATGGTTAACGGCCGCTACGCAGCCGATCGCAGCCTCGTTCCACTCGTCAGCGGCTACACATGCCCTAAGAGTTTAGAAAGTTAATGCGCTTTACTCTCAATTAGCATTCATTATCATTCGTGATCTTCCTGTATCAGGCTGTCCCGGAGATCACCCGATGTTGCAACATGCGCTGCGCCCTATCGCTCCCTTCGTTCTGTCCGGCTGCTGCTTGCTGGCCAGCTCTGTGCATGCCGCTGCCGCGCTGGAGCTGGAAAACACCAACGTGGTCGCCACCGCACTGGAAGAAACCAAACAAGCCCCGGGTGTATCGGTAATCACCGCCGAAGATATCAAGAAGCGCCCGCCGGCCAATGACCTGTCGCAGATCATCCGCACCATGCCCGGCGTCAACCTCACCGGCAACTCCACCAGCGGCCAGCGCGGCAACAACCGCCAGATCGACATCCGTGGCATGGGCCCGGAAAACACCCTGATCCTGGTCGATGGCAAGCCGGTCAACAGCCGCAACTCGGTACGCTACGGCTGGCGCGGCGAGCGTGACAGTCGTGGCGATACCAACTGGGTGCCGGCCGATCAGGTAGAAAGCATCGAAGTACTGCGTGGTCCGGCAGCAGCCCTGTACGGCAACGGTGCGGCTGGCGGCGTGGTGAATATCATCACCAAACAGGCCGGGACCCAAACCCATGGCGACGTGACGGTGTATTCCAACTTCCCCACCCACAAGGATGAAGGTGCCAGCAAACGCGTAAGTTTCGGCCTCAACGGCCCGCTCACCGACAACCTGAGCTATCGCGTATACGGCAATATCGCCAAGACCGACCCCGATGACTGGGACATCAACGCCGGCCATGAATCGGCCCGTACCGGTAACCAGGCGGGTACCCTGCCCGCTGGCCGCGAAGGCGTGCGCAACAAGGATGTCAACGGCCTGCTCAGCTGGCGCATGACCCCGCAGCAGACCCTCGACTTCGAGGCCGGTTACAGCCGTCAGGGCAACCTCTATACCGGCGATACGCAAAACACCAACAGCAACGCCTATGTCAAAAGCCTGCTGGGCCACGAGACCAACCGTACCTACCGCGAAACCTATGCCCTGACCCACCGTGGTGAATGGGACTTTGGTAACAGCGTGGCCTACCTGCAATACGAAAAAACCCGCAACACGCGGATCAACGAAGGCCTGGCGGGCGGCACCGAAGGGATTTTCAGTAATGGCGAATTTTACACCGCAGTGTTGCGCGACCTGACCGCCCACGGCGAGGTCAATCTGCCGCTGCAGGCAGGCTTCGACCAGACACTGACCCTGGGCAGCGAATGGACCCAGCAAAAACTCGACGACCCCAGCGCCAATACCCAGTCCACCAGCGAAGGCGGTACGGTCGCGGGCCTGAGCAGCAGCAACCGCAGCACGGCATCCTCGGCGCAGATTTTCTCGCTGTTTGCCGCGGACAATATCGAGCTGCTGCCGGGCACCATGCTGACGCCGGGCCTGCGCCTGGACCATCACAGCGTGGTCGGCAACAACTGGAGCCCGTCGCTCAACCTGTCCCATGCCCTGACCGACACCGTCACCCTCAAGGCCGGTATCGCCCGCGCCTATAAAGCGCCGAACCTGTACCAGCTCAACCCCGATTACCTGCTCTACAGCCGCGGCCAGGGTTGCTACGGGCAGAGCACCAGTTGCTACCTGCAAGGCAACGCCGACCTGAAAGCTGAAACCAGCGTCAACAAGGAACTGGGCATCGAGTACAAGGACAACGGCGTCGTCGCCGGCCTGACTTACTTTCGCAACGATTACAAAAACAAGATCGAGTCCGGCATGAGCCCCGTCGGCACTGCCGTGGGCGGTACCGGCAGCTACGCCAATGCAGCGATCTATCAATGGGAAAACGTGCCCAAGGCACTGGTTGAGGGCCTGGAAGGCACCTTGACCCTGCCCCTGGCGGCGCAAGTGACCTGGACCAACAATTTCACCTACATGCTGCAATCGAAAAACAAGCAGACCGGTGACGCCCTGTCGGTCACGCCGCGCTACACCCTCAACTCCATGCTGGACTGGCAGGCTACCCATGATCTGTCGCTGCAGGCCAGCGTGGCCTGGTACGGCAAACAGACGCCGAAGAAATACGACTACCACGGCGACCGCGTGACCGGCACGGCCAATAACCAGTTATCGCCTTATGCCGTTGCCGGCATCAGCGGTACCTACGCCATTACCGCCAACCTGAGCCTGACCGCGGGTGTCGACAACCTGTTCGACAAGCGCCTGTTCCGCGAAGGCAACGCCCAGGGCGTGGCCAATATTGCCGGGGCTGGGGCCGCTACTTACAACGAACCCGGGCGCACGCTGTACACCAGCCTGACCGCTTCGTTCTGACCCTGACGAGACCGCCTGATGAGAAACCTCACCCGCCCTCTGGCGCTACTCCTTGCCCTGGCCCTGCCAGGGCTGGCAGCACAGGCAAGACCTGCGCCTGACCAGCCGATGGACACTCGCCTGTTGCAACGCACGGATCTGGACTACCGCTTCAGCCGCTTGCTGATCGACTCCGCCGACGGCCAGCGCCATTACCAGCTATGGATCGGCCGGCCCGACAGCGCACCACCGAAAAGCGGCTACCCGGTGGTGTGGATGCTCGACGGCAATGCGGCCATCGGCGCACTGGATGCCGACTTGCTGCACGCCCTCGCCCGCGGCAAGGCGCCGTTGCTGGTCGCGATCGGTTACCAGACACCGTTGCGCATTGAGCGTAATGCCCGCACTTACGACTACACCCCGGACAGACCTGGACTCATGGAGCAAAGCGATCCGTTGACCGGGCTGCCCAGTGGCGGTGCGGATGTATTCCTTGACCTGTTGCGCGAGCGCATGCGACCTGCGGTGGCGGCCAAGGCACCGATCAACCTGCAGGAGCAAACCTTGTGGGGCCATTCTTACGGCGGTTTACTGGTGCTGCACGCCCTGCTCACCCGCCCCGGCGAATTTGCCCGTTACGCAGCGGCCAGTCCGTCGCTGTGGTGGACCGACATCCATGCCGGCCCGGACTTCAAGCATCGCATGAACGGGCACAAGGCCGATGTGCTGTTGATGCGCGGCACGGCCGAACCCGGAAACCCGCGCGGCCCGAGCAACGGCGAGCCAGACAGACTGATCCGCCGGCTGGCGGGTGAACTGAGTGATATCCCGGGACTGACGGTTGAATATCAGACATTCGACGGCATGAGCCATGGCGAAACCCTGCCGGCTTCGCTGCGGCGGGTATTGCAAAACTTGTAGCCGCTGCCGGCCCAGCGAACTTTTGTGGGAGCGGGCTTGCTCGCGATGGCAGCGCCTCGGTTGGTCTGGCAGACTGCAGCGCCTGTATCGCGAGCAAGCCCGCTCCCACAACGAATGGGGCGGTATCCATCTACCCTGGAAGTTTACGTGTTTGAATTAACCAGCTATCTGGGCCTGTTTCTCGCCGCCTTCGGCGCTGCATCGCTGCTGCCCATGCAATCGGAAGCCGTGCTGGTCGGCATGCTGCTGTCCGGCAAATACGTCGCCCTGACGCTGCTGGCAGTCGCCACCCTGGGCAATGTGCTGGGGTCGGTATTGAATTGGCTATTGGGCCGTTCAGTCGAACGCTTTCGGCACAAACGCTGGTTCCCGGTCAGCGAGCAAAAGCTCGACAAGGCCCGGCAGTTCTATCTTCGTTATGGACGCTGGTCACTGCTGCTGAGCTGGGTGCCGATTATCGGCGACCCGCTGACCATGGTCGCCGGGGTCATGCGCGAACCGCTGTGGCGTTTCGTGCTGATCGTGACCCTGGCCAAAGGCGCCCGCTATCTGCTGCTGGCAGCGGCCACCCTGGGCGGGTCCTAGACGACCAGCCCGCGGAGCGTCAAACCGGTTCTGCGGCGATGCGGTTTTCCATCACAGGCGGGTACTCAGGCAGCCATGACAGTGGCATCAACTGGCTGTATTTCTGATAGAAACAAGCCTGAATGCGCCCGCGAATCTGCTCAAGCTGTTCGATCAAATCTCTCAGCGCCAGCTGTTGTGAAGCCAGGCGAACTTCATCCTCGGCGGTATCGCTGTCAGGTAACTGGATCACCTGCAGTGCAATGCTTTCACTGAAATAAGCAGGCACCCGCCGGCCATTGCGATACAGCTGGTTCTCGGCGCGATAACACTGCACAAGCCCGGCCAGAATCATTTCGGCCTTGTTCAACCCACTGGCCAGACGAGGTTTCACATTGCGTTTTTCGTCCAGTGTCGACTGGTAACTGACCAGTTGCTCATTGCACGCCAGAACATCCGCTTCAAGCTTCTCAAGGTACTCGCCCTTGAGGGCCAGCAACTCGTTGCGCACATCGGCAATTTCATCCTGATAAACACTCAAGGCTTCATTGCGACGCTTGCGCTGTTTGCCAGAACCGCCGTGGTTTTGTGCCTTGAACGCGCACAATTCAGCCTCACGCTCACGCGCACTGTACTCGAGGCGCTGCAAACGAACGGCGTAATCACTGACTAGGCTGTTGGCAGCACGCTCGAAGTCTTGATCAACATGCACGCAGTTGTTCACCGTACGGGTGATATCCAGCGTGTCGAGGCGCTTTTCGATCAGGGCGATCCATGACTCGGCCCAGGCCAGGGCCTTGTCACGTTCCGACTCAAGCGTGACACGGATCTTTTCCTCGACGGCCGTCAACCGGGTGGCTTCCACAGGCGGATAGCCCTGTTCACCGTGGCGTCGGGCTTGCTCAACGATGTCGAGGTCACGCTTGAGGCTTTCGAACTCGGGCGCTGTCAGCAATGGCTTGCCTGCGCGCTCACGCTTGCAGTCAGCCTGCCCCAAAATATTCAACAACTTTTTGAATAACTGCATGGCGTTCGCTCCGCTAAACCCTTGATCTCAATAGCCGGCACTTCAGATTAATATCATCATGCCAATGCCTTTGCATAACAACAATAGCTTAGTAGCACTTTGATATCTGCACAGCCAAAACCGTGGAAAAACAGCGTTATGGCGAATGATTCCTGATGCCGAATCTATAAGCTGACAGGCCTGTCAAGTTTTTGAAAATTTATCCTGGCCACCCGGCAACGAAATGCTCTTTCAGGTAAATACCCGCAGAATCTTGAAAATACGGAGCTTTTAACCGCAAAAATCAGTTTAGTTTCGATATTAAAAATAACAAAAAAATACATAAAATCTGAAATCAAAATGAAACAGCCCCCCTCTACCTTTGCAACCTGTCACTTGAGACAGGTTTTGCACGCTTTACGCTCTGGCAAACCACAAGTGAAAAACTGAACGGATGGTCAGCTTTTTTTTGACCCCCTCTGTGGACTGGAGTGCATGTGATGCGAAGCTGGGAAGAACCTAAGAAAAAGCGCCTGCATATCGAGATCATTCCGATGATCGACGTCATGATGTTCCTGCTGGTGTTTTTCGTATTGATCAGTCTCAACGTGATCCCGGCACTCGGCATCAAGACTCAGTTGCCCGGCGCCGCCCACGCCCAGCAACTCAAGCCGCAAAACAAGGCCGTGATCACCCTGGGCCTGCAAGACCGCCTGCAACTGGACGGCCAGGACCTCAACCAGGCCGACCTGATTGCCCGGCTCAAGGGCCTGGAGAAACCCGACGAGAAGATGGTGATCATCCTCAACAGCGATGCCGGCGTTGAAGTGGCCCGCCTGGTGAGTGTGATGGACGTACTCAAGGGCAGCGGTTTTTCTTCCGTTTCCATCGCGACCCGGAAGCTTTAGGCCATGTCGGTTTTTTTCAAATCACGCAAAGCCATCGCCTGCTTGCCGGCCATCTGCCTGCTGGCCGTCGCCGTGCACAGCGCCATGGACCCGGACCTGAAAATCACGCCCAAGTACGACGACAGCGCAGTCGAGGTGGCCCTGGTCGACCTCGATGAATTGCTGCCGCCACCGCCGCCGGAACCCGAGCCGGAACAGGTCGCCGAACTGCCATCACCGATCGAAGAAGTGGTTGAGGCCATCGTCGTCGAGCCGCCACCACCGCCCAAACCCAAGCCACCTGTGCCCAAACCGCCGCCGCCCAAGCCAAAACCGCTGGTAGCCAAAGCCGTGCCGCCAGCACCCAGACCGCAAACCGTGGCTCAGGCACCTGCGCCTTCCCCGGTAACTGCTGCGCCAGCCCTCGTGGCGCCAGCTCCGCCGGCCGCCCCGGCGCCGCGCACCTCTTCGCCAGACCTGGAGAGCCGCTACATCGCCCGCCTGCTGGCGGAGCTGGAGAAATACAAGCAATACCCGCGAGGTCGCGAGGCTTCACTGCAACGCCCCCAAGGCAATGTGGTGGTGTGGCTGCTGGTTGACCGCAGCGGCAAGGTGCTCGACTCGGGCATTGAAAAGAAGGCGAGCAACATGCTGCTCAATCGCGCCGCACAAACCAGCTTGCAACGCCTCGACAAAGTTGTGCCCTTCCCCGAGGAAAGTTTCTCGGGCAAGGATAAATACCGTTTCAGCGCCACGCTTGTATACAACACAGAGCCATAACTAAAGCACGTCAGCTCTGACACTTACGCTTAGGGGAAACTGTTTTGAAACTCAATACTTTATTCGCAACGCTACTGGCCGTTGGGGTTGGCGGCTGGACGCTATCAACGCTCGCGGAAGATACGGTTGATATAGGCAAAGTGAATGTCACCGGACAGAGTCTGGGCAATGGCCTTATGGTCGAAGAAGACAGTGCCAAAGGCCGCTCGACCGTGACCAAGGAAGCCATGGACGAAATGGCACCCACTGCCAACGCCATCGACAAACTCAAGTACACCCCGGGCATCAACGTTTCCAGCACCGACGCATCAGGGGTAAGCGGCACCAGCTTCACCATGCGCGGGATGAACTCCGACCAGGTCGGCGTATCCTCGGACGGTATCCCGATCAACGATTCCGGCGACTATGCGGTGTATGCCAACCTGCTCGGCGACCCGGAAAACCTCGGTGAAGTCTTCGTCACCCAAGGCTCTTCGGAAATCGACGGCCCGCATATCGGTTCCAGCGGTGGCAATATCGGCCTGGTGACCCTGCGTCCCACCAAGGACTTCGGCGTCTTTGTCAAACAATCGGTCGGTTCCAACAGTTTGAACAAATCATTCGCACGGATTAACACCGGCGATCTGAATGGTTTTAAAACCTTTGTCTCGGCGTCCCATACCGAAGGCGAAAAGTGGCGCGGCAAAGGCACCGTTCGCGCCGACAGGGTTGAATGGAATACGCTGTTCGAAGATGGCAATGGCAACTCGACCAATGCCATTTTTAAATACAGCACCCAGGAAAACTACAACTACAACACCCTGAGCAAGGCACAGTTCCAGAAGTCCGGCCGTGGCCTCGACTATGCCGAAATACCTATCTATAACAGCAGCGGCAAGTTGACCCAGTACTACAAGATCAACCGCAACCCGTTTGAAAACGCCTCGGCCACCCTGACCCAGCGCTTTCAGTTGCGTGACGATCTGGCGCTGACCATTGCGCCCTACTACTTCTGGTCCAATGGCGGCAGTTTCAGCGGCCAATCGGCGACCGGGCTGTCTTCTACCAGCGACAAGGCCGGCAACTTCGACCTCAGCGGGCTGGCCTATGACACCTACTACCGCCCTTCATGGACAGAGAGTTGGCGCCCTGGCGTGACCACCAAACTGAAATGGGACTTCAACGAAGCTCACAGTATCGATGTCGGCTACTGGTATGAACGCGCCCGCCAGCGCCAGACCCAGCCCTTTATCAGCATCACCGAAAACGGCACGCCGGAAGATATCTGGGGCGATTACAACAGCGGCAACCAGCTCACCGACAAAAATGGCGCCACGGTGCAGGGCCGTCATCAGTACACCGTTACCCCGGCACAGAAAATCTGGGCTCAGGACGTATGGACCGTCACCCCTGACCTGACCCTCACCGGCGGCATTGCGTACCAGTACGTCGAACGCGACGGCAACAACCTCGGCAGCCTGTACAGCGCTCCCGAAAAGCGTGATGCCAGGTACCACGAGTTTTTGCCCAACTTCAGTGCGCGCTACCAGATCAACGAGCAGAACCAGGCGTTCTACAACGTCACCCGCAATATGCGTACGCCGCCCAACTATGTGCTTTACAACGCCGGCGACTCCATCAGCCTGGCCCCGGAACTGAGCTGGAACCAGGAACTGGGCTGGCGTTTCACCCAGGACGACATGCTGCTTAGCGCCACCCTGTTCCATATCTCGTACAAGGATCGCCAGCTGTCGACCACCAATGCGGACGGTGACTACGAAATGCTCAACGTCGGCAGCGTGGTCAACAAGGGCCTGGAGCTGGAGTGGAGCGGCCTGCTGCCCTACAACTTCAACTACTACACCTCCTATACCTACACCAGCGCCGAGCAGCAGGACGACGTGACCACACGCAACAAGGAGCTGCCAACCTCCGGCAAGCAACTGGCCAATGTGCCGAAAAACATGCTCAACGCCAGCCTGGGTTACGACAACAAGCGCTATTACGGCAACGTGGCCGCCAAGTATGTGGGCAGCTACTACGGCGACCTGACCAACGACCAGGAAATCTCCGGACGTACCACCTTCGATATCAACGCCGGGGTACGCCTGCCGGTGGACAAGAAGATCCTCAAATCGGCGGCCATCCGCGTCTCGATGCTCAACGTATTTGACAAGGAGTACCTGTCATCGGCGCGCACCGTGGTGCTCAACGCCGCACCGGTCAACGGCGTCAGCGCCGCCACGCCTTACTACAACGTCGGTGAAGAACGCACGGCCATGGTCTCTTTCGAAGCCAGCTTCTGACCCCCGCACCCGGGCCTGCCAGCACGGCAGGCCCGGGTCATGAACGTATTGAGAGGACACCCCGAATGAACATGAATCTGCTCCACGACATCACCTTCTACGTCATGTACGGCGCCGCAGCCCTGGCCGCCTTTGTGGTCGTCGAACGCTGCATCTTCTTCAGCTACTCGCTGCGCAAGGCGCGTCAGCTGGTGCCTGCGGTCAATGCCAAAGTGCGCGGCATCGCCGACCTGCCTGCCGGACTGACCGCACGGGACAGCCTGCCCCTGCAACTGCTCTCGCAGATCTACGACGGCCGTCGCCAACTGCATTCGCACCAGGAGCTTGAAGACCTCGGCCAGGCCATTTACATCTCCATGCGCGGCAAGCTGTCCCACAGCCTGTGGATCCTCGAAGCCGTGGTCGCGGGTGCGCCGCTGCTGGGCCTGCTCGGCACCATCATGGGCATCATCGACACCTTCAAGGCACTGGCCGAGGCCGGTGTTTCCGATCCGGGCGAAGTGTCCCGTGGCATAGGTACGGCGCTATACGCCACCGCACTGGGGATCTCCATTGCCCTGGTGGGCATGGTCTTCAACAGCCATCTGCAGGACCGCCTGGAACTGATCAACGACCATCTCAAAATGCTCCTGCTGCGCGCGGGCCTGGGTACGCAATACGTCGCCACGGCTGCGTCCGACCCCGTACACGTCGGCCAGCCGCGTACCGCCTGAGCCACATCTAGGAGCCCCCATGTCCAATGTACTTTGGCGCTTGCACAGTGCCAGCCTGGCCATCCCGCTGGCGCTGGTGCTGGGCGCCTGCCAGCAGCCGGCCAAACCGGTCGATGTGAATATTGCCGCGATCAACGACTTTCACGGCAATCTGGCCGCCACCCCGTTCACCTACACCGATGCCACGGCACCGGCTGGCAAAGTGTCGCTCAAGGCGGGGGGTATCAACGCCCTCAGCGGGGTGGTTGGCGAACTGCGCAAACAGGACCCGCAACTGCTGTTGATTGGCGCGGGAGACATGATCGGCGGCAGCCCGCCGATGTCTTCGATGTGGGCCGACGAGCCAACACTTGAAGCCCTCGGCGAACTGGGGCTCAAGCTCAGCGCGATCGGCAACCATGAACTGGACCAGGGCAAGCTGGAGTTGCAACGCCAGATCAACGGCGGCTGCGTCTCGTCGCGCCCGGACAAGGCCTGCCAGTTCGACAACAACTACAGCGGCACCCGCTTCCCCTATATAGCGGCCAACCTGATAGACACCCAGACCGGCAAGCCGCTGTTCCCTGCCTACCGCATCGAACAGGCCAACGGCGCCAAAATCGCCTTTGTCGGCGCCGTGCTGCGCGACGTTTCGGCCTATGTCAGCAAGCAGAGCATGGACGGTCTCTACACCCTCGACGAAGCCGAAGCGATCAACGCGCAACTGCCCGAACTGCGCAAGCTCGGGGTGGATGCGGTGGTCGCGGTGATTCACCAGGGCGGTGAAACCGCAGAGCGCTTCGACCAGCAGGATTGCAGCCAGCTCAAGGGCGATATCGTCGACGTGGCCAAGCGTCTGGACCCGCAAATCAAAGTGGTGATTACCGCCCATACCCACCAGGGCTACCTGTGCCGTCTGGGCGACAAGCTGATCACCCAGGGCAGCTCGTTCGGGCGCCTGCTGACCCATATCACCCTCACCCTGGACCCGGTCAAGCACCAACTGCTCGATGCCAGGGCTCAGAACATTGTGGTCGACCCCGCCCGTTATCCGCCGCTGCCAGAAATTGCCGCATTGCAGGCCGATATTGAAGCGCGCAGCAACGAACACCTGAACAAACCCGTGGCCCGAATCGCCACCGGCGAAATCAACCGTACCCTCAACGACGCCGGCGAGTCGGCCATGGGCGACCTGATTGCCGATGCACAATTGCACGCCACCCGCGCGCTGGGTGCACAGGTGGCACTGACCAACATGGGTGGCATCCGCACCGACCTGATCCTCGAACCCGGTCAGCAGCATCTGACCTATGGCCAGGTAGCCTCCGTGCAACCGTTCAACAACACCCTGAATATCCTTGCCCTCAGCGGCGTCCAGCTCAGGCAACTGCTGGAGCAGCAATGGCAGAGCAACGGCTTCGGTTTTTACCCCCTGCAGCCATCGGCCTCCCTCACCTATCGCTGGGATGCCAGCAGGCCCCAGGGCCAGCGGATCATCGCCGACAGCCTGAAAATCGATGGCAAACCGGTACTGCCAGAACAGACCTACCGGATCACGGTCAACTCGTTTATGGCCGGGGGCGGTGACAATTTCAGCGTACTCAGTCAGGCAAGCCAGCGGGTGGATACCGGCCTCAACGATCTCCAGGCGCTGGTCGACTATCTGCAAGCCCAGGACCGCAGCGGTCAGCCAGCGGGTGCAAGCACGCCACACCAACGTATTGAAAAAGTTGCTCAGCCCCTGGCTGACGCCACCGCGAGCAACGGCCCATGAACCGCAGCCCCGAAGCTCAGGCGCAGTACGAACGCCTGTTGCCTGAAGCGATGGCCGCGGCGAAAGCGGCCTGGTGCCCGCACTCGGACTTTCCCGTGGGTGCGGCATTGCTGACCGTCGATGAGCACATCATCCGTGGCTGCAATGTGGAAAACGCCTCCTATGGCCTGACCAACTGCGCCGAACGCAGCGCCCTGTTCAGCGCCATCGCCCAGGGCCATGCACCCGGCAGCTTCAAGGCCATGCTGGTGTATGCCCCCAAGGTGGCACTGATCTCGCCGTGCGGCGCCTGCCGCCAGGTGATGCAGGAACTGATGGCGCCTCACTGCCCGGTGTATTGCGTCGGCCACGAAGCGGCCGCCGCCCGGGACTGGACGGTCGAGCAATTGCTGCCCGGTGCCTTCGGTTTCTGAACCGGTGTGATCTTGATGCGTGACATACGGGAATCTGATCAATGAGTTTCATTGGAGTGGTGGTATTGATTCTCCTGGCGGTGCTGCTGTCCAGCAACCGCCGGGCGATCAAGTTACAGACCGTGGTCGGCGCATTTGTATTGCAGGCGGGCCTGGGTGCCTTCGCCCTTTACGTGCCATGGGGCCAGGCAACTCTGGCTGCAATCAGCGAATCGGTAGCCCGCTTGCAAGACTATGGCAATGAAGGCATCAGCTTTGTGTTCGGGCCATTGGCAGGTAGCCAGATGAGCGAGGTGTTTGGCAGCCAGGGCTTTGTTTTTGCGATCAAGGTGCTGCCGCTGATTGTGTTTTTCAGCAGCTTTATCGCCATCCTCTACTACTTGGGCATCATGAGCGTGGTGATCCGCGTGATAGGCGGCGGTTTACAGCGGGCGCTGGGCACCAGCCGTACCGAGTCGATGTCGGCCACGGCGAATATTTTTGTCAGCCAGTCCGAAGCGCCCATTGTGGTGCGCCCGTTTCTGGACGGCATGACCCGCTCTGAACTGTTTGCAGTCATGGTCGGTGGCATGGCCTCGGTCGCAGGTTCGGTGCTGATCGGCTACGCCAGCCTGGGGGTGGAGCTTAAATACCTGATTGCCGCCAGCTTTATGGCCGCCCCCGGCGGTTTGCTGATGGCCAAGCTGATGGAGCCGCAAACCGCTGAACCGCGCGACAGCTTCAGCGATATCGAAGTCTACCCCGACGACAAACCGGCCAATGTCATCGACGCCGCCGCACTGGGGGTCAGTAACGGCCTGCAACTGGCCCTTAATGTGGGCGCAATGCTGCTGGCCTTTATTGCCCTGATTGCCATGCTCAACGGCATTCTTGCCTGGGTGGGCAACTGGTTCGGCTTTGCCCACCTGAGCCTGCAACTGATCCTGGGGCATGTGTTTGCGCCGCTGGCTTTTGTCCTCGGCGTGCCGTGGAGCGAGGCCATGACGGCAGGCAGTTTTATCGGCGAAAAACTGGTGCTCAACGAGTTCGTCGCCTATGTCGATTTCGCGGCCTATCTTGACCCGGTACAAGCCGCTGCCAAAGGCATCCAGGTGCTGTCGGGGCCTACCCAGGTGATCGTCACCTTTGCCCTGTGCGGTTTTGCCAACCTGTCGTCGATCGGCATCCTGCTGGGCAGCCTGGGCGTCATGGCCCCCTCGCGACGTCAGGATATCGCCCGTCTGGGTCTGCGTGCCGTGATCGCCGGGACCCTGTCCAACCTGATGAGCGCTGCGCTGGCGGGGGTGTTTATTTCCCTTTGAGCCCGACTGTGCTCCCACACACACCTGTATGCCGACTAATTCCTCTTTGCCCTGCCTGGATAGCCCTCGATGATTTTTTTACGTCCCCCCCTGCTGCTTGCACTGGGCACCCTGTTGCTCAGCGCCTGTACCACCCACACCGAACCTCAAACAACGCGGGTCTCACTGATGACCTGGAACGTCGAAAACCTCTTCGACACCGAGCACGATGCTGGCAAGGACGACTTTGCCTACCTGCCCCTTAGCGTCAAGCGCGCGCACCCGGAGTACCTGGCCAGCTGCACAAAAATCGAAGTTCCGGCGTGGCGCAAGGAGTGTGAAGAAAACGACTGGACCCAGGGGTTGCTCGATGAAAAGCTCAAGCGCCTGAGCGCGGTGATCAAACAGATCAATCAAGGCCGCGGCCCGGATATTCTGATGCTCAACGAAGTGGAGAACATCAAGGTTGTCGAGCAACTCAATGCCCGCCTGAGCGCGTCCGCCTACCAGACCCGCGTACTGCTCGAAGGCCGGGACGAGCGCGGCATTGACACCGCCGTGCTCAGCCGCTTGCCGCAATGGGACACGGCCCGCCTGCACCCAGTGCCCTACCAGGCGCTGGGCAATGACGACCCGGTACGGGTGAGCAAAACCCGGGGCATTCTCGAAGTGCGCCTGTTGTTGCCCGATGGCCAGAAGGCGGCGATTTTCTCCCTGCATCTGCCCTCGGGCGGCGCGCCCGGCTACCTGCGCCAACAGGCCGTGGCCTACCTGGCGCGGCTCAAAAGTGAGCTGCCGGACGATGTACTGCCCATTGTTGGCGGTGACTTCAATATCAATGCCGGTGAAGAACAACAGCACGGCTATATCGCCAAAGACCTGGCCAGCACCTGGGCGGTGTCCCAGTTCATCGGCTGCGAGGGCTGCAAAGGCAGTTACTACTACCACAGCAAGCGCGAGTGGTCGTTCTTCGACATGCTTCTGTTTGCGCCACAGATGACCGGCGCCAACGGTTTCAATGGCTGGAAGGTTGACCCGCAGAGCATTCGCCTGGTGCACCAGAGCCCTTACCAGGTGAACCGCTGGGGCACCCCGGCACGCTTCGACAGCGCCCGGCATGCCCAGGGCGTATCGGATCACTGGCCGCTGTACGCGGAGATTTTCCGCACTGCGCCCACTGGCAATTGACCTATGCTGTGAACCTACCCCCAGGCCACATCTGGCGTAATGAATCAGGTACTCGATGAGCAACCCGAAAGTTAAGATCCGCCGCAAAAACGTCGAAAAAATCCTTTTGGCCGCAGAGAAAGTCTTCGCCGAACAAGGTTATGCCGGGACCAAGATGGCCGATATCGCCCTGCAAGCCGCACTGCCGCGCTCCAACCTGCACTACTACTTTTCCACCAAGGACGAGCTGTACCGCGAAGTTCTGGTCAACCTGCTGGACACCTGGGGGCTGGAAGGTGCCTGTTTCGAAAAGTTCGACGACCCGCGGGTGGTGCTCACCAGCTACATCATGGAAAAGATGAACCATTCACGCACCCGTCCCCACGGCTCCAAACTGTGGGCCAACGAAATCATGCGCGGTGCACCGATGTTCCAGGACATGCTCGATGAGCATATGGCCAAGGGTGCCAAACTCATGGAGCAGAAAATACGCCAGTGGGTGGACGAAAAACGCATCAACCCGGTGGAGCCTTCAGCGTTGTTGTACATGATCTGGGCTTCGACCCAGCACTATGCCGACTTCGACTATCAGGTCTGCGCACTCAACGGCCATCAGCCGCTGTCCGACCAGCAATACCATCAGGCGGTACAGACCATCACCTCGGTAATATTGCGCGGGGTGGGGCTGAGCCTGTAGAAACTCAGTTGACGATCAGGCCCTTCTGTGGGAGCGAGCCTGCTCGCGAAGGTCATTCGCGAGCAGGCTCGCTCCCACTCGGAGTTGCCGATCAGCGCTGCATGCCCCAGCGTTTGACCGTGATCCGCTCCAGGGTATCGAACACCAGGTTCTCTACCAGCAGGCCAATCAGGATGACCACCGCCAGGCCGGCAAATACCTTGTCGGTGTACAGCTCGTTACGGTTCTGGAAGATGTACCAGCCCAGGCCACCCTTGCCGCTGGTGGCGCCAAATACCAGTTCGGCTGCGATCAGTGTGCGCCAGGCAAAGGCCCAGCCGATTTTCAGGCCAGCGAGAATCGAGGGCAGCGCCGCCGGAATAAGGATAAACAGCACAAAGCGAATCCCCTTCAAGCCGTAATTACGCCCGGCCATGCGCAGGGTCTCCGATACCCCGAGAAATCCCGCATAGGTGTTCAGGGCCAGAGCCCAGAGCACCGAATGCACCAGCACAAAGATCAGGCTGTTCTGCCCCAGGCCGAACCACAACAGTGCCAACGGCAACAGGGCAATGGCCGGCAGCGGGTTGAACATCGAGGTCAGGGTGCTGAGCAAATCACGGCCCAATTGGGTGGAAACCGCCAGTGTCGTCAGGGCAAACGCCAGCACGATACCGATCAGGTAGCCCTTGAGCAGCACCACCAGGGAAATACCCACCTTGCTCAGCAATTCGCCGCTGATCAGGCCGTCATACAACGCACTGGCCGTCTGCAAAAACGTCGGCAGCAGCAAGTCGTTGTTCTGGTAGCGCGCCACCAGCTCCCAAAGCACTGCCAGTACGATCAGGATCAGGCTCTTGCGCAACCAGCCCAGCTGCCACAGGCGCTGGCCCAAGGGCAGTTCGCGCTCAAGCGGGACGCTCAGCAAAGGTTCCAGGACCACTTCATATTCCTGACGTACAGATGATGATTGGCTCATCGGGCAATCCTCCACGGCTCAATAAGCGATACGGATATCGGCGAAGTTCAGCGGTTGTTCGCCGGTACCGGCGTCAGCTTCATCGAACAGCAAGCGATGGATGCGTTGCGCCGTGTGCTGAAATTGCGCACCGCCAAGGCTATGCAGAGTGTATTGATGGCTGTTGATCTCGGCCCGCACCCGTCCCGGATGCGGCGACAGCAGCAGGATACGATTGCCGACCACCAGCGCCTCTTCGATGGAGTGAGTGACAAACAGCAAGGTAAAGCGCACTTCCTCCCAGAGCAGCAGCAGTTCTTCCTGCATCTTGCGCCGGGTCAGGGCATCGAGGGCGGCAAAGGGTTCGTCCATCAACAGGATTTTCGGCTGCATGGCCAGGGCACGGGCAATCGCCACCCGGGCCTTCATGCCACCGGACAAGGTGTGCGGGTAAGCATCGGCAAACGCTGCCAGGCCGACTTTGTCCAGATAGTGCAGGGCCCGTTCTTCGGCTTCGCGCCGTGGCAGGGTTTTGGATGCCAGCAACGGGAACATCACGTTTTGCTTGACGGTTTTCCAGGGCGGCAGCTGGTCGAACTCCTGAAACACCACCATGCGGTCCGGCCCTGGTGCAGTCACAGGCTGGCCTTGCAGACGGATTTGTCCTTCACAGGGGGCATGAAAACCGGCCACAGCCTTGAGCAAGGTCGATTTGCCGCATCCCGAAGGGCCAAGCAGGATAAAGCGGTCGGCCGGATCGATATCAAAACTGACCTGATGAGTTGCCCGCACCACACGCTGGGGCGTGCGGTACTCAAGACTCACCTGGTCGACCGACAACAGGGCCGGCCCTGTTGCGTTCAAGTGGCTGGCCGTGTGGCCTTGCACGGAAGCATTCATGGCTGTCAGCTCCCCTGCAGCGGTTTGGCGTCCTGGAAGAAGTAATCCTTCCAGGAATCAGGTTTGTTTTTGATCGCGCCCACGCGGTACAAGAACTCGGCCAGCGGGTAGGTGTTTTTCGGCGTTACGCTGAACTCGTACTCCGGGGTGTCGATGATCTTCAGCAACTCGTCGCGGTCGACTTTGGACTTGGTCACCCGAATGTACGTATCCGCAGCGGCCCCCTTGTCGTTCTGGGCAAACTCGGCGGCTTCAGCCAGGGCCTCAACAAAAGCCTTGTAGGTTTTGGGGTTGTCGTTGCGGAATTTCTCGGTGGCAAACAGCACCGTTGGCGAATTGGGGCCGAGCAAGTCGTAGGTGTTGAGCACCACATGCACGTTTGGATTTTTCAGCGCCTGATCCTGGAACGGCGGGTTGGAAAAATGCCCGCTCAGCTCTGTACCACCGGCAATCAGCGCAGCGGTGGCATCCGGATGGGGAACGGCGATGGTGTACTTGTCCAGGCGGTTGAATTCCTTGTCGCCCCATTGCTTGGCAGCGGCGTATTGCAGAAAACGCGACTGCACTGAAACGCCCACGGCCGGTACCGCGATACGGTCTTTTTCGGTGAAGTCGGCGATGGTTTTGACCTGCGGGTTATTGCTCAGCAGGTAGTACGGAAAGTTGCCCAGCGAGGCCACGGCCTTGACGTTCTGTCTGCCGTGGGTGCGGTCCCAGATGGTCAGCAGCGGGCCGACCCCGGCCCCGGCAATGTCGATTGAACCGGACAACAAGGCATCGTTGACCGCCGCCCCGCCGGACAACTGAGTCCAGTCGACCTTGATATCGATGCCCTCCTCCTTGCCGTGTTTTTCAATCAGGTTCTGATCGCGCACCACATTGAGCAACAGATAAACAATGCCGAACTGCTCGGCGATACGGATTTCACCTTCGGCCTGGGCGACATTCGGTGCCAAAAGGCTGCCGGCAAGCAGGCTAATACTCAGCCCCAGACTTGCGGCCACGGTTTTGATGGATGCGGGCATGGCAATGCTCCTTGAAATGAGTCAATCAGAAAGGCGCGTTGCCCTGGATGGTGGTGCGATAGAGCTTGCGGCGCAGTTGGCTTGGGCATCCGGCGGCGAGATGGATCAGCGAGCGGTTGTCCCAGAACACCAGGTCATGGGGCTGCCACTGATGGCGATAGATGTTCTGCTCCTGCACGCTATGGGCGTAAAGCTCGGCCAGTAACTGCCGGCTCTCGTCCTCGGGCAGGCCGACAATGCGAGTGGTAAAGCCTTCACTGACAAACAGCGCCTTGCGGCCGTTTTCCGGGTGGGTGCGCACCACCGGATGCACCACCTCGTTCACCTGCGCCAGTTGCTCCGGGGTCAGGGTCGGGCGCCAGTTGCCTTCGAATTTTGTTTCGCTGTAGCGGGCCGTATACGAATGCGCGGCCGAGCGCCCTTCAACCGCCTTGCGCAAGGTTTGCGGCAAGCCGTCCCAGGCTTTGTGCATATCGGCAAACAGGGTATCGCCGCCCTCTGCGGGCAACTCCTGGGCATGCAGCATCGAGCCCAGGCTTGGCAGTTCTTTATAAGACAGGTCCGAGTGCCAGAATTTACCCGCATCGCCCAGGCCGATGGACTGACCGTTCTCAATGATGTTGGAGACGATAAGAATTTCCGGGTGACCCGTCAGTAGAAACTGCTTGAGCACATGGATCTGCAAGATGCCGAAGCGGCGGCTGAAGTCGATCTGCTGCTGCGGGGTAATGTGCTGGTCGCGAAACACCACCACATGATGTTCCAGATGAGCGCGATGGATACGCGCAAAGTCCTGGTCACTGACCGGCAGGGCCAGATCCAGACCAATGATTTCGGCCCCCACGGCACCGCTGAACGGACGGATGTCGAAGGCTTGAGGAGCGATGCGCACGGCAATCGCAGAGGCAGAGGGTACAGACATAAATCACTCCCACGCAGAGCACGCCCAATGGCGCGCTGATCGATCAGAAACTCACGGAGGCTCCGTGCTGGTTCATTTCGTGCGGCGCGTCGATTGGTCGACCTGTACGCAGGGGTATGACTTTATAGATATAAGAAATTAAATTTAAATACTTTTATTGCATAAGCATATGAGCGCTTGCCCGGCTTTTTTTCAGCCGCGCCGTTAAAGAGCCAGCGCAACCTGCCGATGGCCTGTAAGACAACGAGTCTAAAGGACGCATCGACATGGTTGGCAGCATCAATCCCCTGGCATCGAGCCTGAATATTCAGAGCACGCCTGCCGCCACGGCCAGCAAGGCGACGGACAGCACTGCCGTGAGCGATGCTGGCGCGACGGCCACCGAGCAGGTCAAGCCACGGGCGGCGCGAGACGCCAATGCGGCACCGCCGGCTGACACTGATGACGACAGCTCGGATACGGTCAAGCAGTTGAAAAAGCAGATCGCGCAGTTGCAAAAGCAGCTTCAGCAGCAGATGCAGGCGCTGCAGAGCATCCAGGCCAGTGACCAGAACGAAGCCAGCAAAGCCGCCGCCGTGGCCGGTGCCCAGGCCCAGGTGACTGCGACTGCTGCAGCGTTGCAGGCGGCCACGGCAGCCTTGTTGCAAGCACTGACGGCCCAGGGCAGTGGCAGTTCGGGGTCGATGGTCAGCACGTCGGCGTAAAGGCTGGCAGGTAATCCCGGTATATAGCCGGCATTTACGGCGCCTGGACTATCGAGTGGCTACAGCAGAAGCAAAAATGTGAAGCAACGCCAATCTATTGTGGGAGCGGGCTTGCTCGCGATGGCAACACCTCGGTCATCCAGCCAGCACCAGGCGCCTGCATCGCGGGCAAGCCCGGCTCCCACATAAACCTTGCATTCAAACAGGCTGGCCTCTGCGTCGCCGATCGCAGCCTCACATACGAATAACCCTACGCAAAATTTAGCCTTTTCCCAATTCCCCTGTTTTTCTGTTAACCTCTGCCCCCTCTTTGGGGAGTAGCTGGCCGTCATGCAAGTGGCGGCGCTCTGGTCAACATTCTCGGCAACCTGCCGTGGCCATGGCATCCATACGGATTTGCGAGACCAACGTCATACCTGTGCTGAAGTCGGGCGCGCAGTGTTATGTCGTTGTCTCAAGCCCGGCTGGATGACTGAATTGAACCCAATTGCCCTGATTCTCCTGGCATTCGCCATGTCCACCGACGCTTTTGCCGCCGCCCTAGGTAAAGGCTCAAGCCTGCACAAACCCCGTTTCAGCGAAGCCCTGCGCACCGGCCTGATCTTTGGTGTGATTGAAGCCATTACCCCGGTGATCGGCTGGGCCATCGGCCAGGCGGCCAGCAGCTACGTCACCCAGTGGGACCACTGGATCGCCTTCACCCTGCTGCTGGGCCTGGGCCTGTACATGATCTACAACGGGGTGAAACCCGATGAAGACGAACCCGAAGACAAGCCCTCGCAACACTCTTTCTGGATTCTGGTGGTCACCGCCATCGCCACCAGCATCGATGCACTGGCAGTAGGCGTAGGCCTGGCTTTTGTCGACGTCAATATCTGGCTGGCAGCAGCAGCCATCGGCCTGGCAACCATGACCATGGTGATTATCGGCACCATGCTGGGTCGCGCGCTGGGCAGCCTGGTCGGCAAGCGCGCAGAAATTGCGGGGGGTGTGGTGCTGATCATCGTGGGTGCCACGATTTTGTACGAGCATCTGAGCGCCGTGTAAAACCTGCCGGGGCCCTGGCCTGGCGCCATAGCCCCGGTTTATCAGCCCTCTGCAGGACTGCGCCATAGCCAGCCCCGCTGTGCCACGCCCGCCCCTACAGACCCTTCGATCCAGAACCACGCAGACGCTAGCTCATCGCCTTCCCGGGAAGATGCTGATGAACATCGGCAGTCCCTTAGCATTCTTAATGGATCCACTACTGATGATCACCTTTACATTTTGTGTTCGGTAATCGCCAAAACACCCCTTAAAACCGAACAATACTCCAGATCAAAATTGACTTGAAAGATCCCGATACCGCCTAATGGATCCATAAGAGCAATAACACCTGATCTGGAGATTGGTCATGTACCCAAAAAACACCTGGTACGTCGCATGCACCCCCGATGAAATCACCGACAAGCCTTTAGGCCGGCAGATTTGCGGCGAGAAAATGGTTTTTTATCGCGGCCTTGAAAACAAGGTCGCCGCTGTCGAGAACTTTTGTCCGCACCGCGGCGCCCCTCTGTCATTGGGCTATGTCGAAAACGGCAACCTGGTGTGCGGCTATCACGGTCTGGTCATGGGCTGCGACGGCAAAACCGTCGAGATGCCCGGACAACGGGTACGCGGTTTCCCGTGCAACAAAACCTATGCTGTGGTCGAACGCTACGGCTTTATCTGGGTATGGCCCGGTGATCAGGATCAAGCCGATCCTGCATTGATTCACCACCTGGAGTGGGCAGTGAGCGATGAATGGGCCTATGGCGGCGGCCTGTTTCATATCGGTTGCGACTATCGCCTGATGATCGACAACCTGATGGACCTGACCCACGAAACCTACGTACACGCCTCCAGCATTGGCCAGAAGGAAATCGACGAAGTCGCCCCGACCACCCAGGTTGAAGGCAACGAAGTCGTCACGGCGCGGCACATGGAAAACATCATGGCCCCGCCGTTCTGGCGCATGGCATTGCGCGGCAATAATCTGGCCGACGATGTGCCGGTGGACCGCTGGCAGATCTGCCGCTTCTCGCCACCCAGCCACGTCCTGATCGAAGTCGGGGTCGCTCACGCGGGCAAAGGCGGCTATCACGCAGCCCCCGAGTTCAAGGCATCGAGCATCGTGGTCGATTTCATCACCCCTGAAACAGACACCTCGATCTGGTACTTCTGGGGGATGGCACGCAACTTCAACCCTCAGGATCAGGCACTCACCGCGACCATCCGCGAGGGCCAGGGCAAGATTTTCAGCGAAGACCTGGAGATGCTCGAGCAACAGCAACAAAACCTGCTGGACCACCCTCAACGCGCACTGCTCAAGCTCAATATCGACTCGGGCGGCGTGCAGTCACGTCGCGTCCTGGACCGCATCATCGCCAGCGAACGCACACCCGAGCCACACCTGATCGCCACTGCGCAGTAATTCCCGGACGGGGGCGAGCGCACGTGGCCAGCCCCCTCAATGGCAACGCTTTGAGGAAGCAGCATGATTGATGTGGTGGTGGTATCTCGCAACAACGAAGCACAGGGCATTTGCACCTATGAGCTGGCCAGCGCCGATGGCAGCGCCCTGCCCGCGTTCAGTGCCGGCTCGCATATTGATGTGCACCTGCCCGGCGGACTGATCCGCCAATACTCCCTGTGCAACCATCCTGATGAACAGCATCGCTACCTGATTGGCGTGCTCAGGGATCCGGCTTCACGGGGCGGCTCGCAAAGCCTGCATGACCAGATCAAGAGTGGCGATAGCCTGCGCATCAGTGAGCCGCGCAACCTGTTCCCGCTGGCCCACGAAGCCCGCCGCAGCTTGCTGTTTGCAGGGGGCATAGGGATCACCCCGATTCTGTGCATGGCGGAGCGCCTGGCCCACAGCGGCGCAGATTTCGAACTGCATTACTGCGCCCGGTCCAACGAGCGGGCGGCCTTTGTCGAGCGCCTGCGCAACTCGCCTTTTGCCGACCGGGTGTTTATGCACTTCGACGAGCAGCCAGAGACCGCCCTGAATGCAGCCCAGGTGCTGGCCAGCCCGCAGCCGGGCACCCATTTGTACGTGTGCGGCCCGGGCGGCTTTATGCAGCATGTTCTGGACAGCGCGCGCGCTCAAGACTGGCAGGAGCACGCCCTGCACCGGGAGTACTTCGCCGCCGCCCCGGTTGACAGCAGCAATGACGGCAGCTTTTCGGTCAAGGTGGGCAGCACCGGACAGGTCTTCGACATTCCTGCGGACAAAACCGTGGTCCAGGTCCTGGAAAGTCATGGCATCGATATACCCATGTCGTGCGAGCAAGGGGTGTGCGGCACGTGCCTGACCCGCGTACTGGAAGGCGTTCCGGAGCATCGCGACATGTTCCTCACCGAAGAGGAGCAGGCCTGCAACGATCAGTTCACTCCGTGCTGTTCGCGCTCGAAATCGCCCATGCTGGTGCTGGATATCTGAGCCTCAATCGGAGCGATGGATCACTTTCATCCGCTCACTGGCGGTGGCCGAGCCGAAGATTTCGGCATAGCGCAACGTGGCGTTGGCGTGCTCGCGCATGATGGCTTCGGCGCGGGCACCCTGGCGACTGACCAGCGCATCGAACACCGAATGATGCTGCATATGGGCATAGTTGAAGCGCCGGTATTCACGGGCCATGTCTTTGCGATCAACCGCCAGCGCCATCACTGAAGCAAACGGCAAATGATCATTGCGTGCCAGGGCATCGGCAATGGCCGGGTTGTGACTACCCTCAACGATAACCTGATGAAAACGCATATTGAGGTCGTGATAGACCTCAAGATCGTCCTCGGTGACGAAGCCTTTATCGAACAGCTCATCTCCTTGCAGCAGGCACAACTCCAGGGCGGCCCGCGCCCCTCCCGACAGCCCGCGTTCGGCCGTCAAACGTGCCGCCAGGCCTTCGAGCACCCCGCGCACCTCCACCGCACCCGCGATATCATTGGCACTGACCGAACGCACCTGAAAACCGCGCCCGCCAAAACGCACCAGCAAGCCTTCCTGCTCAAGCGTGCGAAAGGCCATGCGTACCGGCATGCGGGAGACGCCGAACAACTCGGCAGTGGGAATTTCCATAAGGCGTTCGCCAGCGGCAAGCTCGCCTGAGGCAATCATCTTGCGCAGTGCAATCAGCACCAATTGACCGGGTTTGCTCATCCAGGCAGCATCCAGAAAACGTGAGCGGTCATAGTAACGCATGAGCGGCTATAGAGACTGAGCGGCGCGCACATCCCTCAGCATCTACTGCCTGGCACATCTCCTTGTGGGAGCGGGCTTGCTCGCGATGGTATCGACGCGGTTCGGCAGACACACCGAGCCGCCTGCATCGCAGGCAAGCCAGCTCCCACAGGCAGTGCGCCATTTTCAGCATCTACTGCCTGGCACATCTCCTTGTGGGAGCGGGCTTGCTCGCGATGGTATCGACGCAGTTCGGCAGACACACCGAGCCGCCTGCATCGCAGGCAGTGCGCCATATTCAACATCCACTGCTTGGCACATCTCCTTGTAGGAGCGGGCTTGCTCGCGATGATATCGACGCGGTTCGGCAGACACACCGAGCCGCCTGCATCGCAGGCAAGCCAGCTCCCACAGGCAGTGCGCCATTTTCAGCATCTACTGCCTGGCACATCTCCTTGTGGGAGCGGGCTTGCTCGCGA